>Ga0315288_10000005_pt1 | contig 396149 bp, 410 predicted proteins | sample YL17G11_20_MG_FD_203454 | JGI IMG/M metagenome (GOLD analysis project Ga0315288, IMG submission 203454) | Sediment microbial communities from Yellowstone Lake, YNP, Wyoming, USA - YL17G11_20 | ecosystem: Environmental > Aquatic > Freshwater > Lake > Sediment | place: USA: Wyoming | collected... | reverse complement strand
CACACGAGAGGCTCGGCATGCCGCATTGCTAAAGTTCTTTATTTGTCGATTGCGGCATAGTGGACACTTTACTTCGTAAAGTGCAAGCACTTTTCTTATATTATTAAAATAGTTAAAAAGTGGATGCTGCGGCTGGGGCTGGGCGGCGGCAGCCCCAGCCGCAAGCCGAGCCGGACACGCAACAACATTAGCAAGAAGGCCGCCGCCGCCGAGGCGGCCGCCAAGCGAAGGCCTGCGCCCACGCAGGCCGAAGCGGCGCAAGGGGCACAAGGGAGCGCCGGCCAAGACGCGGGGCATTATTTTATTGACGAGTGTTTATTCTTGGAAGTTATCCAAAAAATAAAGGTGAACTCATCAAACGAAGTTCACCTTTTGGTAAATTTGCTCCAAAATTTTCTCTTGCCCTATAGGGCAAGACGCTTCGGGGAAATACTACTAAATGGTGCTGGAGGAGGGAGTTGAACCCTCACGGGTGTAACCCCACCAGTTTTTGAGACTGGCGTGTATGCCATTCCACCACTCCAGCATCAATTAAATTGTTCTCTAATAGACTTGCGCGTAAAATAAAATATAAGCAGGCTGTGGTATAAGACAGAGATTATATTCTTTAAAGAAGACGGAATAGTTATTTCTAAGGCTCCGGTTAATGTAATTATCTTGGCAAAGATAAGAATCTTGCTTAAGATAATTATGCTAGAAAAATAGAGCAATAAGCGATAAGCCAGCAATTTATATCTTAATATACCCCAGCCTAAGCCGCTTGAAATTATCGCCGTAATCAGAACAAACACAAGGACCTGCAAGGATTTTGTGGATTTTCCTTGGGCTAGGCTTAGAATAACAGCGGTTAAAGTTGCAAGCCCAATAAAGATTTCTATAATAGCAAACAGCATTACACCAAATTTATTTTTCATGGCATAAACATAACATATTAAATCTTTTTTGTCAATTGAAGAAAAATGATGTATAATAGAATCCCCAATAAGGAGGTTTGTTATGCGTAAAAATTTACTTACCTATCTAGCATTAGGCTTCTTTGTTTCAGGCTGCGCGACTACACAGAGTAACAGTATTTCTGAAGCAGAAATCGCAAAACTTCAGACCAGAAACAGCGTTTTAGAAGAAGAATTAAGCCAAAAGCAAGAAGAGAATTTAAGCCTAAAGGAAAAGATTGCACAACTAGAAAAGACTGTAATAAAGATGCCCACAGGAAAAGAAATTCAAATTGCCTTAAAGAATGCCGGCTTCTATCAAGGAGTAATTGACGGGCAGATAGGCCAAAAGACCAAGGAGGCTATCAGAAAATTCCAGGAGGCAAATGGTTTAACTGGTGACGGGGTAATCGGCAGCCGAACATGGGAACTCCTGGGTAAGCAGCTTAAGAAATAATTATATCAAGAAAAAATTGGGGCTGTAGCGCAGTTGGGAGCGCGTTTGACTGGCAGTCAAAAGGTCGAGGGTTCAAGTCCCTCCAGCTCCACCAAAATTTTCCGACAAGGAAAATTTTGGTGGCACTAAAGCGAGCGTAATTCCGCGACAAGCGGAATAGCGAGCGCAGTGCCTTCTAATCTACATTAATGTAATTCGGCCTCCACCAGTCTAATTAACTTTTACCCGGGCACTATTTGCCCGGGTTTCTTATGGATATGAGACGAATTATTTATGTTTTAATTATTATCTTTGTCCTTATTTTAGTTATATCTATATCTCTAAAGCCAATCATTATCTCTTTGGCAAAGGCGCAATTAAACAAGGTATTTATCGATAGCAAAGTTAGTATTCGGGGTTGTAATTTAAAACTACTACATGCACTTACTCTATCAGGTATGGAAATCAAAAAAGGCCAAATTTATGATTTTAAAATCAAAGAGGTAAATATTCAGTATAAACCACTTTCGATTATTAATAGAAATATTTCAAAGATTTCTCTGAAGGATGCTTTAATCATTGTTAATCTACGTCAAGACAATATCTTAGGGTTAAGCAAACACATTAATCTGCAACCCCAAAAAAGAATATTTTTGATAAATCTTATAGATTTATCAAATTTAGATTTAGATATAAATTCCACTGACTTAATTCTCCAGGCTAAGTTATCAGTTCGATTAAATCTCGCCAAACAATTAATAGATTATTTGAATTTACAAATTGATTCTCTTAAGAAAGCAGAATTCCGGTTACAAAAGGCTTACTTAGAAATAAACCAGATGCCCTCCTACGGTCAACTTTACATTGAGCAGTTTAAATACAATAAAGTTAAAATAGATAAAATTACCAGCATCGCCAAATTAAAGGATAAATCACTATTTTTAGGCCCTCTCACCGCCGATGTTTTTGGTGGTAGCATAGAAGGAGAAATACGTTTTGAGATAGAAAAAAATGGAAAATACTTTATGTATCTGAAATTTAAGGATTTAGATCTTAATACCTTGGTTAATGATTTTAATTTGAACGAAAAGGTTCAAATAAACGGAAGATTAGACGGTGCAGTAACCTTAAAAGGAATCGGTTTACAGATAAATGTTTTAGACGGAGATTTTACTACTGCCGAACCAGGCGGAACGCTTACTATCAAAGACACCGGGTTCCTTGAAAAAATAGCGCGCAATTCCAACCAGCCCTTGGATATATTAGTGGAAAGTTTTAAAGATTATCATTATAATAATGGTGTAATGAGATTATCTTTAGAGGGAGACAATCTCATTCTGGTTATTGACCTGGAAGGAGAAACAGGTAAACGTAATTTAAATATTATAGTGCATAATTTTAAATTAAGGAGGGAGAAATGACGAAGACAATTTTCCTTATAATTCTTTTTATATTGTTTAGTCTAGGTTGCGCACGGATAAGAGTAGAGGCTCCCAAAGAACCCATAAAGGTAGATATTTCTATGCGCTTAGATATTTATCAACATATACAAAAAGATATCGACGCCATCGAAGATATTGTCTCTGGCTCTCCTAAAGAGAGTCAGCCCTCGGATAAACAAAGCTTGTTAGATTATTTTATAGTACCTACCTATGCTCAGGAAGTTCTAAGCCCAGAGGTAGAACAGGCGGCCCTAAGACGCAAAGATAGACTTGCAGAATTATCTTCTTGGTTGCAGAAGGGAGTGGTCGGAGAAAATAAGTCAGGGTTATTGGAAATAAAAAATGCCCTGGCTTCTGACGACTATTTAAAACAACTGGTTAAAGCAGAAAATAATGACCGGATGATTATCTATGAGTCACTGGCCAAGAAAAATAATACCTCTGTGGAGGAGATTCAGAAATTATATGCCCAGAAATTGCAGGAAAAAGCTCTCTTGGGCACGCCTATTGAAGTCTTTAATGCCTCCAGCGGCACTTATGAATGGAAGATAAAATAAGATGTTTGTTTTATCCAATTTCTTAGTTGCCTTAGCACATATCTTAGATATTGTATTAACAGTCCTTTATTGGCTTATACTTATTCGCGCACTGATCAGCTGGGTAAACCCTGATCCTTATAATCCAATAGTGCAGTTTTTATATAAAACCACCGATCCGATACTCTATCCTATAAGAAAAATCCTACCTTTAGTTTTAAGATTTGGCATAGATATCTCTCCTATAATTGCCTTTTTAGCGATTATTTTCTTTAAGTCATTTTTGGTAAGGACATTAATAGATATAGCCTTGCGCTTAAGGTAAGGGTGTTTTGCAAAAGAATAGGCTAAAGAAGCAGCGCTGGCTTGAAGAAAAATTTAATTGTGATAGAATAAATACACTTTATGCTCTTAGGACTCCAGGTTTCTATAGAAGGCAAAATTTACGAGGCGCTTGAGCGGGCGAAACAACTTGGCTGCAATACCATGCAGATATTCTCGCGCAATCCGCAGAGATGGCGCGAGAATTTCTTAGAGCGCAAAGATACAGAGGAATTTAATAATAGGCAAGACAAATTCAAGATAAAGCCCATCTTTATTCATATATCTTATCTGATAAACCTTGCCTCTCCCAACCCTAAATTATACGAGGTATCTATAGAGGCATATATTGAGGATATCTTAGAGGCGCATACATTAAGAGCGGATTATATAGTTACGCATATGGGAAGTCATAAAGATACATCTGAGGAAGCAGGCCTGAAAAGATTTACTAGTGCCTTAAATATAATTTTAGAGAGGACCAAGAATACTAATGTGGGGATACTATTGGAGAACACCGCTGGCAGCGGCTCCTGGTTAGGTTATAAATTTAGTCATCAGAGAACGATTATACAGGGCTTAAACCACAGAGAACGCATCGGTCTTTGTTTGGATACCGCGCATGCATATCTGGCAGGATATGATATTGCTGGAGAAGATGGCCTTAAGGAACTCTTGGGGGAAATAGATAAACTTGTAGGTATAAACCTTATCAAGGTTATCCATCTAAATGACGCTAAGGATAAATTGGGCTCTAAGCGCGACAGGCACGAGCATATCGGAAAAGGCAAGATTGGATTAGAAGGGATTGAGAGGATTATTAATCACCCTAAATTAAAGGACATTCCTTTTATTCTGGAGACGCCTAAGAAAAACGATGAGGATGATAGAATGAATTTAAATACTGTAAGAAAATTGAGGCGGAATTAAAGATGTATCCTTTTAAAGAAATTGAAAAAAAATGGCAGAAAAAATGGCTAGGCACAGGACTTTTTAATGTCAAGCCTCACCCCCAGAAAAAGAAATATTATCTTCTAGAAATGTTTCCTTATCCTTCAGGCAGAATCCATATGGGCCATGTGCGCAACTACACCATTGGTGATGTAGCGGCGCGTTTTAAGATGATGCAAGGTTATAATGTGCTGCATCCTATGGGTTTTGATGCCTTTGGCCAGCCTGCAGAGAATGCTGCCATAAAGAATAAAACACATCCTAAGACCTGGACCCTAAAATGCATTGATTGGATGCGGGATGAATTAAAAAGAATGGGATTCTCCTATGATTGGGAAAGGGAAGTCTCAACCTGTCTGGATGATTACTATCGCTGGAATCAATGGATATTCTTAAAGATGTTGGAGAAGGGCCTTGCCTATAGAAAAGAGGCAATAGTCAACTGGTGCCCTGAATGCGAAACTACTTTGGCCAACGAGGAAGTTATTTTTGGTGAATGCTGGCGCTGTAAGAATCAGGTGATACAGAAGGATTTAGAGCAATGGTTTATAAAAATTACTGCCTATAAAGAAAGATTATTAGAGGATTTAGATAAACTTAAATACTGGCCGGAGCGCGTGCTTACTATGCAGGAAAACTGGTTAGGTAAAAGTGAAGGCGTCGATATTTATTTTAGATTAAAAGATACCCATGAAGTAATCCCTGTGTTTACCACCCGCCAAGATACTATATTCGGCGCAACTTACTTAGTGTTTGCGCCAGAACATCCTTTGGTAAAACAGATTATTAAAGGCAGGCCTCAAGAAAAAGAGATATTAGGATTTATTGAGAAGGTAAGCAAGGAAAGTAAGATTGTCCGCACCGCAAGTGACGTGAAGAAAGAGGGCATATTTACAGGCAGTTATGCTATAAATCCGGTGAATAACCAAGAGATACCAATATGGGTGGCAGATTATGTATTGATGGATTACGGCACAGGCGCAATTATGGCGGTGCCGGCTCATGACCAGAGGGATTTTCTTTTTGCTAAAGAACATGGCTTACCGATGAAAATTGTAATTCAAAGTCCCAAATCCCAAATCCCAAATCCAAAAGAAATGGCCGAGGCTTACGAGGACGATGGAATTCAGGTTAATTCTGCACAATTTGATGGTTTGCCTAATCAGGAAGCCAAGATGAAAATCGCGCAATGGATGGAAGATACGGGTATAGGTAAGAGGCAGGTGTATTGGAAATTACGCGATTGGCTGATTTCTCGTCAGCGCTATTGGGGAACACCCATACCTGTTATATATTGCGACAAGTGCGGCTTAGTGCCTGTTCCAGAGCAAGATTTGCCGGTTGAATTGCCGGATAATATCAGGATTTCCGGCAGAGGCGGAAGCCCGCTGGCTTATGCAAAGGAATTTATTAATGTAAAATGCCCTAAATGTAAATCCAAAGCAAAACGCGAAACCGACACCATGGCTACCTTTGTTGATTCTTCCTGGTATTTTTTAAGATTCTGCTCGCCTGAATATAAATTAGCGCCTTTTGATAAAAAAGAGACAAGCTACTGGATGCCGGTTGACCAATATATCGGTGGTATAGAGCATGCGATTTTACACCTTTTATATTCCCGATTTTTTACCAAATTTTTAAAAGATATTGGCCTACTAGACTTTGATGAGCCATTTTTAAAACTTCTTACTCAGGGTATGGTTCTAAAAGACGGGGAGGTAATGTCCAAGTCGCGCGGCAACATTGTTGACCCGGATTCCATCATTAATAAATACGGAGCAGATACCTTAAGATTGTATATATTATTTGCTGCGCCGCCGGAAGTAGAGACTGAATGGTCTGAGCGCGGTATTGAAGGCGCTTTTAGATTCTTGAATCGGGTCTGGCGCCTTTTAGAAAGCCACAAGCCACAACAAAAAGATTTAGCAAAATTAAAAAAGAAAATGCACAGGGTTATTAAAGAAGTTACTGAGGATATAGAGAGTTTTAAGTTTAATACTGCTATCTCCAGTATTATGGAATTAGTGAATGAAATTTATCAGAGTCTCGATGCCGATATTGTCGAAGCTGTTAAAGTTTTAGTACTATTGCTTTCCCCTTTTACCCCGCATCTGGCGGAAGAGATGTGGCAGGGATTGGGTCATAAAGGAAGTATTCTGCACGCCGAGTGGCCGAAATACGATGAACAATTTTTACAGGAAGAAGTCATTATCTTGGTTATTCAGGTAAACGGAAAATTGCGCTCAAAAATCGAAGTCCCTGCCGATATCGCTGACGATAAGCTTAAAGAACTTGTCCTTAGCGATGCCAAAATAAAACCCTGGCTCAAAGATAAACCCATCAGAAACTTCATCATTGTCCCCAAAAAACTGGTCAATATCGTTGTTTAATTAGTGATTTTATAGTTTCGCTTTCGGCACTGAATTTTTTCGCCGTGCACTACGGTTTACTTCTCGTTTCCACCAGTAGACTTACGTAGGGCAGGCGTGTTCCAACTCGTCGTAAATTCTTGTGCACTCTTGCCGAAAAAATTCTAATGTGCCTCCAGCGAAACACATAAAATCTGTGGAAAAGAAGCTACAGACACTCTCACTCGAAATCAATCCAAGCCATCCACTAAATTACTCGTCATTTTGGAATGAAAGTGGTATAATTAAAATAAAGGAGCGGTTTAGGTGAGAGGATATTGTATTAAGGAATTCAAGTTCGGCTTTATATTTATAGAGTTATTATTGGTTCTAGCGATAATTTTATTTCTTTTTTATAAGGCAATAGATTTGTATTTCAAAAAGACCAGCATCAACAAAGAGACAGAAAATCTCTTATTAGAACAAGGTATAAATACCACAAATTATAAATCAATTTTAGATAGCAGTAGAAATAAGATTCAAGACATCCAAACGCAGCGAGCAAAAGAGATAGACAATATAAAATAGGCAACTACATATCTTCGTAATCCCGCCAGTTAATCTAAATCCTAAAAATCCCTGTTAGATTTCCCCTCTTTTTACGTCTATTAATGGTAGAAAGGGGGATTTTTTATGCTTGGCCTCACAGCGCAGGAGCGGCGCGTAATTTTATTTTTAATCACCATGGCCTTAGTAGGCTTGGGAATAGAATTTCTCGTAAAAATAAACTCGCCGCTTAAGGTTATAGTTAATGCCTATCAAGGTCTCGGTAAGATAAATCTTAATAGTGCTGGCAAGGAAGAGTTAAAGAGCCTTGGCGGAATAGGAGAAAAATTAGCCCAAAGGATAATTGATTACCGAGCAAAAGTCGAAGGTTTTAAGGAGACGGATGAGTTAAAAAACATCAAAGGCATAAGTGATGATAAATATGAAAAAATAAAAGACTTTTTAGTGGTTAAATAAAATATGAAACGCCCATTGGTATGCCTGGCCGCTGTTTTTTGTTTAGGAATTATTTTTACCAACCTTACAAGAATTCATTTCTTAGTATTCTATATCTTGGCTTTAATATCCCTTATTCTTAGTTTCTTAGCACTAAAACAGGAATTAAGATTTGATATTTTTTTATTATGCCTTGTATTTTTCTTAGGCGCCTTGGTGCTCAAGAATTCTTACATCCTGCCCAAGTGCCATATCTTAAGATTTATCCAGTATAAAACTGATAATGTTTCTGTTCTTAAAGGATTAGTAGATACCCAGCCCGTAATAAAAAATAACAGGATATCCTTTGTTTTCAAAACTGAAGGATTACAACTTAATAATCTAAAGTATAAATGTTGCGGTAGCGTATTGGTTTATTTGCGCGGGAAAAAGAATTTAGCCTACGGAGAAAAATTGCTCCTGCAAGGCCATTTATACCGCAGCTATAATTTTGGCAATTCAAGAAGAAAAGATAACCGGCCTATTTTGTATGTTAATTCAGAGAGCGCTGTTATCAGCCTGAATAAAAATAAGGGACTGATGTTAAAGAGGTTTGCTTTATGGTTAAAAGAGAAAATGGAGGGCATAATCTTTCAACATGTATCTAATTTGCCTGCCAGTATATTAGATGCTATGGTTCTGGGTGAGAGAAGAAGCATACCTAAACTGATCAGTAATTCTATGGTTAAGTCAGGCACAGTGCATATCTTGGTAGTAAGTGGTTTTAATGTGGGAATAGTAGCGTCTATCATTATAACGTTTTTAAAACTGATAAGATTGCCGCGGAATTTGCGCCTTTATATAGCCATACCTTGTCTTATAGTTTATTGTTTGATGACCGGCGCATCTACGCCGGTGGTGCGGGCAACTGTAATGGCCATTGTTTTCTTGCTTGGCTATATCTGGAAACGCCAGCCGGATATTTATAATTCCTGCGCCATAGCCGCGATAATTATATTAGGGGTTAATCCAGCCCAGTTATTTGACGCTAGTTTTCAGCTTTCCTTTGCCAGCGTGCTTTCTATAGTCTACCTTTATCCTACCTTTAAGTCGTTTTTGAACATAAATTCTCTAAAGGTAAAATTTATAAGGTTTTTACTGGAGGGATGCCTGGTTTCTTTTTCTGCCTGGATAGGTACAATGGGGTTTATCGCCTACTACTTTCAGATGTTTTCGCCCATTACCGTGATAGCCAATATATTTACTGTGCCCCTGGCTACTTTAATTACTCTCTGCGGTTTTAGCCTGATAATGACAGGTTTAATATGCCCGCCTCTTGTTTCTTTTTTGGCTTCCAGCAGTGAATTAGTAGTTGCGCTGCTACTGGAGACCAATATTCTCTTAATTAAGATTCCCGGCGCTTATTTCTATCTTGGCCCGCAATAAAACATTGATATTTCTTTTCAAACCAAGTATAATCTTATCAAATTAAAGGGAACCAGGATGATTTATAGATTTATAGATGATAAAGGGACTTTTGTTGTAGAAAATCCTCAAAAGTACAATCTATACCTTCCTCTTACTAATCAGGATGGCAACATTTTAAGTTCTATCAGCCCAAATCTGGCAGGAGATATAAAGAAAGACAACGAACATTTCCTTACTCCTCCCGCAAGCATTGAGGATTTAAGAAGCAATCTCCTCTGCCGCAGGGAATTTTTTATAAAAGTAGATAAAGAGACCATAAGATTATCTTATCCTTATCGCGATACCTTAGAAGCAGGCTTTTTGTATCAGAAGCTTATTAAGAAGACGGCGTCTTTACAGATAGAGATTTTAAATTTCATTCCTTATAATCTGGCAGTTGAAGTTATGTGGGTGAGAGTTATAAATATAGGTAATAAAAAACTTAATTTAGTTCCCACCTCTTTTATCCCTCTTTACGGAAGAAGCGAAAAGAACTTAAGAGACCATCGTCATGTAAGTTCCCTGCTTAACCGCATTTATTTAGATAGGTACGGAATATTGCTTAAGCCTACCATGGTCTTTGATGAAAAAGGCCATAAAATAAATAAAACGATTTATTTTGTCTTAGGCTACGAAGGCCAAATGAAACCTCCGTTAGGCCAATTTCCAACCCTGGATTATTTCTATGGCGCAGCTGATTTGACTAATCCGGATGCGATAGCAAAAGACATAAGGCCGATTAATAAAAAAATGTATGAGTTTGATGGTAAAGAGGCCTGTGCTGCATTTAGATTTAAGCCAAGACAACTAAATAAAGGCCAAGAGATAAATTATTACCTTATTATGGGCATTGATAAGGATGAACAAAAGATAAAGAAGACATTCCATAGATTAAATTCACCGCAGAAGATTAAAAAGAGCCTGCAGGAGACCAAAGAATACTGGCAGAATTATCTTTTAAAAGTTAATTTTGATTTTAAAGATAGGAATTTCAATAACTGGCTTCTTTGGGTGAAGTTGCAGCCTAATTTGAGGAGACTCTTTGGCTGCTCATTCCTGCCGCATTTTGATTACGGAAAAGGAGGAAGAGGTTGGCGGGATTTATGGCAGGATGCTTTAACATTGTTTATCACTGAGCCAGAGAAGGCAAGAGATATTATTCTGAATAATTTTAAAGGAGTAAGGATTGATGGTTCCAATGCCACCATAATTACCCAAGAAGGCGATTTTATTTCTGACCGCAATCGCATCAGCCGTGTCTGGATGGACCACGGCATATGGCCATATTTAACTTTGCGTTTATATCTGGACAGAACCGCTGATTTAAATATACTTTTTAAAGAAATCAGTTATTTTAGGGACCATCAGCTAAACCGGGCAGCAAAGATTGACGCCGGTTTTATTCAAAAGGATTATCTTTTGCGCAGCCAAAAAAACAGGATTTATAAAGGTAGCGCTCTGGAACATGTCCTTGTGCAGAATCTCATTGCGTTTTTTAATGTGGGCAGACACAACATTATGCGTCTTGAGAATGCCGACTGGAATGACGGCTTAGATATGGCAGCAGAGAACGGAGAAAGCGTTGCTTTTAGTTTTATGTATGCCCATAATTTAAGAGATATTTGTAGTCTCTTGGAGAAACTCAAAGAAAAAAAAGAAAGTATAACAATTTTAAAAGAATTAATCCTTCTTTTGGACCGTATAAATAAACCCATAAACTACCTAAATTATAAAGAAAAACAAGCCAGATTAGACGCATACTTTAAGAAGACAGAAAATATAAGCGGCCAGAAGACAAAAATAAAAATAGACGACTTAATCCGTGATTTAAAAGAAAAATCAGAGCACTTATTTGCCTGGCTGCGAAGCAGGGAATGGATTGGTAATTTAGGGTTTTTTAACGGCTATTATGATAATAAAGGCAGACGCGTTGAGGGCAAGACAAAAGATAATATAAGGATGATGCTTCCTTCGCAGGTGTTTGCAATAATGAGCGGCGTGGCAGGCGATGAACAGGTAAAAAAGACGTGGATATCCATAAAAAGATATTTAAAGGATAAAAAATTAGGTGGTTTCCGGCTTAATACCGACTTTAAATCTTTATATCCCGACCTGGGCAGAGCCTTTAGTTTCTCTTACGGCGATAAAGAAAACGGCGCATTTTTTAACCATATGGCAATAATGCTGGCCCATGCTTTGTACAGAAGGAATTTCAGGAAGGAAGGGAGAGGAGTTTTAGAATCCATATATAAAATGGCAACCGCTAACCCAGCAGAAATTTATCCGATGATACCCGAATATTTTAATAATGAAGGCAAGGCTCTTTATTATTATCTGAGCGGTTCTGCAAGTTGGTATATTTATACTTTGCTGCAGGAGGTCTTGGGGGTAAAGTTTTTCTGGGGAGACATAATTTTTAATCCCAGGCTTATGAGAGATAATTTTTTTAACCGTACAATAGAGGTTAAATTTCCCTGGCAGGACAAGATAATTAAAACAATTTTTAGGAAGATATCCCAAAAACAAATTTACGGGATAAAAGAGGTATTTTTAGAAGGCAAGAAGATTATGTTTTCTTACTACGGTTGCCTCATAAAAGGTCAGTGGCTTAAGGAAATAAATAAGAAAGAAATAGCCATAGAAATATATCTGGCATAGTCTTTGGCCTTAAAATACGACTATTTCCTTTGACAAACCAACTTAGGTATGTTAATTTAAACTATAATATGAGACGCATAATCTTAATCTTTATTATTTTCTTTTCCATATCTATTAGCCAGGCATATCCCTATTGGATCTGGACTCCCAAAACCGGCAAATGGGTGAACCCAAAAAGAGCAATAAAATCCACTCCTAAAGAACAGTTTGATTTTGCCAAAAGCCTTTACGATAAAAAAAATTATAAAGAGGCAAAGGTGGAGTTTGGGAAATTACTCAAGCAGTTTCCCAAATCCCTTGAGGCAGCAGAGAGCCAGTATTATCTGGGCTTAATAGACCAAGAGCAGGGTAATTTATATGAGGCATACCTTGCGTATCAGAAAATCATTGATAAATATCCCTTTTCAGAAAGAATCCCCCAGATTATCGAATATGAATATAAGATTGCCGAGAGATTTATGGCGGGTGAAAAAAGAAAAACTATGGGATTAAATTTACCAGTAGAAAATCCGGCTATTGAGATATTTACCAAGGTAATTGAAAATTCTACCTACGGACCGTTAGCGTCGGCTGCCCAGTATAAATTAGGTCTGGTTCTAAAAGGCTTAGGCAAATACTATGAGGCAGAGGATGCATTTAATAAGGTAATTACTAATTATCCTGATAGCGAATGGAGAGAGGCAGCAAAATTTCAGATTGCTTCTTGCCGCGCAGCGGTCTCTAAAGGGCCCTCTTACGATCAAGGGGCAACCAAAGAAGCAAAAGAGAAATTCGAAGAATTCGTTAAGGAGCACCCGGATGCGACCCTCTCTGGCGATGCACAAAATAATATTGAACGATTAAACGAACAAGAAGCGGAAGGCAGTTACAAAATCGGCAGATTTTATGAAAAACAAAAGGCATACGAAGCAGCAAGAATCTACTACAATGAAGTAATTAACAATTATTCTAAGAGTACTTGGGCGGCGAGGGCCTTAGAAAGATTGCAGATAATGGAAAGAAAGAAATGAGAACACAAAAATTTTTGCTTCGGGTTTCATGTCTCATGCTTCAGGCTTTACATTTAAGGTCAACATTCTTTATTATTTTGCTTGTGGCTTGCAGCTTGTGGCTTGCAGCTTGTGGCTACACCACCCGCTCAATGGTCTCGAATAAATTTAAGACAATATATATAACGCAATTTGCGAATAAAGTAGATATTACCCAAGAAACGTACAGCGCAAATAAATACAGAATCTACAGGCCCATGTTAGAGACAGATATTACAAGAGCAGTTATAGATAAATTTCTCTTTGATGGCAATCTTAAGCCTGTAAAGTCAGAATCTGCGGATTTAGTAGTAAAAGGAGAATTAATGGAATTCCGTAGGGATCCATTAAGATATACAGATAGCGATGAAGTCGAAGAATACCGTATTAATCTGGTAGTAAACATTGGTCTTTGGGATAACAAGGAGAACAAATTAATCTGGCAAGAAAATAATTTTACTGGCGATACCACCTATTTTGTTACAGGGCAAGCAGCAAAATCTGAAACTACAGCGCTAAACGATGCAATAAGCGATTTAGCGCGCAGAATTGTCGAGCGAGTAGTTGAGCAATGGTAGCTAAAACGGTTTATGTATTAATTGGCCAAGACCATATTTCCAAAGATATAAAAATTAGAAAATTAAGGCAAGAATTTCTTGATAAAAACACAGAACAGTTTAATCTGGATATATTATATGGCAAAGAATTAAACCTAAAAACACTGCAGGAGAAACTGTTATGCCTGCCTTTAAATTCAAAAACAAGGATTGTGATTATAAAAGAAGCGCAGGAATTAAGACAGGATGTTAAAGAATTTATTCTTAATTATGCCAAAACCCCCTATCCTCAGATATGTTTGGTTTTAGATATAAATACATTTTCCCTGCGCAAAAGCGGCCTAAAATTACAAGGTTCTCAGGATGAATTTTTAAAAAACATTGCAAGGTACAGTCATATCTTGCATTTTAAAGAAGCCATTCCTTTAGATACCTTCACTTTAAATCGGCAGATAAACCTAAAAAAAACAGACTATGCCTTACGTATACTCAACCAACTTCTCAAAAACGGAGAGCCGCCTGAGAGGATTATGGGTGGCTTAAGGTACAGTTGGCAGCGGGATATTGCTGGTGCCTTTGAGCTAAGAAAAAGGATTAGCCTCCTGCTGAATTGCGACCTGGACATAAAGACAGGTAGGCTAAAGCCCGATTTTGCCTTAGAGAAACTTGTAGTTAAATTATGTTGTCTTTGAGGTTTCTAATTTCAGGATACTTTTCATTAGCCGGGATTTTTTTCGGTTGGCAGTATTAGGATGGATAATCTTTTTTTTGGCTGCCTTATCCAATAGAGAATACACTTTTCGCAAGAGTGTCTTGGCTTCATTAAAATTTTTGGCTGACAAGAGCGCCTGAAACTGCTTTAATGTTTTTTTAAGCGGCTGTTTTACTTTTAAATTTTTAAGGCGCCTTTTTTTATCTTGCCGTTGTCTTTTTAAAGCACTTCTGTGTTTAGCCATATCTTTCCTCCGTGTACAAAACTTTTTTATATTAATACCATAATTGCGTATTTATGTCAACAAACAAATCTATTATTAGGTCTGCTAGCCTTATAAGCATTGCTACCTTAAGTTCCCGCCTCTTGGGATTTATCCGCGATGTAGTTATTGCCAGATTATTCGGTGTTTATATTTATGCCCAAGCATTTGTAATTGCTTTTAGAATCCCAAATTTATTCCGTGATTTTGTAGGCGAAGGCGCAACTAACGCCGCATTCGTGCCGGTATTCAGCGAATATACAGTTAAACACACTAAAGAAGAATTCTGGGAATTGGCAAATGTGGTATTGAATCTTCTGTTGATTATACTTTCGGCAATCACTATTTTGGGAATAATATTTTCTCCCTTTATTGTACGGCTTATCGCCCCCGGTTTTGTCGCGGACCCCCATAAATTAGAGACCACAATTAAATTAAACCGCATTATCTTTCCTTACATTTTATTAATCAGTCTGGCAGCCTATTCCATGGGCCTGCTTAATTCTTTAAAACATTTTACGGTGCCTGCATTTGCGCCCTGTCTTTTAAATATCTCTATCATCGTATTTGCCCTTATGTTTGGAGAGGGGATAAAAGGCTTAGCCTTAGGCATTCTTGTAGGCGGGGTTTTGCAGCTTCTGGTTCAAATCCCTGTTTTATATAAAAAAGGTTTCAGGTTGCAATTTTTCCGACGCTTTAGTCATCCTGCCGCAAAGACCATCGGCGTATTAATGCTACCGCGGCTTTTAAGTTCCTCTATTTATCAATTAAATAATTTTGTGGACTCCATATTTGGGTCTTTAACTTTTATTGTGGGCGAGGGAGGAGTAGCGGTATTATATTTTGCCTACAGACTTATTCAGTTTCCTTTGGGTATTTTCAGCAATGCGCTTTCTCAGGCAATGCTGCCTACTTTTTCTCACCAGGCGTTGGAAGACAGTTACGATAATTTAAAACATACGCTTTCCTTTGGCCTACGTGCGACGCTCTTTGTAATGTTACCGGCATCGGTAGGCTTTATGGTTTTGGCGCGTACGATAATACAGACCATATTCGAGGGCGGAAGATTTGATGCCTATTCCACAACTCAGACTGCCGATATATTATTTTTCTACAGTATAGGTTTATTTGCTTATGGAGCGACCAAGATTTTGCAATCCTGTTTTTTTGCTTTAAAGGACACTAAGACCCCTGCCAAGCTATCCTTTTTAGCTTTAATTATAAATATTATCTTAAATTCTCTACTTATGTTTCCTATGAAATTAGCAGGCTTGGCGTTAGCCACATCTTTATCTGGTATAAATACCTGCCTGATTTTATTTTTTATATTACGCAAAAGACTGCATCCTTTTGACACAAGGGTAATAATCTCTTCTTTTGTGCGGATTCTTGTGGCAAGTCTTTTTATGGGTGCAATATGTTATCTTTTTTCCCAAAGAATTTTCTTCTTAGGGACCAATATGTTTTATAGGTTACTTAATTTAGGAATGTCAATTATTATCGGAATTATCTTTTATATAGGCTTCTGTTTTATTTTTAGGGTTAGAGAAGCAGAAGAGTTATGGCGCTGGTTGGCAAAGAGGAGAAAGGAATAAAGTTGTAATGAAAAATCAAGAAAAATATACGTTGTTATTTATTTCGCTTACAATAATAATCTTAGGATTTATTGTCTACTTCAATTCATTAAATGGTAAGTTTATTTGGGATGATGAATTTTTAGTAAAAAATAATATTTATATAAAAAATTGGTTTAAAATTTCAAATATTTTTACAGAAAGTATAGGAATAGGAGCAGGTAGAAAAGGCCCTTGTTATCGTCCGCTTCAAATGATTAGTTATATGGTCGATTATCTTTTTTGGCATTTAAATGTTGTGGGCTATCATCTGACCAATATCTTATTGCATATTCTAGTAGCACTATCTATATTCTGGTTAACCACTATACTTTTCAGCAGGCAGTCATTAGCTCTTTTGACAAGTGTTTTATTTTTGGTCCATCCCATACACACTGAATCAGTGGCATATATATCAGGTCGAGCGGATTCTCTTTCTTCACTCTTTACGATATTATGCCTAATTTTTTATATAAAACAAGGTTATTATAAAAATACCACAAGGTATATATTAATCTTATTAAGTTATATCTTAGCATTATTGTCGAAAGAGTATAGCTTAATTGTCCCACTATTCTTGTTACTCTATAGTTTCTCTTTTAAGAAAAAAATTCTGATTAAAGAGTTCGTGTCTATCTTAACCATTGTTTTTATTTACATTATATTAAGGGTTGTAATTTTAAAATTACCATTTTTTGTAATAACTACCCCCTCTACTTTATTTCAAAGATTACCCGGATTTTTTGTTGCATTAACTGAATACTCCAAGCTTTTATTGCTACCGTTTAATTTACATATGGAGTATGGAAATAAATTACTTGCCTTTTATCATCCCAAGGTCCTTGTAGGAATTATTATTTTGTTTAGCTTAATAAGCTATGCATTTAAAAAAAGAAAGACTGATAATTTAATGTTTTTCTCTATTTTTTGGTTTTTTATAGGTTTGCTTCCCGTTTCTAACCTTTATCCTATTAATGCCTATATGGCCGAGCATTGGCTTTATTTACCATCCCTGGGTTTTTTCCTAATTTTGGCTAATGGTTTGATACTAATATGGAATAATGAGAAAATCAGACCCGTTATTACAATTTTAATAATATGTATACTGCTTTTTTATTCGTGTCTTACAATTATGCAGAATATTTACTGGAAGGAACCGTTAAATTTTTATAATAGAATATTAAAGTATAAACCTAATAGCTTTAAGTTGTATCATAATCTTGGTAAAACATATAGTGATATGGGGTATAGTTACGCAGCTATCAAGGCTTATAGTAAAGCAATAGAAATAAATTCCAAAAGCTCAGAAACATACAATAATCTTGGCACAGTCTATAGTCATATGGGCAAATTGCAAGAAGCAATTGAATTATATAAAAAAGCATTAGAGATTGACCCCCAATATGCAGATTGTTATTTTAACCTAGGTAATGCCTATAGTGCTATTAACGATACACAAGAAGCAATATTATATTATAAAAAAGCAATAGATATTGATCCCCAAAATGCTCATGCATATGCATATTATAATAATCTTGCTAGTATGTATGCGTTGCTTGGAGATATGGCAAAAGCTACCCTATTTTACGCAAAGGCATTGGAAATTAATCCTGATTTTAAGACAGCCAGGGAAAATCTAAATAAAATAAGGTAATTAACTTTACTTATGATTAATTCAAATAAACTCAAAAGTAATATTGCTGGGTTGCCGGATGCGGCGGGGGTTTATATTTTTAAAGATAGCCAAGGACAGATTATTTATGTGGGCAAAGCTAAATCCTTAAAAAAACGCTTAAATAGCTATTTGGGTCGTGACCTCTCCAGTAAGACCATTACCCTTATGTCTAATGTAAGTGACATTGAATATAAACTTACTGCAACTGAAAGTTTGGCTTTATTACTTGAGGCCAGCCTAATTCATAGATATAAACCCAAATATAATGTATCTTTGCGCGATGATAAGAGTTTTCCTTTGGTTAAGATTACTCTTGAGGAATTTCCTGCAGTTTATATTACGCGAAAAAAAGTAGCGGATGGAGCGCGCTATTTAGGGCCCTACACTAATGCCAAATTACTAAAGCAGGCCTTAAAGATTATCCGAAAGAGTTTTCCTTACCGTTCCTGTAAGAAGCTTCCCAAGAAGGCCTGTATATATTACCGGCTCGGTCTTTCTCCCGCGCCCTGTATCGGGAAAATTAGTAAAGGAGAATATGCTAAAACTATTGAAGACATCTGTTTAATCTTAGAAGGCAAAACCGAAGATTTGATTAAAAGATTATCTAAGGGTATGGTTTTAAAATCCAAAGAACATAAGTTTGAAGAGGCAGCCAAACTCAGGGATCAGATAAATGCCTTAGGTGCAATAAGTCAAAGTAAGGTTAGCTTTAGCAGGCAAGACCAGATGCAAGATTTAAAAAGCCTGCTAAAATTATATAAATTACCTAAAAGGATTGAGGCATTCGACATATCTGATATATTCGGCAAAGAGGCCTGTGGTTCTATGGTAAGTTTCTATAGGGGCCTGCCCGATAAGAATCAATACCGCCGCTTTCGTATCAAGACGGTTAAGGCAATAGATGATTATAATATGCTTAGGGAAGTAATTCAGAGGCGCTATTTTAGATTATTAGAAGAAAATTTACCTCTGCCGGATTTAGTGCTTATCGATGGAGGCAGGTCTCATCTTCTGACTGCGGATAAAGAAATTAAGAAATTGGGGATAAGCCTGCCTTTGGTTAGCATCGCAAAGGATGAGGAAAATATATACACTCTAGCCATAGCAAATGCTATAAAATTAAATCAGGATACACCAGCGTTAAATCTGATACGTAGAGTCCGAGACGAAGCGCATCGTTTTGCGCTGTCTTATCATCGGGTATTAAGAAGAAAGAAGATAATAGGTAAATGACTCCTTTTGCTAAAAAAGTATATAAGGCCCTATTAAGCATACCTTTAGGCCAGGTACGTACCTATAAATGGCTGGCTAAAAAGGTAGGCAAGCCCAAAGCTAGCCGGGCAATAGGCCAGATTCTAAAGCACAATCCTTATCCCCTGCTTATTCCTTGTCACCGCGTAATTTGTTCTAATGGAAAATTGGGGAGTTACATATTCGGAAAAAAGAAAAAGAAGGCTCTTTTAGATTTAGAGAGTAAAATTAGAGAAGATGTGATATAATAAGGCAGGAGGTGTACGCGATGGGTATAAAAAGTTATTTAAAACTGATGTTAGAGAAGAATGCATCGGATATGTTCTATAGGGCAGGTGCAAATGTGCACATGCGTATTGACGGCAAGGTTCTGTCCATAGATGAAAGAATTATAAGTTTAGATGAAGTTAATGATGCCATAAAAGAATTGACCCCCCATGAATTAAAGGATTTCTTCCAAAGGAATCTGGATGTGGATTTTGGTATTTTTTTACCGGAGCTTGACCATCGCTTTCGTATAAGTATCTTTATGCAACGTAATTGGCCAGCATTAGTAATTAGGAATATTCGTTCTAATATCCAGACCTTCGATGAGCTTAATCTACCGAATGAGGTATTAAATAAACTATCTCTTGAATCCAGGGGTCTTATTCTTTTAACCGGAAGCGCTGGCAGCGGTAAATCCACTACCATTGCCAGTATGATCGAATATATTAATAACCATTGTCAAAAGCATATCCTAACTGTTGAAGAGCCCATTGAGTTTACCTTTAAAGACAGGAGTTCTATTATTAATCAGAGAGAGTTGGGCCTGGATGTTGCGTCTTATCAAGCGGCGCTACGTGCATTTACCTTACAGAGCCCAGATATAATATTTATCAGTAATATCAGAGATCAGGAGACAATGTCTGCTGCCCTTACTGCTGCAGAAACAGGCGTGTTGGTTTTAAGTACATTACATACCATAAATGCGCCGCAGACTGTAGAAAGGATTATCAATTTCTTTCCACCCTATCAACATCAACAGATATACATCCAGCTATCCTTTTTATTAAAAGGGGTTATATCTTTAAGATTGGTGCCCTTAAAAGATAAAGTCGGCCGTATACCCGCTTATGAAATTATGCTTCTTACTCCCACTATCAGTCGGCTTATCAGAGAAGGCAAGATTTGGGAAATATCTCCTTTTATCGAAGACGGCACTGTATTCGGTATGCAGTCGTTTAATCAATCTTTAATAAAATTAGTCAACGAAGGCAAGATAAACGAAGAAGAAGCAATGACGTTTTCAGATAATAGAGACGAATTTATTTTAAGTTTAAGAGGCATAAAAAAAACATAATATAAAACGGAGGGATTTATGTTAGAAGAGATAAAATCAAAGCTTGCCGCTGTATCTACCCACCTAGAATCCTTGAGAGGTTATCTTTGACGTAGATAACAAAAAGAAACAAATTCAGGATTTAAATCTTGCCATGTCAGCCGTTGGTTTCTGGAAAGATACTAAAGATTCCCAAAAGGTAGTAAGACAGCTAAAAGAATTAAAATCAACGGTTGAGCCTTGGGAGAATCTGTTTAAGAAATATCAAGAATTGAAAGAATTATCCGAAATTTTAAAAGAAGAAGACAAGGAATTAATCGTTGATTTAACCAGAAATCTAGATACGCTTTTCAACGAAATAGACAAATTACAACTTAATACTCTTTTAGGTGGAGAGTGCGATAAGAACAATGCCATATTAAGCATAAATGCAGGCGCAGGCGGAACAGAATCTTGCGATTGGGCAAATATGCTCCTGCGCATGTATAGCCGCTGGGCGGAAAAGAAGGGGTATAATGTAAAAAATATTGATGCGCTCTTCGGCGAAGAAGCGGGCATTAAGAACGTAACAATTCTCATCGAAGGAGAATATGCCTACGGCTATCTAAAGGCAGAGAGAGGAGTGCATAGGCTTGTGCGTATCTCTCCTTTTGATGCCAATAAACGCCGGCATACCTCATTTGCCTCTGTGGATGTGATTCCTGAGATTCAGGAAGAAGCCCAAGTTAATATTGAGAACAAGGATTTGGCGGTGGATACATTCCGTGCCTCTGGTCCGGGCGGGCAGCATATGCAGAAGACAGATACGGCAGTAAGAATTACCCATTTGCCAAGCGGCATTGTGGTTCAATGTCAGAATGAACGCTCCCAATATCAGAATAAACAGACTGCTCTTTCGATATTGAAGGCACGGCTTTATGAATTAGAGAGAAAAAAGAAGGAAGAAAAATTGCTTAAACAATATACACAGGATAAAAAAAAGATTGAATGGGGCAGCCAGATTCGCTCCTATGTAATGCATCCTTACAATATGGTAAAAGACCACCGCACCGATTACGAAACCACAGATGCCGCAAAAGTAATGGATGGCGGCATTGATGAGTTTATTGAAACATATCTAAAAAGCCAAAAGTCCCTGCCTGTCCGGCAGGCAGGAAAAGGGAAAAGTTAAAAATGTTGGGTTTTATTAAAAAGACTATTTTAAAACAAAAACAAAATATCATAAAAAGAAAATATCCTTCGATAAATATTATCCTGCACCCGGATATGCCTACCTCCTCGATAAATAAGATGGTTGAGCTGGCAAGGATAGTAGATATAGTTAATTCCTTGGAGCCTAAGACAAATGCACTTTCTGATATCCAACTAAAGAAAAAGACAGAGGAATTCAGAGTTCATATCTTAAAGAAAGCAAAAGATTACGATTCAGAAATCCAGGAATTAGAGGAGGCTATTATTTCAGCGGCTATTCCTGAAGAGAAGGCAAGATTAAAAGAAAGATTAAAGCTTACCAGAAATAAAATATTTGCCGATATATTACCTCAAGGCTTTGCTGCGGTTCGGGAGGCAGCAAGACGCACCATCGGACTGAGGCACTTTGATGTCCAGATTGCCGGAGGAGTAATATTACACGAGGGTAAAATTGCTGAGATGGCCACAGGCGAAGGGAAAACCTTAGTGGCAACCCTCTCTGCGTATTTAAATGCACTTTTAGGTAAAGGCGTACATATAGTAACTGTCAACGATTATCTTGCCCGTCGAGACCGCGAATGGATGGGCCCGATTTATGAGTTTTTGGGTCTTAGTGTGGGCGTGATACAACACGATATGTCTGACGAAGAGAGAAAAGAGGCTTATTCTTGCGATATAACCTATGGCACGAATAATGAATTTGGTTTTGATTACCTCAGAGATAATATGAAATATAGTTCGCAGGACTTGGTACAGAGGCCTTTTTATTATGCCATCGTAGATGAGGTGGATTCAATATTGATTGATGAGGCACGCACCCCTTTGATTATATCCGGGCCTGCGGAGGAATCTACCGATAAATATTATATTATTGATAAAATTATTCCTCGGCTTAAAGGCAGGATAATCTTGGAGAAAGACGAGATTGAGGCAAAATATAAAGGCGAAGATCTCTCCAAGGGATTCGATTATATGGTAGATGAAAAAGCACATACCGCCCATCTTACGGAAGAGGGTGAAACAAAGGTATGCCAATTTTTAAATATAGATGATTTACACAGTCTCCAGACCATGGAATGGCGCCATCATATGATTCAGGCACTACGCGCGCATAACCTATACAATATAGATGTGGATTATGTAGTAAAAGACGGCCAGGTAATTATTGTGGATGAGTTTACAGGCAGGCTTATGCCCGGCAGGCGTTGGTCAGATGGCCTGCATCAGGCAATTGAGGCCAAAGAGAATCTTAAGATAGAACGCGAGAACCAGACCTTGGCTACCGTAACATTTCAGAATTACTTTAGGATGTATGAAAAATTGGCAGGCATGACCGGAACCGCTTTTACTGAAGCAAATGAGTTCAAAAGCATATATCAGCTTGATGTAATAGTTATTCCCACCAATAGGGCCTTAATCCGCACAAACTACACTGACCGTATTTATAAAACAGAAAAAGAGAAGTTTAATGCAGTAGTTGAGGAAATAGCTGAACTTTATAATCAGGGCAGGCCCGTACTAATAGGCACCATTTCTATAGAGAAATCAGAGCGGTTATCCGAGATGCTAAAAAGACGCGGCATAACGCATCAGGTACTCAATGCCAAGTATCATGAGATGGAAGCCCAGATTGTGGCTCAGGCAGGCAGATACAAAGCTCAAACCATTGCTACCAATATGGCAGGAAGAGGTACGGATATTTTGTTAGGTGGTAACCCCGAATATATGGCGCGTAATCTTATAAAGCAGGAATTAAAACCCGATGACTCCAATTATCAAGAAGAATACAAAATATTATTAGAAAGATTTAAGAAGGAAACCGAAGAAGAGCATAAAAAGGTTGTAGTATTAGGTGGTTTACACGTAATCGCAACAGAGCGTCACGAGGCACGCCGCATTGATAATCAATTACGCGGTCGTTCAGGCAGGCAGGGAGATCCGGGCTCATCCAGATTTTATGTCTCCTTGGAGGATGACCTTATGCGCTTATTTGGTTCGGATAGATTAGTGGGGATTATGGATAGATTAGGGCTAGAAGAAGGGCAGGTTATCGAACATCCCTGGGTGACCAAATCCATTGAGATTGCCCAGAGACGTGTAGAGCAGCATAATTTTGAGATCAGGAAACAACTCTTAGAATATGATAATGTGATGAATAAACAGAGGGAAGTTATATATGGACAACGTCAGCAGATTCTGGAAGGAAGCTCCTTAAAAGAAGATATCCCGGAGATAGTAGATAAAATGCTCGACGGTATTTTGGTTGTCTATACCGCTGAAAATATCGAGGGGGACTGGGATATAGCCGGATTGATAAATACACTTAGATTAAAATTCGGCCTGGAAATTGAAGGCTCTTCTATAAAAGAGGCAAACAAGGAAAAAATAAGGGAGGATTTATATAATAGGATAATACAGGCTTATGAAGAAAAAGAAAAATCCATAGGCATAGATTTGTTGCGGCAACTAGAACGTATGGTATTTCTGCAGATAATCGATACTAAATGGAAGGACCATTTATATGCGATGGATAATCTACGTGAAGGCATAGGTCTGCGAGCCTATGGCCAGCGCGATCCTTTAATAGAATATAAACGCGAGGCATTCGAGATGTTTAGTCAGATGTTTTCTGCTATTGAAGAAGAGGCTATTGAGATACTTTTTAGATTACAACCCGTAAAACCTGAAAAACTAAAAGGCGTTTTTAGCTCAGTATCACAGGAGTTTCTGCATCCGCAAGTCTCTCGATTTCAAAGGCCCCAAGAAGAGCCGATGAGCCCAGAATCCCAACCTTACAGCCCACCCCACGCTATTTCTCCTCAATCGCCTTCGGTAAAGCCACAACCCAAAGTAGGTCGTAATGACCCCTGTCCCTGTGGTTCAGAAAAAAAGTATAAAAAATGCTGCGGAAAGTAGCGCTAAATTTATTATCTGCGGGTTTGCTAATTCTATCCTTCCCTAGATTTAATCTTGAGTTTTTAGTCTGGTTTGCCTTTGTTCCATTATTCTTTGCCCTTGAAGAAAAATCTAAATTTAAGTCGTTTTTACTTAGTTATTTTACGGGAGTTATATTTTGGCTTGGTATTGTTTATTGGCTCATACATGTTACTTTGCCGGGGATGATAATTCTGGTTTTATATCTGGCTTTATATTTTGGAATCTTCGGACTTATAATTTCTTGCTACAGGCTACAGGCTACAGGCTACAGGCTATTTTCCATACCAGCTATTTGGGTTTTACTTGAATATCTACGCAGTCACCTCTTTACCGGCTTTGCCTGGGCACTCCTGGGCTATTCCCAATATTTGAATTTACCTATCATCCAGCTTGCTGATATTACGGGCGTTTGGGGAATTTCGTTTTTGGTGATGATGGTTAATGTAGTGATTAAAGAGATAATTTGCTACAGGCTACAAGCTATAGGCTACAGGAAGAGCATTAAAAAACTTTTATTTTTAGCATTTAGCATGTGGCTTGTAGCTTGCGGCTATGGATTTTTTAGATTAAATCAAAATATAGAAGGTAATAAATTAAGGATTTCTGTTATTCAAGGTAACATTCCGCAAGAATTTAAATGGGATCCGAATTCTAAGAATTTTATAATTGATAGATACATCAACCTCACAAGGCAAGCCATAAAAGACAGGCCTGACCTAATTGTCTGGCCTGAAGCAGCATTGCCTGTGGTTTTAGAAGAAGAGCCCGTATTTTATGGAAAAACTAAGGATTTCGTAAGAGAGATTAAGATCCCGTTACTTTTAGGCGCAGTAACTTCCAAGGATAAACTTTACTATAATAGCGCTTTACTGATTTCGGCGGAAGGTAGGTTATTGAATAAATACGATAAATTGCATCTCGTGCCTTTTGGGGAGTACATACCTCTTAGAAAAACCTTAGGATTTTTACAGACAGTTGTTCCGATAGGTGATTTTAGCCGGGGTAAAGAATATACCATTTTCAAAATTCAAAATTCAAAACTCAAAACTCAAAACTCTTTTGCGGTATTAATCTGCTTTGAAGATTTATTTCCTGAATTATCACGAAGCTTTGCTAAGAAGGATGCTGATTTTTTAATCAATATCACTAACGATGCCTGGTTCAAAATGACTTCTTCACCCTACCAGCATCTTCAGGCCTCTGTCTTTAGGGCAGTAGAAAATCGAGTAGCCTTGATACGTAGCGCTAATACGGGGGTCTCAGGATTCATTGCACCCACAGGCAAAATCATCTCTTTGGTAGAGGGTAGAAAAGGTAGAAATATATTTATCAGTGGCTATGATACAGAAGAGATTATTATTACAAAGAGAAACCTGAGTTTTTATACGCGATACCCAGATATATTTATAATTGCCTGTTTTTTAATTATTTTATTTGGCATGATACCAAGAATCAGATCTAAACCTAAACCCAAAAGCCGATAAAAAAACGCGGCTTATGGTTTGCATCGGGCTAGATACTTTGGGTGCATCAATGGGTTGGTTTGTCTGCAAAGTTATCTAAATTCTATTCCTTAGGTTCTATGTGTACTACGACATCGGTTATTTCCGGGATACCTTTTTTAAGCGCCTCCTCAATAGCGTAACTTATTTTGTGCGCTTTATCCACATGCATATCCGCATTTACCTGGACATGTAAATCTAAATGTATATCATCGGGCCTGCCGCGCGTTCTTATCTTATGACAAGTCTTTACCCCCGGAATACCTAAGACAATATCCACTATTTTTTTGACCTCCACAATAGCCGCGGTATCACAAAGTATTCTTGAGCTGTATGTTACTATATCAAGCCCTACATGGGCAATAAATAAAGCGATGATTATGGTGGCAATAGGGTCAATTATGGGATAGCCTATTTTTATGGCAATCAGCGCAATTATAACCGACAAAGAGGTAAAGATATCTGCTTTGGTATGCATGGAGTCAGAAACGAGTATATCGCTCTGCAAGAGCCTTCCTTTTTTATATTCGTAATTCATTACCACAAGGTTAATACCCAGGGTGACTATCATTACTAAAAAACTTTTGATATCAATCTGGGGAGTAAGGGGTTTATATATACGAATTATTCCTTCCCTGAGAAGATTAACAGAGACGATAAATAAAAATAAAGCAATTCCTAAAGAGAAGAATGTTTCGTATTTTTTGTGGCCATAGGGATGGTCTTTGTCTTTGGGTTGGCAGGCCAGTCTTATGCCGATCAGGCCAATGATATTTGAGGAGCCATCAGCTAAAGAATGGAAGCCGTCAGCAGTCATGCTTACTGTACGGCTGAATAATCCATAGAGAATCTTTGCCAAGGCCACAAACCAGTTTAAAAACAATACCCATATCAGAATGCGCCTGATATGTACATAATGTTCTTGAGCTACGGTACCCATAGTGCTAATTATATACGGATTTGATTTATATTTCAAATAGTAAATTAGTATAATAGATTTATTGATTTATAATAGTTTATATAGTAAAATAAATCTGTTATGGATAACAAAAGATTGGCTCTTATTTTAATCTTTGTATTCCTTGGCAATATATCTTTTGCCTGGGAAGCAGAATCGATGAATGTGCATTTTCGCAGGGGCGAATATTTCTATGAACAAGGCAAATACTATGAGGCAATCCAAGAATTCCAAAAGGTCTTAAAGATGTATCCGGGTAATGAAATTACCCAGTTATATATAAAAAATGCAGAAGAAAAAATTCGCCAAGAGCCTGTATTATTAAAAAGAGCCGTAAAGCAAAAAAAGAAACAAGAGAAACAAGAGGCAAAAATTGCCAAACTGAAAGAGAAATTAGACAGACCCCTTCTTCAAAAGATACAGAAAGAAGAAATGATAAGACATAAAGAGGAGGCTCGTCTAAACAAGATTAAGACAAGGCAGCAGCCAGAAGAAGCCAAGGAGGAGAGACTTAGAGAGCTCGCCTGGGCAAAAGCACAAAAAGAAACTTTGGCAAGCGAAAAGAGGCTTAAAGCCAACACCGAAGCAAAAACTAAGCAAGAAATTATGACTAAACCGCAAGAAACACAGATAAAAGAAACTCAAGAGGCAGCAGAGATAGCTACAACTCAAAAAATAGAAGATAGTAGTCTAGCCGAACCCGCAATAAAGGAAACAGCCAGCAGGCCATTTAGATTAAAATTGAGATTAGATTCAAAGATCAAGGAGTAAGGTATGTTAGAATTAAAGGTTATAAAAATAAAAAAGCCCGATGATGTCAACGTAATCTTGGGTCAGTCTCATTTTATTAAGACAGTAGAAGATTTGTATGAGGCATTGATTAATAATGTGCCGGGTATCAAATTTGGTTTGAGTTTTGTGGAGTCTTCTGGCGCCTGTAAGATAAGGTCTGAAGGAAATGACCCGGATTTAAAAAAGCTGGCCCAGGAAAACGCTCTGGAGATCGGTGCAGGGCACAGCTTTCTTATTTTATTAAAGAATGCATACCCCATAAACGTTCTAAATGCCATAAAAGCTATTCCTGAGGTCTGCACAATATACTGCGCCTCAGCTAATGCTATAGAGGTACTCATTGCTGAGACCGATAATGGCCGGGGGATTTTAGGAGTCGTTGATGGATTAAAACCCAAAGGCATTGAATCTAATGAGGATATAGCGTGGCGCAAAGAATTCTTGCGCAAAATAGGTTATAAACTGTAAAATTTTCCCTTGCATTTTTTGATTTTTTTGTTATAATTCTTCTACTTCTTAAGGAATGAATTCTAAGAAGTTACGCAAAAGCGTAGGTAGGTTTTTCGGTTGGTTGGGGTTAGTCTCGTGTTCTTTGATAATTAATTTTATGCCGAGGAGCTGGATATATAATTTTGCCCGCGCGATTGCTACCATAGGCTATTCTGTAGCTGGTAAACAGAGAAAGATTGCCTTAGAAAACTTGAGTATTGCCTTTGGCAAGGATAAGTCAAGCCAGCAGATAAAGCAGATTGTCAAGGATTGTTTTACCTTTATGGCCAAGGCAGGGGTAGAGCTGGTCTTTCTTATGGACAGACCTGCTCTTATAAGGAAGAACATAGAAATGGTAGGCAAAGAATATCTAGATACTGCTTTATCCAAAGGCAAGGGTGTAATCTTGGTTAGCGCGCATTTCGGCAATTTCCCGTTGATGATGGCAAAACTAAGCCTGGAGGGTTATAAGACCGCAGGTATCATGCGGTTTATGCGAGATGAACGGGCAGAGAGATTCTTTACGGCAAAGCGCACAAAACTGGGCATAAAGACAATATACAGTCAGCCGCGTAAGGTCTGCGTGGAAAATTCCATACGTACTCTAAGGGCTAACGAACTTATTTTTATACCCTTAGATCAGAATTTTGGCACAGGCGGTGTATTTGTGGATTTTTTTGGTCGTAAAGCTGCCACAGCTACCGGACCGGTGGTTCTGGCCAAGCGCACAAACGCAACTATCCTTCCTTGTTTTATAGTTAGACAGCCCGAAGATACGCATAAAATTATCTTCGAACCGCCTTTGGCTTTAGAAGAAGGCAGAACCAATCAAGAGACCATCGCCATAAATGTCCAAAGGCTGACAAATGTAATTGAAACTTACATTCGTCGATATCCGGCAGAATGGGGCTGGATTCATCGCAGGTGGAAATCAAAACCAAAGAAAGCGGAACTAGAGATAGAAAATTGATAAGGCTATAAGGGAGGTGAAATATGGCAGAAGAGGTAAAACAAGAAGAGAAGAAGGTTGATGTAAAACAAGTGCTCTGGACTATCTTCAAGGTTATTTTAGGTTTGGTATTTTTAGGCTTGGGCGTTTTGACAATTATGCGTTGGTGGGGAAATTTATTACTCGTAGTTAAAGGTTGCATTGGTTTATTCCTGATTTTAGCAGGCATAATCACCCTTGCAATAGCCAAGGAGTAAGTCCCTGTATCTTTTTTCATGGTATAGGAAAGTATGAAACACTTTCCTAACCACTGAAAATAACCTAAATAGTCATTACAGAAGGTAATTTTCTTGTAAAATAAGGGTTAATAGGGGCAAGGCACAACGAAAAGGGGAACTTATTTTTGTTGGCTTAATCCTTATTAACCCTATTTTATTTATACGATAATTTTACTATTGCTTTATTTTCCGGTATAATCAGGTATAATTATGAATATTGTGTCAAAAATTACAGGGTAGGGGAGGAATAATATGGAGGCAATATTAAAAAAAGAAATCATTGTAAATAAAACACTCTGTAGAGCCATAGGTGTATTAGCATTTGTTATTTTAACTACACTCGGCGCTTTCGTGCGCATACCTTTGCCATTTAGCCCTGTGCCGATTACTCTGCAGACACTGTTTGTTTTACTATCAGGTGCTCTTCTGGGAAGTAATTTGGGTACAATCTCGCAATTAAGTTATGTGTTGCTGGGCGTATTGGGATTACCTATATTTACGGGTGCAGGAAGCGGTATATTATACCTTTTTGGCCCTACTGGCGGATACCTCTTGGGTTTTGTTTTGGCTACATTATTTGTGGGTAAATATATAAAATACAGTAATGATAATTCGTTTTATACCCTCTGCTTATTATGTCTGGGTGATTTGATTATCTTATGTTCCGGAATATTATGGCTTAAAATACTTTTTGGATACTCTTTGACAAAATTATTATTTATTGGTTTCATGCCTTTTCTAGCTGGGGATTTATTAAAGGCGTTAACTGCCTGTACTATTTATTTAAAACTAAAACCCCGCCTAAAAGAAATCTTTTAGCTATAGATCTTATTCTAGAAAGGAGACAAAATGAAAATAAAAGAAATAATGAGCAAAGATGTGGTTAGTATTAAGCCCGATGACAATGCTAAAGACGCCTTAAATCTTTTATTTAAAATGCAGATTAGTGGTTTGCCTGTAATTAATACACAAGGAAAGCTAGTAGGTATGTTTACCGAAAAGGATATTTTGAGTCAAATTCTACCTTCTTATTTGGAAAAGATAGGTAGGTTTGTTTACGAAGAAAACCCCAAGTCCATCAAAAAGAAATTTCAAGATTTAACCAATTTACCTGTTTCTCAATTAATGCGTAAAGACGCAATAACTATAAATGAGAATACAAGTCTATGTGAGGTAGCACGCCTTATGCTTACTCAGAAAGTTCGGCGCATTCCTGTGCTAAATAACGAAAAAAAGGTAGTAGGTATTGTAGCCAGAGAGGATATTGTTAGGGCATATGCAAGAGAGGCAGGATGGGTAATAGATTAATTCCTAAATTTGCTTTATTGTTCTCTTTAATTATCTTAATTGGATTTATTAGCCAAAAAATAGGTCTGAATGCCCAGCAGATAATTGCCCTCTCTGTTTTCTCTGCTTCGGTTTTTGCCACACTTCTATTCTGGGATTTCCGAGTAGCGATTGCCTTCTTAGGAATCGCTGTACTTTTAGTAACCAAAACTGTGGATTTGGAGAATATGGTTAAATTTGCTTCCTTAGAAGTAATCCTTTTCTTGGTGGGGATGATGGTTTTGGTGGGTTTACTTAAGGAAGTAGGTGTTTTTGCCTGGCTAGTTACAATAATTCTTAGGATAAGAAATTTAACTGCTAAAAAATTTGTCTTTGCGATTTCGATCCTTTCTGCGCTTCTTGCCTGTTGCGTAGATGAAGTTACTTCAATTATATTTATGATCGCGGCGATTTTAGAGATTTGTGATTATTTTGAGGTAGAGCCCACGCCCTATATTATTATCAGCATTCTCTCGACTAATATTGGTTCAACCGGAACTGTCTTGGGTAACCCCATCGGTATTTTAATTGCCTCGAAATCTGGCCTTACCTTTGAGGATTTTATTTTAAAGGCATTTCCGATAATGTGTATTTGTCTTTTGGCCACTATATCTTTGGTAATAATTTGGTATCGAAAGAGCATTAAAAAAATGGATGAAAAGATGAAGGAATTGGGGGCTAACGAAATATTAATAAAACTTATTTCGGTTCCTCCAGAGAAACAATTAAGATTGGGTTTGGGTATTTTTGGTCTCACGCTTTTATGCATTTCTTTTCATCATCGCTTAGAACTCTTGTGGGGATTAGAAGCTAACACCTTGCTTTTGGGGATTCCTCTGCTTTTTGCAGGAGGCGTGATGATTTGGAAACATTCTCGTGCACGCAGCTATATTGAAAAAGATGTAGATTGGTGGACCCTCCTTTTCTTTTTACTCCTTTTTGCCAAGGCAGGGACATTAAAATATACTGGAGCAACGGACGTTCTTGCCCAAAAAATACTTGGAATAGTAAGACATAACCCTCAAGCGCTTACAGGCACTATTCTTTGTATGAGTGCCATTGGTTCAAGTATTTTAGATAATGTGGTTTTAGTAGCTGCCTTTATACCTATTGTGCAGAGTTTTAAAGACCTGGGTTTTGTGCTTGGCCCTCTTTGGTGGGCGCTTTTATTTGGGGGGTGCTTAGGAGGCAATATCACGCTTGTGGGCTCAACGGCTAACATTGTTGCCTTAGGGATATTAGAAAAAGAAAAGAAAATACACATCACATTTTTTAGGTGGTTTTGGATAGGCCTTACTGTAGGCTTGGTTACCGTAGGTATTGTATGGCTAGCCTTAATAATCCTACCTTATTATCATTAAGACAAAATGAAGACAAAGTTTGTTTTTATTATAATAGCTTTCATAACTTCGTTTCTTTGCTTAAGAAGAATAAATGCCATGGCAGAGCAGGAAAAAGAAATCATCGGACTTCCTTTTCCGCGCAATAAAAGCGCTGTTTCTGTAGAAGAGGCAATATCGCTGCGCAGTTCAATAAGGGAATATAAAGATGAGGCACTGACGCAGGAGGAGATATCTCAGCTTCTCTGGGCAGCCCAAGGAATGATGCAGCGAAAATCGGGCAGGACCGCTCCTTCATCCGGTGCACTCTATCCCTTAGAGATTTATTTGGTTGTAGGTAAAGTAAAAAACTTAGAGCCGGGTGTTTATCATTATAGGCCGCCAGAACACTCTTTAGTTAAAATTGAGAGTGGCGATAAAAGATCTGTTTTATTTAATGCCAGTCTTCGGCAGCCCTCCATAAAGAATGCGCCCGTTAGTTTGGTCATCTGCGCCAAATATCAAAGGACAACCCAAAAATATGGAGAGCGCGGCAGCAGATATGTCCATATTGAGGTCGGACATGTGGGTCAAAATATCTATCTTCAGGCAGAGGCACTGGGACTGGCAACAGTTGCCATAGGTGCCTTTAATGATGAAGCAGTGAAAAAAGCTTTAGGAGTAAAAGAAGAGCCAATATATATAATGCCACTAGGAAGGCCTGTAGAATAATTAACTTATCTATATGTATATACCCAAGACCAAGATTATTTGTACGTTAGGGCCATCCAGCAGTACCACGACAACTATCCGCAAGATGATGCTGGCAGGTATGGATTTAGTCAGGTTAAATTTCTCGCACGGTAGCCACGCCGAGCATAAGGCGCGATTGGATATTGTCAGGGAACTGAATAAGAAATACCGTCGCCATATCAAAATCTTACAAGATTTACAAGGATATCGTATTCGGATAGGTTTACTAAAGGACCATAACCCCATAGAACTAAAGAAACGGCAGATAATCTGGTTAACTCAAAAAAATATAATTGGCGAAGGCAGTCTTATTCCTTTTGATTACCGCGGCCCTTTAAGGAATATCAAGACTGGGCAGTATATTTATATTGATGACGGTAACATTGCTTTAATCGTAAAAGAGAGAAGAAAAACGATGCTTAAGACCCGGGTGGTTATGGCCGGACTATTAAAAGAAAATAAAGGCGTGAATATTCCCGCTGCTCCTTTAAGATTCCCCTCCATAACCGAAAGGGACAAAATGGATATTCAATTTGGCATAACCCACAAAGTGGATTATATTGCACAGTCCTTTGTGCGCAATAAAAAAGATATCCTGAAGGTAACTTCAATAGTCAAGAAAAAATTACCCGGTTGTTTAATCATTGCTAAGATAGAATGTCGGGAAGCTATTAGAAATATCGATGAAATAATCAAGAATTGCGATGGCATTATGATTGCCAGGGGTGATATGGGTATATCTGTACCTCTATACCAGATACCTATAATTCAAAAGGAAATAATAAAAAAATGTAATCGTCTAGAAAAGCCGGTGATAACAGCTACCCAGATGCTAGAGAGTATGACCGAGAATCTGATACCTACACGGGCAGAGGTAACTGATGTAGCTAATGCTATATTGGATGGAACAAACTTTTTAATGCTTTCTGCAGAGACTGCAGCGGGTAGATACCCTGTAGAGACAGTAAAGATGATGAACCAGATTATTAAATTTACTGAAAGAGCCAAGGGAAAGAGATGTTAAGAAATAAGCAATTATTTTTATTGATTTTAATTAGTCTTCTTTTTGCAGGATGCGCTACTGTGCCTTACCAACCGGGAGTTATTCAACCCTACGGCGTATATCATATTGTAGGAAGTGGTCAGACCTTATACAGAATTTCTAAGACCTACGGCGTAGATATGCGCGAGATTATGCGGGCAAATAATCTTAAAGACCCTAATCAGATTGGCGTGGGAGAGAGGTTATTTATTCCCGGTGTAAGAGCTTCGCTGCCGGTTGAGTATTACCAGCCAGCAACCTTAAAACCCATAGAAGATCTTGTGGGCAGGAGACAGTATAAAGTGAAATGGAGATATATTACTTTGCATCACAGTGCTACTTTAGAGGGTAATGCCGAGGCCTTTGACCGCAATCATCGCAGAAGAGGGATGGGAGGCCTCTTTTATCATTTTGTTATCGGTAACGGTACGGGTTCGCAAGATGGAGAGGTAGAAGTGGGTTGGCGTTGGAGAAGGCAGGTTGAGGTAGAACGCAGGGATGACATACAAATCTGCTTGGTGGGTAATTTTAATGTAGAGGAGGTCTCTCCAGCGCAATTTAATTCATTAGTTAAGCTACTTAAAGTCCTTACCCAGCAATATTCCATTCCTTTATACCATATCAGAAAGCATAAGGATATTGAAGGCAGGATAAGTGAATGCCCGGGTTCTAAATTTCCATTTTATAAAATCCTATCCGAACTGCGCAAATAATATTCAGCAATGGTTAAAAAAAAGATAATCTACGTCTTGGCCGTACTCGTTATTCTTTTAGTAATAAATACTATTTTATATTTTTACCTTGCGGGATTAGAAAAACGCAAAACTGCATGGCAAGCCTTAGAAGTAAAGATAAAAAAAGAGCTAAATACCTTCCACGGCCAGGCCGGCATTATCGTCAAAGACTTAAACTATAACTGGCAAATAGGCATAAACCAGGAAGAATTATTTCCTTCAGCAAGTTTAATAAAGATTCCTATTATGGCAGCTTGTTTTTATGCGCTAGATAAGGGCAGATTAAGATTAGAAGAGAAATTGCCGCTCAAGGGAAAAGATAAGGCTTTGGGGTCCGGCATATTAAAAGATACATCCGTAGGCAGAGAGTTTAGCATAAGAGAACTAATTGAACTGATGATTTCTGAAAGCGACAACACCGCTACTAATATGCTTATTGACTGCTTAGGATTTGATTACCTTAATAATTGTTTTAAAAGATTAAGGCTCAAAAGTACTAATATATCCCGTAGGATGATGGACTTAAAAAGCAGAAGAGAAGGAAAAGAAAACTTTACTACTGCCGTGGATTTAGCAAATATTTTAGAAGATATTTATCGCCAAAGGCTAATAAATAGGACTTATTCACAAATGTGTTTGGAATTCTTAAAAAAACAAAAGATAAGAGACCGCATTCCCGCAAGGCTGCCTCCTAATACATTAGTTGCGCATAAGACAGGTTTGGAAAACAGCATCTGCCATGATGCAGGAATTGTATTTGGGCCTGGAGGCAACTTTCTTATCTGCGTTTTAACCAAGCACAATAATAAAACTGCAAAGTCCGCAAAAGAATTTATATCCCGGATTGCATTAGAGGTATACAACTGTTATTAAATATCTTTTAGATAACCTTGACAAAATAAAAAATTATGTTAAAATTTTAATTTAAGCTATTAAAAGGAGGCATAAAATGAGAACCAAGATATGTCTTATTCTAATGAGCATAATATCTTTTATATTTTTGGCTATGAGTTTTATTTTTGCGCAAGAAGAGCTAGCCCCAGAAAAAACAGAAGAAACAGAAAAACCAAAAGAAACCGTAACTTCCAACGCGCCCCAGATTCAATGGTTATGGGGCGAGGTGGTATCAGTGGATGCTCAAAATAAAGCCATTTCAGTCAAATACTTTGATTATGATAACGACATCGAGAAAGAAATGATTATTGGCATAGATGACAAGACTACCTACGAGAATGTTAAGTCAATAGATGAGATTAAACCTCAGGATAGCGTAAGCATTGATTATATAGTTAATTCAGAAAGCAAAGGCATTGCCAAAAATATTAGCGTAGAGAAATTTGAAGGCTCAGGGGCTTCTGGGGAGGAAGCAACTCCTGGGCAACTAACTCCCGAAGGAAGCAATACAGAGTCAGTCCCTCAACCGACAGAATAATTTTTTACGGTTAGCTAGATTTTTATTTGCTAAGAAAAGGCAGGGTTGAATTCCCTGCCCTTTTATTTTATGGTGTAGGAAAGTATAAAGCACTTTCCTAACCACTGAAAATCGCACCTTAAGGTTATCGCCGAAGGCGATTTTCTTGATAAGATGGAATATATAAGACTTATTATCTTTGACTTAGACGGGACATTAGTCGATGCTTATCCGGCAATCATCAAAAGTTTTAATTATACGATGCGAAGGCTTAATTATCCTATTCAGAACGCCTCTGTTATACGTCGGGCAGTAGGTTTAGGAGATGAGAACCTATTAAGGCCTTTTATAAAAGAAAAAGACCTAAATAAGGCAACTTCCCTATACCGCAGACACCATAAGAAAGCCTTGCTTAAAGGCTCAAGGTTATTTCCCCAAGTAAATAAGGTATTAGGCTATCTTAAAAATAAAGGCTATAAACTTGCCATAGCCAGCAACCGGCCTACCAAATTCTCCTGGATTTTAATCAAACACTTAAGATTAGAAAGTTATTTTGATTACGTGCTTTGCGCGGACAGGCTAAGACATATAAAGCCTCATCCGGAAATCCTGAATAAGATTATGCAAAAATTATCTGCTAGACCATGGCAGGTTCTTTATGTGGGCGATATGACCATTGATGCTCAAGCAGGCAGGCGCGCAAAGGTGAAAACAATAATTGTTACTACCGGTTCAAGCACAAATTACCAGATTAAAAAAGAAAGGCCCTATCGGATTATTAGGAAAATTAAGGAGTTGCGGGGAATATTATAAGAAATTTATACCTAGGTTTTCTAGTAATCCTGCCGTAAACCTTTTCACTTGACATAGATTAGGGTATTAAATATAATAATATTTAAAATAAGGAGAGATAAGATGAAAAGATTGCTTTTGCTTATAGTTTTCCTGATGTTATCGGGCCTTATATTAAATTTAACTTACGCCAAAGAGATAAACACAAATATTATACTGCTTATCTCTGAGCAGAATATTGAGGGCCCGCAAAATGCCTGGTGGCTAAGCGAGGTTGATCTATCTGCAACCGAGGCTGTAGTTGCCCAGAAGCTTTTAGAACAAGGTTATAATATTCTGGAACCGTCTGCCTTAAACCAGGTTATTAGGCAGGACCGTGCATTCCGAATGTTAGATTTATCCGAAGCTAAATCTGTAAAATTGGGGAACCTTGCCAAAGCAGATTATATAGTTTTAGGCAAAGCCATTGCTTCTGCAGGAGCAAACGTGCCCCAGTCCAATATGCGTTCCTGTTTTGCTAATTTATCGGCAAAGCTTATACGCGTCAAAGACGGCAAGGTAATTGCTTATCTGAATGCTGCGGGTAATTCTGCGCATATGGATGTGATTACAGGCGGCAAAGAAGCGCTGATTAATGCGGGGGGAGATTTGGCAGGAAAGATAATAGAGGCTTTAGGCAAAGAGGGAGGAAAATGAGATGAAGAGATTATTACTCGTTGTTGGTTGTTGGTTGTTGGTTATTGGTTTAGTAGGTTGCGCTGCCTTACAGCAGATGACCCAGCCTACTGCTCAAGTTGATAATACAGCAGGCGCAGCAGCCTTACCGCCTTATTCCGGTCCTAAGGCGCGCATTGCAGTTGCGGATTTTGATGTTAAAGCAGCAAGAGCTACATATGAGATTGGTTCGGGCCTGCGGGAGATGTTAGTAACCGCGCTTATAAATAGTAATCGTTTTTCAGTACTTGAACGCCAGGCATTAAGCGCAGTAATGCAGGAACAGGAATTATCTGCTTCGGGTGCTGCACAGCCGGGTAGCGGACCGCAAAGAGGTAATATTAAGACCGCGGATTTAATCATTACTGCTGCGGTTACGGAGTTTGAACCGCAGGCATCGGGTGGAAGGGCAGGTATAGGCGGCGGCGGTGGTGTAGGCAGCGGCGTATTAGGTGCATTGATAGGCGGTGCCTTAAACAAGGCGCATATGGCTTTGGATCTTCGCATTGTAGATGCCTCGACTTCTGAAGTCTTGACTGCGACGCGTGTGCAAGGTCAGGCTTCAGATATAAGCGGTGGGATTATGGCAGGATTTTTGGGAAGCTGGGGTATGGGCGCAGGATTATCTGCTTATGCCAATACGCCTATGGAAAAGGCCATACGCGTCTGTATTATAGAGGCAGTGCGTTATATATCACAAACCATACCGGCTAATTTTTATAAATATTAAGTGAGTGCACAATTTACGGAATACTAGTGAACGTAAATTGTATGCACGAACTTATCCTTGACATCGAAGATGTCAAGGATTTAATTCGCACAGATAACTTATGTCGGAGCATATTAAATCTATTGCTCCATAAGTTATGTGCTCATTAAAATGGGAAAACGTAAACGCAGAGGAAAACTTAACTGGCGTTCAAAGCGAGCCAACAAAGGAAGAAAACCCTGTCTGGGTTAAAAAACCTCATAAAAGGAGGTGGATATGCAGGAAAAAGAGATTGGCGAGATTACCCACTATTATAGCAATATCAGCGTAGGCATAATCCAGCTCTCAGACGCCTTAAAAATAGGCGAGACTATCCACATAAAAGGCCACTCAGAGGACTTTACACAACCGGTTGATTCTATGCAGATTGAACACGCCGATGTATCTGAGGCAGGACCGGGAGATGTAATAGGTATAAGGGTTACTAATAAGGTTCATCCCGGCGACAAGGTTTTAAAAGTAAGCTCCTAAATAATCTCACCCTTTAATTTATATTTCTTTCTAGCCCCCAGAGATTTTTTAGCCAAAATTTATTAAAAATAGTTGACATCCATATTCTTTGTGTTACTCTTTTTAAGAAAGTAACACGAAAGGGGTGATCTTTATGTCTCTAGTTATTCGTTTCGGGGTGGCGATGGCCAGCAGCCTATTGGGAAAGTTTGACCATTTGATTACAAGGAAAGGCTATAAGAACAGGTCCGAAGCTATCAGGGATTTAGTGCGTAGTAATCTGGTGGAAGAAGAATGGAAAATCGGCAACAAAGAAACAGTGGGCACCATTACAATAGTATACAGCCATCATTTCCGCGAATTAACCGATAAGTTAACAGGCCTGCAGCACCAAAATCACGCCGAGATTATTTCCTGCATGCATGTGCATCTTGATAGACATAATTGCCTGGAGGTATTAGCTGTTAAAGGCAGAGCTGATAAGATTAAAAAAATTGCCGATACGCTTATTGCCACTAAAGGCGTAAAACACGGTAAGTTAGTAATGACAACCACAGGAGAAAGTCTATGAGATTAGTTAAAAAAATAAATTTAATATCAATCTTATTATTTGTTTTTTCTATAAACATAATAACTAATAGCGAAGCTGCCCTTTATATAGATGATACTTCTACTGTCGATAAGGGGCATTTAGAATTGAGCACAAGCTTTGATTATTATACGGATGAAAAGAAAGAATACGATGCGGAAACAGAAAGTTATACAAAAAATGTCTCCCGAGAAATAGATATTACCGCGGATTTGACATTCGGCCTTAGCGATAGATGGGATATGGGGATAAGTGTCCCTTACCAATTCATGAATGATTCATCGTTCGGTAAGGTTAACGGATTTTGCGACTTTATTATAAGTAGCAAATATAGGTTATGGGATGAATGTGATACTTTTGCCTCCTATGCCTTATCCCTTGACTTAAAGGCCGATAATGCAAATAAAGAAAAAGAATTAGGCACGGGCGAACTAGATTATACAATAACCAACATATTTACCAAATGTTTTCAAAAATTTATTCTTGATTTGAATTTAGGATATACCTTTGTCGGTGGCGAAGACGATGATATATTTATTTATTGTTTTGATATAACCAAAGACCTAAATAAAAATATCTCGCTCTGCAATGAGATATACGGTGAAAATACTTTTAACAAGAAATTTAATTATAGTATCTTAATCTTTGCATCGAGTTTAAGTTTCCAATTAAATAAGACGGTCTCTTTAGAATCAGGTGTAGGCATAGGTATTTCTAAGTCAAGCCCTGATTTTCAATTTTCTAGTACCGTAACTTTTAGTTTCTAAGAGGAGGCCTTTATGCATATTCCCGATGGTTTTTTAAGCCCTTCGGTATTCATATCCGGTTGGGCAGTAGCTTTAGGGTTTTTAACTTATGCCTTTAGGAAGACGCAACAGATGTTAAAAGAAAAAATAATCCCTTTGATGGGGGTTATGGCTGCTTTTATATTCGCTGCCCAGATGCTTAATTTTCCGGTATTAGGCGGGACCTCCGGTCATCTTTTAGGTGGGGTATTAGCAGCAGTTACGCTAGGCCCTTTTGCCGCAAGTATTGTAATCAGCCTTGTTTTAGTTGTCCAGTGCTTGATTTTTCAAGACGGAGGCATTACGGCTTTGGGTGCTAACATATTTAATATGGCAATAATAGGGACGATCTTCAGTTATTATTTTTATAGGGCATTAAGACAGGCTTTATTAAAGAAGAATATGCTTGTTTCAGTATTTATTGCTGCCTGGTTTTCAGTTGTTTTAGCAGCATCGTTTTGCGCTATGGAACTGAGCCTTTCCGGGGCATCCCCTTTAAAAATAGTGTTACCGGCAATGTTATTTGTGCATGTATTTATTGGTTTAGGTGAAGCGATAATCACGACATTAGTTTTAAGCTTTGTACTGAAGGTGAGGCCGGATTTAATATATGGGAGGTAATTATGAAAAGAAAGGATATTATTGCCGGATTAGTTCTCGCTATGGCTTTGGCAATATTTTCTTTTCTTGCTTCAAGTTCGCCCGATGGCCTGGAGTGCGTCGCAGAGGATAAAAACTTCATAGAGAAGGCAATAAATATTGTAAAATCACCTATCCCTGATTATTTATTTCCCGGGATAAAAAATGAAAAGATTGCCGGTTCTCTGGCAGGTATAGCGGGGGTAATAATTATATTTGCTTTAGGATACAGTTTAGCAAAATTACTCAGCAGGGATAGTAAATGAGGCACGCATTTATAGATACATATGCAAATTTATCCAGCCCCGTACACAGAGTAAATGCCAGATTTAAAATCCTTTTTGCATTTATATTATTGCTTGTGATTTTATTTACACCTATAAAATATCCAGGATTATTTTTTATATACGGATTTTTTATTATTACATGCTTATTTTTATCAAAGGTGCCGTTAAAATTTATTCTCAAAAGGCTATTTGAGATATCGCCTTTTATCCTGATGATTGCCATATCCAGTCTTTTTGTAAAGAACGGCCGGCTCATTTTTATTAACTGTATTGTTAAAGCAAGCCTATCTATATTGCTACTATTGATTATTTCTTCAACCACCCCTTTTACTCAGTTAACCCTGGCTTTATCGGGATTAAGGGTTCCGCCGTTAATTTTGTCTTTATTATCCTTTATGTATCGCTATTTATTTTTATTAGAAGACCAATTATTAAGGACTAAACGGGCCTTTGAATCCAGAAACATAAATAAAAATGGTTTTAAAAATATAAGAGCGCTCAGCAATGTATTGGGTACTTTATTTATCCGCACCTATGAACGTGCAGAAAGGGTTTATATGGCTATGTGCGCAAGAGGCTACGATGGAGAAAAAAATAATTGAAATAGAAAATCTTAAATTTGCCTATTCCAACGGTAATTTTACTTTGCAAGATATAGGCTTTTATGTTTACAAAGGCGAAACGCTAGGAATTATCGGCCCTAACGGCGCAGGAAAATCTACGCTTCTCTTGCACCTAAACGGCCTCTTAGAAGGTCAGGGTAAAATAAAGATATGCGGATTAGAAATGAATAAGGATAATTTGAAAACGATAAGAAGAAAGGTCGGCCTTGTATTTCAAGATTCCCAGGATCAACTCTTTATGCCCACTGCATATGAAGATGTGGCATTTGGGCCTGGGAACTTGGGATTAAACAAAGAACAAGTAGATAAAGAAGTAGATTATGCCTTGGGGGTAGTCGGGTTATCGGATAAAAGAGATCATCTATCGTATCATTTGAGTTTGGGTGAACAAAAGAGATTATCCATTGCTACGGTTTTATCTATGTCCCCCGAATTGCTGATATTAGATGAGCCTAATGCCAATCTTGATCCCTTCTCGCGCAGGCATTTAATAGATCTCTTAAAGTGCCTTGGTAATACCAAGGTTATTGCTACCCATGATTTAGAAATGGTATTAGAGTTAACTAACAGGGTTATTCTTTTAGATAACGGAAGAGTTATCAGCCAAGGTCAAACAAGAGAAATCCTCTCTGACCAATCTCTCCTTGAAGCTCACGGTTTAGAAGTCCCCTTATCAATATTATTAAAGAGATAGGCCGTCCTGTTTATTAGGAAATCTGTTGTCCTACAATGTTACTTGTGATAATATTATATATTAAGCGTCATTCCTAAGAAAAGGATTTAATATGAATAATTTTATATGGTCGATTGGCGCAAGTGTTTTAGTCAGTTTGATTTCATTAGTGGGGATTGTTAGTTTTTTATTTAAAGATAAATTTATAGATACTATCCTGTTTCTTTTGATAGGTTTTTCTGCCGGTGCTTTAATCGCAGGGGCATTTTTGCATTTAATCCCTGAGGCATTAGAGAGCTCTAGTAGTAATTTCGTCTTTACCTTTGTGATTTTAGGATTTATTTTTTTCTTTATTATGGAAAAATATTTCCACTGGCGGCATTGCCACAAAGGTGTATGCGATGTCCATGCTTTTACTTATCTTAATCTGATTGGGGACGGAATACATAATTTTACCGATGGCTTAGTTATAGGTGCAAGCTTTCTGATAAGCATACATTTCGGGATAATTACTACTTTAGTAATCACGCTCCATGAAATTCCTCAAGAGATGGGTGACTTCGGCGTGTTAGTTTACGGTGGGTTTAATAAGTTCAAAGCGCTTTATTTTAATTTTATTACTGCGCTTACCTGTGTATTAGGGACAATAATCGGGTATTTAGTTTCGGATAATATAAAGAACTTTTCGCTGTTTCTCATGCCTTTAACAGCAGGAGGCTTTATTTACATTGCTGCTTGCGACCTCATACCAGAACTGCATAAACAATCTGATTTAAAAAGAACTGCTCTTTCGATGCTGGCTTTTATATGCGGGGTTTCCTTTATATTATTAGCCAGACTTTTAGACGTACATTAAGATATGGGAAAAATATCATTGGTTAAGACGAAGGCAAATCAAAAAGTAAGGATTAAGGATTTAATCAAGGCTACTTTTATAATGATAATTACCGGTATAATTATAGGAAGCGCGCTTAATTTCGGGATTCTGAAATGATAAGAGCTGTTTCATTAATATCGGGCGGCTTGGATAGCGCATTAGCCACAAAGCTAATGAAAAATCTGGGCATCGAGGTTATAGGCCTAAACCTAAAGACCCCTTTTGGTTTCAATAGCAAGGATGCGTCTGTTGGCTGCGCTCAAAAAATAGCCCAAGAATTAGGTATCGAATTAAAAACAACCAATCTTATTGAAGATTTTTTTGAGATTCTAGAACATCCCAAGTATGGCTACGGCTCAAATATGAACCCCTGCATAGACTGTAAAATCCTTTTTTTTCACAAAGCTAAAGAATTTATGCTGGAGTCAGATGCAAAATTCATCTTTACAGGTGAAGTATTGGGCCAGCGTCCTATGTCTCAGCATAAGCGGGTCTTAAGAATAATTGATAAAGATAGCGGATTAGAGGGTTTGGTTTTAAGGCCATTATCGGCAAAGCTCCTGCCCCAGACTATGCCTGAGAAAGAAGGCTGGGTTCGCAGGGATAGATTATTAAGTTTTAATGGCAGAACTCGTAAACCCCAGATAGAATTGGCAAAAGAATTAGGCGTAAAAGATTATCTTGCTCCTGCAGGCGGATGTTTATTGACTGACCCGGAATTTGCCAAAAGGACCAGGGACCTTATCGCTTGTGGCCAGTTAAATATTAATAACATAGAGATATTAAAGTTAGGAAGGCACTTTAGGTTTTCTAAAGAAGCAAAATTAGCCGTGGGCCGCAACGAAAAAGAAAATGAACGCCTGCTTAATTTAGTCAGAGACGATGATTATCTGTTCAGGCCCCTTGACATAAAAGGCCCGACTGCCTTAGGCAGAGGAAGCTTTAATGAAGGCTTAATTAAACTCTCCTGTAGCATTGTCCTTAGATATTGCGACCTCGATGGTAAAAACAGCGCAGATATTTTATACAGTAGAATTCCCCAAAAAGAAGAAAGGCTAAACGTTTTACCTATAAAGGATGCAGAACTTATAGATCTTAGGATATGAAAAAAGAAGCGCTTCTTTATGAAAAATTGGAAAATAAATTGGTTCATTGCCATCTTTGCAATCATTATTGTAAGATTATAGATACTAAATTCGGTCTCTGCGGGGTAAGACAGAATATTGATGGAGTATTATATACCCATGTCTATGGGAAAGTCATTGCCAGCCAAATTGACCCTATAGAGAAGAAACCCCTGTATCATTTTTTTCCCGGCTCTTTTAGTTTATCTATAGCCACAATCGGCTGCAATTTTCGCTGCGGGTTCTGTCAAAACTGGGAGATTTCCCAGAGTTCAATTAAGGACGGCAATTTTGCCAGCGAAGAGTTCATGCCTGAGGAGATAGTAGAAGCAGCTATAAAGAATAACTGTACTAGTATCTCTTATACCTACACCGAGCCGACCATATTTTTTGAATACGCCTTGGATACGGCAAAACTTGCCAAGAAAAAAGGGCTTTATAATAATTTTGTTACCAATGGTTATATGACACAAGACTCTATCCAGATGATAAGGCCTTATTTAGACGCCGCCAATGTAGATTTAAAATTTTTTAAAGAAGAGGCTTACCGCAAGATCTGTTCGGGGAGTCTAAAACCGGTATTAGATTCCATTACTCTTATGCACCAGTTGGGAATTTGGGTTGAGATTACCACATTGGTTGTTCCGGATGAAAATGATTCCAAGGAGGAATTAACGGCCATCGCTGGATTTATTGCTAAGTTGGATAAGAATATTCCCTGGCATGTCTCAAAGTTTCATCCCGACTATAAATTTACTGACCATAAATCCACTCCCGAGCCTACCTTAAAGATGGCTTGCGATATAGGATATGCGGCAGGGCTAAGATATATTTATGTGGGTAATGTCATAGGATTTGGCAATGATACCCATTGCCATAACTGTAAGAAATTATTGGTAAAAAGAGAGATATTCAGCGTTTTAGAGAATAATATAAAAGAAGGTAAGTGTCCTTATTGTAATGCGGTGATTCCGGGGATATTTTAGTGGTAGCGGAAAGGATGCATAACAATGGAAAATCTTTTAGAAAATATTCATCCCATAATCCAGGCACTCATTGCCGGTCTGGCTACTTGGGTGATGACTGGCTTAGGTGCAGCAGCTGTTTTCTTAACTAAAGAGATAAACCGCAAATTTCTTGATGTTATGTTAGGGTTTGCCGCCGGGGTTATGGCGGCTGCGGTTTATTGGTCAATGCTGGCACCGGCCGTGGCAATAGCAGCGGCTAGAAATCTTCCGCCTTGGTTACCAGCTGCAGTCGGATTTCTTGCCGGCGGGATTTTTTTAAGAATTATCGACAGAATAATTCCCCATCTTCAATTTGACTTTCCTATAGAAGAGGCTGAAGGTATTAAAACGCCTTGGCGGCGCAGCACATTATTAGTTCTTGCGATGACCGTGCATAATATCCCGGAGGGCTTAGCTATCGGTGTTGCCTTTGGGGCGATTGCCGTCGCACCTTCAACCGCGACTTTACATACAGCTATTGCTTTAGCAATAGGAATAGGAATTCAGGATATTCCAGAAGGTCTTGCAGTTTCTATGCCACTTAGAAGAGAAGGGCTGTCGCGTTTAAAAAGCTTCTGGTACGGGCAATTATCCGGCATAGTTGAGCCCGTTGCTTGTATTGTAGGGGCAGGTGCAGTTATTCTGACTCAGTCTCTCCTGCCGTATACTCTCTCTTTTGCCGCGGGAGCGATGTTTTTTATTATAGTAGAGGAACTGATTCCTGAATCTCAGCGGGGAGGAAATACGGATTTAGCGACTATGGGGGCTATGGTAGGTTTCGCAGTGATGATGATTCTGGATATAGCTTTTACTTAACCATTCGGGGAGTTTCCTTAGAAAATATAAGCCGTCAAGCAAAAAAGAAAATTATGAAAGTCAAAAAAGCCTTATTAATTGTCGATGTGCAGAATGATTTCTGCCCGGGCGGATCACTAGCCGTGCCGCAAGGCGATAAAATCATACCAAAACTAAACAGGTACATAAAAATATTTTATAAAAATAAACTACCCATTTTTGCCTCCAGAGACTGGCATCCTGTAAGGACCAAACATTTTAAGGACTTTGGCGGCATCTGGCCGGCGCATTGTATCCAGAATACTATAGGCGCCTCATTCCACCCTAAATTAAAATTGCCTAAAAATACAATTATTTTATCCAAGGGCATGGATCCTAAAGACGATAGTTATTCTGCCTTTCAGGCAGAAGATTTACGCGGCATGAAACTGGCGAATCTATTAAAACTTTTTGGCATAAAGGAATTATATGTCGCGGGCCTTGCCACAGACTATTGTGTTAAGTCTTCAGTAATAGATGCCGCAAAATTCGGCCTTAAAGTAAAACTGCTTATAGACGCGATAAAGGGGGCGAACCTTAAAAAAGACGACTCAGAAAAGGCAGTCAAAGAAATGCTAAAAAAGGGCGCGAAGAAAATAACATTGGAAAATTTGGAGGTATGAGATGCCGTTAGATGAGATAAAAATATCCCGGGCAATAATCGAATCTTACAAAGACAAACTCCTAAGATATTTAGATACCGATGTTATAATTGTAGGGGCTGGCCCTGCAGGAATGTGCTGTGGTTATTTCTTGGCCAAGGCAAAGAAAAAAGTGGCAATCCTTGAGAGAAAATTATCTGTAGGCGGCGGCATGTGGGGCGGCGGAATAATGTTTAATGAAATCGTAGTTCAGGATAAGGCAAAAGGCATACTTGATGAATTCGGGATTAAGGCCAGGATTTATGAGAAAGGCTATTATCTATCTGATTCCATTGAGTCAGTTTCAAGTATCTCTGCCAAGACAGTAAGGGCAGGTGTTAAGATTTTTAACCTGATGAGCGTAGAGGATGTACTGGTAAGAAAAAATCGGGTTTGGGGAGTAGTGATTAATTGGACTGCGGTGGAGATGGCCAATTTACATGTTGATCCCATAACCATGAAGGCAAAGTTCGTGGTTGATGCTACAGGCCATGCCGCGGAGGTAGTGCATATAGTAGAAAAAAAATCAGGCATAAGACTTAAGACAAAAACCGGTAAAATTATGGGTGAGAAATCGATGTGGGCAGAGGTAGCCGAGGAGACTATTGTTAAGAATTCCAAGGAGGTCTGTCCCGGTCTTTATGTCTGCGGGATGAGCGCAAATGCTGTTTTCGGCGCTCCGCGTATGGGACCCATATTTGGCGGAATGCTGCTTTCAGGAAAGAAGGTAGCAGAAGATTTAATTCGGAGATTATAAAAACAATGGATGTCAAGATAATATCACTGTTGATTTTTATCGCCGCATATTTACTTTTTGTCTTTCTTCCCAAAAAAAGAACGCATGTTGCTGTATGCGGCGCGGTTGTACTTATTTTAAGTGGCACACTTTCTTTCAAAGAGGCTTTTTATTCTATTAACTGGAATGTGATGGGAATATTTGTAGGGACCTTAATCATTGCCGACATCTTTATGGAGAGCCGCGTTCCGGCGTATATTGCCGAGATAATCGTAGATAGCGCTAAGAATACTGCTTGGGCGATATTATTTATCTGTATTCTTACAGGATTCATATCTGCCTTTGTAGAGAATGTGGCTACGGTTTTAATTGTGGCGCCGATTGCTTTAGCCTTGGCCAAAAAATTAAATATAAATCCGATAAAAATGATGATTGGTATTGCCGTATCCAGTAACCTGCAGGGGACAGCTACCTTGATAGGAGACCCGCCGAGTATGCTTTTAGGCGGCTTTGCCAAGATGAATTTCGGCGATTTCTTTTTTTATAAGGGTAGACCCAGTATATTCTTTGCGGTTGAATTAGGTGCATTTGTTTCTTTTTGGGTTCTCTACCTCATATTTAAAAAACATAAAGAAAAGATGCGGCTTTTAGCCGTTGAGAAAGTAAGGTCCTGGATACCCACAGGCTTTTTAGTAGCTTTAATTTTTAGCTTGGCAATATCCTCTTTCTTTGATACGGGTTTTTCTTATATGGCAGGAATAATCTGTATGGTATTCGGGATTATTTCTATTCTTTGGGAAAAGTTTATCAATAAAGACTCTGTCTTAGAAGGTCTGAAATCGTTGGATTGGGAAACTACCTTTTTTCTTATGGGTATATTTATTCTAGTAGGCAGTATAACTTTAACCGGCTGGACTGAGATAATTGCAAATTTTCTTTCCGGATTGGTAGGTAAAAACATATTCTTAGGATACACGCTGATTGTATTTATTTCGGTTTTTCTTTCTGCTTTCGTTGACAACGTTCCTTTTTTGGCTGCTATGCTGCCGCTGGCTATTTCTATGTCAGATAAACTTCAGATAAACCCATCTTTATTCCTTTTCGGTCTACTCATCGGTACAAGTTTAGGCGGCAACATAACTCCTATTGGCGCATCAGCAAATATCGTTGCTTGCGGTCTGTTGAAGAAAGAAGGCTATGAGGTAAGATTTAAAGATTTCCTCAAAATAGGCCTGCCCTTTACGCTGGCAGCAGTAAGCGTGGCTTATTTATTTATTTGGTTTGTCTGGAACCATTAATTAGGGAAGGAGGATGTCGCTATGGATACATTCCATAATATCATAAGCGCTATCAGTTTCACTTTAAATATCATCGGCGCCTTAATTACCATCTGGGGTATTATTACTTCTTTATTTGAATTCTTGAAGAAAGAAATATTAGGTAGGCTAGAGACAATACAGTTAAATGAGTCGATACGTATCAAATTAGGCAGTTATTTGGTTTTGGCCTTAGAATTCTTTATTGCCGGTGACATCGTTAAGACCATCATTACTCCTACGTGGCAGAGCCTGGGCATATTAGGGGCCATCGTGGTTATACGAACGATATTAAGTTATTTCTTGACCAAAGACCTAAAGAAGATCTAAAAATAAGATGACAAAAGACCCGATTTGCGGAATGCAGGTTACGGTTTTTAGGGAGAAAATTTCTCTTGACAAAATGATACTAATATGGTATCATTTAGAAAAGGCAAAAAGAGATGAGGTTAGTTAATAGAGATACTGATTATGCAATAAGGGCCATTTGTTTTATTGCCCAAAGTACAAAGAAAATAATCTCAGTCAGCGAGTTAGTCAAGGCGCTGAAGGTACCTCGCTCTTTCTTAAGAAAAATACTGCAGTTATTAAATAAAAAGAAGTTACTTAAGTCCTACAAAGGCCAGGGCGGCGGGTTCTCGTTACTTGTACCTGTGCACAAGGTATTTTTGTTAGACTTGATAGAAATTTTTCAGGAGGATTTTAAATTGAATGAATGTTTCCTAAAGAAAGATATATGCCCAAATACAAGAAAATGTCAACTCAAAGACAAACTGGATAGAATAGAAAATTATGTGCTAAAAGAATTAAAATCCATTACTATCGCGGATTTGTTAAGATAATTTTTTAGAAAAAATGATTTATAAATGCCCGGGTCAGGATAATAAAAACCTAAAGGTTGAAATAATCTCTTGTTATAGGTGTAACTATAAATTGGAGATTTTTTCGGATGAGACAAGGGTTGCCTGTCCCCGCTGTAAGAGCGTGGTTTACCCAAGTAAACGCCCGTCATGCATTGATTGGTGTAAATTTAACAAATATTGTATGGGTTAAATAGGAGATAAAACAATGCTTAAAATAGAGAATCTTAGCGTGGAGGTGGGCGGAAAAGAGATTATAAAAGAAATAAGCTTGGAGATAAAAAAAGGCGAAACCCTAATTCTTTTTGGTCCAAACGGAAGCGGCAAGACTACGCTTCTTAAAGCAATTATGGGTTTTGAGGGTTATAGCACTAAAGGCGGGCAGATAATGTTTAAAGATAAAATTTTAAATGGAATGGCCGTTGAAGAAAGAGTAAGGCTGGGGATAGGATTAATGTATCAGCACCCCCCCAAGATCAGAGGAGTAAAATTAGGCCAGCTTGCCGGGCACCTGTCGCAAGATAAAAATAGGATTAAGGATTTATCTGAAAAGTTATCTCTACAAGAACACCTTATACGGGATGTAAATTTAGACTTTTCCGGAGGAGAAATGAAGCGTTCGGAGTTATTTCAGGTAATTCTACAGGAGCCGGACCTTTTATTGCTGGATGAACCTGAGTCAGGGGTAGATATCGAGAATATATCTGTAATGGGAAAGGTACTTAACGAATACTTAAGCAAAAAGGATAAGTCAGCGCTCATCATTACTCATACCGGATACATTTTAGATTATGTCCAGGCAAAGAGAGGATGCGTTTTGTTGGAAGGTAAATTCTGGTGCCTGGGAGATCCCAAAGAGATGTTTGAGGCTATTAAAAAATCAGGTTATGATAAATGTAAGGAGTGCATATGTTCGCAACATTAAGATTTGAAGACAAGGACAAAGAAATAATTTCTTCTTCAGGCATAGATTTATCAGAAAAATCTCGCTCAGCCAGCTTTCTGCAGGAGGATAGCCGCCCGAGATTATATAAGAGTTTTGAAGAGGGCATTGATATATTAAGCACAGAGGAAGCGCTTAAATTATATCCTGAGGCAAAGGACTACTACGGTAAAAATTTTAGATTACTAAACAGAGAGTTTCCGCAGGATACCGAAGGTGGTTATTTCATCCGCGTCAATAAAGGCAAGACCGTTGAATTTCCTATCCAGGCCTGCCTCTTTTTAAAAGCCCAAGGATTCAAACAGAAAGTTCATAATCTTATTATTATAGAGGAAGGCGCAAAGGTGTATCTTATTACCGGCTGCTCTGCTTCGTACTCAGCGCATGAAGGGTTCCATTTAGGAATTTCAGAATTTTTTGTGAAAAAAGGCGGTTATCTTAATTTTACCATGATTCATTCTTGGAAAGAAGATATTACTGTAAGGCCTATAAGCATTGCTTATCTTGAAGATGATGCAGTCTTTATTTCCAATTATATTTGCCTTAAGCCGGTGAAAGAAATTATTATGTATCCTACTGCGGTCCTCTCCGGGAATAACACAAAAGCAGTCTTTAATTCTTTAATTCTTTCTTACCCCAATACACTTCAAGATGTAGGCTCAAGAGTAATCTTGAGAGGAAATTCAGCACAGGCCCAGATAACCGCTCGTGCCGTAAGCCTGGGAGGCAAAGTTATTGCCCGCGGTCACATCAAGGCAGAAGATAAAAATGTTAAAGGCCACTTAGAGTGCAGGGGTCTGGTTCTTTCAGAAAAAGGCCAGATACATGCAATTCCCGAGATGGAAACTGATTTTAGGGATGTAGATTTATCCCATGAAGCAGCCATCGGTAAGATTAGTAGAGATGAGATTGAGTATCTTTGTGCCCGTGGTTTCAGCAAGGAACAGGCTCAGTCAATAATTATCCGCGGCTTTATGGATGTAAACATATTAGGGTTACCTGATTTATTAAAAAATGAAATTCAAAGTATTGAAGAAGCTACCTTAAAAGGAGGCCTCTAAAGCGATATGGAAACTTATGACGCAAGGCTTGTACATAGAATTATCAGAACGCCGACAATAGAAAGTTTTCGCTTTCTGCCGGATAAGAAAATAGATTTTATCCCAGGTCAATTTTTGCAGGTAATTTTTGATGAGAAAAATCCCGATAATAAAGAGTTAAATAAATATCTGTCGTTTTCCTCTGGTCCTGCCAGGGAATATATAGAAATTACTAAAAGATTAAGCGAAAGCAGTTTTTCTCAAAAATTAAAGAATTTAAAAACCAGCGATGAAATTTTATTAAAAGCGCCCCAAGGTGTTTGCGTATTTAAGGATGAATATAAAAAAATTGCTTTTTTGATTGGCGGCATCGGTATCACGCCGGTGATTTCAATCTTAGATTATATAGCAGATAAAAGGCTAGATACCCAAGCAATGTTATTCTATTCTAATCGCAAGGAAGAAGAAATAGCCTTTAGAAAAGAATTAGACGATTGGCGAAGCAGTAGCGTTAACCTTAAAACTTTTTATATTATTACGGATTGTAAACCAAAGGATGAGAGTTGTATTTTTGGACGTATAAATAAAGGTTTATTACAGAATGAGATTAAGGATTTAGCAGAGCGTATGTTTTTTATCTTTGGCCCCCCCAAGATGGTAGAGGCAATGAGGGATTTATGTGAAGATATAGGCATAAGACAGGCAAACATGAAAACAGAAAGTTTCATAGGTTATTAAAAGGAGGAAATGCTATGGCAAATTTTAAAGATTTATTTCAAGATGCAGACTGGAAGCAGGAAAAACACGTTCCTGTTATTGAGGCACCGGATAAGATTAAAAAAGGCGAGGTGGTAAATATTACAGTAAGCATAGGTAAGCAGATTGCTCATCCCAATACTACCGAACATCACATCCGTTGGATTGAGGTTTATTTTCACCCCCAAGGCGAGAAATTTCCATACCAGATAGGCAAATTCGAATTTAGTGCTCACGGTGAGTCAGCCCAGGGACTAAATACTAGTTCAATTTATACACAACCTATAGTAATTTGCAGTTTTAAAACCGATAAGGCCGGTGTCATTTTTGCTTCTTCTTACTGCAATATCCATGGATTGTGGGAGGGCGCTAAAGAGTTAAGTATAGAATAGAAATACCGCTTTAAAAATTATAAATAGGTAGAGAGATGATAGATTTAAAGAATAAAGATAAGATAATTGAAAATTTACAAAATGCCATAGATGCTGAGAATACGATGTCGACCTGTTGTGGTCACCTTGCTAATTTAATTAAAAATGGCAGGATAAGGAAACAATTCTTTTCTTGCTCTGATACAGCCAAAGGAAATAGAGATTCCTTGATTGAATTGCTAAAAAATTTAGAGGTTAAAGATTTTGGTCTACAAGAAAGATGTGGATTTTGTAAGATAAATCCTGAAAGTTTCTCTTTATTGGGAGCACTAAACTTAGGATTAGAGATTACCGATGTAGTAATTAAATCTTATAAAGAGCTATTGGAGCGTTTCTTGAATTCGCAGGAACAAGGTGTATTTGAAAAGTTATTAAGAGAGAAAAGTAAACTGAGAGATTTTTTAAAAAAGGAAAAAGGGTTTATACGCATAGATAAAAAAGAGTTTAATTTTATAGATTACTATTGTATACCGGAGATTGTATCTAAATTATACAAGTAGCGTTGAAAGAGTTAGGGATATCTTTGTGCAGATGGGTTTTAGTAGAGTATTTTAAATGAGGTTATTATGATGGTAGATAAAGAATTAAAAGAAAAGATTTTAAGGATGCAAAGAAATGAGATTACCGAACAGGTAATCTATCAGAGGTTGGCGAATATCTTAAAGGATAGAAATAAGGCAGAAATCTTAAGGAAAATAGCCAAAGAAGAACTCTCGCATTATGATTTCTGGAATAATTTTACTCAAGAAACAACGACACCCGATAGACTTAAGATTTTATTTTACGTCTTTATCTCAAAAGTTTTTGGCCTGACCTTTGGCCTTAAACTTATGGAGAGCAAAGAAATTCTCGCTAAGGATGCTTACGATAAATTAAGAACCGTATCTGACGGGGTTGATAAAATAATTAATGATGAAAATAACCATGAAAACCAACTAATCGATTTGATTGATGAAGAGCGTCTTAAATATGCTAGTTCCGTTGTCTTAGGCCTAAACGATGCTATGGTAGAATTAACTGGAGCATTGGTGGGATTTACCTTGGCTTTGCAGAACACAAAGCTCGTCGGTATCGTAGGTTTAATCACTGGGATAGCTGCTTCTTTGTCTATGGCAGCCTCCGAATATTTATCTACTAAACATGAAGCAACAGAAAAGGATCCCCTTAAGGCCAGCATCTATACAGGCATTGCTTACATTGGGACCGTAACGTTGCTGATTCTGCCATACCTGTTTTTCAAAAATATATACATTTGTTTAAGTCTGGTAGGTATGGTTGTGCTATCCGTAATCTTTGTTTTTACCTTTTATATTTCAGTAGCAAAGGAACTGGACTTTAAAAAAAGATTTTTAGAGATGATAGGTATCAGTTTGGGGGTAGCGGCGATTAATTTTGTAATCGGAATCATTATCCGTAATGTCTTTGGGATTAATGTTTAAGATAAAAATAAGGAAGTAATTATGGTCAAGATTATCAAAGAATTAGTATAAGAAGGAGGTATGCCTAAAATGAGTTGCGGAGTTTGCGGGCCAAAGAAGCCAAAGAAAAAGGCCAAAAAGAAAAAAAAGTAATTGCGTTAAGTTAAAACGGATTACAAAATTATCAAGCGGAAGAGGCGTATCTTCTTAAAAGGGTTTTTTTTGATTAAAAGCTTATATTTTATAATTATTAAAGATTAAGGAGGTAGGCGATGGCAAAGTACAGATGCGAAATCTGCAACTATATATACGACCCTGCAATTGGAGATCAGGATTCTGGTATTGCACCTGGTACGCCTTTCGAGAGCCTTCCTGATAGTTGGGTCTGCCCAGTATGCGGCGCGGATAAAAGCCAGTTTGTAAAGGAGGAATGTTAAGTGGAGCCTTTAGAAATAAAAAAGGATGTTTACTGGATAGGAGTAGTGGATTGGAATGTGCGTCATTTCCATGGGCACACCTATACCACAAAAAGAGGAACTACCTATAATGCTTATTTAATTATAGATGAAAAGATTGCATTAATAGATACTGTATACGGTCCGTTTTCGCAGGAGATGATTGAGAAGATAGGTGAGATTGTTCCTGCGGAAAAGATTGACTATATTATTGCCAACCACGTGGAAACAGACCATTCAGGAGCACTACCAGAGATACTTAAACTGTGTCCTAAGGCAAAGGTTTTTGGAACTGCTAAATGTAAAGAGGGATTATATAAACATTTTTATGGTAATTGGGATTTTCAAGTAGTAAAGACCAAAGACACATTAAAATTAGGTAAAAAGAATTTAACCTTTGTTGAGGCGCCCATGATTCACTGGCCGGATAGTATGTTCACCTATTGTCCGCAAGAACAATTGCTTCTACCCAACGATGCTTTTGGTCAGCATTATGCTACTTCCGAAAGATTTGATGATGAAGTTGACCAGGCTGCGTTGATGGATGAGGCAGCCAAATATTATGCCAATATCCTCTGGCCGTTGAGCTCTCTTATTTTAAGAAAGATAGAAGAAGTGCAAAAGTTAAATATTCCCATTAAAATGATTGCGCCCAGCCATGGTATTATCTGGCGCAAAGACCCCGCCAAGATAATAAATGCATATCTGGGTTGGGCAAAGAATGAAACTAAGCCCAAAGTCGTAGTAGTCTATGAGACGATGTGGGGCGCAACTGAAACAATGGCAAGGAATATAGCGCAGGGTATAATTGATGCGGGAGTAAGCGTAAAACTTTTTGATATTACGCAATCCGACCGTACTGAGGTGATGAAAGAAATGTTAGATGCAAAGGCTTATATTATTGGTTCATCAACGCACGATAACGACATGCTTACTACTATAGCCGGATTCTTGGAATTTCTAAAAGGCCTAAAACCTAAAAATAGAATTGCAGCTGTGTTTGGTTCATACGGCTGGGCAGGAGGAGCAGTGAAGTCAATTGAGAATGTCCTTAAGGAAACAGGGATAGAGCTGGTTGCGTCTGGTTTATCAGTGCAATATGTTCCCAGTCCGGATGAGGTTAAGAACTGTTATGAATTCGGCAAAGATTTCGCAACGATTTTAAAAGGAGCAAAATAGGATAAATTTTCTATGAAAAGATTAAGCGATGATATATTGCAGTTTTTTCAGAGACAGGGTTTCGTCATAGTTTCTACGATTGACAAAAATGGCCTGTTGCATGCTTCCTGTAAAGGCATAGTAAAAATAAACAGAAATGGCCTGGTTTATCTGCTAGATCTTTATAGAGCAAGAACATACCAGAATCTAAAGAATGATCCTCGTATAAGCATTATTGCAGTTGATGAGCATCGCTTTAAAGGTTATTGTCTAAAAGGCAAGGCTAAAATACTTTTTCTGCATAAACTGAGTCCTAAAATTATGGAGGCTTGGGAAGACAATATTACGAGCAGAATAACCCAAAGGCTACTTAAGAATATCCGGGAAGAAAAAGGACATCCTCGGCATCCCGAGGTTCTCTTGCCTAAACCTGAATATACGATTGTCATGGAGGTAAAGGAAATCATAGATCTCACTCCCCATCATATAAAATCCCCGGTAAGGCAAGACATAAACATTAAACCTTAACTTAAAAGTAGAGAAAACATGGCCAAACAAGTAAAAATCTACAGCACTCCCACCTGCCCGTTTTGTATCAGGGCAAAACAATTTTTAAAAGATAATAACGTTGCTTTTGAAGATATGGACGTATCTGTTAACCAAGCAGCAGCTGAAGAGATGATTCGTAAATCCGGCCAGATGGGCGTGCCGGTATTAGATATCGATGGTGAGCTTATCGTCGGGTTTGATAAAGAAAAAATAAAACAAGCATTAGCATTATGATATATGACCTAATCATTATCGGAGCCGGACCCGCAGGTATAACTGCTTCTATTTATGCCGCACGCAAAAAGATGGATATTCTGGTTATTACCAAAGATGTAGGCGGCCAGGCGGCATGGAGCGGCGATATAGAGAATTATACGGGTTATCAGTTTATTACCGGGCCGGAATTGGTAGATAAGTTCCAGGAGCATATGCAAAAATTTGATATAAAATTAAAGGAAAACGAGGAGGTTATAGAATTAAGAAGAAAGGATAATTTAATTTTGGTTAAGACCGATAAAGGCGCATATGAAACAGAAAGCGTAATCATTGCCTCAGGTAAAAGGTCAAAAGAATTGAGCGTGCCAGGAGAAAAAGAATTTAAAAATAGAGGCCTTACTTACTGTGCTACCTGCGACGGCCCTTTATTTGCAGGCAAAGATGTAGCTGTTATCGGCGCAGGCAATTCTGCTTTGGATGCGGCGTTGCAGTTAATAAAAATAGCCCGTCATATATATATTATCAATATTACTTCTGCCCTGGATGGAGATAGTATAATGCGCCAAAAAGTAGAAAGCACACAGAACATAACTGTGCTAAATAATACGCAGGTAACTGCGGTGGTGGGCGAGAAGATGGTAAGCGGCATTAAGATAAAAGAAAAAGGAAAAGAAAAATTATTATCGGTGCAGGGGGTCTTTGTAGAGATTGGCCTTATGCCAAATTCTGAATTTGCTAAAGACATCCAAAAGAATGAACGGCAGGAGATAAAAGTAAGCTCTCAAAATGCAACCAATATCCCAGGAGTTTTTGCTGCTGGAGACGTTACCGACGTTCCCGAGAAACAGATTATCGTTGCTGCTGGAGAAGGGGCAAAAGCCTGTCTTAGTGCCTTTAGATATTTAGCACAACTTAAATAATTTTAAAAACAGGATAAACACTATGGCATTATCTGCGGAGAAAAAGGTATGGCAGAATTACTCTTTGATTTTAAAGGAGCTCCTAAATTTAGAGTTAAGCCCTGTAGCAGTAAGTTGTCTAAAGGAGCCGTTTTTAAAATCTTTTGATAGGAAGTTACGCATATGCAGAGCAATCTTGGATGCAGCAGGAGGCCAGATTTTACAGGTAGCCAAGAAAAATAATGCCTGTTTTGGGGCAGGTTGGCACTTGGGTTTTCACAAGTTTAAAGACCCCAAGGTGATAAATATGGTCAAGCAGTTTGTAGTGGAAGGAGAGAAATTATTCTGTTCCTATGAGGCCTTAGATACTCTACTTTCTCAAATGCAGGATGTCCCTGATAATTCTTGTTCCTATTTTATTCTCTCACCGCTGGAGGAGGCTGAATTTAATCCGCAGTTGGTAATCTTTATCTGTAACGCTGATGTAGCCTGCCGTCTTTTGACCTTGGCAATTTTTATTGATGGAGTTATGCCCAAGATTAAGATAGGCGGACCTACCTGTCGTATGGCCATAATATACCCCTTATTAAGTAACGAGCTGAATCTGTCATTTTTTGACTATACCTCCAGGAAAATGTGCAATGTGGGAAAAGATAAGTTAATCATCAGTATTCCTTATAAAAAGATACCCCAGATTATAGAAAGTATTGATAAATGTAGTGCCGGCAGAGCAAAGATAGAATTTCCTCAGGAGTTTCGACAGTTTCTGCAGAAAAGTCTAGCCCAATCATCCACGCCATAACTACTGCGTCCAAAATCTAAAGAGCTAATCCCTAAATTGCTTACCATTTTTAAGAGGGAAATGGTATAATTTGCTAGGGGGTGAAATTATGAAAAAAACTATTTTAATTACCTTCCTTTCTCTTGGAATGTTTTTAGTAATCTCGTTTATAAATACTGCTAATTTAGAAGCTCAAGCAGAACAAAATATTAAAGCTATTCCCAGAATAGCCCAATATTGGCAGAAGGTAAAGGAAAATATTGTGCAGTGTCTTTTGTGTCCGCGAAAGTGCGTTTTAGATGTAGGCCAGAGAGGAGTCTGTACAGTACGCATAAATAAGGATGGCAAACTCTATACTTTAGGTTATGGTAACCCTGTTGCCGTTCATATTGATCCCATTGAGAAAAAGCCATTCTTTCACGTAGCTCCTGGAGAGCCGGTATTTTCCTTGGCAGTAGCAGGGTGTAATATGCGCTGCATTTTCTGCCAGAATTGGCAGATATCCCAATCTAGACCCGATGAGACGCAAAATTATAATCTGTCGCCAGAAGAGGTGGTGGAAAAAACCATTAAGAGTAATTGTAAATTTATAGCTTATACTTATACTGAGCCAACCGTATTCTATGAGTATATGCTGGATATCGTAAAACTGGCCAGGGAAAAAGGCATAAAAAACACCATGCATAGCTGTGGCTATATAAATGCCGAACCCTTAAGAGAATTATTAAAATATATGGATGCAGTCAATATTGACCTAAAGGGCTTTACCGAAGAATTTTATGCCAAAATAGGTTTACTGGCGCAATTAAAACCGGTTTTAGAAACGCTAAAAATTATTAAAGAAGATGGGATATGGCTGGAGATAACCAATTTGCTTATTCCCGGCTTTAATGACGACCCTAAAAAAATAAAAGAGATGTGCATATGGATTAAAGAGAATTTAGGAGATGAGGTGCCGCTACATTTTAGCCGTTTTATACCAAATTATAAACTCCAAAACCTTCCGCCTACCCCAATCGAAAAACTCGAAGAAGCTTATAAAATTGCTAAAGAAGTGGGATTGAAATATGTATACATCGGCAATGTGCCGGGGCATGCGGGAGAAAATACCTATTGTCCGAATTGTGGAAAGATAATTGTGAAACGAATAGGATATGAGATTTTAGAGAATAATATCAAGGATGGAAAGTGTAAGTTTTGCGGATACAAAATTGCCGGGAGATGGACGCCGGATAAATAAGAATGTTTAACACCGCTTTGACTAATTTACAGCTTTTTGGTATCGGATTTAGTTTCGGATTAGCAGGACCATGTCTTTTAGTTTGTGCACCAGCCTTAATTACCTATGTTGTCGGCAGACAAAGACCGTGGAAGCAGGCCTTAAGGGATATATTTGTTTTCTTGAGTGGACGGTTTTTAGCGTATCTGGTATTAGGATACTTAGCCGGATTATCAGGTATCATCTTAAGGCGGTTCTGTAGCTTAGATCTCTTTGCGTTGGTGAAAGCGCTGGGAGGAGTAATCATTATTCTTCTTGGCATTTATGTCTGGTGGACAAGAGAACCTTTTTTTGGGTGGCACAACTGCAACACCAACAGAATATTTAGTTTCAGCAGCCTTTTTATTTTAGGTTTTATCATCGGGGTTTTTCCCTGTGCGCCGCTTTTGGCATTGCTACTTGAAATAACCTTAATTTCTAAGACGGCTTTACAGGGGATGTTTTATGCTTTATTTTTTGGTTTGGGTACCTTTATCTCTGGCTTTATCGTAATTGGTGGCTTATCCGGAATACTAATATGGTTACCAATGAAGATGTTAAAATCGAAAAGGAGCAACCTCGTTTTTAGAATAATTTGTGCGCTGTTTCTTGTTTGGTTAGGATTAAGTCTTATTTTTCGCCTTTATCCTTTTAGCGTATATAAAACAGGAGTAGTAAATTGAAGAAGGGGATCTTATTCTCCATAATTTTGGTGGGTTTTACTGCCATAATTGCACAAATCATCCTCATGCGTGAGTTTCTTATCGTCTTCTATGGTAACGAAATATCCATAGGCTTTATTTTTACCAGCTGGTTTATTGGCGGAATGCTCGGGAGTTGGCTCTTGGGAAGGATTACTGATAAGATTAAACTTCAAACTACTCTTTTTTCACTCTGCCAGTTTTGCTTAAGCATCTTACTTCCTTTGAGTATCTTAGCGATAAGATCAATAAAACCCCTTCTTAATTTAGATCCTGGCCAGATTATGCCGCTCTCCCTGATGTTTTTATCTAACTTTATTATTTTGGCGCCGGTTTGTGTATTGTTGGGTTTCATGTTTTCTTTAAGCGTAAGAATATATGATGTTGAACCTAGAATAGCGGCAACTAGAATCGCAATGGCATATGTTTTAGAAGCCATCGGTTCTATGGTAGGCGGGCTCTTGGTTAGTTTTATCCTGGTGCGTTTACTAAATCCATTCCAGATCATGGCTATCTTAAGTTTATTAAATATTTTGGCTGCTATATCATTGCAAGGATTATCTGAAAAAAAGAAAAGCAGGCCAATTTTTATTGCTGTTTTTATGGTTTTACTTATGTTATTAGTTTTTTTATGGTTATCCAATGGCCTAAATTACCTTGAGCAACTTTCATTAAAAATGCAGTGGCGAGGGTATGAACTTTTGGCTTCCAGAAATTCTATTTATGGCAATATCACTGTCACAAAAAGCCAATCGCAACGCTCCTTTTTTTATAATGGCCTTCACCTTTATACCATTCCAGACCAGCTGACTGCTGAAGAAACCGTGCATTTTGCCTTATTAGAGCATCCAAACCCAGAAAGAGTGCTTTTAGTGGGAGGTGGTGTGGGTGGTTTAATCGAAGAGATACTAAAACAGCCCATAAAAAAAGTCGATTATGTGGAACTTGATCCTATGATTATCGAGATGGCCGGTGAGTATTTGCCTAAAAAAGAATATAATTTCCTAAAAGACACGAAAGTCGCAATTAAAACCCTAGATGGCAGACTTTTTATTAAAGGTACAGATAATATTTATGATTGTGTAATCCTGCATTTGGGAGACCCTTACACTGCGCAGCTAAATAGATATTATACGGTTGAGTTTTATCAAGAAGTAAAAAGAATTTTAAAGGATGGCGGGATTTTTTCTTTTGCGCTTAGTTCTTCAGAAAGCTATATCAGCCGCGAACTCAAAGAATTTTTAAGGTCTATTTATGCCAGTCTAAAAGAAGTATTTTTGGATGTCAAGGTTATTCCGGGTGATACTGCCTATTTTTTAGCCTGCGATAAAAAAGGAATTTTGACTTACGATTATAAAATCTTAATAGGGAGGGCTAAACAGAGGAATATCGACCTAAAATACGTGCGCGAATATTATTTATTTTCTAGGCTATCTCCTGAAAAAATCCGTTTTATGGAAGATTCTTTGAAGCCAGAAATGACAGTGAAAATAAACTATGACTTCCGACCCGTGTCCTACTACTATGATATGATATTCTGGGCAGCGCATTTTAGAGACTCTTTCTTTAAAAAGGTACTTGAAGCTGCAACTGTAAATAAGATATGGAATACAGTATTTGCAATTTGCGGTTTTATTCTTTTATTTGGGATAATTAGAACAAAAGATAAGAAAGAATTACAGAGACAAGCAAGCCTTATTACAGTAATGACTATAGGTTTTACGCAGATGTTGCTTCAGATGATAATTTTACTTTCCTTTCAGATTATTTACGGGTATGTATTTTATAAGTTAGGTTTAATTATTACTTCTTTTATGGTGGGTTTGGCCTTGGGTGGCTTATGGGTAATCAGAATTATGCCTGGGCTTAAAAAAGACTTAAACTTCTTTATCCGAATACAATTGGCTATTTGTCTTTACTGTCTTATGCTGCTTATAATTTTGCGCTGGTTTTTAAACTCTAATCAAGAGGCTGCCTCCTGGATAGGGCCAAATGTCATATTTTTATTTTTGCCGGCCATAGCAGGTTTTATAGGAGGAGCACAATTTCCCTTAGCAAATAAAATATACCTAAAAGGGAAAGAAAAAGAGGTTGGCAGGATAGCTGGTTTAACTTACGGCATGGATTTATTGGGTTCCTGCTTAGGTGCCCTTTTGACAGCAATTTTTTTAATCCCGATTTTAGGCATTACAAAGACCTGTTGGCTGGTGGTAGTAGTTAATCTGACAGTTTTGACATTATTAATTATTTCTGCACTATGTAAAAATAAAATCTGCAAGTAAAATAATTGACAAAAGAGATTTTTTGAAATAAAATAAAGATAGATTTACACGGGGAGGTCGTATAACGGCCTGAGATTTCTGCATAAACATAAAGCAGAAGACCCGATGAACCTGATCTGGATAATGCCAGCGGAGGGAAAGGAGGCATGAAAGTGTATAACCCTTATGCAGAAGGCAATAAGGGTTTTTTATTTCTCTGCAGTTATCAGCCCTCAGGTTTAATAAAAAGGGAGGGAAAGGATGTTTAAACAGATAACAGAGTCTCAGATAAGCAGGGCGATTGTCAATGAGTTTAAGCGGTGGTTTGATGAGTATATTGTTTCAGACGTAATTGTGGTGGGTGGCGGACCTAGCGGCCTTATGGCAGGACACGATTTAGCTAATGCGGGCCTTAAGACCCTAATAATCGAAAGCAATAACTATATAGGTGGAGGTTTCTGGATTGGCGGTTATTTTATGAACACCTTGACTTTCAGGGCTCCAGCAGATGAGATTCTTAGAGAATTAAAGATACCCTATAAAGAAGTAGAGGATGGCTTGTTTGTCGCAGATGGACCCGCTGCCTGTTCAAAACTTATTTCTGCTACTTGTGATTCTGGAGCTAAGATTCTTAATCTTACGAAAGTTGAGGATGTGGTTTATCGCAATAAGAGGGTAGAGGGTGTAGTGGTTAATTGGTCGCCAGTTTCAGCCCTGCCCAGACAGATTACCTGCGTTGATCCGATTGCTTTAGAGTCAAAAGTTGTAATAGATGCTACTGGTCATGACGCTTGGGTAGCAAAGAGTCTTGAGAAGAGGGGGCTTCTTAAATTGCAGACCTACGGCCCAATGGATGTCAATATTTCAGAGGATTTAGTAGTCGAGAAGACAGGCCAGATTCATCCCGGTCTCTATGCAATCGGAATGGCAGTATCAACAGTTTTCGGTATCCCGCGCATGGGGCCAACGTTTGCAGGGATGCTTTTTTCAGGCAGGAAGGCTGCTCAAGAAATAATTAAGACATTAGCTCCGAGAGAAGATTTTTCTCGCAAAGAAGTCATCGCTGTTTAAAAATCTGCATTGTCTAACATAACTACAAAGTGCCTCCGGATGCACCAAAATCGACGGAGGCACTCCTTGTTTTTATAACCTTTCCAAAGTCATTAGAAAGTTTTTTAAAAAAAATACTTGACAAACTTTATTTTTAATGTATACTCTACTAAGATAATAGAGATTATAGAGAAAAGGATATATGCATATAACTTATAAAGGAGATTATGCGTTAAAGACAATACTGGATTTGTCTGTGCATTATGGCAATCATCCGATAACTATTCATGAGTTGGCTAAACGCGCCGATATACCAATAAAATTCTTAGAGCAGATACTTCTAGATTTAAAAAGAGGTGGTTTTGTGGAAAGCAGGCGGGGAAAAATCGGGGGTTATCTTCTAGCGAAACATCCCGCCGAAATAAAGGTTGGGGATGTAATTAGATTTATAGATGGCCCCCTAGAGCCGATTAATTGTTTAGAAAAAGATTATACTGGATGTAGCGATATATATAAATGTATTTTTAGGCCTCTCTGGGATAGGGTAAGCCGGGCTATCTCTAACATAGTGGATAAAATTACATTTGAAGATTTGGTAGAACAGTTACGGACTGGAAAAGAAGCAATTATCTACCAGATTTAATAATAAAGGTGTCTATAATAGGGAGTGATATTATAATGGGGATGGTAAAATAGTGAGAAGAACAAGATATTTCTGTCTGTATAAATTGTAACACTGCAGTTTATCCTAAAGGAGAGCATGATTAAATGTCAAAAATAGCCAAAGATATTACAGAGCTTATAGGCAATACGCCTTTAGTTCGCTTAAATAAGGTTACTTGGGATTGCGTTGCGGAAGTGGTAGCTAAATTAGAATTCTTTAACCCTTGTTCTTCGGTTAAGGATAGAATCGGCTTAAGTATGATTGAGGCTGCAAAAAGAGAAGGCAGAATAAAAGAAGATACAATAATCTTAGAGCCGACTTCAGGGAATACCGGTATTGCCCTTGCCTTTGTTTGTGCGGTAAAAGGTTATAAATTAGTTTTGACTATGCCTGAGACCATGAGTATAGAGCGTCGTCAACTTTTGTCTGCATTCGGAGCAGAAATTATTTTAACGCCGGGCACCGAAGGTATGTCTGGCGCAGTGAAAAAAGCAGAAGAGTTAGCAAAGAGCAATAACCGGTATTTTATCCTGCAGCAATTTAAGAACCCGGCAAATCCCGAGATTCATCGTCGCACTACCGCCCAAGAAATTTGGGATGATACTGATGGTAAGGTCGACATTTTAGTTGCTGGCGTAGGAACCGGCGGTACAATTACAGGGGTAGCTGAGGTAATCAAGAAGAAAAAGCCATCATTTAAGGCAATTGCCGTAGAACCGAAAGATTCTCCCGTACTTTCAGGCGGGAAAGCAGGACCTCACAAGATACAAGGTATCGGTGCTGGCTTTATCCCCGAAGTATTAAACCCTAAAATTATTGATGAGATAATCCAGGTTTCTAACGAGGATGCGATTAGTACTGCAAAAAGATTAGTAAAAGAAGAGGGAATTTTAGCCGGCGTTTCTTCAGGGGCAGCAGCCTTTGTAGCTTTAGCCGTAGCAAAAAGAAAAGAAAATAAAGGTAAGCTAATCGTAGTCATACTTCCAGATACAGGCGAGCGTTATTTAAGCACAGGATTATTTAACCAATAAAAGGAGCGTAAAATGCGAGAAAAAGTAGAGAAGGCGTTAGATAAGATTCGTCCTATGCTTGCTGCGGATGGCGGAGATGTGAATTTGGTAGAGGTTACTGATAATGGTGTGGTGAAATTAAAACTTACTGGTGCCTGCGGCTGTTGTCCGATGAGCCAGATGACGTTAAAGATGGGTATTGAGAGATTATTAAAAGCAGAGGTGCCAGAAGTAAAGGAAGTCATTGCGCTATAGATTTATTCCAAGATTTAATAAAGAGAAGTTGCGGAGGTTTTAAGGATGAAGACCATAAAAGAGATAAATGAGAAGATTAAGAAGGGCGAAGTAGTAGTTGCCACCGCCGAAGAAATTATCGATTTGGTGAACAAAAAGGGCCTTAAAAAGGCAACTCAAGAAGTAGATGTGGTTACTACCGGTACGTTTGGGCCGATGTGTTCGTCAGGGGCTTATTTTAATATCGGCCATTCCAAGCCCAGAATAAAATTAGGCGGGGGTAGTTGTAAACTGAATGATGTTCCTGCCTATTGTGGTTTTGCCGCAGTAGATATTTATTTAGGTGCCACTGCTATACCTGATGATGACCCCCGTAATAAAATATTTCCGGGTGAATTTAGATACGGCGGCGGCCATCTTATTCAAGAATTAGTAGCAGGCAAAGACATTCGTTTAGAAGCCACTGCCTATGGCACAGATTGTTATCCGCGCAAAAAATTGGAGACTTTAGTTAATCTTAAAGATTTAAATGAGGCAGTACTTTTTAACATCCGTAACTGCTACCAGAATTATAACGTGGCAGTTAATTTATCGGATAAGATAATTTATACTTATATGGGCGTGTTAAAGCCAAAATTAGGAAATGCCAATTACTGCTCTGCGGGGCAGCTCTCACCACTCTTAAAAGACCCTTATTATAAAACCATTGGTATCGGCACAAAAATCTTTTTAGGCGGTGGCATAGGTTATGTTGCCTGGCAGGGCACGCAGCATAACCCAGGAGTAAAAAGAAAAGACAACGGTGTTCCGCAGGCACCCGCCGGCACATTGGCAGTAATCGGTGATTTGAAACAGATGAAGTCAGAATGGCTGTTGGGAACAAGCATGCTCGGTTATGGAGTAACTTTGACTGTAGGTATCGGCGTTCCTATACCTATATTAGATGAAGAGATAGCTAAATACGTCGCGATTAAAGATGAAGAAATCTATACCCAGGTTGTGGATTATAGTGCAGCCTATCCCCAGATGGTTCCGGGAAGTTTAGGCGAGGTAAATTATGCCCAATTAAATTCAGGCAAGATTATAGTCCAAGGAAAAGAAGTTCCCACGGGCAATCTATCCAGTTACTCTAAGGCTCGCGAAATTGCCCAAGAATTAAAATCCTGGATTAAGAATGGCGATTTTCTTTTAAGCGAGCCTGTAGCGCCTTTACCGGTTGCAGAATCCGGCTATACCTTTAAGCCATTAAAAGAAAGGCCGATTGAATAATCGTGTAATGTGTAACGCCTGATGTGTAATGTTTTAAGGTGAAGGAGTAGGGTATGATTTCTAAAAGAATTGTTTTGCATTTTCCGAATCGCTTAGTGGATCAGCCGATCGTCTATAAGTTAGTTAAGGAATATGATCTACAGTTTAATATCCTAAAGGCTTATGTGACGCCCCAAGAGGAAGGTCTGATGGTTTTAGAATTGACAGGTAAGGACGAAAATTTTAATAAAGGTATTGAATATTTGCAGTCTTGCGGGGTTAAAATTCAGCCTTTAAGTCAGGATGTAATTAGAAACGAGGTTAAATGCACAGATTGTGGCGTCTGTGTTCCGATATGTCCTACGGCCGCCTTAGTGGTAGATCCCATTACCCGTAAAGTCCATTTTTATGACAATAAATGTATTGCCTGTGAACTCTGCGTCAAGGCCTGTCCTACTCGAGCTATGGAAGTTCATTTTTAGTCTCTAGCTCGATAGCCCTTCTTTAAAACTTTGGGCTACCCGCTATGGAAGTGCGCTTCTAAAATGGATAAATTTAAAAAATTAAAAGACATATTAAAAAATATGGATTCGGTATTAGTTGCCTATTCCGGTGGCCTGGATAGCACTTTTCTCTTAAAGGTTGCCAGTGATGTTTTGCAAAATAAGGTTTTAGCAGTGACCGCTACTTCGCCGACCTATCCTAAGGAAGAGTTAATCTTTGCTAAAAAAATGACTAAAAGCATAGGCGCAAGACATAAGATAATCAGAACTTCCGAACTGAAAGATAAAAATTTTATTTCTAATCCCCCAGATAGGTGTTACTTCTGTAAAAAAGAACTCTTTAGCCGATTAAAAAAATTGGCAAGAAGGTATAAATTAAAATTTGTGATTGACGCAAGCAATGCCTCAGACAGAAAAGATTTTCGGCCCGGTAACAGGGCAAAAGATGAGCTAAATATACGTTCGCCTCTTCAGGAGGCAGGACTTAACAAAGAGGATATTCGCGGGCTCAGTAGAAGTTTGGGTCTGGCTACTTGGAATAAACCAAGCCTGGCATGTCTTGCCTCAAGGATTCCCTATGGCAGAAGAATTTCTCACCGGATATTGGGGCGTATTAATCAGGCAGAGGTTTTTTTAAAGAATATGGGTTTTAGACAGATAAGGATAAGAGATTACGATGGTCTTTGCCGCATCGAAGTATTTAAAGAAGATATTCCTGAACTTATTGTCAAGCGCAATACGATAGTTAAAAAATTAAAGATATTAGGTTATGATTATATTACTGTAGACCTGGAAGGCTATCGTACTGGAAGTATGAATGAAGTTTTAGAAAGGTGGATATGAAGCGAATATATTTAGATTATGCTGCTACTACGCCGACTGATCTGGAAGTTATTAAGACAATGCAGCCGTATTTCTTTGACAAATTTGGTAACCCTTCCAGTATTCATTCTTTTGGGCAGGAGGCAAAAAAAGGAATTGAAGACTCGCGAGAAAAAGTTGCCGTATTTTTAGGGGCTGATTCTTCGGAAATTGTTTTTAGTTCGGGTGGGACTGAATCTAATAACTTTGCTCTCCAAGGTGTCGCCTATGCTATGGAAAAGAAAGGCAATCATATAATAACCACAGCCATTGAACACCATGCCGTAATTGAGCCATGCAAGTTTTTGGAAAGAAAAGGTTTTAAGGTTACATTTGTAGGGGTGGATAAATACGGTTTAGTCGACCCCGAAGATATTAAGAAAGCTATTACAGAAAAAACTATTCTCATCTCAGTAATGCATGCGAATAACGAAATCGGCACAATACAGCCGATTAGAGAAATTGGTAATATTGCCAGAGAAAAAGGGATATACTTTCATATTGACGCTGTTCAGACCGTCGGGCATATTCCAGTAAATGTAGATGATTTAAATGTGGATCTTTTATCTTTATCAGCGCATAAATTCTATGGGCCAAAAGGAGTGGGTGCCTTATATATAAGAAAAGGAACGCGTATTGAGAAATTCTTGCATGGCGGAGATCAGGAAAGAAATAGGCGAGCCTCAACTTATAATACGCCCGGAATTGTAGGATTGGGCAGGTCCATAGAACTTTGTCAAGAAAAGATGAAACAAGAAATAGAGATTCAAACTAAGTTGCGAGACAAGGTTATAAAAACAATACAGGAGAAAATACCGCATACTTATCTTAACGGCCATCTTATTCAAAGGCTCCCTAACAATGTAAATATTTCTATAGAATATATCGAAGGAGAATCCATTCTATTAAATTTAGATATGTTAGGCATTGCTGCTTCCACGGGCTCTGCTTGTACTTCCTCCAGCCTTGAACCATCTCATGTTCTCTTAGCAACCGGTCAGCCACCTGAATTAGCCCATGGGTCCCTGAGGTTAACCTTAGGCAGGTATACACAAGACAGCGACATCGATTATGTTTTAGATGTTCTTCCAGAAATTGTGCAAAAATTACGTTCAATGTCTCCTCTATATAAAGAGTTAAAATAAATGGAAAATTATAGCGAAAAGGTTATGGACCATTTTATGCATCCCCGCAATGTCGGTGAAATCGAAAATCCCGATGGCACAGGCAGAGTAGGCAACCCTATTTGCGGAGATGTCATGGCACTTTATATAAAAGTTAAAGACGGGATAATTGTGGATGCGAAATTTAAGACTTTTGGCTGTGGTGCAGCTATAGCTACCAGTTCCATGGTGACTGAAATGGTAAAAGGCAAGACTATTAAAGAGGCTTTGGAGGTTTCTAATAAAGCAGTAGCAGAGGCATTAGGGGGTCTGCCGCCCATAAAGATGCACTGTTCGGTCTTAGCCGAACATGCGTTAAAGTCGGCCATTGAAGATTACAAGAAACGAACCGCTAAAAATAAAAAATCAAGTACCTAGAAATTCTGGTTTACTTTCAGGAGACCCATGCAAGAAAAAATCTTAGAATTTCTCAAGGAAAAACAATCCTACGTTTCCGGCGAAGAATTAAGTAATCATTTAAAGATTAGCCGCCAGGCATTATGGAAACATATCCAGGAATTAAGGGAGGCAGGTTATGAGATTTTAGCGGTGCCCCATTTAGGTTATCGCTTAGTTTCCTTGCCTGACAGGCTCTTTCCTTTTGAAATAAGCCACAACTTACATACCAAATTTATCGGCCGCAAAATCTGTTATTTTGATGCACTACCATCGACGATGGATATTGCCATGCAATTAGGATTAGATGGTTCAGCCGAGGGGACAGTTGTAATAGCTGAGACCCAGACAAAAGGCAGGGGAAGATTAGGCAGAAGCTGGTCTTCTCCAAAATATAAAGGTATATACATATCTTTAGTCCTAAGGCCAAAGATACTTCCCAATGCCAGTTCAATACTTACGCTTCTGGCAGCAGTAAGCGTCTGTGAAGCAATACAGGAAATCACCACACTTGAGGCAAGGATAAAATGGCCAAACGATATATTAATCCATAATAAGAAATTAGGCGGGATTTTAACCGAACTTAATGCGGAGATGGATTCCGTACGTTTTATGGTTATTGGCATTGGGATAAACGTAAACAATGAGCAAAAGACAATTCCCGAAGGAGCAACCTCATTAAAAGAGCAAAAAAAAGAAAATATAAATCGCATAGCTTTGCTTCAGGAGATATTACGTAAGATAGAAGCCAACTATTCGCTATTTCAAAAAAGGACAGGTAAAGAATCAATCATTGATAAATGGCGTAACTACAACATTACCTTAGGCAGAAAAGTCAAGGTAGCCTGCCAGAGTATACATCTTGAAGGCGAGGCCTTGGATATTGACATTGACGGAGGGCTTCTGGTGCGCCGGGACTGTGGCCTAGTAGAGAAGGTAATGGCCGGGGATGTAGTGCATTGCCGCTAATGTAAACCAAAAAATAATTATTAGTTGACAATTTCCGTACCTTTTCTATAATTTGGGTATGTCCAGGTGCGGAATTTTATCTTTAGTTTTTATTGTTTTGTTTAATTTTAACCTCGCCTTTGCTGATTCAGGCTCCTCTTTGGAATTAGAGCCTATCTCTATCAGCAAAAGCAAGGCCCACCTTTTGAATTCCTATACTTTAGAATCCGACAGCATAAATAATTCTCCCTTTGATTCTTGGATTGAGGCATTAAATAGCTTACCTTTAGATTTACAGAGCCGAACTGCAAAAGCTGATATACAGACAGATTTTTCTTTGCGGGGTTCAAGCTTTCAGGGCGTTTTAATGCTTCTTGATGGTAGCCGTATCAATGACCCCCAGACCGCCCACCACAATGCAGATATTCCTTTAACCAAAGAGGACATAGAAAGAATAGATGTCTTAGGCGACATAAGTTCTGCATTATTCGGCCCGGATGCTATTGGCGGAGCAATAAACATTATTACCAAAAAACCGGAAACTAAAAAGATGGTTTTAGAATTAAGTGGCGGCCAGCACGAAATGAAGTCCGGATTAATTAGTATCAGCGATAAAATAGATAATTTAGGAGTAAGGCTTTCTCTCGAAAAACAGGAATCTAACGGTTTCTCTTACGATACGGATTTTAAGAAATTTACCAGCCGCTTTGATTCTTGCTTGGATATGCCAGAAGGAGAGTTTAATTTAGGTTTGGGTTATCAAGAAAAAGAATTTGGCGCCTATGATTTTTATACGCCGGCCTTAGGTTATCCTTCTAAAGAATGGACAAAGACAGTCCTGATAAATACCGGATTACGGTTAGATAAAGGAGATTTTATTATTAAGCCCAATTTTTTGTGGCGTCGGCACTACGATAAATTTATGTTAGATAAGACCCAAAAGCGCAGCACTTATCTTGGTCATCATCGCACTGATATATTTACGCCCAATATATATTTTCAAAAAGAAAATGATATTTTCGGCAATCTCGGTTTAGGATTAGAATACGGCCAGGAGCGTATCAATTCCGCAAGCCTTGGCAAGCACACCCGAGGCCATAAAAGTATATTTATGGATACCGACAAGGAGTTAAATTCGCGCCTTTCTTTAGGGTTATCATTTCGTGGCGATGATTTTGACGGCTTTAATCAAGTATATACGGGTTCGCTAAACTTACAGTTTCTTTATTCTTTAGCTCACTCCTTCAGTTTAGGGTTAGCTAGAAGCGTACGCATTCCTTCTTTTACCGAGCTTTATTATAATGACCCTACTACTAGAGGTGATTCTTCATTATCGGCGGAGAAGTCGCTAAATTATCAGATAGGTTATGGTTACAAGCAGGAATTTTTTTCCGCAGGCCTTATCTATTTTTTTAGAGAGGAAGATGATATGATTGATTGGATAAAACGTACACCCTACCAAGTGAAGTGGCAGGCGGAAAATATTACAGAGGATGAGGTTTTAGGCTGGGAAAGCTACTTTAAGGTTAAAATAAATCCCCATATTAATTTTGATACTACCTATACTTATATTAATAAAAGCATTGACAGCAAAGGTTACCTTTATAAATACGGCCAAAATTATGCAAAGCATTTAGTGAATAATACGCTTAAATTTAATCTTCCCTTCGGAGTTCAGACAATTAGTGGAATATATAAGAAGAAGCCAGGCCGCAGGGGTTGGTTTCTCCTGGATGCCTATTTATCTTATAACCTCAATAAAAATTTTCACATTTTCTCCCGAGCCACTAATTTATTGAATGTTGAATATCAGGAGATAGAAGGAATCCCGCAGCCGGGAAGATGGGTAGAGGCAGGCTTAAGGGTGGAATGGTAAAAAATTAACAAATTTTGTTTTAATATGATATAATTGTAAAAATAAAAATGACTATAGCAGGGAGGTAAAGATATGAAAACATGGCACCTATTTCTCGGTCTTGTTTTTTGTGCATTTATATCCTGTAGCGCGCAGGAAAAAAGTCTATTAATTGATGATTTTGAAATTCCTATTTCTGGCGGTCCGGACGGCACGGTAGATTTTGGCTCAGGCGGCGGTTCTACGGTAGAGGTAACAGGCGCAACTGATATTAAATACAAAGGCCAACAGTCAATAAAGGTAGTTTACGATGCAGTACCGGGTGGTTATATGTGGATAGCCAGGGGTTTTGATTTGGATGCAAAGAATGCTGCCTGGTTAATACGCCCTGAGGATATTGATTGGCAAAAATTTAATGCTATATCCTTTTATATGTACGGCAGCGATTCCAAGGCAAATATCGCTTTTGATGTTAAGGATAACGGTTATGAAATCTGGCGTTTTATGATAGAAGATAATTTTAAGGGTTGGCAAAAAATAGTCTGTCCTTTTAATGAATTCTTTGTGCGGGGAGATTGGCAGCCAAACAATGCCGATAAGAATGCGACGTTAGATTTCCCTCTCAGGAATTTTCAGTTTGAACCCCGGCCAGAAGCAAAGGGCACGGTATATTTTGATACCGTGGAGTTGCTCAGTAAATAGTTATAAAGTCAAGGCCAAACCCAACTATCCTTCCTTCTATAATATAAACTCAAGATGAAAAAGAAACGCGTAGTAGTGGCGATGAGCGGTGGCGTAGACTCTTCAGTAGCTGCTGCTTTGTTAAAGGAGCAGGGTTACGATGTTATAGGGATTACCATGTGTTTTAATTTAGCGGATTCTTTGGGCAGGAGACCAAACTGTTGCGGAATTCAAGGGATAGAAGACGCGCGCCGCGTAGCCCATAAATTAGGTATTAGACACTATTGTATAAATATGCAAAAAGTTTTAGAAGAGAAGATAATCAAAGATTTCTGCCAGGAGTATCTTAAAGGCAGAACTCCCAATCCTTGCATCAGATGTAATCAATTTATAAAGTTTGATGCGTTATTAAAAAAGGCTCTTTCTTTAGGATCGAATTACCTTGCAACCGGGCATTATGCACGCATAGTAAAAGCTCCAAGCTCCCTGCCTGTCCGGCAGGCAGGCAAGCTCCAAGCTCCAAATTATTTACTCAAAAAGGCAAAAGACTCCAAAAAGGACCAATCCTACTTTTTGTATCGGCTAAAAGAAAGACAGCTAAAACACATTGCTTTTCCTTTGGGAGATTATACCAAAGAAGAAACACGCAGGTTAGCTAAAGAATTCACTCTTCCTGTTGCAGAGAAATTAGCCAGTCAAGAAATCTGTTTTTTAGCTAATATGGATTATCGGCAGTTCCTAAAAAGCCGCAAAATAGAAATTAAACCCGGGCCAATTTTAGATAAAAATGCCGATATACTAGGACAACACAAAGGAATTGCCTTTTACACTATTGGCCAAAGGGAGGGATTGGGCATTGCCAAGGGTTACCCTTTGTATGTAAATAAGATAGAGGCAGAAGAAAATAAAATATTTGTGGGTAAGAAAAAAGAGGTATGTAAGAGAGAATTTTTGGTTAAAGAGCCGAATTTCATTATCAAGCCTAAGAAAAATAAGATTGCTTTAAATGTACGGATAAGGTATAATCACCCCGAAACACCGGCAGAGATTGAGATTTTAGGCAATAAAATAAAAGTAAATTTCCTTAAGCCGCAATTTGCCATAACGCCGGGCCAGTCCGCCGTATTTTATGATAACGATATAGTTGTGGGCGGTGGAATTATTGAGCGGGTTTTAGATTAAAAAATGAGATTTAAGGACTTATCAGAGAAAATTCAAGAGTTAAAGAAAAAACGGCAGGCTATCATCTTAGTGCATAATTATCAACTTCCGGAGGTTCAGGATGTTGCTGATGTTAGAGGCGATTCTTTAGAATTAAGCCGTATTGCCAGCAAAACCGATGCGAAAGTTATTATATTTTGCGGCGTGCATTTTATGGCAGAGACAGCCTCTATTCTTTGTCCGCGAAAGAAAGTGATTATGCCGGATATAAATTCCGGCTGTCCTATGGCCAATATGATGACTGCCAAGGACCTAAAGAAGTTAAAAGAGAAACATCCTGGGGCAGTGGTAGTAGGCTATGTTAATACTTCGGCTGAGGTGAAAGCAGAGTTAGATGTTTGCTGTACCTCAACTAATGCAGTGGCAGTAATTAATGCCCTGAGAGATAAAGAAGAAATTATCTTTGTGCCGGATAAATATCTAGCAGATTTTGTGGAAAAAAGAAGCGGGAGGAAACTTATTAAGTGGAATGGTTTCTGCCCCACGCATATAAAGATACTGCCCGAGGATATAATTAGAGAAAAAAAGTTTCATCCTCAGGCAAAGGTTATAGTTCATCCGGAATGCCTGCCTTCAGTAGTAGCAATGGCTGATGAAGTGCTTTCTACCAGCCAGATGTGTAAGTTTGCCAAGGATACCAAGGCAGGAGAGATAATTGTAGGCACAGAGGTAGGCCTTATCTATCGGCTAAAAAAAGATAACCCTAGCAAGGAATTTTATCCTGCTTCAGAAAGTGCGGCTTGCCCGAATATGAAGCGCATAAACCAGGAGAAGATAATGTGGGCATTAGAGGAGCTTAAGGAGGAAGTCAGGGTTCATGATGAAATCCGCAATCGTGCCAAAAAGGCAATAGATAAGATGCTACAAATTATTTAATATGCTTAAACTTTCTCCCACCAGTCTTAATCTCTTTTTGGAGTGTCCGCGTTGTTTCTGGCTTTATGTGAATAAAAATATAAAACGGCCCAGCATTCCCGTAGCCACCATTACCACAGGCCTGGATAAAGTAGTTAAGGAATATTTTAATTTATATCGCACAAAAGATGTTCTTCCCCCTATCTTAGAAGATAAAGTACCCGGCAGGTTAATCCGTAATCTTCCCAATAAAGGTTGGTTAGAATTTGTAGATAATAAAATTGAGGCAAAATTGGGCGGCTATCTGGATGAGTGTCTGGATTTAGGAGAAAATTTCTACGCTGCCTTAGACCATAAAACGCGCGGGAGGAGACCGGAAAGTACGCATAGGGCACATCAGTTTCAGATGGATGTTTATACATTTTTATTAGAGCAGAATAATATGCCTACGCGAAAGTTAGCCTACCTTGTATATTATATCCCTAAAGCCGTTGACTCTGCCAAGAGCATTGAGTTTGAGGCATTCGTTTCCCAGATAAAGACTGAGCCTGTGCGAGCCAAAGAAGTATTTTCTGAAGCAGTGTCTTTACTGAAGCAGCCCATACCTTTGGCATCTGGGGATTGCGCATTTTGTAATTGGACATCCACTGCTAATATAAAATGAATATACCGGTTATTTATGAAGATGATTGGCTATTAGTATTAAACAAGCCCTCAGGGTTGCTTACTATACCCACTCCCAAAAATGAACTGCGCACGCTGACTAGTATACTTAACGAAGACTTAAGAAAGAAAGGACTTACCTTTCGCCTACATCCTTCTCATCGCTTAGACAAAGAGACATCAGGCTTGATCATTTATGCCAAAGGGAAATCCGTGCAGAAAAAGATGATGGAACTATTTAAAAATAAAAGTATAAAAAAAACTTATATTGCCTTTATCCAGGGGATTTTACCGAAAAAGCAAGGCATAATAAGAAATTCCATTGATGGACTAAACGCAGAAACTAAATACAAGGTTATACAGCAAAGAAAGAATTTTGCTCTTTTAGAGGCGACGCCTCTTACTGGCCGCACCAATCAAATCAGGATACACTTCAAACTTATAGGCCATCCCATACTGGGTGAGACAAGATACGCATTTCGTCGCGATTTTAAACTTAAGGCAAAACGACTCTGTCTGCATGCCAAAGATTTAGAGTTTATTCATCCTGTAACCCAGAAATATATCCGTTTACATGCAAGCCTGCCTTTGTATTTAAAAGAATTTTTAGAGAGGAATAAATAATATGATTAAATACATTCTTTTAGGAATAATACAGGGCTTTACGGAGTTTTTACCGGTAAGTAGTTCGGGACACCTTATAATAATGCAGAAGATTTTAGGTCTTGGCGGAAAAGAAATAGGGGTATCTGTAGTTTTACATTTAGGCACAGCCTTTGCCTTGGTTATCTTCTTTTTTAAGGATATATTAGATATGTTGCGAGATACAAAAACATTATTTCTGATAATAGTTGTGACGGTAGTTACCGGCGTTATAGGATTAGCGGGTAAAGATTTTTTTGAACGGCTATTTACTTCTCCAAAAATAGTAGCCTTAGCATTAATGGTTACAGGAATAATACTCATTCGCACAAAAAGAGTTATGGGTTATAAAAGAGATATGCTGGATATCCAGGATGCGTTTTTCCTAGGGCTTACCCAAGGCATAGCCATTATTCCCGGTATTTCGCGCAGCGGTATTACTATATCCACACTTCTTTTTAGAAAAATAGATAAAAAAACTAGTTTCAAGTTCTCCTTTCTTGCTTCTATTCCAGCGGTTTTTGGCGCAGCTATATTAGAGGCAAAAAAGGTAGGTGCGGCGATAAATACTGAATTCGTAAACTTATTTGCGGGTTTTGTATTTAGTTTATTCACTGGCATTTTAGCACTCTGGATACTAAAATTAGTCTTGGATAGAGCCAAATTATATTATTTTGGCTATTACTGTATAATTGTGGCTATAATTACTTTGATTTTTATAAGATGAGCGTAATTGTCTTAGGAACAGTGGCATTGGATACGGTAAAGACACCTTTTGGTATAAGAAGACATATCTTGGGCGGCTCAGCAGTGCACTTTGCTATGTCCTGCCGTTTATTTACCAAGGTTAATCTTATCGCGGTAATCGGCCAAGATTTTCCTGCTAAGTATATTGATTTCCTTCATAAAAAAGGAATAATATTAACCTCGCTGATAAGAATGCCGGGTGAGACTTTTAAGTGGAAAGGTGAATACCGGGGCGATTTAAACACTGCGGTTACCTTAAGCACAGAGTTAGGCGTGCTTTCCGCATTTAAGCCCAGCATATCCAAGGAACAGAGGAATATAAAGCATATATTCCTTGCTAACCTTGACCCGGACATACAGAGTCATCTATTAAATCATATGCGTTCTGCACATCTGGTGGCGCTGGATAGTATGAATTATTGGATAAAGCATAAACGCAAGCCCCTTCTTAAGCTGTTAAAAAGAGTTGATATATTTGTTGCCAATGACCAGGAGGCAAGGGCTTTATCCGGTGAGAGTAACCTGGTAAAAGCAGCCAAACGTCTGCGTTTGTTGGGACCGGAGATGATTTTGATAAAAAAAGGTGAACACGGAGTCATCTTTTATAGCGATAAATTTATCTTTTCTTTACCTGCGTATCCGACGGATAAGGTGATTGATCCTACAGGCGCAGGCGATACATTTGCCGGTGCCTTTATGGGCTATTTGACCAAAGCGAAAAAGATAAATGAGACGACGCTTAAGAAGGCGATTATCTATGGTATAATAGCTGCATCTTTTAATGTGGAGGACTTCGGTCTTTATAAGACAAGCCGGCTTAGCTTAAATGATTTAGGAAAAAGGCTCTCCAGCTTTAGAAAATACGTTTTGTTCTAATATTTAGGAGGTATAGTGATGTTAGAAGAAAAAATACTTAATGATTATAAAGAAGCAATGAAAAAAAAGGATACAGTCAAAAGTTCTACTTTAAGTTTTTTACGTGCCGAGATGATGAATGTGGCCATTGAAAAAAGAAAAAAGGCTCTCGATGATAATGAGGTTATATCTGTAATAAAGAAACAGATAAAACAACACCAGGATTCAATTGAACAATTTCAGAGGGGTGGACGTTTAGATTTAGCGGATAAAGAGACTAAGGAATTAGGGATACTGAAGTTTTATTTGCCGCCTCAGCTTTCCAGCGAAGAAGTCAAAAAGATAATCGAAGAGGTTATTGCTACCGTTGGCGCAACAGGGCCGGCTGATATGGGTAAGGTAATGAAAGAAGTTATGTCTGGGGTAGGCCAAAGCACTGATGGTAAGCTTGTCAGCGAATTAGTAAAAGAAAGACTCTCTAAATCCGTCTAAATTCAATTTCTTTTCTCCTTGACAAAATATAAAAACAGAGTATTCTATAATGCACGAAACGTCCCTCATAAAAAAAATATTCCAATATATTGATAGGCAAGAAAAATTATCTTCTAGAAAAATAAAGAAGATATATGTGTCGCTTTCCGAATTTGGCGGCATAAAAGAGGAGCATTTTAAGAATCATTATAGAAATGAAGCCACAGGCACAAGATGGGAGCGCGTTGATATAGAAATCAAAAGAATCCCTTACGGCCCAGAATTAGAAATTACCCGGCTGGACTTTGAATAACGTAGGAGCTTAAGCTTGAAATACGCGGTAATCAAAAAAGAAGACCTGAATAAGTGGCTTAAATATTTGCAAAATAGAGCCAAGCTTTATGCGCCTAAGAAAAAAGAAAATTTTTTTATTTTCAGGCCCGTCAAAGATATAAATGAGATATCCCTTAATTATATTCCAACCATATTACCTCCCAAGAAGTATTATTTTCCTCAAAAAGAAAAATTAATAAGATTCAAAACCAATCCTTTTAGAACAGGTAGGGCAATAAAAAAGTTTGAGGAATTCATACTTTTTGCTGTGCATACTTGTGATATTGCCGGCATACAGTGTATGGACGTGGTATTTAGGGAGAGCCCCGAGGACCCCAATTACCTTAATAGAAAAGATAAGATGATTATTATAGGCATAGAATGCCTCCAGTACTGCGACGAGTATGCAAATTGTACGTCCATGGGTAATCACCTGCCACGCGGCGGATACGATTTAATGATGGTTGATATCGGCGAAAAGTTTATCTTGCATATAAATTCCGAAAAAGGCGAAAGCCTAGTTACAAAACTGCACTATATTAAAGAGGCAGATGAAAAGGATATGGCTGGCCTTGAACGGGTAAGGGAAGCCAAGAAAAAGATATTTAAGGAAGAGTTTAAGGGATCCTTAACTAATGTCTACGATGCATTTGATAGACATTTTAATTCAGTGGTATGGCAGGATGTGGGTAGGCGCTGCGTTGCCTGCGGCAACTGCACGGCCGTATGTCCCACCTGCTACTGTTTTGATGTCGTCGATGAATTGGATTTATCCCTTAATCAGGGAATTAGATACCGTATCTGGAATTCTTGCCAGATGGATGATTTTGCCAAGGTAGCCGGGGGCGAGGATTTTCGCAAAGGCCGGGATGGGCGACAGAGGCACCGTTATTACAGAAAATTCAAGTATCCGGTAGATAAATTCAACCGGTATTTCTGTACGGGATGCGGAAGATGCACTAGGACCTGTATGGCAGACATAAAGTTAGTAGAGACAGTAAATAGCCTTCTTAAAGAAGATACTGCTAAATAAATTAAGGAGAATTAATAAGATGATTGATAGAGAAATACTTTTACAAAAGATGAAGATTTCTCCTTATAAACCGATGAAGGCAAAGATACTTCAGGCCCATATGCTTACGGAGAAAGAAAAATTTTTACGCATTGAGCTTGAGGGTAAGATTGACCTGCATCATGAACCAGGTCAGTTTGTGATGGTTTCTATGTTCGGCTATAATGAGGCACCCCTTTCTATCTGTTCTTCTCCCACTGACAGGGGATATTTTGACTTGACCGTAAGGAACGTAGGAATTTTTACAGATAGATTGCATAAGATGGCTAAGGGAGATATCCTGGGTATACGCGGGCCATTTGGTAAGGGTTTTCCCATAGACCATATGTTTGGATATGATTTAGTCATAGTTGCCGGCGGACTTGGCATAGTGCCGCTTAGGTCATTGATTAGATACATTATGTATAATAGGAATGATTTCGGTAATGTGCAGTTACTTATTGGCTGCAGGACTCCCAAGGAACTTTTATTTGAAGATGAAACAAAGGAATGGATGAAAAGAGCAGAGGTTAAGCTTAATTGCACAGTTGATAAGGCTGATGAAGATTGGAGAGGTAATGTGGGACTTATTACTACTTTAATTCCGGGAGCGGACATTAATCCTGCCCGGACATATGCGGTGGTGGTTGGGCCTCCGATAATGTATAAATTTGTCATTGCCAAACTTCTTGAAAAAACCATTCCGGAGCATCAGATTATTGTTTCTTTAGAAAGAAGGATGCGCTGCGGCCTGGGTAAATGCGGCCATTGTCAGATTGAAGGGGTTTATGTCTGTCAGTCCGGCCCTGTTTTTACCTATGCGGATTTGAGGAATTTTAAAGGAGAATGCCATGAAAAAGCAGCCTAAGCCAAAACTGGCATTTTTTGATTTTACAGATTGCGAGGGTTGTCAGCTGCAAATCGCTAATATGGGCCCTGCTCTTTTGGAATTGATAGAGCTTGTGGATATAGTTAATTTTCGCGAAATTATGTCAGAAGACGGTCAAGACTATGATATTGCTTTTGTAGAAGGCAGCATCTCTACTGATAATGATGTCAAGCGCATAAAGAAGATCAGGGAAAAGTCAAAGATTTTAGTAGCTTTTGGCGCTTGCGCTACTATCGGCGGAGTAAACGGTATTAAGAACCGTACTTCTCTTGAGTTGGCCAAAAATAGAGTCTACGGCGATAAAGCAGATAATATAAATACTATAAAAGTAATGCCTCTGCATGAGGTTGTTAAAGTAGACTATTTTATTAATAACTGCCCGCCGTATATCCCTGAAATAATAACCGTTTTAAAATGCATCCTTATGGGAAAACCTTACGTGGTTCCTAATTATGCGGTTTGCACAGAGTGCAAGGCAAACGAAAATGTCTGCCGCTACGAAAAAGACCAGGAGTGTATGGGGCCACTTACCAGGGCAGGTTGTAATTCCTGGTGTATTAATAATGGAAATAGATGTTATGGTTGCCGGGGATTGGTAGAAAATCCAGCCGTAGATGCTGCCAAGGATATTTTATTAAAATATGGACTGAAGTTAGAAGAGGTATTGCAGTCCTTTACTTTATACAATGATCCATCAGGGGCTAAATATGACCAGGAATTCAAGTAAAATAAATTCTAAAAATGTCAAAGTAGACGTCCATTACTTAACGCGCGTAGAAGGACACGGCAATATTGTAGTGGATGTAAAAGAAGGCAAAATTACTAAATGTGAATTTCAGGTCATAGAATCGCCGCGTTTCTTTGAGTCGATGCTGGTAGGTAGGTCTATCTGGGAGGCACAGCATCTGACCAGCCGTATCTGCGGAATATGTGCCTGTGGCCATAGTTTGGCAAGTATAAAAGCAGGCGAGGATGCTTTAGGCATAAAACCTTCGGATGAAACAATTCTGCTTCGTAAACTCCTTCTTTATGCAGAGCAGATGGACAGCCACATCTTGCATATTTATATTCTGGTAGCGCCTGATCTTTTGGGTGTAAAAAGCATTCTGCCTCTGATAAAAACACATAAACCGGTTATAGAGAGGGCGCTGCGCATGAAAACAATGGGTGATTATGCCGGAGAGGTTCTTGCCGGTCGCCATATCCATCCCATAAGTTATGTAATAGGGGGGCTTACGCAGTTGCCGGCAAGAGAAGGTCTTGAGAAATTGTATAAAATGATGTTAGAAGGCCGTAAAGACGCAAAAGAAACAGTAAAATTATTTAAGAAGCTAAAATTCCCGGAATTCCAAAGGCCCACGCAATATATGTCGCTGAGCAGCGAGGATGAATATGCTATGTACGAGGGCGATTTGGTGGTAAATAATAAACAGAAAACAAAAGCCAGGGATTATAAAAAGCTTTTTACCGAGACAATGGTTGATTATTCCCGGGCAAAAATAGCTACCATAAATGGCAGGCCCTATGCGGTAGGCGCGCTTTCCAGATTCAACAATAATTCTGATAAGCTTAATAAGAAGGCAAAGCAGGTGGCGCAGGAGCTGGGTTTAAAGGCGCCCTGCCATAATCCTTATTTAAATACAGTAGCTCAACTAATAGAATGGGTTCATTGCCTTGAGGAATCCATTAAGATAATGGAGAAGATTTTAAAGGAAGGCCTTGATGAGAAAAAGATAGTGGTTAATTCCTGGCCCAAAAGAGATGAAATTGGCAAGATCAAGTATAGCCCCAATACCGGCGTAGGCTGTGTAGAGGTACCACGGGGTTCTCTGTTTCACGAATACACCATAGATGAAACCGGCCATATAACCCAAGCAAATTGTGTAATCCCCACGAACCAAAATATAGGAAACCTAGAAGAAGATATGCGTAAAATTGTTCCCCAACTGCTGGCTAAAAAAACACAGGAAGAGATTACCCTCGATTTAGAGATGCTCGCCAGGTCATATGACCCCTGCATATCCTGCGCTACCCATATATTGGATGTAAAATTTGTTTAAAAAAATAGCCGTAATCGGAATTGGTAATACTTTAAGGAGAGATGACGGAATAGGAATAGCCGTTTTGGAATCTCTCCTTAAATTTTATAAGCGAGAAGGAATAGACTATCTGAATTTTGGAACCGCCAGTTTTGATCTGATACACAGGATGCAAGACTATACTACGGTTGTTCTCATTGATGGTATACGTGCAGATTTGGCGGCGGGCGAACTCAAAATATTTGAACTGAAAAACATAGAACATGATTCCAAAGCACTCTTCGCCTCTACGCATGAACTTGACTTAAAGAGCATGTTTGAACTATCCAAAAGTTTCGGCCTTAAAACAAAAATATATGTAGCGGGCATACAGGTAGAAGATATATCTTATGCAGAAGGCTTAAGTGATGCACTATTAAATATAAAAGAAGATGCTATAAAAAAAATAAGTGTATTTATTGATAAAATCTTACAGCAAAAAAATGTTTTCCTCATATAAGAAATATATAATAAATTGTATTTGATTATTTTAAGAATTTTTGTTACAATTATAAAATTCAAAAACAAGAAAACGATAATCCAAAGGAGGTGAATTGATGAAGAAATATGTATTTATAATTTTAACCCTAGCCTTAACTATTTATCTGGCCGGCTGTGGAAAGAAAAAAACTGCTATTGAAGAATTGCCAGAATCTCTTTCCATGGAGGAATTAGGTTCCATTACTACTTTAGACACAGCACCTGCTGAAACTAAACCACAAGTAACTCAGACTCAGCCTGCAAGTGAAGTCAAATTAGAACCCCTGCCACCCTCTGGACCGTATAAACCTACTCCCCAAGAAATTCAAACAGCATTAAAGAACGCGGGTTATTATACAGGTGCCATTGATGGCAAGATTGGTCCTAAGACCTTAAAGGCAATTGAGGAGTTTCAGAAGGCGAATGGTCTGAATGTAGATGGAAAAATTGGCCCTAAAACCTGGGCAGTATTAAGTAAACATTTGAATCCAGCACCAGCACCTACTACAACTGCTAAGGAAAAATCGACCTTGAAAAATAGGTAATTTTGTTGTATACTTTATATGCCGGTAAAGGCAAACCCGCCGAAAGACGGGGACGCAAAGCTCCAGACCTAAATCCCTGCTTGTTAGAGGGATATGGTGGCTGAGTTGCAAAAGGATGGATGATGTAAGCTAAAACCGATGCCTTTATCGGCTTTTTTATTTTCTAGAAATCCCAACATTTTGTTGGGATTTTTTATTTTATAATGTTATAATATTAGCCAGTATGATGGGATTTCCTATAAAAAATATCCATCACGCCAAGAAATTCTCTTTGGTCTGCAAAACAGGAATTTTAGATTAAATGGAACTAATAAACAAATACTCAATCTTAAAAGAGATTCCTTTATTTACGAGTTTAACCGAAGCCGAATGCAATTTGATTAAAGAAAGAAGCAGCCTCGTTGAATATAATAAGGGACAGATTATTTATAAAGAAGGCCAGCCTCCCGATGCGTTCTATTGCGTAGTTTTAGGCAGGGCCATGATTTGTACCCAGGACCGCCATGGCAATGAGGCGGTATTAGAATATCTGCATCGCGGTAAATACTTTGGGATTATTTCGCTGCTTACAGGTGAACCCCATTCTGTAACTGCCAGGGCTCTTAATGATTGCCTGCTTCTGGTTATTAAAAAAGAGGACTTCGATTATATTTTAAAAAAGGTCCCGCAAATAGCCATTGATTTAAGTCAGACCTTATCCCGTAGGCTAAAAAATAAAGATATCCACCAGAAGACCATTTTTGAGACCAATATCATTTCGGTATTTAGTTCTTATTCTCCGGCAGGCAAAACTATCTATGCCCTGAATCTGGCCCTGAGCCTAAAAAAAGAAACACGCAAAAATGTAGTTATATTGGATATCTTGCCCAAGGATAAAACTCACAGTATGCCTCAGAGATTAGATATCGAAAGCAATTATCGAGCCCTTGATTTGTCCTATAATTTATCGGATACCGCGAAAATAAAGGATTTTATTTTTCCCGCCTTTGGTGGGATCCCGAAGAGAGACGCGAGTGAAAACTACATTCGGGAAAAAGATAGATTTGGGATAGACTTACTCTGCCTGCACTATAAACCAGAGGAAGAAGCCTCTCTTAAGAGTTTGCTTGCCATTATAAGCCTATTGGTTAATGATTACAATTATATAATCCTGGACTTACCTTCTCTGATGAGCCAATTTATCTTTCAGATATTGAATCAATCAGATTCAATTCATATATTGAGCAGCCCTGAACCCGTGGATTTAAAAAGAACGCACAATCTAATCGCAAGGCTAAAGACAGAGTTTTATTTCCAAGAAGCCAAGATAAAGGTTATTATCAACGCCTATAAATTATCCCGGCTTACCTATGAGGAGCAGGCGGAATTATTAGGTCATAGCATATTCGCTACTTTACCAAAAATTGAATTTAGTTCATCGGATAAATTAGTTTTAGACGAACCGAATTCCGAATATGCCAAGGCGATAAGAAGAATTACCCGCCAGGTAGGCGATTGTTTAGTGGGCTTGGCAGTAGGGGTGGGTGTAGCCTATGGTTTATGCCATATCGGCGTATTAAAAGTAATTGAGGAAGAAAAGATTCCTCTGGATATTATAGCGGGTTCAAGCATCGGTGCGCTTCTGGCCAGTCTCTGGGCAACGGGCAGGTCCTCTCAGGAGATACTTGAAATTACCAAAGAATTTAAAAAGCCGAAATATGTATGGAGAGGTTTTGTGGATCTGACGTTTCCCTCAATAGGGTTTATCAAAGGCAACAAACTCTACAATTTCTTAAAAAAATATTTGGGTAACAAGACTTTTTCCGACGTCAAGCTCCCTTTAAAAATTATCGCCAGCGATGTCAAAAGAAAAGAACCCCGCGTTTTAGACAAGGGGTTGCTTGTAGATGCAATTATGGCAAGCTGTGCTATGCCGGGTATATTCAGGCCTTTTAATTTTAGCGAGGGGATGCTGATGGATGGCGGGGTGATTTGTCCTTTGCCCACAGAAGTCTTATTTAAAATGGGAGTAAGAAAGATCATTGCGGTTAATGTTACGCCATCAAGAGATGATGTATTGCGTCAGTACGAAAAGATAAAGGAACAAATTGCTGTTGAACCTATACAGAGGAGAAAATGGTTTAGTTTAAAGCAGTATTTTAGAAACATATTTAAAACGAATATAATTGATATTATATTTAGCAGTATTGAAGTAATGCAGTCCGAATTGGTAGAGAAGGAATCTCAGTTAGCAGATATTGTTTTACATCCGGATACATCAGGATTATCCTGGTTAGAGCTGAACCGCTCAGAGGATTTTGCCAAAAGAGGCGAGGAAGAGACGCGAAGGCAATTAGATAAGATCTGGCAGGTTATTAATGAGTAAAAGGGAGGACATATGTTAAAATTACAAATTACAAATTACAAATTACAAAAAAAGTTTTTTTTACTTACTACTTACTACTTACTACTTACTAATTTAACCGGTTGTGCGGCAATAACTGAAGGCGCAAAAGGCCTGGCAGGTATATCTACGAAGTCTTTAGAGAAAGCACGTAAAGATGCAATAATAAAGACTTTTAGTTATGATTACTTTAGCTGTTATACTAAGACCCTGGACAGTTTAAAGATTATACAAGCATATATCTATACCCAGGATATTAAAAAACATATGATTGCTATATATGTATCCGAACAGGATACTACGCCGGTAGGATTATTTTTTAAAGAATTAGATGTTTCTAATACGCAACTTGAAGTCTCCTCACCCAGCACCTATGCCAAAGAACTTATAGCTAATAGGGTATTTCCTATTTTAGAGGAACAAATAAAATCCCAGCAGAAATAAAAACCTTCCAGGTCTTGTGATGGTAAAACCCTCCAGACATAAAATCATTGCTAAAGAGGCAAAGCATTTGGATATAATAACCAGGGAAAGGTTTGGTATTGCGGCAGGGTAGTGGTGAAGGATTTGGGAATACCATTGTAAGAAAGAAACAGTTTCGGTAATGAAAAAAATAACCCAGAATTTACTTATAATAATTTTAGCTTTATTTATTTTATTTTTAATTTTAGAAATGGGCCTCAGGATATACTTATGTTTTAGATATGATCTGCCTCTTGTTAAGAGAATAGACTATAATATATATGACTCCCAACTTGGATGGAAAGGCAAAGAGGTAATGGGAGATATATCAACTAAAAAGTTTAAAATCTTTTTTGTGGGAGATTCATTTACTCATGGATGTGGGGTAAAAACAGAATATATGTATTTTAATATAGTTAAAAAGAATTTAGATGTAGAAGTATTTGCCTACGGTGGGAAAGGATATGGAACCTTACAAGAATATTTGGTTATTGATAGATATATTGATAGGATAAAGCCTGATTTAATTGTACTGCAAGTTTGTGCAAATGACTTTATTAATAATGTTTGGGCTCTAGAGAGCGCCAGTTACCTAAATAATAATGATATGCTAAGGCCATATTATGAAAATGGAAGTATTCAATACTGTTTACCGCGGGGTCCTTTTTTATTAAAGAAATATGTTATTCCGCATTCTCGAGTAGCTTACTGTATATCAAAAGTAGTGAATAGATTTTTAGCAGTATTAGCCAAAAAAGGGATAATTAAGACCATTGAAAGTGAGATTGCAGAAAGAAGCGCAGAATTAGAACAATTTAAACAATCAGTTCTTATAACCTCTGAGTTAGTAGATAAACTTAAGAAGAGATGCGATAAAGTTAGGCTTATTGTATTTTCTGTTGGTGATACTGAACCTTATTTGAGGCAGTTTAGACTGATATTTAAAAATAAAGGCATTAAATTTATTGAGGAGATTCCAAAAATTATTTATGATGCCAAGGCGCAGGGTAATAAATTATTACTTAAGAGTGATCATTGGGATGAAGACGGTCATAAAATTATCGGAGAATATTTGACAGAGTATATTAAAAGTCACATTTTTGGGTAAAATATCAATTGGTTTTTAACGTGTTAGAAGACCTTAAATCCCACCTTCAAGGTAAAATAATAATTTTAGGAATTGGAAATACCTTAAGAAGTGATGATGGAGCAGGTTCGATTTTGGCTAATCGTATAAAAGATAAAGTGCCGTTTATTGTCTTTGATGTAGGTATAAGCCCGGAGAATTATTTAGATAAGATTATTAAAGAAAGACCCGATACAATATTAATTATTGATACAGGTGACTTTGGAGGTAAGCCCGGAGAGCTTAGAGTAGTTGAAGGTAAGGTATAAAGACCGTAAATTTATTTTCTACCCATAATACTTCCTTATCGCTTCTGATTAATTACTTGCAAAATAATCTAAAGGTAGATATAATTATTTTAATTATTCAGCCCAAAGCCATAGCTTTTGGAGACAAACTAAGTCCTGATATAGTTAAAACTATAGAAGAATTAGAGGATTGGTTCTATGAAGCAGGCAAGAAAAAGGGATAGCTGGGGTTCGCGCTTGGGTGTAATTATGGCCGTGGCAGGTTCTGCCATAGGCTTGGGGAATTTTTTGAGATTCCCCGCTAAGGTCGCCTCTAACGGCGGAGGCGCTTTTATGATTCCTTACTTTATTGCCTTCCTTATTCTGGGCATACCTTTAATGTGGATTGAATGGACCTTAGGCCGTTTTGGCGGTGGTTTTGAACACGGCACAGCGCCCGGAATATTTCACAGCGTATGGCAGAAGAACCGTTTTATAAAATATTTTGGCGTCATTGGCATATTCGGCCCTTTGGTAATATTTATATACTATACCTATATAGAATCCTGGACTTTGGCTTATAGCTTCTTTGCTATTATGGGTAAATTAAGCAAATTATTAGACCAAGCTGCTATGCAGAGTTTCTTGAAAGGTTTTCAGGGATTAGAACAAAATCAGCATTTTAATGGATTGGGCTGGGCTTACATTTTTTTCTTTATTACATTTATATTAAATATCTGGGTGATATATTATGGTATAAAAGGCGGGATAGAAAAACTTTGTAAATGGGCAATGCCGCTTTTATTTATCTTTGGTTTGGTGCTGATGATTAGAGTTATCACGTTAGGCACTCCGGATTTAAGCAACCCCAACTGGAATATTTCTAATGGATTTGGTTTCTTATGGAATCCGGATTTTTCTGCTTTAAAGTCTGCTAAGGTCTGGCTGGAGGCAGCAGGCCAGATATTTTTTACTTTAAGCGTAGGGATTGGGGTGATACTTACCTATGCCAGTTATTTATCCAAAGGAGATGATGTAGTGCTTTCAGGCCTTACTGCTGCCAGCACCAATGAGGTTGCCGAGGTTATCTTGGGCGGCAGCATCGTTATACCTGCGGCATTTGTTTTCTTTGGTCCGGCAAATATCCAAAGCATAGCCCGTTCAGGTGTATTTAATCTGGGATTTGTAACCATGCCTTTGGTTTTGAATCGCCTGCCTTTGGCAGAATTATTTGCTTTTATTTGGTTTTTCTTATTATTCTTAGCGGGAATTACATCTTCGGTTTCTTTGGCTCAGCCTGCTGTGGCATTCTTAGAAGATGAATTTGATATTAATCGCAAGAAGGCGGTTATTATATTTGGTATTGTCTCATTTATCCTCTGCCAGCCGGCGATATTCTTTTTAAAAAACGGCGTAGTGGATGAATTGGATTTCTGGGGCGGGACATTCTTTTTGGTTTTATTTGCCACTATAGAAACCATACTTTTTGCCTGGGTATTTGGCATGGAAAATGCCTGGGATGAGATACACAAGGGTGCGGATATGTGCGTACCGTCTGTTTATAAATTTATTATTAAGTATATCACGCCTTTATTTTTATTCTTTATATTGGGTGCGTGGCTGTGGCAGGAGTGGCTTCCGATAATATTTATGAAAAATGTTTCGTCAATAAATAGGCCTCATATCTTAGGCACAAGGCTGGGTCTATTATCTATGTTTTTAATTTTAGCGCTCTTGGTAAAAATTGCCTGGAGACGTAAGAAATTGCAAGCGGAAAGGATTAGATGACAAACAGCGGCTGGATATTCTTAGGTTTATCCTGGGGTATCATTCTGGGGCTGACCATATTTTGTTTTATAAAGGTATTTTCCAGAAAGGAGCTGAAATGAAAAAGATCTTATTTTATATATTTTTATTTCCTTTTATTTTTATGAATATCTTGGGCTGTGTGCCTCTTATCATAGGTGGTGCAGCGGGTGCATTGGGTGCTTGTGCAGTAAGTAAGGATACCATACAGGGCGAAACAGATAAATCCTATGATAGCCTCTGGGATGCGGCTTTAATGGTAAGCAAGTTGCGAGGTGTCATAAAACAAGAGGATAGTTCCAGAGGTTATATTGAATTGGAGGAAGGTCAAAGCCATATAGATATTAGGTTGATAAGATTAACCCGGGCTACAACACGCGTAAAAATATCTGCGCGCAGATATCATCTTCCAAATTTAGCCCTGGCTCAGGATATATTTGTGAAAATTATGGAACAGGCACGATGAATAATTTAGCGAATTTGCTTACGATTTCCAGCCTTATCTGCGGATTTGTGTCCATTATTTTTTCGTTGGAAGGCCATTTTACCTTTGCCGCTTGGGCAATAATCCTATCCGGTATCTTTGATGGCTTAGACGGTCAGGTTGCTCGGAGGAATCCTGTGCCTAGTGACTTTGGTAAGGAGTTGGATTCTTTGGTAGATGTAGTCTCTTTCGGTATTGCGCCTTCTATCTTAAGTTATATTTTTGTCTACCCAAACTTTTATTTTTGGGCAACCTTAACGCTGTTTATATATTTAGCCTGCAGCGTAATACGCCTGGCGAAGTATAATATTACACCTAAAGAAAAATTAGCTAATTATTTTTACGGACTACCTACCACTGTTGGCGCAGGAATATTAGTTTCTTTTATCCTGATGCATAGAAAATATACACGGCTACCGCCGCCTATTATATTTCTGTTTATAGTTTTATCTCTATCCTTTTTGATGGTTTCCCGAATAAGATACTTAAACTTAGATGGCCTAAAACAGGTATTGGGTAAATATTTATTACCCGTTTTAGCTATAGCATTAATAGTATTTATTTTGTTACCAGAAATTACCTTATTTTCGCTTTTTATAGTATACTTAATATTTTCTCCTTTTCTAATTAAGCGAATTGCCTGAATAAAGGGATAGGAAGCGATTGCCGAGGTAGCTCTCCTCCTTCGGCCTTGGATAAAAAAAGGAATAGATTTGGAGGGCTTCACAGGATTCGCCAACAAGATATAGCCGAGGTAGCTCAGTGGTAGAGCGCGGCCCTGAAAAGGCCGGCGTGGGGAGTCCGATTCTCCCCCTCGGCACCATGTAAAAAGGGACTGTCCCCGTAGGGGACTGTCCCTTAAGTATTTATGGCGTAATTGTGTGGAAAACATACAGTTACGCCTTTTTTATTTTTCTTTGTGAGGTTAGGTATTTTTGTATGAATTTGTGTTTTCTTTACACTTATTGGCTCACTAATGGCTCAAGCGAAGGGACTGTCCCCGCAGGGGACTGTCCCTGAGTCTAAGGAGATCCTTATGCCTTATGATCATATCCGTATATTGAATACATTATTCGCCAGCGGTGTCTGGTACGAAATGACCCTGTCTGAAATCAGGGTTTATGTCGCTATCTGCAGCCATTGGAATTGGTATGCCTTAGAGGCTTACCCTGCCATAAATACTTTAGCACAAGAAGTAAGGCTGTCCCGCAGAGGAGTTATATACGCCATAAAGAAATTGGAAGCCAAAGGATTAATAAGGGTTGTTAGGAAAGGCCGCAAGAACTATTATCAAATCTTTGACTACCTCTTCAAAATGGCCGCAACCTGCAAAGGTGCAAAAAGTGCACTAATTGAGTGGTTAGGTGCAGATTCTGACAAAATAGATGCACCGGAAGGCCTAAATAGATGCACCCACCTTCACCACCATATTAACTATACAATTAACCATACAACAATAACTAATTCCTTTAATTCATTCGCGGAGAAAACGGAACCTGATTACCTAAAGCAAATGCGCAAGGACCTTTTGGCTGGTGGGAGATATTTCTCCCCCCAATTACAGAGAATTGTAGTATAATAAAACCTAAAATCAGGGGAATTATTTATGAACCTAAGAAAGAAAATTTTTCTTAATGTCCTTGTGTTGGCGTTAATAACCGGCACAAGGATTTTTTTCTGTTGTGCAGCCGATTCTTATCAGGTGGTAGTTGAGGACATAAGCGGCGACAGGTACTTCCCCAAGGTCAAAGAGGCCTTAATAAACGCAAAATCTTCAATAGATATGGTAATGTATTTTGTCAACTTTGATCCCAAGGTTAAAAAATCCCCTGTAAATGAATTAGTAGAGGAATTGATAAACGCCCATAAGCGCGGCGTTAAAGTAAGGGTGATATTAGACCAAAATATCGATTTTACTCTTTGGAATGAAGGGGGCGAGTGGCAGAAACAGGACAAAAACGAGGCGTTATTCGAATACTTAAAGAAGCAAGGGATAGAGGCGTACTACGATAATCTTTATGTAACCACCCATACCAAGGCAATCGTTATAGATAAAGAAGTCGTGATTGTAGGTAGCGCAAACTGGACAGAATCCTCTTTAAGAAAGAATTGGGAAGCTTCCTGCCTGATCAGGTCCAGGGAATTAGCCGGGCAATTCCTGGAAGATTTCTCCAGAATCATCATTGATTATGAAGCAAGTATACTTGACGAAGAAAGAGCCCCATCCGTGCGCCTAAAACAGGCCTTCTTAATAGATCCTGCGCTTGCGCCAAGTATGCTTACAGCCCGCGATGAAATTGCCTTTGATCTGTATCTTGTTCTGTTAAAGGATTTTGACGGCAATCCGCAGCATATGATTGAGATTGATTACAGAACCTTAAGGCATTCTTTGGGTATAGATGAAAAACTAAGTTATGCCTCAGCTAGGGATAAAATGAAAGAGGCGCTAAGGCGGCTTGAGGAAGATTACCGGCTTATCACTCGTAAAAAAAGATTTTTTATGAATACCCTTGTTACGCTGTTAAATTACCCCGATAAAACGCCATATTCTCCGCCGCAGGAAAAATATTGCTCTATACCCGGAGAATACTGGTCTTACGGCTGGCACAAAACCCTTTCATTCCCTGAAAAATATTGTTATATGATTAACCTTTGTGAAGGCGGCTCAAGCCGTAGCCGCTTATGGTCAAACTACTTTATCGGCTTAAGCAAAAAATACAATATAAGCGGGAATTCCTTATTAAGAGGGATGAGTGGTTTAAGGAAATTAAATATAATTGATATGGAATACTCAACTTATTCTATGGAAGAAGGAGCCATAAAAAGAGAGCCGATTCGTTTTTATATAATCGGGCTGTACTCTCCGCAGCTTTTAAATAAAGAAAAGGAAAAATTGGCAAAAAGCTATGGTAAAGAGATATTCGAAAAAGCCGCAGGTTACGCAGAAATGGTTTTCAAGGGAAACGATATTCAGGTCATCGAAGATATCATCAAGAAGATGGGCGAATACGGCGCTGATGAGGTAGATAAAGCCTTTAGAATCGTATCCGAAAAATCCGCCGGCAATCCTATAAGAAGCTACAAATATGTAGTAGGGATACTTCAGAAGGAAGCGAAGGAGTGAGCCATTAACTCACCCATCCCAAGGCAGGGGACAATTTTTGTTAAAAGACTGTTAGATTTTGTTACCTTTGACGTCTATTATAGTAGGGGTGGTTATTCATATGAGAATAAAAGATATACCAAAAATTGAGCGGCCTCGGGAGAAATTAATTCAATATGGCCCTGGTCGGCTTTCGAATTCTGAGCTTTTAGCCTTACTATTAAGGTCAGGTAGAAAAGGCGAAAATGTCCTTACTTTAGCAAATAGAGTATTAAGAAAATATAAAGGAGAAAACATGCCTTCTTTAAGTTATAATGAACTTAGGCAGTTTCCGGGCATGGGTCCAGCAAAGGCCTGTGAGATTGTTGCCTGTTTTGAATTAGGAAAAAGGCTTTTAAAAGGAAAAGCATCAGGCTTTTTTCTAAAATCAGAGGACGTTTGGAAAGAATTAAAAGACATATGCGGCCACAAAAAAGAGCACTTCATTATTTTCTTTTTAGACAGCCGTAATCAAGAAATAAAACGAGAAGTTATCTCCGTAGGCTCGCTTAACGCTAATTTAGTCCATCCACGCGAAGTCTTTGAGCCAGCAATTAAAAACTTAGCCGCTCAGGTTATTTTGGCACATAACCACCCTTCAGGCGACCCAGAACCGTCAGAAGATGACTTAGCACTCAATAAGCGATTAGTAGAAGCAGGTAAGATTTTAGGGATAGAAGTAATTGACCATATTGTTGTATCAAAAAGTGGTTATTTTAGCTTTAAAGAACGGGAATTGTTATAAACTGTGATAAGTTGTTACAAATAACTTGACTTTTATTAATTATTCTGCTAAATTAGCAATATGGCTAAATTAGTGAATTGGTATCTATTTGAGAAGAATTTAAAGGAAAAAGGCCTGGTTATATTTTCCCCCTTAGATGTAAAACGAATTTTTGGCGTCAGCAAGGTGGCGGCGACGTTTCTCATCCACCGCTACACAAAAAAAGGGTTTATAAAGCGCCTCAAGAGAGGCATCTATACGCTTTATGATACTTCGGTCCCTGACATCTACCTCGCGAATAAGTTATATGAGCCATCCTATGTTTCATTGGAGTTTGCGTTATCTTTCCATCGCGTCATCCCCGAAACAGTATATGAAATTACCTCGATAACTACGAAGTCGACAAGGCAATTTAACGCATTGGGGAAAACGTTTTCTTATCATCGTATAAAAAAGGAAGCTTTTACTGGCTATACTGTCTATCGTCAAGGAGATATTAGCGCGTTGATTGCCGAGCCGGAAAAAGCATTTGTAGACCTTACTTATTTACGTTTGAGGAAAAAGAAAAAATTGCTGAGTCGTTTTGATAAGGAAAAAATTAAGCCGGCAAAAGCATTGCGTTACGCTAAATTATTTAATAATGAAAAACTCACCAGTGTTATAAAAACAACACTTCGATGATTACCCAAGACGCTATTAAAAAATTAGCAACTCAATATCGCACAAGTGAATTTCCCAATATAGTCCGGGAATATTTCCAGCATCTATTCCTTTCGCAATTATATAGACTTGAAAAATCAGATAATCTTCTCTTTAAAGGTGGCACGGCGTTAAGAGTTATCTATGGCAGTCCGCGATTCTCAGAAGATTTAGATTTTTCAATTTTCCGCGTAGAACAATATAACCGAAAGAAATTTATAGAAGATTTATTTGCTGTAGTATTAATGGAAATTGAAAAGGGAGGGATTAAGGTAGAGCTTGGTCCAAAGCCGGGCACAACAGCCGAAGGTTATTATGGCGACGCAACCTTTCATATATACGATTACCAACCCATTTCAGTATCGATAAATATTTCCGCGCGCAATGGACGAGACATCAAAGGAGAAATTGATAGTGTTGCGAACGATTTCGTTCCAACCTATAATATCTTTCATCTTCCCCAGGAATTATTAGTTGATGAGAAGATATTCGATGCTCTTTTGAGTCGCGGGAAAGCTCGCGATTTTTACGATTTGTATTTCATTATGAGAAAGGGGCTTCTTTCTAAGGGGCAGAAGGGAAAATTGAATGAAAAGAAAGGTGAGATTATAAATAGCTCCGACAAAATCGATTTCGACGCTGAACTATCCGTATTTTTGCCCCAAGATCAGCAAGTTATTATTCGAGATTTTAAGCGTAATTTAGTTAATGAGCTCAGTCGTCAATTGAGCGGGATGTAAACTGATATATGGCGCATAAGAATTTTAAAAATCAATCCAAAGAAAAAGGCTGGATACATGAGTAATACCCATTATAAGCCACAAAAAGAGCAAATCGGCACAGAAGAAATATTCGACTTGGTTTTTAAAGACTCTTCGGTGAAGCACGGCTTGCTAGAGTTTTCAAAAGAAATGTTAAAAAGAATTAATGCTTTTGAAAAAGAACCCGGGAAATTCTATGTTCGCTGCATAAAAAGAGAAAAAGACATTTTTATTTATGACCAAAATAAAAAAATAGGCAAACCCGAGGAAATTATCCGTCAGCTTTGGCTAATAAAATTAACCCAAGAATATAAGTATCCATTAGGCAGGATAGAAGTAGAAAAATCGGTACAATTTGGCCGGGAAGTTAGGGAGAAATCCGCCGATATAGTCGTATATAAAGAGGATAAGATCACGCCCTATATAATTTTTGAGGTAAAACAGCCAGATGCGAAAAAGGCCGAAGAACAATTAAAATCTTATCTTAGCGCAGAGGGCGCAGAGGGTGGTGTTTGGTCCAATGGCATCCAAAAATTTATACTTTATCGTCCTTACCCAAAGGAATATATAACAGCGCTTTCAAATATTCCTAATGTTAATCAAACATGGGATGATCTTTTTGAAGAAAAAAAGACTTATGATAAATTACAAGATAAATTTGATTTATCTTTTATTATCTCTCGGCTCGAAGAAATGGTTTTAGCGCAGGCTGGTGTGAATGTTTTTGAAGAGGTTTTTAAGCTCATATATGCAAAGCTTTATGATGAGGATCAGGCAAAGAATGTCCGGCCGAAGCAGGAAGTCTGTTTCAGGCAATATAAGGAGCCAAAAAAGACATACGCCGTTATCAATGACGAACTTTTTAAAGGAGCGGTAAAAGAGTGGCCAAATATCTTTAAGGCAACAGATAAGATTGATCTTACTCCTGAGCAATTGCAAATCTGCGTTCCTTTTTTAGAAGAAATAAAATTCTTTGGCTCAGGAAGAGAAGAATTGGAGATTATAGACCGGGCTTTTGAACATTTAATAACCGAGGTTTCCAAAGGGCAGAAAGGCCAGTATTTTACTCCACGCAATGTCATCAAGATGTGCGTTAAAATGCTCAATCCTAAGCAGGATGAGCATATAGTTGATCCTGCTTGTGGTTCTGGAGGATTTTTGCTTCATGCAATGTATTGGGTATGGGACAATTATCTAAAATCTGTATCGCAGGACGCCAAACAAAGATATGCTAATCGTTATCTATTCGGTATTGACTTTGATGATAATATGCGCCGCATCTCTCAGGCATTAATGCTTATCGCTGGAGACGGCAGGCACAATATTTTTAAACGCAATTCCTTGGATGCGCGGGATTGGAATGGCGAGCAAGCAGAAGAAGCAAGGACATCCCTTAAATCATTATTATTTAAAGATGACGAAGAGAATCGCAAAAGCTATCGTTATCTTAGCTTCGATTTATTAATGACTAATCCACCTTTTGCTGGTGAAATTACGGATTCCGGTCTATTGCGTCAATATGAATTTGCCAAAAAGAACGGAAAACTTAAACCAAAAGTAGAGCGGCATTTGCTTTTCATAGAACGTTCTTTGGATGCGCTTCGTCCCGGTGGCCGGATGGCAATTGTTTTGCCTCAAGGGGTTTTTAACAATACTAATATGGAATGGTTAAGAGAATGGCTTTTTGAAAAGGCGCGAATTTTGGCAATAGTTGGCTTAGAAGGCAATACTTTTAAACTACCTGCACCCGCAAAGGGCACAGGTACAAAAACTTCAGTTTTATTCTTACAGAAATGGGACAAGGATCAGAAACCATTAAAAGATTATCCTATTTTTATGGCGGTTTCTAAAAAGTCGGGAAAAGATAACTCAGGAGTATATGTTTTTGTGAATGAGCAAGGAAAGCGAATTAAGGCTGAATTTGGAATATTTGATACGGTGGAAAAGATAAAACTCGATGACGACTTAAATGAAATCGTTGAAGAGTTTATAAAATTTGCAAAAAAAGAAAAGTTTATGTGGCAGAAATGATCACCTACTCTATTATTCAAAAATCCCAGCTTGAAGGCGCTCTTCGAATAGACGCGGAATATTACCAGCCAGAGTATTTGAAGATAATCCAGAATCTCAATAAATTGAAAGCCATCCCGATTGACGAAGTAGCGATAAATCCAAAAAGAAAATTTAAGCCACAAGAAAATGTACCTTTTCGATACATTGAAATTTCAGAGATAGATTTGAGTACAGGAGAATTTGTTGTATCAGAAATAATAGGAGAAAATGCGCCAGATAGAGCACAATGGATTGTCGAAAAAGAAGATGTTATAGTTTCTACTGTTCGCCCGATCCGTAATGCAGTAGCTTTGATAGAAGAAGATAGCAAAAATCTAGTCTGTTCCTCAGGGTTTGCTGTTTTAGAACCGAGGAAAGTTGAGCCAGAATATTTGTTTGTTTACTTAAAATCTAAACCAATTGTGAAATTATTAGATAGATTGACAACTGCGACAATGTATCCAGCAGTTACCACAGATGACATCCTGAATACTAGAATATACTTAGGAAATGAAAATTTTAGACAAGAAATCAAAAATAAGGTAATTGAGGCTCAAAAAAAGCTTGCTCAATCAAAATCTCTTTATTTTCAATCCGAGAATTTACTTTTGCAAGAGCTAGGGCTAAGCGACTTTAAAATAGAAGAAGATTTATCCTATGTTCTTAATCTCTCTGAAATAAAAGATGCTAACCGTATTGACGCTGAATATTTTCAACCGAAGTATAAAAAGATAATAGAAAAGGTGAAGAAGCACAAGCTTGAATTACTCGGTGATTTAGTTTCGATGAAAAAAGGATTTGAGCCGGGCAGCGAAGAATACCAAGATGATGGTGAATTATTTATTCGAGTAAGCAACATTTCAAGGTTCGGATTTACTGATAAGGACCAGAAATATTTAAGCAATGAAGTATACCAATATCTGAAAGATAGTTTTGAGCCTAAAACTGGAGAGATTTTGCTTACTAAAGATGCGACACCAGGTATTGCTTATGTTTTAGAGGAGAAAATTGAAGGCATTATTGCAAGTGGCATTATGCGCTTAAAAATAAAAGAAGATATTGAAGCCGGATATTTAGCGCTTTGTATTAATTCTATTGTTGGGCAAATGCAAATTCAGAGGGATGCCGGAGGCTCGATTATTTCTCATTGGAAGCCAGAACAAATTAAAAATTTACAGATTCCTATTTTACCTAAACCCATCCAGCAAAAAATCGCCGATTTAGTCCGTAAATCCCACGAATCCCGTAAAAAAGCCAAAGAATTATTAGAAGAAGCAAAACGAAAAGTAGAAGAAATGATTGAAAAATCTTGAGCTAACGCCCTAAGGAGCGAAGTTATGGGCAAATAACAAATTAAATGAAGGCAACTCTCTAAAAGATGGAGGGTTGCCTTTTTTTGTCAAAATGGCGACCCTTTTGGCGATGTTCCTATATATAAGGAGCTTAATAAATGGATATACAGTATTTTAAATACAAAGAATTATTATCAATGCCTATAAGAAGGGCAGCTTATAGTGATAGGACCGCATGGTTAATGGCTGAAATGGCAAAACTCGCTTATACTAAATTTGAAAAGAATGAAACGGAAAGAAACAAATTAATTGAGGATTTAAGGAAAGCTGAATTCTCGCTGGTTAATACCTTTAATTGCGAAGGCACGCAGGCTTTTCTTGCTTTAAGAGAGAAAGATAAAATGCTTGTTCTGGCATTTAGGGGAACAGAACAGGAATCACTTAAAGATATTATTTCGGATTTGGATGCGAGATATTATAAAGATGAAAAGGGAGTAGCAATCCATAACGGATTTCTCAGGGCTTTTCAGTGTGCAGAAAAAGAAATAAGACAAAGTCTAGGCAATTTAACAGACTATACCTTGTATGTTACAGGGCATTCGCTTGGTGGTGCTTTGGCGTTGATTGCTACACGCGCTTTGAATTCTGACAATCTGGCAGCTTGTTACACTTTTGGTGGTCCAAGAGTTGGAAATAGTGAATTTGGGGACGCAATAAAACCGCCGATTTATAGAGTAGTGAATGACTTGGATCCGGTCCCATTTCTTCCCCCTACCTATCTATGGGAAGCGATACGTTGGTTTGCAAAGAAGATTAGGAATGAAAAGATGCTGAGATTTGCCGAGAAAATGAAAGGATATGTTCATTATGGAGACTTACGATTTCTTCCCGTCTGTAGTGCGGATCTTAAAAACGCACGGGTTATTACAGATTGTAATGATTTTTTTCGTTTTATAAGGTATCTAATTAAGAAGATTTCAAAATGGAAAGAAATCGCGTCAGATCATGTAATAGACTTGTATTGTGAGAAATTAGCACAATGGGCATTAAAGCGACTTAAAGCGGAATAGAGACAGAGGCCGCTTCTAATTTTTGAAAAATAGAAACGTCACAGGATTTATTTTAGTATAAAGGAGTGTAGATATGAGTAACCTATTGTCAATATCCTTTCTTCAATTACTAGCTGGAGTTTTGTGTGTTGTTGCAACTATTTTTGCTTTTTTATCATTGCTGTCTTTTTTTAGATCACACGCTTTACGTTTATCTGCAATTATATTTGTGACTGCGCTCTCGTTGTTTTGCAATAATGCTTGGAACTATTTCGCAGCTTTGTTTATAATTGCTACCGCTGTGACTGAAATTGAATTTCTGCAAAATCTCGCAGCTATTATTCGTGGTGATAAATATTATTTTGCTTACAAGCAAGCCGTAGCGGGAGAGGTTAAACCATCGCAGATTGATAAAACTCCAAATCTCAGGAGCCCAATGGAATATAAAATATTAAATACCCTATGGACTAAACAGGTCAATAAATATCAAGATTTGTCAGTGCTGTTTACTTTTAAAATATTTCCTAACTCCCCTGAATTTAACGAATTTCGGTTAGCTGGAGCAAAATTAATTGGAGAAGGCTTAATTGCTGAAACACCAAACGATGGTAGTTATCACATAACACAAAAAGGCTATGATTACTGTAAGCAACATTATAGAGAATTTGGATTTGATCAATGGTGGCCAGAAGAAACTCTCGACCAAGAAAAATTAAAAAAGGTATTGGGAAATAAATAGTATTTCCCAAATAATTTCTAAGAAATGAGAACGTTCTTAACCATTTCCTCGCACTAAAAATTGCGGCAGTTTTTTGAAAAGATGTCGCTGGAGAGAAGTTAAGAATAGCTTATGAGCATTGAATTTAAAAGAACAGAACGCTCTAATATTTTGGTCCATTGGACTGGCAAAGATATCGATAAGAACGATCCTAGAATGCAGGAAACAAAGATTGTTCGTTGGAGGAAGTTTCCCTTGAGACCGATAGAGAGACCCTCTTTAATAAAGAAAAAAGAAGTGATAGATGATTACATTAAACGACTTCGTGATATTCTCAAGTTTGGATTATGGATGAGGAATGATGAGCTGTTAAGTAGACGAGAAATTAAAGGTTGTAGCAGAGAAGATGGGCGCATAAAAAATACGTCTGGCATAGCACGGGTTTGTTTCACAGAACTGAAACTTTCAGAAGCAAGACAGCATGCTTATGAATATGGACGCCTCGGTATTGGAATAAAGAAAATGTTTTTGTCTAATAGAGCCGGTCAGCCGATGGTATATGCAAGTCCAATAAAAGAATATCATAAACCAAATTGGTTCTTAGATAGTATAGCTGAACAAGATAAAGATAACCTGCTTTACAAGCAGGCTCAAACGAGCTTTTTTAAATATGCAAGTGAACTTGAGGATTTGAGTTACAAATATCAAGCTGAGGCAGAATGGAGAATCGTTTATCCAGAAGGATTGGATAGAAGTAAAGGGATTGGAAAGATGATATGTAGAAAGTTTATTAATATGGCTGGGAACCCATGCGAAGAATTTAAAAAATATAAAATAGGAACTTGTGAATTGCAAGAATTCAAAGACTACATAAAAATTAATAAATCGAAGGGGTTGAAATACTTAATTCCTGTAGATTTTTGGCTCTCGGTCATAATCTATCCTTGCCCGGCAGTGAAGATTGCTTCAGAAAGAAATGTTGAGATAAGAGAATTGCTGCAGAAAACAAGATTGCCATTACATCAGCAATTAACTGAAATTGTGGTGGGAGAAAAATATATGTTGCCGATTGAGGTTGATTTGGACACTATGAGCCACTTCTAATTTTCGGAAAAATAGAAACGCCCAATTTTTTTTATTTGAGCAAGCTTTAGAAGATAAAATACTTTCTTAAGAAGGGACAGAGGAGTATAATAGATATTTGAAAAAGGACAATAAATTTATAGTGTTTTGTTTGAAATGACGGTATTAATGCAATGTTTGTGCGACTTTTACAATTAACAAACTGGATATGACCAAGAGAAAAGGTTTTAAGCATAATATTATAGCAATCGTATATGACTTTGATGGGACTTTGACTGAAAGGCCTATGCAGGAATATACGGTGCTTCCAAAGATTGGGATGCCGGCAAAAAGGTTCTGGGACAAAGTAAAAGAAGAAACAAAAAGAATAAAAGGAGAAGAGATAGTTACATATATGCGATTAATGTTGAAGTATGCTGATCAAAGTGACGTAACCATTAAGCCAGTAGACTTCAGAAAACTTGCGAAGAAAATCAAATATTATCCCGGCGTAGAAAAATTTTTTGACAGGATAAAACGATTTGTTAAAACTTTATCCAAGGACAAGATTGAATTGAGACATTACATTATTTCTGCTGGTCTAAAAGAGATTTTGAGAGGCATTCCCTTTAAAGGCAAATTCCATAACATTTTTGCCTCCGAATATCATTACGATCGCTATGATCATGCAGATTTCCCAAAAATTGTAGTAAACGATACCCTAAAAACTCAGTTTCTTTTTAGGATTAACAAAGGGAAAGAAAAGATGCATGAGAGCATAAATACGCATATGCCTCATATTGAACGAGCCATTCCGTTTAGGAATATGCTTTATATCGGAGATGGCGAGAGCGACGTTCCTTGTATGACGGTAATCAAGAAAGAGGGGGGATATGCAATAGCTGTTTACAAAAAGGGAAGTTCGAAAAGTATAAAAAAAGCAAAAGAATTACTACTTGCTGAAAGAGTCGATTTCATAACAAGGGCAGATTATAGAAAAAATAGTGAACTCGAGAAAATTATAAAGATTATTTTACGTAATACTGTTGAGGGGATAAATTATAGAAGAGAGATTTTTAAGCAGTATAAAACTTATATAGAAAGGGGAAGATAATTATGAATAAGAGCACAAAATCATCATGGAGATCTTCTGTTGTAGCGAGAGATAAAAATGGAAAATCTAGCCAGTCTTCTAAGTGGAGAAAGTCAGAAGCGGCCTATTTTAAATCCTCAAGAGGGGAACCAGCTCAAGTAACCGCCGCGTCTTATAGCAAGTAATACTTTAACCAGAAACACTAAGCTTCCTTTCGTTACATGGATATTAAAACTTCAAGAAAACTTCAAGACCGTTTCTGAATGACTGTTTGAAGTATAATAACTTTTGTTAGAACTGTCCCCATGCCCACCCTTAACCCTAACTTCTTCAAAATCGGCTATGAAACAAAGGGGGCCGTTTATAATTTTTAGAATCGGCCGCTTCTAATTTTTGAAAAATAGAAACGGCTCAGCTTTTAATGCAAAATGTTCATTCGGAAAACAACTCTTTTTAAAATTCATATTTCAAAGATAATGTTTAACATAATTATTTATGGAATTTGTTTTAGCTCCCTTGCTTTATCACAAGAAACTGAAAACCAATCCTTACCTATCTTAATCCATAATTATAGAAACGGTGTTGTACATGTTGGTCAATTACAGGATGAAACGGAAACCAAGAATATAAAATGGTTAGGTACTGCATTTTTAGTTGACGAATCTTGTACATTTGCAACGGCAAAACACATTTTTAATAATGCTAACCGTGAAAAATTAGTAATTAGATTTCAACTTCCTTCAGACCTTTCAAAGGTTAGAACGTTACGCGCAAGAGTTCTTTATGAAGATAGCAAAAGCGATATAGCATTTCTTAAAATTGATTCTTTTAATAATCAACCTTGTAATTCAAAAAATTTATATTCTTTTCCTCTTTTAGTTGAGATGGCAAAAGATTCGTTAGTTGGAGAAGCCATTTTTATCATTGGGTATCCTATGCTCTCATCAGACCAGAATATCGATTACCCAGCTGTTCGGCAAGGTATTATATCTTCAACCAATATCAAATTTTCTTCTGGACCAATGATACTTTTAGATCTTTTTGGTGTTCCGGGTTTTAGTGGCAGTCCGGTTATTTTAGAAAAAACCGGACAAGCGATCGGTGTAATTTTTGGACCTGGACCGACGAAAAGGAACTATGGATTTGAATGGGCCACGCCTATTTGCCAAGGAGATTACTTAAAAGCTACAGAAACTGCTAATAAAAAATAGGTGCCGCTTCTAATTTTTGAAAAATAGAAATGGAGAGATAATGATAAACCTAATATTTATTCATGGCGTAAATCAGCAGGTTACCGGCTATAGCAGAGAATTTTATAACCTGATCCTTAAGAATTATAAAGGCATACTTAAAAAGAAGGGATGCGAACAAAAAGAAATAGAGGAAAAAGCATCTCAATTAGTACAGAAAGAATTGCTTTGGGCAGATGTCACTACAGATTTAACGAACAGATACTTAACGGTTGAATTCGGTCCTAAAAAGAAATCTTTTTTGTGTAATTTAATTGCGCCTGGAATTGACCCGATAGTTATACAAATTTTATACTATGTAAAAGATAAAGGAGATAAAGATAGCGGAGTAATGAATATTTTAGGGAGAGTCGACAATAAATTCAAAGAATACCAGAAAGACGGTATGAAGGAATGTATAATTGTTGCCCATTCTTTGGGGTCAGTTATTGCTTTTGACTATGTTTTCGGATTTAGGAAATATAAACTGGATTCTTCGGTTGCCGTTAAGGCATTTATTACAATGGGGTCGCCGATTCCCATTTTTACCTCTTCTATGGGGCACATTGAATCTGATTTAAAGTTACCTTCAAATATTAACCAATGGATAAACATTTTGGATAAAGATGATGCTGTTGCCAGATATTGCGTGCCTTTTTTCAAAAATATAGATATTCGCGAAATAGAAGTAAACACAGGGATGAATCCGATTAAATCACACGGTTTTTATTGGCAAAGTAAACCAACAGCAAAGAAGATTGCAGAGATTATAAGTGAAATCAATGGTTAGAATAGGATCGCTTCTAATTTTTGAAAAATAGAAACCTTTCCAAGATTTACGAATAGGAGGTATCTCATATGGCCGAAGGTGGATTTTTAGTTAAATTTGACGGGAAGGAAGCAATTCGTTGTTATGCGGCAGCATTTGATTATGACGAGTGGCAGTATACAATCAATGAGAAGGAAAAGAAAAAATTGCCTGAAGGGGTTAGAAGCATAAGTATTGAGGTGGAATAGCTAGAGTAAAATATTACTTGACAAGTGTAATTACATATGGTATGATGCAATCAATCTGAGATAGGGGAAATATGACGACGATTGATAGGCAGAAATTCGCAAGAGCAGTTAAGAGGTATAGGGAAGAGAAAGATCTCACTCAGAAAGAATTAGCTGATAAGCTAATGACTACTACTACCACAGTTGCCCGGTGGGAGTTGGGGATGAGCGTGCCGAAGCAGGATAGGATGATTCGGGAGATAAAGGCGCTAGGGATTAACTGGTAAATTTTTTTGTCCTTTAACATTACAAATGTAATTACATACGATATAGGAGGGTACGATGATGATTAAAATTTGCTGTAAAAGAGATTGTTTAGTTGGGTGGGATAAGGCGAAATACGCCAACGCGGTAGGTATTGTCATCAGGCAATTAAGGGAATTCCACGCTAAGATTAAAGAAGAAAAAGAGGTAGAAATCAGCTATTCAATATTAATCAAAGGGAAAGGAGCGGCAACATGGATAGACTGTTAACTCCGGAGGAAGTTTGCCAGAGGTATAGCATTAAGAAGAATACACTTTATCAATGGACGTCTAAAAATTTAATTCCATACCTCAAAAGAGGCGGTTTACGTTTTAAAGAGAATGAACTTGAGAAATGGGAAAGCGGAGAAACAAACAATATTAAATTAATATGACTTACCGTTTAAGGCAATTTAACCTTAAGAGCGTTGTTAGGCGGGGCAAATTCTTTGAGATCCGTTTTACTAATCCCCGGACCCAGAAAAGGGAATATTACAAGTTAGGCATAACGCATGATGAGGTAAAAAGGAACCTGCCGGAGTTCAACAGAATGTATGCCGGCCTTAAAAGGCAGAACTTTTCTTACAGGATTACTATTACGCAGGGCATACAATCATGGCTGGAGCAGAAAAGAACCGAATTAAGTAATAAGAATACTATAGTCCGGTATGAAGAAATAATGAATAATTTTACGGAGTTTCTCAAAGACAAATTTCCGGCTTTAGAATATATGGATGAGTTAGCGCAGAAGCACTTTGAGGAATTCAAGGAATACCGCAAAAATATAAAAGGCAGGCAGGAAAAGACGATAAATTTTGAATTAGATATGCTGAGCAATATGTTTAAGCGCCTAATAGACAAAGATTACCTTAATTATAACCCTTTAACAAAAGTTAAAAGGCTGCAGGAGCCATATAAAGAAGAGCGCTGGTTTACCGAAGAAGAAGTGAGGAAAATTTTTGAAGCGGCCAAAAGCGAGAAAACGAGGATAAATTGGTATGCAATATTTGCGACTTATTATTATACAGGCATGCGCAAGAAGGAGCTCATGTTTCTTACAAGAGAAGATATTGATCTTAAGAAGGGCATCATACTTATAAGGCATAAAGAGGGATTTAAGCCAAAAACCGATAGGCCAAGATGTATTCCTATTCATCCAGAATTACTGCCGATCTTAAAATCCCTGCCTGTCAGAACCGATTTTGTGTTTGTTAATTCAAAGGGAAAGCCATTCTCCAATGATGCGATAAGGCAGAAGCTAAAGAAATTATGCCGCAAGGCAGGCATTAAGCCCGGCAAGCTGCATAGTTTCAGGCATACCTGGACTGCGCATTCTATTATGAAGGGTTGCCCATCAGATGTGGTTCAGGCAATCGGCGGCTGGAAAAAGAAAGATATGATTGAAAGATACAAGCACTTGGCGCCGGATTATATGGCTGATATTTATAAGAAGACCGTTTTTCTTGGAAACCAATCCGAAGATAACGGCTCATTAAAGGCGCAAAGTTAAGTTTGGGGGATTTATAATGGTTGATATAGCAAGAGGTTGCGATAAAATAAATACCTTATCTCCCCCTCGGCATTTAATTTTACGTGTCACTGCCGATCCTAAAGCGTAAGCGAAGGATCTCGGCACCATATAGAGAGAGAGGTTTCATAACCTCTCTCTCTATTTAGCGGGTCCTGTCAAGGTTTGTTTCTCGCCGCCCCACGCGGCTCGAAATCAAACCTTGCCACCCGCTAAATCCCTTACCATTTTGAAATGGAAGTAGTATAATTGAGCAGAGAATGAAGAGAGGATGGAGCAAATGAGGTTTGTTATATTTACAGTAATTTTATTGTTAATAACAGGGTTATGCTTTCAAAGTTATCTTTTTGCTCAAGAAAAGGTTGGCACGGAAGATAAGGTAATCGGTTCGACATTTAAGATATTGGCTAAAGCATTTATCCTAATGGCAGATATGGACAAATTAAAGAAAAATAATATTGAGAAATTGAATAAAATGGGCGAAGAGAAATTCGAGAAACGGTATGCCAAAGTTTACGAAGTTATAAAGGATTTACCTTCTGAACTTAAGGTTAGCCACGGAATTACTGAAGATATGTCTAAGGAACAAGCGATTAAAAATATAGCATCATTTGACAAGAAAAGTATATACGAGACAATAGATTCTGTCCCCGATAAAATTATTGCAACACAATTCAGGCAATATCTTAATGAGAAAAAACAGGAAATACAGAAGAGCAACTTACTGGAGCAGATTAATAAGTTTTGGAGTAAAATGATAGGGAAGGTGAATATGCCTATTTCCCAAAAGTAAATAAGCAGTTTAAATTTAAATAAAAAAGCCGTTGTTTTAAACAGATGCAACGGCTTTTTTATTTTGGGGTTATTCTTTAGAGTTATATCTTACTAACGTTTGTTGCCTGTTCGCCTTTGGGTCCCTGCGTAACCTCGAATTCAACTTCTTGGCCCTGCTCTAAGGTTCTATAGCCCTCACCTTTGATTGCGGTATGATGAACGAATATGTCCTTGCCATCTTCGCCTGTGATAAAGCCATAACCCTTTTGATTGCTAAACCACTTGACTTTACCTCTTGCCATTGCGTATCTTACACCTCCTCCCTAAATTTGATGTAAATAAAATAAAAAACCGTAGAGCATACCACTTGTCTTATTGCTTTACGGCCTAAAAACACCAATATCTTTACTCATTTGTGCATATTACAAAAACTTAAAACTACTATAACATAGTTTTTTATTTTGTCAATATATTTTTGTAACTAAAAGGGTTACAATAGATTTGACTATTATAAAAAAATTGGTATAATTGTATAATTAGTTTGCCGACGTAGCTCAGTGGCAGAGCAAGTGTTTCGTAAACACTAGGTCGAGGGTTCAAGTCCCCCCGTCGGCTGATTTATGCTTATGTCCAAGTTTACAGAGGTTTTTAAAAATCGCAACTTCTTTTTATTGTGGCTGGGCCAGATAATATCGCAATTGGGCGATAGGCTTGACCAGATGGCCTTAATTGCCTTTATTTATCTAAGAGCGCCGGGTTCTACCTTAGAGATCGCCAAGGCGCTCTCATTTACCATTATCCCGGTATTCTTAATCGGCCCTATTGCAGGCGTGTATGTGGATAGATGGGACAGACGCAGGACCATGTATGTATGTGATTTTTTAAGGGCAGTGCTGGTATTGACCATACCATTATTTCTATTTTATAGTAGGCGTCTGGCTCCCGTATATCTTGTAATATTCGTTGTCTTTTGCATCGGCCGTTTTTTCGTTCCAGCAAAACTATCTATAGTTCCTGACCTCGTAGATAAAAAGGATTTATTGATGGCTAACTCCCTGGTTAATACTACCGGCATGATTGCGGCAATATTGGGATTTGGGATAAGCGGCGTAGTGGTGGAATGGCTGGGCGCAAAAAGCGGTTTTTATTTGGATTCTTTGAGTTTTTTAATCTCAGGGACACTTATATTTCTTATTATTAAAAAAGCAAAGGCACATTTTAGCCTAAAAAAGGTTAGCCAAGAGATAGTTGAAGTAATTAGAAAATCGGCCTTGCAGGAGATAAAAGAAGGCATTCTATATTTTATTAGAAATAAAGATATCAGATTCACTTCCGGTGTCATCTTTATTTTATGGTCGGCATTGGGTGCGGTTTATGTGGTATTGATTGTCTTTGTGCAGAAGACGTTAAATTCAGCAACCAAGGATTTAGGGCTTCTGATAATGTTTTTAGGAACAGGTTTATTCTTGGGTTCTTTAGTTTACGGCCGCTTCGGCCAGCGGCTCTCTCAGTATAAGACTATATTTGCTTCTTTGATTCTAAGTGGTATGATGCTGGTAATTTTTGCCATAACTATAGAGAATTATCCATATTTTCTGATTGCAGCAATGCTTTCGTTTTTGTTGGGTGCTGTTATCTCCCCGATTACGATTGCCTCAAATACAATTATCCATAACGTAAGTGATAATCAGATGCGCGGTAAAATATTCAGTTCTTTAGAGATAATAATGCACCTGGGATTCCTGTTATTTATGTTTATAAGCAGTATTCTTGCGGAAAGATTCTCTAAAAGTTTAATCCTTGTTATCGTCGGCTGTATATTTAGCATTTTAGGTATTATAAACCTTATATATCATAGAAAGATTTCATGGTTAGATTAGAAGAAAATAAACATCAGACAGAAAATAAGGCCATAGAAAAGATGCTCCTGCCTTGTCGCGTCTATATACCCTTGATTCAGCATTTAGGTAGAACTTGTAGCCCCCAGGTAAAAATAGGCGATGCGGTATTTACCGGCCAGAAGATTGCTGCAGCTGAGGCAGGCGTGTATGCGCCAATCCACGCCTCTGTATCAGGTAAAGTTATTTCCATTCAGGACTGGCCGCATACTATCTTAGGCAGATGTAGAACAATAGTTATTGAAAGTGATGGACAGGATAAGCCTCAAGCCTCAAGCCTCAAGCCTCAAAGCGAAATAGAGAATTTAACTCCTGAAGAGATAAGAAAGATGGTCTTTGAGGCAGGGATTGTAGGTATGGGTGGTGCAGCCTTTCCGACCCATATCAAACTCACTCCGCCTAAACCTGTGGATACGCTCATTATCAATGGTGCCGAGTGCGAACCATATTTGACCTCGGATTATCGGCTGATGCTGGAGGAAACAAAGGAGATTTTTTTAGGCCTACAGCTGGTAGCAAGGTGCTTGGGGGTAAGTAAAGTTTATATTGCAATTGAGGATAATAAACCTCAGGCCATAGAACAGTTCAGGCTTCAGGCTTCAGGCTTCAGGCTTCAGGTATTAAAATCCTATTACCCTCAAGGAGGAGAAAAACAGTTGATTAAAAATATATTAGGTAAAGAAGTCCCCCAAGGAAAACTTCCTTTTGACATTGGTATCGTGGTGCATAATGTTGCCACAGTTTTTGCTATTTATGAAGCGGTCTACTTGCAGAAACCCTTATATGAACGGGTAGTAACCGTAACCGGAAGTTGTATAGCTAATCCTAAAAATGTCTTGGCCCGCATAGGTACTCCCATAAAAGATTTAATTGATTATTGTGGTCCTTTAAAAGAAGAACCGGCCAAGATTATCATCGGAGGCCCAATGATGGGTATTGCGCAGTATACGGATGAGGTGCCGGTGATAAAGTGCACAACAGGCATAATTTTAATGAATAAACAAGAGGTTGCAGTCCAAGAGGAGCAATTTTGTATTCGCTGCGGTGCCTGTATAAGAGAATGCCCCGTAGGCCTTATGCCTAATTTGATAGATTTATCTTCGCGCCGGGAGTTTTGGCCAGAGGCTAAACGTTACGGAGCACTGGATTGTATAGAATGCGGCATATGCAGTTATGTTTGTCCTGTAAATATAAGGCTGGTTCAGTCAATTAAAAGGGCAAAATTGGAGCTGGTAAGATGAAAGAGACATTACGTTATGGTTTTATACTAACATTGATATGTGTTGTAGCTAGCGGCTTATTGGCAGGAGTTAATTATTTAACTAAACCTCGGATTATCGCGCAAGCCCAAGCAGAAGAACAAAATAGTTTAAAGGAAGTCTTGCCTGAGGCAGTGCGTTTTGAATCAGTAAAATCCGCTCAGGATATTCTTTATTATAAGGCTTACAATAAAGAAGATAAACTTTTAGGTATCGCCTTCAAGGCTTCAACCAAGGGTTATTCCAGTATAATTGAGACTATGGTGGGTATGACTAAAGACGGAACAATTAATGCCATAAAAGTATTGAGCCAGAATGAGACGCCGGGTTTAGGAGCGGGTATCACTGAGCCTTCTTTTACCGGACAGTTTGCTAATAAAAATATTCAAGAATTGTCTGGAGTTCAGGCAATCACCGGCGCAACCATTTCTTCAAAGGCAGTAATAGATTCGGTAAAAAATAAAGCCGGAGAAATCCGGGAATTGATAAAAGATGAAAAATAAACTTATTGTTTCTACCTCCCCGCATCTTCATAAAGCCGATTCGGCAAGTAAGATTATGTGGTTAGTGGCAATTAGTTTGCTGCCCGCAGGCATAGCCGGCGTGTTTATATTTGGGATAAGTGCATTACGGATTACTCTTATAGGAATTGTATCTGCATTGGTTGCCGAAGCGGTCTTGCAGGTATTAACAAAAAGAAAAGTTACTATCTTAGATGGAAGTGCATTTCTTACAGGTTTGCTACTTGCCTATAATCTGCCTCCTAAGGTTCCTTTTTGGTTGCCCATTATAGGTGCATTTTTTGCTATTGCCATCGGAAAACAAGCTTTTGGCGGGCTGGGTCAGAATATCTTTAATCCTGCCTTGGTGGGAAGAGTCTTTCTTATGGCATCTTGGCCAAGGTATATGACCACATTTACAAAGCCCTTAAATTACGATGCAGTAACTTCTGCAACACCGCTCGCTATTTTAAAAGAAGGCAAAGTTTTAGAAAGCATTTCCAAATGGAATTTATTTTGGGGTATACGTGGAGGTTGCATTGGTGAAGTTTGTATTTTTGCGCTTCTTTTGGGCGCAGCGTTTCTTTTTTTAAAAGGCTATATTTCCTGGCATATTCCTATAACATATATAATTACGGTGGGTTTATTTACCTATGTATTTGGCCCCAAGGGGTTGTTTAGCGGAGATTGGCTATTTCATATCTTATCTGGTGGTTTAATCTTGGGCGCTTTCTTTATGGCCACAGATTACGTAACTTCTCCCTTAACGCGCAAGGGGCAAATTATCTTTGCTATAGGCTGCGGTTTGCTTACCGCCATTATTCGGCTATGGGGCGGTTATCCTGAGGGCGCGTCTTACGCCATCTTGATGATGAATGCTGCCACGCCCATAATCGACCGTTATACCAGAAATCGCATTTATGGAACCCGATGAGAAAATTATTTAAGGAATTCTTAAAAGGTATTTTCAAAGAGAATCCTACCTTTATCTTGGTTTTAGGTTTATGCCCGACCTTAGCCGTCTCTGTTTCGGTAATTAATGGCATAGGTATGGGTATTGCTGCTACATTCGTGCTTTTAGGTTCGAATATAATTATATCGCTACTGAGGAATTTTATCCCCGATAGAATCCGTATTCCTTGTTTTATTGTAGTTATCGCTACTTTTGTGACCATTACGGAACTGGTGATGAAAGCCTACAGTCCAGCATTAAATCGCGCCTTAGGTATATATGTCCCACTTATCGTGGTCAACTGCATAGTCTTAGGTCGCGCTGAAGCTTATGCTCAAAAGCAGACAGTAGCCAACTCTTTATTCGATGGTCTGGGCATGGGCGTAGGTTTTACCTGGGCCTTAATATTAATCTCAGGGATAAGAGAACTTTTGGGTTCGGGTAAGCTCTTAGGCTACACACTGCTTAAAGGATTCCAGCCCGCATTCGTTTTAGTGATGCCTTCAGGTGCACTTTTAGTGATTGGGCTTTTATTAGGTTTCTTTAATCTTTTAAAGAAAAGCAAAGAATGAACGCGACACAGTTTTTAAGCATATTTATATCCGCGGTCTTTATCTACAACGTGATTTTCTCCCGATTCCTCGGTCTCTGCTCTTTTGTGGCTATCTCTAAACAAACAAAACCTGCCCTAGCTATGAGTTTATCGGTGATGTTTGTGACGACGATGTCTTCTGTAATCACCTGGTTTATCTATAGGTTTTTACTCATCCCTTTTGGTCTTACGTACCTACGCACTATCTCTTTTATTTTAGTGATTGCTACCTTCGTGCAATTAGTCGAGATGGTAATCAGGAAAATAAGCCCGCCTTTATATAGATTTTTTGGAATATATCTACCTTTGATTACCGTAAATTGTGCAGTATTGGGTGTGGCGGTATTAAATAGCGATATGTTTTTTGTGAATAATAAGGCCGTTGCGAGTAGTTTTTACTATTCCTTATTTCAGGGTATATGTGTGGGTTTGGGTTATACCCTGGCGATGCTTTTGATGTCGGGGATCAGGGAAAGATTAGATCTGTGTAATGTCCCGAAAGCAATAAAAGATTTTCCTCTCGCCTTTATTATCGCCTCAATTATGGGCTTAAGCTTCCTGGGATTTAACGGATTTAAATTTTAGATGGATATTCTCATACCGATTTTAACTTTAGGAATATTGGGTTTATTATTCGGTATAGGTTTAGCCATTGCCTCTAAGAGATTTAAGGTAGAAGCTGATCCGAGATTAGAAAAAATCCATGGGCTTCTCCCCGGGTCAAATTGCGGGGCCTGTGGCGGAGCAGGTTGTTTTGGTTTTGCCGAGGCGATCTTAAGCGGCAAAGTAAAGATTGATGCCTGTCGGGTTAGTTCAGACGCGGTTAAAGAAGAGATCGCCCAGATTTTAGGCCGGAAATTACAAAAAGATATCAAGAAGGTTGCTGTCTTACGCTGTAATGGCGGCAGGAAAGTAAAAGATAGGTTTTTATATCAAGGTATTCCAGATTGTGTAGCGGCAAATTTAGTCCTCGGAGGCCAAAAGGAATGTGTTTGGGGTTGTTTAGGTTTTGGCGATTGTGAAAAGATCTGTCCTTTTGGTGCAATTAAGATGTCCGATGAAGGCCTACCCATTGTTGATGTAAATAAATGTAAAGCCTGTAATAAATGTGTCCAGGTATGCCCTAAGAAATTGTTTACTCTTATACCCATAGCCTCAACTGTCTATGTTGCCTGTAGCTCTCATGATTTAGGAAAGGATACCAAAGCAGTCTGTTCTGTGGGTTGTATTGCCTGTCATAAATGCGAACAGGTCTGCCCCGTGGATGCTATACATGTTATTGATAATCTGGCAGTAATAGATTATAATAAATGTACCTCTTGCGGCGAGTGCGTTAAGGTCTGTCCTACGAAGACTATTCAAACGCGGATTACCGCAGATATTAAATCCGCGGATATCCGCGGATAAAAATCCGTGTAAATCCGCGTATAAGGAGCGAAAGCGACAAATGAATATAGCAGTGTTTGCTTCAGGTAGAGGCACTAATTTCTCGGCGATTATTAGAGCAGTAAAGAAAGGTAAGATAAAGGCTAATTTGTCTTTGCTGGTCTGCGATAATCCTAAAGCAGGTGCCATCGGTCGGGCAAAGCGCGCGGGAATAAAAGTAGCTAAGGTATTAAGAGAAGATTTTTCTAGTAAAGAAGATTTTGAGGCTGGTATAATCCAGCATTTAGAAGAAAACAAAATAGACCTGATTGTTCTGGCAGGCTTTATGCGCCTAATTTCAGCTGGGTTTGTTAAAAAGTACGAAGGCCGAATCTTGAATATCCATCCGGCATTGCTTCCTTCCTTCAAAGGCAACGAAGGGATAAGGGATGCCTTTGACTACGGCGTAAAGGTTACAGGAGTGACAGTGCATTTTGTGGATACAGAAATGGACCATGGGCCCATTATCTTGCAGGAGGCAATTAAGATAGAAGGGGATGATACGCTTGCGTCCCTGGAGGCAAAAATTCATAAATTAGAACACCGGATATATCCTGAGGCCCTGCGACTCTGTGCGGAGGGTAAATTAAAGATAGAAGCAAGAAAGGTAAAGATAATTTCTACTTAATGGCTCTTGACCAGATTTCCTGCTGGTTTAAAATAAGTTTATCAGCCGTAATTAAATCTGTAATAACTACCCTAGAAAAATCCCTAAATTCGTAAGTCTTTATGCAATAGGTTATAGTATTTAATATTTCCTTTAATATATTTATCTTTTTCTCTGGCTGAGCAATTTGTTCAATAGAGTATTCAAATATAAAATTACGGTCAATAAACCTGCCCTCAGTTTTACCTACCTTAAAATATTTTTTAAAACCCTCCTCCTGAAATTGAACGGCTATTCTTTGGGCTATCTGTTCTGCCAAGAAATCCGCTAATTTGATATCAGAGGTTTTAAGGTGAATACCGTTTTTATCGTTTATAGCATCCGGTGCTAAAGCAAATCTAATTACATATCTGCGGTTAGTCTCTGTCCAGGGGGTAAATCCCGCATAAGATTTTCTCATATCCAGCACGTTTCCGATAATAGTATAATCTAGACCCAGGTTTATATCAGAGGCAACCAGGGCAAAAAATTCAGGGGCATTATCAGAACTGATAATGACCCGACCAATGGTATTTAGTATATTCCTTAATTTATCCGTTATCTCTTCGTCAAAGATTTCGTCTTCTTTTATGCCGGAGTCTTGATGTAAGATTTTTGGCAAAGGCGCATAAATCCACAACGTAGTAGGCATCCTTATAGTGATTACCTCTAAATTATAATCTTCTTTACATATTTTTTTTATAACAGACGGGATATCTTGTTCTTTGTAGGTAGGTTCTAAGTTATTAATGCAGCCGGATAAAGACAGGATTATAAAAATGCTAAGCTTAAGCAGGAGGCCGGGATTTGCCGAATTCTTTAAAGATGCTTTCAATCTCATCGTAGTCAAGTTCTTCCTTGGCGAGCAGTTCCTGGGCAAATCTATCTAAAAGGAGAGATTCTTTCTTTAAAAGAATTTCCACTTCCTTTAAGCATTCCTGCAATATTTCCTGTGTTTCGTTATTCAGTTGTTCTTTTATTTTTTCGGATAGAAAAGAAGTTTTCCCGCCGCGAAAGAGGCCGGAGTCCTGCTGCATGTTTTCTAATAGAGTATAATCTCCTACCATACCGGACTTGCCCATACCATATCTCCAGACCATCTGGTGTGCATACCACATTGCCTGTCGGAAGTCCTCAGAGACGCCTGTGGTGGTAGTGCCAAACTTTAATTTCTCCGCTACATAAGAACCCAAGTAAGATTTTATATTGCCTAAGAGTTCCTCTTTGGTATGGACGTGCAATTCTTCGCGCGGATGCGGCACAACCATACCCAATGCCTCGCCTCTGGCGGCAATGGAAATTTTAAAGACATCTTTAAAGGGTTGCAGAAAATAGGTGGAAATAGCATGTCCTGCTTCATGATAGGCAACCTTTTTTCTTTCCTCTTCGTTAAATACAACCTTATGTTTTATACCCATCTCTACTCTATCTAATGCCTCGGTAATTTCTTTCATGCCAATTTGTTCTTTTTTATTACGCACGGCAATTAAAGCTGCTTCTCTTACGAGATTAGCAACATCCGCCGGGGTTTTACGTACAGCTATGCGCGCTAAACGGGCAACATCTATAGAAGGGTCGTATTTGACTTCTTTTAGGTAATACTGAAATAATTTTTCTCTTTCTTCCAGGTTAGGCAGATCCACATAAATCTTACGGTCAAATCTACCCGGTCTAAGCAGGGCTATATCCAGGAAGCTCTCCGGAGCATTGGTTGCTCCGATAATCACGATGTTATAGTCTTTTTCTTTTAATCCGTCCATTTCAACTAAAAGCTGATTCAGCGTGGTATTGGATTCTGTCTGTCCGCCAAAACCTCTATCTACAGACCGTTGGGCTCCCACTGCATCTAGCTCATCAATAAAAATAATACACCCGCCTTCAACATAAGCCAGTTGACGAGCCTGTTTAAAGAGTTTTCTTATCCGGCTAGCACCCACGCCTACAAACATTTCTACAAATTCCGAACCGGACATAGATAAAAAGGGAAGATTTGACTCTGTGGCAATAGCCTTGGCAAGATAGGTTTTACCGCAACCAGGAGGCCCGATCATTAATATCCCCCTTAGGATTTTGCCGCCAATGCGTTGCAGTTGTGCGCGGTCCATGACTAGGCTGACCACTTCCGCGGCTTCCTGTTTAGCCTCCTCCATACCAATAACATCATTCCAATGGATACGTATGTCTTCCGCGCTCGCTACCTTTTTATGCAAGCGGGTAAATTGGGTGGCTCCGCCACGCATTATCCAGATCCACATCAGGCCCCATAAAGGCATAGAGATGATATAAACCACAATCCATACATAGAAACTTACACCTGATTGGGCCAGGGTTGCCTTTTTAAAATAAGATTCTGAGGCGTTCCAGGCAACAATAACGCTACGCAGGAATATTGCCAGGGATATGCCGATCATAATCGCAATGAAGGTTATAGTAATACCAATCCAATGAAACTTTAAAAATAGCTTAATCTTTCGCCAATTCATAATTATCTCCAAAAAACTAAAATACCATATTTCTTTGTATATGTCAAATGTTAAGAAAGAAAACAAAGGCAATAAATTTATTTGACTCTGATTTTAATTTTATGATACAATATAATCCCTTTAAAACAAGAAATAATTACGCAACCATTTTATTTCAATATTTTTGTAAAGGAGTATAACCATGGCAAAGATAAAGAAGATAAGGGCAAGAGAGATTTTAGATTCCCGCGGTAATCCTACTATTGAAGTGGATGTAATCTTGGACAATGGCATTATGGGCCGGGCAGCAGTTCCCTCAGGCGCCTCTACAGGGGAAAACGAAGCCTTGGAATTACGCGATGGTGATAAAAAAAGATATCTAGGCAAAGGAGTGCTAAAGGCAGTAGATAATGTCAATACTATAATTGCTTCAAAAATAAAGGAGTTAAAACCTGATTTTGGAAAAATTGATAAACTGCTTATCAATTTAGATGCGACAGAGAATAAATCCAAATTAGGGGCCAACGCTATATTAGGAGTATCTCTGGCAGTAGCCAAGGCAGCAGCTTTATCTAAAAAGCAACCCCTATATAAATTTTTAGGAGGCGAAAGAGCAAAGCTATTACCTGTGCCTTTGATGAATATATTAAACGGCGGACTGCATGCAGATAATAACCTAGATATTCAGGAGTTTATGATTATGCCACTGGGTGCACCTTCGTTTAGCGAGGCCTTAAGATATGCTGCGGAGACATTTCATAATCTAAAATCCATTTTAAAATCTAAAGGGCTATCTACTTCGGTAGGAGATGAAGGTGGCTTTGCGCCAAACCTGAACTCTAACGAAGAAGCGCTGGGTTTGATTTTAGAGGCAATTGAGAAGGCAGGATATAAAGCAGGGAGAGATATTTATTTAGCCTTGGATTGCGCAGCCAGTTCTTTTTATAAAGACGGAATATACCAATTTGAGAAGAGCCAGAAGAAAACCTCTAATTTAATCAGCATATATGAGGGCTGGGTAAGTAAATATCCTATTTTAACTATAGAAGACGGCCTATCTGAGCATGACTGGCCAGGCTGGAAAGCGATGACTGCGAGATTGGGTAGCCGTCTGCAATTGGTAGGCGATGATATATTCGTAACTAACCCTGAGATTTTTAAAAAAGGTATTGAGGAAAAAATAGGTAATGCAATCTTAGTAAAAGTAAACCAGATTGGTTCGCTTTCTGAAACACTTGAGGTAGTCAGTATTGCCAAGAAAAATAAATATCGGGCAATTATTTCGCACCGCTCAGGCGAGACCGAAGATACCACTATTTCTCATCTGGCAGTGGCTACGGGAGTTGGTCAGATTAAGACTGGCTCTTTATCTCGCACAGATAGAATCTGTAAGTATAACGAACTCTTAAGAATCGAAGAAGAATTGGGCTCCCGAGCACGTTACGCTGGTTCTCTCTGGAAAAAATGATACTTAAGAAGGCATTCTGGATTTTTGGTATTGCTGTACTTTTATTAATTGTATTCTTGCCGGGTTATACAAAATTACAGGAACTAAGGGATAAGAACCGCGATTTACAAGCAAAGGTTAAAAAATTGAGTATAGAAAATATGCTTTTACAAGAAGAACTCAGGCGCATCGAAAATGACCCTGTGTATCAGGAAAAAATATTAAGGGAAAAAATGGGAGTAGTGCGCAAAGGCGAAATTCCTGTTAAAATAGTACCCCGAGAAAAAAAATAGATTATAAAAATTATTGCTTTATACTGTTATTGTTGTTATAATATACGTGATAATTTAGTTCTTTGATTACAAGAGACGCTTTGAAAGTTCACTTGCAAACAATGCAAAAGTTATAGTGAGCGACATAGCGGGGTGGAGCAGCCTGGTAGCTCATTAGGCTCAATGGACACGAAGCTCAAATCAGACATTGCGGAATCAGCAGTAATAACTGAATTGCTGAAAAGAGGTTTTAAAGTGCTAAAACCTGTCGGAGATCGGCTTCCTTATGATTTAGCACTTGACCTCAATGGTAGGCTTTTGCGCATACAGGTGAAGAGCGCGTGGTTCAATCCTAAAATGCAATCTTACTGCGTGGATGTTAGGAGAACCAAAACTAATCGCCGGCGTATGCTAAGAGAGCGTTACGATGAAAATGATTTTGATTTCGCAGTTCTGTATATTGATTCCCTGCATGTTTTTTACGTGATGCCTTTTTCTATCTTCTCCAATTACAGTAGTACTGTAAGCTTAATAGAGACGGATAAAAGGCAACGTAAACCAAATTCAGCTGAATACAGGGAACGTTGGGATTTGTTGTCCTATGGGCTCCTCAGTCGGAAACGATTGAAGGATATCCTGTCAAATTCGGTGGAGCCTCTAGATTCAAATAAAAGGTAATACCGAGCTAAGTCCAGAATTTCTCTGGAAAAGTGTAGAGACTAGACGGCAGGAATCCCGAAAGTTTTGGGATTAAGGTATAGTCCAGACTACAAATTCACCAATATTTTTGGTGGAGCAGCGAAAGCTGTAGTAGTAAGCATAACCTAAAGGTCGGCAGTTCAAATCTGCCCCCCGCAACCAAATAAAGCCCTGTAATATGAAAATTACAGGGCTTTATATTTTAAAATTAGCACCTAAAATTACTTTACAAATCTAAAATTTTAGTGGTATAATTAAAAATTAAGCCAGGCAATGATAATGGCAGAGGTATTATAATCAAAGGAGCAAAACCATATGGAAGATCATAAGGGTCCGGATAGAAGGAAATATTTTCGGGTAGCATTACCATTACTGGTTAGCTATACTGTGGTTGACGCACCTCAAGAAATTAAGGAATTATATCCTAAAGATATTAGTGGATCTGGCATGAGAATCCCCCTTAAAGAAAAATTTGCTGTGGGGACATTATTGAAAGTGGAATTGGATTTATTAAAAGATGAGAAGAAGATTCAGCTTGATGCCAAGGTTATTTGGGTAAATTCTGCTCCTGAAGACCGCCAGTATCCTTATGAGGCAGGTATAGAGTTTATCAATGTAGACTTAGCAGACCGCATTATGATTAGTAATTGCGTACTCTATAGAGCGGAATTGCTTAAGGAACCTTATATTTAAGTTGGTATCATAAGTATTTATCCCGAAAATTTGAAACTTAGAATATCTTGTTGAAGATAGAGAAAACCCGTCAATGTGGCGGGTTTTTATTTGCTAAAATTTATTTTTTTGTTATAATAAATTATTTATAAGATTCTTTGTAAAAATAAGACCTAAGCGTAAGTCCCAAAGAACAAAGCAATGATGGAGAAAAGAAGGTCAAGATTAACCTTGGGAGAAATACTTCTTCGGATAACCTCTTTGACCCCTGAACAACTAAAAGATGCTTTAAGTACACAGCAAAAAAAGAAAACGGTTATAGGCAAGGTTTTAGTTGAAAAAGGTTATGTCACTGAACAGGATGTATTAGCGGCCTTGGTAATTCAAGACGGTTATCCTTATATAAATCTGAGTAATTATCATATTGATTCAGAAGTCGCTAGAATATTTTCCAGAGAATTTGTTCAGAAACATAAACTTATTCCTTTAGAAAAAATAAGTAATTCCCTTACTGTAGCCGTGATTTCTTCCTTTGATAGGCTAATCATAAAAGATATAGAAGAAAAATACAGCTATAAAATTAGAATATTTTGGACAACCTTAGAAGAAATAGAAGAGGCAATTAAGAAATATTATTGATGGCAGAGGTATCAGCAGAAAAGGCTGTTAGTTATATCCTGATTGAGGCGATAAAGCGTCGTGCAAGCGATATCTTTATTGAGCCCTTAGAGGATAAATTACAGATAAGATTACGAATAGATGGTTTACTTGCTACATTCCGTTCTTTCCCTTTGGCCTTCCACTCCTCAGTAATTAGTCGTCTTAAGGTAATCTCCAATTTAGATATCTCAGAACACAGATTGCCTCAGGATGGTAGATTTAAATTAAAACTCCCTGATAGAGATGTAGATTTTCGACTCTCCATAATGCCTTCCCGATTGGGAGAAAAGGCGGTGTCGCGTGTTTTAGATAAATCTGGGCTAATTTTAGATATTAACAAATTGGGTTTAGATAACCGCTCTTTAGATCTGCTTAATAAGAATCTATTATTACCCTATGGTATAATTCTAGTCTGTGGTCCTACGGGTTGTGGCAAGACTACGACGTTATATGCCTGCCTAAAACACATTGATTCCATAGAAAAAAATATTATTACAGTTGAGGACCCCATTGAATATCAACTTCATGGTATAAATCAGGTGGAAGCAAACGAAGAGATTGGTTTTACTTTTGCCAGTGTCTTACGCTCTATCTTAAGACAGGATCCCAACATTATACTGGTAGGAGAAATACGTGATTCTGAGACCGCAGAAATTGCCATGCGTGCGGCACTCACAGGGCATCTTGTCTTAAGCACCCTGCATACTACCACTGCTACTGGAGCATTGACACGTTTAGTAAATATGGGCATTGAACCATTTTTGATCAGTTCTTCCTGCCTATTAGTTGCTTCACAAGTATTGATGAGATTGCTTTGTTCCAAATGCAAAGAGGAATATAGCTTACCGCATGCTGTTTTAGATGAAATAAAAAAATATGGAATAAGTTTAGGAGAGTCACCCATAGCTTATCGGGCAAAGGGATGCACTATCTGTAATAATACTGGTTACTTTGGCAGGATAGCAGCAATGGAGGTATTAGTTTTAACTCCAGCAATAAAGGAACTAATTGAACGAAACGCTCCCGAAATAGAGATAAGAAAAAAGGCCTGCGAGGAAGGCATGTCTACCTTAAGGCAAAATGTCTTACAAATGGTTTTAAAAGGGATAACTTCTATTGAGGAAGTGGCCCGTCTTACCCCGCCAGGATAGGAATTGGTATGGAAGATTTTTCAAGAGACCTAAAGACTAATGGAATGATACGTGGCGAGACAGAACAGATGCTTTATTTATCGGATAAATTAAATATACCTTTTATTAGTCTTTCACGGTACGAGATACCACCACAAATGATTAAACTTCTACCTGAGAGTACCTGTCGTAATTATCAAATAATTGTCTTAGCCAGATTCGGGCCTGTGCTTACGGTTGCTATGGTTGACCCGCTGAACGTTCTAATCTTGGATGAGTTGCGGACATTAACCGGATTAGAGGTTTCTTCAGTGGCCAGTACCTCTTCAGATATTATGCATGCGATAGACTTCCATTACATATCTACATTTGAACTTGGTAAAGATATGGATGGGCTTGAAAAAGTTGCTATTGAAACTTTAACAAAGGAGAAAGACATAGATGTTTATAAACTTACCGAACTTAGCCAAGATGCGACAGTTATTAACACGGTCAACGACATTTTATCCGATGCCATAAAAGAAGCTGCCAGCGACATACATTGTGAGCCGGTTGAAAATGGTCTGCGTATTCGATATCGCATTGATGGTATGCTCAGAGAAATTAAACTTCTCCCTAAGGATATGCAGGAGGCAATTATTGCCCGGATTAAAATAATGTCTAGGTTGGATATTACCCAACGCAGGCTTTCCCAGGACGGGCGTTTTAGTATAAAATTTGAGGGCAGGGATATTGACTTTCGTATCTCAGTTCTACCGACGCATTTTGGCGAGAAGGTGGTTTTAAGAATCTTGGATAAAGGCAGTATGAAATTAGATTTGGAGAGCCTGGGTTTTTCCGAGCATCCCTTGGGTATCTATCAGAGGGCAATACAATCTCCTTTTGGGATGCTCTTGATTACCGGTCCCACAGGAAGCGGAAAATCTACTACCCTCTATTCAATGCTGAGCCGGCTTAATACCTTTAGCAAAAACATTATCACTATCGAGGACCCTATAGAATATTATTTATCAGGAATTACCCAGATTCAGGTTAAACCAGAGATTGGTTTAACTTTTGCTAATTCCCTAAGATCGGTATTACGTCAAAGTCCGGATATAATTATGTTGGGTGAAATTCGTGATACTGAGACTGCGGATATTGCCATGAAGGCGGCACTTACTGGACATCTTGTGCTTTCAACTCTACATACCAATGATGCGGCTTCAAGTATCACGCGGCTGATAGATATGGGAGTGGAGACGTTTCTTATCGCTAGTTCAGTGACCATGACTTCAGCACAGAGGCTTTGCCGACGGCTTTGTCCTCTCTGCAAAGCAAAATATACTTTAGATGCAGCTGAGGTCACTAGAAAAATTTCTCTTAGCCTCGAGGGTGATAAGATTGAGCTATATAGACCGGTGGGTTGTCCACAATGCAATAAAAGTGGTTATAAAGGTAGGGTGGCAATAGTAGAGGCATTTCTAGTTGATGATAACATGAAACAGATGATTCTTGGCCGCTTACCCAGTGTAGAAATTAAGAAATATGCGCAAGAACACCAAGGTATGAAGACGCTAAGAGAAGACGGTCTGCAAAAGGCACTTAGCGCTGAGACCTCCTTAGAAGAAGTTATTCGGGCTACTGCAGAGGTTTGAGTTGTGAGTTATATAAAAAATAAAACTAAAAAAGCTTCAAGCTTCAAGCTTCAAGCTTCAAACTTCAGGCTTCAAGGCATAAGGTTTGGGATTTTGTCGTTACTTATAACCTGTAGCCTGTCGCTTGTGGCCTGTGGTGGCCTCTATGTTGACGGTAATTTAGAGATAAATAGTCCGGATGCTAACCAGCGCCACGGTTTAATTCTGAAGCCGCAGTCGTCAGCACCAACTTCTCCTTCGGAAGGTCAAATCTATTATAATAATACAAATAATCAACCTTATTACTATGGTGGCAGTCCCCTTCAATGGAGGAACTTTGGGCAAGATAAGCATGTAGCCACTAGGATTGTGGCAGCCTCTAATTCCTTGGACCAAAGCCGAGCGAATTGGACTTGCGATGGTATAGATGACCAGGTACAGATTCAACAGGCGATAGATGCTTTACAGTCCAAACCCGGTGTAGTCTATCTTTTAGAAGGCACCTACAATATCTCCGGCTCCATAAATCTTAACAATACTGCTCCGCTTGACTCCGGTAAGGCAATCATCGGTACAGGCGCAGGCACAGTGTTGAGGGTATTTCCGCTAGGCACAAGCAATGTTAATGTCATCAATGCTTCAAATGTAGATCGTATCCTCGTCTCGCAATTGATGATCGATGGGAATAATAAAACCGGTAGCAATAATAATGGAATTTTATTTAATTCGGTTACCTATTCTAAAATTGATAAGGTCTGGGTAGAGATTATGAGCGGCGACGGCATTCGCCTTACTAATTCTTCCAACAATAATAGCATCTTAGGCAATAATCTTCAGGCAAATGGCGGCGACGGCATTGACTTTATGGGCTCTTCCAACAATAATAGCATCTTAGGCAATAACATTCAGGCAAATAGCGATACCGGTATCACTTGGTCTACTTCCTCCAACAACACCCTCACGGCCAATAATATTCAATCAAATAATAAATATGGAATTTACCTTATGTCTGACAACAGTGGCACCCCCTCTTCTAACAACACCATCACGGGCAATAATGTGCAATCAAATGGTCAACTTGTGGCGAGTGATTATGGCATTTACCTTTTTAACCACTCTTACAATAACACTGTCTCTGGCAATATTTTTTGGTCAAATGCCTCTGATGGTATTGCCGTTAGCGGACCCGGAGGCCTGAACACCAATCATATTATCATTGGCAATAATGTTTCTATTAATGGCAGACGGGGCATCTGGATAAACGGCGCCTCCAGCAACACTATTTCGGGTAATGTTGTTTGGTCAAACGGCGGCACAGGAAATTATGACGGTATTGCTGTTGGGAATGTTGCCAACAACAATATTATCTCTTCTAATCTCCTTTTTGATTCTTCGGGCTCAGGTTATCCTATTAGTATTAATTGGACAGGGGCAGCCGCTTCAAGTAATAATTATCTTATGGGTAATCTTATCTCTGCCTGGCCTATACTGAGTGGTAGCATCAGAGACACTGGTACTAATACCATGTATACGGATAGGGTAAAGATAACCTTAGAGCGGCAGGCAATTTTGAGCGTAACTGGTTCAACCATTACTCCCACTGGGCCGGCAAGTTATTTGCCGGTGGTAGGTAGTGGTGGTCCAAAAACTGTTACTACCATTACTGCGGGTAGTAATGTAGCGGTAGGAAGTATGCTTATTCTAGAAGGAACGAATGACACTAATACAGTTACGATTCAAGATACTGGCAATGTTAAGTTATCTTGCGATATTCCTCCTTGTTCGGGTAGTCGCTCACGCCCCTTGGGTTTAAATGATGTATTGACTCTTATTTGGGATGGCACAAATTGGTTGGAATTAAGCTGGTCGAATAATTAGTGATGAGTTAGGAGTTTTGAGTTATGAGTGATGGGTTATTTAATTTCTCAAAATTAAAAGTTTATAATAAGTTGTTTTTACGAATTTTCGCGTTCGGGTTATTAATCACAATCTCCCAACTCCGGACTCCCAAGTCCCAACTCATCTATGCTCAGGATGACTACTTAGAAATGAAGGGAAATACTAAAGTAGATACTTTAACTTTTGGCGGAGATAGAACTGCTGAGCCTTCTGCGCCTGTAAGAGGTGAGATTTTTTATAATTCTACTGCTAAACATCTCCACTATCATAATGGCACTGGCTGGCAGGAGTTTGGCGGGACAGATAGAGTTGTGGCTACCAAGATTGTGGCAGCTTATAATTCTTTAGATACATCCCGAGCGGATTATGTCTGTGATGGAACAAATGACCAGGTAGAGATTAACCAAGCAATCACTGCTTTGGGTACAACCGGTGGCGTGGTCTATCTTCTGGAAGGTACCTACAACATCTCTGCATCTATTAATCTTGATACCACTGCTCCGAATGATTCGAACAAGGCAATCATTGGCACAGGCGCAGGCACGGTGTTAAAATTATTTGCGGGTTCAAGCAATGTTAATGTGATTAATGCTTCAAATGTAAATAGGATCCTTATCTCCCAACTGAGGATTGATGGAAATAAGGTGGGAGGCGGAAGCAATTGTAAGGGAATTTATTTTTCATCAGTTGCCAATTCTAAGATTGATCGAGTCTGGGTAGAGAATATGAACTTCATTGGCATTGAACTTTTCAACTCGTCCAACAACATCATCTCGGGCAATCATATACAGTCAAATGGCAATGGGGGTATCTTTGTTAATGGTTCTTCCTTTAGCAATCCTGCCAATTACTCCCATAACAATATCATCTCTGGCAATAACATCCAATCAAATGACTCAAGCGGCATCGCCCTTGCTGTATGCTCTAACAACACCATTTCTGGCAATGTTGTGCAATCAAGCAAGACTGTAGGAGGTATATCACTCAGTAGTTCATCCAGCAACTCCGTATCTGGAAATACGGTTTGGTCAAATACGGGTGATGGCATCTCTTGGTCTACTTCTTCCAACAACTCCGTATCTGGAAATACGGTTTGGTCAAATACGGGTAATGGTATCGTATGGTCTAATTCTTCCAACAACACTATCTCGGGCAATAATGTATACTCTAATCTACAGAATGGCATCTTTTGGTCTAACTCTTCCAACAATAACATCTCGGGCAATGTTATTTATAATAACGGAGGCACAAGTAATTATGATGGGATTAGGATTACCTCTAGCTCCGGAGGCAATTTAGTAGCATCTAATTTCCTTTACGATTCTGGTACCGGTACAGGTTATCCGATTAATATCGACACTACCAGCGGTGGTTATCTAGTAGGTAATCAAATCAATTGGTCATTAGATTGTGCTAATTGTAAGAGAATCAATGACCTTAGCTATAACACATATACAGATAAAATCAAGATGAGCCTGTCGTGTCAACAGATTAATACAACTGCTGCCTCTTTGACTCTTGATGTTGCCACTAGTCCCTGCAGTTGCATGCGGATTGGACCTATAGTTAGTCCAACGACTGTTACTTTAGCAGATGGTAAATCTCCCGGAGACCTGTTGATTTTACAAAATTCGGCTAGTAGTGCCAAGAACTTAGTTATTATTTTTGGAGGATCAAGTATTACCTTAGGCCCATACGATATCTTAAGACTAATTTGGAACGGAACGCGATGGTTAAAGATGGCTTATACAGATATTAATTTATGAAAAATTTCCAATTTCGAATTCTTATTATTAGCTTATTACTTGCACTCTCAGAACTCATAACTCAGGACTCCGAATTCATCTATGCCCAAACCGCCAAAGTTAAAGTGCCGACAGATGTCACTACTCAAACCATTATCTTAGACCCACAGCTTGCAGAACCTGCACCTCCTGTTGAAGGTCAAATCTATTATAGAGGTGGTGATCCCTATCACAAACTCTATTATTATGCCAATGGCTGGCGGATCTTCTCTGCCCAAGATAAAAACGTAGCTACCAGAATTGTAGCTGCATTCAATTCTGACCTTACTGATAAAACTGCTGATTATACCTGTGATGGAACTCAGGCCATGGGCGGTGATGAAATAGAGATAAATCAGGCAATTACTGATTTAGGTACAAAGGGCGGAGTAGTTTATCTTTTAGAAGGGACTTTTTGGATTACTAATTCTATAAGAGTTCCTTCCAATGTGGCCATAATTGGGACGGGTGCAGGAACGGTTATTTCTCCCAAAAATTCTGCCCCTATTACTAACAGTGGCGTGATTATCAATTCTGATTCTACTGGCGGCAATAATTACATTCTTCTGCAAAACTTTAGGATAGATGGCAATAAGGCCAACAACATCAACACTCAATTCGGCATATATTTTATTAAGGTCACCTCTTCTAAGGTTGATCGGCTCTGGGTGGAGAATATGAAGTATGCTGGCATTTCACTTTGGGGTGCATCCTATAACAATATTATCTCGGGCAATAATATTCAGTTAAATACGAGTACTGGTATGGAAGTTTACTCTTCTGGCAGTATCGTCTCTGGCAATAATGTACAGTCAAATGGTTCTGGCATTAACCTTTTTGGGGAGAATAATGTTATCTCTGGTAATAATGTGCAGTCAAATCAAACTTTCGGCATTAACCTTTTTGGGAGTAGCAATGTTATCTCTGGCAATAATGTGCAGTCATATAGCGGAGGCGGAGATGGCATTACGCTTTTTGGCAGCGGCAACACTATTTCTAATAATACGATATGGTCAAATCGTTATGGTATCTTTTGTAATTTATCTAACTACAATATCCTCTCAGGCAATAATATTAAATCAAATACCTGGGATGGTATCTACCTTTATAACTCTTCCAACAATACTCTCTTAGGCAATGTTATCTATGATAATGGAGGTTCAGGAGCATCCTATGACGGAATCGAGATTTCCTACAATTCCGATAATAATATTATATCTTCTAATCTTCTTTTTGATTCTGCTGGAGGTAGTTTCCCCATTAATATTGGTTCTGTGGATAGCGGCAGTTATATAAGTGAGAATAATTACGTGGCGGGCAATCAAATCAATTGGTCAGTAGTTTGTACTGATTGTAAAAGAATCAACGATGTCGGCACCAACACCAAATATACGGATAAAGTTAAGATTACTTTAGAGCCGGGTGGTTATACTGGACTGACAACCGGTAGTACCTTAACGCCCGTGGGACCTACTAATTATTTAGAACTTATGCCGACGGCTCTCGTAACTTTAAAAACTACCAAGCCAATTGCGGATGGCAATTCAGTCGGTGACCTACTGATATTAAAAAATTGTACCGGCTATGGGATAACAATATCTAGTAGTGGCAATGTATGTTTGGATAGGGTGCAGCATCCCACCGGTTCCGTGACTCTGGATACTAATGATACTTTGAGTTTGATTTATGTTGGGATTGGAGCTGGTTGGATGGAAGTGGGGTATGCCGACAATTCCCCCTAATTAAATAATAAAAAAATGCCTGTATTTACCTATAAAGCCAAGGATGTTTCAGGAAAGACTATCCAAGACCAGATAATTGCCAAGGATTATAATGCGGCATTGCTTAATCTGCGTCAGCAGAAGTTAGTAACTATCTATCTTAAGGAGGGAGAAAGAGGGGGGATATTTACTCCGCGTCAGCAACGGGTAACACTAAAGCAGATAGCCCAGTTTTCCCGCAGGCTTGCTACTTTAGTGGGTGCAGGTATGCCTTTGGTTAAAGACCTAAAAGTTTTAGCCGGTCAGACTGAGGATAAACGGCTGAAGCAGATTGTTAATTCTCTTTGTCAACGTATCGAAGCAGGAACAAGCCTCTCGGAAGCATTAAGCGATTTTAGGGGGGTATTTAGCCCCCTTTATATAAATATGGTTGCTGCTGGAGAAGTAGGTGGCGCATTAAGTGAGATTCTGGACCGTTTAGCTATTTATTTAGAAAAAACAGATGTACTTGTTCACCGTGTAAAAAATGCGATGATTTATCCAGTAGCGGTCATAATTATATCAATGTGCTTAAGTGCATTTTTAATCCTTTTTGTCATCCCACAATTTAAAACAATATTTTTATCCCTGGGAGCAACAAAGCTTCCTTTGCCTACAGAGATACTGGTTAATTTTAGTGAATTTTGCCGCCACTATTTCTTACATTCCTTTTTTGGAGGATTTTTTTTATGGGTAGCGATAACCCGCTATATTAATACTCCCAAGGGAAGGTTTCAATTTGAGACTTTAAAATTAAGGCTGCCAATATTCGGTGCGCTTATACGGAAATTTGTCATTGCACGTTTTAGTCGCACCTTGGCTACTCTTTTAAAGAGTGGTGTTCCGATTTTGAATTCTTTAGAGATAGTGGCTCAAGCCGCGGGCAATAAGGTTGTAGAGGCAATGGTTATGAAGATTATGCGTCAGGTCAGCCAGGGGCAACGGTTAACCATCGCAATGGAAAAAGAAAAATTCTTTCCTGCGATGGTAGTGGAAATGATGGGCGTAGGAGAGGAAAGCGGTCAATTGGAGACAATGTTAAATAAAATTGCAGACGCTTACGAAGAAGATGTTGAAACAACTATCAGCGGATTAATTTCTTTACTTGAGCCGGCTATTATTGTCTTTCTGGCTGTAGTTGTAGGTACGATTGTCTTTGCTATGTTTCTGCCTATATTGAAGATAACACAGTTAATATCAAGATGATAAAGGTCATAAACAAATACAGAGGTTTTACGCTTATAGAATTAATGGTTGCCAGTGGTATTCTGGTGATTTTATTAGCAGCATTTTTGACTACCTTTAACGGTATTCTTAAAACCGCCAATTATAACCAAGGCCTTTCGCTGGCTTATTCTGCCTGCTTAAGTGGGTTAGAGGAAATGATCAACCACGATTTTAGTTCCCTAAAAACAGATTATTCTACAGCCTGGACGTCATCAGGATGGACTTTTGTTCCTTCAGGATGGACTTCTGTTCCTTCTGGTATTAATGGTATGGGAAATATCAGGATTACTGACCGCAGCGAGCTTTATAGAGGAGGAGAATGGACGGTAGCTACCTCAGCTAGTTGGACAGTAAGGACTAATCCTATCTCTTTAGTCTATGACAATAAGATGTGGATTATGGGTGGCTTTAATGGTGGTTATCCAGATGATGCTTGGTATTCTACTAATGGTATAAATTGGACCCTGGCTACCCATGCTAATTGCTTAGCAAGATCAGGCCATCGCGCTTTAGTCTATGGTAACAAAATGTGGGTTATGGGTGGTTCTAGTGGTTCGCCTCTAAATGATGTCTGGTATTCCGCAGATGGTGTGAATTGGATTATTGCCACTAACACTGCTTGGGCAACAGGGGGCAGAGTTAATCATGCCGCTTTAGTTTACGACAATAAGATGTGGGTAATCGGAGGCAGTCCTGGCTCTAATGAAGTCTGGTATTCCACAAATGGAGCAAATTGGACACTAGCCGCTAATACTGGCTGGTCCAAGTCTAATCATGCCGCTTTAGTTTACGACAATAAGATGTGGGTAATCGGAGGCAGTCCTGGCTCTAATGAAGTCTGGTATTCCACAAATGGAGCAAATTGGACACTAGCCACTAATACTCCTGGCTGGTCCAAGTCTAATCATGCCGCTTTAGTTTACGACAATAAGATGTGGGTAATCGGAGGCGGTCTTGGTCAAGATATCTGGTATTCCACAAATGGAATAGATTGGAAGTTAGCCACTAACAATCCTGCCTGGTCAGACAGAGTGTCTCCTGGTTATTTAGTCTACGACAATAGAATGTGGATAATTGGAGGCCTCAGCAGCGGCAGCTACAAAAATGATGTCTGGAATTCTTATGGCTATGACCGATTACTGGAGGTAATAATTACGGTTTGCTGGCGGCAATCCGATGGCCGACTATTTGGTGAGGATGCTAATCTGAATGGGGTTCTGGATACCGGAGAAGATACGCTTACCGTTAATAATCGCCTGGATTCACCCGCTCAATTAAGAATTCTGCTTTCTGAGAAAAACATTTTAAACTTAAGAAAAACGTTTTTGGGAAGACAGTAAGTTTTGCCTGCCTGCCGGTCAGGCAGGAGTTCTGAGTTCTGAGTTCTGAGTTCTGAGTTATGAGTTATGAATAAAATCAAGGCATTTACTTTGATGGAGATGATGGTAGTTCTTACCATATTCTCTGTAGTGATGGGAGTCGCTTTTACTACTATTAGACTTAATGAGACCTTCAGAGATTTAGTTTTGATTAGGATTGAATTATACCGCCATAATAAAGTAGCAGCAGAAAACATGCGGATGGAACTGCAGCGTTCTACAGCCGGCAGGATTAATATACAGGATAATACTACTCCCAATACCGACGCTATCTGGTTTCAAATCCCTTTGCTAAATTCTATAGATAACCAGTATAATATACCCTGGGGGGCGCGTAAAGGTAATACAGATTACCCTAATTATTTCATCCGTTACAGATTAAATGGCACAGATTTTATGCGCGAGGTCTTAGATAATACGCTTTCTCCAGTTGCAAACACCCAGGAACTTATTACCGAAAATATCGTGGACTTGCAATTCACTAGACCCAGTCCTACTTATTTTACCTGGAGCATTACTGGCCAAAAGACAACTTTACAAGGCAGGACGATAAATGCAACTTTACAAGCAACGGTTTATGTGCGAAACTGATATAAAATATGGTAAAATTTAAGATAAAGCTATACAATTCAAAAGAGGGTGTAATTTTAATCGTAGTTTTACTGGTGATGATAGCAGTCTCCATATATCTGCCTGCTTATTTTACCTGGAGCATTTTGGACCAGAGGAGTCTTATTCGTCAGCAGAGAGCAGATGAGGCTGGAGCCATTGCCCAGGCCGGGCTTAATCGCGCAGTGTTAGATTTATCTCTGGACAGTAATTCCTGGTTAGATGGTAAAATTAACCAAACCACGGTTCATATTCCCGATCCTAATAGTCCTGATACCTTTTGGACTCTTTATACTTATTCGAATTGGACTTTGCCATATGGCGGCTTTGGTAGTTATACTGTATGGATAGATTATCTTCAGAATCCAAAGACTTGTACTGGAGGCTGTCTTTTCTTTGACAAACGTATGCGAGTACGTTCTACAGGCACAGTGCCACAAGCAACTATGACCTTAGAACAATATGTTGATTCCTATGTGGTGAAGAATCTTACTTGGGATAGACTCTATGCCAGTCTTCAACAAGCGATAAATGAAGTGATAGGTGCAGGTCGCGATAATGATACCATTGGTATAACTGCTACTACCTTAATTGAAAATATCGCTATTAGTGCAAAAAATTGGACAATACAAGGCTGTTATGCGCCCTCATTTACCTATCGCTCCTGCTCTGACTATCATACGGTTATCCAGGGAAACTGGACTGTAATTGGAACTGCAAATATAAATTTAAGCGGGATAACTATTGATTAATTACTTGTGGAATAATTTATAATGCTATAGAATATAATAAAATGTCGATAAATCTTTTACCCGAACAACTTAAGAAAAAAAGGCCTATTGAGTTTCGTGAGGATTTTAAGAGTTTAATCCTTCGTTTTATATTTGTCTGGTTAATTTTAGGAGTCCTATGGTTAATTCTTGTGCTTAAGATTGGTGATTATAAGAGGAAACTCACTAAGATTGAAGCTAACTGGAGGGATACCCAGCCCTTGCTGGAAGAAAAAGATCGCCTTACTCAACATAAGAAAGAATTAAACGAATTTTTAGCCTTTCTTAAACAGTATGTTAAAAAGGATATATCCTGGTCAGAGAAATTAACTTCTCTCTCCGAGCTCGTTCCTGAAGAGGTCTGGTTTAATGAAATATCTTTAAGAAAAGAAACAAAAGAAGACAAAGAGGACATATTTTTAGATGTTTTGGCTTCGGTAGGTTATTTAAAGACTGATGAGGAGATGTTAGGCAAGATAAACGAATTTATTGAGCGGATTAAAAAAGATAGCGTATTTTTTAAGGATTTCCAGAATTTATCCCTTTTTGAAATAACCAAAGGAACAGGCCAAGAAAAGTTTATGAATTTTAAGTTTAGTCTTTCTCTGAAAGCGGGGCGTTAAGGAATGCTGTCCTTTAAAATTAAAGATCAGAAAATATATTTATATACTGCTTTGGGTGTATGTTTATTATTAAGTATTATCTTATTTCTGCTTATAATCTTGCCTACCATTAAGACTTGGTTTTTTTTAAGAAAAGATATATGGTATAAAGATAAAGAATTACATTCGCGATACAATACTATTAAACAAAATCAACAGCTGCAAGATGAGATCGCCACGATAGAACAAACTTACGGAGATTTTAACAGCATGTTTTTTGTCCGGGATGATATCCCTGCAGCAGTAAAGGCAATTGCCGATATTTCTCAAGATTTACAGATAGAATTTATTTCTTTGACGCCACTGGCTAGTAAAAAATTAGCAGACCCTGCCTTGGAAAAATCGGCATTTTCTTTATGGCAGACTCCCATCTCTATAAAAATAAAAACTGGTTATTTAAAACTTATTGATTTTATAGAGAGGATAGAAAAAAAATCAAATAAGTTTATAAAAGTAGAGGATTTGCGAATTAAGAAAAATCCTTCTAACTCGTTAGTCCATGATGTGCAGATGAGCGTCTATGTATTTAGTTTATCCCGTTAGAGATACATAATAAAACTAGTAACTTACGGTCACCTAAAGGTGACCTATCTCTAACGGGATTTACAGTAAAAAAAGCAATGATACTTAAATTAAAATTTTTCTTGTTATCTTTTATAATATTCTTTATAATCATAATAATAACCATTAATTTATTTGCCCAAGAAAAAAAGACAAGAGATCCTTTTTTATCTCTGGGAGATAAAATAAGGTTATCGCAAGAGACAAAGGATATTTCAATCTTACCTTATCCTATTATATTAAATGGCATTATTTGGACAAAGAATTCGCCTATAGCAATTATTAATGATGAGATAGTTCAAGAAGGCGAGGTTTGGCGGGATTTTAAGGTTGAAGAAATCCAGAAGAACAAGGTAATCTTAAGTAAAGGTGATAGCAAATTTGAAATACCCTTGGTTACCGAAGAGGAAAAGGAGGAAAATGAAGCGAAGAAATATTAACTTGTTTATAATATTTATTTTTATCTTTGTAAACAGCAGTCTAGTGATGACTAAGGCTGCGGTTGAAAGCGGGATAGAGCCAACACAGGCTTCCGGTCAGGTAAATTTAGATGTTAAAGGTGTAGATATAAGGGATATTGCGCGGATATTCTCACGTATTAGTGGATTAAACATCGTGGTGGGTGATGATGTTAAGGCGCAAGTAACCTTTAGGGCTACCAGTGTAGATTGGCAGACCGCACTTAATATGATTCTAAAGACTTACAATTTAACCTCTCAGCGTGAAGGGAATTTTTTGAGGATAGTCACTTATGAGAGATTTCGTCAGGAAGAAGAGGGAGTGCCCCTAGTGAATAAGGTTGTATTCTTAAATTTTGCCAAAGCCCAAGATTTAACGAACGCTTTAGATTCCCTCAAATCAGGCCGCGGTCGGATAAATGCAGATATCACATCCAATAGTTTAGTTATTACTGATACCTCTGATAGGATTGATAAGATGCTGGCGGTGATTAAAGAACTGGATATGCGTACCCCTCAGGTGATGATTGAAGCAATGATGGTGGATGTAAAACTTGGGAATGAGGAGCAAGTGGGTATTAACTGGTCACTAGTTAATGAGGATAGGCCTGACAGGTCATTTACGCAGAGTCTAGCTGCGGGAAGGACAGGGTATGCGGGTGGTGTAATTCGTTATGGCAAGACTTTACTTCCCCATGCAAATTTTACTGCCCTTATTGATTTCTGGTGTCAGAATAAAAAGGCAGAGGTATTAGCCAATCCTAAAGTGCTTACCTCGGATGGCCATACCGCAAATATTGAATTAATAGAAGAGATTCCCTATACCCAATCTTCCGTTGCCTCAACCACAGGCGAGACGATAACTACCACTCTCTCGTTTAGACAAGCTGGGATTAAACTTAATGTCACCCCACATATTTCAGTTGAAGGATTCGTCGCTCTAAACATTAAAACTGAACAGAGTTTCCAGACCGCCACTGTGTCAGGTCAGCCAGTTATTGATACGCGTAAGGCTGAGACTGATCTTTTAGTAAAAGATGGTGAGACTATAGTTATTGGTGGATTGAAAAAACGCAATACCACCGATACCGTAGATAGCTTACCCTTTTTGGGTAGCATTCCCCTTTTAGGTGGACTCTTCCGCAAAAACGTAAAATCAATTACGGATTCAGAATTACTTATCTTTGTAAGTCCTTATATAATTACAGAAGCTAAATTGACTTCTCAAGAGAAGAAAGGCTTAGAAAAAATTGAGGAACTAAAGAAACAGCCAGATGAAAAATTAAAAAACCTTCCTTTTGGTCTAAGGCCGCCTGAATGATAAAAAAAATATCCATATATTTATTCACCTCTTCTATGCTCCTATCCTTAGTCCTTTTTTATGTCAATGCCCAATGCGAGATTCCAGAGGAAGAAAAACAGAGATTATTTCAAGAAAATATCTCTCTTTTTGAAAAACTTACCTGTTTAGATAAAGAACTTAAGAAGTCACATTCTAATTTAGGTTATCTTTATGGCCAAAAAAAAGATTGGGATATGGCAATTGCGCAGTATCTAAAGGCATTAGAATATAGCCCTGAAGATAAGGATGTACATTTTAATTTAGGTTATTTATATACCCAAAAAGGAGAACTTGATAAAGCGATTAAGGAATTTGATGAGGTAATGAGGCTTGACCCTAAGGATAAGGGGGCATACCAGAATATAACATTTATAAATAAGAATTTAGAGTATAGAGAATTTAAAGGACAACAAGGGCAATTAACAAAAGAACAAAAACAGCTGGAACTGCAAAGGCAGAAGCAAGAGCTCCTGAAACAAAAAGAACAGGAAAGGCTTCAGGCCAAAAGACAGGTAGAAGACAAGAAAGTCAATGAAAAGGAAATAAAGCGCCAACAAAAAAGATTAGAGCGAGTACATAGGCAGGAAGAAAGAAGGCAGGAGCTTGAGCAAAAGAGACAGGAAGTAGAGAAGCAAAAACAGGAGCGCCTTAAGCAACTGGAGGAACGAAAGCAACAGCCTCTTAAGCAGAAGGAACAAAAGAAGCTTCAATCTCAGCAGCAGAAAGCAGACCGTCTTAAACAGCTGGAAGAGCAAAAACAAGAGCTCCTGAAACAAAAAGAGCAAAAGAGACAGGAAGCAGAGAAGCAAAAACAGGAACGCCTTAAGCAACTAAAAGAACGAAAGCAACAGCTTCTTAAGCAGAAGGAACAAAAAAGCCTTGAAGCAGCTCAGAGAAGACAGGAACGCCGCCAAAAATTAGCCGAACAGAGACGAAAGCGACTTCAGGAAGAGCAGGTTAAGAAAGAAGAACAAAAGAGCAAAAAGATAGAAAATACTAATGAAGATAAGAAAAAAGATCAATGATTCTAAATACACGCAGGTCGGTGTAGATATCGGTAATTTTAGCATTAAGGTTGCAACGATTAAGAAACAAGCTTTAAGTAGGAAAAAAACATTTTCTTTTGGTATCGAACATATCCCGCCAGATGCAACCTTCGAGCAGAAAGCCGAACTAATCAAGAAGGCTCTAAAGGATGCAGATATTACCACCCAGAGAGTTAATATATCGGTTTCTGGACCCAATGTCATGTGTCGTTATATTCATTTACCCGTAATGCATAGATATGAGCTGGCTAAGGCGCTAGAATTAGAGTGGGATAACTATATTTCTTTAAAAATGGATGAGGTTATTTGGGATTATATGTTATTAGATACGTCTAAAGATATAGCAGGTCATAAACAAATGCGAGTTTTACTGGTGGCAGCAAAAAAGAATTTCATTGATGAGCGTCTGCGTCTTTTTAAGGCCTCTGGTTTAGAGGTACAATTTATAGATGTTGATTCACTAGCCCTAATTAATGCATTTAATTCCATTCAGACCCCTGATAAGAAACAGCCGATTATGCTTTTGAATATCGGTGAATATTTTACTAATCTGGTAGTCTTAAGAAAAGGGAAGTGTTGGTTCTCACGCGATCTACCTCTAGGGGGTCATGATATAACCCAGGCACTTGTTGATAAGTTTCATCTGAATTGGTTGGAGGCTGAAAGTCTCAAATGTAACTTGGATAACCAGAAAGCAGACGCCTTAACAATACTAAGAACGGTTTTAGATAATCTTATGAATGAATTAAATCTTTCCCTTGACTACCTTAAGCGAGAATTAGAGGAACAGGTAGAATATATATATATTTCCGGTGGCAGTGCTCATCTGTTTCAATTAGAGGAATTCTTAAGTAAAAATTTGAATATTCCGGTAAAAAAATGGAACCCCGCTTGGGCTCTTCAACTCAGTCCCGGCCTGTCCCAAGAGAAATTAGTAAGTTATGCTCCTAATTTAGCAGTTGCTATTGGCCTCGCTTTGGCCAAAAAAGTTATATAGATAAGCACTTTGTAAAATATTGATACTCTAGTTCAGTAAAAATAAGCCCGTCAGAGGTGGTGGCGGGTTTTTTAGTTGCTAAAATTTATTTTTCTGGTATAATAAAATGTCAATTCGCACAGCGACTTATGTCGGTTGGATTATAAGTAATGTTCCATAAGTCGCGTGCTCATTGAAAGAGAGGTCATTATGATTGAACGCTACAGCCTACCCAAGATGTCTCGTATCTGGCAGGAAGAGTTTAAATTCAAGACCATGCTGGATATAGAACTACTTACTTTAGAGGCCCTTGCCAAAAAAAGAAAAGTCCCTGCGGATGCGCTTAAGAGAATCAAGAAAAAGGCAAGATTTAATTTAGAAAAGATTAAAAAAATAGAAAAGAGCACACAACATGATGTAGTGGCTTTTGTGAACAACGTGGCACAATATATTGGGTCTGATGCTAAATATCTGCACTTAGGCCTTACTTCTTCCGACCTTTTGGATACCACATTAGGGGTACAATTAAAAGAGGCATCAGGGATATTGATTGCCGACTTAGAAAGATTGCTTACCTTACTTGCCAAAAAGGCAAAGAGGTATAAGGATATGGCCTGCATTGGCCGCACACATGGGGTGCATGCAGAGCCTATAACATTTGGGCTTAAAATGGCACTCTGGTATGATGAGACAAAGAGAAATTTAGACCGATTGTTACAGGCAAAGAAAGAGGTATCATTAGGAAAGATATCCGGAGCTGTAGGGACATACGCTAATATTGAACCTGAGGTGGAAACTTATGTATGCAAGAAATTGGGACTTAAGCCGGCCAATATTTCTACGCAGGTTATACAAAGGGATGTATATGCCCAATATATGGCCACTTTAGCGGTTATCGGCTCTTCCTTAGAGAAATTTGCTTTGGAGATAAGGCATTTACAAAGAACAGAAGTCTTGGAGGCAGAAGAACCCTTTGGCAGGAGCCAGAAGGGCTCATCCGCTATGCCGCATAAGAGAAATCCGGTAATTTGCGAAAGGATATGCGGCTTAAGTCGGATACTACGCGCTAATACCATCGCCGCCTTAGAAAACGTAGCTTTATGGCATGAGCGTGATATTAGCCATTCCTCAGTTGAGCGGATAATTATGCCGGATTCAACCTTGGCTTTAGATTATATGCTGAATAAATTTATTGAGGTTATGGATGGTCTTATGGTATATCCTGAGAATATGCTGGCAAATTTAGTGAAAACCAGAGGTCTGATTTTTTCCCAGAGGGTACTTCTGGAATTAATGCACAAAGGACTCACCCGTAGCAAAGCCTACGATTTAGTTCAGGGATGTGCTATGAAGACTTGGAAGGAGAATTTAGAGTTTAAGGATATTCTTCTAAAGGATAAGACTGTATCAAAATACCTTACTCCCAGAGAACTAGACAAAATTTTTGATTTAGATTATTATCTACGTCATGTAAATAAGATTTTTAAAAGGCTTGATTTATAAAGGCACAAGATATAATTCCTTCCCTATAAAACCTCTAAACAAAGTATTAATATGGTATACAGAATTGAGATAAAAGAAAAACCTGGTATCTTTGATGCCATTGGCGAAGGCCTCAGGAAAGACATCTTTGATTTAGGGATTAAGACGGCAGAAAAAGCCCGTTGTGTTCAAGTATATAATATTGAAGGCAGTATATCTATCGATGAAATTAAAAAGATTTGCGAAGAACTTCTGGTTGATAAAATTACTCAAGAATATTCTATAAACTTGCCAATTCGGACGCTTTCAGTTTCGCCAACCGATTTTGTAATTGAGGTCGCTTATAATCCTGGTGTCATGGACCCCGTGGAAGATTCTAGCTTAAAGGGTATAAAAGACTTAGGCATAGCAGGAGTAAAATCAGTTAAAACTGCAAAAAAATATATTATCAGAGGTAAGCTAACTGATGCACAACTCAGAACCATATCAGAGAAATTACTTTATAATAAATTGATTCAGCATATCGTTAAGTCACCCGGTTATACAACTACTCAGTTACCAGTTACCAAGACCGTAGAATATAAATTTAATTTGGTCGCTATAGATTTGTCAAATGTCTCAAATAAGGAATTACAGAGAATTAGCAAAGACGGACAATTATTCTTGAATATTCTTGAGATGCGTCAGATAAGGAATTACTTCCGGAAATTAAAACGCAAGCCTACAGACTGTGAATTAGAGACCATTGCCCAGACCTGGTCTGAGCATTGCGGGCATAAGACTTTTAAGGGTAAGATAATATATAAAGAAGTCATGAGTCATAAGTCACAAGTCACAAGAAAAATAAATAATCTTTTGAAATCAACCATAATGAAGGTTACAGAAGAATTAAATAAACCTTGGTGTGTTTCGGTGTTTAAGGATAATTCCGGCGTAATCCGGTTTGATAATAAATATAATGTTTGTTTTAAGGTTGAGACGCATAATCATCCTTCTGCGCTTGAGCCATACGGTGGCGCAAATACAGGAATCGGTGGAGTTATCCGGGATCCATTAGGCACAGGGCTGGGAGCAAAGCCAATTCTTAATACGGATATTTTTTGTTTTGGGCCGCCGGATTACTCTTTTAGAAAATTACCCCCAGGTACCCTACATCCCAAGCGCATAATGAAAGGCGTAGTTGCAGGCGTGCGTGATTACGGTAATAAAATGGGAATTCCGACCGTAAACGGAGCAATACTTTTTCATGAAAGATTTGTGGGGAATCCTTTGGTTTATTGCGGCACAGCAGGTATCCTGCCTAAAGAAAAATCTTTTAAGAAGCCCAAGACAGACAACCTCATAGTATTAGTGGGCGGAAGAACGGGAAGGGACGGTATACACGGCGCAACCTTTTCATCCGGCGAACTGACCCACGAGTCAGAAAAGATATCCAGCGGCGCAGTGCAGATTGGTGATCCCATTCAGGAAAAGAAGATGGTAGATACAATATTGCAGTGCCGCGATAAAAACTTATACAATGCTATTACTGATTGCGGAGGCGGAGGATTATCTAGCGCGGTAGGCGAGATAGGTAAGGACTTAGGGGTCCAGGTGTATTTAGAAAGAGTTCCTTTAAAATATCAGGGGCTGTCTTATACAGAAATCTGGATTTCGGAATCCCAGGAAAGAATGATACTTTCTGTGCCGCAGGTAAATATACCTAAGTTAATGGAGGTGTTTAATAAAGAAAATGTCGAGGCAACCATAATCGGTAAATTTACCGCTACAAAAAGACTGAGGCTTTACTATAGGGATAATCTTGTCTGCGATTTGGATATGCAATTCTTGCATGAAGGGCTGCCTAAAATCGAAAAAAAGGCGATATTCATCCAAACAAAATATAAAGAACCCAAATTTAAGTGCCCTAAAAATTTGACTAAACACCTTCTTAAATTGTTATCCCATTATAATATCTGTTCTAAGGAATGGGTAATCAGGCAATACGACCATGAGGTGCAAGGAGGTTCAGTATTAAAGCCGCTGGTAGGAAGATATAATGACGGTCCGTCTGACGCCAGTGTAGTAAAGCCTGTTTTGGATTCTTCTAAAGGAATAAGTGTTTCCTGCGGCATAAACTTTAGATTCGGTTTAATTGATCCTTATTGGATGGCTGGCTCCTGTATTGATGAGGCATTGCGTCAGATTATTGCGGCGGGCGGTTCATTAAAAGAGGTGGCATTATTAGATAATTTCTGCTGGGGTAATCCTGATAAACCGGATAGGCTTGGCAGTTTAGTGAGAGCAGCTTATGGCTGTTACGATATTGCCAAAGCCTTTGGCGTTCCCTTTATCTCAGGAAAAGATAGCTTGAATAATGAATATACGGTTAAAAACAAATCCATATCTATACCGGGCACGCTTTTAATCTCAGCCATTGCCGTAATAGAGAATGTCAATAAAATAGTTTCAATGTATGCAAAAAAAGCCGGTGATTTAATTTATGTGGTGGGTCAGACCCTTGATGAACTGGGCGGTTCGCATTATTATGAAACTTTGGGTTTTATCGGTAACAATGTGCCTAAAGTAAATCCTTTAAAGGCAAAACTTGTTTTTGATAAATTAACCAAGGCTTCTGCTTTAGGATTAATTGCTGCTATGCATGACTGCTCAGAGGGCGGTATTGCGGTAGCGGCGGCTGAGATGGCATTTGCTGGAGGGTTAGGGATGGAGATATTCTTGTCGGAAGTACCTTACGAAGGCAGAAGTCTAAGGAATGATTGTATTCTGTTCTCAGAATCAAATTCTAGATTCATTGTTGAGGTGGAAAAGAAAAAGCAAAAAGAATTTGAGAAGATTTTAAAAGGAGTGCATTTTGATTTAATTGGCTGCGTGGGTCAAAAGAAAGATTTCAAAGTATATGGCTTAGATAGTAAGATTTGTCTGCGGGCAAATATTGATGAATTAAGAGAGGCCTGGCAGAAACCCTTAAGGTGGTGAACAATGAAGAAAAGAACACAGATTGAAGATGATTTTACCTCTGAGGATACCTGGCGTATATTTCGTATCATGTCGGAATTTGTAGAAGGATTCGAGGTTTTGTCTAAAATAGGCAAAGCAGTCTCTATGTTTGGTTCAAGCCGCATTAAGCCCGGGAATAAATATTATAAATTAGCGCAAGATATTGCTTATCTTTTGGCCAAAGAAGGATATGCCATTATCACCGGTAGCGGTCCGGGTCTAATGGAGGCTGCAAATAAAGGAGCAAAAAAAGCCAAAGGCAAATCCATTGGTTTAAATATCCAGATACCCGCAAGTCAGAAACCAAACAAGTATGTGGAGTTTCTTTTAGATTTTCGTTATTTCTTTGTAAGAAAGGTTATGTTTGTAAAATACGCCAAGGCCTTTGTGATTATGCCCGGAGGTTACGGCACATTAGATGAGTTTACCGAGGCCATAAATCTTATTCAAACAGAGAGGATATCTAAGTTTCCTGTGGTATTATTCGGGAGTGAATACTGGAAGGGTATGGTTGACTGGCTTAAAAATACTGTTTTAAAGAACGGCAGTATTAGCAAAGAGGATTTGAATATTTTTGCGGTGGTGGATAGTCCCAAGGAAGTAGTTGCCGTAATAAAAAAGTTTTATGAAAAAACCTAAGGTTTGTGTCTTAAGAGCTGCTGGCACTAATTGCGATCAGGAGACTGCTTTTGCATTTTTTAAAGTAGGCGCAATTGTAGAGCCGGTGCACATTAATAGTTTTATTAGGCGTAGGAATTTTCTTGATGGGTATCAGATTTTAGCTATACCCGGAGGGTTTACTTATGGCGACGATATTGCTGCAGGGAAAATCTTAGCCAATGAATTAAGGTACAAATTAATAGAGGATCTCAGAAGATTTATTCGAGAAGGGAAATTAATTATCGGTATTTGTAATGGTTTTCAGGTTTTGGTAAAAAGTGGGCTCTTGCCTGGCGCTGATAGCTTAAAACAAGAAGTCAGTCTGATTATTAATGATTCGGGAAAGTTTGAGGACCGCTGGGTCTATCTTAAAAAGCTCCAAGCTCCAAGCTCCAAGCTCCAAGCTAAATGTATTTGGACAAGAAATCTACCTGAGCTTATATATCTGCCGGTGGCGCATGGCGAAGGGAAATTTGTGACTGAAGATAAGGGAGTTTTAGAAAGAATAAGGAAAAATAGACAGATTGTTTTTCAATACTGTAATGAAAAGGGAGATCTGGACGGATATCCCCATAATCCTAATGGTTCCCAAGAGCATATCGCAGGCATTTGCGATGAGACCGGTAGGATTTTAGGACTGATGCCTCATCCGGAAAGACACATATATTTTTCGCAACATCCTCGTTGGACAGAGTTAAAAAACAAAAAAGAAGGCGATGGGTATCAGATTTTTAAAAATGGACTAGAGTATGCGAAGAAAAACTTGTGAAAAGGAGGAAAGATGAGCGGAATTTTTGGTGTGGTTTCTCGAAGTGATTGCAATAAAGATTTATTCTATGGCACAGATTATCACTCTCATCTGGGTACACAATTTGCCGGATTAGCAGTCTGGGGGAAAGAATTGATGCGTAAGATACATGACATTCAAGGCAGTCAATTTAAAGCCAAATTCTACGAAGATTATAAAAATATGCTGGGGAATAAAGGAATAGGAGTAATCAGCGCCAGAGATGAACAACCGATATGCGTCAACTCAAAATTCGGCCCCTTTGCCATTGTGACTAATGGTTTTATAGATAATGCGGATGTATTGGCTAAACAACTATACCAAAAAGGTCAATCTTTTAGCGAAGTGGCTGATGGTCAGGTAAATCTTACAGAGTTAGTGGCAAAGTTGATTATTCAGGGCAAAAATATTATTGATGGTATTGAAAATATGTTTTCTAAGATTGACGGCTCCTGTTCTTTGCTTTTATTAAATAAAGACGGAGTTTATGCTGCCAGAGATAGATACGGCTATACACCTTTGGTAGTTGGCCAAAGAGATAAAGATTGGGCGGTTACTACAGAGACTACTGCTTTTAGCAACTTAGGATTTAAAATTAAAAAATATCTTCAACCGGGTGAGATAATCCTTATTGATGAAAAAGGATTGCAGTCTAAGCGCAAAGGCAGACTGACCAATCAAATCTGCGCTTTCTTATGGATTTATACCGGCTTTCCTGCTTCTTCTTATGAGGGAATAACTGTAGAAGTAGTCAGGGAAAGGTGCGGTATGTTCTTAGCCAAAAATGATAATGTAAAGAAAGATATTGTCTCTGGTATCCCGGATTCAGGAACTACCCATGCTATCGGATATTCTATAGAATCAAAGGTTTCTTTGCGCAGACCCTTAGTAAAATATACCCCAGGGTTTGACCGCAGTTACACCCCACCCTCGCAAGAAACGCGGGATTTGATTGCCAAGATGAAACTTATACCTATTCAGGAGATAATCAAAGGTAAACGTATTATCGTCTGTGACGACTCTATTGTGCGGGGTACACAACTTAAGAATTATACCATACAAAAGCTTTTAGAATGCGGCGCCAAAGAAATTCACTTAAGAATCGCCTGTCCGCCTTTGATGTTTCCCTGCAAATTTAATTACTCCACCCGTTCTATCCATGAATTGGCAGCGCGTCGGGCTATAAAGGCGATTGAGGGTAACGATATAAAGGATGTAAGACTGTATCTGGATGAGAGCTCTGCAAAGTATAAGAAGATGGTGGACTGGATTACCAAGGATATAGGAGCAACTACGTTAAAATATCAGAAATTAGATAATATGGTCAAAGCCATAGGACTTTCCCAAAAGAAACTTTGTCTTTATTGCTGGACCGGGAGAGAACCGTGAAAAGGTTAACTTATAAAAAATCCGGAGTAGATATTGAAAAGGCCACAATTTTCAAGCAAAAGATAAAATATCTAATCAGAAAATCTTATTGCAAAGAGGTGCTAAAAGATATCGGTAGTTTCGGCGGTTTTTTTAGGTTTCCTAAAGAACAATATAAAGAACCGGTTTTGGTTTCTTCTGCCGACGGCGTGGGCACAAAATTAAAAATCGCAAGTTTAGCTAATAAACACGATAACGTAGGCATTGATGCCGTAGCAATGAATGTGAACGATATTTTATGCACGGGAGCCCAACCCTTGTTTTTTCTGGATTATATCGCTTATAGCAAATTAAAAGAAGACGTGCTTGTGGATATAGTAAAGGGTGTAAATAAAGGTTGCATCGAGGCAGGTTGCTCTTTAATCGGCGGAGAGACAGCCCAGATGCCGGGGATGTATAAAGAAGGCGACTATGATCTGGCGGGTTTTTGTGTGGGAGTGGTAGAAAGGAAAAATATCATTGCTGGCTCAAGAATAGAAGTCGGTGACATAGTTATTGGATTAGAATCTAACGGCTTACATTCTAATGGGTTTTCTTTGGTAAGAAAGGTCCTCTCGCATAATGAATTAAGGCGTATGAGTAATGAATTGCTTAAACCCACCCGGATTTATGTTAAGCCTGTATTGAATTTGCTTCAGGCTTCAGGCTTCAGGCTTCAGGATTCAATTAAGGGAATTGCTCATATAACTGGTGGCGCCTTTTACGATAAAATTGCCAGAGTTCTTCCGGATATTGTTAATGTAAGAATTAATAAAAGTTCTTGGATTGTGCCTAAGATTTTTAAACTTATCCAAAATAGGGCTAATCTAAAAGATAAAGAGATGTATCATGCCTTTAATATGGGCGTGGGTATGGTTTTGATTGTTGAACCTAAGTCTATAAGAGCAATAATTTCAAAACTTGCTGAATTTAAGCTTAAATCCTGGATTATCGGTGAGGCGATTAAAGGCAGGAAGGAAGTAGAAATAGTTTAAGTGAATAAAAGACTCGGAGATATTTTATTTATCTTTATTACAACTTTTTTATTTATACCGGTTTCTTATTGCGCTTATGGCCTGCGAGGTTTAGCTATTTTGACAGTAGCCTTTTTTCTACCTTTATATGTAATTCGTATCATTATTTGGGCGTCTTGGTCATGGTTATGTCCTTGGTTGTCAGCTAAGCTTACACCCAAATCCTGGACTATGCTGGTGTTTTCTGTATGGGCAAGTTTAGGCATATTTATATGGATATCAGCTTCAGATTTAGGAAGTTGGCAAATTTCTTTCCCTACATGGATTAAAATACTGGGATTTGTTCTTGCAACAGCGGGGGTAGTGTTATCCTTATGGGCAGAATGGCTTCTCGGTCTTAAAACAGCCATTCTAACGACTCGTATTTTTGACAAGGAAAGTAAGGAAGAGCAAAAGTTAATTAGCACAGGACCTTATGCCTTATTTGCACACCCCATATTTCTGGGCGAGTGGCTAATTATCTTTGGTTGTTTCCTTCTCACATCTTGGATTTTTTTGTTAGTTTTGCTATTGGTTGCGTTCTTCTCAGATGTGTTTTCAGCGAGAGGTGAAGAGAGAGATTTGCGATTACGTTTTGGTGAAGAATATCGGAATTATCGTTCTATGTTTTTATTTTTTATTAGAAGAAAGAGGGAAGATATTAAACAAATATGAAAGTTTTGGTCATAGGCTCAGGTGGTAGAGAACACGCACTGGTCTGGAAGATTGCCCAGTCAAAATTGGTGGATAAGATTTTTTGTGCATCCGGCAACGGCGGAATTTCTCAACTAGCTGAGTGCATAGATATAAAAGTAGAAGATGTAGAAAGACTTTTAGATTTTGCTAAAAAAGAAAAAATTGATCTGACAGTAGTTGGTCCTGAGACACCTTTAGCTTTAGGCATTGTAGATGAGTTTGACAACTATAAAATAAGGATATTCGGCCCCAATAAAAAAGCCTCTCAACTGGAAGCTAGTAAAGTATTTGCCAAAGAACTGATGGCTAAATATAATGTTCCTACGGCGGATTTTAAGATTTTTGATGATGCTGAGGAAGCAAAGAAATATATCGATAAGATTGGTACTCCTTGCGTAGTCAAAGCAGATGGTTTAGCGCAGGGTAAGGGTGTAATTGTATCTAAAACAATAGATGAGGCAAAAGAGGCGGTAACTTCTATGATGCAGCAGCGGATATTTGGTGACGCTGCAAATAAAATAATTATTGAGGAGTGCCTCCAAGGCCAAGAGGCATCGATTTTAGTAGTTACAGACGCAAAAGAGGTTATTGCTTTGGCTTCTAGTCAGGACCATAAAAGAGTATTTGATGGTGACAAAGGTCCTAATACCGGAGGAATGGGTGCTTATTCACCAGCACCGGTAGTAACACCGCAATTATTTAAAGAGATTTTAGAAAAAATAGTCTACCGGACAATAGATGGCTTGAGCAAAGAAGGCATAGATTACAGGGGAATTTTATACGCCGGTATTATGATTACTGAGCAAGGGCCGAAAACCTTAGAGTTTAACGTGCGTTTTGGCGACCCGGAAACACAGGTAATCCTGCCAAGGTTAAAATCTGATTTGCTAGAAGCAATGCTAGCAGCAAGCGAACAGAAGCTATCGCGCATAAGGACCTTGGATTGGGATAATCGCGTCTGTGTCTGTGTAGTTTGTGCTTCAGGCGGTTATCCGGGTAATTATGAAAAAGGTAAAGAAATATCGGGATTAGAAGAAGTAGCAAAAATGAAAGATAAAGATATAGTAGTATTTCATGCGGGAACAAAATCGCTTATTGCAAATGGCAAATCGCATATCGTAACTAATGGTGGAAGGGTTTTGGGCGTGACAGGTCTGGGTAATACCATAAAAGAAGCAATTAATAGGACATATCAGGCAGTAGAAAAGATTCATTTTGAAGGGATGCATTATCGGCGAGATATTGGGTTTAAGGCAATAAAAGCCGTAATCAGTAATTCGTAAATCGTAATTAGTAATTTTTCTAACAGATTACGAATTACCATTTACCGATTACCGATTACGAAGAACGGAGGTTTTATGAGTAAGGTTATAAGCATAATCATGGGAAGCCAATCGGATTTGGAGATAGTTAAAGAGGCAATAGATTTACTAAACGACTTTAAGGTTGGCTTTGAGGTGAAAGTTTTATCTGCACATCGCACGCCAAAGGATTTGGCAAGATATGTAGAAGAGGCGCACAAAAGAGGAATAAAGATTTTTATTGCGGCTGCCGGCGGTAGCGCTGCTTTGGCGGGTGTAATTGCGGCTCATACCACATTGCCTGTTATCGGGATACCCATAGAAACTAAGAGCTTAAAAGGCCTGGATTCATTATTATCTACCGCCCAGATGCCTGCAGGGGTTCCGGTTGCTTGCATGGCTATAGGAAAATCAGGCAGCAAAAACGCAGCACTCTTTGCCTTAGAGGTTTTGGGTATCATAGATAAAAAGATACAGTCAAAACTGATAAAATATAAAAAAGAAATGCGGTTAAAAATTAAGAAAATTAAACTTAAGCTATGAGTTATGCCAAAATAGTCAAAGTAGATCCCATAAATCCCCAACAAAATTATCTCAGGGAAGCAGTTGAAGTTTTAACTAAGGGTGGGTTGGTAATTATGCCCACTGAGACAGTATATGGTATAGCTGCCAATGCCTTAAATAAAAAAGCAATCGATAGATTATATGAGATTAAGCAAAGACCAAGGGATAAGCAGTTTTCTGTGCATATAGACGAAAAAGAAAAAATGGAAGCGCTTGCCAGAGATATCCCGGTTTCTGCTTATAAACTTATTGATAAATTCTGGCCAGGGCCCCTGACAGTTGTCCTAAAATCAAAAGATAAAAATAGCATTGGTGTACGTATGCCCGATGATAAAATAGCCTTAAGTATCATCGCGCAATCTAAAATTCCGATAGTTTGTCCCTCAGCCAATCTTTCAGGAAGGCCTGCGCCAGTAAATTTTCAGGAAGCCATAAAAGACCTTAAACGCCTGGTAGATTTTGCCATTGATGCAGGCAGCACAAGATTACAGGTTGAGTCTTCGGTTGTAGATTTAACGGTTGAGCCCTGGCGTATATTAAGAGAAGCAGCCATAGATAGGCAAGATATTGAAGCAGTAACTAAAGAAAAGATTGTGCTTTTTGTCTGCACCGGAAATTCCTGCCGCTCGGTAATGGCTAAAGGGTTCCTTGAGAAGAGATTAAAAGAAAAAGGCCGGCAAGATTTAAAGGTTTTATCCGCAGGCATAATGATGTCGGAAGGACTCCAAGCAACCAATGAGACAAGAGAACTTTTAGCTAGAGAAGGTATAGATGTATCTGGGCATCATTCGCAAAGAGTAACCAAGGATATGATTAAAAAGTCCGATATTATCTTAGTTATGGAGAAACTACACGAAAAGAGAATCTTAGAATTAGCTCCTGAGGCAAAATTAAGGCTTTTTTTATTAAAAGAATTTGCTAAAATAAATGATAATAATCTGGATATTGCCGATCCTATTGCAAAACCTATGGAATTCTACGAACAGACTTTTAGAATAATAAAAGAAGCAATAGACAAAGTAGTAGAGATAATTTAAGATGCAAAAATTTAAAAAAATACTTATTGCCGCGGATCACGCAGGGTTTACGCTGAAAGAGAAGTTAAAACTTTACTTAAAAAGGTTAAGCTTTCAAGTTAAAGATTTGGGGGCCTCCTCTAAAGACACTTGCGATTATCCTGAATTTTCTTATAGGCTTGCAAAAGATATCTCACAGAGGAAATACAAGAGAGGAATTCTTATCTGCAAGAGCGGTATTGGTAATTCGATTGTAGCAAATAGGCTGCCTGGTGTGCGTGCAGCCCTCTGTTATAATGTAAAAGCAGCAAGGCTTTCTCGCGCACACAATGACAGCAATGTATTAGTCTTGGGCTCTAGCTTTGTAAACGAAAGACAAGCCAAGAGGATTCTGTCTACTTGGTTAAATACGGATTTTAAAGGAGGCAGACACCAGAGACGTCTAAACAAGATAAAGAAAATAGAAAAAGAAATAAGGAGGATTAAAAGTTGAAATATATAAGGCAGATAGACCCACAAATTTATACTGCTATAAAAGATGAGATTAGAAGACAACAGGAAAATTTAGAATTGATCGCCTCGGAGAATTTTACATCTTTGGCTGTTTTACAAGCACAAGGTTCGGTGCTCACCAATAAATATGCTGAAGGTTATCCTCATGCCCGCTGGTACGGCGGCTGTGGTAATGTGGATTTGGCAGAAAGCCTGGCCATTGAACGGGGGAAAAAATTATTTGGAGCAGAACATATTAATGTCCAAGCGCATTCAGGGACGCAGGCAAATATGGCAGTATACTTTGCTGCCTTGAAATTCAAAGATACTATTCTGGCTATGGATTTGGCAAGTGGTGGGCATCTTACGCACGGCCATCCGCATAATTTTTCCGGTATGTTCTATAATGTAGTTACCTATGGCGTAGACAGAAAGACCGAGCTTTTGGATTACGATAAGATTCGAGATTTAGCCTTAAAACACAAACCCAAGATGATTGTGGCAGGCGCATCCGCCTATCCCAGAAAAATTGATTTTAAGAAATTTCGAAAGATTGCCGATAAGGTTGGTGCATATCTATTTGTGGATATGGCGCATATCGCAGGTTTAGTGGCAGCAGGAATACATCCCTCGCCGGTTCCTTATGCGGAATTTGTCACCTCTACAACCCACAAAACCCTGCGTGGTCCAAGGGGCGGATTCGTCATTTGTAAACAAGAATTTGCTAAAAAAATTGATGCGCAGATTTTTCCCGGTATTCAGGGGGGACCTTTGATGCACGTTATTGCTGCCAAGGCAATTGCCTTTCGTGAAGCAATGAGCCCAAGATTCAGGACTTATCAAAGGCAGGTAGTAAGAAATGCGCGGGAACTCGCTAAAAGCTTAGGACAGAAGGAATTTCGCATTGTTTCCGGTGGCACAGATACGCATCTTTTGCTTGTAGACTTAACGGAAAAAGGCCTGACCGGTGCTGATGCATCGGAGATGTTAGAAAAGGTAAACATCACCGTTAATAAAAACCTTATACCTTTTGATAAAAAAAGCCCAGCCACTACCAGCGGTATTCGTTTAGGAACGCCGGCACTTACAACCCGTGGCATGAAAGAGTTTCATATGCGAAAAATTGCCCAATTTATAAATGAGGCAATAGATTCAAGCGATGATCCTAAAAGATTAAAAGAGATTAAGGAAGAAGTTTTGAATTTAACTAAGAGATTTCCCTTGTATCCTGAATTGTTAAAAAAATGAGCAGAAAAAAAGAATTGTATAAGCGTCCTAGCTGGGATGAGTATTTTTTAGAAGTTGCGCACCTGGTAGCCAAAAGAGCCACTTGTCTCAGGCGCCGGGTGGGTGCTGTTCTGGTAAAAGATAAAAAGATTCTTGCTACCGGTTACAACGGTGCTCCTTCTGGGCTTAAGCATTGCATTGATATCGGATGTTTAAGAGAAAAATTAAGGATACCTTCGGGTGAGCGCCATGAACTCTGCTACGGTTTGCATGCAGAACAAAACGTATTACTTCAAGCAGCATTATATGGCATAAGCACAAAAGGTAGTAGCCTTTACATAACCAATCAACCTTGCGTTATCTGTGCCAAGATGTTGATTAATGCAGGAATAAAAGAGATTATTATCTCTGGTGGTTATCCGGATAAATTAGCTAAGAAATTCTTAAAGGAAGCAAAGATTAAAATAAGAAAGATCTAAAGGAGCCAAGCAGACAATGAGATGTCCACATTGCGGTTATAAAGAAGATAAAGTGGTGGATTCGCGTGCCACTCAGGAAGAATCAGCGATTAGACGCAGACGCGAATGCCTGAAATGCGGGAAACGTTTTACCACTTATGAATACATCGAAGAGGTGTCTTTAATGGTGATAAAGAAAGACGGCCGCAGAGAGCCGTTTGACCGTAAGAAAGTCATATCCGGTATTATGAAGGCCTGTGAAAAAAGGCCGATTAGCATGGAGAAGATGGAGGAGATTGCCACGTCAGTTGAGCGTGCCATTCAGAAAAAATCCGACCGCGAGGTTTCCTCACCCAGGATCGGCGAACTGGTTATGGAAAAACTAAAGGTCTTGGATGACGTTGCCTATGTAAGATTTGCTTCTGTATACAGGCAATTTAAGGACGTCGGACAGTTTATGGAAGAATTAAAAGGCATATTGGGAAGAGAGAAGAAGCAGCGCAAGTTAAGATAAAAAGGAGACCTTGCTATGGTTGAGATGGAATTAAACAAGATCGTTATCAACGAGAAAAGGCACGATCAACTTATTGTTTTAAAAGAGAAGAACGGCGACCGGATTCTTCCCATTGTAATTGGCTTAAATGAGGCCTCGGCAATAAAATTAAAGATCAGCGGCTTCCAGCCACCCAGGCCGTTAACCCACGATCTCCTACATTCCACAATCGAGAATCTAGAGGCGAGTATAGATAAGGTAATCATTGATAAATTAGAGGATAATACCTTTCATGCCAAATTGGTCATAAGGACAAGTTCGGGGACAACTAAGGTTATAGATGCGAGGCCTTCCGATAGCATTGCCTTGGCAGTAAGGGCAAATGCTCCGATATTTGTAGAGGATGAGGTCATAAAGCAGTCAGAGGTATTTAATCAAGATAAGTGAACCCCGCACCTTCTTTAAATTCAATGTATCATGTTTATCTTTTTAAAGTTTAGAATAAAAAATAGTTTAAATAAAAAAACGATTTTGAATAAAAGAGAAGGTGCGGGGTGAAGATAGGTATACTTTCCGATAGCCACGATAATATCCCTAAGATAGAAAAGGCAGTAAGGTTTTTTAACAGGAATAAAGTGAGTTTTGTTTTGCACGCCGGAGATTTTGTCGCGCCGTTTACCATACCTAAATTAAAGAATTTAAATTGCGATTGGTTAGGTGTATTCGGTAATAACGATGGAGAAAAAGATGGCCTCGCTCGCATATCAGAAGGCAAAATCAAAGAAGGCCCCTTAAGATTAAGTTTAGATAATAAAAAAATCGTTTTAGTCCACGATATAAATAAACTGAACCTTAAGATAGAAGAAGCGGAATTGATTATCTTCGGACACACGCATAAATCGCAAACCTCAAAGCAGGATGGTAAGTTCCTTATCAATCCCGGTGAATGCGGCGGTTGGTTAACGGGAAAATCCACCATAGCGATTGTGGATTTAGTTTCCCTATCAAATCAGATACTCAAAATATAACCTTCCTAAAAATGAAGCCTTCTCTTTTTAAACTAAACCAGCATAATCTCCTCAAGGTAATCTTGGGGTTTGCTAAAAGAAGAAAAATCAAACTCTATCTAGTAGGAGGGATATTGCGCGATATTCTTTTAAATCGAGAAAAAGCGAATATTGATTTCGATTTTTGTTTAAAGAAGAATGCCATAGGTTTCACCCAAAAGCTCGCCAAAGAACTAAAGGCGGGCTTTGTGGTTTTAGACAAGGAACATGGTGCTTGTCGGTTGGTAAAGAGAATAAAGGATAAGGTCTACACTTTAGATTTTACGGATTTTAGGGGTCGCGATTTAAAAGAAGACCTCTTGCATCGCGACTTTAGCATAAATTCTTTTGCCCTGGACTTAGAAGACGTATTTATAAATGAGAATCTAGAAGAATCAATAATAGATCCTTATAGAGGCAGGCAAGACCTAAAATCAAAAATAATAAGGGCAGTTAATGAAAAGGCATTTGACGAGGACCCTTTAAGGATATTACGGGCCTTTAGTTTATCCGCAATCTTCGGTTTTAGAATTGAGAAAGACACGTTAAAATTAATCAGGGCAAAAAGAGATAAATTAGCTAAAGTTTCATCTGAGCGTATCCGCGATGAGTTATTTAAGATTCTAGATAGGCCCAACTCCTATGAGTATTTAGTAGAGCTAGATAAATTAAAAATCCTGCGAAATATAATCCCTGAAATTGAGATTATGCGCGGGGTAAAACAGGGCCCATATCATCACCTGGATGTCTGGCAGCATACTTTAGAAACAGTAATGCAACTGGAGAACTTGCTTGGAGAACTAAAAAGGAATAAAGAAGTTAGCGATTATCTTAATGAGGATATTTCTAGTGAGAGGAAACGTCGGGCATTGATAAAATTAGGAGCGCTTTTACATGATATAGGAAAACCGCAGGCCATGTTTCACGAAGACGGCAAGACGAAATTTCACGGCCATGAAAGAATCGGTCTTGAGATTACCGAGAATATTGCCAGGCGTTTAAGGCTTTCCAACGACGAATTAGAATCTTTAAAGAAGATGGTTCTGTGGCACTTAAGGCCGGGTTATCTAGCAGATAACGAAGAGATTACTGCGCGCGCAGCATTTAGATATTTTCGTGATACAGCCCAGGAAGGAGCAAGCACGCTTTTGATATCCATTGCTGACCAGAGAGCGACAAGGGGGCCCCTGACTTCTAGGAAGTCCCGTCTACACCATGAGAAAGTGGTTTTGGGTCTGATAAAGGAATATTTTAGGAAAAAGAAAGAAAAGAAGTTGCCGCGTTTGATAAGCGGAGACGACCTGATAAATAAATTTAAATTAGAGCCATCGCCTTTGATTGGTAAGATCCTGCGGGAAATCGAAGAACTTCAGGCAATTGGCAAGATAAAGAATAAAAAAGAGGCTTTGCAGGCTGCCCGGATTTATGTTAAACCGACAGGAAATTAAATATTTAATAGAAAATAGCAATCTCATTGAGGGTTATATTAATTTAGAGGTGCAATTGGCGCCTAACGGCTTTGACCTGACAGTAGAAAGCATTTTTGAATTCAAAGACGCCGGGGCGCTAGATTTTTCCAATAAGGAAAGAAAGATTCCGCATGCTAAAATAATCAGGCCACGCAAGAAGGCTTCAGATAAATTCGGCTGGTGGAATCTTAAAAAAGGTGCATATAAGGCAAGAACTAACGAAGTGATTAATTTACCCAATGATTTAATTGCCTTAGGATTTTCTCGCACTTCTTTATTAAGAATGGGCTCATTTACCCAGCATGGAGCCTGGGATGCTGGTTTTAAAGGAAAGAGTGAATTTATCTTAGTGGTTGATAATCCCAAAGGAATGAGACTTAAGCAAAATGCAAGAATAGTTCAGTTAATTTTTATCAAGATAAATGCCACAGAGAAAAGCTACAAGGGAATTTACCAGCAGGAAAAAAAGGAGTGAATATGCAGATAAAAGTTGAGAAACTAAATCCAGAGCAACTTAAAAAAAGAGCCGTATTTTCCTGGCCGATATGGGAGAAAGAGGCATCGCGCTTTGATTGGCATTACGATAATATTGAAGAATGCTATCTTTTGGAAGGAAAAGTAGTGGTAGAGACCGAGGATGGCAAAAAAGTAAATTTTGGCAAGGGTGATTTTGTTACTTTCCCCAAAGGCCTATCCTGTACCTGGGATATAAAAGAAGGGGTCAAGAAGCACTATAATTTCAGATGAAAATCAAGAATACCGAAATCAAAATTATTCAAGCCGATATTACTGAACTTAAAGTGGATGCCATAGTCAATGCCGCCAATAATAAATTAGTTATGGGTGGCGGGGTGGCGGGCGCGATAAAGAAAAAAGGCGGCAAGTCTATTGAAGAGGAAGCGGTCAAGAAAGGACCGATAAAGATTGGTGAAGCCATTTTTACCTTGGCAGGAAGCCTGCCATCAAAATATGTAATACATGCGGCAACCATGGCTATGGATTTTAAGACGGATGAATTAAAAATCAGGGATTCTTGTAGGAATGCCCTAAAGGTTGCCCGGGAATTAAAGATATCTTCTATTGCCTTCCCTGCCTTAGGTTGCGGCGTAGGCGGTTTTCCTCATCTGGCTGCTGCCAAGATTATGGCGCAAGAAGTATTCCGGCATTTAAAAGAAGATAAACCTTATTTAAAAGAAATAATCTTTTGTTTATTTGATAAGGAAGCATATGCAGTCTTTAATAAAGGTGTAATCAGCTATCTTGAATATATCACCCAGAAGTTACAAAACGGACCTTTTATTACTGTAGACGCAATTATTGAGATCGGCGAGGGAATAGTCTTGATTCAAAGGAGTAATCCTCCTTTTGGCTGGGCTCTTCCCGGCGGCTTTGTGGATTATGGAGAGAGTTTAGAAGAGGCAGTTACCCGTGAGGCAAAAGAAGAAACAGGGCTGGATTTGGAAGAATTAAGACAGTTCCACACTTATTCTACTCCCACTCGCGATCCGCGTTTTCATACAATCGGCACGGTATTTCTTGCTAAAGGTAAGGGAAGACCCAAGGCAGGGGATGATGCAGCGTCATTAAAGTTAGTAAAATTAGAAGATATTCAAGATTTAGATTTTGCCTTTGACCACAAAAAAATTATTCAGGATTATATAAGATATAAAGAAGGCAGGAGCCCTTTCCAGGCATAGAGATATACCCTAACAGTGATTTTTGTATTTGATTTTGTTTAAACTGGTTGTATAATATAACCAAAACCAAAAGGTTGCCAAAAATAGGGTTAAGTTATGGATAAGGTGATTAAGGTAGTTTTGGTGGATGATGAAACTAGTTTTGTAGAGCCCATGTCTTTATTATTTCAGGAAAAAGGTTATTCTGTTTCGGTTTTCTCTAATGGCAAAGATGCTCTTAAGAAAATTAAAGAGGATAAGCCGGATATCGTCTTTGTAGATCTTATTATGCCTGATATGGATGGTTATACAGTGCTAAAAAAAATTAGAGAAATTAATCAGACTCTACCTGTAATAATGATGAGTGGTTATATAGAAGATACCAGAGTGGAAAAGAAGATAAATTTGCAAGGAGTATTCGCCACTTATTATAAAGGCAATGATTTTTCCGAAGCCTTGTCTCTACTTAAATCAGCATTAAAATTAGAAAAATAGCTATCCCTCCCGCAGCTGTTTTTCCGCATCTACAATATCTCTATTGATTACGCGACTCGTTTCTTTTATTTTTTCCTTTAAGAGATAAGAAGTAATGGGAGCCTGGCCTATTTCTCTTAAAATCTGAACCGCCATCCTGAAATATCGCACAACCTCGCCTTCATCCGTATCCGTATATTGTAAAATCTTATCAAATTCTGTTCCCCTAAGCCATGCCTCCACAGTATTACTTAAATGAAAATAGGGTTGTTTGCTAAAAGGGTATATTCTATATTTTTGTTCTTTATGTTTTATCTTAGCATACATATCTTCACAGATAACTTTTATCTTACGGCCAGCCTTTGAGATATGAGGCAGGCGTTGGTTTTTTCTGGGCTCAAAAACAACTGCTGCTGCCAGTATACCTAAACCGAATTCATCTAAATGTTCAAGTATATTCTGGTCATAGAGTTCAGATAGAATCAATTCATATCCGTATACGGCCTTGGCAAACCTTCCTTTTTCACTCAAGGAATTACCTTCTATATATTCCAATTCTTTCAGAATTCCTAATTTTGCCTCGATTAACCGCAATGCCTCTTTCTTTTCGTGTTTTCGGGACTGAAAATAATGTAATGATAAAGGATAGATTTTAAAGAGGTCTTCTTTATATTTTTCGTAAAGGTTAAGAACTGTGGCATAAGATGTATTTAATTGGCTTCTTACCTCCTCAGGCCTGTCGTAAAGGACTCTTTTTATTTCCTGTATATTTATCCTATTTGGATTTATACGGCAATAGACAAAGCCTTCCTCGTCTATTCCTCGCCTTCCGGCACGGCCTGCCATTTGATAGAAATCACGCGTCTTTAATGTCCTGACGTAACGACCGTAGAATTTTCTCAAGGAATCAAATATAACTGAGCGGCTGGGCATATTTATGCCTAAGGCAAAGGTCTCAGTGGTAAAGATAACCTTTAATAGTCTGCTGGTAAATAATCTCTCCACCGCTTCTTTTAAGGTAGGTAGCATACCCGCATGATGGTAGGCAACGCCTCTTTGGATAAGAGGATATAATTCCTGAGCGGACTTTTCGTGCTTTAAGTCAAAGCGCTGGCAGAGGTCATTATAAAGATTGGTAATCTGCGTTTTTTCTTCTGTCCTAAGAAAGTTGTAACTCTGCATCTCAAAAGCCAAATCCTCTGCGCGTCTTCTCCCAAAGATAAAATATATGCAGGGTAGCTCCTCTCTTTGCCGGATATAGTTTATAAGCGTATGTAATTTATTAGGATAACCTCTACCCCAAAGCCTTTTTAATTTCTCTATATTATCCACAATTTCATTATGACACTGGAAAAAGAAATGCAAGGGCACCGGTCTTTTCTCTTCGGTAACTTTTTTAAGTGGCCTGTTATGTATGGACTCAAGCCATTCTGCTAATTCATTTATATTGGGTATAGTAGCGGAGAGGGCGAGTATCTTGATATGCTTAGGCAGAAATACCAGGGATTCCTCCCAGACTGTGCCGCGTTCAGGATTGTCTATATAATGGACTTCATCAAATATGACCCAGGAATACTTTTTTAGACTGTCTGGCTCATCCAGAACTTTATTACGGAATATTTCGGTAGTCATAATTAACACAGGAGCATCCGGGTTTAAGGAAACATCTCCGGTCAATATACCGATATGAGAGCCGAATTGAGCTTGGAAATCACGGAACTTCTGGTTAGAGAGCGCCTTTATGGGAGCGGTATAGATGACGCCTACTTTATTTTGAATAGAGGTAAGTATTATATGCTCGGCAATAGCGGTTTTGCCGCTGCCGGTAGGAGCAGAGACGATTACTGAATAGCCCTGATTTATATAATCTATTGCTTCTTGCTGGAATCGGTCGTAAATCATAGGCTTATTATAATCTAAATTTATTGATTTATCTATTAAAAAGAGTAAAATAAACCCCATGACTTATCAGATAGCGTTAGATAAGGCCTGGGAAGACCTGAATAAGATAAATCAACAGGAAATTGCCTCGGTTAAATTTTTAGGCGATGAATATACGCTAGATATAAAAGAACGTAAAGTGTTATCATTGGCTTGTAATGCTGCGGCAGGAGATTTTACAGCCATTTTGATTCTGCATTATGTTACGGTTAAATCTAAAGGGCTTCCGATATTAACTAGTGAGTGGCTTAGTTTTAAGGAATTGTCAGGAATCCAGGGTTACCTGCCGGCTTTCAGAATTAGAGCAATCGAGCCCATAATCAGAAAATACGGAGATAACCCTAAGGCAATTCTGGAGGTCTTAGACAGATTACCGGCAAAAAGAGTTGACCAGGGAGATATAGGTATTGTCTTAGAGGCATTCCAAGGCGTGCCGGTGCTGATTATTCTCTGGCGGCCGGATCAAGAATTCGGGCCGGAAGCAAATATGCTTTTTGATAAAAGTATTACCCAAATATTTTGCACAGAAGATATTGTGGTATTGGCAGGATTCCTGGCAAGTCAATTGTAAAAAGGGGCATAAAATGAGAAATATTGTTAATTTTATTATTTGCGTTATTATATTAACTCTGCCGTTTAGTTTTTGTTTTTCTGGCGAGCCGGTCAAAATTTATTATAACGGCGCAGGGAAATTTGTTATTCCTTTTGGCAAGAGCAATAATTATGCGGATATTCTGGTAAAGAGAGCTATCGACGGAGATACCCTGCAGCTTGAAAGCGGCGAAAGGGTGCGCTTAATTGGTATTGATACGCCTGAGATGCATGAATCAGATAAATTATACAGAGATAGCCAAAGAACGGGTCAGGACATCCGCATGATTAAAGAATTGGGTAGACGCGCCTGGCAGTTCACTAAGAATCTGGCAGAGGGTAGGCGCGTAAGCTTGGAGTTTGATGTGGAAAAGTACGATAAATACGGACGAATACTTGCTTATGTGTATCTAAAAGACGGAACATTTGTCAATGCCAAGATTATACAGGAAGGGTATGCTTCCCTAATGACTATTCCGCCCAATGTTAAATACGCTGAACTTTTCTTAAAGTTATATCGGGAAGCCCGGGACAATCGACGGGGTCTTTGGAAGTAATCGTGGATTCTTATATCTGGGTTTGTGAGCAATGTTTTTGTAAAGTAAAATAGTTAAGTTAAAAGATAATATAATTTAAGTAATTAAAAATTAAAGGGAGGTAAAGATGTTAAGATTTTTAACTGCAGGGGAATCACATGGTAGGGCCTTAATTGCGATTTTAGAAGGTATGCCTGCTGGATTAAAAGTGGCTATCCAGAAAATAAATCAAGAGCTAAGGCGCAGGCAATCCGGTTTTGGTCGGGGCAGGCGCATGCAGATTGAGCAGGACAGAGCCCAAATACTCTCTGGACTAAAGGCAGGCATAACCTTAGGCAGCCCTATTGCTTTATTAATTGATAATAAAGACTCCGGTATTGAAAAATTATCCAAAGTAACCTGTCCGCGTCCTGGTCATGCTGACTTGGCAGGGTTTTTGAAATACGGTTTTACCGATATCAGAGAAGCATTGGAGCGCGCCTCAGCCAGAAGCACAGCCGCAACCGTGGCAATCGGAGCAATATGTAAGATATTTTTATTCAGGTTTAATATAAAGATATCCAGCAGGGTCTTATCTATTGGCGGCGACTCCGGAGCTTCTGGGATGAAGAAAAAGATTCTTGAGGCCAAGGCCAGTAAAGATACTGTTGGCGGTATCTTTGAAGTTAAGGCAGTCTCTGTGCCAGTCGGATTAGGAAGCTATGCTCATCCGGACAGGCGTTTGGATGCGCGACTCGCGCAGGGTATAATGTCTATCCCGGGAATTAAGGCAGTAGGGATTGGCTTAGGTTTTGGCTATGCCGATAAATTCGGCTCGCAGGTTCACGATGTGATTTATTATTCCAAAGCCAAAGGCTATTTTCGTAACACCAATAATGCGGGCGGAATAGAAGGCGGAGTTTCAAACGGACAGGATATTATTCTACGGGCCTGTATGAAGCCCATTTCTACGCTTATGAAACCGCTTGATTCCGTAAATATAATTACCCATAAACCTGCTAAAGCTGCCGTAGAAAGATCTGACATCTGTGTAGTAGAAGCTGCCGGCGTAATTGCGGAGTCGGTATGCGCCTTTGTTTTGACAGAAGCATTTTTAGAAAAATTTGGCAGTGATTCGGTATCAGATATAAAAGAAAGTTATAAGATTTATCTAAAAAGAATTAGTTAGAAATTATCACCTCCTACGTCTATTAATATTAGAAGGAGGTGATTAAGATGTCTGAGGAGCTAAATTTAAGAGTAGTGCGGCTACATCGCCTTGACAGCGAATCAAAAACCAAGGCCTTTGTGGATGTCTCTGTGGGTGATTTTATCGTCAAGGATCTGCGTATCCTGCAAGGCAAGAAAGGGTTATTCTTAGGCATGCCTCAGGAGAAGGCAAAGGACGGCAACTGGTATAACGCCTTTTATCCTGTAACCAAAGAAGCACGTCAGAGTCTAACTGAAGTAGTTTTAGCCGCGTATCAGGAATAGGATTGAGAGTTAAGAGTTATGGGTTGGGAGTTATGAGTTTTAGAACTGCGAACTCCCAACCCCAGACTCAAAACTTTAATTAGTGCTTAAATGAATATTTATCTCGTTGGCTTCATGGGAACAGGCAAGACCGCCGTAGGTAAGGAATTAGCCAAGATTAAGAGGTGGCGCTTTATCGACCTTGATGAGCTAATTGAGCTAAGAAATAAAAGAAGCATATCAGATATATTTGCTAAAGAGGGTGAGCCATATTTTCGACGCATTGAAAAACAGACCCTTAAAGAGGTTGCTGGAGAGAAGAAGTTTGTGGCTGCCTGCGGCGGCGGCATTGTTATAGATAAAGACAATATAAGAATAATGAAAGACACAGGCATAATGATTTGTCTGGCTGCATCGCCAGAAGTGATATTAGAGAGGACATCTCTAGGTGCACATAGGCCCCTGTTAAATGTCGCAGAGCCAAAAAAACAGATAGAACTATTGCTTAAATTACGCGCTCCCTATTATGCCCTGGCAGATAAGACTATAGACACATCAAAACTTTCTATAAAAGAAGCGGTGGATAAAATTATAAAATTAACCTCCCCGAAGGTAAAACTTAAAACCAAAAAGGCAAAAGTTAAAACCAAATTAAAAAGTTTTAGAAAATGACTGACTTAGAGGCGCTGGTTGGTTTAAATAAAATCTGTGATATCGGCACTATACGGCTTAGGAAGTTACTGGGGTACTTTGATAAGCCAGAAAATATCTTAAAAGCGTCAAAAGAAAAATTGTTGGCTGTCTCTGGAATCGCAGGTAATATTGCCAACCAGATACATTCTGTTAAGAAAGAAGATATAGATAGAGAATTTGATTTAGCCAAAAGATATAATCTAAAGATTCTTACCGTATATGATAAAGAATATCCATGGAATCTAAAAAATATCCCTGACCCGCCCATTGTCATTTATGTAAAAGGAAATTTAAAAGAGGAAGATAAATTTAGTATTGCTATTGTGGGTTCGCGACGCGCTTCTTTCTATGGTTTAGCCTCAGCTGAAAGATTCGCCGCAGAGTTATCTTGCTGCGGATTTACCATTGTATCTGGAATGGCACGTGGCATAGATACTTACGCGCATAAAGGCGCAATAAAGCAGGGTAATCGCACCATTGCGGTTATGGGTTGCGGCCTGAAACATATTTATCCTCCCGAGAATAAAGAAGTGATAGAAGAGATCGCGGGAAAGGGTGCAGTGATATCAGAATTCCCCATGGATGCCCTTCCTTTAAGGCAGAACTTTCCGCGCCGCAATCGTGTAATCAGCGGTTTGTCTCTGGGTGTTTTGGTAGTGGAGGCAGCCAGAAATAGCGGTGCCCTGATTACTGCTGATTTTGCCCTAGAGCAAGGCAGGGAAGTATTTGCTTTGCCAGGCAAAGTTGATTCTCGCACATCTTTTGGCACAAATGGGCTCATTAAGCAAGGCGCAAAATTAGTCTCTTGCGTAGATGATGTTTTGGAAGAATTCAATTTACCCGCAGTCAAAATTAACCAGCCTTGCGAACCAGCAAAAGAAATAAAATATGACAGTGAAAAAAGTCAGGGGTTATCTTGCCAAGAGGCGCTTTTATTGCATAACTTAGTATATGATCAGCCACTTGCGTTGGATGAAATCGTAGAGCAGACAAATCTAAGCGTTATCTCTGTATTGGATGTGCTCTTGAAATTGCAGATGAAAAAATTGGTTCGCCAGTTGCCCGGTAAACAATTTATAAGGATGCCCAATGAGCAATAAAAACTTAGTCATAGTAGAGTCGCCGACAAAAGCCAAGACTATTGCCAAGATTCTGGGAGATGAATTTTCGGTTGTATCTTCTATGGGCCATCTCATTGACCTTCCCAAGAAAAAATTGGGCGTAAACGTATCAGAGGGATTTAAGCCTGATTATGTGGTTATCCCTGCCAGGAAGAAGGTTTTGCAACTTTTAAAGAAGGAGTCCAAAGATAAAGATATTATATACATTGCTACTGACCCTGACAGAGAAGGCGAGGCAATCGGTTGGCACATCAAGGATAGGCTGTTTGAGGGAAAAAAGGTCTTGCGCGTAGTTTTTCATGAGATTACTCCTGTGGCAGTTAAAGATGCCTTTAACAATCCGCGAGATTTCAACCTTAATATGATTGAGGCACAGATAGGCCGCAGGATTCTAGACAGGATAGTGGGTTATTACTTAAGCCCCTTGCTCTGGAAGAAAATCGCCCGTGGTTTAAGTGCGGGGAGGGTTCAGTCCGTGGCCCTAAGGCTGGTGATAGACAGGGAAAGGCAGATTAATAGTTTTATACCTTGGGAGTATTGGGAGATTGAAGCGGAGTTAAAAAAAGCCTCAAGCTCTTTTATAGCAAAGTTAGAAAAAATAGAAGACAAAAAAGTTGAAATAAATAATAAGGAACAAGCCGATAAATTAGTCAACGACATAAAAGGCAAGACATTTAAAGTCGCAAGTATAAAAGAGGCAGAGAAGAAACGCAATCCTCCTGCGCCATTTATCACCAGTACCCTACAACAGGAGGCTTTTAACAAATTAAGATTTAATGCTACCAGGACTATGATAGTAGCGCAACAGCTTTACGAAGGCATTGATATCGGAGGCGATAGCCCCGTCGGTCTTATTACTTATATGCGCACTGACTCCACACACGTTGCCCCCGATGCTATTAAAGATGTAAGGAATTTTATCTTAAAGCAGTTTGGCCCGGATTATTTACCCGAAACAGCCAATGTTTATAAAGTAAAAAAGTTTGCCCAAGCCGCGCATGAGGCGATAAGGCCGACTTTTATTTCAAAATCACCACAGAATTTAAAAGAATTTTTAACTGCAGATCAATACAAATTATATACATTAATATATCAAAGGTTTATTGCCAGTCAGATGACTCCTGCGCGCTATTTGGTGACCACCGTTGATATAGAGGCAGAAAAATATCTATTTGTAGCCACAGGCACAACCCTTATATTTGATGGCTTTACCGTAATCTATAATAAGAGCGATGAAGATAAAGATAAAGATAAAAATATCATCCCCGCCCTTGGAAAGGATGAAATCTTAAGCCTGATTAGATTGATACCGTCTCAACACTTTACTAAACCGCCGTCCCGCTTCTCGGATAGTTCTCTGGTCAAGGTTTTGGAAGAGGAGGGTATTGGTCGGCCCTCTACTTATGCTCCCATAATTCAAACACTGGTTTTAAGGGATTATGTGCGCAGACTCAAAGGATATTTTCATCCTACTGAATTGGGCTTTAAGGTTTCGGATTTGTTGGTTGAGTATTTCCCCAAGGTTATGGACGTTAAATTTACCGCTCTGATGGAAGAGGAATTAGATGAGATAGAAGAGGGAGTTTTAAGCCGGACAAAGGTATTAGAGGACTTTTACCAGCCTTTTAAGAGCAGCTTTGATTTTGCACAGAAGAATATCAAGAAAGAGGTGGTGAAAACCGAGGAGATTTGCGATAAGTGCGGCAGGCCTATGGTGATAAAGTGGGGACGTAAGGGTAAGTTTTTGAGTTGTTCCGGATATCCTGAATGCAAGTATGCCGAGTCTATTACTACCGGCATCAAATGCCCGCAGCCTGAATGCGGCGGCGAGTTAATTGAGCGTCGTTCTCAAAGGGGATTCTTTTTTGGCTGTTCGAATTATCCCAAATGTAAGTATATTACAAAGGATTTGCCCGAATAAAAAAACTGATTATGGAACGTTACGTAGAAAAATTTGTCCGGTATTTAGATATTGAAAAGAATTATTCCCGGCATACGCTCCTAAATTACCAAATAGATTTAGCAGATTTTAAAAAGTTCTTGGGTGATTCAGCTATAGAGGCCGTAGATTACCTGACTTTAAGAAAATATCTGGCAGTTCTCAAAGGAAAAAACTTAAACGCAAGGACGATTGCGCGGCACCTGTCTGTTTTAAGGTCCTTTTTTAAATTCTTAACCCGCGAAGGTTATTTAAAAAACAATCCCACACTCAGCATTTCTACTCCTAAACAGGAAAAGCGCCTGCCTTTGTTTTTAACAGAGGAGGAGATTACCCGGTTAATTGAGTCAGCCCTGCCCAAAGATGAAAGAGGCTCACGCGATAAGGCAATTCTGGAGACATTTTACAGCACCGGTGTCAGAATCTCGGAATTAGTAGGATTGGATATTACAGATGTAGATTTTATCGGGGGCATAGTTAAGGTTATGGGCAAAGGTAAAAAAGAACGCATCGTACCTATTGGCGAGAAAGCCATTGCTGCAATCAGGGCCTACTTAGATAAAAGAAAGAAACAGACGGATACGTTATTTTTAAATAAAAGCGGCCAACGTATAACTACAAGAGGCGTAAGATACATAGTAAAGAAATATATCCGTCTTGCCAGCATAAAACAAGGCGTATCGCCGCATACCTTGAGGCATTCTTTTGCCACCCATCTTTTAAATCGCGGGGCGGACTTGCGTAGCGTCCAGGAACTCTTAGGTCATGCAAATCTTTCCACGACCCAAATATATACACACCTTACTACTGAGAGATTAAGGGATGTGTATGATAAGGCGCATCCACGGGCCTGATTTGTTATTAGTTAATCGTTATTCGTTAATGTTTAAGTTATGTCTATAATTTATGATTTAATATTTTTTGTAGTAGTAATTATTTATCTACCGATATATTTATTTAAAAAGAAATTCCATCGTGGGTTTTTCTTGCGTCTGGGGAGATTACCTAAAAATTTAGCATTAGATAGACCTATATGGATACATGCGGTAAGCGTAGGTGAGGTAATGGCAGTAAGGGGGCTGGTAGAGGAATTAAGAAAAATTTTTCCCAATAAAAGACTGGTTATCTCAACCGTTACTTCTACCGGCAACAAGATTGCCAGAAGGATGGCCGGGGAAGGTGACTTTATAACCTATCTTCCTTTGGATTTTAGCTTCATTGTCAGAAATGTTATAGATAGAATTAATCCTTCGGTATTTATTATTGTGGAAACAGAACTCTGGCCGAACCTGATTTCTTATTTGTATCAAAAAAACATCCCTGTTATTGTCGTTAATGGAAGAATTTCAGACAGTTCTTTTAGAGGTTACCTGGCTATAAGATTTCTGATAAAGCCTATTTTAAATAAAATTACTATGTTTTGCGTACAGTCTAACCGTGATGCACAAAGACTTATCTGTTTGGGAGTTTCTGGAAACAAAATAAATATAACCGGTAATATGAAGTTCGATGTGGTAGTATATAAAATCGAAAGCTCTATTTTGGCCGGATACCGCCAAAGCTTAGGCTTATCTTTTTCTGACAGGCTGTTTGTTTGTGGCTCAACCCATCCCCAAGAAGAAAAGGCAATTTTAGAAGTTTATAAAGCATTACAAAAAAATTTATCAAATCTTAAACTCATTATTGCTCCCCGTCATCCGGAGAGGACAGTGCAGGTAGAAAAACTCATTATTCAATATAATTTTACGCCCTTGAGGATTTCTCGGTTAAGCCCCACACCCCACACCCCACACCCCACACCCGTATTTATATTAGATACCGTAGGCCAACTCATAAATTATTACGCCATTGCTGATATCGTCTTTGTGGGTGGAAGCCTGGTTAAAAGAGGTGGCCACAATATTTTAGAGCCTGCGTCTTTAGATAAACCGGTAATATTCGGAGCGCATATGTTTAATTTCCGTGATATCGCAGAGCTATTTCTGATAAACAATGCCGCAATATCGGTCCGCAATACAGAAGAATTAAAGATAAAAATTATATATCTATTACAGAATCCTTCCCGGATAACCGAACTAACTTTACGTGCCAAGGAATTAATATTAACTAATCAAGGCGCAACCAGAAGAAATTTAGAATTTATAAAGGAGGAGGTAAATAAGAAAGACGATGGAGATCAAGGCTAGACGCAAAGGCAATATTATTATATTGGATCTGTGCGGCCGCATTGACGTAAACTCCGCTAATTTTATTGAGGTTATAGGCCAATGCATACGCGATGGTTATCTGGATATACTTTGTAATTTTTCAGAAGTTGATTTTATTGATTATATGGGGATTTCCGTGGTGGTTATTGCTTATAAGGAGATATTAAATAATAACGGCAGGATAAAATTTTGCGATATCCCAGTGCATCTTAAAAGCTTATTTTCGGTTACCGGCCTTGATAAAGTCGTTGATATTTATGCTACGCAGGATTTAGCCATAAATAGTTTTCGGGAAGACAGAGTTATAGAAAATATTAAAAGATTACAGTTACGCAGGAGATTCAAGCGTCTGCCTATAGATATCAAGATAGAATTGAAGGACAAATATAGCAGGAGTCCAAGTCCTATAAAAGTAGACATCTTGAATCTGAGCGCAGTGGGTGCTTATATATACGGCTGCGATAAATTTAAACTGGGGGATGAAGTGGTATTAAGCCTTAAACTTAGCCATAAGCAGGAAGAGATACAGCTTGAGGCAAAAGTAGTGTGGCTGTGCGATAAGCAAATCCAGCCGCATCTGCATCCTGGAATGGGAATAGAATTTTGCAATATCCCCGGTTGCATTCAGGCAAAACTCGTTGAATTTATTGAAAGAAATCTCTCGTTTATGTCCACGGATGAGTAAAAATAGCCCCTGAAAATCTGTTGCCTCTCTATATTCATTGTGATAATATAAAAAGATAAGCTAATAAATAAGATACGTATATTTTAAACTTTCCAATATTAATTATGCAAACTTATCTTTATAATTTAGCTACGGACAAATATAATGGGTTTATTGCCAGTATGTTAAAGTGTTTTCTGTTTATCCTCGCCTTTATATACGGCTTAATAGTAAGAACCTTAATTTTTATTTATCGTCTTAAGCCTTATCGGTTAGATTGTAAAGTTATCAGCGTAGGTAACATTACTTTAGGCGGTACAGGCAAGACCTCTTTGGTTGAATACATCGCCCGCTATCTTAAAAAACAGGGGTATAAGGTAGCGATATTAACCAGGGGATACAAAAGGAAAATTACGGATTACGGATTACGGATTACGGATTATGATACAATGGGTGATGAGCCTTATATGCTTAAAGTTAAGTTAAAAGACATTCCCGTTGTTGTAGATACAAATAGAATCCGTGCAGCTAAGACAGCAATTCGCGATTACGCAGTAGATACGGTTATCTTAGACGATGGTTTTCAACAGTGGAAGATAAATAAAGATTTAGAGATTGTTACCATTGATGTTACCAATCCCTTTGGTAACCAGCATTTAATTCCCAGGGGCATCTTACGCGAACCGCAATCTTCCCTTAAGCGTGCGGATATATTCGTTTTGACCAAAACAAACCTTAATCCTGACTTTCAGGATGTAAAATATTTTTTAGGTTCTCTTAATTCCAAAAGTTTAATTCTAGAGTCAATGCATAACCTTCTGGGCTTTTATATTATGGGGGAGGGCGGCAATGATTTGTTAAGGCCGGATACGCTAAAGCAAAAGACAGTAACCTTATTTTCGGGTATCGGCGATCCGGATTCATTTGAGAATTTAATTATGGACCTTAAGGTTAATATTGGCTTATCTTTTAGGTTTCCCGACCACTATAATTATTCAGGAAAGGATTTAGAGAATATAGTTTCGGAATCAAAAAAGAAAAATATAGATACCCTTATTACTACCGAGAAAGATGCGGCCAGAATTTCAAAATTACCAATTACCGATTACCGATTACCGATTTTTGTCTTACGTATTGAACTCAAACTTACCAAAGATGAACAAGAATTCCATAATAGATTATTGCAGTTGTATACTGTTTAGGCTGTTTGGCCCGCTGATAAGAAGACTGCCACTAAGGGTAGGTCTTTTTTTGGGAGGGACGCTTGGTGAATTATTTTATTATTTTGATAAAAAGCGCAAATCAATTGTTTACTCTAATATAAAAACTGCCTTTAGAAGTCAATTATCGCCCTATCAAATCAGTTGTCTTGCCAAGGAATTTTATCGTTCATTCGGCCAGAATCTCATTGAGGTATTGTTTACCCCTCTGATAAATAAAAAATATATTAATAAATATATCACTATCGAAGGCCTGGATTATATAAAGGAGGCCTTCAAAAAAGGCAAAGGCGTGATTTTTTTAGGAGTGCACGAAGGCAGCTGGGAACTTTCTAATATCATCTGCGCAAATCTAAGGTTTCCTTTCAGAATGTTTATTAGAGACCAGAGATATCCCCGCTTAAACAAACTATTAAACTTCTACCGCAGCCAAAAAGGCTGTAAGTTAATCCTAAGAAAAAATCAAACACGGCAATTGATAGAGGCATTAAAAAATAACGAGTCTATAGGCATGACCGCAGACCAGGGAGGTAAAAGAGGCACTTTGGTTAAATTCTTTGGTCGCGATGCCTCTATGGCCTCGGGAGCAATAAGGCTGGCCTTAAGATATGATGCCGTTCTACTCCTTGGTTTTTATATACGCCAGGGAGGGCCTTACGTCAAGATTATTATTGAACCTGCGTTTAAGATGATAAGGACAAAAGATGAAAAGAAAGACATACAAAACAATCTGCAGCGGGTCATTAATATATTTGAAAAATATATCCTCAAATATCCCAAGGAATATCTGTGGTCTTATAAGATATGGAAATATTCTAAAGAGAAAAAAATTTTGATTTTAAGCGATGGCAAAACCGGACATCTCAGACAATCTTGGGCCGTAGCAGATATAACGAGTGGTTACCTTAACGATAAGGGCATAATAGTAAATATTGATACGATAGGGGTAATATTCAAAAATAAATTTTTTAGATACGCCCTAGCCTTTAGCAGTTTTTTTAGCGGTAAATTCCAATGCCAAGGTTGTCTATGGTGCCTTAAGGGATTCTTAAAAGAGGATAATTATAATTCCCTGATAAGTTATAAGCCGGATATGGTAATATCCTGCGGTTCGTCTATAGCGCCGATTAATTTTATTATCTCCAGAGAAAATCTGGCCAAGTCAGTAGTAATTATGAGGCCGTCTGTTTTAAGCACAAAAAGATTTGATTTGGTGATTATGCCACAACATGACAGGCCGCCCAAAAGAAAAAACGTAATAGTAACGCAGGGCGCCTTAAATTCTATTTGCCAGGATTATCTTGTATCCTGCAAAGATAAACTTAGTTCTTTGGTTGGAATAGAAAAAAAGCCGGTAATAGGTCTTTTGCTCGGAGGAGATACCAAAAGTTTTCATTTAAACAGGAGATTGATGGTCGATATTGTAAAGGGGATAAAGATAGCTCTAGATAAATTAGACGGACAGATTCTGATTACTACTTCTCGTCGCAGTTCTAAAGAAATAGAAGACTTGCTCAAAGAAGAGTTCAAAGGATATCCTCGCTGTAAACTCTTAGTTATTGCCAATGAAAAAAATATCCCTGATACTGTGGGAGGGATATTGGCTTTAAGTAATATTGTTATTGTATCGCCAGAATCTATCTCTATGATTTCTGAGGCAGCTTCAAGCAACCGTTACATAGTTGTTTTTAAGGCTAGGCTAAATCATAGGCATAATTATTTTTTAAATTATATGGCTGGGAATAAATATATTTATCTATGTCAGCCGCCTGAAATAGCTTCGGTTATTGATAACCTCTGGAGGAGGCAACCTGCTATAAATATACTAAAGGATAAGGCCATTGTCGAGAGAGTTTTAAAAAGGATATTATAGAAATAAGATGAATATATTACAGATATTACCTGAATTAAACGTGGGTGGGGTTGAGACGGGAACTCTGGACTTGGCGAAGTATTTAGTTAAGGCAGGACACAAGGCAGTAGTGGTTTCTGCTGGTGGAGAATTAGTGAAGGAACTGGAGACTTGCGGAGCAATACACTATCAATTGCCTGTGCATAAAAAATCCGTCTTTACTATGATAAGGATGATCTCGCGTTTAGTGGAGATTATAAAAAAAGAACAGATAGATATAGTCCATGCGCGCTCCCGGGTACCTGCCTGGATTGCTTACTTTGCCAGCCGCAAAACCAGGAAAGTATTTATTACCACCTGCCACGGGTATTATAAGAAGCATATCTTTAGTTATGTCATGGGATGGGCCAAATCCGTGATTGTCTTAAGCAATGTTATCGGCCGGCATATGATTGAGGATTTCAGCGTCCCTTACGAACGCATAAGATTGATACCGCGCAGTGTGGATTTAGAACGATTTAAATACATAAGCCCTGATAAGAAAAGAAAAAAAGAATTTAACGTCGGCATCATTGGCAGGCTTACTCCCATAAAAGGTCATTTGGATTTTATTAAGGCAATGGCCAAGGTATCTAGGGTTATGCCCTCCGTTAAGATATGGATAGTGGGAGATGCACCGTCTTCTCGTCAGGCATACAAAGAACAGATAGAGGTTTTGGTAAAGAGGCTTGGTCTGTGGCATGCCACCCAATTTTTGGGAACACAGAGAGACGTTCCTTCTATTCTGGCGCATTTAGACCTTTTAGTTCTTGCTACCACTACGCAGGAGGCTTTTGGCCGGGTAATTATTGAGGCGCAGGCAGCGGGCGTTCCGGTTGTAGCTACAAAAGTGGGAGGAGTAGTTGATATTATTGAAGATAATAAGACCGGCCTACTTGTTGCGCCCTCTGATCCTTCTGGCATGGCTGAGGCAATTATAAAGATATCCAAGGAACCGGAATTGGCAGGCAAATTAGCAGAAAATGCGTACAAAAAGGTAAAGGAAAAATATAATGTGGAGCTTATGGTTGAGAGAACCGTCGGTGTTTATAAGGAGGCTTTAGAAAATTTTAAAATTTTAATCATTAAGTTCGGTTCCTTAGGAGATGTAATCCTTTCTACGGCCGCAATAATGGCTGTAAGAAACAAATTCTTACATAAATATAAGATTAGCCTTCTGGTAAGCCAGGAATGCAAGGATGTACTTTTGAACTGCCCTTATATAGATGAATTATTGGTTTGTGAATTAAAAGATAAAGACAAGGGCATAAGAGGGGTTTTAAAACTGGCTGCTCTTTTAAGAAGGAAGAAATTTGATATAGTGATTGATCTGCAAAATAACCGTAAAAGCCACCTCTTGGCTCGCCTGGCCTTGGCTCTTGACCGCTATGGATACGCAAATAAAAAATTAGGATTCCTGCTTAACCATCGCATAAAAGATGAAAAACCACTCATAGATCCTGTAACTCACCAATTTAGGCTCTTAAAGATGTTAGACATAAATTTAGAAAGTTCTCATCTGGAACTCTGGCCTACGCCAGAAGACCAGGGTTATATAGACGAATTCTTAAATTCGCAATGGGTAAACGCAAATCAGAAATTGGTAGGCATAAATATAAGCGCCAGTTCCCGGTGGTTGACCAAGAATTGGCCTTTAAGCCACATCAATAAACTATGCGAGGAGTTATCCCGTCGGGATATACGAGTTGTCATTACCGGTTTAGACGAAGACTTAGGCCTGGCAGATACCTTAATAAATTCAGTTAAATACGCAAAAATTATAAATGCCTGCGCAAAGACTACGGTAAATCAACTTGCCTGTTTGATTAAAAGGTGCAGCGTTTATATTACCTCTGACTCTGCGCCCTTACACATTGCTGCCGCCATAGATACGCCTTTTATTGCTTTATTTGGGCCAACAGATTCCCGGCGACATATCCCGCCAGCAAAGGATTATATTGTGATTAAAAAAGATCTACCCTGCAGCCCTTGTTATAAGTCAAAGTGCAAAACTAAAAAATGTCTGGAGCAGATAAGGCCCGAAGATGTATTGGAGGCAGTTGAGAAACTTTTAAAAATATGAATATCTTATATCTTACCAATCATCTCAACGTTGGCGGTATCACCAGTTATGTTCTCACATTAGCCAAGGGGCTTAAACTTAAGGGCCATAATATATACGTTGCCTCTAGCGGCGGCAAGCTCCTTGCCAAATTTATCCAAGAGGGTATAGTATATATACCCATTCCCATAAGGACAAAATCCGAGATTAGTCCAAAGATTTTAATCAGTACGTTTAAATTATTAGACCCCATAAAGCAAAACCGCATTGATATTGTGCATTCAAACAGCCGAACCACGCAGGTTCTGGGGTGTTTAATAAGTGGTTTTACCGATGCATTGCATATCTCTACCTGCCATGGATTTTTTAAAATAAGGATTTCCCGCCGGGTTTTCCCCTGCTGGGGCAGGAGGGTTATTGCCATAAGTGAGGCGGTAAAAAACCATCTGGTAAAGGATTTTGGAGTCAGAGAAGAAATAATAAGCCTCATTCATCACGGAGTAGATGTAGAAAAATTCAAAATGGATAAAAAAGAAAGACTGGGCGCAGATAAGGAGCCTGTAATTGGAATCATTGCCAGGCTTTCTGAAGAAAAAGGCCATACTTATCTTATTGAGGCAATGCCAGAGGTTATAAGCAGATTCCCTCAGGTGCAATTATTAATCGTAGGCGAAGGAAGGATGAAACAAAGATTGGTTGATTTAACCAAGGTCTTAAAGTTAGAAAACAATGTGCATTTTCTTCCTTCGATTACAGACACGCAAGAGGTTTTTGGAGTTATGGATATATTCGTTTTGCCTTCGCTAAAAGAGGGCTTGGGTTTAAGCCTTATGGAGGCAATGGTCTCAGGGCTGCCTGTTATTGCCTCAGATGTAGGGGGTATAAAAAGTTTAATACAGGATGGGCATAATGGTTTATTGGTAAAACCCGCTGATGACAAAGAACTTTCTTCTGCCATAATAGAATTACTTAGAGATCCGCACAGATGCGGGGTTTTAGGTAACAATGCCCGGATTTTTATAAAGGATAATTTTTCACAGGAAAAAATGATCTCGCAGACAGAAAGGGTATACCTTAAGTGTCTTAAAATATGAAGGCTAAGCGCATACTGATTTTTAATGTTAACTGGTTAGGAGATGTGTTATTTTCTACGGCCACTATCAGGAATATACGGCGTAATTTTCCCGATAGCTTTATAGTCTGTATAATACCCAGCCGCTGTTACCCTATTTTAAAAGACAACCCGCATTTAGACGAAGTCATTATCTTTGATGAAAAAGACAGGCACAGGAGCTTTTTGGCAAAATTAAGTTTCACCCAATTCCTGAAGCGCAGAAGGTTTGACCTTGTGTTTTTATTACACCGTTCCTTTACCCGCGCGCTTATATGCTGGCTTGCTGGCATCAACCAGATTATCGGCTACCATACCAAAAAACGCTCCTTTCTTTTAACTAAAAATATCATTGCGCTCCCTAAAGATACAGTCCATCGCATAGATTATTATTTAAATATTATTGAAAAGGCAGGCCTTAAAGTAGAGGATAGGTATCTGGAGCTTTTTATAACCGAAGAAGATCTAAAATTTGCAGATGATTTTTTAAGTAAGAAATCAATAGATAAAGATAATTATTTGGTAGGTATAAATCCCGGCGGAAATTGGCACCTCAAGCGCTGGCCGAAAGAATATTGGGCGGTATTGTCGGATAGATTAATTAAGGAATTTTGCGCCAAGATTATAGTCACAGGCAGCCCTCAAGATATAACCTTAACCAAAGACATCCAGGATTTAATGAGCGAGAGGCCAATTATTGCCTGCGACGTATTGAATCTTAAACAATTCGGCGCTTTGTGCAAGAGATTAGATTTATTTATAACCGCTGATACCGGACCATTACATATTGCGAACGCAGTTAATACAAAAAAGATAATCGCTCTTTTCGGTCCAACCTCGCCAAATGTAACCGGTCCATATCCTACCAGGAATATAATTATTCTATCAAAAGATATAGGTTGTAAGATTCCTTGCTATGTAGTTAATTGCCGAGATAATCGTTGTATGAAGGCAATTACTCCTGAGCAAGTGATAGAGCGAGTAAAGTTATCGCGGATTAAATAATTCAAAGATGGAAGATATCAAAAAAATCTTATTCATCACACTAAGCAATATCGGTGATGTAATATTAACGCTGCCTGTGCTGGATTATTTAAGAGAGAACTTTGCGCAAAGTAAAATCACGGTGATGGTGGGGCCGCGGCCAAAAGAGATATTCCAGAATAACCCTTATATAGACAGGCTTATTATTTACGATAAACATTCCAGGTTAAAGGATAAGATAAATTTATTTAATGAGCTAAAAAAAGAAAGATTTGATATGGTTATTGATTTGCGCAACAGTCTTTTTGGCGCCTTGCTTCCTGCCAAGTTTAAGACCTCGCCTTTCTTGCATATCCGAGCACATATAAGACATATGAAGGATAGGCACTTGTATAAAATTCAAAAGTTAAAAGTTAAAAGTCAAAAATTTTTAAATGGGGCAAGAAAATCTTTATTTATTAGTCCAAAGAATGAAGAAGATGTCCAAAAGATATTAAAAGAAAACAACATAAAGGAAGAAGACGGAATAGTCATTATTTCTGCAAGCGCAAAGAGTCGTATAAAAAGATGGCCTAAGGAAAAATTTCCGGAATTAATTTCCCTTCTTATAAAAGAATTTAAAGTAAAGGTAATTTTGGTAGGTGATAAAAACGATATCCCTATAAATAAATATATAACTGAAAACTCTTCGTATCCGCTAATGGACTTAAGCGCAAAAACAACCATAGGAAGCCTTGCCTATTTGTTAAAGAAGGCAAGGCTCCTTATCGCCAATGATAGCGCGGTGCTGCATATAGCTGGTTACTTAAATATTCCCACAGTAGCAATATTCGGTCCTACGGATGAAACAAAGTATGGTCCCTGGCCAGAGAAGCACGCAATAGTAAAAAAAGATATATTCTGTCGGCCTTGTCAAAAGGCGCAGTGTAAATTGGGCACGCTAAAATGTATGAGCGCAATAAAAACAGAAGATGTCTTAAGGGCAGTTAGGGAAGTGTTAACTCCTGACTCTCGACTCCTGCCTCCCGAATATAATTTTCAGCGCATCCTCATTGTACGCACTGACCGCATCGGCGATGTTCTCTTATCTACTCCGGTGATTAAGGCATTAAGAGATGCGTATCCTTGCTCCTATATTGCAATGATGATTGGGCCCTATGCAAAAGAAATAATAGAAGGTAATCCTTATCTGGATGAGGCGATAATTTATGACAAGGATATCAGACACAAGAGCTGGCTTAGTTCCATTAAGTTTAGCCTCGCCTTAAGGAAAAAGAGTTTTGATTTATGTATTGTGCTTCATCCTACAAACCGCGCGCATATTATAACTTTGTTTGCTGGTATACCTAAAAGAATCGGCTATGACCGTAAGCTTGGATTTTTGCTCACTGATAGGATAAAATATACCAAACAGTTAGGCCAGAAACATGAATTAGAATATAATCTGGATCTGGTAAGATATTTAGGTATACAACCCCAAGATAAAAACCTCTTTATGCCTATAAAGCCAGAATCGGAAGCGTGGGCACAGAAGCTACTTAAGCAAGAAGGGATAGGTGAATCTGATAGATTATTAGCGGTTCATCCGGGCGCAAGCTGTATCTCTAGAATTTGGCCAGCAGAAAGATACGCTGAGGTGATTCAGAAATTAGCAGAAAAATACGGTTTTAAGACCCTCATTTTATCTGGAACACAGACTTTGGACCTGAAAGCAGTAGATGCAGTTCTTAAGTATTTGCGCATACCCGTGATTAATCTGGCAGGAAAAACTTCCCTGAGCCAAGCAGCCAGTTTACTCAAAAGATGCAGTTTATTAATTTCTACTGATACCGGGCCAATGCATATTGCCACGGCTGTAGGTACGCCCCAAGTGGTGATATTTGGAAGGAATCAGCCGGGTTTAAGCCCATTACGTTGGGGACCCACAAGCAAAAAACATCGTGTTCTGCATAAGGAATTAGGTTGTATCGAATGTCTTGCGCATAACTGCATTAAAGACTTTGCCTGTCTTAAAGCAATTAGCGTGGAAGAAGTCTTAAGTGTTACAGAATCAATTTTGAAGGATTAAATAGCAGTTGATTTAACTATAATTTATGCTAAAATTATAGGTTCGTATGATTAATATACATAAGGTAAAGACATATTCAGTAAAGGTTCGAAAAAGCAAGGTAGATATAAAGGATTTTAGCCAGCCTCCTTTAAAAGGTAGGAGCTTCTTAGGGTTCTATCAGTCCTTACCGAGTATATTAAGGGTAAAGGATTTGCAAGCCGTAGTTGATGCAGTAGTTAAGGCCCATAAGATGAAAAAGTCGGTTATATTCATGGCCGGCGCTCACGTGATAAAATGCGGGCTTAATCCGATATTGATTGAGTTGATAAGAAAGAAAATAATTACTTGCCTTGCCTTAAACGGCGCAGGCATAATACATGACTTTGAGATTGCCCTGCAAGGTAGAACCTCAGAGGACATTGATGAGAGTTTAAGAGACGGCAGATTCGGAATGGGCCGCGAGACCGCGGATTTTCTAAATAACGCTGTTAAAACAGGTGTGTCCGGCGGCTTGGGTTTAGGTTATGCGGTAGCCCGTAGAATCAATAATTCTAAATTACGCTATAAGAATTTAAGTATATTATATCAGGCATATAGGCATAAGGTTCCACTTTGTGTGCACATAGCTATTGGCACAGATATCATACACCAGCATCCTTCTTTTGACGCTGCCTTAGCAGGTGAAGGAAGTCTTCGAGATTTTCATTTACTTGTAGAAGGAGTCTGTCGTCTAAACAATGGGGGTGTGGTATTAAATTTTGGCTCTGCAGTAATGTTACCGGAGGTATTTTTGAAGGCCCTGAATTTAGCACGCAACCTAGGCTTTAAGGTCAAGGATTTTGTCACTGCAAATTTCGATATGTTTTATCATTATCGGCCGATGCAGAATGTGGTTTTGCGTCCGGTAATGTCTGGAGGCAGGGGTTATTATATTATCGGCCATCACGAAATAATGCTGCCCTTCTTAGCGCAGGCAATAATAGAGAAGTCCTAAGAGATGAATTTATCCAAACTAAAAAAGATAATTTCAAAATTTTCCAAAGCAAATATCTTAATCATAGGAGATTTAATTTTAGATGAATACATTTGGGGTGAGGTAGAGAGAATTTCTGCTGAGGCGCCTGTGCCTGTGGTTTGGGCAAAGAGGTGTAGTTATGTGCCCGGCGGAGCCGCCAATGTGGCAAATAACATACGTTCATTAGATGCTAAAGTATCTTTAGCCGGTATTGTCGGGAGAGATAAGAACAGGGATATCTTATTATCTGAATTGAAGAAAAAGAAAATCACTACCCAGGGTATATTTATCGATTCCAAAAGGCATACCACGTTAAAGACGCGCGTTATTGCCGGACATCAGCAGGTAGTCAGGGTAGATTGGGAACATACTGATTCGCTAACTAAAGAATTAAATCAAAGGATGATTAAATTTATAGAAAAAAATATAGATAATTTTTGCGCCATTGTTATTGAGGATTATGGCAAGGGCGTAATCAGCCCGGATTTTCTGGAAAAGATTATTCCCTTAGCGTCTCGCCATAAAAAGATAATAACCGTTGACCCTAAGCAAGAGCACTTTCAATACTATCGCCAAGCCACCTGTATTACTCCCAACCGCAAAGAACTGGAAAATGCAATAAGGAATTTAAAGATAAAGGATACGACAAATAGATTCAGGATGAATACCGACCGCCTCTTTACGGATAAAGATATAGATTCGGCAGGCAAAGAGGTCCTAAAATATTTAGACCTGGATTCGCTTTTGGTTACCTTAGGTGAGCAGGGGATGCGGCTTTTTGAAAAGGAAGGCCGAATTACGCATATACCTACGGTGGCGCAGGAGGTCTTTGATGTTTCCGGTGCTGGAGATACCGTAATTGCCTGTTTCACTTTAGCGCTCTCTTGCGGTGCAACCATGCTTGAGGCAGCGCATATCGCTAACTTTGCTGCAGGTATTGTGGTGAGTAAAATCGGCACCGCAGTAATCAGCCGAAGAGAATTATTGGATAGGATAAAATAATATGGATGTAATTGGCGTTATTCCGGCAAGATATTCCTCGAGCAGATTTGAAGGCAAGGTTCTTGCGGATATACTGGGTAAGCCGATGTTGCAACACGTCTGGGAGCGAGCAAAACAGGCGTTCCTTTTAGACGATTTGATTATTGCCTGTGATGATGAAAAGGTAGCTGGGGTAGCTGAAGGGTTTGGTGCTAAAGTGGTCCTAACTGCAAAGGAGCATACTTGCGGCACAGACAGGATTTGTGAAGTAGTAAATCCCATAGATGTAAAAATAATAATAAATATTCAGGCGGATGAGCCGTTAATTCATCCAATGATGATTGATAGCCTGGCACAAGTATTATTAGACGATAGCTCTATATCCATGGTCACACTGATGAAGAGAATAGAAGACTCGAAACAGATAAGTGATCCCCATGTGGTTAAGGTGGTGGTGGATAAAAATAATTTCGCCCTATATTTTTCCCGTGCACCGCTTCCTTTTAAGGCAGGGAATTCCGAAGTTAAATCACCGGTTTATTATAAACACATCGGCCTATACGGTTACACAAAGGATTTTTTATTCGTCTATAAGAATATACCCGTCTCTAATTTAGAAAAGATAGAACGTTTAGAACAGCTGCGGGTTTTAGAAGAAGGCCTGCGCATAAAGGTTATTGAGACAAAATATGAAACTATCGGAGTAGATACTCCTGCCGACTTAGAAAAGGTAAAAGAATATTTAAAGAAAGAAGAGAAACGCAATGACTGAGATTAAGGTTAATAATATAAAGATAGGCAAAGATAATCCTTTGGTTTTAATTGCTGGGCCTTGCGTAATTGAATCCGAAGCCAATTGCTTAGAAACTGCCAAAAGAATAAAAGATATTACGCAGGCACTGGGAATACCTTTTATTTTTAAATCCAGTTTCGATAAGGCTAACCGCCTCTCTCTAGACTCTTACCGCGGCCCAGGACTAAAACGCGGCCTGGAAATTCTGGATAAGGTAAAAAAGAAAATAAAGGTTCCCATATTAAGCGATATACATTGTCAAAGAGAGATTGAGGAAGCCAAGAAAGTCTTGGATATAATTCAGATCCCTGCATTTTTATGCCGTCAGACAGATATCGTCGTAAATGCCGCTAAAAGTGGCAAAGTGATAAATATCAAGAAGGGCCAATTTTTAGCCCCTTGGGATATTTTGCCTATAATTCGCAAGGTTGAATCTACAGGAAATAAGAAGATTTTGATTACCGAGCGCGGAGCTTGCTTCGGTTATAATAATTTAGTTACGGACTTCAGGAGTTTAGGTATTATAAGAGAGTTTGGATATCCGGTTATTTACGATGCCACACACAGCGTTCAACTTCCGGGCGCTAAAGGAACCTCATCCGGCGGACAGCGCGAATTTGTGGAGGGTCTTTCGCGGGCAGCGGTTGCCTTTGGCTGCGACGGTCTGTTTTTAGAGGTGCATCTGTCTCCCGATAAAGCGCTTTGCGACGGTCCAAATATGATTAGTCTAGGAGAACTCCAGAAGCTTTTAAAGCAGATTAAAAAGATAGAGGCAGCTCTATGGGCATAAATATCATAAGACGCGCAAGGCAGGTTCTGGATATCGAGGCTGAGGCAATAACTAATTTAAAGAAAAATATAAACCGGGATTTTCAGAAAGCAACGCAGCTTATTTTATCCTCCAAAGGAAGAATTGTAGTGACAGGCATGGGCAAGGCAGGTATCATTGGCCAGAAGCTGTCCGCAACGTTATCTTCTACCGGAACACCTAGCCTTTTTCTTCATTCGGCAGAGGCCATACACGGTGATTTAGGCAGGGTCACTGGGGAGGATGCAGTGATAATCCTCTCCAATAGCGGAGAGACAGAGGAGATAAAAAAACTGCTGCCCATATTAAAAAAGATTGGCGCAAAGATAATTGCCATCACCGGTAACCTAAAATCCATCCTCGCTCGTTATAGCGATGTGGTTTTAAATACCGCGGTAAAAAAAGAAGCCTGTCCTTTAGGGCTTGCTCCCACTGCCTCTACTACTGCGATGCTGGCTATGTCTGATGCGCTTTCTGTCTGTCTTTTAGAGTTAAAAGGTTTTACAGAGAAGGATTTCGCTCTTTATCATCCGGGTGGTTTACTGGGGAAAAGGCTGCTTTTGAAAGTAGAGGATATCATGCGTATGGGGCCGGCCAACCCGGTAGTTAGCGAAAACCAGAGAATCTCTTCGGTTTTATTTAAGATTACACGGGTGCGTGCAGGTTCAGCTACTGTAGTAAATAAAAAAGGCAAATTAACAGGCATATTTACTGACGGTGATTTACGTCGGCACTTGGAGAGAGACCCGGACCTTACTAAACGCAAGGTCAAAGAAGTTATGACTAAGAATCCCATAACCGTCGAGCCCCAGATGTTGGCAGCGCAGGTACTACGTATACTGCAGGAGAAAAAGATTGATGAGGTGCCGGTTATCGATGAGCGCGGACGGCCCGTTGGCCTTTTAGACGTGCAGGATTTACTTAAGGCAGGATTAGTATAATGATAAGTGAAAGATTTGCTCGCAGCACTGAAATTTTTTGCCGTCTGCTACAGTTTACGGCTCGTTCATTTGCAGAAATTCCAAGACCAACCAGAATAGCCTGTCAGTTTCTGCATTCACTCGCCGTAATTCCTTGCAGACAAATGCCAAAAAATTTCTAATGTGCTCACTCACAAATGCTTTCACTTATGAACAGAAGAGAATAGAGTAGAGAGTAATAATGGAAGAATTTATTATAGAGAAGGCCAAAAAAATTAAAATGCTTTTATTGGATGTGGACGGAGTCCTAACCGATGGAAGAATTATCTATGACTCTAAGGGGAGGGATTTAAAACTTTTTGATGTCCATGATGGTTTGGGAGTCTATCTTCTGCGCAAGGCAGGAATAAAAACAATACTTATTACCGCCAAAGGCTCACGGGCAATAAAGCCGCGCGCAAGAGACATGCGGGTAGAAGAAGTCTTTGAGGATATCTATCCTAAGACCGCTGTTTTGGCCAAGATTTTAAATAAATACAAGGTCAATACGGATGAATTGTGTTTTGTAGGAGATGATTTAGTAGATTTATGTATGATGAAGAAGGTAGGGCTTGCAGTAGCGGTATTTAACGCAGCCCCTGAAATTAAAGAGGCAAGTCACTATATTACCTCCAGAGAAGGTGGCAGAGGCGCGGTGCGTGAGGTTGCCGAGTTAATACTTAAAACACAAGGCAGGTGGGATGAGGTTTTTAAAGACTATGCTACTTAGAAGATTTATCTTAGTTATCCTTGGTATATTTTTAATCACGCCTATTTTATATGCAGAGGTCAAGAATATACAGGAGCCTGACCAGCAGATTAATGATTTTTCGCTCTGCGGCTATGGTGAGAAAGCCCAGAAGACCTGGGATCTTTCCGCTAAGACTGCGGATATATTTGATAACAACGTAAAATTAAAAGAAATAGTGGGTAATCTCTATGGAGAAAAAGAGGATATCAAGCTTACTGCCGATAAAGGTGATTTTGATAAGCAAGAAGGCAGGGTGCATTTAGAACAAAATGTGATAGTGGCTACTTCCTCCGGAGCAAAACTGACTACTGATTCTTTGGATTGGGATAGAAAGAACCAAATTGTCAGCACCAAAGATGCGGTTAATATAGAAAGAGGCAATATGATTACCGTGGCCCAAGGCGCTACGGGTGAGCCTAATTTGAATAAGATAACCCTTGATAAAGATGTTACGGTAAATATTAATCCGCAAACACAACAGCAAGAAGCATCGGATAAAAATAAAATCATTATTACCTGTGATGGCCCGTTAGAGATAGATTACGAGAAAAAGATCGCCACATTTAAGAATAATGTAAAGGTTGATAGCAAGGATTCTTGGATTTATAGCGATACCATGGATGTGTATTTTATTATGTCAGATAAAGATAATAAAGAAACTAAAGACACGCCCAATGTTATGGGCAACAAGATTGACAAGATTGTTGCGCGAGGCAACGTCAAGATTATACGTGGTGAAAATGTCTCTTATAGCGACGAAGCTATATATACCGCTTCCGATAAAAAGATTAAGCTCCTGGGTAAACCGCGCTTGATAATATATTCAACGGAGGATTTTAATGCATCTGTTGGAAATTAAAGGGCTCTGTAAATCTTACGACGGCCGGGAAATAGTTAGGCAGGTCGATATTTTAGTCAAACGCGGCGAGATTGTCGGCCTCTTAGGGCCGAACGGCGCAGGTAAGACCACCACCTTTTATATGATTGTGGGCGTTGTAGCACCTAACCGCGGCAAGATTATTTTTGACAACCAGGATATAACTAACTTGCCCATACACCAACGTGCCCGCTACGGTATAGGTTATCTATCTCAGGAACCCTCCATATTTAAAAAACTTACGGTAGAAGAAAATATCATGGCTATTTTAGAGACATTGCCTATAAGTAAAACAGAGAGAAAGAAAAGACTGGAGGGCCTGCTTGAGGAATTAAAGATATCTTATCTGGCAAGAAATAAGGCATATACTCTTTCGGGTGGCGAAAGAAGACGTTTAGAGATAACCCGGGCATTGGTCACTAATCCCTCTTTTATACTTTTGGATGAGCCCTTCTCAGGGATAGATCCTATTGTAGTTAACGAGGCACAGGAGATTATCAAGGAATTAAAAGAAAAGGGCTTGGGTATATTACTTACCGATCATAACGTGAGAGAGACGCTTTCCATAACGGATAGGGCCTATCTTATTGCTGAGGGAAAGATTCTTATTTATGGCTCAGCGCAAGATTTAATAAATAATCCGAAGGCAAGAGAGATATATTTGGGCGAGAAGTTCAGGATGTAAGTAAGGACATAAGTTATGGAGCCATATATTAAGAATAATGTAAGCGACATAACTTATCCCGAACGAAGTTACTCTTCGAAGAATAACTTCGGGATCCCGAAGAGACACAAAAACATTTTGCTACATTCGGGATATGTCCGAACTTATCCCCCTGCATTCTTGCAGAATGCAAGAAGGGGGATTAATTCGTCCTTCGCTTTGCTTAGGACTCGATGGACGATTCTAAAACAAAGTGAAGAATCTCGCACAGCAACTTATGTTCACTTCGTTCCATAAGTTGCGTGCTCATTTATTATGAAGACAGAGGTCAAGAAAATAGACGGCACCAAAAGAGAAGTTGGTATTGAAGTAAACGGCGATATTGTAAAAAATAAGTTTGATGAGGTGTTTCAAAGGATTGGCCAGGAGGCAAAGGTTGCGGGTTTTCGTCCGGGCCATGTCCCCAGAGATATTTTAGAAAAGCATTACTCATCACAAGCACACCAGCAGGTTCTTAAAGAATTGATTCCCGAGGCCTATAACCAGGCAATTGATAAAGAGGCTTTGGAAGTTATAGATCTGCCCAATATAGCCGATGTAAAATTAGATAGGAACACCCTCTCATTTAAGGCAACGGTAGAGATACTGCCCGAATTAAACATTAAAAATTACAAAGGATTCAGGGTGTATTACAAAAAAATCGAAGTAACGCAAGATGAAATAAAACACCAAATTGATTCTTTAAAAGAGACAAGAAAGGCCGATACTATAGACGATAAATTTGCTAGGGGCTTAGGTTATCCTGACCTTGCGGAGTTTCAGAAAGCAATAGAGAGGCAGATTTTTATAGAGAAAGAAAACTTACAGCGTCAGAGGATAGAGAAAGAAATAGTGGAGGGCATAATAAAGGATTTGGATTTTAAGATACCGCATTCTCTTATTGAGCGGCAACTGAAAGAATTGGTGAAGCAGGCAAAGGTGGAAATGGCATTAAAGGGTAGGCCCCGCGAAGATATTGACAAACAGGAGAAATCGCTATTTAGCGAACTGGAGCCGGAGGCAAAAAAACAGGTAAAAATTTATCTGAGTTTAGCACAGATTGCCAAAAGAGAGAATATCGCCCAAGATGATCATATGCCTAATCGGGTTATGGAGTTTTTGTTAAAGGAAGCAGACTGGAAAGAAATTCCTTAAAGGATGGTCGAGATGGCAGAAAAAAATATAAATCAAGGCAATATCTTGGTTATTGACGATGAAGAGGTAATTTGTAGTTTAATTAAAGATACGTTGAGTGAGAAGGGATATTCGGTAACTACCACGCAGGATGCAAAAGAAGGCCTGCAGATAACACAACAGAATAGCTTTGATGCCATACTTATTGATTTACGTATGCCTGATCTAGACGGTTTAACTGTGTTAGAGAAAATCAGGCAATATGACCCCGATAATACGGTGATTATGATCACCGGTTATCCTTCTTTTGAGACGGTTAAAGAGGCCTTGCACCTGGGCGCTTTTGACTATCTGCCTAAACCCTTTGATTTGGAGGCGCTATTATTTACTATAATAAGGGCGATAGGCGTTCACAGGTTAAATATAGATAATAGAAGATTACTAAAACAGATTAGCGAAGAGAATATTATATTAGAGAAAAAAGTCATAGAGCGGACCGAGGATTTGCGTAGCCTCTACCGGGATTTACAGACTTCTTATATGCGCACCATAAAGGCTATGGTTGCGACAGTTATGCTAAAAGACCATTATACCTATGGACACTCCGAGAAAGTATCAAAATGCGCTATAATGATTGCCCAGGAGATGAGATTATCGGTTAAAGAAATAGATGAGATTAAGGAGGCCTGCGAACTTCATGATTTAAGCAAGGTCGGCCTTTCTGATTATATTCTTAACAAGCCCGATAAATTATCACCTCAGGAATGGGAAGAGGTTAAGCGCTACCAGTTAAACGCAAAAGAACTCCTTGGGCCTCTGGAATTTCTGCATAATGTAAGAGATCTAATCTGCCAGCACCATGAACGATACGACGGCTCTGGTTATCCTTATGGCTTAAGGGAAGAGGCAATTAAAATCGGCGCGCGGATAATGGCAGTAGCAGATGCGTATGTTGCCATGACCTCCGAACGGCCCTATCGAAAAACCCCCTTTTCTAAAGAAGAGGCGATAGAAGAGATTAAGAAAAACTCAAGGACCCAGTTTGACCCCGGGGTGGTGGAGGCATTTTTAAAGACCGTTGATAAATTATAATTCTACAAGGAGGTGTGTTATGAACACAAGAATGCAGACATTGATTCCTATGGTTATTGAGCAGACCAGTCGCGGCTACGAACGGGCTTATGATATTTATTCACGGCTATTAAAAGACCGCATTGTTTTTATTGGCACACCCATTGATGATAACGTCGCAAATTTAGTTATTGCCCAGATGCTATTCTTGCAGATGGAGGATGTGAATAAAGAGATAAGCGTTTATATTAATTCACCCGGTGGCTCGGTAACCGCAGGGCTTGCCATATACGATACCGTGCAATTTGTTAAGCCTGAGGTAGCTACATATTGCGTAGGGCAGGCTACCAGTATGGGCGCGCTTCTTCTTTGCGCCGGCACAAAGGGCAAACGCTTCACTCTTCCTAATTCACGGATTATGATTCATCAACCTTGGGGCGGCATACAGGGCGCAGCAGAAGATATTTCGCGGCATGCCAAAGAAATCCTGAAACTACGCGACCGCATAAATGAGATATTATCTTTGCATACGAAGCAGCCGCTAGAGAGAATTCAAAAGGATACTGACCGCGATTATTTTATGTCTGCCCAAGAAGCCAAGGAATATGGTTTGGTGGATGAAGTGATTGTTGGTAAGAAAAAATAATTTAAGGAGGGTAAGTTTTATGAGAAAAAATTACTTACTTACACCCGGTCCTACGCCCCTGCCTCCTGAGGTTTGCGAGGCTTTGGCTAAACCCATAATTCACCATCGCACGCCGCAGTTTCAGGTAGTCTTAAAAGAGGTAAGCGAGGGCCTAAAACATGTGTTTAAGACAAGGAACGATGTCTTTATTCTTGCTTCTTCTGGAACAGGCGCGATGGAGGCAGCAGTAGTAAATTTATTATCACCCGGCGATACAGTTATAACCGTCCAGGGCGGTAAATTTGGCGAAAGATGGACGGAGATTTGTAATAATTACGCTATAAATACTGAGATTATGGATGTGGAATGGGGGAAAGCGGTTGACCCCAAAGCGATAAAAGCAAAAATTCAGAGTTTCAAACCCAAAATAAAAGCAGTATTTGTTACTCTTTGTGAGACTTCTACGGGTGTAGTAAATGATATTAAGGCAATTGGAGAAATTCTAAAAGATACCGAAGCAGTACTGGTGGTTGATGCCATAAGCGGTCTGGGAGCAATACCTATACTGACAGATGCCTGGTCAGTGGATATAGTTATTTCCGGTTCACAGAAGGGCCTTATGCTTCCGCCGGGTTTAGGTTTTATTTCGGTTAGTCCCAAGGCCTGGAAATTTATACAGGAGTCTAAGTGTCCGAAATACTATTTTGATTTAAAGGAAGCAAAAAAAGCACTGGATAAGACCGATACCCCGTTTACGCCTGCCATATCTTTAATAATTGCTCTTGGTGAGAGTTTAAAAATGATTAAACAGGATGGCCTTGAGAATATATTTATCCGCCACAAAAAGATGGCAGAGGCTACCAGGAGTGCAATGAAGGCATTGGGACTCCAACTTTTTGCACCCAGTGCTGCCTCAGATGTGGTGACAGCCGTAAAAGTGCCTCAAGGTATAGACGGAGAAAAATTAGTCAAGACCATGCGCGATACTTATGGAGTAACCATTGCCGGAGGCCAGTCTGAATTAAAAGGCAAGGTATTCAGAATTGCCCATATGGGTTACATTGAGGAATTCGATATTATTATCTGTATTTCCTGTTTGGAGAAAGTCTTGGCGCAGATGGGTTATAAATTTAATTTAGGCCAAGGATTAAAGGCCGCCCAAGAGATATTCTATAGATAAAGAAAGCCAAGACATACGAGATGTACACTAAGAAGTAAAGGGGGGACTGTATGAAGATTTTAGTAAGTGATCCATTGTCCGAGGGAGGCCTTAAGATACTCAAGGACGTGAAAGAATTTCAAGTTGATGTTAAAACAGAATTAAAGCCCGAGGTGTTAAAAGAGATAATTAAAGATTACGATGCCCTCATCGTAAGAAGCGCAACCAAGGTAACCAAAGACATAGTTAATTCCGGCATAAGATTAAAGGTAATTGGCCGCGCAGGCGTGGGATTAGACAATGTAGATTTAGAGGCAGCGACACAGAAAGGTATCATTGTGATGAATACGCCCGCAGGAAATACTATCTCCACCGCAGAACACACCTTAAGTATGATTTTAGCCCTGGCTCGGAATATTCCTCAGGCGAATGCCTCGACAAAACAGGGAGAATGGAAGCGCTCTAAATTTATGGGCGTTGAAATTTATAATAAGATACTGGGTATCATAGGCTTAGGAAGGATTGGAAAAGAAGTAGCCAGGCGCGCCCTTTCATTCGGAATGAAGGTAGTGGCGTATGATCCCTTTTTATCTAAAGAAGTGGCAGAGAGTTTGGGAGTAGAAATTGTAGAGTTAAAAGAACTGCTATCGCAGTCTGATTATATTACTGTACACACGCCCTTGACCGATGAGACAAAACATATTATCTCTACAAAGGAATTTGCTGCTATGAAAAAAGGTGTGCGTGTAATAAATTGTGCACGCGGCGGTATAATTGATGAGGTAGCACTCGCAAGTGCCATCAAAGAAGGCAAGATAGCAGGCGCAGCTATAGATGTGTTTGAAAAAGAACCCCCGCCACCTGATTACGAACTCTTAAAGCTAGACAACGTTATAACTACTTGTCATTTAGGTGCATCTACAGAGGAGGCACAGGTTAATGTCGCTATAGAAGTAGCAGAGATTGTGCGGGATGCGCTTTTGGGTAGAGGCATACGCAATGCCGCAAATTATCCGTCTGTAGAAGCAGAGGTATATAAAATTTTAGAAAAGTATATAAATTTAGCGGAGAAGATAGGCGAATTTTCCAGTCAGTTAGTGGAAGGAAGATTCCAGGAATTAAATATAAGTTATAGCGGCGAAATAATTAATTATGATTTAACGCCGTTGACCTTGGCTCTGGTAAAGGGTGTGCTTTCTCCCATCTTAAAAGAGACAGTAAACTTTATTAATGCCACCAGCCTTGCTAAGGAAAGAGGCATAAAGATTAAAGAGGTAAAGATTTCCAAAGAAGAAGAATTCATTACCCTTATTAAGTTGGATATAAAGACCGATAAAGAAACCAGAAGAATTGCCGGCACGCTTTCTCCCAATAAAAAACCGCGTATCGTAAAAATAGATGATTATTATGTAGAAGTTTCGCCTTTTGGCGAGATGATTGTGGTACAGAACTGGGACAGGCCGGGTATTATCGGTAATTTAGGAGCCCTCTTAGGCCAACACAACATTAATATCGCCTCAATGACCTTTGGACGCCAGGAACCAGGAGGAAGAGCAATTTCGGTATTAAATGTGGATAGCCCCGTATCCGCAGAGATTATTGATAAAATAAAAAAAATACAGAATATTTTGGCAGTAAAGGAGATAAAACTATGATATTAAAAGTCAAAAGGCAAAACTCAAAACTAAAAAGTTTAATTCAAAATTTAAAATTTTATGTTTTAGGCCTCATCCTTCTGCCTTCTGCCTTATGCCTTGTGACCGCCTGTCTTGCTAATGAAATCACTATATTATATACCGCAGAGACCCACGCTATGCTCTATCCCTGTAATTGTCCCAAGGAACCGGATGGGGGGGTTAGCCGGCGCGCTACATTGATTAAACAATTAAGGGAAGCCAATCCTTATACGTTAGTCTTAGATTCGGGTGGATTTTTTGCAGGTGGGCTCATGGATGAATATACCCAGAATACACAATTAGATATGCAGCGCACAAAAGTAAACCTTAAGGCAATGGAGCTTATGAAATATGATGCCGCAGTCATCGGAGACGATGAGTTTAATTTTGGCAGTGATTTTCTCTTTGACAGTATAGGCAAGACAAATTTAACCTTTTTATCCTCTAACATAGAATCAGATAAGGTATCAGGCTACATTATAAAAGAATTCGCAGGCACTAAATTTGGTATTATTGGCGTAACAGGCCTTTCTGCTATGCAAAAAGCCACAGATTTAAAATTTATTGAACCAAAAATAGCAGTAGGACGCGCGGTAGAAGAACTTAAGAAAAATGGAGCAGATATTATCGTGCTTTTAAGCCACTTGGGTGAGAGCGATGATTTAAGATTAATTAAAGAGAACCCAGGTATAGATATAATTATTACAGGTCACAGCCGTGCAGAAGATAAACCTTTTAGCAAAATAGACTCTACTCTGGTCTTAAGGCCATCCTGGCAGGGCCGTAGACTCGGTAGGTTATCTTTAGTCCTGCAAGATAATAAAATAAAAGATTTCAAAGTAGAGGAGCTGCGCCTCTCGGATAAAATCAGCGATGATGCACAGATAGTATCGGTTTTGCCGCATTGTTTTTCAGATGCTAACTGTAAGAAAGAGGCTATGACGGGTATCTGCCAGGAGCCAGGTTCGCTTAAATCCAATTGTCAATTTAGCGAAGCCTCTAAAATACAGCTTTCAGTTATCCTGCCAAGGTCCTGTCGTATATGCGATACTGAAAGAATGGTTAAATATTTAAAGACAAAGTTTGCGGGTTTGGTTATTTCTTATCTTTACTATCCTACTGCAAAAGCAAATAAAATGATTAAGGACCTCAATATTAAGGCCTTACCGGTTTATCTTTTAGGCAAAGAAATAGAAAAAGATAAAGGTTTTGATGGTTTAAAAGAAAACCTGGAGTTAAAAGGCAATTTTTATATGCTAAAGCCTTCATTTTCAGGCATTTCTTATTTTCTGGATAGAAAAAAAATAAATGACAAGTTGGATTTATTCATAAGTTTATACGATAAGAATACACCAAGTCTATTAGAAATGATAAAGGAGTTTAATCCGAACATACATTTTCTGGCAGTTGAAAAAGACGATAAATTTGAGGCAGCCAAAGGAAGCCCTGAGGTTGAAGAGTATCTGCGCTGCGTATGCACAGAGAAATATTATCCGCAAAGATTCTGGGATTATATTAGTTGCCGGGTGAAGAATATTAATAGTTCCTGGTGGGATGACTGTTTAGCTGAACCAGACATCAATAAAATAAAGACTTGTGCCCAAGGCGAAGAGGGCAAGGCGCTATTAAAAGAAAATATAAGTCTGAATAAAGAATTGCAAGTTATGTTCGGCCCTGCGTATCTTTTGGATAATCAAGAGATATTCGGTACGCAAGGCGTGCCCCCAAAAGAAGATTTTAGAAAAATATTAAAGAGGTGAAAATATGGCTAATAAACCCAGGATATATATTATTGATGTGACCAATCGCGACGGAGTCCAGACTTCGCGTATCTGTCTTTCTAAATTAGAGAAGACAATGATAAATATGTATCTAAATGAGATGGGCATATTTCAGTCGGAGTTTGGTTTTCCTGTTACAAATCATGAGACAAATTACCTTAATGCCAACTTAGAATTAGTTAAATTAGGCGCGCTTTCTCCCATAAGACTGGGAGGGTGGCTTAGGGCAACCAAGGAGGATGTAAAGACCGCCTTTAAGTTAGTAGCCGGCCTAAAACACGTTAACCTCTCCATTTCAACTTCTGACCAGATGATCATCCATAAATTTAAAGGCAAACTTGATCACGTTTCAGTGATAAAAGAGATGACTGAGGCAGTAAAAGAGGCTGCTAAGTCCGGTGCTGAATCTATCGGTGTCAATGCTGAGGATGCCTCGCGCACCAGAATGGATTATCTTATCGAGTTTTCTTTGGCAGCCAAAAAAGCAGGTGCGGATAGGATTCGTTATTGCGATACGCTCGGATGTGATACGCCTTTTACTATTTATGAGCGCATAAATACTCTCGCCCAGGAGGTCAGGATACCCATTGAGATTCATTGCCATAATGATTTAGGGATGGTGGTAGCAAATTCTATTGCCGGCGCAAAGGCAGTTCTTGATGCAGGCCTTGACGCTTACATCAATACCTGTGTTAATGGTATGGGCGAACGCGCTGGTAACGCGGATTTGGTTTCGGTGGTTTTGGCCATAAAATATGGCAGCGGTATGCAGGATTATTGTCTTGATGAAAGGATAAATCTAAAAGCAGCCTGGAAGATTTGTAAATATGCTTCTTATGCCTTTGGTGTACCCATTCCCATAAATCAGCCAGGCGTGGGCGCAAACGCCTTTGCCCATGAATCAGGCATACATGCCGATGGCGCCCTAAAGGATAGACGCAATTATGAGCTATATGATTTTGAGGAATTAGGCCGGGGAGAACCCGATATAATCGAAACCGGACGCAAAATCACTGCAGGCGAATATTCAGGGATAAAAGGTTTTAGAAATGTATATGAAAAATTAGAGATTGTCTTTAAGGATGAGAAGGAAGCGCATGAGATTTTAGAATTAGTGCGTTATGCCAATGTGCATAACCAGAAGCCGCTTGTTGATGATGAACTGAGCTTTATTGCCAAATATCCGGATATTGCGCGTAAGATATTTAGTATGACGCCGTAGTATTAAGGTTTAAGGTTTAAGAAGAGAGATATAATTTTATGAATACGGTTATAGTCGGTGCACAATGGGGAGATGAAGGCAAGGGTAAGATAATTGATATATTATCTAGAGATGCGGATTATATTGTACGTTATCAAGGCGGTAGCAACGCCGGCCATACGGTTGTCGTCGGGGATAAAGAATATATATTTCACCTCATGCCTTCGGGTATTTTACACAAAGGTAAGGTCTGTTGTATCGGCAATGGCGTGGTTGTTGATTTAGCCGCGCTTATCCAAGAGATTAAGGATTTAGCAAAAGCGGGCATCTCTATTGATAGCCGCCTGAAAATCTCATCCCTTGCCCATGTGATTTTGCCTTACCATAAAATTCTGGACCAATTGCGGGAGTCAAAAAGAATTAAAAAGATTGGCACAACCAAAAGGGGCATTGGCCCTTGCTATGCGGATAAAATCAATCGTTGCGGCATAAGGATGATTGACCTTTTAAATCCGCGGGTTTTGAGAGAAAAGATAAGGGATAATTTAAAGGAAAAAAACGAAATTTTTAAGAATGTATATGGATATAGAGAATTTAGTTTTAATAAGATTTATAAAGAGTATTTAAATTATGGTAAAATACTTTCCAAATATATCTGCAATACCCATTATTTATTGAATAAAGCAATCGCCGAGAAAAAAGATATACTTTTTGAAGGTGCGCAAGGCACATTTTTAGATATTGATTTCGGGACTTATCCTTTTGTTACTTCTTCTTCGGCAATTGCAGGCGGTGCTTGTATTGGTACGGGAGTTTCTCCGGTAAAGATAAATAAGATTGTGGGAGTGGCAAAGGCCTATACTACCAGAGTAGGTGAGGGTCCTTTCCCCGCAGAGTTCGAGCCGGTTTTCCAAGAGTTCATCCGCAACAAAGGTAATGAATTTGGCGCTACTACAGGCAGGCCGCGCAGATGCGGTTGGTTTGATGCGGTGATGGTTAAGGAGGCAATCTTATTAAATAGCATATCAGCCCTGGCGATAACTAAGCTGGATGTATTAGATGGTTTGGAGTCAATAAAGATCTGCACTGCTTATAAATATAAAGGTAAATTGTTTAAGGACTTCCCTTATGATTTAGAGGTATTAGAAAATGCCTTGCCGGTGTATAAACAGATGCGGGGCTGGAGTACGTATATAAATAAAATCAGACACTACCAAGATCTGCCCTCAAAGGCAAAGGCCTATCTGTCCTATTTAGAGGAGATACTCAAGGTTAAAATCTCTCTTGTTTCTCTGGGTTCTTCTAGAGAAGAAACCATATTCGTATAAATAACATACAAAAATCCTTGATAGTATAGGAAATTACATTAGATTCTTCGGCACATTGCCTTTAGAATCAAGAAAAAGCTTCATTAATGAAACTTTTTCTTGACTAAATTTATTGATTGTGTTATAGTCAAAATTTGCGCTTAAAAGAGGAGGAAAACCATGAGAGTTAAATCATTAGCTAAACTAGCAATAATAATATTTTTAAGCTTTAATTTAGCCGGTTGCACATTTATATTCCAGAAAGGCAGACGCTCAGATATCCAGAAAATAGAAGAGCTGTCCAAGCGGCTGGACGAACTGGAGCAGGCCAAAAGACTCCTTGAAGACAGTTTATCACAGGAGATTAAGGATAAACAGGTAAGATTGCAGATGATGGAGAAAGGTTTGGTAATTAGCGTAGTGGGCGATGTTTTATTTGATTCGGGTAAGTCTAAGATAAGGCCTGAGGCCCACTCTATATTAGATAAGGTTGCTTCTGTTTTAGGAGAGAATGTTCCGCAATTAAACGTGGGGATAGAAGGCCATACAGATAATGAACCCATTAGATTTTCGGCTTGGAAATCCAATTGGGAGTTATCTGCTGCCAGAGCCTTAAGCGTCTTACATTATCTCGTTGATAATAAAGGTATTCTGCCCAGTCGCGTATCGGCTATCGGTTATGGCGAATATCGGCCTGTAGCCACCAACGATACAAAAGAAGGCCGTCAGCTTAATCGGCGAGTTGAGATTGTAATTCTGCCTGAAGGGATTACAAAAACAAAGGAAACGCCACAGGATACTCTTGTAGAACCCACAGAGAATCTTAAATAAATTTATCAGTCACCAATCTGGGAGGCATTATGTTTGAGGATATTTTAAAAAACAGGGTTATATTAATATTAGTGATATTGACCGTAATATTTTTTATCGCAACAGTAGGCTCCTGTAGTAATGTGCACCGATACAGAGTCGCACGCGATAAGGAAATGGCTGCAAGATTGGATTTGGAAGAGAAGATGAGTAAGTTTATGCAAGATAAGACAGCAATACAGGATAAGATTAATAGCCTGACCCAAGAATCAGAGGAAGAAAAGGCAGCCCATCAGGCAACCCAAAAGGCATTATTGCAGGAGCAGTTAGTAAATCAGAGCCTGAAAGAAGAGCTTCAGAAGGTCACCAAACTTAAAGAGGCGCTTGAGGAAGACCTTAAAGAGGCATTGGTAACTGGTAAGACGACAAAGTCTAAGAAATGAAATAAAAGAGGTGGATAAAGAAGGATAAAGCTTTTGTCTAAAAAAGGGGATGTTTTCCCCTTTTTTATTCTCAAAAAAAAAGGGGGGGGTGACACAATGGCAATATTAAGGAACATAAAAGATAAATTCAAAAAAATAGTCCAGCAGACGAAAAAAGCACAAACAGCCAAGGGAATTCCGACGGCAGCAGAAAAGAAAAAAAGCATCGAGAAAACAAAAGAGGAAGTTTTAGGAATGCGTGAAATGGCCGTACAAGAAACAAAGTTCTATCACCCTGAAGCCAAGAGGATGCCGCGGCCAATGCCAGAGGAATTACCCTACAGATATGGCCGGGATAAGATTGTATTGCAGGTGCGCGACCCCTGGTGGATACATGCCTATTGGGAGGTTGTTGGTGAGACCCAGAACAGATTAAAGAGACAATTAGGTGAGATGTTCTTTAGTGCCAAGATGGTCTTGAGGGTTTACGATGTAAGTTATATTATTTTTGACGGCACAAATGCGCATAAATTTTTTGATATCGAGATTAAACCGGAGGCAAATAATTGGTATATTGATACTGCAGGCCCGGGTAGATCCTGGTGTGTAGATATAGGCTTAAGATTGACCAACGGTCAGTTTATTATGATGGCTCGTTCAAATACTGTTTATACTCCCACAGAAGGTCCCTCTTGGGTTACTGATGAGGAGTGGATGGTGCCAGATGATATGTTCGCGCGGCTCTATGGCATGGGTTTTGGTCTGGGGCGCAGTTCTCCTGTGGGAAAGGCCTGGCAGGAACGGATAAGAAGAGAACTTTATTCAGGGGTTTTGGCTTCGCCCGGCATTGCCTCTTTGGCCAGCCCCGCCAAAAAGATACCCAAAGTTAGGAAATTCTGGTTAATAGTGAACACAGAGTTGATTGTTTATGGCGCAACCGAACCTGATGCCAAGGTGCGGGTTCAGGGCAGAGAAATAAGATTAAGGCCTGATGGAACTTTTAGTTTGCGTTTTGCCCTTCCTGACGGGAAGCAGGTCATACCCGTTCAAGCAACTTCTTCGGACGGACTGGAAGAAAGAACCATTACTCCAATTGTAACCAAAGAAACAAAATAACTAATTAGTTGGTTAGTTAGATAGCTGGTTAGTTTGGTGGGAAAAGCCTAACCAACTAACTAAACCGACAAACTAAAAAACAAAATATGTATAAAGGGTATTTATGTCTAGTTTTACATGGCCATCTTCCTTTTGTCAGACATCCTGAACATGAGGATTTTTTAGAAGAAGATTGGCTTTATGAGGCAATAACCGAAACATACATCCCTCTTATTGAGATATTCGAAAGGCTATTGAATGATAAGGTGGATTTCAGAATAACTTTGTCTCTGACGCCTACCTTGATATCCATGTTGTCCGATCAGCTTTTACAGGAAAGATATCTAAAGCATATAAATAAACTGATAGAACTGACGCATAAAGAAGTAGAGAGAACCCGCTGGCAACCTGAATTTCAGGGTCTTGCCATAATGTACCTAAATAATTTCTGTAAGGTGCGTGATATTTTTGAAAGGTTTAAACGCAATCTGATTACTGTTTTTAAAAACCTGCAGGATGCAGGCAGAATAGAGATTATCACCTGCGGGGCAACCCACGGTTACTTTCCTCTCATGGATATCTGCAGAGAATCGGTAAAGGCACAGATTAAGGTAGCAGCAAGTCACTATGAGAGCGTTTTTGGCAGGAAGGCCAGAGGATTCTGGCTTCCAGAATGCGGATATCATCCCGGCCACGATGAGTTTTTAAAAGAAGCAGGCATTCGTTATTTTTTAAGTGATGCCCACGGAGTTTTACACGGCACACCGCGGCCAAAATACGGCGTATTCGCGCCGGTATATTGCAAAACAGGGGTTGCCTGTTTCGCAAGAGATTTGGAATCCTCAAAGCAAGTCTGGTCTTCTATTGAAGGCTATCCCGGAGATTATCATTATCGAGAATTTTATCGGGATATAGGTTTTGATTTAGATTACGAATATGTACGTCCTTACATACATCCTGACGGCGTAAGGATAAATACAGGAATAAAATATTATCGCATTACCGGAAGCGAAGAGAAGCAGCCTTATATTCCAAATAAGGCATCTGAGAAGGCAACTGAGCATGCAGGCAATTTTATGTTTAATCGCGAAAAACAGATTGAATACCTTTATGGCCTGCTGCATAAAAAACCCATTATAGTTTCTCCTTATGATACGGAACTTTTTGGCCATTGGTGGTACGAAGGGCCGCAGTGGCTGGACTTTCTTATTCGCAAGATCTGTTTTGACCAGAAGACCATTCGTCTGATTACGCCTTCCGAGTATCTGGCTGATAATCCGCGCAACCAGATTGTTACTCCTTCTTTATCCAGCTGGGGCTGGAAGGGATATAACGAGATGTGGCTACAAGGTCCTAATGACTGGATTTATCGGCACCTGCATACTGCCTCTGAGAGAATGACAGAATTAGCCAAGGGTTTTCGCGCAACAGACGGTTTATTAAGGAGGGCCCTGAACCAGGCATTAAGAGAATTACTTTTGGCGCAGAGTTCAGACTGGGCATTTATTATGGGCACAGGCACACACGTAAATTATGCCGTAAAACGCACCAAAGACCATCTATTAAGATTTACGCGACTATACGAAGATATAAAGTCGGATTCTGTAGATGAGGCCTGGCTTTCTGATATCGAATATAAGGATAATATATTTCCGGGAATAGATTATAGGGTTCATCAATGATGGACAAGAATAACATCCCAAAACATGTAGCGATAATTATGGATGGCAATGGACGCTGGGCAATACAAAGGGGCCTTGCGCGTACGGTTGGACACCGCGAAGGTATTAATCGGATAAAAGAGATTATTAAGGCAGCCGATGATTTGGGGGTTAGGGTATTGACATTCTTTGCCTTCTCTGCGGAGAATTGGTCAAGACCAAAAAGAGAAGTAGATATGCTTATGCGTTCTTTGAATAATTTTTTAGAGCGCCAGATTAGAGAATTAGACAAAAATAACATTAAGTTTAGGTGTATTGGAAGGAGCGAACCCATACCCGGATATCTTCAGGCTAAAATTAAGGAAGCCGAGGGTAAGACAAAGGATAACACCGGCCTAATCGTAGTTTTGGCTTTAAATTACGGAGGAAGGCAGGAAATATTAGATGCCGTAAAACAATTTAGCCTTGAATTTAAAGAAGGCATGACTAATTTCGAAAACCTGACTGTCGAAAACTTTAGTAATTATTTTTATACCAAAGGCCTGCCTGATCCAGACCTTTTAATCCGCACCAGCGGTGAGATGCGTATCAGCAATTTTTTGCTCTGGCAACTTTCTTACGCGGAACTGTATTTTCCTAAAAAATATTGGCCTGAATTCAGGAGAGAGGATCTTGAAAAGGCAATAAAGGTCTACCAGAGGAGAGAACGCAGATTCGGCGGTATAGATGCTAAAAAAAAGGACAATTAGCTCAATTATACTTATTCTGATTGTTGTTGCCACTGTATTTGTTGACTGGCTATGTGGTTTAGTAATCACCGTTTTTATCATCGCCGGGCTTTATGAATTTTTTAGTATGCTAGAGAAAAAGGGCGTAAGCATATATAAATATTTTGGCATAGGCATGGGTTCTGTAATTCCGCTCTCAATACTATTTAAATTTGAACTTACCAAGTCCTGGGAACTCTTGTTTGTAGTTTTAGCTTTATTATTTTTAATACTTATGCAGTTCAGGCGGCGTCAAAATTCGGGTGCAATTGTGGATATATCCACAACCATATTTGGTATAATTTACGTTGCTTGGTTCTTAAGTTTCTTAATTAAGATAAGGTATCTTGCCGGCGGTATTGGCCTTTTCACAGCGGTATTGTTCATTACCAAATTAGGCGATATCGGTGCATATTTAGTAGGTTCGCGTTTTGGCAAGACGCCCTTAATACCTCGCATTAGTCCTAAGAAATCTCTAGAAGGAGCAAGCGGAGGGCTGATATTTAGTTTTTTAGGGGCATTGGCTAGCAAGCCATTTGTAGGTTTATCAACTCTAAATCTTATATTTATCGGTGTATTTTTAGGCATCTTAGGCCAATTGGGTGATTTATCCGAATCCTTGATGAAGCGTGACTGCCAGATAAAAGATTCAGGGAGCTTAATTCCGGGCATAGGCGGAGTTTTAGATTTGGTAGACAGCCTCCTCTTTACAGCCCCGGCATTTTATTTTTATATGAGCATTATTCTAAAATGAAAAACATTGCTATATTGGGTTCTACGGGTTCCATAGGCCAGAATAGTTTGAGCGTGATAAGAGGCTTTCCTGATAAATTTCGCGTGGTAGGTTTGAGCACAAACTCTAATGTAGATATCTTATACCAACAGATAAAAGAATTTCATCCTTTATCTGTTTGCATTAAGGATATAAATGCGGCTTTCAAACTAAAATCTAAACTTAAATCCAGGGGCATTAAAATTTTTATAGGAGAAGATGGCTTGCCAGATATGATTCAGCATAAAAGTATAGACTTGATTATATTAGCTATAAGCGGCTCAGGAGCGCTCTTGCCTTTGTTAAAGGCGATAGATAACGGCAATGATATTGCATTGGCCAATAAAGAGGCAATGGTTGCGGCAGGCCCTATCATTATGGATAAGGCAGGAAAGCAAGGAATAAAGATTATGCCTATAGATAGCGAACAGTCAGCAATATGGCAATGCTTAGACGGCCAGCAGAAGAATAAATTAAAAAATATTTATCTGACCGCCTCAGGCGGGCCTTTTAGAAAGACTAACGGAAAGGCGTTCAAAAATATTTCTTTAAAACAGGTATTAAGGCATCCCAGATGGAAGATGGGTAAGAAAAATACCGTGGATTCTGCAACCCTAATGAACAAAGGCCTAGAAGTTTTAGAGACCATGTTTTTATTTAATGTAGAACTTGACAAAATAAAGATTCTTATCCATCCTGAGGCAATAATCCATTCTATGGTGGAATTTATTGACGGTGTAATCCTGGCGCAGTTATCAGTGGCTGATATGCGCATTCCCATACAATACGCCCTTTCATATCCACAAAGACTCTCTAGCAGATTTTCTAGTATAGATTTTTTAAAACTAAGAAGACTAAATTTCGAGAAACCGGACTTTAAGAAGTTTCCTTGTTTGGAATTAGCTTATCAGGCAGCAAAAGAAAAAGGAACCCTGCCCTGCGTGCTTAATGCTGCCAATGAAGTCAGCGTCGCTGAATTCTTAAAGAAAAGAATAAATTTTGTTTCTATACCCAAAGTTATAGAGAAAGTTATAGATAGACACAGAAACAATAAACAGCCTACTTTAGATGACATCTTAGAGGCGGATGGGTGGGCAAAAAAAGAGGCATATAAAGTTATTGATAAATTATGATTTCCATTATTGTGTTTCTATTTATTTTGGGTCTTCTGATAATCGTCCATGAGTTCGGGCACTTTCTTATTGCCAAAAGGCTAAAAGTTAAAGTGGAGAAGTTCTCCTTGGGTTTTGGCCCGCAGATAATAAGTAAGAAAAAGTCTGATACGCAATATTGCATTAATGCTATACCTTTGGGCGGATATGTTAAGCTCGCCGGAGATAATCCGGAAGAATACAAGGGCAATAGCGATGAATATCTTTCCCGCCCCCCCAAACAGCGTGCCGCAATAGTATTTTTTGGTCCCCTGTTAAACTATGTATTAGGGTTTTTGTGTTTCTGGTTAATCTTCTTTGTAGGTTATCCTACGCTTACTACTAAGGTAGGTGGTTTAATCGATGGCCTGGGAGCAAAGGATGCAGGAGTACAAATAGGCGATAAGATTGTGGCAGTAGATGGTAAAAGGGTAGATTTTTGGGAAGAGATGCAGAATATTATCCAGACCAAAAAAACAGGCACGACAGTAAAACTTTCTATTCTGCGGGACAATAAAGAATATAGGATAGATGTGAAGATAAAAGAAAGAGAATCGGATACTCCCTTGGGACAGAAACGTAGCGTAGGCCTGATTGGCATAACGCCTTATGATGAGATTGTAATAGTAAAACATGGTTTTCTGCAGTCTTTTATTTTAGGCATAGATAAAACTTTAGAGCTTACGGTTATGACCTATAAGGCTATCTGGCGCATGCTCACCGGTAAGTTAGCGCTACGGGAATCTGTAACCGGGCCGCTGGGCATTTTTTATATAACCTCAAAAGCAGCAAGCCTTGGCATTATCGCAGTTTTACATCTAATAGCGGCATTAAGTGTGAGCCTGGCCATATTTAATCTACTTCCTTTGCCTATTTTAGACGGAGGTCATATTTTATTTTTGGCTATTGAGAAAATAAGAGGCAAGGCTTTTAGTATTAAGACAGAGCGCATTATTACGCAAATAGGCCTTAGTTTAATTATATCGTTAGCCATAATTGTAACCTATAATGACCTAATAAGATTTTTTGGGGATAAAATATCTAAATTATTCAACAGATGAAAATCGTAAGGCATAAGACTAAAATCGTAAGAATTGGTAACATCTATATCGGCTCTGATAATCCCATTACCATACAATCTATGGCTAAGACCAAGACCGCTAATATAGAAAACACACTAAAACAGATTAAAGAATTAGAAAATACAGGCTGCGAGATTGTAAGGTTGGCTATAAAAGATATTCTGGATGCCCGTGCCTTAAAAAAGATAAAACCCAAAATAAATATTCCCGTAGTAGCAGACATACATTTTAACTGGCGCTTGGCTTTGGAGGCTATAGATAATGGCGCGGATAAGATTAGGTTAAACCCCGGCAATATCTACAAGAGGTCTGAAATTAAAGAAATAGTCAGCGCCCTTAAATTAGCCAAGATACCTTTGCGTATCGGATTAAATTCAGGCTCGCTAAGGAATTTGAATTCCAAAAGATTAAGTATGCCCGATAAATTAGTGAAGGCAGCCTTAGATTATATAAAGATAATAGAAGGTCTTAAATTCTACGATATAGTTGTTTCGCTTAAGGCATCAACTGTTCTGGATACCATAGAGGCTTACCGCAAGTTATCCAGGCTCTGTGATTATCCTTTACATTTAGGCTTGACGGCAACCGGTTCATCTGGGCAAGGCACAATAAAATCCGCTATAGCAGTGGGTACTCTGCTGCTAGAGGGAATCGGCGACACCATAAGGATATCCCTTACAGATAAACCTTTACAAGAAGTCAAGGCAGCTAAATATATTTTAGAAGCCCTCCAGTTACGTAAATTTGGCCCGGAGATTATCAGTTGCCCTACCTGCGGCAGATGTGAGGTAGACTTGGTTAAGATAGTTAGAGACTTAGAAGCTAAACTTACAACTTACAACTTACAACTTACAACTCATCCACTGAAATTAGCAGTAATGGGCTGCGTAGTCAACGGCCCAGGCGAGGCAAGACAGGCAGATATCGGTATTGCTTTTGGTAAAAATGAAGGACTGTTATTTAAAGATGGTAAACCAGTAAAAAAAGTCTCTTTTAATAGATGCGTTGATACATTATTGAAAGAATTAGAAAATTCGTTAGCCTGTTATTCTATTAGCCAGTTATCCAGTTCAACAGGCAAACAGGCAAACAGGCAAACAGACAAACAGTAAAACGTATGTTTTGGTCAGGAGCGTTTATACCCACCCTAAAGGAAGCACCTCAGGAGGCAGAATCTGTTAGTCATCAACTGATGCTGCGCGCGGGCCTTGCGCGTATGTTGATGGCAGGCGTCTATTCGTATCTGCCTTTGGGCTTGAAGGTATTGAATAATATAGAGAAGATAATACGCCAAGAGATGGATGCCTGCGGTGCTAACGAATTATTGCTTCCGGCCTTGCAGCCACAAGAATTATGGGTGAAATCCGGCCGCGATAAGGATATGGACAAGGTAATGATTAGGTTTGTTGACCGCCGGGGAAGGAATATTTGTTTAGGCCCGACGCATGAAGAAATAATTACGGATTTAGTGAAGAATCATATTTCATCTTACAAACAATTACCTTTGATACTATATCAGATACAGACAAAGTTCCGCGATGAGATCAGGCCGCGTTTCGGCTTGGTTAGGGCATGCGAATTTATTATGAAAGATGCCTATAGTTTTGATAAAGACCAGGCGGGCTTAGATAAAAATTATAAGGCCATGCACAAAGCTTATCAGAGTATATTTAAAAGATGCGGCTTAAACTTTATAACTGTAGAAGCAGACCCCGGTGTTATGGGCGGCAGTGTATCAGATGAGTTTATGGTGCCTGCAGAAAGCGGCGAAGATTTAATCTGGTATTGCCCCAAATGCAAGAATGCCTTGGCATTTAAAGAAGAAAAAGAAGAAATCTGTCCTAAATGCAAAACGAAATTAGAAAAGATAAATAATATCGAGGTGGGCCATATCTTTCAACTGGGCACTAAATATAGTATTAGCATGGGCGCAAATTTTATTGATAGAGACGCAAAACCTAAACCCATTATTATGGGTTGTTACGGCATAGGTGTTTCTAGGCTTATGGCAGCCATTATTGAGCAGAATAACGATAGAGAGGGTATTATTTGGCCGGATGAGATAAGCCCATACAAGGTAGTTATTCTCCCATTAGATGTCACAGATAAAAAGATTAAGAATTTGGCGGGTGAGATTTATAAAGAACTTAACGCAGATGGCATTGAGGTACTTCTTGACGACCGCGATGAACGCGCAGGAGTAAAATTTAAAGATGCGGATTTAATAGGTATTAGTTTGCAGGTAATCATTGGTAAAGAATCTTTAAAGAAAAATACTATAGAATTAAAGATGCGACGCAATCATAAGAAGATTGTGGGCAATAAGCAAACAGTTTCAAAGCAGATAAGGAAGATAATAAATGGATAGGCGTGAGATCATAGCTGAATTAAGAGATGTAATAGGCAGTTATATAAAAGAGCAGGGTTTAGATTTAGTTGACCTGGTTTATAGATACGAAGGCAAGGGTCTGTTCTTAAGGATTCTGGTGGATAAACCCGAGGGCGGTATAAGTTTAGATGACTGTGCCTATCTTAATAATGAGATTAGCAGAATATTAGATGAAAAAAATATATTGCAAGAAAGATATATCTTAGAGGTTGCATCACCCGGCCTGGATAGGCCGCTTACAACAAAGAAGGATTTCTTGCGTTGTATGAATAAAAAGGCAAGGTTCTTTCTTAATGAATTAGTAGAGGAGAGGAGAGAATTAGAGGGAATAATCAATAGTGTAGATGATGAGGCAGTATATATTGATTCGCAAGGCAGAGTCATCAAGATACCCCTCTCAAAAATTAACAAGGCAAAGCGGGTAATAAATAATATCTGAATTGGAGATGGTTATGAGCCAGGAATTATTAGCTATAATAGAGCAGATAGAACGGGAAAAAGGCATAAATAAAGAGATTTTATTTGAGGCGGTAGAAAGCGCCCTTGCCAGTGCTGCGCGCAAGGTTCTTGGTATTAGTCCCGAAGAAAAACTAAGGGTAGAACTGGACAGGAACACCGGTAAAATCAGGGCTTTCAAAAACGAGGAAGAGCTTATCTCCATAGATTTTGGCCGTATTGCCGCTTCGGTTGCCCGGCAACTAATTATACAGAAAATACGCGAAGCAGAAAAAGAGGTGATATTTAATGAATTTCAGGGCAAGGTTGGCGAGATTGTCTCTGGAGCAGTGTATCGCTTTGATAAAGGCAATATCATCGTTGACCTTTTAGGTAAGGCAGAAGGCGTTCTCTTGCGTCGCGAGCAGTCTCCTAAAGAGGAATTTAAACCGGGACAACGTATACGCGCTTACATTGCAGAAGTAAAAAAGGAAACTAAGGGCCTTCAGATTATCTTATCCCGGACGCATCCTACCTTCGTAAAGAAACTCTTTGAATTAGAGGTCCCTGAGATTTACGAGGGCATTGTAGAGATAAAATCTATAGCACGTCAAGCTGGCGAGCGCACCAAGATAGCTGTCTGGTCTAAGAATGAAAAGGTGGATTCTGTGGGTGCATGTGTGGGTATGCGGGGCAATCGCGTAAAAAATATCGTCAATGAACTACACGGAGAAAAGATTGATATCGTGCGTTACAGCGATGATAATAAGGAATATATAAAAGCTGCGCTCTCGCCTGCGAAGATCGCCGAGATAAAACTGGATAAGGAACATCTCAGGGCTGAGGTTATTGTGGATGATGACCAGCTTTCGCTTTGCATTGGTAAGCACGGACAGAATGTCAGGCTTGCTTCTCGGCTCGTGGGTTGGGAATTGGATATAAGGACAAAAGCACCCGCTGCTGCTGCTGAGGCAGAAAAAGAGGAAGCACCCTCATTAGAGCAAATATCCGGCGTAGGAGAAAAAACCCTTGCTCATCTCAAAGAAGCAGGTTTTAATACCATAGGGGATATTTCCAAGGCTAAGATTGAAGACCTAGTAAATATAAAAGGTATTGGCAAAAAGAAGGCGCAGAAATTAATTGAAGAAGCAAAGAAATTAAACAAAATTAAATAAAATATGGCAAGATTAAGTAAACAAGATGTAAAAAGTAAAGTCAAAAAAGTAGCAAAGCCCAAAAAAGCAGTTAAGAAGCCAGGCCAAGCAAAGTCTCCTAAAAAACCAGCAGTTAAGCCTGAGGTTGAAGCAGTTAAGTTAACAAAACCCAAGGCTGTATTAAAGAAGAAAGAAGCCTTAGTATCCAGGCCGGTTAAGATTCCCCGTCATAAACCTCCTGTCTTAGAAAAAATAATTCCCAAAGCTGTTCTGGAGATGCCACCCGCAGATGTTGTTCAGGCAGTTATCAGGCCTCCCAAAGAGAAAACCCCTGCCGTAGCAATTATTCCTAAAGAAGAGAAAATTAAAGTAGCGGTTCCTCCTGTAACCAAGGCGGTATTGAAGGAATTGGAGTTAAAGCTTCCTATTAACGTTAAAGACTTATCAGTAAGGCTACAAGAAAAACCCTCGGTGTTAATTAAGACTCTGATGGGTATGGGGGTAATCGCCAGTATAAATCAGGTTTTAGAAGAGCAACTGGTAAATAAGATTTGCGAAAAATACGGTTATCAGATAAAAAAGGCACCCGACGAAGAAGAGTTAGCTTTACGGATACACTACCAGCAGGATACTCCTGGAGTTATGCAGCTGCGCGCTCCCGTAGTTACGCTTATGGGTCATGTGGACCACGGTAAAACCTCGCTTTTAGATGCCATAAGAAAAACTAAGGTTGCGGAATCTGAACACGGCGGCATTACCCAGCACATTGGTGCTTATAGAGTTATTCTGCCTACAGGTGAGATTACTTTTTTAGATACGCCCGGCCATGAGGCCTTTACTGCTATGCGTGCACGGGGGGCCCGCATTACTGATATAGTGGTTTTGGTGGTGGCTGCAGATGAAGGAATTATGCCCCAGACGCAGGAGGCTATAGACCATGCGCGTGTCGCAGGAGTAGGCATAATTGTAGCTATAAATAAAATCGACAAATCCCAGGCAGATATAGACAGGGTTAAAAAGCAACTTTCCGAACTTAATCTTACTACAGAGGATTGGGGCGGCAAAACCATTACTGTGCCGGTCTCTGCAAAGACAGGGAAGGGAATTGATGAATTATTAGAAATGATACTCTTGGAAGCTCAGATGCTGGAGTTAAAGGCAAATCCCAAAAAATTAGCCTCTGGCGTGGTTATAGAAGCGAAGTTGACCAAAGGTAGGGGACCCGTAGCAACTTTACTTATCCAGAACGGTACTTTACGCCTAAATGAAAATATTATTGTCGGTAAATATTATGCTAAGATAAGGGCAATGTTTAACGACCACGGCCAGTCTGTTACCGAGGCAAGACCATCTTTTGCGGTTGAGGTTCTGGGCTTATCAGGTGTTCCTTATGCAGGAGAAAAGTTCTTTGTTATTGAAGATGAGAAATTAGCCAAGGAATTGGTATTTAAACGCCAGGAGAAAGAAAGGCAGGAACAACTAAGGGCGGTAAAAAGAATCAGCCTGGAAGATTTGTACGCTCAGATAAAAGAAGGAAAACTTAAGGAGTTAAAACTGATCATTAAGGCAGATGTGCAAGGTTCACTTGAGGCGATAAAAGACACGCTGAATAAATTAAATGTCTCGGAGATAAAATTAGATATTATACATGAGGCAGTAGGCAGTATAAATACCTCGGATGTAATACTGGCAGTAGCCTCAAATGCATTGATATTAGGATTTCATGTTACTGCGGATGAGCGCGCTAAAGAATTAATTGTCAAAGAAGGAATAGATGTAAGGACTTATAATATTATTTATGAATTAGCCAACGATATTAAAGCTGCTTTAGAAGGAATGCTTGAGCCAAAATTAAAGAAAGTCTTCTTGGGTAAGGTTGAGGTAAGAAAGATTTTTAAAGTCTCGCGCGTAGGTACTGTGGCGGGCTGTTATGTAAATAAAGGTAAGATTATGCGTGCCAGTCTGGTTGATGTGATCAGAAACGGTCAAACAGTATTTGAGGGAAAGATTTCTTCTCTAAAGCATCTTAAAGATGATGCCAGGGAAGTTACCGAGGGATTTGAATGCGGTATAGCCTTAGAAGGTTTCGATGATTTTAAAGAAGGCGATATTATCGAGGCGTATGAGATTGAGAAGATAGCCAGAAAATTATAAACCAAAAAGTTAAAAGTAAAAAGGTAAAAACTAAAAGTATGAAGAAAAGAATATTAAGCGGTATGCGGCCCACGGGAAAACTTCATTTAGGTCATCTGGTGGGAGCATTGGATAACTGGGTGAAATTACAGGATGAATATGAATGCTTCTTTATGATAGCAGACTGGCACGCCTTAATGTCAGAATACGCAAATCCAGATAATCTAAAAGAGAATCTCATTGATAATGTAGTAGATTGGTTGGCCTGCGGAATATCTGCGCTAAAATCTACCATTTTTGTCCAGTCCCAGGTTAAAGAGCATTTAGAGTTATATATGGTCTTCTCGATAATTACTCCTCTGGGGTGGCTCCAGCGTTGCCCCACCTATAAAGAGCAATTACAGGAATTGACCAATCGGGATTTAAGCACCCATGGTTTCCTGGGATATCCTGCTTTGCAGGCCGCAGATATTTTACTCTATAAAGCAAAGGCAGTTCCTGTGGGTGAAGATCAACTTCCGCATTTAGAATTAACCAGAGAGATTGGTCGCCGATTCAATAGTCTTTATAAAAAGGATGTCTTTGCTGACGCAGAGGCGCTCTTGACTAAGTCTGCTCGGCTCTTAGGCCTAGATGGACGCAAGATGAGCAAGAGTTATGATAATTATATCGCCCTTTCTGAAGAGCCTAAAATAATCAGCAAGAAAATACAGAATATGTTTACCGATCCTTTAAGGATAAAATTAACTGACCCCGGACACCCCCAAAATTGTAATGTGCACAGTTACTATGCCGTATTTGCTCCCCAGAGAAAAAAAGAAATAGATGAACTCTGCCGTAAGGCTAAAATCGGCTGCACTGAATGTAAAAAAGAATTGGCAGGAATAGTGATAAAATTTTTAGAGCCTATTCAGGAAAAAAGAAACAGGCTTCTTGAAGATAAAAAGCAGATATTTGATATATTAGAAGATGGCAGAAAAAAAGCATCCGCTATTGCCCAAGAGACAATGTCTGAGGTGAAAACCCTGCTTAATCTATACAGATGAGTTACAAAATAAAATTAGAAATATTTGAAGGCCCCTTGGATTTACTCTTATATCTGGTAAAAAAAGAGCACCTTAATATTTACGATATACCCATAGCCGAGGTCACCGAGCAGTATCTTGGGTATCTGGAGTTGATGAAACTCCTGGATTTAAATATTGCCGGAGAATTTCTGGTGATGGCAGCAACCCTGATGCAGATTAAATCTAAGATGTTGCTGCCTATCGATGAATCTGCACAAGCAGAAGAAGAGCAACTAGAGGACCCCAGGGCTGAATTGGTGAGGCGTTTATTAGAATACGATAAGTTTAAAGAGATAGCGCAAAACCTAAAAGAGAGAGAGACTAACCAACAAGGAGTATTTAAACGGCCTAAATTGCAGGATAAAGATGTTGCTTTGGATGAAACCCAGACCTATTTCGAAGCCAGTATATTTGATTTAATCACTGCTTTTACCCAGGCATTAAAGGACGTTCCTAAAGAATTATTCTATGAAGTAATTAAAGATGAATTTACCATTGAAGAAAAAATCCATCAGATCCTGCATTTGTTGCTGGATTCTCCTCACGTGTCCCTCTCAGAATTATTTAAGCAAGCCAAGAATAAGTTAGAAATAATTGTGACTTTCCTATCCATATTAGAGCTAATCAGATTAAAAGAAATTATTGCCCGGCAAAAAACCTTGTTCGCAGAGATAGAGATTGTCAGAAATAAAGAAAATATTATGCCCTATGGCAGAAGAGAGAAGACACAAACCAATTAAAGAAAACGACATCAGGCCTCTTAGGTTACAGGAAGATAAGATTATAGGTAGCGAACAGGAGACCGAAGAGGATGTTGTTTTAAATATCTCTTTAAGGCCAAGCAGGCTTTCGGAATTTGTAGGCCAGAAAGAGATAGCGGATAATCTAAAAATTTGTTTAACCGCAGCCAAACAGAGAAAAGAGCCATTGGAGCATATTCTGCTCTCCGGGCCTCCAGGATTAGGTAAGACCTCCTTAGCCCATATCATTGCCCATGAAATGAGCACAAAGATAACTGCTACCTCAGGGCCGGCAATTGAGCGGGCAGGCGACCTTATCGGTATATTAACTAATCTGGAGAGAGGCGATATACTTTTTATTGATGAGATACACCGGCTCTCCAAGGTTGTGGAGGAATTTTTATATCCGGCTATGGAGAGTTTTCAGATTGACTTTGTGATTGATAAAGGCCCGTATGCTAAGACTATAAAGTTTAATCTTAAACCTTTTACTTTGGTGGGCGCTACTACCCGCGTAGGTTTATTGTCCGCGCCTTTAAGGGGTAGGTTTGGTATGTTTTATCATTTGGATTTTTATTCTGTCGAAGATTTAGCCAAGATTATCAAACATTCTGCTAAAACCTTAAGCATGGAAATAGATGAAGAGGCAACACAGGAGATTGGCAGGCGCTCAAGAGGGACCCCGCGTATTGCAAACAGGTTGTTACGCCGCATAAGGGATTATGCGCAGGTTGCAAAGATAAATAAGATAAATTTAGAGATCGCAACCAAGAGTTTAAATGATTTGGGTATTGATAAGGCAGGTTTTGATGATATTGACCGCAAGGTCTTAAAAGTTATACTTGATACTTATATGGGCGGGCCGGTAGGCGTAGAATCAGTAGCCGCCTCACTCAATGAAGAAGTTGATACCATCGTTGATACCATAGAGCCGTATTTACTAAAAGCAGGTTATTTAAAGCGCACTTCAAGAGGTAGGCTTGCCACAAAGCTTGCCTTTGAGCATTTCGGTATCAAATACAATAAAGATAAACAGGAAGAAATGTTTTAAGATATTTTGCTGCGGGTTTTGTTCGCGTGCTGAAATTTTTTGCCGTCTGCTGCGGTTTACTCCTTGTTCGTTTGCAGGAATTCTGTAGCTTGTCTTGTGCGCTGGTCAGTTCCTGCACTCACTCGTCGTAAATCCTTGCAGACTTCTGCCAAAAAATTTCTAATGCACGCTCACAAATCCCTACGCAAAATATTAGAACACATAAAGCTTCATTCGCTCGAAAACCGCCAGATTCATTTTTAAAAATAGGATATTTCTAAGTTATAAAAAATAAACTTCCCGGCAGGTCATATTTTGAAATAGAAGTGGTTTAATTGAAAAGGATGGAGGGAGGAGTGATGAAAAGACATTTAGTATATTTAATGCTTGCGATCATGTTACTAACCATGAATAAAATTGCTATAGCAAAAGAAGAATCAACAGAGAAAATCTATCATTTTGTTTTCAAGGTAGAAAAAACTATTTCAGACAGTGATAATGAATTAATAATGGATAGTTTTAGAAAGAAGACCGATATTTTAGGGATTGATAGATGTATTATACGTAAAGACGGAGATAAATTTGTAATTACTTATAAGACAAATATTAAACCAGAAGATATTATTGCTGAAATACAAGCCGATAAATTTTCTATTCCCTTAACATTATTAACTTATTTCGTTTGCGATGTCTCTGAAAATAAGAAACATTTTTTTGGCGAGGATTCCTCGTCTGCCCCAAAGTAAAGGAGCAGTTTAAATAATTCCGTTTACGGGTGGCTTGGTTTGGTTTCGAGCGTAGGTGTAAAAAACTCAAGACCGGCTACGAGCGAGCATAACGAGCGCAGGAGCATTCTTATGAGGCGAGACTTCTCCGTAAGTAGCATCTATGCGAGCCCCTACCTTGAACTAGAATTACTAAGGGGATGGGGGTGCCCATAGGAGAAGTCAAGCCGAATGCGACGAGCACCGCTGCGAGTGAGGAGATGGGATTGAGTTTAAGGTAAGACAGGACCCGTAAAACATTGATAAAATTATGAAGTTATTATTACATACGTGCTGTGCGCCGTGCCTGATTTATCCCTTAGAACGGTTAAGAGAAAAAGGTTTTAGCGTAACCGGGTTCTTCTATAATCCTAATATTCATCCCTTTAGCGAATATAAAAATAGGAAGCAGGCGATAGAGGATTTTAGTAAGACGGATGATATTGAGATGATTTATCCTGAATATAGGCCTGCTGAGTATTTTCAGGCAGTAAATATGAAGGAAGATAGTAGCGATAGATGCCTTCTTTGCTGGTCTTTAAGGCTAAGAAAGACAGCCCAGGCCGCAAAGGAAAAAGGTTTTGATTCCTTTACAACTACCTTATTAGTCAGCCCCTATCAGGATCAGGAGCAGTTAAAGAAAATAGGTAATGATATTGCAAAAGAGGTAGAAATAGATTTTTACTATGAAGATTTTCGACCAGGCTTCAGAAAGGCGCATGATTTAGCCCGCGCAAAAGGTTTCTACTGCCAGAAATATTGCGGTTGTATTTATTCGGAGGTCCAAAGATGCCAGCGATTGGTAAAGCATTAATCGTCTTCGGTTTTATTTTGATAGGCATGGGCGTATTATTGACTTTTATCAATAAGATTCCTTTTGTAGGCAGGCTTCCCGGTGACTTATATATTCAGAAGAAGAACTTTACTTTTTATTTTCCTATAACCACCTCAATTTTAATCAGTATTCTCCTTTCTCTTATATTTTGGCTATGGTCTCGCCGATAAAACGCATATTAATAACATTTCAGGCCCTGACAGTCATTTCGGTTGTCAGTTGTTTTGCCCAATCATCCCCATATATCCGTGTGGCTATTATACAGGACGCTGTATCTTTGAGCCTTAAAATAAACGGCTCCTATGAAATAGTTGATTCTTTAAGCCAAAAAGTATTATCTGGAGGTAGAAACCTAAAGACTACGGTAACAAGTTATAAATACGGAATCTTGATAGGAGGAATGAATCTTTCTTGCGATAAGGTTTTTATTAAGACAAAAGATGTAGAGAGCCTGATAATAGATGGCAGAAGATTTAATGGCGATATCCAGTTTGTAAAAAAAGACAATTCGCATTTGTTGGTTATTAACTATGTTGACTTAGAAGATTATATCAAAGGTATCCTCTATCATGAGGTCTCGCATTACTGGCCTTCTGAAGCATTAAAGGCACAGGCAATAGTCTGCCGCACCTATGCGCTTTATCAGATGCAGGAAAATAGACTTAAAGATTTTGATGTGACTTGCGATATATATTCCCAGGTTTACGGAGGAAAAACCTCAGAACGCTATCGCACCAATAAAGCAGTCGATGCCACAAAAAATGAGGTTCTTAACTATCAGGGTAAGATTTTCCCTGCTTACTACCACGCTACTTGTGCCGGTCATACTGAAGATGCGTCTTTACTTTGGAACATAGATATCGCGCCTTTAAAAGGGGTTACTTGCGGGTTTTGCCAGGACTCGCCGCATTTTAGGTGGCATAAGGTTTTGTCTTTGGATGAAATAGAGGATACATTAATAAAATCAGGTTGCGCGGAATGTAAGAATATAAAAAACATTTTAATCCTGGATAAAGACAAATCCGGACGCATCAGCAACTTAAATATATTAACTGATAAAAAAGACATAAAGATTGCTGCCAAGGATTTCAGAAATATGCTCGGCCCTAATGTTATAAGAAGCACGAATTTTAATGTGAAGATAATAAATCGCGATGCTGTATTTGAGGGGTTTGGCTGGGGCCATGGCGTAGGGCTCTGCCAGTGGGGTAGCTATTTTATGGCAAAAAAAGGTTATACCTATAAACAGATCCTGCAATACTATTACCCGCAGAGCAATGTTAAAACTCTCGGATTTTGATTACTCTTTACCTAAAGAATTAATCGCCAAGTATCCCCTGAAGCAGCGCGATGAGGCCAGGCTTCTGGTTTTAAATCGCGCGCAAGGTACAATAGAGCACCGTATCTTTAAAGACATATTAGATTACCTTCAAAAAAACGATCTTTTGGTGGTAAATGCTACCAAAGTATTACCCAGTCGTTTAATCGGTTCAAGAATAACCGGAGGTAGGGTTGATGTCTTGCTTCTTAGCCAAAAAAGAGGCCTTACCTTTGCTGCCCTGATTAGGCCCGGCCGGATAAAAATTAAAGAGAAAATATTATTTAATGGCAAAAATATTTATGCAGAAGTAACTGATAAAAACGAGGTGACTTTCTTTGCAAAAGATATAGATGAAGTGTATGGCTTGGGCAAAATGCCGCTGCCGCCTTACATAAAAAGAGAACCCGAGGATTTAGATGATATTTATTATCAGACCGTCTATGCTAAGGATAAAGGCTCTGTGGCTTCGCCTACAGCAGGACTGCATTTTACCAAAGAATTAATGGGGCAGATAAAAGACAAGGGCGCTAACATAACCAAGGTCACCTTGCATATTAGTTATTCCACGTTTAAACCGGTTAAGGTTGAGGATATCAGCACTCATAAAATGGAAAAGGAATATTTTTGCGTTAGCCAGGATGCGCAAAGATTAATTAGAGAGACAAGGGCAAATAATGCCCGTATATTTGCCGTGGGTACAACCAGTTTACGTACGCTTGAGACCTATGCTTCTTTGGGAATAGAAGAAGGCTATACTGATTTATTTATCTATCCGGGCTATAAATTCAAAGCAGTGGATTGCCTCCTGACAAATTTTCATCTGCCGCGCACAACCCTGTTTATATTGGCGTGCGCCTTTGCCACAGAAGGGTTTATCAGGAAAGCATATCAGGAGGCAATAGATAAAGGGTATAGATTTTACAGTTACGGCGATGCAATGCTGATTATTTAGGCTTGATATGTTTAAATTAATCCAGCAGGATAAAAATAGTAGGGCGCGAATTGGGAAATTGACAACTTCACACGGTGAAATTGATACGCCCTGTTTTATGCCCGTGGGTACGCAAGGGACAGTAAAGGCCTTGTCTCCTGCGGAGTTAAATGATGCAGGTGCACAGATTATGCTATCCAATGCTTATCACCTATTTTTACGTCCGGGCATTGAGGTGATTAAGAAAGCAGGAGGACTGCATAAATTCATCTCTTGGTATAAGCCCATTCTTACCGATAGTGGCGGCTATCAGATTTTTAGTCTGGCGCTTTTGAGAAAAGTAAGCGATGAAGGGGTGGAGTTTCAGTCTCATATTGACGGAATGAAGCATTTTTTAAGACCGGAAGACGTGGTTGATATACAGAAGAATTTCGGAAGCGATATTATGATGCCTTTGGATGAGTGCGTGCATTATCCCTGTGCCAAGGATTATGCTGAGGTTGCGATGAAGAGGACGCTTGCCTGGGTGCGGCGTTCTAAAGTGGAGAGTGGACTATTATTCGGGATTGTGCAGGGCGCAACATATGAGGACTTGCGCAAAGAATGTGCTCAAAGATTAGTTGAGATTGGATTTGACGGTTATGCTATAGGTGGAGTTTCAGTTGGCGAGCCTAAGAATTTAAGATATAATATCATAAATTTTGTGGCAGGATATTTACCGCAAGAGAAACCGCGTTACCTTATGGGTTTAGGCATGCCGCAGGATATATTTGAGGCAGTAGAAATGGGTATGGATATGTTTGATTGCGTAATTCCTACCCGCTACGGTAGAAACGGCACTGCATTTATCAGCTCCGGAAAAATTACCATACGTAACGCCACCTATACAGAAGATTTTAAACCACTGGACGATAAATGCGATTGTTATACCTGCAAAAATTTCAGCCGCGCATATTTAAGGCACCTATTTAATACCGATGAGATTTTAGGCTTAAGATTGGTTTCTTGGCATAATGTTTATTTCTATTTAGAGCTGATGCAAAAGATTAGAGAGGCAATTCATCAGGATAGATTTATCGACTTTAAAAAAGAATTCTTTGAGAGCTATAACAATAAAATAGAATAGCAGAAAAATGCGCATCGATATTATTACTATATTCCCTAAAATGTTTAAAGCCGTCTTGAATGAATCTATAATCAGGAGGGCGCAGAATAAGGGTAAGGTAGAGATTTACATGCATAATCTAAGGGATTATTCCTGCGATAAACATAAGAAAGTAGATGACCGGCCTTTTGGAGGCGGTTCAGGAATGGTAATGCGGCCCCAGCCTATTTTTAGGGCAGTAGAAGATATAAAGGCAAAAGTTAAAACCAAAAAGGCAAAAGTTATTTTGTTGTGTCCTCAGGGAGAAAAATTAAATCAAAAAGTTGCTAAAAGGCTGGCAAAATATAAACATTTAATATTAATCTGCGGTCATTATGAGGGAATAGATGAAAGGGTGAGGCAATACTTAGTGGATGAAGAGATTTCTATCGGCGATTATGTTTTAACCGGTGGAGAATTGCCGGCCATGGTTTTAGTTGATTGTATAGTCCGTCTTATGCCCGGAGTTTTGGGTGATAAAAATTCCTTGAATTTTGAATCATTTAAAGGTAATCTATTAGAATATCCGCAATATACAAGACCAGCTAAATTCAAGGATATGTCTGTGCCAAGCATACTTTTATCAGGAGACCATAAAAAAATCCAACTCTGGAAGACAAAAGAAGCTTTAAAGAGAACAAAGAAGAGAAGGCCGGATTTATTAAATTTATGTAAGGGAGATTAAGTATGGATAAAATAAAACTCATTGAACAAGAATATACCAAAAAGGAAGTTCCAAAATTTAATGTGGGTGATACTGTAAGAGTCCTAGTGAAGATTCCTGAAGGAGAGGATAAGGTGCGCCTGCATCCATTTGAGGGCGTGGTTATTGCTAAACGGGGATCAGGAATAAGGCTGAGTTTTACAGTAAGAAAGGTTTCTTACGGAGAAGGCATTGAACGCGTTTTTCCTTTATATTCGCCGAGCATCGAACGCATTGAAGTAATTCGCACGGGTAAAGTAAAGAGAGCAAAACTTTATTATCTAAGAGGGAAAATAGGTAAACGTGCTACCAAAATTGAGACCCAAGAGCAGGAAGAGAAAAAATAAACCATTACTTTATTACGAAAAAAGGCTTAAAAGAAGAGGCTATAATATAATTATCGGAGTGGATGAAGCAGGCCGTGGCCCGTTAGCGGGGCCGGTGGTAGCAGCAGCAGTTGCGCTTAAGAGGACCAATTTTAAAAATTATATAGACGATTCCAAGAAACTAAGCTCCATTCACAGGGAAAATGCCTTCCAGGAAATTATTAGGAAATCCGTGTTTGGTATTGGTATAGTAAATGAGAAAATAATTGACCGTTTGAATATTTTAGTGGCTACGCGTATAGCTATGGAGCAGGCAATAGAAAGACTACTTGATAAAATAAGGCATCAAAAGAAACAACGTATACATATCATTGTAGACGGAGGAGTGAAGCTAGATATAAATCTCCCCTTTAAAAATATTATAAAAGGCGATGCAAAATCCAAGAGCATTGCCTGTGCTTCTATTTTGGCTAAGGTTACCAGAGACCGTATTATGTCTTTATATGACAGGGTATATCCGCAATATAGATTTCTGCAACACAAGGGATATCCTACGAAGGCACACAGGGCTCTCTTAAAGAGATTCGGTCCTTCAATAATCCATAGAAGAAGCTTTCACTGTGTCTAGGCAAAATTTATATTTAGGTAAGTTTGGCGAGGAATCCGCAATTGATTTATTGAAAACCAATGGTTATAGGATTCTGGCAAGAAATTATAAGACCAAGTTAGGCGAGATAGATATTATCGCCCGTGATAAAGATACAGTCTGTTTCATAGAGGTAAAAACGAGACATTCGGATAGATTCGGCCTGCCGCAGGAGGCAATATCCAGATCTAAACAAAGACATATTGCAAAAGTTGCCCTTGTGTTTCTTAAAGAAAATAATCTTTTGGATAAAAGAGCAAGATTCGATGTTATTTCTATAATGCATTCAGAAGATACGTCAAAATTAGATTTGATTAAAAATGCCTTTGAGTTAGACCAGAGTTTTACCTATTAGGAGGAGGTTATGCTTTCCGATATAGAGATTGCGCAAGAAGCCAAAAAAGAACCTATAGAGAAGATAGCGCAAAAATTAAAAATCGATAAAGGATATCTTATCCCTTACGGTAATTATATTGCAAAGGTTGATTTAAGTATTTTAGATAGGCTAAAAGATAAACACAAAGGCAAATATATTTTGGTTACTGCCATTACGCCTACGCCTTTAGGTGAAGGAAAGACGGTTACCACCATAGGGCTATCCATGGCCCTGAATAAATTGGGGAAACTCACCTCTGCCTGTATCAGGCAGCCATCCTTAGGTCCTGTTTTTGGCATAAAAGGTGGCGCAGCAGGCGGCGGTTATTCGCAAGTCTTGCCCATGGAGGATTTTAATCTGCATTTTACCGGCGATGTGCATGCTGTAGGCCTGGCGCATAATCTGGCTGCTGCATTTTTGGATAATTCTTTACTTAAAGGCAATAAGTTAAATATTGATCCCGAAAAGATATACTGGCGCAGGGTAGTTGATGTGAGCGATAGGTCTTTAAGAAATATAAAGATTGGTCTGGGAGGGAAAGAAAATGGTATTCCCCGCGATACAGGTTTTGATATAACCGTGGCTTCTGAGATAATGGCAATATTGGCCTTAAGTTCTGACTTACGAGACTTGCGTCAGCGAATTGGAAGAATAATTCTGGCAGATACCGTTGATGGCAAACCTATAACCACAGAGGATATTAAAGTTGCCGGTAGCATGACCGCTCTTTTAAAGGATGCCATAAAACCAAACTTAATACAGACTTTAGAAAATACGCCTTGCTTTGTCCACGCGGGTCCATTTGCCAATATTGCCCACGGTAATAGTTCTATATTAGCAGATAAAATAGCCTTGGCGCTTTCAGATTATGTAGTTACTGAAGCGGGATTTGGTGTTGATTGCGGGGCAGTAAAGTTTTTTGATATTAAATGCCGCCTAAGCGGCCTCGTTCCTGATGCGGTGGTGATTGTTTGTTCTATAAGGGCACTTAAAGCGCACAGCGGAAGATTTAAGATTGTAGCAGGTATGCCGTTAGATACCTGTTTAGAAAAAGAAGATATACCGGCCATAGAAGAAGGTGTTTGTAATTTAGGAAAACAGATAGAGAATGTCTCTATGTTCGGCATTCCTGTGGTGGTAGCCATAAACAGATTTTCCTGCGATACAGATAAAGAAATAGATTTTGTCAAAAAGAAGGCATTAGAATTTGGCGCAAATGATTGTCAGGTTAGCGAAGTCTGGCTTAAGGGTTCAGGAGGAGGCATAGATTTAGCTAAGGCGGTTATTAAGGCGGTAGGTTTAGCGAAGAATTTTAAGTTCCTTTATCCCTTAGATATATCCATAAAGGAAAAGATTAAAATCATTGCTACTAAAATCTATGGCGCAAAAGATGTAGAATATTCGGATTTAGCGCAAGACAAAATAAAGTTATTTACTGAACGTGGTTGGGATAACCTGCCTATATGTATGGCTAAAACACATCTTTCTTTGTCGCACGATCCAAATCTTAAGGGTAGACCCTGTGATTTTGTTTTGCCCATAAGGGATATTCGTGCCTCAATTGGTGCAGGATTTTTATACCCGTTATGCGGCACAATGCAGACTATGCCAGGACTACCCAGTCATCCTGTAGGTGAAAATATTGACATTGATGAGGAAGGTAATATCATAGGGTTATCATGAGCTATAAAGGCGAGACACTAAAAAAATATTTAGATGACCTGGCAGCAAAACTGCCTGCTCCGGGCGGAGGTTCAGCTGCTGCTTTGACTGCAGCCATGGGTGTTTCTTTAATCAGCATGGTAGTTAATTTTACCTTGGGAAAAACCAAATATGTTAAATATGAAAAAGAATTAAAGAGTATATTATCTAAATCGGAAAAGTTAAGAGAGGAATTTTTAAATCTCGTAGATTTGGATGTCCAAGCTTACCAGAGTAAAAATATAAGAGACGCGCTAAATGTTCCTTTTATGGTTGCTCGCCTCTGTTTCGAAGGAATAAAATTATGTCCTGCACTGATAAAGAAAGGTAATATCAACCTCATCAGTGATGTAGCAGTAGCAGCGGTTCTACTGGAAGCAGCTTTTACTTGCGCATATTTTAATGTAGAGATAAACCTCAAGAGCCTGACAGATAAGACGTTCACTAAGAAAATAAAAAAAGAATTAACCCCGAAAGAAAAAATCATAAGAAGGATAAGGTTAGAGACGGAGGTTAAAGTTGGCAAAATTATTAGAGGGTAAACCCATAGCAGAAAAAATAAAAGAACAGATAAAGCAAGAAATAGTTTCTTTAAAGATAAAACCGGTTTTAGCCAGTATGCAAGTGGGTGATAATGCTGGCGCTGAGTCTTATGCAAAATCCCAGAAAAAACTTGCTGAGAGTTTGGGCATAGAATATCAATTCCATAAATTAAACCAGGATACATCCGAAAGCGAACTCATTCAATTTATTCAAAAATTAAATTCCGATAACTCTATAAACGGCATAATTGTCCAGATGCCCCTGCCGGCCCAGATAGACTATAAAAAGATAAGTCAGTTTATTCTTCCGGAAAAAGATGCGGAAGGCATGCATCCGGCAAATATAGGTAAGATTGTCTTTGGCAAGGCAAATATATTGCCTTGCACGGTAGCAGCAGTAATGGAATTATTAAAAGAAACCGGTGTCAATTTATACGGGAAAGAAGTAGTGATAGTCGGCCATAGTGAAATTGTGGGCAAGCCCTTAGCGCTTTTATTATTAGAGAAATTTGCTACAGTTACAGTCTGCCATATTGGGACAAGTAAGGCAGGTAAATTAGAAGAGCATGTAAAGAAGGCAGAGATTTTAATTGTGGCTGTAGGTAAGGCAGGCCTCATAAAAGGTGAATGGGTTAAAGAAGGCGCTATAGTTATTGATGTAGGTATAAATCGCGTCGGAGATAAAATTGTAGGTGATGTAGAGTTTGAAGAAGCAGAAAAGCGCGCATCGTATATTACGCCAGTTCCCGGCGGAGTTGGTCCTTTGACCGTGACGATGCTGATGCGCAATTTAGTTGAGGCAGCGAAGTTACAGCAGTAATGTTCTTTTAGATATTTTGCTTCGGGATTTGCTCGCGTGCTGAAATTTTTTGCCGTCTGCTACGGTTTACTCCTCGCTTCCGCCAGTATCCTTACGCGGGGCAAGCGTGCTCCAGCGAGTCGTAAATCCTTGCAGACTTCTGCCAAAAAATTTCTAATGCACGCTCACAAATCCCTATGCAAAGTTTATTAATTTTAGCGGGTGGCTTGGCTTAGAAAAACTCAAGACCGGCTCCGAACGAGCATAAGGAGCGCAGGAGCAAGTCTATGAGGCGAGACTTCTCCGTAAGTAGCAGAAGCACGAGCCCCTACCTTGAACCCAAATTACTAAGGGGATGGGGGTGCCCATAGGAGAAGTCAAGCCGAATGCGACGAGCACCGCAGCGAGTGAGGAGACGGGATTGAGTTAAAACTAGGGCAAGATAGGAGCCGATAAATAAGGAGATTAAGTTGACTTTTAAAGATAAAATTCAGGCTGGGAAGTTTTTGGTGACGTCGGAGATTGGGCCACCTAAAGGGATCCAGACGAAGACGATTTTGGAAGACGCAGAATTAATACGCGGCCGTGTTGATGCCATTAATGTTACCGACTTACAGAGTTCAGTGATGCGCTTGGGCTCTTTGGCGGTTTGCGCATTATTAAAGCAAAAAGGCCTTGAGCCGATATTTCAGATTACCTGCCGCGACAGGAATCGCCTGGCTTTACAGTCAGATGTTCTCTCTGCGGCTAGCTTGGGGATTGAAAATATTTTAGCTTTGACAGGAGACCACCCTACCTTAGGCGATCACCCTGATGCTAAACCAGTATTTGATTTGGATTCAGTGCAACTCTTGCAGGTAATCAAAAAACTGCAAGAAGGTTTTGATATGAAGGGGAATAAATTAGAGGGCGCTCCACCTAAATTTTGTGTGGGCGCAGTAGTCAATCCCGGCGCAGATCCCCTGGAGCCGCAGATTATGAAGATGGAGAAAAAGATTGAAGCAGGCGCAGAGTTTTTTCAGACACAAGCGGTTTATGATATAAAGGTCTTTGAGAATTTTTTAAGTAAAATAAAACACCTAAAGACTACTATTTTAGCTGGTATTGTTCTATTAAAATCAGCGGGTATGGCAAAGTACATGAATAAAAATGTTGCGGGGGTATTTGTCCCTGATAATTTAATTAAGGAAATGGAAGAAACCAAAGATAAGGTAGCACAATCAGTAGATATCGCCTCGCGTTTAATCAAAGAATTAAAGCCCATGTGTCAGGGCGTGCATATTATGCCTATTGGCTGGGATAAAGTGGTGCCCAGGGTATTAGATGCATCGGGGTTAGGTAAATTATAAGGAGAAAAGGATGGATAATTTTAAAGAAAAATCTATAGACATAGCCACGCAGGAGGTCTTAAAAAAGGCTAAAAAGGAAAATATTAAGACAGCCTGGGATAGATTGGAGTTGCAACAGCCGCAGTGCGGATTCGGGCAATTAGGCATATGTTGCACTGTATGCAATATGGGTCCCTGCAGGATTGATCCTTTTGGCGAGGGAGCGCAGGTAGGTGTATGCGGCGCAAATGCCGATACCATTACTGCCAGAAATTTAGCCCGCAAAATCGCCGTGGGTGCTTCTGCCCATTCTGACCATGGTAGGGATGTGGCACATACCTTGTCTTTATTATCCGAGGGCCATGCGCATGATTATGGAATATTAGATATCGATAAATTTAAAAATCTGGCCTTGGAATTTGGTATTGATGTAAGCAAAACAAAAGAGCAGATTGCCAAAGAACTCTCTAAAAAATTACTGGAGGAATTCGGTAAGCAGGAAGGAGAGCTCATTTTTTGTAAACGTGCTCCCAAAAAACGGCAGCAGATTTGGAAAAAACTGAATATTACACCGCGCGGCATAGATAGAGAAGTAGTAGAGTTATTACACACTACCACCATGGGCGTAGATAATGACTATAAAAATATTATTAATACGGGTCTGCGCTGTGCGCTTTCTGATGGCTGGGGCGGTTCAATGATAGCTACCGACGTGCAGGATATTATTTTAGGGAGTCCCTTGCCGGTAAGAGGCAAGGTTAACTTGGGAGTATTGAAGCAGGATTGCGTAAATATAGTAGTCCACGGCCATGAGCCTATTTTATCTGAAATGGTAGTTAAGGCAAGCAAAGACCCTGAGTTGCTTAAATTAGCCAAGAGCGCGGGTGCAGAAGGTTTAAATTTAGCCGGTATCTGCTGCACTGCTAATGAGGTTTTGATGCGTCACGGTATACCTGTAGCAGGCAATTTCCTACAGCAGGAATTAGCGATTATCACCGGAGCAGTAGAGGTAATGATGGTAGATGTGCAGTGCATTATGCCGGCATTACAGGAATTAGCCAGTTGCTTTCATACCAAACTTATTACCACAAATCCCAAGGCACGTTTTCCCGGAGTCACTCACATTGAATTCCAGCCGCAAAAGGCCTATGAAGTGGCTAAAAAGATTATTGAATTAGGAATTGAAAATTTTGCTAATAGAAATAAAGAGAGGGTAGATATTCCTCAGCACGAGATGGATTTGGTTGCCGGGTTTACCAAAGAGGTCGTGTTTCAGATTTTAGGCGGTAGATACCGGGCAACCTATGAGCCTTTAAATGAGGCCATTATTTCTGGCCGGCTGCGTGGTTTGGCCGGCGTGGTCGGTTGCAATAATCCTAAGCAAACCCATGATTATTTTCATACTACTCTGGTCAAGGAGTTGATTAAGAATGATGTGTTGGTTTTACAGACCGGATGTTCTGCAATTGCCTGCGCAAAACAAGGTTTGCTTATCCCTGAGGCAGCCAAAACATATGCGGGAAAAGGGCTACAGGAGATATGTGAGGCAGTAGGTATTCCGCCGGTTTTACATTTAGGTTCCTGCGTAGATAATTCGCGTATCTTAACTGCCGCCTCATATATTATTCAAGAGGGTGGCTTGGGTGAAGATTTAGCCGATATCCCCGCAGCGGGTTGTGCACCGGAGTGGATGTCAGAGAAGGCGATTACCATTGGATTTTATTTTGTGGCCTCGGGGGTATATACAATTTTTGGCGCTAGCCCCTTTGCTACTTTAGGTAGCAAGAATCTTACCGATTATTTAACTAAAGACTTAGAAGAAATTGTCGGTGGCCGATTTGAATTCTGCGATGACCCGCTTGAGATGGCAAAACTTATGATTGCGCACATTGATAAAAAGAGAAAAGCCCTGAATTTGAAACCAGTAATGTATTCGTAATCGGTAATCGGTAATTCGTAATTGGTAATTTAAAAATTACGAATTACGATTTGCGAATTACGGCATTGAAACTATAATGAAACAACTCTACTATGAAGTAAAAAAATGCCTGGGATGTAAATCCTGCGAGATTGCCTGTGCAATAGCGCATTCTGTTAGCGGTGATTTATTTAAAGTTTTAAAAGAAGAGGTTCTCTCTTTACCCAGAAAAAAAGTATTACACCTTAAGGATAAAAACTATCCGGTTTCTTGCCGGCATTGCAAGGCACCTATTTGCGTGGATGCCTGTATGGCAGCTGCTCTTATTTTTGATAAAGAAAAGGGCATGGTTTTGCACGACCAGACACGCTGTGTAGGTTGCTGGATGTGCGTGATGGTCTGTCCCTATAGCGCCATCCGGCCTAACATAAAGACCAAGATACCAGTTCGCTGCGATAAATGTAAAGATAAGGATGAGCCCAGTTGTGTTAAGGCCTGTCCCACAGGCGCAGTTATCTGGCAGGAAGAGATACTAATAGATACTAAAAAATGAATCTGTTGTTTTTCTCTGCTTGGGTCGATTTTTGATAATTTTATGTTTTGCTGCGGGTATTTGTTCGCGCTGAAAACTTTCGCCGTGCGCTACGGTTTACTTCTCGTTCGTTTGCAGAAATTCCGAGACTTACCAGATAGCGGCGTCAGTTTCTGCACTCACTCGTCGTAATCCCTTGCGCACTTTTGCCGAAAGTTTTCTAATGCGCTCACAAAACCCTCCGCAAAACTTATTAGCTAAAACCTCCATTCGCTCGAAAATAGCACCAGATCCATTTATAAAAATAGGAATGTTTCTAATTTATCAAGAATAGAAGCCTCCCATAAGTCACATTTTGAAATGGAAGTGGTATAATTGGGGGCAAGGAGGAAAGAAGATGAAAAAGTCCTTATGGTTAATTATAGCCCTGTTATTATTTTCAGTTTGCTTTCAGAATAATATTTTAACTCAATTAGCTGCCGCAGAAGAACCACACTACGACATAACAGCAGAACAAACTCTTAGGGCGGCACAAAGTGTTGACTTTGATGGCGACGGTTTTACTAATTTTCCCGATAATTGTCCTGCGAAGTTTAATCCTGACCAAAAAGATATAGATGGTGATGGAATTGGCGACGCTTGCGACAATTGTCCAATAGTTGCTAATCCTAATCAGGAAGATAGCAATGAAGACGGCTTAGGAGATTCATGCGAATCTATTATTGGCAGAGCTACTTATGACCAAGCCATTTCTCTTTACAATGAAAAAATAAATAATAACCCTAACGATGCTAATGCTTATGCCGAGAGGGGTTTCATCTGTTATGGAAACGGTAGATTTCTCCAAGCTACCGCTGATTTTAGTAAAGCAATAGAAGTTTATCCTTATTATGCTCACGCTTACTATGGACGAGCAGTTACTTATTATGAACAAAAGAAATATGATAAATCGTGGCAAGATATTCATAAAGCAGAATCATTAGGATATAAAGTAGACCCATACTTCCTTGAGAAACTTAAGAAAGCATCAGGAAGAGATAAATAGATACTCTCCCCAAGGTAAAGGAGCAGTTTAAATAATTATATTAGCGGGTGGTTTAGTTTAGTTTCAAGCGAGTGGAGATTTTGCGGTTTGGTGGAGCGCACATTAGAAAATTTTTGGCAAGAGTGCACAAGAATTTACGAGGAGCGAAGGTGGTGCTTCGGCGTAAGCATACTGACCGTAGCGGTGAGTAAACCGTAGTGCACGGCAAAAATTTTCAGTGCGCGGAAGCAAACCGCAAAATTGAAAGGTGTAACATGAAACAATTCGTAATTATCGGTAATTCGGCAGCAGGTATTGCCGCAGTTGAGGCAATAAGACAAAAGGATAAAACATCTAAGGTCATGGTCATATCGGATGAAGATTATTCTTCTTATTGCCGTTGTCTAATCTCTTATTATCTGGCTGGCGAGGTAAAAGAAGATAAGGTTTTATATAAGCCAGAGACTTTTTATAAAGAAAACAATATAGAATTACTCTTAAATAAAAAAGTCCTGCGCGTTGACCCCAAAAAGAACCGCATAACTTTTGAAGATAAAAATCAGCTAAACTATGACTGCCTGCTTATTGCAACCGGCGCAAGCCCAAAATTCCCTGAGATACAGGGCATCAAAAAAAGAGGCGTGTTTGGTTTTCGCACCATAAAGGATGCAAAGGATATCGAAGGCCTGCTGCCTGTAACCAAGACCGCCTCTGTTTTAGGTGGAGGTCTTATCGGACTTAAGGCAGCCTACGCTTTAAAGAAAAGAAACATCGAGGTAAAAGTTATCATTAAGTCCAAACAGGCGTTATCCCAGATGCTGGATTATGAAGCAGCGCTTCTTGTGCAGGAGAGATTAGAAGAGAATGGAATCGAATTGGTTTTAGGCCAGGATGCAACAGAGATTATTGGTAACGGTGATATAAAAGCCGTGAAGCTTGATTCGGGTAAGGTCCTAGGTTCTTCCATAGTAATTGTGGGTAAAGGCGTATCAGCCAATATGGATATAATCAAAGAAACTGACATAAAGGTTAATGAAGGCATAATCGCTGATGATTTACTGCGGACTAACATCTCCAATATTTATACTGCTGGCGATGTATGCGAAAGTTTTGACTTAACCTTGGGTAAATATTCTGTAAATGCTCTCTGGCCTATTGCGGTGGAACAGGGTAAAATCGCCGGAGCAAATATGGCAGGAGAGAATATTCATTACGAGGGCTCTGTGGGTATTAATTCCATAGAATTTTTTGGCCTCGCAGTGATTTCCTTGGGCATATATAAAGTGCGGGATGAAGAAAAAAACTTATTTGAAGAATTGAAGTATCTGGATACAAAGGCCAGGCTTTATAAAAAGTTAGTTTTAAAGGATAATATTCTGTTAGGCGTTATATTAGTGGGCGATATAAAAAATAGCGGTGTTTTCTTAAGGCTCATTAGGGAGAGGATTAATGTATCAACTTTTAAAGAACGGCTACTTCAGGAGGATTTTGGTTACCCTGACATAATGGATTTTGTAAGAGATAAGGAGAGTATCTATGTCTAAAATTGTGGCTTCTGCGGTAATAAGAGGAGCGCATGAGATTTTCAAGCAGGCCTCAGATTTTCTAAACAGAGCCATTAAAGAAAAAGGCGAGAATACTAAGATTGGTTTCCCTGAGACAGCATTTTATCTACCGATGGCCAATGCCCTTTTAGGCGTGAAGGTAGAAACTTTAAAAGATGCATTAGCTATTTTGGAGCACGCCAAGTCTTTATTGCCTAAAGAGCCTTCAGATAAAGTATGGCTTCCTTATTTAGGTGACGCCCTTAATGCAGGAATGTCTACTCTTTTCTGTGAAGAGATAATTGTAGCACTACGTTATCTATATGGTCAGGAGCCGCAAAAAGATTGTAATGGATTTTTCACGGATACGATTATGCGTTCATTAGGAATTCAACTTGTGGATGGCCGTATGCCGGGGTTTGCGGCTATATTAGGTGCTGCCCCAGACAATAAAACCGCGGTTGAGATCGTACGGCAATTACAGGAGAGAAATATTTTGATATTTGTTGGCTCCTCGGTTAATGGTCGTTCCATAATTGACCAATTATTAGAAGAGAATGTCCAGATGGGCTGGGATAATTACATTGTGCCTTACGGCAGAGACACTATCTCGGGAATTTATCCTCTTAATTGGGCAATACGTTCGGCGCTGACCTTCGGAGGCCTGAAACCGGGTCAGGCACAGAAATGTCTTTTATATACCAAAGAGCGCGTATTTGCCTTTGGTCTGGTTTTAGGAGAACTGGATGATATAAAATATGCTACGGGAGCAGGAGCAATCAATATGGGCTTTCCCATAATTGCCGATACTGATATACCGGAAATAAAACCTTCCGGTATTACCACTTATGAGGCCTTAGTCAAAGAATTAGATTATAAAAAGATTGTAGCGCGCTGTATTGAGGTAAGGGGAGTTAAGGTAAAAGTTACCTCAATTCCTATACCTGTCCCTTATGCCGCAGCGTTTGAAGGCGAGCGTGTAAGAAAAGAACAGTTGTATGTTGAATTTGGCGGGAAGGCAAGCCAGTCCTTTGAGTATCTGACTACTAAAAATTTAGATGAGGTTGAGGACGGCAAGGTAGAGTTAATCGGAGCGGATATAGACCAATTAGAGAAGGATAAAAAATCTTCTGCCTTGGCAATTATCGCAGAAGTCGCAGGCCGTAAGATGCAGAAAGACTTTGAGTCTATCCTAGAGCGTCAGATACACCGTTTTATAAATTATGCCATGGGCTTAATGCACATCGGGCAGCGGGATATGAACTGGATAAGAGTATCCAACGACGCATTCAATAAGGGTTTTAGACTAAAGCATATCGGGATTATATTACATGCCATGCTGCATCAGGAATATAGCGCGATTGTGGATAAGGTGCAGGTTAAGATTTATACAAAAGAACCTGACGTAGAAAAATTATTACCTAAAGCAAAAAAGACCTTTGATGAACGCGATGAGCGCATTACAGGCATGACCGATGAGAGCACAGATACATTTTACAGTTGTACCCTCTGCCAGAGTTTTGCGCCGAATCACGTCTGCATTATTACTCCCGAACGGCTGGGGCTCTGTGGCGCATATTCGTGGCTAGATGGCAAGGCATCTTATGAGATTACGCCTACAGGACCAAATCAGCCCATATTAAAGGGAGAGATGGTTGAGGCTAAATTAGGCCAATGGAAAAATATAAATGAATTTGTTTATCAGAAATCCAATAAGACCATTGAAAAGGTAAGTATGTATTCGCTTATGGATTCGCCTCAGTCCTCCTGCGGATGTTTTGAGTGTATTGTAGCCATAATTCCTGAGGCAAATGGATTTATGATTGTGCATCGGGATTATTCGGGTATGACTCCAAGTGGCATGACCTTTACCACCTTAGCAGGCTCAGTAGGCGGCGGCGTTCAGACGCCGGGTTTTTTAGGCGTAGGTAAGTTATATATCGTAAGTAAGAAATTTATATCCGCAGAGGGAGGTCTGAAGCGCGTAATCTGGATGCCCAAAGAGTTAAAGGAGCTCTTAGGAGATAAATTAAAAAATTGTGCCCAAGGTTTAGGGATGCCGGATTTAGCGGATAAGATTGCCGATGAGATGGTAGCTACAACTTCTGAAGAATTGTTGGCCTTTTTACAGAAGGTTAAACATCCGGCACTGGAGATGCCCGGCTTGCTATGATTTTTTTACTTGACCTTTTCGGGTTTTTCTTATATCATTAAAAATGATGAGGTTATATTATCCCTCGAAAGCGCCTTCCTTTATTTATTTAATTTTACTTATATTTTTTTTGGCAAATCCAAGTTTATTTGCACAGCAGGATGTTTTGACAGAAATGCAAAAACAGGCCAGGATTTATCGTATCCAGGGCTGGGATTTGCAGAATCAAGGTAGGATAGAAGAAGCAATTTCCTGCTACCAAAAAGCAATACTATTAGACCCCAGTTACGTAGTAGCATATAATGACTTAGGAATTGCTTTTGAGGCAAAGGGTTGGATAGAACGCGCAAAAGAGATGTATCTGGAAGCTATAAAGACAGCGCCGGATTATCCTAACAGTTATACCAACCTGGCTCTTCTTTATGAAGAGCAGAGGGATTATTCTAATGCGGCGTTATATTGGACAAAGAGGGCTTTTTTGGGTGAAGCTACTGACCCTTGGAAAGAAGCAGCGATGAAGCGGGTTGAGGATATTGCGAGTGCATATCCACAGCTTTATAGCAAGACTCAGATTCAGGCCCCAATTAAAAATGTAACTTTGTTTAATGAAGAAACTACGGCTGAAGATCAAAAACAGGATAATAAAAGCCGTGCGCTTAGTTATCTGTCACGTGCCAAAGAGAGTTTCTCTCAAGGCCAATACGTCACCGCTTTAAAATACGCTACCATAGCCGGATATATGGATTCTTCCAATAGCGAAATAAGTAGCTTTGTAGAACAGGTTCGCAAAACACTTTTGCAATAGAAGACTACGTAAAATCTCTTCCACCTCACTAATTTCCATGTTTGATTATTAATGTCAAAGAACAGGCTTTATCTAATTGACGCTACTGCTTTTTGCTACCGTGCATTTTATGCGCTTTCCGGTCTGACTACATCTTTCGGCCAGCCGACGAATGCTATATATGGATTCACGGTTATCTTAAATAAGATTATTAAGGAATACAAGCCTGAATTTCTGGCTATCTGTTTAGATGTTTCCAGGGATACCTTCAGGCAGAAAAAGTTTGCAGATTATAAGATACAACGGCCCCCCATGCCGGAGGGTCTGGTCAGTCAGATGCCTTTAATCAAAGAGATAATTTCTGCGTATGGCATTGCTATATTTGAAAAAGAAGGTTTTGAGGCAGATGATATTATCGCTACCCTCACCAAAAAAGCACACCAGAAGAGCCTGGAAGTCACTATTATCAGTTCCGATAAAGATATGTTGCAGTTAGTCGATGATCATACGTCCGTATTCAGCCCTTATAAAAACGAAGGTATTATTTACGATACAAAAAAAGTTTACCAGCGTTTTGGTATAAAACCGCCCCAGATACCCGATATAATCGCGCTCATGGGAGATAGCGTAGATAATATTCCCGGCATCCCCGGAATCGGAGAAAAGACAGCAGTAGAATTAATAAATAATTTTGGTTCTTTAAAAAACTTGTTAGAAAATACCGACAAGATTAAACAGGAAAAACTAAAAAAGACGATTACGGAAAATATTGAAAAAATAAAACTTAATAGCGAGTTATCTATCCTTTGCGATAGTATGGATATTGATTTTGATTTAGAGAAAATGAAGCTGGGCCAACCTAACTCAAAAGACTTGTACAGGCTGTTTAAGCACCTAGAATTTAAGAAATTATTGAAAGACCTGCCGTCGGCTGAGGATTCTGGAGAGCAAGTCAAGCTTTTCGGACTCCAAGACGATGAGCTAATTATATACGGAGAGAATGCTGAAGATATCGTGATTCATACTAAAGGAGAAATGCTTTCTTTAAATGGTAACGTTGCTGGAGTTAATCTCACTTTATCAGATGCAAAGATCAAGAAGATCGGCCACGATCTTAAAAAAATAAAAGTGCCCTTGGCTAAAAAAGGTTTTTCTTTGGATGGGCTATATTTTGATACTATGATCGCAGCTTATTTACTGAACCCCTCCAAGGCCGATTATGGATTGAGCGATGTGGCTTGGGATTACTTACAGGCGTTTCCTTCTTCGGGTCCATTATCCGCACAGAAAGCAGTAAGCCTGATAGGGCAGCTGAAGCCGATCTTGGAAGAGCAACTTAAAGTTAAGTCATTAATAAGCCTTTTTTTTGATATAGAGATGCCGCTAGTAGAAGTATTGGCAAAGATGGAGCTAAACGGTATAAAATTAGACCTAAATTTATTAAGTGATTTATCGAAAGATTTAGAAAAGAGATTAATAAAATTAATAGAGGATATTTATGATATCAGCGGCTGTCAATTTAACATAAATTCACCTAAACAATTAAGGGGTGTACTATTTGAAAAATTGAAATTACCGGTGATAAAAAAGAGTAAAACCGGACCATCGACCGATGAAGAGGTATTAAGAAGTTTAGCCGGTTCGCATAAGCTGCCGGCGTTATTGCTTGAGTACCGTCAATTAATGAAATTAAAGTCTACCTATGTAGATACCTTGCCTGAATTAGTGGACAAGAAGACAGGCAGGGTGCATACTTCATTTAATCAAACTGCAACTGAAACAGGCAGGCTTAGTTCCAGTAACCCAAACCTGCAGAATATCCCTATAAAAACGGATATCGGCAGAAAGATAAGACAGGCAATAATCGCAGAAAGTAGAGACGATTATCTTTTATCCTGCGATTATTCGCAGATTGAATTAAGGTTATTAGCGCACATCTGCCAAGATGAAAATCTGATTTCGGCCTTTAAGGAAGATAAAGACATACATAAGGCAACTGCTGCTTTGATATATGGATTAGATAATGAAAATGATGTTACCGATGAGATGCGCGAAATAGCAAAGAGGGTCAATTTCGGTATTATTTACGGTCTCACCTCCTATGGGCTTTCGCGGGATTTGAATATAACGCAAGATGAGGCGCAGGCTTTTATTGATGCCTATTTCTTAAGGTATCCAAAAGTAAAAGAGTATATGCAGGAACAGATTAAAAAGGCAGAAAAAGACGGCTTCGTTACTACCATATTGGAGAGAAGAAGATATATCCCGGAGATCAATAATAAGAATCAAGCGATACGACAGTTCGCCCAGCGCAAGGCAATAAATACCCCTATTCAAGGTTCAGCCAGCGACTTAATAAAATTAGCCATGATTCAGATATACAAACAGATAAAACAAAATAGTCTGAAAGCAATAATGATTCTTCAGATTCACGATGAGTTGGTATTTGAAGTGTCTGGCACTGAGATTGATGATTTCAGCGCATTAGTAAAAGATAAGATGGAGAATGTTTTAAAATTAAACGTACCTATAAAAGTCAAGATAATGAAGGGGAGGAATTGGCTGGAAATGGAGCCTGCCTGCCGGCAGGCAGGGAGGTAGAATGAGGATACTTTTTTGCGCATCCGAGGTTGTACCTTTTGCAAAAACCGGCGGTTTAGCAGATGTTGCCGGAGCATTGCCCTTAGCCTTGGAAGAATTAGGTCAGGAAGTTATTATTACTCTGCCTGGCTATAAGGCAATTGATGATTCTAAGTTTAGAATACAAAGGGTTAAAGAGAACATCTCTTCTTCATCTATAGGTAAGAACATAAAGGTCTATTTTATCAAGAACGATAAATATTTTAATCGCGACGGCCTCTATGGAGACAAGAAAGAAGACTATAAGGATAACCTGGACAGATTTTCTTATTATTGCAGGGCTACCCTGGATTTATTAAAAGAAATAGAATTTAGGCCCGATATTGTCCATTGTCATGATTGGCAAACGGCATTGATTATCCTGTTTTTAAAGACAAAATATGTTACTCACCCATTTTATAAAGATATAAGAACATTATTTACTATACACAACATAGGTTATCAAGGCCTTTTTCCGAAAGAGGAATTTCCCAAATTGGGCATTGATTGGAAATTCTTTAACGTAGATATGCTGGAATTCTACGGGAAAATAAATCTTTTAAAAGGTGGCATTGTTTCATCGAATATTATAAATACTGTCAGCCCTACATACAGCAGTCAAATACAAACCAAAGAATTTGGTTATGGCCTGGAGGGCGTGTTAAGTAAACGCAGCCAAGATGTGTTCGGTATATTAAACGGATTAGATTATTCTATCTGGAATCCGCAAGACGATAGATTTATTATTAAGAATTATTCTTTACAAAGCATAGAGGATAAATATAAAAATAAAGAAGATTTGCAGAAAATATGCAAATTGCCCTTTAAGAAAGATGTACCGCTGTTTGGTATTGTATCAAGGCTTGCGGAGCAGAAGGGATTTGATTTATTGGCAGGAGCAATAGAACAAATATGCAAGATGAATTTACAGCTGGTTATATTGGGTACCGGCGACCTAAAATACCATCTGCTCCTGGAGGATATAGTAAAAAAATACCCTCAGACTATTTCTTTGCATTTGAAATTCGATGATGCGCTAGCGCATAAGATATACGCGGGCTCAGACATATTTCTTATGCCCTCTAAATATGAACCCTGTGGTTTAGGCCAAATGATTAGCCTAAAATACGGCACTGTGCCTTTGGTGTTTAAGACCGGAGGCTTAGCCGATACCGTAACCGAAGATAATGGATTTGTATTCGATAAATATAAAAAAGAAGATTTAATGAAAACCATGCAGAAGACAATAATGCTATTTAAAGATAAAAAGAAATGGGCTGAACTTATGCAACGAGGCATGCAATATAATTTTTCCTGGGCAGAGTCAGCCAAGAAATACATAAAACTGTATGAGAGGGCAAAATCGAAATAAAAAAAAAGTAGTCATAGGAATCACCGGGAGCTTCGGCAGCGGCAAAACCACCGTAGCCAGGTATTTTAAATCCTTGGGCGCTTGTGTTTTTGATGCGGATACGATTGCACACAAGATTATTCAGCCGGGTAGTAATATTTATAAAAAAATAGTTGATGCCTTTGGCTGCAATATTCTCAAAAAAAACAAAGACATAGACCGTGACAGATTAGCAAGGATAGTATTCGATAATAAGGATTTATTAAACAGATTAAATAAGATTATGCATCCTAAGATAATAAAGATTATGAAAGAAAGAATAAAGAATTCACCCAAAAATATCATTGTTTTGGATGTACCTTTACTTGTAGAGGCGGGATTAAGAAGATTAGCAGATAAATTAATTGTGGTGAAAACAACAAGGCAAAAACAGATTGAAAGAATTCTTAAATATAAACGCTCTCTTAAGAAAGCAGATATATTAAAGCGGATTAAATATCAGATGCCTATAAGTTATAAGGTCCGCCTTGCGGATTTTGTAATAGATAATAGTAAGACATTAGAAGAAACAAAGAAACAGGTAGGGAAAATAAGGAGGTTGTTGTGGAAAAATCAGATATAAGTAGCTTAAAAGAGATGAAGATTACCGAGTTAAATAAGCTTGCCAGGGACTTAAATGTTAATAGCATCAGCGGTCTTAAAAAACAGGATTTAATCTTTAAGATATTGCAGGCGCAGGCGGAGAAACAAGGACTTATGTTCGGAGAGGGAATCTTAGAAATACTGCCTGAGGGTTTTGGCTTCTTAAGGTCTCCCAATTATAATTATCTGCCCTGTCCGGACGATATTTATGTATCGCCTTCACAGATAAGAAAGTTTGATTTAAGGACAGGGGATACGGTTAGCGGCGAGATACGGCCTCCTAAAGAGGGAGAGAAATACTTTGCGCTCCTAAAAGTCCAGGCAGTAAATTTCGAGAATCCCGAGGAAGTAAAAGAAAAAGTCCTTTTTGATAACCTCACCCCCATATATCCTCATGAGCACTTTATTTTAGAAACTAAACCCGAAGAGATATCCATGCGCATTTTAGATTTACTCGCTCCTATAGGAAAAGGCCAGCGCGCTCTTATTGTGGCACAGCCCTACAGCGGTAAAACAGTATTGTTACAGAAAATAGCCAATTCCATAACTACCAACCATCCTGATGTGATATTAATTGTACTTCTGATAGACGAGCGGCCGGAGGAAGTCACCGATATGCAACGGCATGTTAAGGGCGAGGTTATATCTTCAACCTTTGATGAAGCACCGGAAAGGCATGTCCAGGTTGCAGAAATTGTATTGGAGAAGGCAAAAAGGCTAGTGGAGCACAAAAGGGATGTGGTGGTTCTCTTGGATAGTATAACGCGCCTGGCACGGGCTTATAATGCGGTCGTCCCCCATAGCGGAAAAGTTTTATCCGGCGGCATAGATTCCAATGCTCTTCAGAAGCCAAAGAGGTTTTTCGGCGCAGCCCGTGCAATAGAGGAAGGCGGAAGTCTTACCATAATTGCTACAGCATTGGTGGATACAGGCAGCAGAATGGATGAAGTCATCTTTGAAGAATTTAAAGGCACCGGCAATATGGAATTACAACTGGATAGAAACTTGTTCCAAAGAAGGATATATCCTGCTATAGATATAAAACGCTCTAACACCCGGCACGAAGAGTTGCTCCTAAAGCAGGAAATTTTACAGAGGTCCTGGATATTAAGAAAGGTCTTAAACGAACTAAATAATATAGAGGCAATGGAACTTTTAATCGAGAAGTTGTCCAAAACAAAGGATAACGAAGAATTCTTAAATAGCATGAATCAATAAAACATAAAAGGGGAGGATTAGCGAATGAAAGACAATATTCATCCTAAATATCAGGACTGCGTGATTGTTTGTGCCTGTGGCAATACTATTCATACGCGCTCAACCAAACCAAACATAAGGGTTGAGGTCTGCTCAAAATGCCATCCGTTTTTTACGGGTAAACAAAAGTTCTTAGATTCCGCAGGTAGAGTGGATAAGTTTATGAAAAAATACGGCAAGAAAGCAACCGAATAATGGAACTTAAGCAGTTAGAAAAAATAGAAAACCGTTATCAGGAATTAGAGCACCTTTTGGCTCACCTTGAGGTCATAAATAATAAAGACCAATACAATAAGCATGCCAAGGAACTATCGGATTTAAAAGAAAGTGTATCCTTATTTAGGGAATACAAAAAGGTGCTGCGTGAGATAGAAGATCTGGAGGTTATGCTTAAAGAAAAACATGAACAGCAATTTCTGGAATTAGCCCGCAAGGAACTCCAGGATTTAAAAAATAAACTGCTGAATTTAGAAGAAAGCATTCAGCAATCCTTGGCCCAAGAAGATGAGGAGGGCGGTAAGGATGTGATTGTAGAAATAAGGCAGGGCACCGGAGGCGATGAGGCAGGCTTATTTGCCGCTGATCTTTATCGGATGTATACTAAATACGCTGCCAATAGAGGCTGGGCTGTAGAATTAATGTCCGCCAATCCCACAGCGCTGGGGGGTTTTAAAGAAATAGTTTTTAGTATCAAAGGTAAAGCCGCTTATAAGAGGCTTAAATTCGAAAGCGGCGTACATCGGGTACAGCGTGTTCCTAGTACCGAATCACAAGGAAGAATTCATACCTCAACAGCCACTGTCGCGGTATTAATAGAACCCGAAGAGGTAGATTTTGTTATTGAGCCGAAAGACTTAAGGATAGATACTTATAGGTCTTCCGGGCCCGGGGGTCAACACATGCAAAAGACCGATTCGGCTGTGAGGATTACACACTTACCTACAGGGACAGTGGTTGCCTGTCAGGACGAGCGTTCGCAGATAAAAAATAAAAATAAAGCAATGAGAATTCTGCGCGCCAGGCTTCTGGATGCTAAAAGAATAGAAGATGCCAAAAAGATATCTGCCGAAAGAAAATCCCAGATTGGTTCAGGTGATAGAAGCGAAAAAATCCGCACTTATAATTTTCCCGATCGGCGCGTTACAGACCATCGCATAAATTTTACCTCGCATCAACTGGAGGCAATCTTGGGGGGCAACTTAGACGAATTATCGGACGCCGTTCTTAAGGCAGCAGAGGATAAAGCAAATGAATGAAGCAGAACTTTTGTTTACGGAAATATTAAATTGTGACAGGGTATCTTTATATCTAAAGGGAGATTTAAGGTTAGATAAAGATAAGTCGTGTTTTATATCCTTAGCATTAGAAAGAAGGATTTTGGGTGAACCTATACAGTATATTTTAGGTAAGACAGAATTTATGGGCTTAGATTTTAGACTGACTCCCGATGTATTTATACCCCGGCCTGAGACAGAGATTCTGGTTGAGACAGCTTTAAAATATGTCACCAGTCACCAGTCACCAGTCACCAGTAAAAAAATTTTAGATGTAGGCACAGGAAGCGGTAATATAGCTATATCTTTAGCTAAATTTTTGCCGCAGACAGAAATTTTTGCTACAGATATTTCAAAAAAGACCTTAGAAATTGCTTCATTGAATGCCAAATTAAATAAGGTAAGCGGAAAAATTAAATTTATTCAAAGTGATTTATTTACCGATTATCCCTGCCTGCCGGACAGGCAGGGATTACCGATTACCGATTACGATATAATAGTAAGCAATCCTCCGTATATCATCACTGCTGAAATCGATAGTTTGCAACCCGAGATAAGCTACGAACCGCGCATTGCCGTTGATGGCGGCAAGGATGGCTTGGATTTTTATCGACGTATAATTAATGAATCGGCATCTTATCTAAAATTAGGCGGCTTCCTGATTATGGAGATGGGATTTAACCAAAAAGAAGCCATAGAAGATATTCTGCAAAAATCAGAAAATTATAAAATAATAGATGTGGTTGGAGATTATAATAATATAGAGAGGGTATTGGTGGCCAAGAGATATGGATAAACTGGTTATAGAAGGCAACACAAGATTAAGCGGCGAGGTTACAATATCGGGTTCAAAGAATTCAGTATTGCCTATACTTGCGGCAACTCTGCTGACTGATGAGCCTTGTATAATCAAGGGCCTGCCTGAATTGCGCGATACCAACACCATGTTAAAGATTTTACGTTCTTTGGGCAAGAATGCTGAATTAAATAAAGGCATTGTAAAGGTTACTTCCACAAAACATCCAAATTTTATCGCTGATTATAAACTTGTCTCGACTATGCGCGCATCTTTTTGTGTTTTAGGGCCGCTTCTGGCTAAGTTTAAAAAAGCCAAGGTTTCTTTACCGGGTGGCTGTGTTATTGGCATAAGGCCGGTTGACCTGCATCTTAAAGGGATAAGAGCCTTGGGGGCGAGCATAAGTATTGAATCAGGTTATGTGGTAGCAAAAGCAACTCGGCTCAAAGGAAGCCCCATGTATTTAGGAGGGGTTTACGGTTCATCAGTTCTGGCTACAGATAACGTGATGATGGCAGCGGCCTTAGCGCAAGGAAGAACAATAATAGAATCTGCTGCTTGCGAACCGGAGGTAGAAGATTTAGCACGCTTTCTTATTAAGATGGGCGCAAAGATAAAAGGTCACGGCACGCCAATCATAGAAATAGAAGGCGTAAAACATTTGCATGGCGCAGAACACACTATTATCCCTGACCGGATTGAAACAGGCACATTTATGATTGCCTCATTAATTACAAAAGGAGATATTCTTATAAAGAACGCATTATATCAACACCTGGGCGCTGTGATTGACAAATTACAAGAAGCAGGCGCTTATATAAATAGATTTGATACTTCTATACGTGTGCGTTTTAAAAGAAGGCTGAAACCCATAAATGTAACTACGCTTCCTTATCCCGGATTTCCCACAGATTTACAAGCGCAGATGATGAGCCTGATGTGTATTACTTCGGGTATTAGCGTGATTACCGAGAAGATTTATCCGGATAGATTTATGCATGTGGCTGAACTTAACCGTATGGGCGCGCATATCCAGAGGGAAGGCCCGCATGCAATTGTGGAAGGCGTAAAGTATTTATCGGGTGCGCCGGTTATGGCCTCGGATCTGCGTGCTTCAGCCTGCCTTGTATTGGCAGGTTTGGTGGCAAAAGGTAAGACCAACGTATCCAGGATTTATCATTTGGAGCGCGGATATGAAAATCTGGAAGTTAAAATGCAGAAATTAGGGGCCAAGGTCTGGAGGGAAAAAGAATGATTTTGATGATTGATAATTATGATTCCTTTACCTATAATCTCGTCCAGTATTTGGGTGAATTGGGCCAGAATATAAAGGTATTTAGAAATGATAAAATAAATATAAGTAAAATCAAAAAGTTAAGACCAGAAAGAATTGTTATCTCACCCGGCCCTGGCAGGCCGGAGGATGCGGGTATCTCCTGCGCGGTAATTAAAGAATTTGCCGGCAGAATTCCTATACTGGGAGTATGTTTAGGTCACCAATGCTTAGGCTATGTTTACGCAGGTAAAATTATAGGCGCAAAAAGACTAATGCATGGCAAGACCTCTCGGATTTATCATAATAAACAGACAATCTTTAAAGGCATACCTAATCCCTTTGAGGCTACGCGTTATCATTCCTTGATTGTAGAAAGAAAAAGTCTCCCCGAGTGCCTTCAGATAACTGCCTGGACAAAAGATAATGAGATTATGGGTTTAAAACACAAAAGATATCCTTTATGGGGAGTGCAGTTTCATCCTGAGTCTATATTGACCAAAGTAGGAAAAGATATATTAAGAAATTTCTTAAAAATATGATACAAGAGGCAATTGAAATATTATCAAAAAATCAGGATTTGACAACTACTCAGATGCAGACGGTAATGGAGGAGATTATGACTGGCAAAGCCCAAACCAGCCAGATTGTTTCTTTTTTAACCGGCCTTAATAATAAAGGCGAGACAGTTCAGGAATTGACCGCAGCTGTATCTGTGATGCGCAGACACGTAAATAGAATATCCGTGGATAGAGAAGTAATACTGGATACCTGCGGAACCGGAGGAGATAAAAAAGGCACTTTCAATATTTCTACGGTAGTTGCTTTTGTGGCTTGTGGCGCTGGCATTACAGTTGCCAAACACGGTAACCGCTCTGTATCAAGTCATTGCGGAAGCGCAGATATATTAGAGGCATTAGGCATAAATATTAATATGAACAATGAGCAATTGGAAAAATGCTTAAACGAAGTGGGGATAGCCTTTTTGTTTGCGCCCAATTTACATCCGGCAATGAAATATGCTATGCCTGCCAGAAAAGAGATGGGTAAAAGGACAATGTTTAATATCTTAGGTCCCTTAACCAATCCTGCGGGTGCAACCCATCAACTTGTCGGCGTCTATGATGCACATTGGACAAATATTTTAGCAGCGGTATTAGGTAATCTGGGTACCGTGCATGCAATGGTAGTGCATGGCGAAGATGGTTTGGATGAAATAACTACTACTGCTAAGACCTTAGTCTCTGAAGAATATAAAGGAAAAATAAATAATTATGAGATTAAGCCGGAGGATTTCGGATTTAAAAGAGTGAGACCAGAGGATTTATTAGGCGGCGCTGCTTCTGATAATGCTAAGATCCTAACAGATATATTGACAGGCAAAAATGGCCCAAAGCGAGACATAGTTATACTAAATGCCGCAGCTGCAATATATGTGGCAGATAAAGTAAAGACAATAAAAGAGGGGATAAATTTGGCCTCTGAGTCCATTGATTCCGGCAGGGCCTGGGAAAAGCTACAACTTTTAAAGGAATGTTCCCAGGGATAACATATGAAAAAACCAGACACGCTTAAAGAGATTGTATTAAAAAAGAAAGAAAGGATTCTGTTAGCCAAACAAAATTTAACTGAGTATGCGCTAAAAGCTCAGATTAATAATCTTGCACCCCCGCGGCCTTTTATAGAAGCTATAAATAAACCGCGCTCGATATCACTCGTCGCTGAGATAAAAAGACAGTCGCCATCCGGTGGCATTATACGCCAGGATTTTAATTATCAGGAGATTGCTAAAAGCTATCAGGATTCTGCCGTGCAAGCCATTTCTGTATTAACCGAAGAGGATTATTTTGGCGGAAGCCCCTCTTATATAAACGAAATAAAAAGCCTCATAAATTTACCTATCTTGAGAAAGGACTTTATCTTAGAAGCCTATCAGGTTTATGAGTCGCGCGCCCTTGGGGCAGACGCTATACTCTTAATCGCGGATTTATTAGCTAAAGAAAAATTATTTGAATTGTTACAATTGGCCGATAGCCTTGGCCTTGATTGTTTAGTAGAGGTTCATACTGAGAAGGATTTAAAGAAGGTTTTAAGTTTAAAAGCTCCTCTTATAGGCATAAATAACCGGGATTTACACACTCTAAAATTAGATTTTAAAACCACGGAGAAACTATTCCCTTTGATACCTAAGGACAAAATAGTGGTGGTGGAAAGCGGCATAAAAAGTCATCAGGATGTTTTATTTTTGAAGATTTTAGGCGTAAGTGCGGTTTTGATTGGCGAGGCCTTTATGGAGGCAGTAGACATCCGTAAAAAGGTTGAAGAGGTAATGGGATGGTAATTTTCGTTAATCGTTAATAGTTATGGGTTATGACAAGAAAGTAAAAGTAAAAATTTGCGGGATAACTAATTCCGGCGATGCCATAGTAGCAATAGGTGCGGGTTGCGATGCCCTGGGTTTTGTATTTTATAAAAAGAGCCCGCGCTATATTACTCCGTTTCATACAAAAAAAATTATCAGACTGATACCCTCGCGGATTATTAAGATAGGCGTATTTGTTAATGCAAAAGAAAAAACCATAAAAAATATCGCTAAGACCTGCAGGCTTGATATGTTGCAATTCCACGGCAATGAATCAATACAATTTTGTCATAAATTTAAAGGTTACAAAATAATAAAGGCATTTAGAGTAAAAGACAAATTGGATTTAAAGAATGTATTAAGATATAAAACCTTTGCTTATCTTTTTGATAATTTTGAAAAAATAAAGATAGGCGGCACGGGTAAGAAGTTTAACTGGAATTTGCTCGCAAACCTAGATAAAATAAAGCGCATCCTATTCTTATCAGGCGGCCTGAATAAAAATAACGCAAGGCAAGCAATTAAAACTGTACATCCTGATTGGCTGGATGTTTCCAGTTCCGTGGAAATAAGTCCGGAAAAAAAAGATTATAAAAAGATCAAAGAATTTATTGAAGTAGTAAGAAAAACCGCTCTTTAGATATTTTAGTGATGTTATCAGCACGTAAGTATATTAATGAATCTGTCGTTTTTCTCGCTCAAAGTCGGTTTTTTAACGCCAAAGGTCTTTCGCAAGCTCAGGCGTGCTTTAGCAACTCGCCCGTCGGGACTTCCGCCCCAGGACGGACTCAAACATGCTCGCCGTCCAAATGTTTCCACGTTTGGATTCCCTCGCTTGCTCAAGCTGCTTTGGCTAAAACCTCCATTCGCTCGAAAAATCGTCAGATTCATTTTATTAAATATGGCGTTACTTTTATGTGTTTCGCTGGAGGCACATTAGAAAATTTTTGGCAGGAGTCGGCAAGGATTTACGACGAGTTAGAGCACGCCTGCCTTACGTAAGTCTACTGGCGGAAACGAGGAGTAAACCGAAGCCGACGGCAAAAATTTTCAGTGCCGGAAGCGAAACCATAAAAGCAACTGTAATTTTTGTGAGAAATAAACCAAGACAGCCTGCCTGCCGGCAGGGAGCCGTAAAAAGTTAAAGCAAACCTATGAAAAAATGCCCCTATTGCGCGGAAGAGATACAGGATGAGGCGCTAAAGTGCCGATTTTGTGGTGAGTATCTTAAAAAGAGGAAGAAATGGCTGAATTGCATCTTCGGTTGTCTCATTGCATTTGTTGCTTTAATCGTATTAACTATTTTATTTATATTCCTCAGTTCTTATTTACTTAAATTTATGGTTTATAAGTTATTTTTTCCCGGGCCAAACGCGCCATCTCATTACCCTTCTTTTACTGGACAGGGTATAGAAGGTATATTGAAGGAGTTCGCTGAAATATTTAGTGCACTTTGGGATAAGTTGCTGGAGTTTATGCACCTGGGTACTGCAGCTAAGAGTTTATAAATTGAAGGATAAAATTATGCTACCGGATAAAAAAGGATATTTTGGTGATTTTGGCGGTAAGTTTGTGCCGGAAACACTTATGTATGCCTTAGATGAATTAGAGAGGGAGTACAAAAAGGCAAGACAGGATAAGAAATTTATCACGCAGCTTGATTATTATCTTAAGGAATACGCAGGCAGGCCTACGCCTTTATATCTTGCCAAAAACCTTAGTAAATATTTAGGTATATCTAAGATATATCTAAAAAGAGAAGACCTCCTTCATACTGGCGCGCATAAAATAAATAATACCTTAGGTCAAATTCTACTTGCACTCAGGATGAAAAAGACGCGTATAATTGCTGAGACAGGCGCAGGCCAACACGGCGTCGCCACTGCAACTGTAGCTGGTATGTTTGGATTAAAATGCGATGTTTATATGGGCCAGGAAGATATAAAAAGGCAAAGATTGAATGTATTCCGTATGAAGCTTTTAGGTGCCAGGGTGATACCGGTTAAGAGCGGCTCTAAGACTCTAAAAGATGCCATAAATGAGGCAATAAGAGACTGGGTAACGAATGTGCGCACTACGCACTATATCATTGGTTCTGTAGTCGGGCCGCATCCCTATCCGATGCTGGTAAGAGATTTCCAATGTGTGATTGGCCGTGAGGCAAAACAGCAAATATTAAAAAAAGAAAACAGGCTCCCTGATTATCTGGTTGCCTGCGTGGGGGGAGGCAGCAATGCCATAGGGCTATTTCATCCTTTCTTCAAAGACAAAAGAGTAAAATTTATTGGCGTAGAGGCAGCCGGCAAAGGATTGAATTCGGGTCAACACGCTGCAACCCTGGTAAGCGGAAGGCCGGGTGTTTTACACGGCGCAAAATCAGATCTCTTAGAAGATGAATACGGGCAAATAAAAACTGCTCATTCTGTGGCTGCAGGTTTAGATTATCCCGGCGTAGGTCCGCAGCATGCGTATTATAAAAAAATAGGTAGAGCCTACTATGTTGCGGTGGGTGATCAAGAGGCATTAGAGGGTTTTAAACTGCTTTGTCGCACAGAAGGAATAATCCCTGCTTTAGAACCCGCGCATGCGATTTTTTATTTAAAGAAGATGGCCGGAAAAATTAATAAGAATTCTATAATTGTAGTTTGCCTTTCCGGCAGGGGAGACAAAGATATTGATATAATTATGCAAAACATAAACCATGAATAGAATTGAGCGCAAATTTAGTGAATTAAGAAGACAGAACAAAAAGGCATTTATTACCTTTCTTACTGCCGGATACCCTAACTTAAATACCACCAAAAGATTAGTCTTGGAATTTGCAAAAGTTGGTGTAGATATTGTAGAAATAGGAATTCCTTTCTCTGACCCTTTAGCAGATGGGCCGATAATCCAGGAAGCATCGCAGTCAGCCTTAAAAAGGAAAATTAATATAGATGATATACTGCGCTTAGTAAGGGCCTTACGCAAAACTACAGAAATCCCCATATGTCTGATGAGTTATTACAACCCTATCTTTTGCTATGGCCAGCAAAGTTTTATAAAGAAGGCATCAACTTTTGGCGTGGATGGCGTAATTATTCCTGACTTTCCTCCTGAAGAAGCTCATTCATTTATCGGCTTGGCCAATAAATTTAATCTGGATACCATATTTTTTCTTTCGCCCACCAGTCCCATAGAGCGCATCAGATTGGTTTCCCGGATTTCAAAAGGATTTATTTACTATGTTTCTCTAATCGGTGTTACTGGGCCACGGCAGAGATTAGCCCTTGATCTGGTAAGTAATATAAGCCTGATTAAAAGGAATACCCCTAAACCTGTTTGCGTGGGATTTGGCGTTTCGCATCCAGAGCATGTAAAAGAGATTTGCAAAATCGCTGACGGCGTGATTGTAGGTAGTGCTATTATTAAAAAAATTAAAGAGAATATAGGAAAAACCGATTTGGTTAAAAGGGTAGGTCATTTTGTTTACAGCCTGAAAAGATGAGCCAGCTATACAAAAAGACAATATTAGATAATGATTTGAGAATCGTTACTCATGCTATGCCTGGCATGCAGTCAGTGGCTTTGGGTATCTGGATAAAAGCGGGCGGCAGATATGAATTGCCCGAATACAAAGGCATCGCCCATTTCTTAGAGCATCTTTTATTTAAAGGTAGCAATAAATATTCCTGCCGCAAAATTAAAGAATCCATCGAGGGTGTCGGCGGTTCTTTAAATGGCTTTACCTCTGAAGAACTGACTTGTTATCTGGTGAAAATTCCGGCTCGTTATAAAGATTTAGCCTTGGATATTTTATCAGATATGGTTATTAATCCTTCCTTTGCGCCGCAGGAGATCGAAAAAGAAAGAACGGTAATTATGGAAGAGATAAAGATGTATAAAGACCTGCCGCAGGTTTATGTGCATGAACTTTTAGATGAGTTGCTCTGGCCGGCTCAGCCTCTGGGGATGACCATCTCAGGTACGTTGGAGTCTGTAGGCAGGATAAAAAGAGAAAATTTGGTTTCATTTAAGGAGCAATACTATGCGCCGTTTAATATTGTCATTAGCGCTGCAGGCCAACTAGAGCATAATAAATTTATCAATAAAGTTAAAAAGCTTTTTTATCATTCTAAAGATGAAAAGATAAATAAATTTTCACCCGCCAAAGAAGAACAAGATCAGCCGCAATTAAAGTTACTTGCCAAAGAGACGGAGCAGACCCATCTTGCTTTGGGATTCCACGCTTTTAAAAGAGACCATCGCCTAAAACATGCATTGGGACTCCTGCATATAATATTAGGCGCCAATATGTCCAGCCGCTTGTTTGGTGAAATAAGAGAGAAAAGGGGGCTGGCTTATGAGATTGGCACACAGCTGCGGCGTTTTTATGATACAGGAGCATTTATTGTGCATGCTGGTATAGATAATCGCAAAGTAGATGAAACAATCAAGTTGATCCTGAAAGAACTAAAAGAGGCCAAACATAAGCTGGTAAGCCCGGATGAATTCAGGCGGGCAAAGGATTTTTATCTGGGCCAGATGATGTTGGCTTTAGAGGATACTCTTGATCATATGCTCTGGATCGGTGAATCCAGCGCGACTTTGGATAAGACATATTCTCTAAAAGATATAGTTAAGGAAGTCAATAAAGTAAGGCGAGAGGATATCAGAGAAGTCTCAACGTACCTATTTAAAGAAGAGAAAATAAATCTGGCGCTTATCGGACCAATTAAAGATAAGGAACAAGCGATATATAATCAGCTCCATATCACTTAAAGAATAGATGCATCCCATATTTTCTATACCTATAATATTATTATTTTTGTTTCTTCTGGCGCTTATATCTTTCTTCTTTTCTGCTTCTGAGACAGCGATCATCGGCTTAAGTAAAATACGGCTGCGTCATATGATTGCTAAAGGTATAAAACATGCAAAGACCATCCAGCGCCTGCTTACCAAGTTAGACAAATTTATTACTGCCTTCTTAATCGGCAATAATTTTGTGAATATTGCTATATCCAGTATTGTAGCCGCAATGTGCATTCATTTTTTTGGTTATAATTTGGGTATAATTATAGCTACATTTACTTCTACATTCTTTATACTAATTATATGCGAGATAACCCCTAAGATACTAGCCGCCAAACACACAGAAAAGATTGCCCTATTTACCGCGCCGCTTATGGAGATATTTATTCGGATATTTCACCCGATTATAAATATTTTTTCAAAAATAGGAAATTTTATCTTGAGGGTATTCGGTGTAGAAACAACCAAGAGGTCACCTTTAATAACCGAGGAAGAATTACGTCTTATGATAGAGGTAGGCAAAGAAGAAGGGGTATTGAGCGATGAAGAAAGGAAGATGCTGCATCGTATTTTTGAGTTTGGTGATATAAGAGTCAGCGATGTTATGATGCCGAAGGATAAAATTGTAGCGGCAAACGTTAATTCCAGTAACGAAGAGATCCTTAATATCTTCGTAGAACAGGGCCATGCGCGACTTCCTGTTTACGAAGGTTCTATAGATAATATCAGCGGGATAATTTATGCCCGAGACCTGCTTTATATCCTAAGGGATAAAGGATTATTTGTATTAGAGGACCTGGTACATAAGGCATACACTGTTTCCGGGACAATGCGCGTGAACGAACTCTTAAGAATATTCCAGGCGGATAAAATTCAGATTGCTATTGTTATCGATGAGCATAAAAAGACCCTGGGCCTTGTGACCCTTGAGGATTTAATTGAGGAGATTGTGGGGGAGGTTGAAGAAGAACACAACAGGCCCAATCTGCATAAGAATTAATTGACCTTTTATTTTTATATTGTATAATATATTTTATATAAAAAAGTTTAATATTCCGAATATAAGTTGTCTTAATATTGGAAAGGAGGAAATAAAATGGCAGAGAGTGGATATTGCGTGAAGTGCAAAAAGACAAAACAAATGAAAGACGAACAACGTGTAACCATGAAAAACGGACGCTTAGCCGCAAAAGGTAAATGTCCGGATTGCGGTACAGGCATGTATAGGATTTTAGGAAAGAAATAGTATTTTATGGTATAGGAAAGTATAAAACACTTTCTCAAACCATCTGAAAATCACTTAAAAGTTATCGCGAAGTGATTTTCTTGTAAAGAAGGGAGACGTACTAATAGAATCAAAAAAATTAGCACTGTGTATTGTGCGGGTGGCTAAATCCAAAAAAGCCAAGGGTGTTATCATTTTGGACATGCGCAAAGCCTCTGGCTTCTGTGATTATTTTGTCATCTTAAGCGGTACTTCATTAAGGCAGGTTAATGCACTGGCGCAAGCCATAGAAGAAGATTTAGATAAAAACAGAATAAAACCTCTCTCTAGGGTTGACCCCCACGATGAATCAGGATGGCTCGTCTTAGATTTTTCATCGGTGATAACGCATATCTTTTATAAGCCCTTAAGAGAGTTTTATTCTTTAGAGCGCCTCTGGTCTGATGCAAAAAGGGTGCGCATCCCAAGGAACATTTAAAATACCCCTTCCTTAAAACTATACTCGCCTCATGAAAGAGAATATCCAGCATTTACTCACAGCAACAATAAAAAATGCATTAAGAGACCTAGATTATACGGGAGAAACCTGCGACAAAGATTTATATCTGGATGTCACTAAGGATATCCGTTTCGGAGACCTCTCTACTAATATCGCTTTAAAATTAAGCAGTCTGACTAAAAAACCCGCCTTGGAAGTTGCAGAAGGTATCACCCATAAGATAAAAAAATATCTAGAACAAGGCCTGCTAAGAGATTATGTAAAAGAGGTTAAGGTTGAGGGGAGCGGGTTTATAAATTTCTATTTAAACAATAACTATTTTTATGAACAACTCAAAGACATAATCTTAAAAAATAAAAACTTTGCCAAAGGAGACTTGGGAAAAAATAGAAGAGTGCTCATTGAATTTGTGAGCGCAAACCCTACAGGCCCTTTATCCATTGCACATGCCAGACAGGCAGCCTTAGGCGATGTTCTGGCAAACGTATTAGATTATTTAGGTTTTAAAGTAAAAAGAGAGTACTATCTTAATGATGAGGGAAATCAGATTAATATACTGGGTAAGTCTATAGAGTTAAGAATTAAAGAATTAGCCCAAGAAAAAATTGAATTTCCAGAAGACCATTATCAGGGAGAATACATTTATGAAATAGCAAAAAAAGTCAAAACTAAAAAGTCAAAAGTCAAAAGTATCAAGGACTTTGGGGTAAAATATATTTTAGATATAATAAAAAAAGAATTGGATGATTTTGGTGTAAAGTTTGATTATTGGTACAGTCAGAAGGAATTAAGAAAGAGCGGTAAGATAAAAAGGGCATTGGATTTTCTAAAAAGACAGGGATTCATTTACGAGCAGGACGGTGCTTTCTGGTTTAAGTCTACACAGTTTGGCGATGACAAGGACAGGGTAGTAGTAAAAAGCGACGGCTCTTATACGTATCTTGCTCCGGATATCGCCTATCATCAGGATAAATTCAGGCGCGGTTTTAGTTGGTTGATTAATCTCTGGGGGCCTGACCATCACGGTTATATTAATAGGCTTAAAGCAGCCGTAAGGGCATTAGGCAGGGAATCAGATGCCTTATCAATTATTATTGTGCAATTGGTCTCTCTATTTAAAGAGGGAAAGCCCATACAGATGTCCACGCGTAAAGCCCAATATATAACCTTAAGAGAGCTGCTTGATGAAGTAGGTCTTGATGCCGCCAGATTCTTCTTTCTTATGCGCCGCAGTTCAAGTCATTTAGATTTTGATTTGGATGTTGCCAAAAAACAGACACCAGAGAACCCTGTTTATTATATCCAGTATGCCCATGCCAGGATCTGCAGTATTTTACGTAATAGCCCTAAAAAAATTATATTCCAAGATGCGAATCTTAGCCTACTTAAAGAAAGAGAAGAGATAGAACTGATAAGGAAACTCTGGCAATTTTCTTATATATTACGTGTTTGCTTAAACACCTTGGATCCCTATATGTTGACTGTATATCTGCAGGAGTTAGCCGAATGTTTTCATAAGTTCTATGATTTACATCGGGTGTTGGGTCAGGATATTGGATTAACCCAAGCAAGAATGGCGCTTATCGAAGCAAACAGAATTGTTATTGCTACCGGCTTAGACTTATTAAACGTATCAAAACCTAAAACAATGTAAAGGTTCCTATGTATGCCAACAGGATATTAAAGATTGCCTCCCCAAATAATGCTTGTCAGGATATATTAAGTGAGGAACTCGGCATCTCCAAGATCCTTGCCCAGTTATTGATAAATCGCGGCATTAATAATGTAGATGCGGCAGAAAAATTTTTGCATGCAAAATTAGAGCATCTTTTAGACCCCCATTCATTCTCAGACATAGATAATGCAATCAGCCTTATTAAGAGAGCGGTGCACAATAAAGAGAGAATAATGGTTTTTGGTGATTACGATGTTGACGGCATAACCAGCCTTGCTTTGCTGAAAAGCACGCTTTCTAAGATGGGATTAGACGTAATGCATTATCTGCCCCACAGGATTAAAGAGGGATACGGCCTAAATAAAAACATCCTGCATATCGTAAAGGAGAATAATATTAATTTATTGATTACTGTTGATTGCGGGACAAATAGCGATGAGCAAATAAGAGAATTAAGGCGGCATAATATAGAGGTTATAGTAACCGACCATCACGAACCCTTAAACCATGACGTCAAAAGTTCTGCCTCAGCGATTATTAATCCTAAATTAAAAGGCTCAAATTACAAATATAGAGATTTGGCCGGCGTAGGCGTAGCCTATAAACTCTGTCAGGCTATTACTGCAGATAATCTGTTTGATGACCTGGATTTGGTTTCTTTAGGTACCATTGCTGATGTAGTTCCTTTGACCGGAGAGAACCGCGTAATAGTCAGAGAGGGACTCTCTCGGTTATCTCGAACAAAACGCAAAGGCCTTAAAGCGCTTATGGAAATTAGCGGTATAAAGGATAAAAAAATAACCCCTTCCTTCGTCAGTTACATATTAGGGCCGCGTATAAATGCTAGCGGCCGTATGGATACTGCAGAGGTCGCACTGAGTTTACTTATGAGTGAGAACGAAGAAGAGGCAGAAGGGTTTGCCGGGGTTATGGAGAAGCATAATCGTCAGCGCCAAAAAATAGAAAATAAAATCTTAGAGGAGGCCCAGGATTTAATTACGCGGGAGATTAACTTTAAGGAGCACAGGGTTATTGTCGTGGCCAAAGAGGATTGGCACCAGGGTGTTTTGGGTATAGTAGCAGCAAAGTTAGCAGATAGGTTTTATAGACCAACTATTGTTATTTCCAAAACCTCTGGGTTATGCAAAGGGTCTGGCCGCTCCATAAAAAACTTTCATCTATTCCAGGCACTTTTAGAATGCAAGGAACTCCTGAATACATTCGGAGGCCATAGTCATGCTGTGGGTTTGGTGATTAATAAAGACAACATAGAAGATTTTAAAATTAAGATTAATCGTTTGGCCAAAGAGAAATTATTATTTGAGGACTTAGTTCCCAGCATAGAAATAGATATGGAGTTGAATTTAGCAGATTTCAATGAAGACCTTATAAGCGAGCTCGAGGCATTAGAACCCTTTGGCATGGGAAACCCTGAGCCTTTATTTTATACGCGCAGTCTTAAATTGAAAGACAAGCCCCAGGTTTTAGGAAGGGATACATTAAAATTTTGGGTAAGCGATGGCAATATTACTTATCAGGCTATAGGATTTGGGATGTGCGATTTTCTGGATGGCCTCAGGAATGCAGATTGTCTTGACTTAGTATATACGCCTGGCCTAGACAACTGGCAGGGTCGAACAGACGTTCTTTTGGAAATCAAAGATATAATTCTTAGATAAAATTAGACTTTCTGAATTCTGCCTTTTTTTAGGCAAGCTGTACAAACATAGACACGTTGGGGATGGTTGTCTATGAGGATGCGCATCCTTTGGAGGTTGGCAAAGAACTTACGCTTTGTGCTACGCACTATCTTCTTACCTGTTCCGCCCTTTTTCTTGGCTAAACCTTTGCGTACCACACTTCTTCCTCTCAGTGCACCCTTACCACATATAGCACATGTCTTTAGCATATCTCTTTGCTCCTTATAGGAGTTAAAGTATACTTGAAAATAAAATATTGTCAAGGTAAAATACATTTACTATGCAAAATCATATCTTAGAAGGTCTAAACAAAGAGCAATTAGAGGCGGTTACGCATAGAGAAGGCCCGCTTTTAATTATTGCTGGTGCAGGGACCGGCAAGACCACGGTTATTACCAGAAGAATCGCCTGGTTGTTATCCGAAGGCCTGGCCAAGACCAACGAAATATTGGCACTGACCTTTACGGATAAGGCAGCTAACCAGATGCAGGAACGCGTAGATATTCTTGTTCCTTACGGCTATACCGACATCTGGATTTCCACATTCCACGCCTTTGGGGATAGATTATTACGTGAAAATGCACTGGTGGCAGGCCTGAATCCTGATTTTAAGGTTTTAACCCGACCCAAGGTTGCCGTATTTTTCCGTGAGCACCTTTTTGAATTTGACCTTTCCTATTATAGGCCATTATCTGATCCCAGGCGTTTTATCGAAGCCTTGGTGTCGTTATTCAGCCGCGCAAAAGACGAAGATATATCACCTAAAGAATATTTTGAGTTTGCCCAGGACCTTATATTAAAGGCAAAGCAGAATCCCCAGGACAAAGCCGCACAAGAAGAGGCACAGCAGCAGATGGAGGTTGCAAAAGCCTACGGAAGATATCAAGAATTGTTAAGCAAAGAGGGACTGGTGGATTTTGGCAATCAGTTCTATTTAGCATTAAAACTATTAAGAGAACACCCTTTAATCTTAAAGAAGTATCAGGAGCAGTTTAAATATATATTAGTTGATGAATTCCAGGATACCAACTATGCCCAGTATCAACTGGTGAAACTTTTAGCATCCAAAAATAGAAATATCACTGTTACCGGAGACGATGACCAGTGTATATATCGTTTTAGAGGAGCAGCATACTCAAACCTCTTAAATTTTATACAGAATTTCCCGGATGCCAAGCAGGTAAGTATTATTCATAATTACCGTTCTCATCAGGCAATACTGGATAGCGCATATCAGCTTATCCAGTACAATAATCCCGAACGCTTTGAAGTAAAAGCAAATATTAACAAAAGACTCATGGGATTAAGCAAAGAAGGGCCGGCCCCCCAACATCTATATTTTGATACAAATTCTACTGAAGGAGATTGGGTCGCCCGCACGATTAAAGAAAAGGTCAAATCAGGAGATTTCAACTATAAAGATTTTGCTATTCTGGTGCGCTCCAATTCAGATGCGCAACCTTATTTACAGGCACTCAACATGGAGGATATACCCTGGCAATTTAGCGGAAACCAGGGTCTTTATTCAAGAGAAGAGATAAAACTCTGCATCAGTTTCTTACGCCTCATAGCTAATCTTTCGGATTCTTTAAGTTTATATCATCTTGGTTCCTCTGAGCTTTATTCTCTGAATCTTAGCGACTTAAGCCTATGTATGCATTATGCAAAACGTAGAAATAAATCTTTATATTCGGTATTTAAAAACCTGGATAACATAGCTGATTTGAGAGAGGCAAGCAATGAATTCAGAGATAAGATAAGGAATATTTTAGCTGATACTGAGAAGTTTCTTGAGGTTTCTCGCCAGCAGACTACCGGCAGGCTGTTATATAGTTTTTTAACCGATACCGGTTACCTGAAGAAACTCACACAACATTCCGACTTGGAAAACGAAGCCAAAATCCAGAACATCGCCAAATTTTTTAACATCGTGCGGGATTTTGAGTTGGTAGCAAAAGAAGGCCGCCTGATAAATTTTGCAAATTATTTAAATCTTTTAATAGAGGCAGGCGACGACCCCGCCACCGTGGAAGCAGACCTGGATACCGATGCTGTAAACGTTCTCACTATACATAAGGCAAAGGGGTTAGAATTTAGAATTGTATTTATGGTAAGCCTGGTTAATGGCCGTTTCCCTTGGCCACATCGCCGGCAGCCCATTGAATTACCCGATGCCTTGATTAAAGAGATATTGCCAAGCGGAGATTTTCATATCCAGGAGGAACGCCGCCTATTTTATGTAGGAATGACACGCGCAAAAGAAGAACTCTATCTTAGCTGTGCAAGCGATTATGGCGGAGAACGCCTGCGGCGCATAAGTCAGTTTGTCATTGAGGCATTAGGAAATGCAATAAAAGAGAAGGAAAAAAAGAAGGCGAGTTCTCTTGAGGCGATTGAGCGGTTTGCACCTAAAAAAGAATCTCCAAAATTAATTGTCTCTAAAGAAATCCCTGCAGGGGAATTAATAAATTTAAGTTTCTATCAAATAGACGATTATCTTACCTGCCCTTTGAAATACAAGTATGTTAACATTCTGCGCGTGCCTATTATGGAACACCATACTATTATATACGGACGGGCAATGCATCAGGCAGTAACTAAATATTTCCAGTTTAAGATGCAAGGCTTAAAAGTTGGTTTGGATGATTTACTAAATGCGTTTAGTGAAAGCTTTGACCCGCAGGGCTTTCTGGATGAAAAACACCAACAGGAACGTTTCCGCGTAGGCCGTGATGCATTAATCAGATTTTTTGATAGAGAAGAAAAACTTGATTCTAAACCTTTATTCATTGAAAAAGAATTCTCCTTTGTTTTAGAGAACAACAAGCTCGCCGGTCGGTTTGACCGCATTGATATGGAAGAAGACGGCGCAGTAATTATGGATTTTAAGACCTCAGAGATTAATAAACAAAAGGATGCGGATAAGCGTACAAAAGAAAGCCTGCAGCTTGCCATATATGCCCTGGCTTACCAGAATATATTCGGCAGCCTCCCTAAGCGTACAGAATTATATTTTCTGGAATCCGGCCTTATCGGTAGCACCAAAATAGAAGATAAAGACTTAAGCAAAGTAAAGGATAAGATAAAAGAGGTATCCTCTGGCATTCGCAAACGTAACTTCACCGCCACCCCTGCTTATATGGCCTGCACATATTGCGCCTATAATCAGATCTGTACATTTGCAATCATTAGGTAGGTTAAATTAATAGTTTTTATTGAAAAATTAGCTGTTTAACAGTAAAATATACTTAAATCTATAAAATAAAGTTTATAAGTAAATCAAGAAGATGAAGAAGATATTAATAGTAGACGACGACCCGGATATTGTAGAATTAACCAAAAAAGGATTAGAGGCAAGTGGTTATAAGGTAGCCACTGCTTGTGATGGCGTAGAGGGGCTAAAAAAAGCGATTGAGGAAAAGCCGGATTTAATACTTTTGGATATAATAATGCCAAACAAGGATGGATTTGCCATGCTTAAAGATTTAAAGGAAGATGCGGCCACTCGCAATATACCCGTAATTATGTTATCTGCAAAAGGAGAAACCGATTTTTTATTAAAGGGTGAAAAATTCGGGGCAGTAGATTATTTTATTAAGCCATGTGACTGGGATGAATTATTGAATTATATCAAGAGATATGTCTGATAAATCTGATTCTAACCAAGACAGGAGAAAATCAAAGCGCCCAGAGGCATCATTCATTTTGACTTATCAGGTAAATCAACCCCTATCTTTGCGAGCCACCATCGGATGGGATGATGAGGTTGTAGCCGTAATGTTAAACTTAAGCCAAGAGGGGATGGCTATTTCCACAAATTACGATATCCCCGCAGGGACGATTATCTTGATAAAATTCACATTAATTAATCTTGCTGCTTCAGATGAAGAACGCATTGAATCCATGAGAATGACGGGACTAGTAAAATCTAATGTATTAATTGATAAAGATGAGCATCGTTTAGGAATCCAGTTTACAAATATTAATGAAAAGGATAAATTTGCAATTGCTAATTTTGTAAAAATGGCGACAATAGGTGATCCGGATAACCCATCCCAATAGCCTTTTATATAAATTTTTGTATATCCTGCCAAATTCTCGCCAATAAAATAATTTGTATATGAATGTTGACTAATAATGTAAAGTAGCGTATAATTATATTTTATAGAGGAAGGAGGTGAAAAAATTGGCTCTTGGTACAGAAAAGAAAAAAAAGATCATCGATGATTTTAAAGTCCATAGCAGAGATACGGGATCAGCAGAAGTTCAGATTGCACTTTTGACTGAGCGGATAAATAGCTTAGGCGAACACTTTAGACAGCACAAAAAAGATTTCCATTCTCGCCGTGGACTGCTTAAACTCGTTGGGAAACGCCGCAGACTCCTAGATTACATCAAGACTAAAAGCATCAAGAAATACGAAGAGATTCTGGAAAAGTTGAAATTAAGAAAATAAGAACTGCGCAGTCTTTATATACTTGAAGGTGGATGATTATGCAAAATGAAATAATGAAGGCTAAATTTGGAAGACAGGATTTGATTTTGGAGACAGGTAAGATTGCCAAACAGGCAAATGGTTCGGTTACTGTGCAATACGGCGGGACTATGGTCTTGGTTACTGCCTGTATGTCAAAAGAGCCCAAGGAAGAACAGGATTTTTTTCCTTTAACCGTAGAATACCAAGAAAAGACATACGCAGCAGGAAGGATACCCGGCGGTTTCTTTAAAAGGGAAGGCAGACCTTCAGAGAGTGAAGTTTTGACCGCTCGGCTTATCGACCGGCCTATTCGGCCACTATTTCCCAAAGGCTTCTTAAATGAAGTCCAGATTATGGCGATTGTGTTATCTAGCGACGGTGAAAACGATCCGGATGTTCTATCGGTAATTGGCGCATCCGCGGCATTATCCATATCCGATATACCTTTTAACGGCCCAGTGGCGAGTTGTCGCGTCGGGCATACAGGTAACCAGTTTATTCTTAACCCCACATACCTAGAATTAGAGAATTCAGATTTAGATTTGGTTATAGTCGCTAATAAAACAGGCATTATTATGCTTGAGTCTAAAGCCAAAGAAATATCTGAGGAGGTATTCTTGGAGGCAGTTAAATTTGGTTTTGAAAATATCCAAAATATACTTAGCTTCCAAGAGGAATTCGTACGGCAATACGCAAAGCCCAAGGCCGATGTCCAGTTAAAAAAGATAGACCCGTTATTAGAGAAGAAGGTTGAAGAGTTATCTATAGAAAGATTAAAAGAGGTTTATAAGTTAAGTAATAAAGAGGAACGTGAAGAAGCAGTACACCTGTTGTCTAAGGAATTAGAAGCCAGCCTTACTCCTGAAGGATACGGGTCGCTGGATATTAAAATGGCTCTGGTAGAAGTAGAGAAGGAACAGGTAAGGAGGAAGATATTAGAGGAAAATGTCCGTATAGATGGGCGGGGATTTAAAGATATTCGGCCAATTAGTTGTGATGTTGCCGTGTTGCCGCGTACCCATGGTTCCTGTCTTTTTACGCGTGGTCAGACCCAGAGTTTGGCTGTAACCACATTAGGTACTGGAGAGGATGAGCAGATTATTGAGGCATTGGAAGGAGAGAAATACAAAACTTTTATGTTGCATTATAGCTTTCCGCCTTTTAGCGTGGGTGAAACTGCGCCTGTGCGCGGTCCGGGTCGCAGAGAAATAGGACACGGTGCCCTTGCGGAGAGGGCGCTTCTGGCGGTTATGCCCTCCAAAGAAAAATTTCCTTATACCATAAGAGTAGTTTCCGAGATATTAGAATCTAATGGTTCATCGAGTATGGCTACAGTTTGTGCAGCAACCCTGTCTTTGATGGATGCAGGCGTGCCTATAAGGGAAGCAGTAGGCGGTATTGCCCTGGGCCTGATAAAAGAAAAGGCCCGGACACTTATCTTGACTGATATCACCGGCTTAGAGGACCATTTTGGTGATATGGATCTTAAGGTTGCAGGTAGCCGTCAAGGTATTACGGTAGTGCAGTTGGATTTAAAGATAGACGGCATAAATATAGATTTATTGAATACTGCCCTTAAACAGGCAAAAGAGGCAAGAGTTTTTGTTTTAGAGAAGATGAAGGAAGCACTAGCCTCACCGCGTGAGGAATTATCCACTTATGCTCCGCGTATAGAGATAATCAAGGTAAATCCGGAAAAGATAGGAGAACTTATCGGCCCCAGCGGCAAGACAATAAAAAAGATTATCGCCTCCACCGGCGTCACTATAGATATTCAGGATGAGGGCAATGTTTTGGTTGGCTCTGCAGATGCCGCTAAATCCAAAGAAGCAATTGAAATGATCAAGGCAATAACCGAAGATATTGAAGTGGGCCGCGTATACATTGGCAAAGTAAAACGTATAGTAGCCTTCGGCGCATTTTGTGAAATAACGCCCAATAAAGAAGGTCTTGTGCATATCTCCGAGCTGGCTGATCATTTTGTAAAAGGTGTTGAAGAGGTTGTAAAATTAGGAGACGAAATTAAAGTTAAGGTTATCGGCATAGATGAATTAGGCAGGATAAACTTAAGCAAAAAACAGGTTCCCTCAGAAAATACCGATTCTAAGAATAAATAATTTTCTAAACGGGGCACAGATAAAAGATTAATAATAAAAGTGAGAGAAAGAAGGTTAAATGAGATCAAGGGGATTGTCTTGGTGGCAGCTGGTCTTATGGTTTTGGCAAGCCTGGTTTCTTTTACGCCTTTTGACCTTTCTTTTTACACTTCCCATCCCAATATCCCCCCTAAAAATCTTCTGCGCACCTTTGGCGCCTATCTTGCCGGCATACTTGTGTTTTTGTTTGGTAGGCTTACGAGCTTGGTTATCCCCTTATTTTTCTTCTGGTTTGGTATAAGGTTATTTAAACAAGGAACAGCATATTTACGCTTACCCAGAATTATAGGGATTTTGGTTTTATTGTTATCTATAAGTTCGCTTATCGGTATGTTTAATTTAAAAAATGAAGCAGCAAGATTTTCCGCAGCAGGATTTTTCGGATTCATAATATCCAATTCTATCACCGCATACTTTGGTCGATTAGGCGGTTATATTATCTTTATTACGTTTATTGTTTTATCAATGGCATTGGTTACAGATATTCTGATTTCATCGTTATTTATCAATGTGGCAAAAAATACCAAATCTATCTTAAAATCCATTTTTGGTTACAAGAGGAGAGAAAGAACATTTGCGGTTAAAGTAAAACCCGTTTTAACTAAAGAGCCAAGCGTTGGTGAAAAGAAAGAATCCTTAACCTTAGCACCGAAACCTAAGGTAACTGTGTCGGATGTATCGGTTTTAAAACCCAAGATTCAAATAAAAACAAGGCCAACCGAAGTCCTACAATCCAAAGAAAAGCCCCCAGAGTTTAAAATCAGTGACTATCATTTACCAACCTTAGATTTATTAGATTCTCCTCCGCCTCTTGAGGAGAGGCAAATAAAAGAAGACCTTACCAACAACGCGCACATTTTAGAAGATACGTTAGAAGATTTTGGTATATCGGTTAAAGTAACTAATATCGAACGCGGCCCGGTGATTACCCGTTATGAACTTGAGCCTGCGCCAGGAGTAAAACTGAACCGCATTGTAGCCCTAAACGATGATATTGCTTTGACAATGAAAGCGCAGTCAGTAAGAATCGTGGCGCCCATACCGGGTAAAGGCAGGGTAGGCGTAGAAGTACCGAATATGCAAAGCAGCTTTGTTTATTTAAAGGAAGTGCTTATTTCTAAAGAATTTCAAGAAACAGAATCAAAATTAACCCTTGCTTTAGGTAAAGACATATCTGGTCAGCCAGTAGTTGCAGATTTAGGTGAGATGCCTCATCTTTTAATTGCCGGAACAACCGGTTCAGGTAAGACAGTTTGTGTCAATGCCTTAATTTTATCTATGCTTTTTAGAGCCACGATTTCTGAATTAAAATTTTTAATGATTGATCCCAAAATGGTGGAACTCGCACCTTTTAATGGCCTGCCTCATCTTTTATGTCCGGTAGTTACAGATGCCAAGAAGGCATCAGCTGCCCTTAACTGGGTAGTAAATGAGATGGAAGAGCGTTATCGTCTTTTTGCCAAATTAGGCACAAGGAATATCGAGGCTTATAATGAGAAACAGGAGAAGATTCCTTATATTGTGGTAATCATAGATGAACTTGCGGATTTGATGACGGTGTCTAGAGACCAGATTGAGAATGCAATTACCCGTCTGGCTCAGCTTTCACGCGCAGTAGGCATACATTTAATCTTAGCTACCCAAAGGCCCTCAGTAGATGTGGTTACTGGTGTGATTAAGGCAAATTTTCCCGCACGTATATCTTTTAAGGTTGCCTCCAAAGTAGATTCGCGTACAGTATTAGATATGAATGGCGCAGATAAACTTCTGGGAAAAGGCGATCTGCTGTTTTTACGTCCGGGAGAATCAAAATTAATCCGTGTTCAGGGCTCTCTGGTCAGCGATAAAGAAATAGAGAATGTAAACACTTTTATTAAATCTCAGGCAGAGCCAGTTTATGATGAGGAGATTCTAAGAGAACAGCAAAAGTCTTCTTTGCCAACCGGACAGAAAGATGAACTTTATGATGAGGCGGTAAAAATAATTATGGAGAGTAATCAGGCCTCTGTATCTATACTGCAGAGACGGCTGCGGTTGGGTTATACACGCGCTGCGCGGATTATTGATATGATGGAGCAGGAAGGCCTTATCGGGCCTTTTGAAGGAAGTAAACCCCGTAAGATTTTGATTGATAGGCAAGATTGGCTGGAAAAAGAAGTCATGCAGGAGGAAGATAGGCAGTAATGGAATCAGCCGGAACAAGACTTAAAAAAATACGTTTAGAAAAAGGTATCACCCTTGAGGAGGTGCACAAAAAGACAAAGATTCATTTAGATATCATCAAGGCCATAGAGGATGATAGCCTTATTAATCTGAGCCCCGTATATACAAAGGGATTCCTGAAAATGTATTGTAAATTCTTGGGGATAGATCCCAAGGATTATATACCCGATTATAAAGAACCCCAGGGTGTAGTCAGTTCCCTTTGCGCCACCGCAGAAAGACCCGTATCGTTACTAAAAAAAGTTTCCCTTAAATTAATTTCTGTTCGGTCTATCCCCCTAAAAATAAAGACGGTTTTTATGGTTATTCTGTTGATTATATTGGTTATCGGTTTATATAGTTTAGGTAAAATTATTTCTTCTAAGCGTCAATTTACATCCAAAAAGGCCAAAACACCCATTGTCGCAACAGGAGTCACCACGCCGAACAAAGAACAAACAGCAAAATCACCAAAGACAACCGTTCCCACGGTTATAAGATTGAGTATCCGCGCAAAAGATAACTGCTGGATACAGTTAAAGGCTGATGGTCGGGTTATCTTTCAGAATGTTTTAAGAAAAGGAAGAACCGAAACCTGGCAGGCAAAAGATAAAATAGAACTTACTTTGGGGAATGCAGGGGGCGTGGACTTAGAGATAAATGGCAAACTTATCCCGAGCCTCGGCAGAAAAGGCCAGGCGCTTAAAAATATATTTATTACCAAAGAAGGACTGCGTATTGGACGATGATATATAAAAACAAACCCAAAATCGGAATATTAAGTTTAGGCTGTCCCAGGAATTTAGTGGATTCAGAAAGTATCTTGGGTAGACTTGCCTTAAAAACATATCCTATTGTAGATATGCATAAGGCAGATATCGGCATAGTTAATACCTGTGCCTTTATAGAAGACGCAAAGGTAGAATCCATAGATACTATATTGGATTTGATTGATTTAAAGAAAAAGGGTGAGCTCAAAAAGATAATTGTTTACGGCTGCTTAGCCCAACGCTATAAGGATAAACTAAGAAAAGAATTGCCCGAAGTAGATGCCTTTGTAGGGACAGTTTCCCTGAACCACTCTCCGGCGAGATTTCCTATAACACCTAAACATTATTCATATTTGAAGATTTGCGAAGGATGTATAAATAATTGCAGTTATTGCATAATACCTAAGATAAAACCAGGTTTTACCAGTCTCGATATAGATTCTATACTTGCTAAGGTAGAAAAGTTAGATCAAGAGAAGATTTCAGAATTAAATATTATTGGCCAGGATATAAGTGGTTATGGTATGGATTTATATGGCGCCAAGATACTCACCCGGCTTCTAAAAAAGATAACCAAAACGGCCAAACATATCGGTTGGATAAGGCTCCTTTATTTGTATCCCAGCCGTATCAGCGATGAATTGCTGGAATTGATAAATGATTGCCTTGCGATTTGTAAATATATTGACTTACCCATTCAGCACATAAATGACCGTATATTAAGATTAATGCGAAGAAATACCAGAAAGAAGGATATTTTAAGAATCATTGAGAAGATTAGAAAGAAGGTTGCCGGTGTTGCTTTGCGGACTTCAATTATAGTAGGGTTTCCTTCTGAGACAGATAAGGAATTTAAAGAATTACTCCACTTTATAGAAGAAGTAAGGTTTGAAAGGTTGGGCGCCTTTGTTTATTCTCGGGAAGAAGGAACGGATGCATATAATTTCGGTAGTCAGGTCCCTAAAAAGAAAAAAATAGAACGGCTTAACTCTATAATGTCAACACAACAAAAAATTTCACAAGATATCAATAAAAGGTTTCTGGGCAGCACTATGGAAGTATTAATAGATGAAAAAGAAAAAGATTTATATTTAGGCCGCAGCCAGTACGATGCTCCTGAAGTAGACGGTATAGTTTACGTAAGTTCTAAAAGCCTTCTGGAACCGGGTGATTTTGTCAAAGTAAAAATTACCGATACCCTTGAATACGATTTAGTAGGAGAAGCCCCTTAAATGAATATTGCCAATCGAATAACCCTTTCAAGAATCATTCTTACCTTTGTATTTATGTTTTTCTTATTCTGTCATGGCCTCTGGGCCAAGGCTTTAAGCTTTTTGATTTTTATATTCGCGGCTTTATCAGATTTCTTTGATGGCCTGATTGCGCAAAGAAAAAATATGGTTACGGATTTCGGAAAACTTATGGACCCCATTGCGGATAAGATTTTGGTGCTGGCGGCCTTTGCTGCCTTTGTCCAGATGCAGCTAATCGAGGCCTGGATGTTTGTGATTATTATATCTCGCGAGATATTAATTACATCGCTGCGCCTGTTCGCCCTTAATAAAGGAAAGGTATTGTCGGCAACCCGGGCGGGAAAACACAAAACATTGTCACAGATGGTAGTTATATTTGCCATATTAGGGTTCATTGTGTCAAAAGAAGCGATGTTGACCTTTTTTACCTGGAATCCTGCCTGGGAAAAGCTTTTTCGCCAGGGCATATATATTTTGATGCTCTTGACCGTCGCGCTTACCCTTTATTCAGGTCTATCCTATCTCTGGGAAAACCGCAAGATAATCGCTAAGTTTTAATATCTACTTTAATGCAAATTCGAAACCTACTAATAAAAACCTTAAGCACTTTCTTTTATGTGGGGTATCTACCGTTTATACCCGGCACATTCGCCAGTATAGTTGGCGCTCTCTTATTTTATCTGGTCAAAGAAAGTATTTTTGCGCATACATTATTAATTTTAGTTTTATTAATCTTAGGGTTCTGGGTATCCGGTAAAGCAGAGAGGATATGGAATAGGAAGGATGCAAGTTGCATTGTAATTGATGAGGTATCAGGTATGCTGCTTGCTTTTATGTTTATACCTTACGATATAAGAATAGCGCTTATTGCCTTTATTTTATTTCGTATATTAGATGCATTAAAACCCTATCCTGCGGATAAGTTTCAGGGTTTTTCTGGCAGCATAGGTATAATGGGTGACGATATAGTGGCGGGATTATACACAAATATTATTCTTCAACTTGTCTTAAGATATGCCTCTTTTAAGACTTCATAGATAGGCCCTTTAGGAGTAAGGGTGCTCTTGGAGATAATAATCTTAGTAACCAAGAATTCCAGATTCTCTCCCACCGAACTATTAGCTAAATCATCCAGGTTCTTCGCTAACTCTCCTTGATTTAAATTGGACCTTACCCTGCCGATAGTGATGTGACTGGAAAAAGGCCTTTTTTCAGGTAGGATACCTATCTTGGCAATTTTTTCTTCTAAGACCTTGGCTATTTGTGCAGTTTCCATATCTCCTTTATCTATTCCTACCCAGATAACGCGGGGAAAACTTATCTTAGGAAAGGCGCCTAGAGAAGATATCCGTATATAGAAAGAGTTATTGGTTTTAGTAATTTCTTCTAAAATCAGAACAATTTTATCTAATTTCTGCTCATCAATCTCGCCTAAGAATTTTAAGGTTAAATGTATATTCTGCGGCTGGACCCACTTAACGTCTGCACGAGACTTCTTTAGTTGGTCTTGAAGGCGAACTAAAAAATCTTTAATGTTTTGTGGTAACTCAATAGCAATAAATGTTCTCATTGCATTATTGATTTCAGTAATTCTAAGCTTTCTAAAGCTGCTTTTTTTCTTATAGTCAGACGATTACCTTTAAAATAAAACTTTTTACATAATTTCTTCCGTTTACTACTTATGGCAATAAATACTGTGCCAACAGGCTTTTTTCCTGTTGCGCCAGTAGGCCCGGCTATTCCTGTGATGCCTATAGCTAGATCAGTTTTAGCTATTTTTCTTACCGCCTCTGCCATGGCAGTAGCTACATCTTTAGAAACTGCGCCCTCTTTGGCAATAATATGGGTAAGGATATTTAGAATAGTTGCCTTGGCCTGGTTGCTGTAAGCAACTACCCCTAAGATAAAGTAGCCAGAACTGCCGGAGATTTGGGTAAGAAGGTTAGAGAGCTCGCCTCCTGTGCAGGATTCAGCTACAGCTATGGTCTTTTTGTTTTTTATTAGAAGTTTATGTATATGATTTACAATATCATGCATGAATAGCTATATTATAATGCTTTTAAATATATTGACAAGATAAGATTTCCTGCTATACTAAATTCAAGATTAATCTTCGGGGCAGGGTGAAAATCCTGACCGGCGGTTAAGCCCGCGAGTCCCGAGAAGTCGGGATAGATCTGGTAAACTCCAGAGCCGATGGTTAAAGTCCAGAGGGAAGAAGATTAATAACTTTTTACCCGAGGATTGTCTTCGGGTTTTTTTATTGAGAGCATAACTTACGGAGCGAAGAGAACGTAAGTTATATGCACGAAATAATCCTAAAGCCTTAATGCCGAGTATAATAGTAGAAGGCGAGGGAGAGCCTTGGCTAATGCCTATGTTTAATAATATTCCAGAAATTTTAGAGGATTTAAAGAACGGCAAAATGGTTATTGTGGTTGATGATGAGGACCGCGAGAACGAAGGCGATTTAGTCATGGTTGCCTCCTTCGTTAAGCCAGAAGATATAAATTTTATGGCTAAGTTCGGACGGGGCCTTATCTGCGTACCTATGGAAGAAGAAAGGCTGGCAACATTAAATCTACAGCCCATGCTTAATGGTAATAATACCTTCCATAAAAAAGACCGTTTTTCTACTGCCTGGATGATTTCTGTGGATGCCAGCTACGGCACAACCACAGGAATCTCAGCCTATGACCGAGCCCATACGATACAGGTCTTGATAAATCCCCAGACCAAGCCAGAAGATCTGATTAGGCCGGGCCATATCTTTCCCTTAAAAGCAATTAAGGGCGGGGTATTGGTTAGGGCAGGACATACTGAGGCAACAATAGACTTAATGCGGTTAGGCGGTCTTTATCCCGCAGGTGTAATATGCGAGATTATGAATGAAGACGGGACAATGGCAAGATTACCCCAGTTGTTTGAGTTTGCAAAGCAACACAATTTAAAGATTTGTTCTATCGCCGATCTTATCGAATATCGCAGGCGTTTTGAAAAATTGGTCGAGAGAGTTTCTGAAACCGTTCTTCCTACAGAATCAGGCACATATAAGTTGATTTTATATCGGGATTTAATCCATAATTATCTTCATGTTGCACTAACTATGGGAGATTGGTGTAGTGAGCCGGTGCTGGTGCGCGTGCATTCAGGATGTTTGACGGGAGATGTATTTGGGTCTTTGCGCTGTGATTGCGGCCGTCAGTTAAAGAAGGCAATGCAGATTATAGATAAAGAAAAAAAAGGCATTATTCTCTATATGAGCCAGGAAGGCCGTGGCATCGGACTTGCGGATAAAATACGCGCTTATAGTTTACAGGATAAAGGCTTGGATACCGTAGAGGCAAATGAGGCCTTAGGCCATAAACCAGACTTGCGCGATTATGGAATAGGCGCGCAAATTCTCGTAGACTTAGGGGTTAAAAATATCAGGCTCCTCACTAATAATCCCCGTAAGATTGTGGGTTTGGAAGGTTATGGTCTAAAAGTTATTGAACGCCTTCCCTTAGAGATTGAACCCAACCCCCTAAATTATAAATATCTTAAGACAAAAAAAGAGAAATTAGGACACTATTTGAAAATATAAGAAAGGAGGAAAGAAAATATGGTTAAAGTAATCGAAGGTAATTTAATTGCCAAAGGTAAAAAGTTCGGTATTATTGCTTCGCGCTTCAATGATTTTATTACCAAAGAGTTGGTTTCCGGTTGTTTGGACACATTAATAAGACACGGAGCAGACCAGGATGATTTGGCGGTTACCTGGGTTCCCGGAGCATTTGAGATTCCGACGGTAGCAAAGAGGCTGGCCAAATCAAAATCATACGATGCACTGATTTGCTTAGGCACAGTCATCCGCGGCTCAACTCCTCATTTTGACTATATTGCCTCAGAGGTTGCTAAAGGCGTAGCGCGGGTTTCCCAGGATTTAGAACTGCCCGTAATCTTCGGAGTCATTACGGCTGACACCATTGAACAGGCAATTGAACGCGCCGGAACAAAAGAGGGCAACAAAGGCAGGGATGCAGCATTGAATGCCATTGAGATGACGAACCTATTGGCGCAGATTAAGTAAAATACATACTAAATCATAATTCAGGGCATATGAGGAAACGGACAAAGGCAAGGGAGTTCACTCTGCAGGTTCTCTACCAGATGGATATCACTGGCGATGATTATGTCCTGTCTCTGGATAATTTCTGGAAGGCGCACGAACAGGAGAACATAGAGCAAGACGTAAAGAATTTTACCACAGAGCTCGTTAAAGGCGTGGCCGAGAACTTAGAGGCGATTAATAAAGAGATTATCCGGTATGCAACTAACTGGGAGCTTAAACGTATAGCAGCTGTAGACAGAAATGTCTTGAGGCTTAGCTGTTACGAACTCATATTCCGCGATGATATCCCTGCCAAGGTCTCTATCAATGAGGCAATAGAGTTGGCTAAGAAATATTCCAGCCCAGAAGCAGGCAAATTCGTAAACGGCATACTGGATAAGGTAAAATTAGAAAAAAATAAATGAAGTTTGCTGACCTGCATCTACATACCATCTTTTCCGATGGCACATACACCCCAGAGGAACTTATTGCGCAGGTATCTAAATTAGGAATATCCGCAATAGCGGTTGTTGACCACGATACTATTGACGGGGTTAGGCCCACCATAGAAATAGCTAAATCAGAGGATATAGAAGTCCTGCCGGGTATAGAACTCACTGCCGAATACGATGGTTTAGAGATACACATCTTGGGTTATTGCCTTGATTATAATAGAGGAGATTTAAAAGATACATTAGATTCCTTGAAAAAAAACCGCATTGAGCGTGTTTACAAAATAATAGATAAACTAAGAAATCTGGGCATAAAATTAAATGCTCAGGATGTATTCGATATTGCAAAAAAAGGCACGGTGGGAAGGCTGCATATTGCCAGGGCCTTGGTTAAAAAGGGTTTTGTGGGTTCTATATTTGAGGTTTTTCATAAATATATTGGCGATAAATGCCCTGCATATGTATGCGGATTTAGATTTTCACCTTATGAAGTAATAAGGTTAATTAAGGATGTTGGCGGCATCCCAGTGCTGGCACATCCTTATAGTCTTAACAGAGATGATCTAATACCTCAATTTATTGACTATGGTTTGATGGGCTTAGAGGTATATTATCCTGAGCACACGCAATCAATGGTTAATTTTTATCTAAATTTAGCCCAAAAATTTAATCTATTGGTTACAGGCGGCTCAGACTGTCACGGAGATGCAAAGCCAGAAGCAAAAATCGGCTCCGTAAAAATACCTTATGCCTTAGTGGAAAACCTTAAGCAGGCCAAAGAAAAAAAATTATGAAGAAGGACCACTTATATTTTATGAATTTATGCTACAAATTAGCCATGAAGGCAGAAGGCATAACCTCGCCCAACCCTATGGTAGGGGCCTTAGTAGTAAAAAACGGACGGATTCTTGGCAGAGGTTATCATAAAAAAGCAGGTCTGCCTCATGCAGAAGTTATTGCTTTAGATGAAGCAGGTAAAAATGCGAAAGGAGCAACCCTGTATTCAACCTTAGAGCCTTGCACGCATTTTGGCAGAACTCCGCCCTGCGTGGATAGAATAATTAAGAGCGGGATAAAGGAAGTTATTGTAGGGATGCTCGATCCCAATCCGCTAAATAATGGCGCAGGTATACGGATACTCAAGCAACATAAGATAAAAGTAAAGGCAGGATTCTTGGAAGATAAATTAAGGAAATTGAATGCGGTGTTTATAAAATATATTACTGAGAAATTACCTTATGTTACAGTTAAGGTAGGCCAGTCCTTGGATGGCAAGATTGCAACTAAAGCCGGTGATTCTAAATGGATAACTTCTGATACGGCGCGTGCCTATGCCCGTCGTATCCGTCGCAACTACGACGCGATTATGGTAGGCGTTAATACCGTATTAAGAGATAACCCCGTGCTTGATGCCTGGTTTTCTAAGCGGCAACCGATAAAGATTGTGGTGGATAGCCAATTAAGCACTCCCCAGAACGCAGATATATTTTTAAATAATAGTCCGGTAATCATTATTACTATACCCACCAAGCCGGGCCAGGAAACAGAGAACAGGAAAATATTGGCTGACAAAGCAAAGATTTTAGAAGTAAAAGAAAAAGAAGGTCAGGTAAACTTAAGGGATGCGATGAAGAAACTTGCACAACTTCAGATTTCCAATATCCTGGTTGAGGGCGGCGGCACATTGATTGGCTCTTTATTTGATGAAGGCTTAGTGGATAAGGTCTTATTTTTTATCAGTCCAAAGATTATTGGCGGCAAGGAAGCAATTAGTTCGGTTATGGGCAGGGGCGTGGCGCGCATAGATAAGGCATTGAAGCTAAAAGATGTTCGCTTAAAACGCATAGGCCAAGATTTATTGGTAGAGGGATATGTTTAGCGGTATTATTGAAGAATTAGGCGAAGTAAAAGAGATATCCAGAAGAGCCCGCGCAACCTTACTTAAAGTAAAAACCAATAAGGTATTAGATGATATAAAGGTAGGGGATAGCGTATCTGTAAATGGAGCCTGTCTTACAGTCACAGAAAAAAAACAGGATAATTTGGGTTTTGAAGTTATCCCCCAGACCTTTAACGTCACTAATCTGAGGACGTTAAAGATAAAAGACAGGGTAAATTTAGAACGCGCCTTAAAAATAGGAGATAGGGTATCAGGGCATTTTGTTACAGGCCATATTGATTGCATAGGCATCATCCGTAAAAAGAATTATATAAGCGATAATTTGTGTTTTGAGATTGCCGTGCCGCAAGAATTTATGAAATACATTTTGCCAAAGGGTTCTATTGCCGTAGATGGAATAAGCCTGACTGTAGTAAACAGGACATCAAATAGATTCAGCGTCTATGTAATTACCCACACCATTAAAAATACCACCCTAGGATTAAAGGGTCCTTCCGAGAAAGTAAATATCGAATTCGATATTCTCGCCAAAAAGACTGCTCTTGCGTTATAAATTATGTTAACTTCTAATTGTTGCTAATTGTTGCCTAGCGGGTTAATTTTTGATATACTAATCTAAATAAATAGGTACCACTAAGAACTTAAATTGCAGGTGGTACCATTTTTCCCACATTTGATAGCTTGAAAAACGTGGCGTGGCTCTCCCCCTTCGGGGGATTCGCCACGGATAGGTACCGCACGACTAAGAAGAAGCACGCGGTACCGTTTTTCCGATAAGCAATAGATTGAAAAACGGGGCGTGGCTCTCCGCCACAAAGCGTTGGCGGATTCGCCATGAGGTACCCGGTAAGTATTATGAAACGATTCGGGTACCGTTTTTCCGATAAGCAATAGATTGAAAAACGGGGCGTGGCTCAGTTTGGCTAGAGCGCAGCGTTCGGGACGCTGAGGTCACAGGTTCAAGTCCTGTCGCCCCGACCAGATATATGAAAAAACAGATTCATATCTATTATAGCGGTAGAGTGCAGGGAGTAGGTTTTCGTTATGGTGCAGGAGATATAGCAGGCCAATTAGGAGTTAGTGGCTGGGTCAAAAATTTACATGACGGAAAGGTTGAGGTTTTAGCTGAGGCAGATGAAGAGGCTTTGAAGGATTTTTTAGCTCGTATCAATCAATATTTTTCTGGTTATATACGCGATTCCGATATAAAGTGGCAGCCAGCAACGGGTGAGTTCAAGGACTTTGAGATTAGATTTTGATCCTCCTATGCCTTCCAACAAGGGAAAGACGGTAAGGCTCGGAGGATGTCGCTGTATATTTGTTTGTAAGGTGCTCCATGCGTTACGGAATACTCTCTGATGTCCATTCCAATTTAGAAGCATTAGATGCGGTTATAAAAGCTTACCAGAAAGAGGGAATAGATAAATATATTTGTGTAGGAGATATAGTAGGATACGCCGCTAATCCCATAGAGTGCATAGAAAAGATAAAATCGCAAAGCCCCATAACCGTAGCCGGGAATCATGATTGGGCAAGCGTAAGCTTATTATCGATAGACTATTTTAATCCTGCTGCACGTCAGGCAATACTCTGGACAAAACATAATCTGGATGCCGGTAGTAGATATTTCTTAGAGTCCCTAAAACTAATATATGAAAACGAAGATTTGGTATTAGTGCACGGCACTTTAGATGCCCCGCAAGATTTTAATTATATGATTGATATTGGTTCTGCGCAGGAGACATTAAGAATCTTTAAGGGCAATATTTGTTTTGTAGGACATACGCATATCTGTGGCATATTTATTGAAGATAAAAACGGCCGTATACATTACCGGGAAGAAGAACATATTGTCGTTGAAGATGAGAATAAGTATATAATAAATGTAGGCAGCGTAGGTCAGCCACGCGATGGCAATCCCAAGGCCGCATACTGTATATATGATACAGAAAAAAAAGAAATCAATATCAAAAGAGTAGATTATAATGTAGAGGCTGCCAGAAAAAAAGTTATTGAGGCCGGCCTGGCAAGGTTTTTAGGCGATAGGCTCTTGGTAGGACAATAGAGTCAAAATGACGCAAGAACTAAGAAAAAAAATAGAAAGTTTAAGAGAAAAGATTAGGCATCACGATTATATGTATTATGTTCTTTCCCAGCCGGAAATATCTGATAAAGAATACGATGTTCTTATGCGGGAACTGAAGGCCCTTGAGGATAAATATCCTCAGTATAAAACAGGGGATTCTCCTACAGTCAGGGTAAGCGGCGGCGTCTTGGAGGGGTTTAAAACAGTAAAACATAAACAAAAAATGTTTTCTTTGGATAATACCTATTCATTTGAAGAGTTAAAGGACTGGGATGCACGTGTGCACAAAGGATTGGTCGGTGACGAAAAGGTGCAATATGTAGCAGAACTTAAAATAGACGGCGTTAGCGCAAATCTGACCTATGAGAAAGGAAAACTGTCTATCGGGGCAACAAGAGGAGACGGCGAGAACGGCGAAGATGTAACGCAGAATATAAAGACTATAAGGGTGATACCTTTGGTTTTGCGCAGTAGAAATATCCCTGATTTTATTGAGATACGCGGAGAGGTTTATATGGAAAGAAGGGACTTTGATATTCTAAACAGAGAAAGAGAAAAAGAAAATGAAATGTTATTTGCCAATCCGCGTAATGCTACCAGCGGTTCTTTAAAGCTCTTGGATACAGGGTTGGTTGCGAAAAGGCGCCTTAATTTCTTTGCTCATTCTCTGGGTGAATACAAAGGAACGGGTATTTCTAATCAATGGGAATTTTTAGGGATACTAAAGGAATGGGGCCTGCGTACAAATTCGTATTCCAAGTTATGTAATAGCCTGGATGAGGTGATAGATTACTGTAATAGCTGGCAGGAAAAAAGAGAAAAATTGGGTTATGATATAGATGGCACGGTAATTAAAATAAATAATATAGCACAACAAAAGAGATTAGGTTTTACCTTAAAGAGTCCACGCTGGGCAGTAGCCTACAAGTTTCCTGCCCGTCAAGCAACCACGCAGGTCTTGAAGATTAACCTTCAGGTAGGCAGGACCGGGGTAATTACTCCGGTAGCAGAACTAAAGCCGGTTGAATGCGGCGGTGTAATAATTAGGCATGCAACCTTACATAATTTTGATGAGATTAAACGTTTAAATGTAAAAGAAGGTGATAGCGTATTGATTGAAAGGGCAGGAGAGGTAATTCCTAAGGTAGTTAAGGTGGTAAAAATAAAAGGTAAAAAACCATTTCAGATTCCTAAGAAATGTCCGGCATGTCTTGGTGAGGTGATAAAAGAAAAAGAAGAAGATGTAGCCTATCGCTGTATCAATCCATCCTGCCCCGCACAACTCGAAAGGGGTTTATTCCATTTTGCCTCAAGACAGGCAATGGATATCGAGGGTATGGGTGAGGCAGTAGTGGAACAATTGGTTAAGAGGGGCTTAATAAAGAATTTTGCCGACATTTATTTTTTAAAGAAAGAAGACCTCTTAAAATTAGAGCTCGTTAAGGATAAAAAGGCGCAGAATCTTTTGGATGTAATAGAGAAAAGCAAGCATCAGTCTTTATCGCGCCTTATATATGCCTTGGGGATTAGGCATGTAGGAGAAAAGGCAGCTTATGTATTAGCGCAGCGGTTTAAAACCCTGGATAATATAATTAATGCCGATATACAGGATTTTGATGTCATATACGAAGTAGGTTCGGTTATGGCTGAGTCTATTACAGAATTTTTCAAACAGCCCAGCACCCATCAACTCATAAGAAAATTAAAAGAGGCGGGCCTAAATTTAGAAGAGAAGGTTACTGTGATAAAAAAATCAGCCCTGACAGGGAAAACTGTTGTTTTTACAGGCGAACTCAAAAATTTTACACGCAGTCAGGCAGAAAGTTTAGTGCGTCAATTCGGCGGTAATGCCTCTTCCAGCGTAAGTGAAAGCACGGGTTTTGTAGTGACGGGAGAAAATTCCGGTTCAAAATACGAGAAGGCAAAGAAATTAGGAATAAAGGTTATCAATGAAGATGAATTTAAGGAGATGCTCAAATGAAATCCAAAATGCAAAATCCAAAATCCAAAATTATTATTTTTATTTTAGGATTGCTACTTGCGATAGAGAATATATATGGCTGCGAGACTGTTATGCGTAAGTTCACGCGTAAGCCGAAAAATGAAGAGCAGCCGGCCCAGACGATGGTTTTAGTGCCTGAAGAATACAAGGCGCCCCAGATGTCCAAGGAGGAGCTTTATCGACAATATTTTTTATACTGGAAATCCTGGCAGGATGAACTATTAGAATCATTGCAAGGCAGCCCAAATCACAAGAAACAGATAGGGTGCACAGATGAGGCTATAAATAACCTTAGTGAACTTAAGCCATTGCTCAATAGCGACAAACAAAAGAAACTGGATGTTTATATAAATCAACTCAGAGAACTAAAAAGATTAATTACCAAGGACTTATACGGCAATAATATTACTGACAATCGTGAGGTAGCAGAACGTTTAAAAAGGAATATCTTGCGAGATTTCTCTTATAATAAAATAAGTAAGGACATAAGTTATGGAGTATTATACCAAAAATGATGTAAGCGACATTTCATTCCGTAAGTTGTGGGCTCATTTAATATGATATTAGAGACTCTTTGCGTAGGTCCATATCAGGTTAACTGTTATATATTGGCTTCGGATATTCGCTCAGAGGCAATAGTTATCGATCCCGGAGCCGAATGTAACAAAATTAAAAAGTCTTTGGATAAATATAAACTAAAGCCCGCTTTTATTATAAATACCCACGGACATATCGACCACATCGGATGTAATGATGCATTCGGTGTTCCTGTATACATTCACAGCAAAGATTACGCGTTACTTCAGGACCCCAGCCTCAATCTGTCTAATTTTCTTGTTTCGCCCTATAAAGTAAAATCAGAAATCAAAACCCTAAAAGATAAAGAAAACATTGGATTAAACGGCATAGAGTTAGAAGTTATTCATACGCCGGGGCATACCCCGGGAGGGATTTGCCTGTGGATGAAAAAACCTCATAAAAATATATTGTTCAGTGGCGATACATTATTCTGTCAGGGTATTGGCAGAACCGACTTTCCGGGAGCCAACGAGAATCTTATTATAGAGTCTATAAAAGAAAAACTTTTTAAGTTAGATGATGACACTGTTATTTATCCTGGCCATGGTGCGTCTTCTACTATAGGCCATGAAAAGAGGAATAACCCTTTCCTATTATAAATGAAAGAATTCGTAGATACCTTCTTAAACTATTTATCTGTAGAGCGGGGCTTGAGCCGCAACACCATTGTTTCCTATCAAGGGGACCTAAAGAACTATTTAGGTTTTCTAAGGAATCGTAATATTGAGACCTTATCCAAAGCAACCAGAGACGACATTATTAATTTTATGCTTTATCAGAAGGATAGAGGATTAAGTGCAAATTCTATAGCCCGGCGCTTAGCCGCTATAAAGGTTTTTTATAGATTTTTAGTCAGAGAGAGACTATTAAAAAATGATGTTACCAGTTTAATAGAATCCCCCAAATTATGGCAAAAGATTCCCCAGACACTCTCATTAAACGAGGTGGAGTCCTTGCTTAGCCAGCCTAATATCAGAGATACGCAGGGCATAAGAGACAGGGCAATTTTAGAAACTCTCTATGCTACAGGCATGCGCGCCTCAGAGGCAGTAAACCTTAAAGTAGATGGTCTAAATTTGGATATAGGATTTTTACGTTGTATCGGTAAAGGTAGCAAAGAACGGGTTATACCTTTGGGCAGAAAGGCGATAATGAGCCTGAAGAGATATTTGGATATAACGCGGCCAAAACTATTGAAAAGAAAAGAGTCCGAATTCCTATTCTTGAATCGCTTTGGCAAAAAGATTTCCCGGCAATCCCTCTGGAAGATAATAAAAAAATATGCTCGCCAGGCAAGGATTAAAAAACCTATAAGGCCGCATATCTTAAGGCATTCTTTTGCCACGCATCTATTGGAAAGAGGAGCGGATCTGCGCTCGGTACAAGAGATGTTAGGGCATGCTAATATTTCTACTACACAGATTTATACCCATATAAATAAAGAAAGGCTAAAGACTATACACCGTCTGTTTCATCCGCGGCCTTAATAGTAGATAGTAGTTAGGGGTTAGGTATAAGATATTTAGAGATGAAAGAGTATTTAAAAAAACTGCCGAAAGAACTTCGGAGTTTAATAACCCTCGCCTGTAATGTTGCCTCTGTTAACCATATGAGCGTTTATTTAGTAGGAGGCATAGTGCGGGATTTAATCTTAGGAAAAAAGAATTTGGATTTGGATATAGTTGTCCAAGGTGATGGTATAAAATTCGCAGAGGCTTTTACCCAAAAACTTAAGGCAAGGCTCATACGGCACAGAAGATTTGGAACTGCTGCCATTATTCTTGATTCGGGTTTAAAATTTGATATTGCTACTGCACGCAAAGAATTCTATCCGCAGCCAGCCAGCCTGCCCGAAGTTACCAACGGAACTTTAAAAGATGACCTATTCAGGCGCGATTTCACCATAAACGCTATGGCAATAAGTATAGGCGCGAAAGATTTCGGTAAGCTTATAGATTTCTTTGGCGGGAGAGAGGATATTTTACATAGAAAAATACGCATATTACACAATTTAAGTTTTATTGACGATCCTACGCGTATATTAAGAGCTATTCGTTTTGAAAAAAGATATAATTTTCGGATAGAGTCCAAGACCCTTAGCGCTTTAAAAGAAGCAGTGGGACTGAAGATGCCAGAGATAGTACAGCCCCAGAGGCTAAGCAATGAGTTAATTCTGATATTAAAAGAAGACCGCCCCTTAAGACAGATAAAGCGCATACAAGAATTGGCGGGATTTTATTTCGTAAATCCGCGCCTATCCCTATCTAAAAAAACTTATCGGCTCATTAACTCCATTGAAAAGCAGGTTCGTTGGTTTAAAAAAACTCACCTCCGACGTAGAAAATTAGATATTTGGCTTATTTATTTTATGGGATTATTAGATTCTCTTAATATCAATGATGTTAGGGCTGTTTGTAAAAGATTTTGTTTTCCCAAAGGTGATGAGAAGAGAATATTAACCTATAAAAATTTTGATTCTAAATACATACGACAATTAAACAGAACCCAGATTAGGCCTTCGGAAGTTTTTAAGATACTTGAGCCTTTAAGTTATGAAGTAATCCTTCTGCTTAAGGCAAAATATAACAAAAATATTAATCTCAAGCAACATATCAAAGATTTTCTGGGAATCTACAATGGTATGCGTCTTTATATATCAGGAGCTGATTTGCATAGATTGGGCGTTAAGCCGGGGCCTAGTTACCAGAAGATTTTCGCTAATGTTTTAAACGCAAAACTCAATGGTTTAATCAGGACAAAAAAAGAAGAATTAGTGCTGATTAAGAAATTAGTGAGGACATAAGTTATGGAGCCTTATATTAAAGATAATGTAAACGACATAACTTATCCCGAACGAAGTTACTCTTCGAAGAATAACTTCGGGATCCCGAAGAGACACAAAAACATTTTGCTACATTCGGGATACGTCCGAACTTACCCCGCACCTTTTATTTATTCATACTTTTTAGTAAAAAACTTGAATACTAAAAAGGTGCGGGGTTAAATTCGCAGACGCCCTTATGGGCTACGACTTACGTCGTTTTTACTCCGTAAGTCGTCTGCTCATTTAAAATGACCGTTGGTATTCTAAAGTTAGTCATAATTATACAGGATAGTAACTCGCTGAAACAGAAACGTATGGTTTTACACAGTTTAAAGGCAAGGCTACGTAATAACTTCAATGTAGCAGTTGCACAGATAGCTGATGAGGATAAGTGGCAAAAATCTACCTTAGCGGTGGTAGGTGTCGAGAAAAACAGAAACAGCATAAATAGTATTCTGTCACGGGTAGTTAATTTTATTGAAAATGCAAACTCTTTAGAGTTAGTCAATTATGAAATGGAGTTGATTTAATATGTCCAGACAGGAAAAACTTGCCCATGCATTAAGAAGAGAGATTAGCAGCATAATACACGATGAATTAAAAGACCCTCGTTTGGGGTTTGTGACTATTACGGAAGTTGAATTAACTTTTGATTTCAGATATGCCAAGGTGTTCTTTAGTGTTTTAGGCAAAGAACAGCAGTATAAAAAGACCAAAGACGCTCTAAATTCGGCATTGGGATTCATCCGCAGGTTAATCGCCCAGAGGATAAGACTTAGATTTGCGCCGGAGATTGTTTTTAAGGAAGATAGGTCCTGCGAATACGGTTTTAAAATAGAAAAAATACTGAATGAGATAAAGGAGCTAAATGAGCCTAAAAAAATTAGTCGCCAGCATAAAAAGAAATAAATATTTTTTAATTACAACCCATACAAATCCGGAAGGTGATGCCTTGGGTTCGGAATTGGCTTTTTACAGGCTTCTTAAGAAGATGGGTAAACGCGCACTTATTATCAATGATGACAATCTGTCCTGCGCATATAATTTTCTGCCCGGAATAAATAAGATAAAGAAATTTAAAACGAAACAAAGACCAATAAGATTTGATTGTTTTGTTATCCTGGATTGTTCTGACCTTAGAAGATGCGGCGAGGTTTCCAAGATAAATATATACAATAAGCCCATTATAAATATAGACCACCATATAAGTAACGAAAGATTCGGCGATATAAACTGGGTAGAGCCGTACACCTCATCTACCTCGGAGATGATTTATAAAATTTATAAGAAATTACGCATACCTTTGGACAAAAAAGTTGCCCTGTCCCTTTATGTGGGCATACTTACAGATACAGGCTCTTTTCGTTATTCCAATACTGCCCCCTTAACTCATGAAATGGCAGCAGAGTTTCTTAGGTTTAAACTAGATGTACCAAGAATATATAAGAATATATATGAGAATATACCTTTCCCAGATATGAAGTTATTAAGCAAAATATTTTCTAATGTAAAACGGCAATTGCATGGAAGGATAGTCTGGTTTCAGATAGAACAGAGTCTGCTCAAACACAGAATAATATCCATTGATTTAACCGAACACATCTTAAGTTTTGCGCGCGCCATAAAAGACGTGGAGGTAGCAGTTTTGTTCAAAGAGAATTTAAGGCTGAAAAATGAAGTACGGGTTAATTTGCGCTCGCAAGGAAAGGTTGATGTAAATAGGATTGCCCGTTTCTTTGGCGGCGGAGGGCATCAGACTGCCAGCGGATGTACCGTTGGAGGCAGAATACAAGATGTAACAAGAAAAGTTTTAAAGAAAATAAGAGAGAGTTTTAATGAAAGTTATATACGGTATTAGTCAGATTAAAAAATTTAGAAGGCCTGTGGTTGCCTTGGGTGTATTTGACGGAGTCCATCTTGCGCACAGACGCATACTTAAAGAAACAGTAAGAATTGCAAGGCGTATAAAGGCAACTAGTATAGCGATGACTTTTTGGCCACATCCTCAAGGAGAAGATAGCCTGTATTCTTTAGAGCATCGCTTAAGACTAATTAGCCAACTTGGTATAGACGTCTGCATAGTGATAAGATTCAATAAGGCATTTTCTAGGATAGCCCCAGAAGAATTTATAAAACAAATTTTGGTTAAGAAACTACGTGCTTATTATATATTTGTGGGAAGAAACTTTAAGTTCGGTGAGGGAGCCAGGGGAGATTTTATAACTCTGAATAGATTATCTTGCCTATATAATTTTAAAGTAAAGGTATTTAATGTAATGAAGATAAACCACAGGCCTGTAAGTAGCACGTATATCCGCAGATTAATTACAAAAGGTAACCTTAATAAGGCTAAGAAATTGCTTTGTCAACCCGTAAGTATTCTGGGAACGGTAATCAGAGGAACTTCTTTGGGCAAGAGATTGGGATTTCCTACTGCCAACATCAATCCTCATCACGAAGTACTCCCGCTTTCAGGCGTTTATGCGGTTAATATTATTTTTGACAATAAGATATTAAATGGCCTATGTTATATTGGTACTAAGCCAACTTTTAGAGCTCAAAGCTCAAAAAATATTGAAGTATACATATTTAATTTTAATAAAGACATCTACGGAAGAAATCTGGAGATTCAGTTTATCAAGAAGTTAAGGAAAGAGAAGAAATTTACTTCTGGTAATACTTTAGCAGAACAGATCAAAAAAGACATCTCAAAAAGCCAAAGGGTCTTTTTCCTCCCTTAATCCTACCACAATATATGCCCATCAGAATCGCCTATATACACTAGTTCTTGTGTATTAATAAGTTAGATAAATTTTTATCTTGACAAAATATTGATTTCTGCCTATACTTTGGAATACAAAGTGGTTATAAGTGGTATAAAGTGGAAGGAAGCAAACTATGTTCTATGGCGAGTATTTACATTCCATAGACCGCAAAGGTCGCATTATATTACCTGCCAAATTTCGTGAAGTATCCAAGGCAAATTTTATAGAAAAATTTTTTGTTACGCGCGGATTAGATAAGTGCCTTTTTATGTTTTCGGAAGAGGAATGGCGGGCGCAGGAGAGTAAATTTAAAGCCATATCTTTTACAAAACAGGAAGCCCGCACATTTAACCGTCTTTATTTTTCAGGTGCAATAGAAATTGTGCCTGATAGGCAAGGAAGGATTCTGCTGCCGCAATATCTAAAAGACTTCGCCGAGATAAAAAAAGATGTGGTTATTGTAGGTGTTTCTAACAGAGTTGAGATCTGGTCAAAAGAGAAGTGGCAGGCATTCTATGGAAATGCGCGTTCTTCTTTTGAAGAAATTGCCGAGAAATTAATAGATAATATCTAGGGTTAGAATTTTTTAAAAGTGAAATCAGAATTACATTCATCCGTAATGCTTGATGAGGTCTTAAATTACTTAGCCTTAAAGCCGGGTATGGTTATAGTTGACGCGACCATAGGCATGGCCGGGCATAGTCAGGCAATATTAGAGTCTATTTTGCCCGCAGGCCGGCTCATCGGCATTGATCGAGACCAGGAATCTTTGGCTTTGGCGCGCGAAAGATTGCATAACTTTGCTGATGCCTGTGAATTCGTATACGGTAATTTTATGGATATTGATAATATTATGAAGAACTTAAATATTAAAAAGATAGATGGCGTATTATTTGACTTAGGGCTTTCTTCTTTCCAATTGGATGACCCGCAGCGCGGTTTTAGTTTTCAATGCGAGGGCCCGTTAGATATGCGTTTTGATAGAAATAGTTATATATCCGCTTATGATTTGGTAAATAATCTAACCCAGGATGAGATTTCTCATTTACTTTGGACCTTTGGTCAGGAAAAATGGCATAATCGGATTGCCCGAAATTTGGTAAGAGAAAGAGAAAAACATCCTATTGCCACAACCTCGCAGCTAAGTAATATTGTAGTTAAAGCCACTCCTTATAGATACAGGCATTATCGCCTGCATCCGGCTACCAGGACTTTCCAGGCAGTGCGTATTGCCGTAAACAGAGAATTGGAAGCATTAGAAATAGCCTTAGATAAAGCAATAGAACTGATGAATAAAACAGCCAGAATATGCGCGATTTCTTTTCATTCCTTAGAAGACCGTATAGTTAAATTGAGTTTTCGCAAAGCCGCATCCTTAGATAAGGTAAGAATATTAACACCCAAGCCTTTGTCGCCGACACAAAAAGAAATAACAGAGAATCCTTCCAGCAGAAGCGCAAAGCTGCGTGTTGCAGAAAGGCTCTAAAACATGAGATTATCTAAATTTCTATCAGTGACTGCATTGATTACTTCTTTTTCCCTGCTTTATGTTTGGCAGCAAACAGAGATCTTTCGTCTTGCCTATCTGTCCCAGAAAAAGGAAGCTGCTGTCCAGAATTTACTTGATAAAAATACTCTCTTAATATATAATCTAAAAAGAGATTCTTCTTTAATAAGCATTTGTAAGAAAGTTTCGCAATTAACCGATTTTCAGATACCCGATACTTATCAGTTAGTAAGAACAGGCTATACCGGAGAAATCTTAGAAGCAAAAGGTTTTTTATCTAACAGAGAAAATATAATATCCCGTCTATTTGGTATTAAGAGACAGGCCGAGGCAAAGACGGTTAAACCCCCAACAGCCCTGCGGGCTGACGGTAATTAAAATTTAATCATCAGCCCTTAACCTTTAAATTTATTTAAGTTCGTGTATATAGCAAATTATCACCGCAGAATCAATGCGGTATTTTTATTCTTTCTTGTTTTTTTGCTGCTTTGTATAGTCCGCCTTTTCTTCATCCAATTTTTCCGTTCAAATTACCTCAAAGGAATTGCTGACAAACAGCACAAACTGTTTGTGGAATTAGAGCCTCGCCGAGGGACGATATATGATTCCCGCCTGAAACCCCAGGCAGTTAATATATCAGCGGATTCGCTTTATGCTCAAGCATCAGCAATACCCGATAAAGATAAAGAAAAGATTATAAGAAAACTGCTACCCATATTAAATGTAGATTACGCTTATTTGAAAGATAGGTTATATCGTAAGAAATCATTTATATGGCTGGCCAGAAAAATTACTCCTTGGCAGGCTGAGGCAATAAAGAAATTGGATATAAAAGGGGTCGGTTTTATCAGGGAGAGTAAGCGTTGTTATCCCAATGGTTATCTTGCCAGCCACGTAATTGGTTTCGCCGGTTTAGATAATAAAGGATTAGAAGGTATTGAATTGTGTTATGATAAATATCTTAAAGGAGAAAGCGGTTTTGCGTTTTTTTTAAGAGACGCGCGGCAGAAAAGATTAGACCTATACGAAAAGATGGTTTTACCAAAGGATGGCTATGATGTAATTTTGACTATTGATGAGGTTATACAGTATATTGCCGAAAGAGAACTGGATAATATATATAAGACTTACCATGCTAATGGTGCCAGTATAGTAGTGATAGACCCGCATACGGGAGCAATTCTTGCTCTGGCAAACCGACCTACTTTTGATCCAAACGAACATGCCAAAAGCAATAAAGAGCAGATGCGTAACCGTTCGATATGCGATTTATTCGAACCGGGCTCGTCATTTAAGATTGTTACTGCCTCAGCAGCGCTGGAGGAAAGAAAAGTAGTTGAGGAGGATAGGTTTTTCTGCGAGAATGGGGCCTATCGCGTAGCCACACATATCTTACATGACCACCGGCCGCACGGTTGGCTAACTTTTAGAGAAGTAATCGAGCAATCCAGTAATATAGGCACAACCAAGGTTGCGCAGATTTTAGGGCCGGATGTTCTCTACCGTTACATGAGATTATTTGGTTTTGGCAAAAAGTTAGGTATTGACCTTCCGGGTGAAATTTCAGGCATGACTAAAGAGCCGCGTTTATGGTCTAAGGTTTCTATCGGCGCAGTGCCTATAGGCCAAGAGGTAGGTGTCACGGCATTGCAATTAGCAACTGCCGTCTCTGTAATTGCCAACGGCGGCCAACTTATGAAACCTTATATTGTAAAGGAGATTCGGGACCGGCAGGGTGAAACAATCAACGCATTTTCTCCGCTACTGATTCGTAAAGTTATCTCATTAGATACTGCTGCCAGAATGAAAAAAATACTTATAGGAGTGGTAGAGAATGGCACAGGAAAACTTGCAAAGGTACCTACTTTTACTGCCGCAGGGAAAACAGGAACCGCCCAAAAATTAGAACCCAATGGCGCATATTCGCATAATAAATTTGTGGCATCATTTATTGGTTTTGCCCCTGCCGAGGACCCTCTGATTGCTATTGCGGTGGTAGTGGATGAGCCTCATCCTTATTATTTTGGAGGCGTAGTAGCTGCCCCTGCTTTTAAGAATGTAGTAAGCGACACTTTAAAATACCTGAAGACAAGTTCTTCAGGAAAAGAAGTTATGGCATTCTATGAGACTAACACAGTTAATCAGGTCCCTAGATAGTGATTATGATAGTTATCATCATCTAGAGGATTTCGAGGTTGGTGGCATAACCTGTAACTCTAGGCAAGTCCGAAAAGATTTTATTTTTGTGGCTATAAAGGGCACCAATGAAGACGGACACAGATTCATACAAGAAGCTATAGAGCAGGGAGCAAGAGCAGTAATCATTCAAATCCCTGCCTTGCCGGCAGGCAGGCCAAATCCCAGACTATTCGACAGGCAGTTTGAATCCAAAATCCCAAATGATATACCGGTTATTCAAGTTAAAGACACGCGCAAGGCATTGGCAAAATTAGCCGCAGAATTTTACGGTAATCCTTCCTCAAAAATAAAGGTGGTAGGTATTACCGGGACCAATGGTAAGACCACTGTATCTTATTTAATCGAAGAGATACTCAAAGAGGCAAGATGCAATCCCGCGGTTATAGGAACAATTAATTACCGTTTTAGAGATAAAATCTTCCCTTCTGGGAATACCACGCCCGGCCCAATAGAACTCCAGTCTCTTTTGGCTGATATGTTAGATAAAGGAGTTGATTATGCGATTATAGAAGTCTCATCGCATGCCCTGGATCAAGCCAGGACAGATACAATAGATTTTCACTGCGCTATCTTTACCAATTTAACCCAGGACCACCTGGATTATCACGTAACATTAGAAAATTATTTTCAGGCTAAATCCAAACTTTTCAAGAATATTAATCCGAACTCATTTGTCATCATCAATAACGATGATAAATATTGCAGGAGAATCAAAAAAATCACCCCCGCAAGAGTTATTACCTATGGCATAGAGAATCAGTCGGATTTATCGGCAAAGGATATAAAGTCCAATATGGCATATACAGAATTTTTACTGGATAGTATCGATGGCCAAACCGAATTCAAGACCAAACTTATCGGGCGCCATAATGTATACAATATGTTAGCTGCCATTTCTTGGGCAAAGACTGAAGGCATAGCTAAATCTATTATAAAATCTGCTATTGAGAAGTTTTCTTTTGCTCCCGGCAGGCTTGAAAAGATTGATTTCAATGGTAATTTTACAGTCTTCATAGATTATGCCCATACAGAAGATGCGCTTAAAAATGTAATTAATACCGCAAGAGAATTATCTGATAAGAGAATTATCGTGGTCTTTGGATGCGGCGGCCAGCGCGACAAAACCAAGAGGCCAAAAATGGGCAATGTGGTATCAGAATTAGCTGATTATGCCATTATTACCAATGATAATCCCCGTGAAGAAGACCCGCAAGAAATAATAGAAGATATTAAAAAAGGCATAAGAAAAAATAACTACTGCGTCATTCCCGAAAGAAAAGAGGCAATAAGAAAATCTTTATTACTGGCCAAGACAGGTGATATTGTATTGGTGGCAGGCAAAGGTCATGAGGATTACCAGATATTAAAGGATAAAAAAATACACTTTGATGACCGAGAGATAATAAAAGAATGTTTAAAGTCAATGAATTATTAGAAGCTACCCAAGGAAGATTAATAAAGGGGAGAATAGATACCGCTGTAAGCGCCATCTCTATAGATTCAAGAACGATTAAGCCCAAAGAGATCTTTATTGCTATAAAAGGAACTAATTTTGACGGTCATGATTTTATTGGCGCGGCTATAAAAAAGGGCGCAGGTTCAGTAATAATCCAAGCCGCAGGTATAAAATTACAAATTCCAAAAGATATTCCTGTCATAAAAGTAAAGGATACTACCCAGTCATTAGGAGACATTGCTAGATTTCAACGCAAGAAATTCAATATCCCCGTGATTGCTATCACCGGTAGTAATGGCAAGACTACTGCTAAAGAAATGATTGCCCACGTATTATCTAAAAGATTCAAGGTTCTTAAAAATGAGGGCACTAAGAATAACCAGATAGGTCTGCCTTTGGTTTTGCTAAATCTTAATAGTCATCACGATATTACCGTCTTAGAATTAGGTACAAACCATCCCGGAGAAATAGGGTATCTTGCCAATATATGTCTGGCCAATATAGGCATAATTACCAACATCGGACCTTCCCATTTAGAATACCTGCATAATCTAAAAGGAGTCCTAAAAGAAAAATACACATTAATAGAAAATCTAAAGCAACCATACATCGCGATATTAAATAAAGATGATAGTTTATTAAAGACAAAGATAAGCCAAAAAACTAAAAATCCCTTTATTGTAAGTTTCGGCATTAAAAATAAAAGTGACTTTTTTGCTTCGGATATCAAACCCAATTTTTATCCTATCAAATGGACATCTCCAAAATTAGAATTTTCACTAAACCTAAAGCATAAATTCACTTTAAAAACACTGGGCTATTATAATATCTATAATGCATTGGCCGCAATAACTGTAGCAAGAACTTTTGGTATGGGATATAAAGAGATAGCATCCAGATTAGCCGATTTTGATTTTCCGCAAATGAGATTCGATTTTGTAGAATTTAATAGGATTAGATTTATCGATGATACGTATAATTCCAATCCGTTTTCTTTAAAAGAGGCATTGGATATATTGAATAACCTTAAGACCAAAGGAAGAAAAATATTTATTATGGGAGATATGTTAGAATTAGGAGAGCATAAAGAACCATTCCACTGCCAGGCAGGTCGCCAGGTATGTGGCATTTGCGATGTTTTTATTACCGTAGGCAAATTATCCAATCTAGCTGCAAAGAGCGCGGGTTCTTACGGTTTTGATACTAAAAACATCTTTACCTGCGAATCTGCTCAGGAGGCAGGCGAAATTTTATTTAATAAAATATCTCCTAAAGAAGACGATATCATTTTAGTTAAGGGCTCCCGTTTAATGAAGATGGAGAAAATTTTTAAGGCCTGATATGTTATATTACCTGCTTTATCCCTTACATGACATAATCTCTGCTTTTAATGTCTTTAGATACATCACCTTCCGTGCTGCCATGGCGGCGATGACCTCTTTTCTTATCAGCCTCATTTTTGGTCCGTTAATAATAAAGATGCTTGCTCGGTTAAATATAAAGGAGAATATAAGAAAAGAGGCAAGCCAGAAATTATTTGAATTGCATAGCAATAAACAGGATACGCCTACGATGGGCGGCATTTTTATATTGTTTGCAATATTATTATCTGTACTGCTGTGGGCCGATATATTTAACAGGTATATAATACTGGTTTCATTTAGCACTATTTGGTTAGGCATGACTGGTTTTATTGATGATTACCTAAAACATATAAGGAAGAAATCCAAAGGCCTGACTGCAACTGCAAAATTTAGTAGTCAGATTATATTGGGTCTGATATTAGGCGTTATTCTATTCCTTAGCCCAGAAAATAGCACAAGATTAGATTTACCTTTTTTAAAAGATGTATCTTTAGAGTTAGGTTTTTTTTATATATTATTTGTAATTCTGGTAATAACCGGTTCTTCAAATGCCGTAAACCTTACTGATGGATTAGATGGTTTGGCTATAGGTAATGTAATTATGGTGGCCATTGCCTTTAGCGTTTTAAGTTATGTATCGGGAAATATAAAGTTTAGTCGTTATCTCCTAATACCATATATTCAGGGTAGCGGCGAATTGACTGTGTTTTGTGCAAGTATTTTAGGTGCGGGGTTGGGTTTCTTGTGGTTTAATTGTTATCCTGCCTCTATTTTTATGGGAGATGTAGGCTCTTTGGCTTTGGGTGGAGCGCTGGGGACAATTGCGTTATTGATAAAGAAAGAATTGCTTTTAGTAATTGTAGGGGGTATATTTGTTTTAGAGGCCTTATCCGTAATCTTGCAGGTTGTGTCTTTCCGCTTTAGAAAAAAGCGAATATTTAAGATTGCTCCCCTGCATCATCATTTCCAATTTTCAGGCTGGCCGGAGACTAAAGTGATTGTGAGATTTTGGATTATTGCCAGCCTCCTTGCGCTACTTACAATAGTTACTTTAAAGATAAGATAACTTTAAGTTTTGATGAGAAATGCGGGCTATTTTAAAAATAAAAAAGTTACTATAGCCGGGCTTGCCCGCTCTGGTTTAGCCTGCGCCAACTTATTATATGACTTAGGTGCCTATGTCAGCGTTACTGATAATCAGGATAACGAGTTAACGCGTCTTAATGCCTCCCGGTTAAAATCAAAAAATATAAAGGTTGAATTAGGCAGGCATTCACAAGAATTCATAAAGGGAAGAGATTTTATTGTAGTCTCGCCCGGCTTAACCGATGATGCCCTGCCTATTGTATGGGCAAAGGATTTTAAAATACCTGTAATAAGCGAAATAGAGGTAGGTTCGATTCTCTGCCCGGCGACGGTTATCGCAGTAACAGGAACAAACGGCAAAACAACGGTAACCACTTTAATCGGCAAGATATTGGGGTCAGGGGGTAGGAGGGTGTTTGTCTGCGGCAATATCGGCAATCCTTTTTGCTCGGAATTGGATAAAATAGAATTAGAAGATTTTGTATCTCTGGAAGTCAGTTCCTTTCAATTGGAGAGAATAAAAACATTCAAACCCAAAATATCGGTTATATTAAATTTTAGCTGTAATCATCTGGATAGGTATAAAAATATGCGAGATTATCTGGAGGCAAAGAAGCGCATTTTTATGAATCAGGATAGAGCTGACTATTTGGTTTTGAATTATGAGGATATCGCACTAAAGGAATTGGCAGGGGAAACCAAGGCTAATGTTGTATATTTTTCAAAGACAGGAGAACTTAACCCTAATCAGGCGGCGGTGTTAGCCGTGGGTTCAATATTAGGCATAGATAACCAGTTGTGTTTAGAGGTATTGCGCAACTTCAAAGGCGTTGAACACCGATTAGAATATGTTGCACAGTTAAACAATATAGAGTTTATCAATGACTCCAAGAGCACCAATGTAGATTCTACGATATGGGCATTAAAAAATATTTCCCGGCCTGTAGTTTTGATCGCCGGAGGCAGAGATAAGGGTAGTGACTATAAGATTATTTTGGATTTAATGCGCAAAAAAGTAAAAGAAATTATATTGTTGGGTGAGGCAAAGGAAAAAATAAAGAATACGTTTAGGGATTATTTGACAATCGCTGAGGCATCTACTTTAGGGGAGGCGGTCAATATTGCCTTTGATAGGGCTGCTGCCGGAGATTGCGTTTTGCTTTCACCCATGTGTTCCAGCTTCGATATGTTCTCTAATTATGAAGAAAGAGGCAGGGTATTTAAAAAAGCGGTTTATGATTTGATAAGAAAAAAAGCATGAAATGGTAAGGAATATCAGGATAAGTATATTTACTACAACAGTAATTCTGATATGTATTGGCATAGTGATGATCTATAGCGCTTCCAGTATCTACGCCTGGGAAAGATACAAAGATAGCTTCTTTTTCTTAAAAAGGCACCTCAGTTTTCTTTTTATCGGAGTGTTTCTTACTTTTCTGTTTATGAGTGTTGATTATAGAAAGTTAAAGAAAGTTGCCAGGCCGCTATTGATATTATCTATTTTATTGCTGGTTCTGGTTTTAATACCGGGCATAGGAAGAGAAATTGCAGGAGCGCGCCGCTGGTTTAGATTCAAATTAATTAGTTTTCAACCCTCAGAGTTAGCCAACATAGCCATAATCATCTATATAGCGGATTTTATCTTTCGTAAAGACAATTACATAAGAACATTCTTGCACGGATTTCTACCGCCTATGTTGATTTTGGGATTAACCGCACTATTGATACTGATGCAGCCAGATTTAGGCACTGCCTTAGCATTGGGGATAGTCGTATTTATAATGCTTTTTATGGCCGGCGTAAGATTATCCTATCTTTTATCTGTAATACTAGCAAGCCTGCCCCTATTTTATATATTGATATTTAGCGTTCCTTATAGAAGGATGCGTATTATGGCATTCTTAAATCCGTGGCTGGATCCCAAGGGAAGCGGCTTCCAGATTATTCAGTCACAGATTGCCTTGGGCTCAGGAGGTATATTCGGGGTGGGCCTGGGGCAATCCCGGCAAAAATTATTTTATCTACCTGCAGCGCACACCGACTTCATATTTTCTATAATTGGGGAAGAATTGGGTTTATTGGGTACAATAGGAATAATTTTATTATTTATGATTTTTATTAAGCAGGGTTTGAAGATAATAAAAAACTCCCAAGATACCTTTGGTTATTTTTTGGCATTGGGCCTGGTTTTAATGATTTCTTTTAAGGCCGTAATAAATATCGGCGTTTCCTGCGGCCTATTGCCGACAAAGGGCCTTCCTTTACCCTTTATCAGTTACGGCGGATCCTCTTTTGTATTTGATATGATTAGCGTGGGTATATTGATGAATATTGCGCGCACAGGAGAATATCCGTGAAGATATTGGTTGTTGCTGGCCCAAGCGGTGGCCATATATTTCCCGCCCTAAGCTTCTTAGATACCTTGAAAGAAAAATATAAACATATAGAGGCGCTTCTGATTTTGCCCAGGAAAATTATGATAGATAAGGCATGCATCTTGGAAAATAAAGTTAAATATATTTCAAGTTCATCAATTACACTAAGTATCAATTTTAGGAATCTTTTAAGTATATTAAAATTTTTTAAAGGTTCCCTGGAAAGCATATTTATACTTTTGGAGTTTAAGCCAGATATAGTTATGGGTTTCGGAGGTTTAGTTAGTATTCCTATGGTTATGTTTGCTTATCTTTTTAGATTAAAGACATTGATACATGAGCAAAATGTGATTCCCGGTCGGGCGAATAGATTCCTCTCCAGATTTGCTGATAGAATCGCTATTTCCTTTTCCAGGACCAAAGATTACTTCAAAGATTATTCAGAGAAAATAGTGCTTACCGGTAATCCCCTACGCAAGGAATTAGTTCGGATAGACAAAAATAAGGCTTTGGATTTTTTCGGATTCAGCAATGATAAGTTAACAGTGTTGGTAATGGGGGGCAGTCAGGGAAGTTACTCAATCAATATGGGATTTTTCAGGACAGTATCGGCGCTATCCAATAAAGGCAGCTTGCAGATAATCCATCTTACGGGTGAAAAAGATTATGATTTATTAAAGCCTAAATATAAAGAATTGAATATCGGTGTTAGGCTATTTAATTTTTTAAATTCTATGGAATATGCTTACAGTGCCTGCGATATAGTTTTATCTAGGGCGGGAGCAACTACCGTAACAGAGATAATATATTTTAAGCTGCCGGCAATAATCGTTCCTTATGTATATGCCCATAAGCATCAGATGGAAAATGCCAAGGTCTTGGAAAATATAGGTTCAGCTATCGTAATCCAAGACGATAAATTAGATATGCTCAAGGTGATTATGGAAGATTTTATAAATAATCCTGATAGGATAAAAGAAATGGTTTCGCGTTACGATAATATTCCCAGACCCAATGTAAATAATTTGCTATTAGACGCAGCATTATCTTTTAATTAAATGAGAAAATATGTTTTAATATTAGCGATATTTTGTCTACCATTTTATTTTGCCTTAGCAGGAGATGACGGCTGGTTTATAACAAAGAGCACCCATTTCATAGTATATTATAAAAATGCGTCTTCAGATTTTATAGAACACCTTATAGAAAAGTCAGAAGAGTATTACGATAAGATAGCCGATAATTTAGGGTTTAGGCGGTATAATTTCTGGATTTGGGATAATCGCGCGAGGATCTACATAGACGATAGCGCAGAAGATTATCAAGCGGCGACTGGGCAACCTGCCTGGTCAATGGGTGCAGCTATACCAAAAGATAAAGTTATACGCGTATTTCCAGGGGTGTCGGGGTTCTTCCAGACAACACTGCCGCATGAAATGGGGCATATCATCTTTAGGGAATTTGTGGGTTTTGACAATAATGCTTTACCTATGTGGTTAGATGAAGGCGTTGCCTCTTATCAGGAGAGTTTCAGACATTTAACGGCAAACAGATTAGTAAGAAAAGCGATGGAGAACGATAAGTTTATTAACCTGGATGCTCTTTCCAAACTTAATCCGCAGAAAATACAGGATAAAGAATTAGTAAATCTTTTCTACGCTGAAGCGGTAAGTATAATAGATTATTTAGTGAAAGAATTCAGTGAAGATAATTTTGTGCGTTTTTGCTATTATTTAAGAGATACCAAAGACATCCAGAAGTCCCTAATCTCGTCATATCCCTTTAGAAATATGCAAGAATTTGATCAGGCCTGGCAGAGATATTTAAAATATGAATAAACATTATCACTTAATTGGTATCGGCGGCATCGGAATGAGCGGGATTGCCAAAATTTTATTAAGCCGCGGCGTAAATATAAGCGGCTCAGATATAAGGGAAACTAAAATTACAGATGAACTAAAAAAAATGGGCGCGCAAATTTTTATTGGCCATGATACTCGCAATATCCATGGCGCAGACTTAGTTGTGTATTCTTCGGCAATTAAAGAAGATAACCCTGAAATCACAGAGGCCCGTAAGCTAGGCATTACTCTGATAAGACGTGCGCAGGCACTGGCTGAACTTATGCAGGATAAGACAGTAATTACGATTACGGGCAGTCACGGAAAAACTACAACCACATCTTTGGTATCCTATCTTTTATTAGAGGCCGGACTTCTGCCTACGGTTGCTATAGGCGGTATTTTAAGAAACATAGACACCAACGCATCTTTGGGCGAGGGTGAATTTTTTGTAGCCGAGGCAGATGAGTCGGATGGCTCGTTTTTATATTATAAACCAAAATACTCTATAATTACTAACATAGATTACGAACATCTTGATTACTACAAGGAATTTAGAAATGAAATTGATGCCTTTAAGGAATTCTTAAATAAAACCGAAAATAATGGTTGCGTTTTTGCCTGCGCAGATGATATAAATCTAAAGAATATATTAAAGGATTATAAAAACAGGTATGTGCTGTTTGGCTTAAAAGAGGATGCCGATATATGCCCTAGGAATATAAAAATAAATGGTCTTAATTCCGAGTTTGATTGTTTTTATAAAAATAAATTTATAGACAGATTTCATCTTGCGTTAGGCGGTATGCATAATATCTATAATGCCCTATCGGTTATTGCATTGGGGCTTGAGTTGAATATAGATTTAAGATTTATAAAAAATGCATTGGCGAATTATAAAGGCGCTCACAGGCGCCTGGAGATTAAGTTTAATGAGAATGGATACTTGGTTATTGATGACTACGCGCATCATCCCACAGAGATAAGGGCAACGTTGGCTGCGGTAAAAAATTTAAATCCTGAGCGGATAATTGCCGTATTCCAGCCGCATAGATATAGCCGGGTGAAATTACTTCTGGATGAGTTTGCCAAAAGTTTTGATTTAGCCGACTATGTTATCGTTACAGATATATACCCGGCCGGTGAGCCGCCTTTAGAGGGAATAAACGGTAAGCGCGTATACGACAAGCTAAGGGATCGTGACTTAAATAAAAAGATAATTTTTCTAGCCAAAGATAAAATCTTAAACCATATCTTAGAGATTATAAATCCGCGCGATCTGGTAATTACATTGGGCGCAGGTGATATCGGAAGAATTTGCGATGAGTTGGTGGAAAGAGTTAAGGGGTAAGGTAAAATTAAATTATTCATTAAGGAATCATACCACATTTAAAATTGGGGGCCCAGCCAAGTTCTTTTTTGAACCAGAAGACCTCAAGGATTTAAAATTATTGCTTAGCCTATCAAATAAACATAAAATACCCTTTTTTGTGCTGGGGGCAGGCAGTAATATCTTGGTTAACGATAAAGGAATAAATGGCATAGTCATTCGTTTAAATTCGCCTTATTTAAAAAAAATCATTTTTAAAAATAATTATATTGAGGCGGGCAGCGGTGCGATGTTGCATCAGGTAATGTATTTAGCTACAAGGCATAGTTTATCGGGTGCGGAGTTTTTAGCGGGTATTCCCGGCACATTAGGCGGGGCATTGGTTATGAATGCAGGGATACCGGGTGAAAACATCGGGGATTTGGTAGAAAAAATTATGGTAATGGACTATAAAGGTAATATAAAGACCTTAAATAAGAAAGATATAAAATTCGGTTATCGCAGTTCTAATCTATCAAAATATATAATCTTAAAAGCGCGTCTAAAGTTGATTAAGGAAGCAAAGAAAAAAATTAAGCATAATATAAATAGATACCTTGATTATCGCCATGCTGCGCAAGACGTATCTTTACCTTCTGCGGGTTGCATTTTCAAGAATCCTAAGGCAGAATCAGCAGGAAGGCTTATAGATTTATGCGGATTAAAAGGAAAGGAAATAGGGGGCGCTTGCGTTTCTTTGAAGCACGCCAACTTTATATTAAATCTAAAATGTGCAAAGGCAGGAGATGTCCTTAAATTGATGAATTTGATAAGGAAGAGAGTAAAGAATAAATTTAATATAAATTTAGAGACAGAGATAAAGATATGGAAGTAAGAAAGGTCACAAGTAAAAAAAGAGTTGGTAGAATTGGCGTCTTAATGGGAGGGCCCTCAACAGAAAGAGAGATATCATTAAAATCAGGTAAGGCAGTTTATGAAGCCTTGCAGCAATTAAATATTGAGGCTGTTTCGATTGACATAAAAACAGATAATATAGAGGAGAATATACGTTTAATAAAATCTTATAATATAGATTGTGCGTTTGTTGCTCTGCACGGCCGCTTTGGCGAGGATGGAGGAATGCAGGAGATTCTGGATAATATAAAGATTCCCTATACCGGCTCTGGCACCCTGGCCAGCAAATTAGCCATGGATAAGATTGCTTCGCGTAGAATATTTGAGGAGCAGGGCCTTGCGGTTCCCAAATACAAAATTGTAGAAAAACTAAGTTATAACAACAAAGGATTCCATAATGATATTATGTTCCCCTTAGTGGTAAAGCCTGCCACGCACGGCTCAAGTATTGGCTTATCCATTATTGACGAAGAAAAAAATCTTACTGCGGCAATGGATTCGGCATTCGGATTTGATGAGAGGATAATTATAGAGGAATACATACGGGGCAGAGAAGTAACGGTAGGTATATTAGACAAAGAGGCGCTCCCGGTGATAGAGCTAATCCCTAAAAAGAGATTCTTTGATTACGAGGCTAAATACCAACCCGGGATGACAGAGTATATAGTGCCAGCTAAATTAGAAGAAGAGATTAGCAAAAAGATACAATCCGCAGCTATGTCGGCACATAAACTTTTGGGCTGTTGGGGTTTTTCTCGGGTGGATATGATACTAAATGAAAATAATATCCCCTTTGTTTTAGAATTAAATTCTATACCAGGGCTTACGCCCACAAGCCTTCTGCCTAAGGCCGCAAAAACAGCAGGAATTGAATTTGGGCAATTGTGCCTTAGGTTAATTGAATTAGCATATGAGAAAGCAGAAGATAAATTTAACCTCACCCTACACAAAGGCGAGGCATTTAGCGGTTAATTTAATAATTATTACAGTAGTCTTCATAGTATTAGCTTTTACTTTAGGTTATGTTATAAAAGCATTAAAGGACTCAAAGTATTTTAAGATAAAAGATATCGTAGTTAGCGAGAGAGACGCAGAAGATTTTTCTTATCTTAAAAATCGCAATATTTTTTATGTTGACTTAATTGAGGAATCAAGATATATATCAGGAATATACCCTGCTTATAGTAAGATTAGATTAATCAGGGTTTTGCCCAATCGTTTATTCATAGATTTTATAAGACGCAAGGCAATTGCATATATAAAATTATATCGATATTTCTGTGTAGATGAAAACCTGACCCTTTTTGATGATACTGCTAATTTAGCTGCAATAGATTTACCGGTCATTTTGGGTTTAGAAACAAAGATTTACGGCCCAAGACCGGGTCAGAAATGCGAGGTTAGAGAATTAGCGCTTGCTTTAAATATAATAAAAGAACTAGACAGCAGCAATGAGTTAAGAAGTTATAAAGTTAAAAGTGTAGATGTATCAAGCGCTGCTAAGGCATCGCTTCTTTTGCAGAGGAAAATAGGGCAGGCAGTGTTTGAGATAAGGATCGGCAACGACAATATAAAACAAAAGGTAAGTGCCTTAAATGCACTATTTAGCCAAACAATGAATGACCCGGGCAATATAAGATATATTGACCTAAGATTCAAGGAGCCGGTAATAAAGTTTAAAGATGTTAAATAATTATATATGCGCTTTAGATATTGGTTCCAGCAAGATTGCTGCGGTAGTTGCCCAGCTCAAACGAAAGCATATTACCAATCTCTTTTTTGATAGCCTGGCAGTAAAGGGCATAAAGAGAGGCGTAATCATAGATTCTATAGATTTAATAGGCTGTATCAGCAGAGTCTTAAAGAATTTAAAGGTTAAATCCGGGATAAATATTAAATCCGTATATACCAATATCTCCGGACAAAATATCATTACCAAACACAGCCACGCGGTAATACCTCTGGCTGAAAGAGGTAACAAAGTTATAACCGCCCTTGATATAAATAAAGTAAATGAACAGGCACGTATATTAGGTTCTAATCTAGAAGAAGAAATAATCCATCAGATACCCTTAAGTTATACCATAGATTCAATGGCCGATATTGTAAATCCCATTGGGTTATATAGCCATCGCCTGGGAGTAGATCTCTACTTGATTTCTAGTAATGTATCTTTTTTGCAGGGCCTTGCGCGTATTATAAATCAGGCAGGATATGAGATAAAAGATATATTTCTCTCAGGTATAGCTACTGGAAAAATAGTATTCAACACAAGGCTTCAGGAAGGCATAAATATACTCTGTGATATAGGCGCAGATGTAACCGAACTGCTTATATTCAAGGATGGGCGCTTAAAACATATTGATATATTATCCTTTGGCGGCAATGATTTTACCGAAGAGCTCTCAGGTACATTAAAGATACCTCTTGATTTAGCCGAAGACCTAAAGATGTCGCATGGTATGGTAGGGGATTATAATCAGATAAAACCCGAGAAGGAAATATTAATAAAGAAAGACAATATCTATAAATCGATAAAACAGAAATTGGTTTCTCAGGTATTAAGCTCTAAGACAAATTCAGTGTGTTCAAGCCTTAAAGATATAATAGGAAAGACTATCCGTTTCCAAGATATTCATAATTTTGTAACGGTAGGAAGGGCTATATTATTAGAAGGTTTTCTTGAGAACTTAGAGGATGCATTAGGAATTCCTGTAAGTATAGGACGGCTCATCCAGGCCGATGCAAAAGTATCCCTACCTTTAAGGAATAGCCCAAAAATGCCATATGCCAGCGACATAATTTCTCTGGTAAATAGAAATCCTTCCCTCTGCGGACAGAATCACATAGGTTATCTTACTTCTTTAGGTATAATCTGTGAGGCCTTAGATTCCACAGAACCTCGGTTCACCTATACAAAAAAACCCACCCCCCAGCCCGTCTTTAAAATAATAAATAAGGTCAAAGAGATATATCAGGAATACTTTTAATTGACCGCTAAGATTTATAGTGTATAATAATTTTAAATCAAAACTTATTAAGTCGTAACGGTCAATATGATTAAGGAAAATGTGCCAAGTATAAGAGGGCGTATTGCTTTAGTTTGTTCTAAGATTAATCGAGATTTTAATAGTATAACAGTTGTTGCGGTGGCTAAAGGCAGGACTTCAGAGCAAATAAAAGAAGCATTTGAGGCAGGTATAACAGATATAGGCGAAAACAGAGTCCAAGAAGCCTTTACTAAATATTACCGATTACCGATTACCGATTACCGATTACCAAAAATAAAATGGCACATGGTAGGTCATTTACAGACGAATAAAGTTAAAGATGCGGTCAAAATCTTTGATTTGATCCACTCCATTGATAGCGTAAGACTCGCAAAAGAAATAGATAAAGAGGCAGCTCGGATAAATAAGATTCAGGATATATTAATTGAAGTAAAGACTTCTCCCGAAGCTACTAAATTAGGCTTAAAACCTAATGAGGCAATTGAGGTTATAAAAGAGATATCCGAATTTAAAAATATAAAAATAAAAGGTTTAATGACCATTGCGCCCCTGGTAGATAATCCAGAGAAGACGCGACCTTACTTTATAAAATTAAGAGAAACTAGGGATAGAATTAACGAATTAACGAATTACGAATTACGAATTTTATCCATGGGCATGACTGATGACTTTGAGGTAGCCATAGAAGAGGGTTCTACGATGGTGAGGATTGGCCGGGCGATATTTGAAAGTTAAAAGTTAAAAGTCAATCATTCGGCTACGCTTTAGGATTGATGGTGAGCGAAGTCGAACCATCAAAAGATAAAATTTATGTTAAGAGTGCTAAGGAAGAAAATCGGAGTTATCGGTTATGGTAATATGGGCTCAGCCATTGCTGAACGTATTAAGGCCAAATACAAAGTCTCTGTGTTCGATAAAGATAAAGAGAAAACGAAAAATCTCAAAGGTATAAACGTAACCGAAAATATTGTAGGTTTGGTCGCAGCATCTAGAGTTCTGATACTGGCAGTTAAACCGCAGGACTTTGACGCTGTATTGAACGAAATCAAGGAGTACTTAAAAGGAAAATTGGTTATTTCTATCGCCGCTGGGATAACGACCACATATATAGAGAAGAAATTGGAACAAACAAGAGTCATTCGCGTTATGCCGAATATATGTGCAAAGATTGGAAAGGCAGAAACAAGTCTATGTAAAGGTAAGAGCGCTAAGATCAGAGATTTGGATTTCGTTAAACAAATGTTTAATTCTTTAGGAAAAACATGGATTATGGATGAGGGAATGATTGACGCGGCGACTGCTATTGTGGGCAGTGGTCCCGCTTATATTTATTATGACATGGAAAAAAATAACATTGACCCCCGTAGTCTTTCTGAAGCGATAAGAAATAAATACATTGAGCGTTTGACTGAAGCAGCAAAAAGGGTTGGTTTTGATCCGAGAGTTGCATCTGAACTGGCGGGAAGCACAACTGCTTCAAGCATTAGTCTATCCGCTGTCTCTGGGATTCCTCCTACCGAATTAAGAAAGCAGATCACCTCACAAGGAGGGACTACCGAAGCAGCTTTAAAGATTTTAATTGAAGGCGGTTCCTGGTCAGAGGCAGCTGAAGCAGCAGTAAGACGAGCAAAGGAAATAGCCGAAAAGGAGTAAGCAATGGGACGTATTGGAATTATTGGCGGAAGCGGATTATACAAGATTGAGGGCCTTAAGGATATAAAACAAATTACAATAACTACGCCTTTTGGCAGTCCTTCTGACAAATTTGTTTTGGGAACTTTGGAGGGCAAAGAAGTGGTATTCCTGCCTCGTCATGGGATAGGGCATCGCTTATCTCCCAGCCAGATAAATTATCGGGCCAATATTTATGGAATGAAAAAGTTAGGAATAGAGAGAATAATTTCTGTTACTGCCTGCGGTAGTCTTAAAGAAGAAATTAAGCCTTTAGATTTTGTGGTAGTGGATCAATTTGTTGACCGCACTAATCATGCCAGAGATATGACCTTTTTTGCTGGGAACATAGTGGCCCATATTGAGTTTGCTCATCCGGTATGCAAAGAACTCAGTGAGTTGATATACAAGGCAGGAAAGATGCTAGGATTAAATATGCACAACAGAGGCACTTATATAAATATGGAAGGCCCTGCCTTTTCCACATTAGCAGAGTCAAATCTTTATCGCAGTTGGGACATGGATGTAATTGGCATGACCAACCTTGCGGAGGCAAAATTAGCCAGAGAAGCAGAAATCTGTTATTCCACATTAGCCTGTGTTACGGATTATGACTGCTGGCATCCTCAACACGGCACTGTAACCATAGATATGGTAATACAAAATTTGCTAAAGAATATCGAAAATGCCAAGAAGATAATATCTGGGGTAATAAAGAATATTCCCTTAGAGAGAGAATGCCCCTGTAAAGATGCCCTTAGATACGCAATTATTACGGATAAAAAATTAATTCCCGCTAAAATAAAAAAAGATTTGGATATTATTATCGGCAAATATGTCAAATAAAAAAGACTACAAAGATACCCTAAACTTGCCCCAGACGGATTTTCCTATGAAGGCAGACCTGCCTAAGAGAGAACCCGTTTTTTTAAAAACCTGGCAGGAAATGGACATATACCGTCTTATCCAAGGGAAACTAAAAGGAAGGACAAAATATATTCTTCATGACGGTCCTCCTTATGCCAACGGGGATATTCACATTGGGCATGCGTTAAACAAGACACTTAAAGACATCGTCACAAAGTATAAGACAATGCAGGGTAATAATTCGGCTTTTGTTCCAGGATGGGACTGCCATGGGTTACCTATAGAGCATCAGCTGTTTAGGGAACTCAAGATTAATAAATCTCAGATTTCCCAGATAGAGTTTAGGAAGAAAGCCTATGCTTATGCCATGAATTATGTTTACAGTCAAAAAGAACAATTTAAGCGCTTAGGAGTATTTGGCGATTGGGAGAACCCTTATTTGACATTGAGCCATGAGTATGAGGAGAGTATTGTTAATTCGTTCGGCGAGTTGGTAAAGAAAGGTTATATTTACCGCGGGCTTAAACCGGTAAATTGGTGCTATATATGCGAAACGGCCTTAGCTGAGGCAGAAGTTGAATACGAAAATCACACTTCCCCGTCTATATATGTCAAGTTTAAGCTAGGTGAACATAAGGATTATCCGCAAGATAGCTTTTTAGTAATCTGGACCACTACCCCTTGGACATTAGTAGCCAACGTAGCAGTGGCCGTACATCCTAACTTTACATATGCCTATCTAAATACCGAGAAAGGGAATCTGGTTATCTTAAAAGATTTATTAAATCATATTTTGGAACAGATAGGAGTAAGTAAACATAATATTATAAAAGAAGTAAAGGGTGCGGATTTAGAAGGCCTGACTTATACTCATCCCTTAGGCTTACGTAAAGGTAGAGTTGTGCTTGCGGATTATGTTTCTAAGGAAGACGGGACAGGTCTTGTGCATACTGCGCCCGGTCACGGAAACGAAGATTATCTTACAGGTATAAAATATAAGCTGGATATTATCATGCCCGTAGACGCAAAGGGCAGATTTGATGCCTCAACTGGCGAATTCCAGAATATGAATGTTTATGATGCAAATAAGGTTATTATTAGGAAGCTACAAAATATAGGCGCCTTACTTTTTAATAGCGATGTTGTTCATTCTTATCCACATTGTTGGCGTTGCAGGAGCCCGATAATTTTTAGGGCAACAAAACAATGGTTTTTAAATCTTGAACACAAAGATTCTAATACCCCAAAACCACTAAGAGAAAGACTCCTTGATGCCATTGAAGAGGTAACCTGGATTCCGGCTGCAGGTAAAGAAAGAATATCTGCAATGGTTAAGGAGCGGCCTGACTGGTGCCTTTCCCGTCAGAGATATTGGGGAGTTCCCATACCGGCCTTGGTTTGTAATCAATGTCATGAAGAATTTCTTGAGCCAAAAGTAATAGATAAATTTGCTTATTTTGTAAAGATTGAAGGTTCTGATGTCTGGTTTGAGAAGGAATTAAAGGATTTCCTATCTGAAGGCCTGAGATGTCCTTATTGTAAAGGCACTAATTTTTCCAAGGGCACGGATATTTTAGATGTCTGGTTTGATTCCGGCGTAAGTCACCAAGCAGTGTTAAAAAAAAGGGAGGAACTGGGTGGCATTCCCTGCGCATTATACTTAGAAGGTTCTGATCAACATCGGGGTTGGTTTCAGTCTTCGCTTATCCCCTCGATATGTATTGACAATAAAGCTCCTTTTGAGGCGGTACTGACCCATGGTTTTGTCGTGGATGCAGAAGGAAGGAAGATGTCCAAGTCTTTAGGTAATGTGATTTCTCCTTTTGAGATAATCGAGAAATACGGAGCAGATATTTTGCGGCTATGGGTAGCCTCCAGTGATTACAACGAAGATATTCGCATTTCATCTGAAATTATTTCCAGACTTACAGAGGCATACCGCAAGATTAGGAATACCGCGCGATTTATATTAAGTAACCTCTATGATTTTAATCCAGATATAGATAAAGTAAATTACATAGATTTGAGAAGAATTGATAAATGGGTATTGTATAGATTAGAATGGATTTTGGATTTTGTGACTGGTGCCTATGGTAGGGAGGCAGGTCCTAATTTTGAATTCTATAAAGCCTACCAAGGTATTTATGATTTTTGCAATGGAGACTTATCCATGTATTATTTGGATATGGTTAAAGGCAGGCTATATACTTATGCTGGGGATTCTTTGGAAAGACGCGCAGTGCAGACCACTATATATGAAGTATTAAACGTCTTAACAAGGATAATGGCACCCCTATTAGTCTTTACCGCAGAAGAGATATGGCAACATATGCCAAAGGAAAAAAAAGATTCTTTATGCAAAAGCGTTCACTTGTTAGATTGGCCGGCTGTTAATACGACTTTTGCGCAACAGGATGTAGCCCCTGAAAGAAAGATAGACAAAGAATTATCCACCATTATGGATTTAATTCCCGATGTATCAAAAGTATTAGAATTGAAACGTTCTACAGGTATAATCGGCAGTTCATTTGATGCTAAAATAAATATGTTGACAAAAGATGAATTCTGTTATAAATATTTAGAAAGCTTAAAAGCAGAGCTCTGTGAGATATTTAAGGTATCGCAGATAGAGATTATAAAAAAAGAAGATTTAGATGCTGATTTATTCCTCAGTAGTAAATATCCCAATATTGCTATCCAGGTCCTTCGCTGTGATGGGGTTAAATGTCAACGCTGCTGGAATTATTCTTTATCCGTCGGGAGAGAGGATGAGCCTCTCTGCGAAAGATGCCTATCTATAGTCAGGGGAAGATAAAGTGAAAAAGAAATTTAATAAGAAGGAATTAGGCGATTTCAAAAAATTAATCCTAAAGAGAAAAGAAGAAATACTTGAGGCGATAAAGCATATCTCAGAAGACGCTCTTAAGAAGTCCCAGAAAGAAGCCTCCGGAGATATATCCGGCTATACCTATCATATGGCTGATGTGGCTACGGATACATACGACATAGAGTTTTCCTTGGGGCTTGCCTCAGATGACAGAAAATTATTATATGAGTTAGACGAGGCCTTAGGCAGAATAGAAGAAGGTATATTTGGTATATGCGAAGGTTGTAAAACCCTTATTTCTAAAACCAGACTTAAAGCCGTTCCTTACGCACGTTTCTGTATTAAATGCCAAGAGAAAAAGGAAAACAGGTAATTATCTCTTTTGATGCTTTTTACCCCCGCCATACTCGTTCTTTTCCTAGACCAGCTCTCCAAACACCTGGCTGCTAAAAATTTAATACTTAACCGGTCTGTTCCTATAATAAAAGGAATATTTCATCTAACACTTATTCATAATCGCGGAGCAGCCTTTGGCATATTAAAGAATCAAGCGCCCTTATTTATATTTATTTCTTTATTTGCCATAATCTTAATTTATTTTAATCTTAAAAAAAGCAGGAATAAAAAAAATATCGTTTTCAATATATCTTTGGCACTTATATTAGGCGGCGCATTAGGTAATCTCATTGACCGGTTATTTTTGGGATACGTAATTGATTTCTTGGATTTCCGTATCTGGCCAGTATTTAATGTGGCGGACAGCGCCATAACTATCGGAGCGATATTGTTGGGATGGTCAATGTTAGTTCAAAAGGAGAAAGGAAAAAAACATGCATCCGGTAATCTGTGAAATAGGTCCTTTTACCATCTATTCTTATGGCCTGATGCTGGCAATTGCATTTCTTGTTAGTTTAACCTTAGCAACCATACAGGCTAAAAGAAACAATATTAATTCTGATATAATTGCTAACCTTTCGTTATTGGTTTTTATTTCAGGAATTATTGGCGCACGTATTTTATATATAATTGAAAATATAGGCTATTATATAAAAAATCCCCCAGAGACCATTATGCTTCAACATGGCGGCTTGTCTTGGTTTGGAGGTTTGGCCTTCGGTATATTTTTTGGCATTTTTTATTTAAAAAAGAAAAATTTATCGGTATATAAAATTCTGGATTTAATGGTGCCTTACGTTTCCTTAGGTCAGACAATAGGCAGGATAGGCTGTTTATTGAACGGCTGTTGTTTTGGCTCTACGATTATCCCTGTGCAGATATATTCTTCCCTGATATTGATTTTTATCTTTATTATTTTAAGATTACTACAGGACAGGCCTCACAAGGAAGGAGAAATTTTATTTATTTATCTCTTGCTTTATTCTTTAAAGAGATTCTTTATTGAATTTTTGCGCGCCGATAATCCGGTAATCTTTTTAGGACTCACCTTATTTCAGATTATAAGTATCGTAATATTCTGTCTGGCATTGATAAAACTAGTCCTGATTAAAAAGATTAAAGGTCAAGGCTTAAGGTTAAGAAAACGAAGAATTAAGCCTTAAGCCTTAAGCCTAAACCTCAACCTTACTCATAAAACTTATCTATGAGAGAATATACATTAAAGGCATCAGAGCAAGATTTGGGAATGCGCCTGGATATATTCTTGGCAGAATTCTCTAAAAAGAAAAATCTGGGGCTTTCACGCACAATTATACAAAGCTTGATTGAGGAAGGCAAGGTAACGCTCAATAATCTAAATTCGATAAAGCCGCATTATAAATTAAAGATAGATGATGAAATCAAGATAATAATCGAAGACAAAAAACCAAGCATTCTTAAGCCGGAAAATATACCTTTGGATATTATTTATGAGGACGAAGACCTGGTAGTGATAAACAAGCCTAAAGGTTTAGTTGTGCATCCGGCACAGGGAAATTACGAACACACATTGGTTAATGCTCTGTTATATCGTTTTAAAAACTTATCGGATATTAATCCGCAAAGGCCGGGTATTGTGCATAGGTTAGACAAAGAAACCTCAGGCATCTTAGTTATTGCCAAAAATAACGCCACCCATCTTTCTCTTTCTGAACAATTTGCAAAACACAGTATTAAGCGCAAGTATATTGCCTTGGTAAGAGGAAAGATGGAGTTTAATGAAAATATAATTGAATTGCCTATTGGCAGGCATCCTTACAAAAAAAAGAATATGTCTGTAGGGTTTGGCAAAAACACAAAATATGCCAAAACGTATTATCGTACTTTAAAACGTAAAGAGAAATTCAGTCTCTTGGAATTAGAACCTTTTACCGGAAGAACGCATCAGATAAGGGTGCATTTAGCGTTTTTGGGGCACCCTATTTTAGGCGATACTAAGTATGGCAAAAATAACGAATTCAGGAGGCTGGCCTTGCATGCTAAATATATCGGCTTTACACATCCTCGTACAGGAAAATTTGTAGAGTTCTCTTGTGATGCTCCGATTGAGTTTACTGAATTCTTAAATGAAAATATGGCTTGATTTTTTTCTATAGGGTGTTATATTAAATAAAATATATTAAAAGGAGGTCGGCATGGCTGAGAAAGGAAAGATTCCTATAGCGGCATTGGTTATATTATTAGTGATTTCTTTATTGTTAGCGCTTGGCGGCTTATATTCTTTGCAGAAAGAGAGAGAGAAGAATCTGACCCTTTTAGAGGAAATAGACGACATAAAGACAAAACAGAAGATAACCGAGACAAAACTTGAAGAGTCAAAAAATACAATTTCTGGAATGGAAGTTAAATTACAAGAAACCCAGACACAGATTGATACATTGACCCGTGATTTAGGGCAAGGCAAGGCTGATAGAGAAGAGGCATTATCGCAGATAGAGCAGCTAAAAACAGAACTGAATCAACAGAAGGAATTAAGGTCAAATTTAGAAAATAAACTTACTCAGGCGCAAGAAGAAGTAAATAAGATGCAGTCCAGATTAACCGACCTTGAGTCTAAAAAGGCAGAATTGGAGTCAAAGGTTCAAGATTTACAGGAGCAGGTTCAGAAAGTTGAATTAGGTAAGATTGTGGTCGGCTCTGAAGGCACTCCCGCTAATCCAGCCTCAACTACTGAGCCAGAACCAGCAGAGGCGCCCCAGAAAGTCGAAACAGGACCTTCTGCTTTAAATATGGAAGGTAAGGTTTTAGTGGTAAATAGAGATTATAACTTTGCGGTATTTAATTTAGGTAGTAGAGACAACATAAATGTAGGCGATATATTTTCTGTTTATCAGGATAATAAATATTTAGGCGATATAAAAGTAAGTAAGGTTCATGATTCTATGTCTGCAGCGGATTTTGTATCTTTAGATATAAAAGATAAGGTTCGGGAAGGTGATAAGGTCGTTCCAAAGACCAAATGAGGCCTCTTTTAGTCAAGCCCGCTCTTGTTGGCCTACAAGGAGAGAGTGTCCTTTTAGGCGATAAGTCTATAGCCCACCGTTCTGTTATAATCAGCGCTATTAGCCATGGCAATACTACAATTGAGAACTTCCCCAATAATAAAGACTGTCTCTCTACGCTAAAAGCCCTTAAAAAATTAGGCATAAAAATAACCCAAGAAAATTCAGAGACAGCCAAAAGTTGTTCTGCTATCACAATATTAGGTAAAGGACTGCGTGGTCTAAGCTCACCTAAAGGTCCTATCTTTTTGGGTGATTCCGGCACAACTTTACGCCTGCTTCTGGGGGTGTTGGCAGGCCAGAATTTTAAAACTAAGCTAAAGGCTGGAAAATCCCTTTCCCAAAGACCAATGCTACGTGTAACCGTGCCCTTAAGGATGATGGGAGCAATTATAAAGTCAAAAGTTCCCTGCCTGCCGGCAGGCAGGGAAAGTCAAAAGTCAAAAATAGAAGAATATGCGCCCATTACAATTAAGGGCGGAAATCTTATGCCCATTACCTATAAAATGCCAGTGGCTTCAGCCCAGGTAAAGTCCGCAATATTATTGGCTGGCCTTTATACAAAAGGCAAAACAGAGGTTATTGAGCCAACAAAGACACGGGATCATACGGAGAGAATCTTAAAGCTATTTAAAGCAGACATAAAACTTAAACAAAATACAATAGTTATAAAAGGAAATAAAGAATTGGTTTCTCCGGGCAGGATTTATATACCTGGTGATATATCTTCTGCCAGTTTTTTTATGGTTTTAGCTACTTTAATACCAGGTTCGCAAATCCGTATAAGAAATGTAAGCCTAAATCCTTCGCGCACAGGTATAATTAGTGTTCTAAAAAGGATGGGTGCCAATATAAGAATTACCGATTACCGATTACCGATTACCGATTACGAACCTATGGGTGACATCTTTGTAAAGAGCGCTAACTTAAGAGGTACAATTGTAAAAAAAGAAGAGATACCCGCTTTAATAGACGAATTGCCCATTTTGATGCTAGCAGCTTGTAGGGCTTCTGGCAGAACCGTTTTTGAAGGAGTCAGCGAGTTGCGTGTAAAAGAAACAGATCGTATAAATTCTATGTCTGGTAATCTTAAAAAGATGGGCGCAGATATACGCACAATTAAAAAAAACGGCCAAGAGCAGATTGTTATTAAAGGAGTAAAAGAGCTAAAGGGGAGCCGGATAAGTAGTTTCGCAGATCATCGGACCGCAATGAGCATGGTGGTTGCAGGACTTGTAGCTGGGGGTGAAACTTTAATAGATGATATTGACTGTATTAATAAGTCATTTCCTAATTTCTTTAGTTTTTTAAAGAATTTACTCCGACCTTCCTGTAAAGTCCTGTTAAGGCCTTGTTGAGAGCCTTAACAAAATAAGAAATTTTTACTAAATTTTTATTTGACATAAGGTTAAATCTCTGTTAAAATCCTTCAAAGAGACCAAAATGGGAAAATTTAAAGATTTAGCCAAGAAATCCTTTAACTATATCATCGGTTTATTCTCTAATGATATGGGTATTGATTTAGGCACAGCTACTACTCTGGTATATGTAAAAGGCGAGGGCATTGTTCTTTGCGAACCTTCGGTGGTGGCTATTGAACGAGGCACCTCTCATGTTCTGGCAGTAGGGGAGGAGGCAAAGCGCATGCTTGGTCGTACACCCGGTAATATTGTAGCGATTAGGCCGATGAAAGACGGGGTTATTGCTGATTTTGAAATAACCGAGGCAATGTTAAGGTATTTCATAAAAAAGGTGCATCATCGCCGTGTACTAGTAAGACCCAGAATAATCATAGCCATACCTTCCGGGATTACTGAAGTTGAGAAACGCGCGGTTAAAGATTCTGCAGAGCGCGCTGGCGCAAGAGAAGTATTTTTGATAGAAGAGCCTGTTGCGGCAGCAATAGGAGTGGGGCTTCCTATACAGGAGCCTCGCGGTAATATGATTATAGATATAGGCGGAGGCACAACAGAAATCGCAGTTATTTCATTAGCCGGTATAGTATTTTCTAAATCCATGCGCATTGGCGGAGATGAGATGGATGAGGCACTTATTGAATATTTAAAGAAAACATATAATTTAATGATTGGCGAGCGCACCGCCGAAGATATGAAGATAAAGATTGGCTCTGCCTATCCTCAAGAAGAGGAGATGTCGCTTGAGGTAAAAGGTAGAGACTTGGTTGCGGGCCTGCCCAAAGCCGTAACCGTAACCTCCGAAGAAATAAGAGAGGCATTACAGGAACCTTTACGCGCTATATTGGAGATGGTAAAAGTATCGTTAGAGAGGACGCCCCCGGAATTAGCCGCGGATTTAATAGAACACGGGATTGTTATGGCAGGCGGCGGTTCGCTATTAAGAGGTTTGGATAAGTTAATTTCCGAGGAGACAGGGCTGCCCGTTCATATCGCCGAAGATCCTATGACTGCCGTAGCCTGCGGCACAGGTAAAGTTCTGGATGAGATACGTTATCTCAAAAAAGTCACTGTTTCTATAAAATCAGAGATGCATGCTTAGTTTAAAGATCAGATGTGTTTAAGTTCAAAAAGAAAAGTTTAGTCTATTGCGCAGTCTTTGTTTTATTACTTCTGTTGCTTTCCAGTTTAGTCCCCGCCTTAAAAACACCCGTATTAAATATCTTAAAATATCCACTTAGTTTAATAAGCTTCGCAAGAGGCGAGATAGGAGGTATTATTTTCTATCATCGCAATCTCATACAAAATGACAAACTAAAAAAAGAGATAGATTTATTAAGGCAGAAACTTAACAGGGCAGATGAGTTTTATCAGGAAAATGTGCGCCTGAAGAACCTCCTTTCTTTTAAACAAAAATCTTCTTACAAGCTAATTGCGGCAAGGGTCGTTGGACGCTCGGTAGATAGTTGGTCCTCGTTAGTTATCATCGATAAAGGAAGATACAGTGGTATAAAACGCGGTATGGTAGCCATTAATTATTTGGGGCTCCTGGGTCGGGTTATAGAAACCACAGAGTCCGCCAGTAAGATAATGCTTATAAATGATCCTAATTTTGGCGTTTCGGCTATAGTTCAGAGGAGTCGTCAAGAAGGACTTATATCGGGAACGCTGGGGGGTTCTTTAATTATGAAGTACCTGCCCAAAGACGCGGATATTCAAATTTCCGATGTAATCATAACTTCCGGCTTAACCCCAATATACCCCAAAGGATTACTTATCGGTAAGGTTCTAACTTTAGGGGAAGAACTCTCTGGACTTACGCGCTATGCCATAATAAAACCCGCGGTTAATTTATCTAACATTGAAGAGGTTTTAATAATTATTCAATAAACAGTCCCTATAAATATATAGCAAATCCGCATTTAACAAGTTGTGTTTGGAACCTCTATGAAAAAATGGCTTTTTTCGCTCATAATATTTGTTATCCTTCTATTCCAGTTAACTATCCTAGATTATTTTAAGATATTCGGCGTAAAGCCGGACCTCCTTTTAGCCAGCATAGTTATTGCCAGCCTATTTTTTGAATCTAAATGGGTTATTGTTTTGGCAGTTTTTGCCGGCATATTAAAGGATATCTTTGGCATAAATACACTTGGCATAAATGTATTATTATTTCCTTTATGGGGTTTTATAGTTATAGAATTATCCAAAAGACTCTCTATAGAAAATAATTTTATATATCTTGGTTTTATATTCATTATTACTATCTTAAACAGCATGATGTTAAGATTAATATCTATGTTTATGGGCAGCATCGTTGTGAGTTGGGTTGTTTTTCTACGCATTGCATTTTTAGAGTCTTTATATACCAGCCTTATTTCGCCTTTATTATTTAAAATCACTAAACCAGTACTTTTAAAATCTAACACATAGAAAAGTTGTGTTTTTTAATAAACATAAACGTGTAAAATGAGGATAAGGTTTATAAATTTTACAGCAATCTTTATTTTTGTATTTCTGGGTTTAGGCCTGTTTAATCTTGGGGTTATTCAGGGCAGGAGATTCAAAGATTTAAGTAATAAGAATTGCATAAGGCTTATCCCCCAGATGGGCACGCGGGGAAAGATTTTTGACCGGAATAATAACATTATTGTAGATAATTCTCTTTCCTATGATGTAATGATTATGTCCGGGGACGAGGTCAGGATAAATAAGGAACTGGATAACGTATCAGATATTTTAGGTATAGACCAAAAGGACCTCAAGGATACATACAAAACTAATTTTATTGCGCCTTTTGCGCCTATTGCCATTGCAAAAAATATAAATATAAAGAAAGCAATTACCTTAGAAGAATCAAAATCAGATCTGGAGCTATCAGGCATAATCATACAGCCCCAGCCGCAAAGAAGATATCCTTACGCAAGACTCGCCTGTCATTTGTTGGGTTATCTGAATGAGATCGATCATTGGCGCCTTACGAAATTGGCAGATTACGGTTATGAGAAAAAAGATATCGTAGGTTTCGGCGGCATAGAGGAAAAATACGATTATTATTTGCGCCAGGAACAGGGTGGTTTATCTTTGGAGGTAGACCATCGAGGCAGGCCTATGCGCCTATTAGGTTTTAAGCCCCCTAAAAGCGGAGAGGATATCCAATTAACCCTGGATTTAAAACTGCAAAGAATAGTTGAAGATAATATGGGCTCAAGAAAGGGCAGCGTTATTATTATGGATCCTAATAGTGGCGAGATTATGGCAATGGCCAGCAGCCCGAATTTTAATCCTTCGGCATTTATTAATAAAGATGCTGATTATATTGCCGGTCTCCTCCGTAATAGCGATGCCCCTTTAATCAATCGCTCTATCAGTAGTGCTTATCCTGCAGGCTCAATATTTAAATTAATAGTGGCAACAGCAGCTCTTGATACGGGTAAGATTAATTTATCAACATCGTTTTATTGCCCGGGCAGTATTCATATCGGGGGGCAAGAATTTTCTTGTTGGGATACGCATAATCAACAGAATCTAAAAGGAGCGATTACGCATTCTTGCAATGTTTTCTTCTATAGAACCGGACTTCTTTTGGGTGCTCAACTGATACATGATTATGCCCTTAAGTTTGGTTTATCAAAACCCGCTGGCATTGACCTGCCGTACGAGTCAGGTGGTTTCATACCGCAGCCGTTATGGAAAAGAATCTATAAGTTTCAGAACTGGTATGAGGGCGATACCGTCAACTTTGCTATCGGACAAGGCTACCTCTTAGTTACTCCTTTACAGATGGTGCGCATGATAGCAGTATTCGCTAATAACGGAAGTCTGGTAACGCCTTATATTGTTAAAGCTATAGATGGCCGGGATATTTCTATTTACCAGAAAAAAACTGCACGCATACCTATAAAAGAAAGCACTATCGGTTATATAAGAGAAGCCCTAAGAAATGTAGTTTCAGATCCCAACGGCACGGCTAATATATTATCTAGCCTACCCATTTCTATTGCCGGCAAAACCGGCACTGCGCAGGTTTCGCGCGGACAACCTCACGGCTGGTTCATCGGTTTTTTTCCTTTTAAAAATCCCAAATTTGCCATCTGTGTATTTATAGAACACGGCGGCTCAGGGTATTTCTCCTGCGTATTGACAAAACAGATAATAGAGGCAATGATAAAAGAAGGATTAATTTGAGAAATCACTATCTTGAAATATTGCTAATTGGTATTTTAATCGCCTCCATAGGGATTTTATCTATATATAGCAGTACCTATCAGAAAGAAACAAAGCCCTGGCAAATTATTTATAAGCGCCAGCTACTCTGGGTTATTTTTGGCATAATGCTATTTCCTGTCTTCTATAATTTTAATTATCGTCGCCTTTGGGATATAACATATTTTTTATATGCGTTAGCAATATTCTTGTTGTGCCTGGTTTATATATTGGGGATTGTACGTTTAGGTGCCCAGCGCTGGCTTAAGATTGTTTGGTTTAATTTTCAGCCCGCGGAGCTGGTAAAATTAATTATCATAATATTTTTGGCAAGATACTTTAGTTTAAAATCAGTTGACGATATTTCTGTGAAAGCAGTAAAGTTTGGAATTTCACGCGGTTTAATCCTTCCGTTTATATTCGTAAGCATCCCCATGGGTTTAATTATTGAACAGCCGGATTTGGGAAGCGCGATTATTATATTTTTTATATTTATAACTATGCTTTATATTTCTGGGGTCAAATTAAAATATATAGTTATATTTTTATTGATTTTTGTTTTGTCTCTGCCGGTATTTTGGCAAATTTTACGCGATTACCAGAAGGAAAGAATACTCGTATTCTTAAATCCCAATATAGACCCCTTGGGCGCAGGCTATACAGTAATACAATCTAAGATTGCCATTGGTTCAGGCGGTCTTTTCGGTAAAGGTTGGCTATCGGGAACGCAAAGTCAGTTGCGTTTTTTACCCGAATCTCACACCGACTTTGTATTTGCAAGTTTTGCCGAAGAATGGGGTTTAGTGGGAAGCATGGTATTAGTATTCTTATATTACCTATTAATCCGGCAGGGAATTAAGATTGCCCTTAAGACGCAGGACCACTTTGGTAGATTATTGGCTTTGGGAATTTCTCTGATGTTGTGTGTCCAGGTCTTTATTAATATTGCCATGAACTTAGGCCTTGCGCCGGTGGTGGGTTTACCCCTGCCCCTGATGAGCTATGGCGGTTCATCTGTATTAATAACTTTCATATCGCTGGGAATATTGGCTAATATTGGTAAGACAAGAACTGTGTTTTAGAAATTCCAAAAAAAACAAATAATAAGGTTTAGGTTAAGGTTAAGTTATATACTCAACCTCAACCTTAGCCTTAACCTTTTATAACAACATGACAGAAGAATTACTCTTACAGGTTAACAGGCCCTCGCAATATATCGGTCGGGAGTGGAATGTTTCCAAAAAAGATTTTGACAAAGCCGATATAAGATTCGCCTTATGTTTTCCTGATTTGTATGAAGTAGGGATGAGTAATCTGGGTATAAGAATACTTTATGGCATATTGAATAAAATCGAAGATGTTACCTGCGAACGTTTTTTTTCACCGGCTATAGATATGGAAAAATTATTACGGAATAAAAATCTGGAAATATTTTCTCTGGAATCTGGAAAGAGGCTCAGAGAATTTGATATGATAGGTTTCTCCTTGGGTTATGAGTTGAACTATACCAATGTATTAAATATCTTGGACTTAGGTCGCATTCCCTTGGAATCTTCTTTGCGTAGCCACAGCCATCCTCTGGTTATCGGTGGAGGGCCTTGTGTTTCTAATCCTGAACCGCTGCATGAGTTCTTTGATTTATTTGTTATCGGCGAAGCAGAAGAGGCAATCGTAGAGATAATTGATATTTATCGAAGGCTTAAAAATAAGTTTAAGTCCTCAAAGATTAACAGGCAAGATTTGTTAATTAGGCTTTCCGGTATTCAAGGTGTATATGTGCCATCGCTCTATGAGGTAACATACAATTCTGAAGGTAAAATAGAGGAGTTTAAGCCTAAAATTCAAGGTATCTCAAGCAAAATTAAGAAGCGCTTTTTAAAAGAGTTAGATAATGCACATTTTCCTTTAGCGTGGCTGGTGCCATACAGCCAGATAGTTCATGACCGTATTAGTATAGAGATTATGAGAGGCTGTCCGAATCTGTGCAGGTTTTGTCAGGCAAGGTCGCATTATTTTCCTTATAGATTAAGAGATGTAAACAGTATAATAAATATGGCTTGCCAGATATATAAGCTTACCGGTTACGAAGAGATATCACTGGGAGGGTTATCGGTCAGCGATTATCCCGATATAGAAGAGGTTACAAAACAGTTAGTTCATTTATTTAAAGACAAGGGTGTAGGCGTATCTTTGCCATCGCTTAAACCAAATGATATCGTAGGCAAGCTTTCTTTATTAATCTCAACCATAAAAAAGACCGGCCTTACTTTTGCGCCTGAAGCCGCTACACAGAGACTGCGTAACATCTTGGGCAAAGATTTTGATACTCAGGATTTCTTCAAAACAATAGAAGAGGCATATCGTCATGGTTGGCAACATGTAAAGCTCTATTTTATGATTGGGCTGCCTTATGAACAAGATAATGACTTGGACGCAGTTTTAGATTTTGCCAACACCGTTTCAGAATTAAGAAAAAAGGTAAATCAAAGACCAGCACAGGTTAATATCAGCATCAATACCTTAATACCTAAACCGCATACGGCATTTCAGTGGCTTAAGATGGAAGACCCGCAAAGTATAAAAGATAAATTTGATTATCTCAAACGTAAGATGAAAAATAAGAGGCTCAGATTAAGTTTTCACAATCGTTATATGAGTTTTATGGAGGGTGTTCTTTCCCGCGCAGACAGGAGGTTAAGTGAGGTTATTATGGGCGCCTTTAGGAGAGGAGCAAGATTTGATGCCTGGGGTAATTATTTTGTTTTCGATAAATGGTTAGCTTCCTTTGATGAAGCCGGCATAGACCCTTATTTTTATCTAAAGAGAAGAAACAAAGAGGATGTCCTGCCTTGGGATTTTATTGAGGTCGGCATAACTAAGGAAGCATTGCTTAAAGAATTCAATAAAGTTGTTGATATAGAATAAGATATGAGGTATAATTTTTATTTTGACAAGTAGAACATTCCTTGATAACAGCTATAAAGTTAATCATTAAGAATATGGAGGATTAAAATGAGAAAACACAAAGATCTTTCCTTAGCCTCAAAAGGCCTTAAGTATAAGTTAAAGATATCCTTTTATCTTATGTCTATTCTGCCACTTCTAGTCTGTATATACCTGGTTTCAAATTATATATTACCCCAGATTGGTTTCAAGATGGATATAGTTGCATCCATACTGATAAGTATATTTATTGCTGTGGTGGGGTTGTATGTGATAAAGGAGGTATTCGACCGCATCCTGTCCGTTACTTCGGAAGCCAAGTTAATCGCCGCCGGAGATGTCAGCCGTATGGTAGATGTATCTCGCGAGGATGAGGTAGGTGATTTAGGCGATTCATTGAACCAGCTTACACAACGCATCCGCAGTAATATGGATGAATTAAAGAGCTACAGCGAAAAGACCACAGAGATAAATATTGAAATACAGAAACGGGTATTTGTGCTTTCCAATTTATTACAGATAAGTTCTCTAATTACTCAAGGCTCAGGTCTAGATAGTATAATCAGGCTAACCATAGAAAGGGTAAGGCTTTTGGCCAATTCCGACATAGCCTATATACTTTTTAAAGACGAAAACGCAGATACCTTTAGTATGAATGTGTATGATGGCATGAATTCGGATTATTTATCAAAAATTAAGGTGATACCCCAGGAGAGCGTGTTTGATAAACTGGTTAAGACCTACAAGCCATTAATATTAGATGAGGAGAATCTTTTGCCCGAGAATTTAAGCGCGGGTTTTTATGAGCAATTTAAGCTCAAAAATACTTTGGCTCTACCTGTAACCTTAAAAGGTAAAGTAATAGGGATAGTGGGTATCGGTAATAACCAGGTGCCCTTTTTGTATAAAAAAGATGATATAGAATTGTTGGATATCTTTGCTAAACAGGTAACCATTGCAGTAGAGAACGATAGACTTATGCATAAAGTAGAGAAATTAGAGATAAAAGATGCACTCACTGGTTTATATAACCAGGCCTTTATTCGCAGCAGCCTGAAGGCAGAGATAAAAAGGGCAATAACCTATCACAGGCCTTGCTCCTTTATTCTTGTAGAGGTTGATAATTTCCAAGAATTCCAATGTAATTTCGGCGCATTGCAAACCGAAGCCGCCCTAAAAAAGGTTGCTTATTTAATAAAAGAATCTGTTACAGAACTTGACCATGTGGGAAGATTCGGGGACCATACATTTGCTATTATCCTGCCCGAAAAAACCAAACGCCAGACAAAAGAAATATCGGAGGAGATAAGAAAAAAGATAGAATTTGCTTTTGGCGAAGAAGAGGATGTAAAGAAAAGATTTACGGTCAGCGGAGCTGTAACTGAGAATCCCCTTGATGGCGTAGAGCCTGAGCAGTTGATTAATAAAGCAGAGGAATTGGCAGGTTTAGCTAAAAAACAAGGTAAAAATAAAATTTTATCTTAGCGACAATAAGACAGCAGAATGCCGATAAGAAGAATTATAAAAAAACAATTAGGTGAACTGCTAATCGAGGCAGGGGTTATCAATCAACAGCAAGTCGATAAGGCGCTAAAAGCGCAAAAGGAGAAAGGCGGCCTGATTGGTGAGATATTGGTAGATTTAGGATTTGCCAAGGAAGAGGATATCGCCCAGGCCCTAACTGCCCAATACGGTTTCCCTTATTTACCTTTGAGTAACTATGAGATAAGTCCCGAGATAATTGATATTATAGCCGGTCGCGTGGCAAAGCAATATGTGCTTATACCCATAGATAAGATTGGAAATAACCTTACTATAGTAATGTCTAATCCTCTTAATATTCAGGCAATCGAAGATGTGGAGTTGATTTCCGGTTGCAGCGTTCAGACATTCGTTTCTACTTCCTCTGATATAAAGAGGGCTATAGAAAAATATTATAGAGACAAAGGATGATTTCGTTAAAAGAGCGGTTAACCGAGATATTAATTAATAATAAGCTCATCACGCAAGAGCAGCTTACTGTGGCATTGGAAGCCCAGAAACAAAAGGGCGGCAGGCTAAGCGATATTCTTGTAGAATTAAACTTTATTAAAGAAGAACAACTTATCTCGGCTTTAAGCGAAGGCTTAGGTTTTCCTCCCATGGATTTAAAACGGTTCAAGATAGATACCGAGTTTATAAAGATTATACCCCTTGATATCGCCCTGCATTACCAGATAATACCCATATCCAAGATGGGCGATACTATTACCCTGGCCATGGCAGATCCTTTAAATATATTCGCTATTGACCATGTAGAGGCTCTTACAGGTTATAAGATAAATCCCATTATCTCATCCAGCCAGGATATATTACAGACCATAGAGCAATCTTATCCCGATGCCACTGGGGGGGTAATCGATGATATAGTCAAAGAGATCTCTACTGCCTCTATAGAGCTTATAAAAGAAGAAGGCGAGATATTGCCGGGCGATCAGGAGTTAAGCCGCATAAGCCGTCAGGCGCCCGTAATTAAAGTCACAAACATGATTATGGAAGAAGCGGTTAAAAAGAATTCATCGGATATACTTATTGAGCCGCTGGAAAAGAAATTAAGGGTAAGGTTTCGTATCGATGGCATCTTACAAGAACAGCATGCGCCTCCTAAAAATATGCATGCGCCCATTGTCTCCCGTATTAAGGTAATATCAGATTTAGATATTGCAGAACACAGGCTGCCTCAGGACGGCCGTTTTAAAGCCAAACTTTTAGGCAGAGAGGTAGACTTTCGCGTATCAATCCTTCCCTCTAGTTTTGGCGAGAAAGCCGCCATTCGTATATTGGATAAATCTCAGGCCACGCTTGATATCGAGAAATTAGGCTTTAGTGAAAATTTCATTTCTAAATTGAAAAAGATAACGCAATTGCCCCACGGGATGATACTGGTCTGCGGACCAACTGGCTCAGGTAAGACTACGACGCTGTATTCAATTCTGAAATCTGTAGACACCCCGGATAAGAATATTGTAACGGTTGAGGATCCCGTAGAGTATCAATTAGAAGGCATAAATCAGGTAACCGCAAGGCCGGATATAGGCCTTACCTTTGCCAGTTCGTTGCGCTCAATATTAAGACAGGACCCCAATGTGATTATGATAGGTGAAATCCGTGACTATGATACTGTTGATATAGCAATAAAAAGCGCGCTGACAGGCCATCTCGTTCTTTCTACTTTGCATACTACGACAGCCAGTGGCGCAATTGCACGTTTGATTAATATGGGGGTAGAACCCTATCTGATTAATTCATCCTTGATCTGCGTGGTGGCTCAGAGGCTGGTGCGTAAGATTTGCCCTAATTGTAAAGAGTCATACTTAATTAAGAAAGAAGTAGCAGATACTCTAAAATTGCATATAGAAGGAGCGAAAATAATTGAGTTCTGCAGGGGCAAAGGTTGCCTGCGCTGTTTTAATACAGGTTATAGCGGGAGAGTAGGTATTGCTGAGATTTTATTATTGACTACTAAACTGCGGGATTTAATTCTAAACCGCTCTCAAGAACATGTAGTAAAACAACAGGCTCGTCAGGAGGGTATGAGGACTTTACGGGAGGAAGGGCTTGATATGGTATTAAAAGGCATAACTACCATTGAGGAGGTTTTGCGCGTAACTGCTGCCGACGAATAAGCAAGAAAGCAAAATGCAGACTTTAAGAGAAAATATAATCGAGATATTAATCCAGAGTAAACATCTTAATAATGAGAAATTAGAGAGGGCGCTAGAGATACAAAAACAAAAGCAGATACCTTTAAGAAGGGTATTGGTTGAAGAAAGATTCATTTCAGAGGAAGAGTTGCTTTCGCTTTTATCAGAGCAGCTTTATATTCCTACCTTGCATCTTACAAAATATAAATTTGACCGCGATATTGTTGACCTCATACCTGAGCGCATGGCTAGGCAATATAATGTAATTCCTCTATCTCGCATAGGAAATACTCTTACGGTAGCAATATCCGATCCTTTAAATATCTTTGCCTTAGATGATTTAAAGGTTCTTACTGGATGTAATATCGACACAGTTTTAAGTTCGGAGAATGAAATATCAAGAACCATAGATGCGCAATACAGTAAAGAGGTCAAGGATATGCAGCAGGTTTTAGTAGAAGCTGAAAATACAGAAGCAAATTTAGAGACGCAGGACATAGAAGTAATCAAACAGGAAGCGATTGAACTTACTAGTGCTGTTCAAGAAAGCGAAAAGCCGCCCATCGTAAAATTGGTTGACCTTATGATAACACAGGCTTTAAAGAAAAGGGCCTCTGATATACATATTGAACCGGAACACGATTGTCTGCGCATAAGATACCGCGTTGATGGTTCGTTACACGATATATTCAAAATCCCTAAGATTAACCAGAATGCTATCCTCGCCAGGATTAAAATTATTTCCAATCTTGATATAACCGAAAGCCGCCTGCCTCAGGACGGAAGATTCAAGGTAAGGTTTGAGAGCAGGGAGGTGGATTTTCGTGTATCAGGTCTTCCCACAACCTTTGGCCAGAAGTTTGTCTTGCGCGCCCTGGATAAATCCAATCTATCTATCGGCTTAGATAAGCTGGGTTTTTCAGAACAGCCGCTCTCTACCTTTAAAGAGGCTGTAGCCAAGCCTTTCGGTACAATTTTAGTTACCGGGCCGACGGGTTCGGGGAAATCCACAACTCTATATTCAGTATTAAATCAGCTTAATACTTCGGAGAGGAATATCATTACTGTCGAGGATCCTGTGGAGTATCAGATCGAAGGAATCACTCAGATTCAGGTAAAACCAGAGATAGGACTTGATTTTGCCTCGGGGCTACGCGCTCTTTTAAGACAGAGCCCGGATGTAATTATGATTGGTGAGATAAGAGATTCCGAGACCGCCGACATAGCCATAAAGGCTTCCCTTACCGGCCAACTCGTATTTTCCACATTACATACTAACGATGCAATATCCAGTATTACGCGACTTATTGATATGGGCGTCGAACCGTTCTTGGCTGCCTCCAGTATTATTATGCTCTGTGCCCAGAGGCTATGTCGCAAGATTTGCCTTAAATGCAGAAAGCCCCAAGACATACCCCAGGATTTCCTGGAGAAAATCGGTTTTAGGGAAAGAGTGACTTTTTATAAAGCAGAGGGTTGTAAATATTGCAACAATACGGGATTCTATGGTAGAATAGCCATATTAGAGACCATTATGAACAATGATTTTATACGCGAGATGATTATAAAAAAGAAGTCCATTGACGAAATAAAGCAATATGCTGTCAAAGAGTGCGGCATGAAAACATTAAGGGACGATGCATTTTTAAAGGTAAAAGATGGCTTAACCACGTTGGATGAAGCCTTGAGAATAACCACTGAAGAATAGCAGATGGCAGAACGTATCAGGATTTTACTCATTAACGACGACGAGACAACCTCAAGATACCTGCGGGAAAAATTAACGCTTGAAAAAGGGTATTCTGTATATTCTGAGTCAAGTAGTCAAAGAGCCTTAGCAATCTTAAAGCAAGATGGCTTTGATATTGTGATAGTTAAGTTTGATATGCCCGATTTAAATGGCATATCGCTCATTAAAAGCCTAAAGGCCATAGATCAGAACTGTATTATCATTACTATTATGGAAGAGGACAATGTGCAAGCATTAGGAGAAATATCAAAATTAGGTGTTTATGATTTTATTACCAAGTCCGTTAACTTAGAGAAATTATTATTTCTCATTAAGAATGGCGTAGAATTACGCTCCTTCATGATGACACATCAGAAATTAACACAGAGCCTGCAGGAGCAAAATGTTGCTTTACAAAGACAGAATATTCTCTTGGCAAAAAGGATAGAGGAATCAACTAAGAACTTAACGCGGCTTTATGAGGACTTGCGTTCAACCTACATGCGCACAATCAAAGCCTTGGCCCATGCCATAGATGCCAGGGATCATTATACCCACAGCCATTCTGAGAATGTCGCCAAATACGCCGTAGTTATAGCAGAAGAGATGGAGCTTTCTATTAAAGATATCGAGACGATTAGGGAGGCTTGCGAACTACACGATTTAGGTAAGATCGGCATCGGGGATAATATATTGAGTAAGGCCGCTAGCCTGACTAAAGAAGAATGGGAGAAGATAAAACTTCACCCCTCAACCGCAGCGCAGATTTTAGAACCCCTGCCTTTCTTAAATAATGTTATAGACCTGGTAAGGCAGCATCATGAGCATTATGACGGAACAGGTTACCCCGAGGGTCGTCGAGGCGAGGAAATTCTCTTGGGTGCGCGTATAATACATCTTGCTGATGCCTATGATGCTATGACCTCAGCGCGCTCTTATCGGGAAATCCCCCTTTCAAAGGAAGATACGATTTTAGAAATCAAGAATAATAGCGGCAAGCAGTTTGACCCGAAAGTTGTTGAAGCTTTCTTAAAGGTAGTCGATAAAATATGAGTACCTTTCAATATACTGCTAAAGATAAGAATGGCCACACAGCGATGGGCATGATAGACGGCGGTTCGGAGACCGAAGTAGTCAGCCTCCTGCACAATAAAGAATTGGTAGTGCTTTCTATCGACCCCGTAAAAGATAAATTAATCAGAGCTGCTAGGCCCAGGAGAGAAAAAAAGATAAAGCTTGATGACCTGGTTATTTTCTCGCGCCAATTGGCCACAATGATAGATGCTGGTATCCCCTTAGTCCAGTCATTAGGTATATTAGGAGAGCAGATTGAGAGTAAGAATTTAAGATATATAGTGATAATGGTGCGACAGGATATTGAGGCAGGGGTTAGCTTCTGTGATGCCTTGGCAAAACATCCGCAAGCCTTCTCTGAGATTTTTGTAAATATGACCAAAGCAGGCGAGGCTTCTGGTATGCTGGATGAGATTTTAGATAGGCTGGCTACATATCTAGAAAAATCAGCAGCCCTGGGCAGAAAGATTGCTTCAAGCCTGGTCTATCCGGCGCTAGTGATAATTATGTCAATATTAATTACCGCAGTTTTGTTACTTAAGGTTGTACCGACCTTTAAGGGGATATTTGAAATGTTAGGCGGCCAATTACCTCTACCCACGCGTATCCTCATAGGCGTCAGCGATTTATTAAGAAAGTTTTTCTTGATATTGGTTTCTCTATTAGTAATAGTTAGTTTTCTTTTTAGAAGATACATAAGTACGGAAAAGGGGCGTTATAATTTTGATTTCAGAATACTAAAACTCCCTGTGATAGGAGAACTTTTTCGCAAGGTAGCCATAGCCAAATTCTCGCATACGTTCTCCACATTGGTAAAAAGCGGGGTTACGGTACTGAATACCCTGGAGATTGTAAGCAAAACTTCGGGCAATAAAGTTATAGAGAAGGCAATCATGGAATGCCGCAAGGCAGTGCGGGACGGAGAATCGATATCCCTGCCGTTATCCAAAAGCGGAGTGTTTCCACCTATGGTTTGCCGCATGATTAGCGTAGGAGAGCAAACCGGACAGCTAGAAAAGATGCTTTCTAAGATTGCTGATTTTTATGATGAACAGGTGGATGCCCTTGTTGCAGGACTTACCAGTATGATTGAACCTCTTGTTATTGCTTTCTTAGGTGTATTTATCGGCGGCATCGTTATTTCGTTATTCTTACCGATATTCCAGATAACCCAACTGGTTGCAAAATAAAATATTTTTTGAAAAAAATACTTGACAAATTCGTGTTTTTTGCTATAAATATATGTCTTGGGAATAAGTGAGGCTGATATATACTTATTATTGTGAAGAAAATTAAGAGTGGCATTGACAAATTTGGATAGTTGATTTTTTCCCGGCGAAAAGACGCTGTCGGAGTTAGATTTAGAGGCGTCCTGATGTAATTCGGGACGCCTCTTTTATTTGTTCTTTGATAATTAAATAGCCAAGTAGTAGTGAGGTAGCAAATTATAAGAGTAGAAAAAGAGCCTTTATACAAACTCATCTAATTTTTCGGAGAGTTTGATCCTGGCTCAGAGTGAACGCTGGCGGCGTGGATTAGGCATGCAAGTCGAGCGATTATTTTTTAGAAGGGATTGTCTCCGCAAGGAGACGGTCCTGGAAGAAAAATCATAGCGGCAAACGGGTGAGTAACGCGTGAGTAATCTACCTCTAAGCCGGGTATAGCCTTGCGAAAGCAAGGGTAAGACCCGATGTGTCTTGCTTTTCATAAGAGGAGCATGGTAAAAACGGTTGGTAACAGCTGTTGTTTAGAGATGAGCTCGCGTCCTATCAGCTAGTTGGTAGGGTAATGGCCTACCAAGGCTTTTGACGGGTAGCTGGCCTGAGAGGGTGGTCAGCCACACGGGGACTGAGACACTGCCCCGACTCCTACGGGAGGCTGCAGTCGAGAATATTTAGCAATGGACGAAAGTCTGACTATGCGACGCCGCGTGAGGGATGAAGGTCTTCGGATCGTAAACCTCTTTCAATGGGGAAGAAAATACCCGCCGTAAGGCGGGGACTGACGGTACCTAGAGAAGAAGCCACGGCTAACTCCGTGCCAGCAGCCGCGGTAATACGGAGGTGGCGAGCGTTACTCGGATTCATTGGGTGTAAAGGGCAGGTAGGTGGCTATGTAAGTTGGAGGTGAAATCCTAAGGCTTAACCTTAGAACTGCCTTCAAAACTGTATAGCTTGAGGCTAAAAGAGGAGAATAGAATTCCCGGTGTAAGGGTGAAATCTGTAGATATCGGGAGGAATGCCTGTGGCGAAAGCGATTCTCTACTTTAGCTCTGACACTGAGCTGCGAAAGCTAGGGGAGCAAACAGGATTAGATACCCTGGTAGTCCTAGCCGTAAACGATGAGCACTAGGTGTTGGGAGTTAATTCTTTCAGCGCCGTAAGATAACTCGTTAAGTGCTCCACCTGGGGACTACGACCGCAAGGTTAAAACTCAAAGGAATTGACGGGGGCCCGCACAAGCGGTGGAACATGTGGTTCAATTCGAAGCTACGCGAAGAACCTCACCAGGGCTTGACATGCAGGAAGTAGGAAGCCGAAAGGTAGACAACCTGTCAAATCAGGAGCCTGCACAGGTGCTGCATGGCTGTCGTCAGCTCGTGTCGTGAGATGTTGGGTTAAGTCCCTCAACGAGCGCAACCATCATCCTTAGTTGCCACCTTCTTTGCATCGTAAGGTGCAAAGGAGAGCACTCTAGGGAAACTGCCCGCGATAAGCGGGAGGAAGGTGAAGATGACGTCAAGTCAGTATGGCCTATATGCCCTGGGCTACACACGTGTTACAATGCCCACTCCAAAGCGTTGCCAAACCGCGAGGTGGAGCTAATCGCAAAAAAGTGGGCTCAGTTCAGATTGGAGTCTGCAACCCGACTCCATGAAGACGGAATCGCTAGTAATGGCGGATCAGCTACGCCGCCGTGAATACGTTCCCGGGCCTTGTACACACCGCCCGTCAAGCGATGGGAGCTGGGGGTACCTGAAATCTCTGATTTTTCAGGGCTGAAGGTAAAACCGGTGACTGGCGCTAAGTCGTAACAAGGTAGCCGTACTGGAAGGTGCGGCTGGATCACCTCCTTTCTAAAATTTTTCGCTCTGCGAAAAATTTTAGAGTATTGAGTTTTGAGTATTGAATAATGAGTTTTTAACTCACAACTAAACACTCATAACTCATAACTGCGTCGAAGGCGCAAAGCTTGGCTATTTAATTTAAATTTTCCCGCTATGCTATCTATAAAGCAGGCGGGATTCCGCAACGATAACTAAATTGTAATGCGGATAAGGGAGTCAGCTCTTTAGCGGATAACTAACTCGAGAGAGGGCTTCCGATTTATTGTGTAAGGTGTAATGAATCAGGGCATTACACAGTAAAGATTACGTTACACTTAAATTGGGCCCATAGCTCAGTTGGTTAGAGCACAGCCCTGATAAGACTGGGGTCGAAGGTTCGAGTCCTTCTGGGCCCACCACTATAAGGCACTTGGCCACATTGTCCAAGTGCCCAAAAGATTTTTTCATTAATGAAAAAACTTTTGGGGGCGTAGCTCAGCGGGAGAGCATCTGCTTTGCAAGCAGGGGGTCGTCGGTTCAAATCCGATCGCCTCCACCAAGCTTTTCATTAATGAAAAGCTTGGTGGATACTAAAATAATGTATTTTAGTATCTATGCTTGCTTGTTAATGAAATATTTGGTGGATGCCAAACTTTGTTCCACGCTTTGTTGCGTGGATCTATGCTCTTTGACAACTACATAGTAACAAGGTCAATTTGATCTTGTAAAGGTAAAACTACAATAAAAAACCGAGTGAAAATCAGATCTTGAGATTTAATGGTCAAGCTACAAAGGGTCTATGATGGATGACTTGGTTAGGTAGGGCGATGAAGGACGGGGTAAGCACCGATATTTCTCGGGGAGTCGCAAACAGGCTTTGATCCGGGAGGTTCCGAATGGAGCAATCCATCTCTAGTAAAATAGAGATATCCGCCTGCTGAATTCATAGGTAGGCGGAGGCGAAACCAGGCAAACTGAAACATCTAAGTAGCCTGAGGAAAAGAAATCACAGAGATTTCCCCAGTAGCGGCGAGCGAAAAGGAAATAGTCTAAACCTTTGGCGTCGCAAGATACCAGAGGGGTTGCGGGACCTTGATGTGGGATTGCCAAGGGATAATAGAAGCATCTGGAAAGATGCGCCATAGAGAGTGAAAGTCTCGTATATGAAATCCTGAGGCACCCTAAAGGTATCCCAAGTACTACGGGCCACGTGGAATCCTGTAGGAATCTGGGCCGACCACGGTCTAAGACTAAATACTATACCTAAACCGATAGTGCACAAGTACCGTGAGGGAAAGTTGAAAAGAACCCCGGTGAGGGGAGTGAAATAGAACCTAAAATCATAGATCTACAAGCGGTGGAAAGGCTATGTCCCGCTTCGGCGGGAAATGCCTGACCGCGTACCTTTTGCATAATGGACCGACGAGTTACTGTGCGGTGCAAGCTTAATCCCTGCACGAAAGTGCAAGGAGAAGGCGTAGCGAAAGCAAGTCCTAATTGGGCGATTTAGTACCGTATAGTAGACCCGAAACCGGGTGATCTACCCATGGCCAGGAGGAAGCCCTGCGAAAGCGGGGTGGACGTCCGAACCCGTCATTGTTGAAAAAATGTGGGATGAGCTGTGGGTCGGAGCGAAAGACTAAACAAACCCGGAAATTGCTGGTTTTCCCCGAAATATTTCTAGGGATAGCGTTGGGTAATTAAGTAGTGGGGGTAGAGTGCTGAATGGGCTACAGGACCTTACCAGGTTGCTGAGCCCAACCAAACTCCAAATACCATTACTTTTATCCCAGCAGTAAGACATTGGGGGATAAGCTCCAATGTCAAAAGGGAATCAGCCCAGACCGCCAGCTAAGGTCCCTAAAGATAGGCTAAGTGGTAAAGGATGTGATTTCGCTTAGACAACCAGGATGTTGGCTTAGAGGCAGCCATCATTTAAAGAGTGCGTAACAGCTCACTGGTCGAGCGATTTTGCGCCTAAGATAATCGGGGCTCAAGCCTATTACCGAAGCTGTGGGTGTTTTCTGATTCGTCAGAAAGCGCGATAGGGGAACATCCTTGACGCATTGAAGATAGACCGTAAGGACTATTGGAGTGTCAAGGAGAGATTATGTCGGTATAAGTAGCGAAAACGCCTGCGAGAAACAGGCGCGCCGAAAGTCTAAGGTTTCCTGGGGAAGGTTAATCCGCCCAGGGTTAGTCGAACCTAAGCCGAGGCCAAATGGCGTAGGCGATGGACAATCCGTTAATATTCGGATACCGGTTAAGTGGCGTTAAAACTTCTTGTGTGACGCAGTGTGATTGGGATTGCCAAGTGTTGGATGTCTTGGTTCTTCCCGCCGTAAGGCGGAGAGGGGACCCCAAGCTAAGGCGCGGGGGAAGTATTCTAAAACATGCTGCCAAGAAAAGCACAAGGAGGAGTCATTTGACTGCTCGTACCGTAATCCGACACAGGTAGACCTCCAGAGAATGGTAAGGCGCTCGAGATAACCCTCGTTAAGGAACTCGGCAAAATAGCCCCGTAACTTCGGGACAAGGGGTACCTCGCTTCGGCGAGGTCACAGTAAAGTGGATCGGGTGACTGTTTAGTAAAAACACAGCACTCTGCTAACTCGAAAGAGGAAATATAGGGTGTGATACCTGCCCAGTGCTGGAAGGTTAAGGGAAGAGATTAGCGGGGTCGTAAGACTCTGCGCCGTCTCAAACCGAAGCCCCAGTAAACGGCGGCCGTAACTATAACGGTCCTAAGGTAGCGAAATTCCTTGTGGGGTAAGTTCCCACGCGCACGAATGGTTTAACAACCTGATCGCTGTCTCGACGAGGGACTCGGCGAAATTGTAGTGGCGGTGAAGATGCCGTCTACCCGCATCAAGACGAAAAGACCCCAGAACCTTTACTGTAACCTGCCATTGGATTTTGGTTCAATATGTGTAGCATAGGTGGGAGGCTTTGAAGCCTCGGCGCTAGCTGAGGCAGAGCCGCAATGTGAAATACCACCCTTATTGTACTAAGATTCTAACTTCATGCCGTCTATCCGGCTGGGGGACAGTGACAGGCGGGCAGTTTGACTGGGGCGGTTCCCTTCTAAAAAGTAACGAAGGGGCCCCAAGGTTGGCTCAGGGCGGTCGGCAATCGCCCGTGGAGTGTAAACGCATAAGCCAGCTTAACTGCGAGTCCGGCAGGACGAGCAGATACGAAAGTAGGGGTTAGTGATCCGGTGGTTGAACGTGGAATTGCCATCGCTCAACGGATAATAGGTACTCTGGGGATAACAGGCTTATCGGGCTCGAGAGTTCATATCGACAGCCCGGTTTGGCACCTCGATGTCGGCTCATCCTATCCTGGGGCTGTATAAGGTCCCAAGGGTCCGGCTGTTCGCCGGTTAAAAGGGTACGCGAGCTGGGTTTAGAACGTCGTGAGACAGTTCGGTCTCTATCTGATGTGGGCGCAAGGATACCTGAAGGGGAGCTCTCCTCAGTACGAGAGGACCAGGAGAGACGAACCGCTGGTTTTCCAGTTGTCCTGCCAAGGGCAAAGGCTGGGTAGCTATGTTCGGAAGGGATAAGCGCTGAAGGCATATAAGTGCCAAGCCCACCTCAAGAATAGGTATCCCTTCCTTGACCGCAAGGTCGAGGATGAAGGCTGGTCGTAGACTACGACCTTGATAGGCGCAATGTGTAAGATCCGTAAGGATTTAAGCTAATGCGTACTAATAGCCAATCGGCTTGACCGTTAATTTTCTATCGGTTAATTGTAGTTTTATCTTGTTTATGTAGTTGTTAAATTTTTAGTCCGGAGATTCTTCGGCCGCTTCGCGGCCTCAGAATCCAATTTTTCCGGCTATTAAATTAAAGAAAAATTGGAGTGCTCATACCGAGGGGGAAACACCCGTTCCCATTCCGAATACGGAAGTTAAGCCCCTCAGGGCCGATGGTAGTGTAGTCGTAAGGCTATGTGAGAGTAGGTCGGTGCTCCTTTAAATAAAAAACCCCGCTATTATTTTGCGGGGTTTTTTATTGATCCCTGCACCTCCGTAAAGATCCTTGCTCACTTCATTCGCAAGGATTTAATTCGGCCAAACAACTTATGTTCGCTATCGTTCCATAAGTTGTGGCCTCATTAAGGTAGGTCGGTGCTCCTTTAAATTAATAAGCCCGCTGTTAGTTAACAATAGCGGGCTTATTAATCTCAAAGCAAATTAGAAAATTTTTATTTTCTCTTCCTCGCCAAAATCTAATCCTACTTGCCACAAATTCTCATCTATTTTTTGGCACCAAACAACCTTTGCCGCCTTACTGACAGGCCTGTCAAAAAATAAAGGAGCATTTATAATAACTTTCACGTCTTCGTTTATATTAAGGGGAGAATTGCCCACGATACCTACTCCCCTGGCAGACAAATCTTTCAATAAGAAATCTTTTTCTATACCTTCATTTGTAGTTAAAGAAGCCGAATCATTAAGTATGTATCTTTGATAATCTCTACGGTAATACAAGATACTGCCCTTCTCCGCGGCTAAGATTTATCATATCGATTATACATCTTTAATTTAATTTTACAACAAAATTAATATAGTCTTGCTTGATTTAGATAAAAGGGCCTAATTTTAGCGGGTCCTGTCAAGGTTTGTTTCTCGTGGGGACGCTTTCCTACGGACTTTAGGAGTAGGATTGGCGCTAGCCTTTGGTAGGATTAGAATTTGGTTGTGAAGGTATATTTACACTCGTTGTTTTCACATTGAGGTCTGCCTTTCATTTTGAAAACTTCGATACTAAATCTATCGCTAATCCAGTTCTCTAATTCCTTGGCTTTATAATAGGGCAACCAGACATCGATACCGAATGCCCTTTTCCATTCCGTACGTATTTTTTCTTTTTCGTTGACCTTGGGTTTGTTATAGAGCTTATTGAATACTTGTCTATTTACTTTGGTATTTTTCAGTCGTTCTAACTCTAATTCTATTGTTTCTAAAATATTAATTGCTGGTAATTGTAAATATTTTGGGGATAGATTATCTTCTTTAGATGGAAGGTTAAAAGGCTCGTTTGGAGTGATGAGAAGATTTTGTGCGAAAAGAGGGGCCCCCAAAGAAAATGAACACCACACCAATATTATTACCTTGGTGGCCCTTGACATAGTAGACTCCCTTTTCCAGTAAAATATGCTTTATCATCTTTCCTAATTAAAGTATGCCATATATAAATGCTAATTTCAAATAAATCAGGCACTTTTGTTTTAACAAAAAGTAGCGGGTCCTGTCTTATCTTATTTCTCGTGGGAACGCATTAATAAATGTCTCTGCCAATTTTCTCGCTCAGAGTCGCTTTTGCCCTTCGGGCCGCCAGAGTTCTTTCGCAGTCTCGGCTCCTGCGCAACTCGTCCGTCGGCGCTCTCGCGCCAGGACGGGCTCAAACATGCTCGTCGTCCGAATGCTTCCGCGTTCGGGTTCCCTCGACTGCTCAATCTCCTCTGGCTAAAAGCTCCATTCGCTGCTAAAATCACCAGTGGCATTTTTGGGTTGACAAGGTAATTGCAAGAGGTAGAATAACGGTAGAAAAAAGTTTACGTTTCTGATTTTTGAAAAATAGAAGCGGAAGGAGGTAAGTAAATGATAAAAATATTTATTGCATGTTTTTTTGTATTTGTAACTAATTTTTCTTATGCCCAAGAGACTGTATATTCCAATGATAATAAGCAGGTAAAGTCTAGTGAAGCACAACAAGGAATGCAAAATTCCGAAGTAACGACATACCTCAAGGATATGCTCAAAAAAGCTGAAATGAGCGGTTCATTTCATTGTAAAGAACTTGTTGCTACAACCCTTTCCGAAACCGAAGAACCTTTTAATAAGTTTTCAGATACTCAAAAAAGTGTTATTTGGGTAAAAGGGAAATTTGCTAGAATGGAGGTAGAGTCAGCGTCAAACCCAACTTTAGTGGGAAGCTTAATGATAATACATCCTGATTGGGCTTATGGATACGATAAGCGTTCAGGATTTTGGTTAAGAATGCCTATGCCTAGTGGAGAAGCAAAAACGACATATAGTAATCGGCTCATTAAACTTTTAGATAATCCTACAGTACGTATAGTCGGAAAAGAGACAATAGAAGACAAGAAGGCTACAGTGATAGAGTATCAACTAGGTGATAATATAGCCAAGACTACTTGTAAGGAGTGGATTTGGAATGAGAAAGGAGTTACATTAAAATCTGAATCAAACATAAAAAGTGACTATACCATAAATGCCATTAGAGAAGATTATACTGATTATGTTTTTGAGGATATTCCGGATTCTTTATTTGAGGTTCCCAAAGACAAAGTTATAGATAATCCACTTTTTCAAGGCACGACTAATTAAAAATTCTCGAAGCCGTCTGTAGATAATCCACTATAGAGAAATAAGTTTTGGCAGAAGTAGCTCCTTAATGAATCCCAAGCCTAAAAGGGCTTAGGATTTTTGTTGTGTATGCTATTTAAAATGCCACTGGCGGTTTTCGCAGCGAATGGAGGTTTTAGCCAAAGCAGCTTGAGCAAGTGAGGGGAATCCGAATACGAAAGTATTCGGACGACGAGCATGTTTGAGCTCGTCCTGGCGACAGCCGACGGGCGAGTTGCGCAGGAGCCGAGCTTGCGAAAGACCTTTGGCGTGAAAAAACCGACCTGAGCGAGAAAAGCGACAGGGGCATTGAAATATTATCCCAAGCTGAATTTCACTTGGGATTTTTTATTTGCGGAGTATAATAGATTAAAAGGAGCAGCTATGATTACAGGATTCAGGCATGCGGGAGTTGTGGTCAGGAATATGGAAAAGGCTCTCAAGTTTTATAGGGATACCCTGGGATTAAAAGTAGAGAAGGATATTACATTAAGGGGCGCGCATCTTGAAAAAATATTCAATAAAAAGGGGATAGTATTGAGGTATGCTAAGCTTTATGCACCTGGCCAGCATAAAAAAGATACTCCGGTGTTTGAATTACATTGTTGGATGAAGCCAAAAAGAATTCCCAAGAAAGGATTCAATCACATATCGTTTACTGTAAAGGGTCTGGATTTTGAATACAGGAGGCTTTCTAAATTAGGGGTAAAATTTATCTCTTCCCCTCTTAAGTCACCGGTGACTAAGACGAAACTCTGCTTTGGCTATGACCCTGACGGAAATTTAATAGAGTTCATAGAGGATTTGTAGGGAATATTTAAAGCGTATCTACGGCTCTGGATAGCTGGGTTTGGGATTTTTGGTTTTGGCGGTATAATATAATAGTAAAGGGGGCGGGTTAGATGAAGAAGAAACAATTAATAGTTACTTGGGCGATGTTAATTTTTTTGACAGTAGTTACTTCTGGTTGTGCTGTAATTGGCGCAGCTATAAGTGCCGGCATTGGTTATGGCATTTACCAAGCGACTAAAAAATAAAGCGTAAATATTAAGGTTCAACGTTAATAAACGGGGATGTTTGAGAGGATGAAGAAAATTATAATTTTATCAGCAGTTATTTTTATAGCTACTAATTATATTGAGGCAAAAGAAATAGGAGGTGGCGGTATGGAAATAACCAGTCCTGCATTTGGGCACAATGGATATATTCCCGCAAAGTATACCTGTGAAGGAGAAGATATCAATCCTGCGCTGGTTATCAGCGGCATACCTGAAGGGGCTAAGAGCTTGAGCCTGATTATGGATGACCCGGATGCGCCGATGGGTGTGTGGGTGCACTGGGTAGTCTTTGACATGCCGGTGGTTTCACGTATCGAAGAAAACAGTGTGCCGGGAAAACTGGGCATTACCAATTCGGGAAGAAGCAACTATCACGGTCCGTGTCCTCCTTCTGGTACTCACCATTACTTTTTTAAGATATACGCCTTAGATACACAACTGAATTTAAAAGAAGGAATTACTAAAGGGCAGCTAGAAAAAGCTATGCAAGGTCATATTCTGGATAAAGCCGAACTCATCGGTCTTTATAAAAGAAAATAATACTCAAACATTTCCATTCCAAAGCGGAAACTAGGGTAGCAATCCCAAGTCGAATTTTGCTTTTAACACTTTGCTTTCGCAAAGTGTTAATGGAGGAACTAATAGGAACTTTTTATGCAATTTGATGATTTAAGAAATGAAGTAAAAGCCCTGGCCATCGCTGACTTAAGAGAAGATTCCGATAATTATTTTGAGGTAGTGCTCATAAAAGAAGAACTAACAAAGTTTATCGGCAGGCTGGAAAAAATATTGGGGCCTGCCTGGTCATATAAAACTAAATTATCAAGCGATATAGAAGAAACCATAAAGGAATTCGGAGGAATCAAACCGGGACAGACTCTTTATTTTGCCAGACTTGATACCGGAATTGTATTCACTCTGCTCTGGCCGTGGTCAGATGGCAAGAGAGCAACCGTAAAAATTATTAAACAATAAACCTCATCCTAAGATTATGTAATAAGCAGGCCTTTTAAGATATATTCGGAGGTTAATCGGATGCAGCAGAAACTCAGGGCAATCTTTTTTTATCTAAGTGTAATTTCATTTTTTATAATTTTGCCTATGGTATTGCTTTACTCTTTTGGCTATAAATTAGACATAAACAGATTCCGTTTTATCAAGACAGGGTTAATCTATGTTCAGGCTGTACCCCAAGGAGCAAAGGTATATTTAAACGGCAGGTATCTTAAGAAAACCACTCCCATTAGCATAGAAGAGCTCATGCCCGGAAAATATAAGGTTTCCTTAGAACTTGAATCTTATTATCCCTGGTCCCAGACGGTCTCTGTGGAATCCGGAAAGACCACCTCTTTAGACAATATTATCTTTTTTCCGAAAAAACCCCATTTATCTAAAATGAATATCGTAGATGTGGATGATTTCTATATATTTTCAAATGATAAAGATTATACCTATTGCGTATCTGAAGGCAGGACTGCTCTATCCAAAATCAGGCTGAATCCCAAAGACCAAGAGGCAAACTTACTTTATGGCCAGTTAGAGTTACCGGCCAATATCAAAGATTTCTCTCTTTCTCCCGACAAAAAAAAGATTTTATATTTTAACAACGATAAATTAGATGTCCTGTATCTGCCTACCGAGAAATTAAATTATACGCAACCAAAAAACAGCGATTTCTCCGTCCTTCCCGACGATAGGATATTATATGCCTTTTGGTATTCGGATAGCCAGTATATCATTGTTGTTACGGTTAAAGATATAAAGATATATGAATTAAGCAGCCAGGGTAAAAACAATATCATTACGGTTTTAAATCTCAATGATAATCATGCTAAAGCGTTTTACGATACTACAGAGGATATCCTTTATTTTACAGATTTGCAGGAAGGCGTGGATGGCAAGTCGCACAGGGGGCTATATCGCCTTGATATGAGTAATAGGTCGCCCTTCTCTTTCATGAAGAACATGGAAGAATAAATTAAATAATTAATGAAGCAAGACATTGATCTTTTAAAACGCACCTTCGAGATTGCCCCTGCTTTTATCTCTTGGTCAATACTGGTTATTTTTATGTTGTTTGCCTTTTTAAGGCCCATGGAGTACGCTTTTTTTATTATCACCTTTGACATCTTCTGGGTAATCCGCCTCATTTATTTAACCTCTCTTTTAGTCATTGCCCACCGCCGTTTAAATAAAGAAAAGAATAAGAATTGGCTATCCCTCACCCAAACCTTAATTAATTATCGCCGGCACGATATATATCAAGCGGTAATATTTCCCGTTTATAAAGAAGGACCGCAGGTACTTATCCCTTCGTTAGAGGCATTAAAAAATACAAACTATCCTAAGCATAAGATGATTGTAGTAATGGCCTTTGAGGAGAGGGTTAAGGATTCAGGAGAAAAGGCCGATATTTTAGAGTCCAGATACAAAGATTGTTTCTTTGCCTTTTTATCGACATTTCATCCTGATGGCATAACAGGTCAGATGCGCACAAAAGGGGCAAACGCAACCTGGGCAGCAAAAAAATTAAAAGAATTTGTTGATAAGCAAAAGATTAAATACGAAGATGTCATAGTATCTTGTTTTGATGCCGATACCTGTGTGGAAAAAGAATACTTTGGATGTCTCCTCTACCATTACCTTACCGCCGATAATCCATTGCGCTGTAGTTATCAACCCATGCCGGTTTACAATAATAATATCTGGTACGCACCATCTTTTGCCAGGATTATCGAAATAACCTCTTCTTACTATCAATTGATTGACAGCATGCGGTTAGAGAAATTTATTACCTTCTCCAGCCACAGTATGAGTTTTAAGACACTAATTGATGTGGGCTATTGGCCGGTGGATAAGATATCCGATGACTCTCTGATATATTGGAAGGCTTATCTGCATTATAACGGCGATTATAAGGTGGTGCCGATGTATATTACCGTATCAATGGATGTGGCATATGGAAAAAATTTATTGCAGACCCTGATTGTGCAGTATAAACAGAAGAGACGCTGGGCGTGGGGAATAGAAGTTTTTCCTTATGTTATGTTAAAATTCAGAGGGAATAAAGCAATCCCTTTTAAGATAAAGTTAAGAAAGGCATTCCATATATTAGATAGCCATATCAGCTGGGCTACCTGGGGGATAATCCTGACGATAATCAGCCCTCTGCCTATAATATTTAGCGCTAATTTATTTAAAGGAGCAGTGATTGGCTTTAATCTGCCCCGCATAACCGGAGTTTTATTTAATCTGACAAATATAACGATTCTATTATGGATGATTTTGAGCCTAAGCCTCCTGCCCCCCAGGCCCAAAGATTTAAAATTTATTGCCAGTATCAAGATATTTACGCAATGGTTGTTTGTGCCTTTTGTGACGATGCTTATCGGTTCCACCCCTGCTTTAGATGCCCAGACCAGGCTTGCCTTAGGCAGATATATGGAATTTGCTTATACAGAAAAGAAGAGAAGCTAAGATATATGTTTGACTTTTCTCCTGCCTTGAGTTATATTAAAGATTAAAATTAGAGATTAAAAAAGGAGGCAAGAATGAAGAAAAAGCTTATAATTGCATCTGTAGTATTCTTTCTTATGTTTGGCTCGCTTGTCTTTGCACATCCGCCTACGGATACCATCTTTAATTATGATGGAAAAAATAAGATACTTTCTGTGGGCGTGGCACACACGGTAAAAAATTCACAAAAACATTTTATTAAGGAAATAAGCATTAAAGTAAACGGAAAAGATTGGATATCGCAGAATTTCTTAAACCAAACTAATCTTGATGTCCAGGCAGCCAGTTATGCGCAGGTTGACTTAAAGAAAGGCGATGTTATTGAGGTCTCGGCGGTTTGTAATCAGGGCGGTGAGCTGAAGAAGACTTTTAAGGTAAAGTAATTTCTAATTCCAATATCATTTAATCCATGAAAAGAATAATCGGGATAACGGTAATTTTTATTTTTTTATTTAAGACCTCTGTTTTTGCGCAAATCTCTATAAAGGCTGAAGTGGATAAGAAAAGCATCACTACCGATGAGAATGTTACTTATAAAATTACCATTACTTCTGCACAAAAGAATATACCCGAACCCAAGCTACCCGAATTTAAAGGTTTTAATATTCTGTCTTCAGCCCAGTCTTCGACCGTATCTTTTATTGAGAGCGGCATAAAGGCTATGCTGGTCTATGCGTTTATTCTGGCCCCCACCCAGACAGGTAAGTTTAAGATTGAGCCGGTTATAATTAAGATAAAAAATGAGATCTACTCTAGCGACAGCCTTCAGATAGAAGTAAAACAGGGGAAAACACAGCCGAAACCTAAGCCAGAACAGGCGCCATCTCTGCCAGAAGAATCCCAGCCAGAACCCGAATCAGAGCCAGCCCAAACCACACTTTAGTCTTTATATGCAAAAATCATTAATTACGCCTATCCAGTATTTAAAAGGCATTGGCCCTAAGCGCGCTAAAGCATTTAGCAGGCTTAGCATAAATACGATAGAAGACCTCTTATATTATTTTCCTCGGCGCTACGAAGACCGCAGAAGTTTCAGTCCTATACGAGACCTTAAAGAGGGGCAGGTGCAGACGATAAAAGCAGAGGTCTTGGCAAAGGGAGAGCGGCAATCTTTTAGGCGGCGCGGATTCAGTATCACGGAAGTAGCTGTCGGAGATTCAACCGGCAAGATATTTTGTGTTTGGTTTAATCAGCCTTATCTGAAAGAATATTTTAAGGTTGGTTCCGGTCTCGTCCTGTATGGCAGAACAGAGCAATACGAAGGCCGTCTGCAGATGAATTCTCCTGAGTTTGAGATTATCGGTGAAGATCAAGACGAATCTTTAAATATAGGCAGAATTGTGCCCCTTTATAGTTTGCCCGAAGGTATAACTCAGCGCAGTTTCCGCCAGATTATAAAAAGGGCCCTGGATGAATATTTGCCCGGTATCAATGATTTTCTCGCCTATGATATAAGGTCAAGAAACAGCCTTTTAAACCTTGCCAGGAGCTTGCTAAATATACATTTTCCTGAAGACTTTGATAGACAAAATGAAGCGTATCGCCGGCTTTCCTTTGAGGAATTCTTTCTTTTTCAATTACCGCTGGCCTTGAGAAAACTGAAGAAGAAAGAAAAGCGGGGAATCGCGCATAAGGTAGAAGGGGAATTGGTTAATAATTTTCTCAACAACTTGCCTTTCAGATTAACCGCAGCACAGGAAAGGGTAATACAGGAGATAAAGGCAGATATGGCAAGCCCTAAAGTTATGCAGCGCCTGCTGCAGGGTGATGTGGGTTCGGGTAAGACCGTAGTTGCCACTCTCGCCGCTGTTATGGCCATTCAAGGCGGATACCAGGTTGCTTTGATGGTGCCCACTGAGATATTGGCAAGACAACATTATGAAAAAATAAGGTCACAAGTCAGGAGTCACAAGTCAGGAGTCAAAGAGATTAAGATTGAACTACTTACCAGCGGTATCGATAAGGATAAGAAAGAGGGAATCTATAAAGATATCAAAGAAGGCAGGGCAGAATTGGTAATTGGCACGCATGCTTTATTAGAGGAAGACGTTAAATTTAAAAATTTGGGGTTAGTGGTAATTGATGAGCAACATAAATTTGGGGTGGGGCAGCGGGCTTTGCTGCCTAAGAAAGGCATAAACCCCGATGTCCTTATTATGACTGCCACGCCCATACCCCGCACTTTAGCCATCACTATATACGGAGATTTGGATATTTCGGTGATTACCGAACTTCCGCCGGGCAGGGTTCCCATTAAGACAATGCATTTTAGCCAAGATAAAAGATTAAAAGCCTACGAAATTGCCAAGGAGCATCTGCAGCGAGACAGGCAGGTCTATATTGTTTATCCGGTAATTGAAGAGTCATATGCTTTAGATATGGCAGGCGCAAAAAAGATGTATGAAGAGCTAAGGACAGATGAATTCAAGAATTATAAACTCGGGCTTATCCATGGAAGGTTGAAGCAAAAAGAGCAGGATTCGATTATGCTAAAGTTCAGGCGCAAAGATTTAGATGCCTTAGTCTCAACCACTGTATTAGAAGTAGGTATTGATGTGCCGGCTGCTACCTGCATGATTATAGAGAATGCAGAACGTTTTGGATTGGCTCAGCTCCATCAGTTGCGTGGCCGCGTAGGAAGAGGGTCGGATGAGTCGTTTTGTATATTGATATCCGATGCCACGACCCCGCAGGCAAAAGCGCGTATAGGGGCAATGGCAAAATACAGCGATGGTTTCCGCATTGCTGAAGAGGACCTCAAGATCCGCGGCCCGGGTGAGTTTTTTGGCAAGCGCCAGTCAGGCCTTTCAGAGTTAAAGATTGCCAATCCCTTAAGCCAGATGCAGCTGTTAAAAAAAGGCCGGGAAGAGGCAATCAGGCTTATAAGCCTAGATCCCCGCTTAGAAGCAAGGCAGAATATACCGTTAAAAGAAAGATTAATACAAAGATTCCCCGGGTATGAGGAGTTAATCGTGGTAGGATAGCTATGCGCATCATTACAGGTAAATATAAAGGTAAAACAATCAAGATGCCCAAGGGCATAAGGCCGACACAGAACAAGGTCAGAAAGGCTCTTTTTGATATTTTGGGCGATCTCGAGGGTTTATCTTTCTTAGAATTATTTGCCGGTTCAGGCGCAGTGGGCTTTGAGGCTGTGTCTTTGGGCGTGGCAGACCTGACTTTAGTAGAGTATAATCGCGATTGTTTGCTGGCAATCAAGAAGAATATCGAATCTTTGAAGCTAAAGGCCTGCAGTTTCTATCCCAAGGAGGCTGCAGAGGCGATAAAAACCTTATTTAAAGAGGCTAAGAAGTTTGATATTATCTTTATGGACCCGCCGTATTATCAGAATAAGATCCCTCGACTTCGCTCGGGACTCGCGGCTACTAGTGATTATGATTCGCTCGCAAAAAAAACCTTGCAAACGCTCACCCGTTATGATATATTAGCGCCCAATGGTTTTATTGTAGTTCAGCATTTTAAAAAAGATAATCTCCCGGATACCCTGGGAGATTTAATCTTGTTTAAGCAGTCAAAATACGGGGATACTCTGCTCTCATTTTATAAGAAAAAGGCCAAGGATTAAGAAACATGTGCCAGATAGCCATATACCCAGGAAGTTTTGACCCAGTTACCTACGGCCATATTGACCTGATAAAAAGGGCGCAGGAGATTTTCTCGGAACTGATTGTAGCAGTAGCGCATAATCCTCATAAGAAGCCTTTATTTAGCGTTAAAGAAAGAGTCCAGATGCTTAAACGAGCTACTAGCGATTTAAAAGGAATAATTGTTGAGGATTTTGATGGGCTGGTTGTTGATTACGCGCGTAAGAAAAAGTCTAAGGTATTAATCCGGGGTCTACGCATGATCTCTGATTTTGAATATGAATTCCAGATGGCCTTAACTAACAGAAAACTGGCTCCTGACATAGAAACCATATTCTTAATGCCACAAGAATCTTACTCTTATCTTTCCTCAAGGCTTCTTAAAGAAGCATCTTCTTTGGGTGCGGACTTATCCTCATTTGTGCCGGATTTTGTAGGGAGAGCACTAAAAAAGAAGTTACATAAGACTTAGTGAAGATAAATATAAACCAGATACTTCCTGAAGGTTTAACCTTAGAGGAAGATGCTGCTTCTTCAACGTTAGATTTAGATACAGATATAATTAAATTCCCAGGGCCTATAAATATAAAAGCAAACGTAACCAGGACTATCGAGGTAGTTACTGTGAACTTAACTCTAAAGGCTTTAATGTCTGTAAACTGCTCCCGGTGTCTTAATGAGTTTAGCATAGATTTAAAAAAGAGCCTGAAACTTAACTATCCGGTTAATAGCGCAGTTCAGACAATAGACCTGGATCCTAATATAAGAGAAGAGATTATCTTAGATTATCCGGTGAGGTTTTTGTGCAGCCCTAATTGCAAAGGCCTTTGTCTTAAATGTGGCCAGAATCTTAATCAAAGCAGGTGTAGTTGTGAAGGCAAAAGGTAAAATCAAAAAGGCAAAAGGAGTAAGAAAAAATGCCATTACCTAAAAGAAGACATTCTAAAGCGCGCGGCAGAAGACGAAGGACCCATTGGAAGTTACAATCACCCAGCCTTGTTCCTTGTCCGCAATGCAAACAACCGAAACTGTCTCATCGGGTCTGCCCTGTTTGCGGCTATTACGCCGGCAGGCAGGTTATTGAGATTAAGGTAAAAGAAAAGAAAAAGAAAGCCTAATTATATAAGGTCGAGGTTTGAGGCTAAGTATGAAAATAATAGTAGATGCCATGGGCGGTGATTATGCGCCTGAGGTAGTTATTGAAGGCGCAGTAGCAGCGGTTAAGGAATACAAAGTAGAAGTAGTTCTTGTGGGTGATGAGTGCCGCATAGAGGAACTGCTATATAAGTCTAAGTATGGCCAAAGCAATATTTCTGTATATCCTGCGCAGGAAGTAATTGATATGTCTGAATCTGCTGCCGCCAGCGTAAGAAAGAAACGAAATTCTTCTATCGTAGTGGGATTAAACCTGGTAAAGGAAGGCCAGGGAGACGCATTTTTTAGCGCAGGCAATACAGGGGCAGTGGTGTGCGCAGCCACGTTAAGTTTGGGATTATTGCCGGGCATTGAGCGTGCCGGCATAGCGATTATTACCCCCACACTAAAAGGCATAGCCCTGATTATAGATGTGGGAGCAAATATCGACCCTAAACCCAGGCAATTATTGCAATATGGTATTATGGCTGATGCGTATCTACGTTATATCTTAAATAAAGCAAATCCTATTGTGGGGCTTTTAAATATCGGCGAGGAAGAAACCAAGGGGACTGAATTTGTAAAAGAGACATACGAACTATTTGAAAAAAGCAGTCTTAATTTTATCGGTAATGTGGAAGGCAAGGATTTATTTTCGGGTAAATCCGATATTATTATCTGTGACGGATTTGTGGGGAATGTGGCATTAAAGGTCTCTGAGAGCCTGGCAGAGGCAATGCAGGAATTCTTAAAGAGGCATCTAAAGAGCAATCCTTTAGGAATATTAGGCATGGCTTTATTAAAGACGAGCCTTTTGAGGTTTAAAAAAGATATGGATTATTCAGAATACGGCGGCGCTCCTTTATTAGGCGTTAACGGAGTAGTCATTATCGGTCATGGTCGTTCAAATGCCAATGCCATACAGAATGCCATAAGGGTAGCCAAAGAAGAGGTAGAGCGCAAGTTTAACGAAAAGATAATTGAGGCGATAAAGTAAGTATATGCGTAAAGTCGGTATAATTGGAGTGGGTAAATATCTGCCTGCCAGGGTATTAACGAACGCTGATTTGGCCAAGATGGTGGATACATCTGATGAATGGATTACTACGCGCACAGGGATAAAAGAAAGGCGCCTGGTTGCCAAAAATGAAGCAACCTCTGACCTGGCCATAAAAGCTGCTAAGGCCGCCTTAGAAGATGCAAAGTTAAAGCCAAAAGACCTGGATTTGATAATTGTAGCTACCATTACTCCTGATATGCAGTTTCCGGCAGTTGCTTGTATATTACAAAATGCACTTTCGGCAAAGGATGCGGTTTGTTTTGATATCTCTGCTGCCTGCGCAGGTTTTGTTTATGCGGTAACAATTGCCCAGAATTTTATTGCTACAGGTGCCTATAACAATGCCTTAGTGGTAGGAGCAGAGGTTCTATCTTCGATAACTGACTGGCAGGATAGAAATACCTGCGTTTTGTTTGGCGACGGCGCAGGAGCTGCGGTGTTAGCGCCCGTAAATTCAGGAGGGATACTCTCATCATATCTGGGTAACGATGGCAGTAAGATGGATTTATTGATGTTGCCCGGAGGTGGTTCAAGGCAGCCGGCCAGCCACCAAACTATAGATAAGCGCCTTCATTATATAAAGATGCAAGGAAACGAATTATTTAAAATAGCAGTTATGAGCATGTCAGAGGCAGCTCAGAGAGCCCTAAAACAGGCAGGTTTAAAATGCTCGGACGTAGATTTGGTTATTCCGCATCAGGCAAATGTACGAATTCTTATAGCAGTAGCGAAGAAATTAGGTTTACCGAAGGATAAGATTTATCTAAATATTGAAAAATACGGCAATATGTCCTCTGCTTCTACTGCTACTGCACTTTGCGAGGCAGTCAAGGAAGGCCGGGTTAAAAAAGGCGATATTGTTCTTTTAGATGCTTTTGGAGCTGGTCTTGTCTGGGGTGCCTGTGTGATTGAATGGTGAAAGCTAAGGTTGCTTTTCTTTTTGCCGGTCAGGGCGCTCAATATGTAGGTATGGGAGGGGATTTGTACGAATCCTTTCCTGAGAGTAAGGCGGTCTTTGAAAAAGCCGATGCAATTTTAGGATTTCCGCTTTCTAAATTATGTTTTGCAGGTCCTCAGGAAGAATTAATGCAGACTAAAAATTGCCAGCCTGCCATTTTGACTATAAGTATTGCTGTCTGGGAGGCGTTCAAATCAGCTGCAAGCTACAAGCTACAAGCTACAAGCTGCGCCGCAGGATTAAGCCTGGGTGAGTATTCGGCATTAGTGGCTGCAGAGGCAATGAGCTTTGAGGATGCGGTTTATTTAGTGAGGAAAAGAGGCGAATTTATGGAAGAAGAAGCCCTGCGGTTTCCCGGCCAAATGGCTTCTGTAATAGGATTAAGCCCAAACGCCATAAAGGATATCTGCAAAAAAACTAATACTGAAATCGCTAATATCAATTCTCCTGAGCAGATAGTCATCTCAGGCTCAAAAGAAGCAATTGCTAAGGCCAAGACGCTTGCAGAAGAGGCGGGGGCAAAAAAGGTGGTTGTGTTAGAGGTAAGCGGAGCATTCCACTCTTCTTTGATGAAGGGCGCATCTTTAAAGTTGAGCCGTGAATTAGAAAAGATAAAGATAGGTATGCCCCGGATGCTTCTGGTAAGCAATGTTAGCGCAAGGCCAGTGGTTTCAGCAGAAGAGATAGGGAGCAATTTGATTAGGCAGGTTGCCTCTTCAGTTCTTTGGGAAGATTCCATGAGATTTATACTGTCTAAAGGTATAATGAATTTCATCGAATTCGGGCCCGGCAAGGTCTTAAAAGGGCTTATGCGCCGCATAGATGAGAACGCCCAGGTAATAAATATAGAAAGAAAAGAAGATATTATTAATCTAAAAGGGAAGGAAATATGCGTTTAGAAAACAAGATTGCTTTGATAACTGGCGGTGCCAGGGGTATCGGCAGGGCAATTGCCTTATGTTTTGTTAAGGAAGGCGCAGATATAGTAATCTGGGATGTAAATATACAGGAAGCAGAAAAGACTTGTCAGGATATCGAGGCCCTTGGTAGCAAAGCATTTGCGCAAGCCGTGGATGTTACCGATTATGAAAAAGTAGAAGAGGCGACAAACAAAATCCTTGACAAATACGGAAAGGTTGATATATTAGTTAACAACGCTGGAATAACAAAAGATAATCTTTTGTTACGGATGTCTGAAGCAGACTGGGATGCAGTAATAAACGTCAACCTAAAAGGTACGTTTAATTGTACCAAAGCTGTGTCCAAGTTAATGATAAAACAGCGTTACGGCAAAATTATCAATATTGCTTCGATCATTGGCATAATCGGTAACGCGGGACAGGCTAATTATGCCGCCTCTAAGGCCGGCATAATTGCCTTAACAAAAACTACGGCAAAAGAGTTGGCTTCGCGCAACATAAATGTTAATGCCGTGGCTCCGGGCTTTATTCAAACGGAGATGACCGCTAAGCTTCCTCAAGGACTGAAAGAGAAGATGCGGGGGGCAATTCCAGCAGGTAGGTTTGGCAGTCCCGATGACGTTGCCGGAGTGTGTTTGTTCTTAGCATCCGAGGAAGCAGGTTATATTACCGGACAGACTATTGTGGTAGATGGCGGGATGGTTATGTCATAACCGCTAAAGCGCAAAAAGTCACAAAATCAACAGAGAAACTTTGCGTCTTAGCGGCAAGAAGGAGGAAAGGGAATGGGAGTTCAAGATAAGGTGAAATCTATAATTGCAGAGCAACTGGGCGTAAAATCAGAAGAGGTTACTCCGGAAGCAAAATTTGTTGAAGACCTGGGAGCGGATTCTCTGGACACCGTAGAACTCGTAATGGCTTTAGAGGAAGAATTCGGCATTGAGATACCTGATGAAGACGCAGAAAAGATTACTACTGTAGGTGATGCAGTTAAGTATATTGAAGATAAAGCTGTCAATAAATAGAATCTTAATATAGATTTTATAATTTTATAGATACCCCGCCTTTTTCACATAGGCGGGGTAAATTTTAAGTGAGGACATAAGTTATGGAACATTATACCAAAAATGATGTAAGCGACATAACTTATAAGTCCGAACTTATCCCCCCTTCTTTCTTGCGAAAGCAAGAAGGGGGGATTAATTCGCACAAACAACTTACGGAATAAAATGAACGTAAGTTGTGTGCTCATTTAATATGCAGGAAAAAAGAGTAGTAGTTACAGGTTTAGGAGTAATTTCTCCGATAGGAAACGATATTGCTGGTTTTTGGCAAGCCTTAAAGGAGGGCAGGAGCGGCATCGGCAGGATTACCTCTTTTGACGCATCCTCTTATGATTCGCGGATTGCCGGAGAGGTCAGGGGCTTTGACCCTAATTTATACGGTATATCTTCCAAAGATAATAGACGCATGGAGAAGTTTGTCCAATATGCCATTGCTGCCTCAAAACAAGCTATAGATGATTCCGGATTAGATTTAGATAAAGATGATAGAGAGAGAATCGGTGTTTTAATTGGTTCGGGAATCGGAGGTTTGCATACCATAGAGGAAGAATACAAAGTTTTACTAGAGAAAGGACCGTCAAGGTTATCCCCTTTTCTTATTCCGATGCTCATTGTTAATGAGGCAGCAGGTCAGGTAGCAATCACGTTTGGCTTAAAGGGACCTAATTCCTGTGTGGCTACTGCTTGTGCTAGTGGTGCGCAGGCTATCGGCGATGCTTTTAAGATTTTAGAGCGCGGTGATGCAGAGGTAATGATTTGTGGTGGTACAGAAAGCAGCATTGTACCTTTAGGTGTGGGAGGATTCTGCGCCCTAAAAGCACTTTCCACCAGAAATAATGAACCACAAAAAGCAAGCAGACCGTTTGATAGAGAGCGCGATGGGTTTATTATGGCTGAGGGTTGCGGAGTGGTAGCGTTGGAGACCCTAGAGCATGCTAAAAAAAGAAAAGCACGAATCTATGCTGAAATAGTAGGTTATGGAATGTCCTGTGATGCCTATCATATCACAGCTCCTGACCCCGATGGAAAAGGCGCAGCCAGGGCAATGACCGAGGCAATGAAAGACGCTAATCTAAATCCAGGAGATGTTGATTATATAAATGCACACGGCACCTCAACGAAACTAAATGACGCCATTGAGACATTAGCCATAAAGCTGGCCTTGGGCAATCATGCCAAGAAAGCGATGGTCTCTTCTACTAAATCCATGACCGGCCACTTGTTAGGTGCTGCGGGCGGAGTAGAATTTATTGTCTGTTGTCTGAGCATCAAAGATAGTCTAGTGCCACCTACCATAAATTACGACTTTCCTGATCCTAATTGTGACCTCGATTATGTGCCTAATACAGCCCGCAAAGCAAAAGTTGACGTCTGTATGTCCAATTCATTAGGTTTTGGCGGACACAATGCTACCCTTGTTGTGAGAAAATTTAAATAATAACTTTCCGTAATCCGTAAATCGTAATCCGTAATATGCCTTACACAATCGCAGAGAAAATTTTACTCGCCCATACTGATAAAAATGATATAAAGTTGGGTGAGTTTATTGAGGCCAAAATAGATTTGGCTTTGGGTAATGACATCACGGCACCTTTGGCAATTAGTGAGTTTAAAAGAGCAGGATTTAAAAAAGTATTCAATAGAAATAAAATTGTGCTTGTGCCTGACCATTTTGCGCCGGCAAAAGATTTAAATAGCGCCAATCAGTGTAAGATTTTGGCTGACTTTGCCAAGGAGCAGGGCATAAAAAATTATTTTGAGGTCGGTTGCATGGGCATTGAACATGCGCTGTTGCCGGAGAAGGGATTGGTTTTACCCGGCGATTTGGTTATCGGCGCAGATTCGCATACCTGTACTTATGGAGCATTAGGCTCTTATGCTACAGGAGTAGGCTCCACAGATTTAGCGCGGGCATTTGTGGACGGGAAATGTTGGTTCAAGGTGCCACCTACCATTAAATTTATCTATAAAGGAAGGCTGAATAAATGGGTGGGCGGCAAAGATTTAATTCTTTATACCATAGGTAAAATAGGCGTAGACGGTGCTTTATATAAAGCAATGGAATTTGCAGGTCAGGTTATGAGAAATTTAGATATGGATGGTAGGTTTGCGATGTCTAATATGGCCATTGAAGCCGGTGGCAGGGCTGGAATTATTGAGCCGGATGATATTACATTTGAATATATACGTGCTACAGGCTACAAGCCACATGCTACAGGCAAAAAAGCATGGAGCTTGAAGCGTGCGGCATGGAGCAAATTGAAATCTGACGCTGATGCTGATTACGAGAAAATATACGAGTGGGATGTGTCGGAGCTTGAGCCTTTGGTTGCCTGTCCGCATCTGCCCAGTAACGTAAAACCGGCAAGCAATTTAAAGGATATACAGCTTGATCAGGTACTCATCGGCTCCTGCACTAATGGAAGGATTTCTGATTTAAGAATTGCCGCCAGGATTTTAAAAGGCAAAAAGATAAAAGCCGGCTTAAGGTTAATTGTTATTCCAGCCACGCAAAAGATTTATCTGGAAGCAGTCAGGGAAGGCTTAGCAGAAATTTTTGTTAAGGCAGGCGCTGTCTTTTCTACGCCTACTTGTGGTCCTTGTTTAGGCGGACATATGGGAATTTTGACTGAAGGAGAAAGGTGCCTGGCCACCACAAACAGAAATTTTATCGGTAGAATGGGCAGCCCTAAGTCTTTTGTGTATTTGTCAAATCCTGCAGTAGCAGCGGCAAGTGCGATTAAAGGAAGAATTACACATCCAGAAGAGATTATGTAAAAAGGTTAAGGTTTTAGGTTAAGATGATTATTAAAGGTAAAGTGCATAAATTCGGCGATAACATAAATACCGACGATATTATTGCTGCCAAGTATTTGGTTACCACCGATGAAAAAGAATTGGGCAGGCATTGTATGGAGAGTATCGCGCCTGAATTTTTAAAAAAAGTAAATAAAGGAGATATTATTTTGGCAGGCAAGAATTTTGGCTGCGGTTCATCCAGGGAGCACGCGCCGCGAGCATTAAAAGGTTGCGGCATAGCTGCGGTGGTGGCAGAGAGTTTTGCCGGCATATTCTTTAGAAATGCTATAAATGTGGGCTTGCCGTTTTTAGAATCAAAAGAAATAGATAAGATAAAAGAAGGCGACCTACTTGAAATAGATTTATCTGGTGGTATAATAAAAAATCTCAGTACGAATCAGATATGCCAAACCCAGCCCTTCCCGCAATTTTTGCAGGAGATTATAAAGAACGCAGGGTTGATGAACTATATTAAGAGCCGATATGTATAAAATAGCTGTAATACCCGGTGATGGAACCGGACCTGAGGTAATTCGTGAGGGCCTTAAGGTTTTAGAGGCTGTAGCCGAAAAATTTAATTTTAAGTACGATTTAATAAATTACGATTTAGGTGGCCAGCGCTATTTAAAGACCGGCGAGACCCTGCCCGATTCTGTGTTAGAGGAATTAAAAAAATGCTCTGCTATTTATCTGGGAGCGATTGGGCATCCAGAGGTAAAGCCGGGAATATTAGAACGCGGAATTTTACTGAAACTAAGATTTGGCCTAGACCAATATATAAATCTTCGTCCGGTAAGGCTATATAATGAAAAATTCTGTCCTTTAAAGGATAAAAACCCAGAGGATATTGACTTTGTGGTGGTGCGTGAAAACACCGAAGGATTATATAAAGGCATGGGTGAATTCCAAAATAAAGGGACTAAAGATGAAGTTGCCATTCAGGTTTCCCATAATACCAAAAAGGGCATCCAGCGCTGTATCCGGTATGCCTTTCAGTATTGCCAGAAGAGGAATAAAAATAAAAAAGTAACCCTTTGCGGTAAAACCAATGTGCTTACCTATGCCTGGGATTTATGGGAACGCACCTTTTATGAAGTGGCCAAAGAATATCCGGATATCCAAACTGATTACGCGCATGTGGATGCTACCTGTATGTGGATGATAAAGAATCCTGAGTGGTTTGATGTGATTGTGACGGATAATATGTTCGGTGATATTATCACTGATTTAGGCGCAATGATTCAGGGCGGCATGGGTATTGCTGCAGGTGGCAATATTAATCCCGAAGGCGTATCTATGTTTGAGCCCATCGGCGGGAGTGCGCCTAAATATACGGGGAAAAATGTTATAAATCCTCTGGCAGCAATTTGCGCATTGGGTATGATGTTAGAGAATTTGGGTGAGGAGGAAGGTGCTTTAGCAGTGGAGGATGCAGCTATAAAAGTTGTAACTAAAAAATTAAAATCCTTAGCTGCGGGGAAAATGGGGTATTCGACGAGCGAAGTTGGGGATTTAGTAGTGAGGAATTTGTAGAGATTTCAGGATATGTATCAGTGGAGTATATATGAAAAAGTATAATGTGGCAGTGGTAGGTGTAGGCGCAGTAGGGATTGAGATGCTGCGTTGTTTAAGACAGCGTAATTTTCCTATAGAAAACCTGAGGGTTTTTGCGCGTTCTTCAAGAGAGATTGAGGTAGACGGTCAGAAGTATCAGGTTAAGGAGATTTCTCCGGATGGATTTGAAGCCATTGACATTGCTCTATTTGCCGGAACCGAAGGCGAAAAAGGCGCTGCTGTAACTTATGCTCCCGAGGCTATTAAAAGAAAAGCAATAGTCATTGATAACGGGGTAGATTTTCGCTTGCAGAAAGACGTACCCTTGGTCGTGCCGCAGGTGAATGCCAAAGATATAAAAAAACACAAGGGAATTATCGCCAATCCTAATTGCTCTACCATTCAGATGGTGGTAGCGCTGTGGCCGATTTATAAAAAGGCAGGCATTAAACGCGTAATTGTCACTACTTTTCAGGCTGCTTCAGGAGCAGGCAGGCAGGCAGTTGAGCAATTAAAGGCAGAAAATATCCAGATAGCAGCTGCAGGATACCAAGATGTGCAGGTTAATTTAGAAAACAAGACTATGCCGCAGCAGGTAGCATACAATGTCTTCCCACACATTGGCAGCTTTCAGGATTTTGACTATACTACTGAGGAATGGAAGATGGTCAAAGAGACCCATAAGATTATGCACGATAATAAAATAAAGATTTCTGCTACTACTGTAAGGGTACCGGTAAGAACCGGCCATTCAGAATCTATATATTTAGAAACCAAAAAGGCAATTGAGCCGGATGTAGTAAGAGAAATTCTTTCTAAGGCACCCGGCATAATCGTTATAGACTCTCCTAAGGACAACCTTTACCCTATGCCTAAGGATGTCGAGGGTAAAGACGATGTCTTTATTGGCCGCATCCGAAAAGACCCCTTCGTAAAGAACGGCCTTTGGTTATGGGTAGTTGCTGATAATCTACGCAAAGGCGCAGCACTAAATGCCGTTCAGATCGCCGAAGAATTAATCAGATAATCCTTGATTTAAGAAGAATTGATGCGCAACATAAAACTAACCATAGAATACGATGGGACAAATTACTTTGGTTGGCAAATTCAGAATAAGCGCCAATCCAAGACAGTACAAAAAACAATAGAGAAATGTCTGCAGAAAATTCTGCAAAGAAGAATAAAACTTATTGCATCCGGTAGGACTGATGCAGGCGTGCATGCTAAGGCTCAGGTAGCAAATTTTAAGACAGAATCAAGCCTATCTTTAGAAAAATTGCAGAGGGCCTTAAACGCAGTTCTCCCCCCTGATATTGCTATAACACATATAGAAGAGGTTAAATTAGATTTTCATAGCCGTTTTGAGGCGAAATCAAAGGTCTACCGTTATACTATATTAAATAGGCCTTATCGTTCAAGTCTCTTAAAAGATAGCGTTTATTTTTATCCTTACCCTCTGGACACTAAACTTATGCAGAGGCAAGCGAGGATTCTCTTAGGCAGGCACAATTTTAAGGCATTTCAGGCATCCGATAAGAAAGAGAGAAATTCAGTAAGAACAATAAAAAAGCTTAACATCATAAAAGATAGGGATTTAATATATGTAGATATAGAAGCAGACGGATTTTTATATAATATGGTAAGAAATATAGTAGGTACGCTTATAGAGATAGGCAGGGGCAAGTTTTCGGGGGGGAGTTTAAGGAAGATAATGCTGTCTAAGGAAAGGAGGCTGGCTGGCCCTACGCTGCCTGCAAGAGGCCTCTGTCTGATTGAGGTCAAGTATTAGACAAAGATTAATGCAAAAAATTTATTTGACTTCAACTAAAAATATGTTATACTTCTTCTCTCTATGCAAAAGACATACGTAGCTAAAAAAGAGGATATAAAAAGGAGTTGGTATCTGGTGGATGCCAGGGATAAGATATTAGGAAGGCTTGCCAGTAAAGTAGCGGTCATATTGCGCGGTAAGCACAAGCCCATATTTACTCCCCACCTTGATACCGGAGACGGGGTTATTGTCATTAATGCGGCAAAAATTAGAGTTACGGGAAGGAAGTTAAAAGAGAAGGTGTATCGTTTTTATTCAGGTTACCCTGGAGGTTTAAAAGAGATTCCTTTGGAAACTATGCTTAAGAAAAATTCTAGATTGGTTATCAGGCTTGCAGTTGAAAGGATGTTGCCTTCCGGGCCTTTAGGCAGAGACACAATTAAAAAACTAAAGGTTTATGCTGATGAGAAGCATCCGCATAAAGGCCAGAATCCTATTACGTTGGAGGTTTAATTAATTATGGCTGAGATCGCTAAGTATATAGCTGTAGGCAGACGTAAAGAGTCCATAGCCAGGGTACGGCTTCTGGCAGGTAAAGGCAGTATTCTAGTCAACAACCTGCCTTATGAGAAATATTTTGTGCGTGAAACAGACAGAATTATCATCAGGCAACCCTTGCACATTGCTGATAACCTGGGTAAATACGATATTATTGCCAATATTAGAGGAGGCGGCCTTAGCGGACAAGCAGGTGCCTTAAGACACGGCATCTCGCGTGCTTTAGTACTGGCTGAGCCGGGCTGTAAGGATTTATTGCGCAAGAACGGTTTCCTGACGCGCGATCCACGTATGAAAGAGCGCAAGAAGTACGGCCAGAAAGGCGCACGCAAACGCTTCCAGTGGACAAAGAGGTAAAATGCACAACTAACAACTAATAACTTAAGACTCATAACCAAAAATAATCCCGCTGGGTGAGCGGGATTTTTTATTTTTTACACGTCGGTGCTTCCGACGAGAAAATACTTGACTATAGGAGTTTTTTATCTTAATATGAAACATATAAAATAAAGGAGAGTTGGAATGCTAAATGTAGGTATTGTGGGTGCAACCGGTTATGCTGGCGAGGAATTGATTGGTATCTTGATAAGGCATCCAGAAGTAAGAATAACCAATATTTCCGCTAAGATTGATAAACCAAAGATATTCTCGGAAATATTCCCAAAATTTAAAAATACGCTTGATTTAATCTGCACAGAACCGGATATTAAAAAAATAATTAGCCAGTGCGAGTTGGTATTTCTGGCTCTGCCGCATACGGTTTCTATGGAGATTGCACCTTCATTATTAAATGCCGGCAAAAAGGTAATTGACCTGAGCGCGGATTACAGGCTAAAGGATGTAAAAATCTACGAAAAGTTTTATAAAACAAAACAAAAAGATAAGGTGTATATTAAAGAGGCTATTTACGGCTTACCTGAACTTTATCGGGAGAAGATAAAAAACGCCAGGCTTATTGCCAACCCCGGTTGTTATCCTACTGCAGCTATCTTAGCCTTGGCACCAGTGGTAGCTTTTGGTTTAATTGATTCAAGCCAGATAATCATCGATGCAAAATCTGGCGTAAGCGGTGCCGGTAGAAAGGCTGCAGAGGAGTTAATCTTCTCGGAGATTAACGAAGATTTCAAGGCTTACAAAGTAAATACGCATCAGCATATGCCGGAAATCAACCAGGAGTTGTCAAAATTAGCAAATAGATTAATAAATGTAACTTTTGTTCCGCATCTATTACCTCTGAACAGGGGGATTTTGGAGACGATATATCTAAAGAAAAGTCAAAAGTCAAAAATCAAAAATCAAAAATTAATTACATTATACAAAAAGTTCTATAAGAAAGAACCTTTCGTTAGGGTAAAAGATGAGGGAGATTTCCCCACGCTTAAAGAGGTAGTGGGAACAAATTTCTGCGATATAAGCATTAAGGACTATGGCAATATTATTATTATCATTGTGGCTATAGATAATTTACTAAAAGGCGCCTCTGGCCAGGCAGTGCAGAATATGAATATTATGTATAAGTTTCCGGAATATTTAGGTCTGACATGAAAGTATATAAGAGAGCGATTCTGCCCATAGGTTTTAAGGCTAATGCTATAGCTTCGGGAATTAAAAAGTCGGGTAAATTAGACTTAGGCATCTTTTATTCTAATATACCTGCAAAGGCCGCCTGTAAATTTACCGCTAATAAAATTCAGGCTGCACACATAAAAATAGATAAAAAGCACCTTGGCTTAAATAAAGGTTATCAGGCACTAATTGTAAATAGCGGCAATGCCAATTGTTTTACCGGCAGGCAAGGTGAACGCGATGCCGAAGAGATAGCCAAAACATTAGCCAAGGTTTTAGCAATAAAGAAGGAGAGGGTTCTGATTGCTTCTACCGGTATCATTGGTAGGAGATTGCCTTTAGCAAAGATAAAAGAAGCAATACCTAAATTAGTTAAAGGTTTATCCGGAAACGGCATAGATAAGGCAAAGGTAGCAATAATGACCACGGATACATTTGCTAAGCAGATGACCGTAAAGTTTAGAGTTGGCAAGCGATTAATTACTCTTTGCGGCATTGCTAAAGGCGCAGGTATGATTGCGCCGAATTTAGCCACGATGCTTGTTTTTATTATGTCCGATGCCAACATTACGCAAGGGGCATTAAATAAAGCCCTAAAGATAGCCACAGATGATTCTTTTAACTGCATAACTGTTGATGGTTGTATGAGCACAAATGATACGGTATGCTTATTAGCGAATGGTGCAAGCAGGAATAATTTAATTGGCAAAGGTAAATATTTTAAGTTTTTTCTTAAGGCATTACATATAGTGTGCCTTGAATTAGCAAAAATGATTATTAATGACGCGGAAGGCGCAACCAAATTTATCCAGATTAAAGTAGATAAGGCAGGGAGTGTTACGGAGGCAAAAAAGGTTGCACTTAGTATCGCTAATTCCAATCTCTTTAAGGCTGCCATATACGGCCAGAATCCTAATTTCGGTAGAATTATTGCTGCAGTTGGTTCAAGCGGCATAGACGTAAAAGAAAAAGACATAAAAATAAATGTAAGCCCCTTAACGAAAAAGGATATAAATGTAAAAGTATTGCTTAATAGAGGGAATTCGCATGCAGTAGTTTATACATCAGACCTGACACCCCAGTATATTAAAATAAACGCAGAATATAATTAAGTGAGGACATAAGTTATGGAGCCATATATTAAAAATAATGTAAGCGACATAACTTATAAGTCCGAACTTATCCCGCACCTTTTATTTATTCATGCTTTTAATCTTAAAAACTTGAATACTAAAAAGGTGCGGGATTAATTCGCGCTTATAACTTACTCACACTTACGTGTTCGTAAGTTATGCGCTCATTAAAAATGCAAGAGGCGATTAAAAAAGCAGATGTCCTGATTGAGGCTTTACCTTATATCAAGAAATTCCATAAGAAAATTATTGTCATAAAATACGGCGGAAGCATACTGAGCGAAGAAAAGATTAGAAAGGGAGTCTTGGAGGATATCGTTTTTTTAAATTTTATGGGCTTAAGGCCAGTATTGGTTCATGGGGGAGGCCCGAATATCAGCGAACGTATGCGAATATCGGGAAAAAAAACGGAGTTTGTGGACGGGATGCGGGTTACCGACGACGACACACTTGTATTAGTAGAAGAAGAATTGCAGAAATTAAACAGTATTATTGTTAAAGAGATATCTGAATTAGGGGCAAAGGCAATAGGTTTAGACGGAAGTGATAAGCAGTTAATACAGACGGAGAAGAAAAAGGCAAAAATAGATTTGGGGCTGGTAGGCCACATTGTCCAGATAGATACGCAGCCTATTTTAGATGAGTTGAAAAAGGATAAAGTAGTGGTGATTTTACCTATGGGAAAAGGTAAAGATAAAAAGGCTTACAATGTCAATGCGGATGAGGCAGCTTCGGCTATTTCAGCTGCCCTGCAGGCAGAAAAGTTAGTTTTGCTTACCAATGTAAAAGGAATTATGCGTAATCCCGAGGACCCCAATTCTTTTCTTTCTACCATTACCGCAGAAGAAACGGGCGGGCTTATTAAGGATAATGTAATTCAACAAGGCATGATTCCTAAGGTTTGGGCCTGCATTAATGCCTTGGATAATGGCGTAAAAAAGACGCATATTATTGATGCGCGCACACCGCATGCGTTGCTCTTAGAGATTTTTACGGATACAGGTATTGGCACAGAGATTGTTCGCTAAAAATGAAACTAAAAGAGATATTCGATAGTTATAAAGACTACATCATGCCCACATATACAAAGATGCCTTTGGTCTTTGTAAAGGGTAAGGGTTCGCGGCTTTGGGATATACATAATAAAGTTTATCTGGATTTTTTTCCGGGCTGGGGGGTGGGTAACCTTGGCCACTGTCATCATAAAGTGATAGCTGCGGTAAGAGACCAGGTTTCCAAACTTATATTTATTCCCAATAATTATTATCATATATTACAGGCAAAATTAGCTAAAGAGATAATTTACTGGTCTTATCCGGCTAAGGTTTTTTTCTGTAACTCCGGTGCTGAGGCTAATGAGGCAGCCATAAAGTTTAGCCGAAAATTCGGCCAGGGAAGATACGAGATTATCAGTTTCCAGAATTCTTTTCACGGAAGGACGCTTGCGGCACTGGCTGCTACAGGCCAGAAGAAATATCAGAGCGGTTTTGAACCTTTACCCCAAGGTTTTAAAACAGTAAAATTTAATGATATACAGGCCGTAAAAGACGCCATAACAGAGAAGACCGTAGCTATAATGTTAGAATTAATTCAGGGGGAGGGTGGCATTAATGTCGCAGATAAAGATTTTGTTTTAGAGCTTCGGAAAATCTGCGATGAAAAAAAATTGCTTCTCATCATCGATGAGGTTCAGACCGGTATAGGCCGGACCGCAAAATTATTTTGTTACCAGCACTACGCAATATTACCCGATATAATGACCCTGGCTAAGGCATTGGGTGGGGGCCTACCCATCGCAGTTATGGTAGTAAAAAAAGAAATAGCCGATATATTAGGGCCGGGTATGCATGCTTCCACCTTTGGAGGAAGTCCATTAGTATGTAAGGCAGCGCTGGCAGTTTTAAAGGCAATACAGGAAGAAAAATTACTTACCAATACGCAAAAAATGGGTGATTATTTATTTGCAAGACTAAATGAATTAAAGAATAAATATAGCCTAATAAAAGATGTCAGAGGTTTAGGCTTAATGGCAGGCATGGAATTAAATATTGAAGGCAAGGCAATAGTAGAAAAATGCATAGAGAACGGGCTCCTGATTAATTGCACGCATGACAAGGTCTTGCGGCTTATGCCGGCATTGAATGTAACTAAAAAAGAAATCGATAAAGCAGTTGGCATATTGGATAATGTATTAAAAGCATAAATTATAGCTAATATAAAAAATGAAAAAAGATTTTATATCCATAAGAGATTTAAGCACAAAAGAAATCGAAGATATTTTTACGCTTGCTGGAAATTTAAAAAAAGAGCCGGAGAAATTTAAGAGGGTGCTGGAGTCTAAGACCTTGGCCTTGATTTTTGAAAAGCCATCCAATCGGACCTATGTTTCTTTTGCGGTAGGTATGTATCAATTGGGCGGCAATGCAATATATTTGGGCCCTGAGCAGATAAAGTTAAGGGTTAGGGAGTCTATAAGAGATGTAGCCAAGACGCTTTCACGCTATGTGGATGCTATAGTGTTAAGGACATTTGCACACGATAATGTTTTAGAGATGGCTAAATATTCCAGTGTGCCCGTAATAAACGGATTATCGGATTTATTACATCCCTGCCAGGCACTGGCAGATGTTTATACTATAATGGAAAAATTAGGAAATAAAAAAGAAATAACCCTTGCTTATATCGGCGACGGTAATAATGTCTGCAATTCTTTGCTTTATGCCTGTGCCAAGATAGGCATTAATATGAACATAGCAACTCCTAAAAATTATGGACCAGACAGCAGGGTTCTTAGTGAAGCTAAAAAGATTGCCCAAGCCAAAAACATAGTGATAAATTTATTTGGGCAACCCCAAGAAGCTGTGTCAGGAGCGGATCTAATTTATACAGATGTCTGGGCGAGCATGGGGCAGGAAAAAGAAACCCAGAAAAGAAAAAATATCTTCAAGAAATATCAGGTTAACGAAAAATTAGTTAAACTATCCGGTAAAAAATCACTGATTATGCACTGTTTACCTGCGCATCGGTCAGATGAGATAACTGATGGGGTTATAGATAGCAGTAATTCTATCGTCTTTGATCAGGCAGAGAATAGGCTGCACGTGCAGAAGGCGATATTAATAAAATTGTTAAAGAATCGTAATTCGTAATCCGTAAATCGTAATCGGTAATAAAAAATTACGAATTACCAATTACGAATTACCAATTACGGAAAAAATAATGAAAAAGGTAGTTTTAGCTTATTCGGGTGGATTAGACACCTCCTGCGTCGTAAGATGGTTAAAAGAGCAGGGATTCCAGGTTGTCTGTTTTATTGCTGATCTTGGCCAAGGCGAAGACTTTCAAGCGATAGAGGCGAGGGGTTTGGCTGCGGGTGCCTCCAAGGTTTATATTAAAGACCTGCAGGATGAATTTATCGAAGATTTTATTGTGCCGACATTAAAGGCAGATGCTATCTACGAAGGAAAATATCTGCTTTCTACGGCCTTAGGCAGGCCTCTTATTGCTAAGTATCTTGTTGATGTCGCCCATAAAGAAAAAACCTCTTTTGTGGCTCACGGCTGTACGGGTAAGGGTAATGACCAGGTTAGATTTGAGGTTACCATCGGCATATTAGACCCGGAATTAGAGATTATTGCACCGGTAAGGGTCTGGGAATTTAAATCGCGCGAAGAGGAAATAGAATATGCCCATACTCACAATATACCTATAGACGTAAGCAAGAAAAAGCCTTATAGCATTGATAGAAATATTTGGGGTGTAAGTATCGAGGCAGGTGTCTTGGAGAATTTAGAGCAGGAGCCGCCTGAAGATGCCTATTTGATAACCAAGAGCCCGACACATATATCTACGTATCCTAAATACATTGAAATTTATTTTGAAAAAGGCATACCCAAAAAAATAGACGGCAAAGAGTATAAATTAAAAACTCTCATCAATCATTTAAACGAAATAGGCGGATTTTACGGTGTGGGCAGAAGCGACTTGATTGAAAATAGGCTCGTGGGTATTAAATCCAGAGAAATCTACGAAGCACCGGCTGCCACCATTCTTTATACTGCCCACAAGGAATTAGAGAGCCTGGTTTTGGATAGGGAATTGGCACACTTTAAAGAGATAGTTTCGCTTAAATATTCGGAATTAGTATATTATGGGCTCTGGTATACGGCGTTAAAAGAGGCCTTGGATAGTTTTGTAAACTCTACGCAAAAATATGTTAGCGGAACAATAAAATTAAAATTATTCAAGGGCAGTTGCATTGCCGTAGGCAGAAAATCGCCGCACTCATTGTACAGGAAAGAATTGAGCACCTACGGTAAAGAGGATAAATTTAACCAGCGATTAGCCGAGGGTTTTATTAGAATTTGGGGGATGCCATATCAAAGATAGTAAATAGTAGTTAGTAGTGAGTAGCTAGGGAGAAAAAAATGACGAAAAAATTGTGGGGAACCAGATTTACCAAAAAAACAAGTGCGCTTACGGATAAATTTACCTCTAGTATTTCTTACGATAAGAAATTGGCAAAGTATGATGTCTTAGGCAGCATAGCCCATGCCAGAATGTTAGGCAAGGCCAAGATTATAGCAGCCTCTGAGGCCAAATTAATCGTCAAGGGCCTGAATGCCATCTTAAAAGAGATAAAAAACGCTAAATTTAAGTTTGATTATAATGCAGAAGACATCCATACAAATATTAATAATGCATTAAAGAAAAAGATAGGCGTTGTCGCCGATAAACTGCATACAGCGCGCTCAAGAAACGACCAGGTAGTTCTGGATATCAGGATGTATTGTAAGGATGCGATTGATGATTTAATAAAGTCAATCGTATCTTTGCAGAAGTCCATAATAGAATTCGCTAAGAATAATTCCAGGATAATAATTCCTGCTTATACGCACTTACAGATAGCGCAGTGTGTGCTTTTAAGCCACCATCTTCTGGCATATGTTGAGATGCTGGAGCGTGACAAGGGTAGGTTGTCCGATACAAAAAAACGGACTGATTGTATGCCCTTAGGAAGCGGTGCGTTATCCGGTACAGGCCTTCCCATAGACAGGGAATACGTAAAAAATGAATTGGGTTTTAGCAAGATAACGGAAAATAGTATTGATGCCATAAGTGACCGGGATTTTATCGTAGAGCTGTTATCGGATTTAGCTATTCTATCGGTTCATCTTTCCCGGATAGCAGAGGATTTAATTCTTTGGTCAACTAAGGAATTCAATTTTATTGACATTGATTTTTCTTTCTGCACCGGTTCAAGCATTATGCCGCATAAGAAAAATCCTGATGTGCTGGAGCTAATCAGGGCATCGGTGGGAAAGGCTGTCGGTGACTTATCCAGCGTTTTAATATTAATGAAGGGCCTGCCCTTATCTTATAATCGGGACCTTCAGCTGGACAAACCACCTTTATTTAACAGCACAGAGACGTTAATGGATATATTAGAAATATTTATTGAGTTGTTTAAAAATATAAAATTGAATAAAGAGGTCATTGCCAAGAAAATAGAAGACGAATCTTTATTTTCTGTGGATATAGTGGAATATCTGGTTGAAAAAGGGCTATCCTACCGCCAGGCACATGATATAACGGGAAGAATTGTAAAGGATACCTTGGATAAAGGAATAAAGATTTCTGATTTAGAACTGAAAAATTTGAAAAAATACTCCGATAAGTTTGACCTAAAGGTTAAATCTATACTGAATGCCTGGGCATCGGTAAGTAGGAAGACTTCTTACGGCGGTACTGATCCTAGGTTGGTAAAAAAACAGATTATTAAATGGAAGGAAAGATTAGATGCACGAATTTAAATCTAGAAGAAATTATCTTTATTGCGAAGATATAAGGGTATTAGATTTAGCCCAGCGCTTTGGCACACCTCTTTATATTTATAGTTACAAGACCCTTATTGACCATTATCTTAAACTAAAGGCGGCGTTTAAGAAAATTCGACCGCTTATCTGTTATTCAGTTAAGGCAAATTCTAATTTAGCCATTCTAAAAGCGCTGGTAGATAAAGGAGCAGGGCTTGATATTGTCTCCGGAGGCGAACTTTTTATGGCATTAAAATCCGGATGCCCTGTAAACAAAATTGTTTATGCCTCAGTAGGAAAAACCAATAGAGAAATAGAAGAGGCAATACGCAGAAGAATACTGTTTTTTAATGTTGAGTCTGTGGCGGAATTAGAAAATATAAACCGGCTATCAAAAAGATTAAATAGAGTTACGCAGGCAGCCATCCGCATAAATCCTGATGTAGAGCCTCGGACTCATAAGTATATTACTACCGGGAAACTTACTAATAAGTTTGGCATAGATTTCAAAAGCGCGTATCAGATTTTATTATTGCGCAGGGCATTAACTAATATCAAGATTGCAGGTCTGCATATACACATAGGTTCTCAGATAACTGAAAGCCAGCCTTATGTGGCGGCTATAAGTAAAATGGTGGATTTTATTGAAAGGTTAAAAAAGAAAGGGATAAAATTAGAATACTTGAATATAGGCGGTGGCTTAGGGATTATTTATGACCGGGAGACGCCACAGACAGCAGCCAGATTTGCGCAGAGAGTTTCACCCTTATTAAAAAAGACAGGGCTTAAAATAATATTAGAACCGGGGAGGTTTATTGTAGGTAATGCCGGTATCTTAGTTGCCAGGGTTTTGTATATTAAATCCACGTTTAAAAAGAAATTTGTGATTGTAGATAGCGGTATGAATGATTTAATCAGGCCTGCTTTGTATGATGCGTATCATAAAATTTTACCGCTACGGGCTACAAGCCATAGGCTACAAGCTAAAGAAAAAGTAGATATAGTTGGGCCGATTTGTGAGAGCGCAGATTTCTTTGCCAAAAACAGAAGCCTACCTAAACTACAGGAAGGGGATTATATCGCAATTATGGGCGCCGGTGCCTATGGATTCAGTATGTCTTCTAATTATAATTCAAGGCCACGGCCTGCAGAGGTTATGGTAGTTAAGGATAAAGTGTTTTTGATTAGAAAAAAAGAAAATTACCAGGATATAATCCGTAACGAGATAATTCCATCATTCTTACTCGGCCTGTAATATGAATAAAATAAATTTTACCAAGATGGTTTCCTGCGGCAATGATTTTATAGTCAGCGAGTTAGCAAATCGGCGAGTTGGCGAGCTGAAAATATTGGCCCAGAAAATTTGCGATAGGAAATATGGAGTAGGAGCAGATGGATTGCTGGTCTTAGAAAAATCAAAAATCGCTAATGTAAAGATGAGAATTTTTAATCCCGATGGCTCAGAAGCAGAAATGTGCGGAAACGGAGCCAGATGCGTTGCGTTATTTAAAAAATCACAACTAAGGACTCATGACTCAGGACTCACAATTGAGACGAAGGCAGGGATTGTTGAATCTTGCGTAAACGGTAATAACCTTAAGATAAAATTAACTGACCCAAAGGGTTTAAAGCTAGATATCCCTATTAAGGTCAATAAGAGAACCTTGCATGTTGATTTTATTAATATAGGAGTGCCGCACACCGTAATATTTGTTGAAGGTTTGGATAAAATTGATGTATTAGTCTTGGGATACAGTGTACGTTATCATAAAAGATTTGCGCCAGCTGGAACAAATGTGGATTTCGTAGAAGTATTGAGTAATAACTCTGTGAAAATTAGAACTTATGAGAGGGGCGTGGAAGATGAGACTCTGGCTTGCGGAACAGGCGCGGTAGCCGCGGCATTAATCACAAGTCGCAAGTCTGTAATCCCAAGTCCCAATTCGCAAAAAATCAATGTCCTAACCAAGAGTGGAGAAACATTAAAAGTTTATTTCGATAAGTTAGATAATAGATTTAGTAACATCTGGTTAGAAGGAGAGGCAAATATAGTGTACAAAGGAGAATATTATGTTTAAAGGCTCAATTGTGGCTATAGTTACACCCTTTAGAGATGACAAAGTGGATGAGCAAAAATTAAGGGATCTGATCGAATTTCACATTAAAAATGGCACCTCGGGAATTGTCCCCTGCGGTACAACCGGCGAGTCTGCCACGTTGTCTTTTGAAGAGCACGATCGCGTAATTGAGATTACGGTTGAACAGGTAAAGAAAAGAGTTCCGGTTATTGCTGGCACAGGCTCGAATTCCACTGAAGAGGCAATAATGCTAACCAAGTATGCCGGTAAAGTAGGCGCAGATGCATCTTTACAGGTTTCACCTTATTATAATCGTCCTACGCAAAAAGGATTGTATGAACATTTTAAAGCAATAGCTAATTCAGTGGATATACCTATAATACTTTATAATATCGCCTCACGCACAGGAGTTAACATTGAACCAAAGACCATCGCTAAATTAGCTCATGATTGCAAAAACATCGTAGGCGTAAAAGAGGCCTCAGGAAATTTAGACCAGATGTCACGCATTAAGGCATTGTGTGGCAAAAATTTTGATTTGATTTCCGGGGATGATAGCCTGACCCTTCCCGTACTATCTATAGGCGGGACAGGTATTATCTCGGTGGTAGCTAATATTGTACCGAGAGACGTTGCTGCTTTGGTGAATGAATTCGAAAAAGGAAATATACAAAAAGCCCGGGAGATTCACTATAAATTATTACCCTTGATTAAGGCGATATTTATTGAAACAAATCCCATTCCTGTTAAGACAGCTATGGGATTACTGGGAATGTGTGAATCAGATTTAAGACTACCGATGTGTGCTATGGCATCTGAGAATTTGGAGAAACTAAAAAAAGCATTGAAGGATTATGGATTATTATAAAAATCCTAAATTCGAAATCCTAAATCCTAAACAATTTCTAAACTCTAATTCTTTAATGTCACAAATTTATTAGTTTGGAAAATTGGGATTTGTTTAGAATTTAGATATTGGGATTTAGAATTTAATTTGAAGGAGCCAGAGATGATTAAATTAGGAATCGCAGGTGTCTACGGAAAGATGGGCAGGCGTATTTTTGAGTTAGCCTGTAAGGATAAGGATTTTGAGGTAACCCTGGCCTTAGAGAAAAAAGGGACACCTCAAATCGGCAAAGAATTAGGCAAACTTAAAATATCTTCCGGCCCGGACGGCTTATTTTTAGTGGATGTATTTGTGGATTTTACCCTACCTGAGGCAACCGAAACCAATTTAGATTATGTGGCCAGATACAAAAAAGCAGCAGTGATCGGCACGACCGGCCTAAATGATGCACAATTTAAAAAAGTTGAAGAAATTTCTAAAATTGTTCCTATCGTATTTTCTCCGAATATGTCCGTAGGCGTAAATGTTTTATTTTCTATTTTGCCGGAAATCGCCAAAAGATTGGGCTCGGACTATAGCATTGAGATAGTTGAGGCGCACCATAAAGCCAAAAAAGATGCTCCTTCCGGAACTGCCAAGAAATTCGGCCAGATTTTAGCGGATACAACTAATAGAGAAATCCCTATTCATGCCATCCGATTAGGCGATATCGTGGGTGACCATACGATTATCTTTTGCGGTAATTCAGAACGCATTGAGATAAAACATCAGGCGCATTCAAGGGATTTGTTTGCTTTGGGTGCATTGAAAGCAGCAAAGTGGGTTGTAGGTAAACCAGCAGGATTATATTCAATGCAGGAGGTATTAAAGTAGGTGTTAGGTTTTAGGTATTAGGTTATAGGTTAAAAAGATGAAAATTAAATTATCAGAGAAATCAAAGAAGCTTGCGCCTTATCTTTTTGTGGAGATTGATAAGGCAAAAAGGAAAGCCAGGCAAGAAGGCAGGGACATTATTGATTTAGGAGTGGGTGATCCTGACCAGCCCACACCCGCCCATATAATTGAGAGGCTTTATCAGGCTGCACGCGACCCTGCGACGCATCGTTATGCTTTGGACCAAGGTATGCCGGCATTGCGCCGGGCAATTGCGCATTGGTATAAAAATCGTTTCCATGTAGAACTTAATCCGGAAACTGAAATCCTGCCCCTGATCGGTTCAAAAGAGGGCATTGCTCACTTTCCCTTAGCTTTTCTAAATGCAGGCGATTATTCTTTGGTACCCGATCCTTGTTATCCGCCCTATAAAGGCGGAACAATATTAGCAGGCGGCAAGCCGTATCTTATGCCGCTTCTTGAGTCTAATGTGTTCCTGCCGCAACTAAAAAAAATACCTGCACAAATTCGCAAGAAAGCAAAATTATTATATATGAACTACCCCAATAATCCCACTGCTGCAACCTGCGAAAAAGAATTTTATCAGGAAGTCATTGATTTTGCTGCAAAGAATAAGATTATAGTTATTTCAGACCTAGCATATTCGGAAATCGCTTACGATGGATACAGCCCTTCCAGTATTTTAGAGATTGAAGGCGCAAGAGAGGTGGCAATAGAATTTCATTCACTATCCAAAACTTATAATATGACGGGTTGGCGTATAGGTTGGGCCTGCGGCGATGCCAAATTGGTCCAGGCCTTAGCAAAAGTTAAATCTAATATTGATTCCGGGATATTCTCTGCCGTACAGTTAGCCGGAATTGCTGCCTTAGAAGGACCTCAGGAGCATATAAGGAATATTTGCCAGATTTATCAGGAAAGACGCGATGCTTTAATTAGCGGTTTAAATTCTTTAGGTTGGCAGGCAAAGGTTCCTTGCGCTACCTTTTATGTGTGGCTGAAGATTCCTAGGAAGACGGAGGCAATAAAATTTTCTACATTATTATTAGAGAAGGCAGATATCGTGGTTACTCCCGGCATAGGCTTTGGTAAATATGGCCAGGGTTATATTCGGATAGCACTTACCGTTCCAAAGGAAAGAATAAGAGAGGCGATCGAGCGTTTGAGAAAAATATTGTAATGGTAGTCTGCTATTTAGGCATTGGTTCAAATTTAGGTAATAGAGGAGAGAATATAAGTTTAGCCATTAAGAAAATAAATACATTGAAAGGCACGCAGATTATCAAAGTATCAAAAATTATTGAAACCAAACCAATAGGCGGACCTGCTGACCAGGCTAAATTCTTAAATGCTGCCTTAAAGATAAAAACTACTCTTTCTCCCACCGTACTTCTTAAAAAACTTAAAAAAATTGAAAAAGAATTAGGCAGAGCCAAAACTGTTCGCTATGGTCCAAGGACCATTGACTTGGATATTTTATTTTACGCAGATAAGATTATAAATAGAGAAAACTTAAAGATTCCACACCCTAAGTTATTTGAGCGTGAATTTGTCATAAAGTCATTGTTGGAAATAATATGAAAATTATTCATAGCATTAATCAGATGGCTTCGGTTTCCAAAAGACTGAGAGCCGACGGTCAAGCCATTGGTTTTGTGCCTACAATGGGTGCATTGCATGAAGGCCACCTTAGCCTTATGCGTAAGGCTCGTAAAGAAAATGATGTAGTGGTAGTAAGTATATTTGTTAATCCTATTCAATTTGGGCCGCAAGAAGACTACAGGCGCTATCCCCGTAATTTAAGACAGGATGCCCGCTTATGCAGTAAAGAAGGAGTAGGCATCATTTTTTATCCACAGGCAAAAGATATTTATCCGCAAGGTTATAAAACCTATGTTGATGTTGAAGATTTAAGTAAAGTGCTTTGCGGTAAGTTTAGGCCAGGTCATTTTAGCGGCGTAGCTACGGTAGTAACAAAACTATTTAATATAGTCAATCCGGATATCGCCTATTTTGGTCAAAAGGATGCACAACAGGCAATAATTATACAAAGGATGGCTAAAGATTTAAATATGCCTATTAAAATAAAGGTTATGCCTACAGTACGAGAAAAAGATGGCTTAGCTTTGAGTTCCCGCAATGCTTATTTGAGTAAAAGCGAAAGAAAAGATGCTGCAGTTTTGTATCAGGCATTAAATTTAGCGCGTGATTTAATTAAGCAAGGAAATAAGAATTCTTTTAGTATTATTCGTAAGATGAAGCAATTAATAAATAAGAAGAAATCCGCCAAGATACAATACATCTCCATCTTAGATTTAAAAGACTTAAAGACGCTGGTCAGAATAAAGGGCAAAGTATTAGTTGTTTTGGCCGTATGGCTTGGCAAGACTAGGTTAATTGATAATTTAATAGTTAATTATTAGATGGTTAAATTACTTAAAATAGGCATTACAGGTTGTGGCGCCATAGGTTCTTCTTTAGCTAAGGTAATCACATCTGAATTTTCTGATAAGGCCCAATTAATCGGTCTTTACGATGTCGATATAGAAAAGGCTTATAAATTAGCTAATAGATTAAATAATCAGAAGTTGGCGGTTTTAAATTTAGATGACCTAATAAATAAAGCAGATTTAATTATTGAAGCGACAAAAGCTGATGCAGTCTTTGATATTGCCAGAAAAACAATTTTAGCATCGCGCGATATTATGATTATGAGTGTTGGCGGGATAATCGAACATTATAAAGAATTAGAGGTACTGGCTAATGAAAAGGCTGTTCGTATATTTATACCTTCGGGTGCTATATGCGGGATAGACGGACTAAAGGCACTCAGCCATACTAAGATAAACAAGGTTACTTTAACTACCAAAAAACCGCCCCAGGCCTTCATAGGTTCGCCTTATCTATTGAAGAGAAAGATACGGCTGGATAATATCAAAGAAGATACGGTGCTTTTCGAAGGCAATGCCATTTCTGCCGTAAGGGCATTTCCTCAAAATATCAATGTAGCAGCAACTTTAAGTATCGCCGGTATCGGTCCCGAAAATACAACTGTGCGCATAGTAGCCTCGCCCAATATAGACAGAAATATCCATGAAATAGAGATAGATTCAGAGGCAGGTAAAATAATCACCCGGACGGAAAATGTAATCCATCCGGATAACCCCAAAACAAGTTACTTAGCAGTTTTATCAGCTCAAGCTACCATAAGAGAGATTTTGGATCCGATAAAAATTGGTACGTAGTTAAAAATAAAAAAGAAGGGGGGTGAATAAGTTATGGCAAAGAAATTATTAAAAGTGGGAATCAAACGTCAGAAGGGTTACCTATATTATATCGACAAAAAAGGCGATGTCTCCTGCGCTAAAATGGCCAGAGGCAAGAAAAAAGGCGGTAGCCCTAAGAAAGTAGCAAAATGTGGTATTAAGAGGGAAAAAGGTTACCTCTATTTCATCGACAAAAAAGGCGATGTCTCCTGCGCTAAAATGAAAAGAGGCGGCAAGAAAAAAAAGAAAAGATAATACGCCCAATTAAAAAAATGCCCCTGTAAATAAGTTCTTATCTTCAATTTACAGGGGCACCTTTAATCTTATATTAATATCAAAATATGAGAAAAATTTATTACATCATAGCATTTTTACTTGTAATATTCAGTTTAGTTTCCGTATATATCTATATACCCAAAGAAGATAACTTTGCCAAAGGTGCAGATGAAGGTCATTATTTAGCGTATAGTAAATATTTATCTGAAAATGGGATTAAAGGTTATCCTAAATTATTCGAAGAACATGTAAGAAATAAAGAAAACTGGATTTGGCCTAGTCCTCTCAGGGTTGGATATTTTTTGTTATCTAGTTTTTGGTTTAAAATTTTTGGTCCTGGTTTTAGGTCTTTAGCTAATCTTTCTTTTATTTGTTATATATTATTCTTATTGTTTTCCTTATATTTTTCTAACAGATATTTTGGTAAAGGAGTATCTAGTTTATTTGTATTACTGCTTGCTTTTTCGCCTTTGACAATGGCTATGGCTAAAAGGGCATTATCCGATAGCATGGGAAATATGTTTATTGCCCTTTCTATATGGCTATTCTTATCTTTTCTAACAGATAAAAAAATATTTAATTTTATTCTTTTTGTAGTATTTTATGCATTTTCTATCCTAACAAGGGAGCAATCAATTTTGCTTATTTTATTCTTTAGCTTTTATTTTTTGATTTATAAGTATATATACAAAGCGAATATTCAAAAATTTTATTTTCTAGCGGTTATTTTTATGCCTGTCTTTGGTGCGGGCCTAGTTTGGCTTATCTCTTCACAAAGTTTCACTAATGTAATTCTTATGATTAAATTAACGCGGATCCTACCCACTATAAATGAGTATTCTGTTCTTTTTTGTAGAGGCCCTTGGTTTAGATATATAATTGATTATCTTTTAATTTCACCTTTAGTTACAATTCTGGCTTTATCATTTATCATTTATTCTTTAACTAATCGAGAAATTTTTAAAGATTATAAGATTAGCTACTTTTTAATGCTATTCCTTGTTCTATATATATTACTTAGTAGCTTTGATTATAATAAGAATATCCGTTATGCTATAAGTCTAGATATGATTATGAGATTTTTTGTTATTTTTATGTTAAAGGAAATATTTAAGAAATTAAAGTTTGCTACAGATTACATTTTTATTACGGTTTTATTCTTATGTTTTATTGATTATTTAAATTTTATAGATTTATTTTGTCAAAAAAATATATACGATCCAATAAGTTTTGTGCTTCTAAAAGTCAGACAATTTATTCCATAAAAGTTTTAAGATTAATAAATTTGAACATTTTGAACATAGTGTGGAGGCCTGATATGACAAAAGTTTTAATTATAAAATTAGGTTATTCAGAAACTCTAGATAAGGAAATAAGAACGACGATTAGCTTAGGTGACGTATTGAGAACTACAACAATTTTAAATTTCTTTAAAAATGATGATGTAACTTGGCTTGTAGATGAAAAAGCCTACCCACTATTAGAAAATAATCCTTATATCAGAAGAATCTTAATCTTTAATCTAGAGTCTGTTTTGCAATTGCAACATGAGAGGTTTGATACTGTGATAAATCTGGAAAAAGGCCCTGGCATTTGTGCATTTTCTGATTCAGTCAATGCTTGGGAACGGTTCGGTTTTAGATTTGATGAAAATGTAGGGATTGCCCAGGCTTATGATGGAGCAGAGAAGGTTTTAAGTCTTTGTTTGGATTTAGAAAAAAAGAAAGGCAGTCATAAATATTGGCAAGAAGCATTAGCATCTATGATCGGAAAAAAATGGAAAGGAGAGGAATATATACTTGGTTACCAACCCAAATCTTCTGTAAGATATGATATTGGTTTTAATTGGGCAGTAGGGGAGAAGTGGCCTAGTAAGGCCTGGTTAAAAAAACATTGGGAAAAGTTAGAAGATTTATTGAGGAAAAAATATTCTATCTCCTGGCAACGCGGCCTAAATAATTTGTATGATTATATGAATTGGATAAACTCTTGCCGTCTCATTGTTACCAACGATAGTTTAGGAATGCATTTAGCTATTGCTTTAAAGAAAAAGATTATCGCCCTTTTTGGACCAAGCTCTTCTCGGGAGGTCTATCTTTACGAAAAGGGAATCAAACTTTTACCGAAAACTCCTTATAATTGTATACCTTGCCTTAAATCGGAATGCTTTCAGAAGAAGGAGTGCATGGGATTTATTAAACCAGAAGAAGTTAGAGATGCAGTTTTAAAGTCATATCCATCAAAGAGAAAATGATCAATGGAAGATTTAAGAATAGATAGCCATAAGTTGTTGTACCATACAGAGCGTGTTCATTACTGGTTAAAGGGAAAAGATATATACCCTATTTATGTAGAAATAAGTCCTTCGGGTACGTGTAACCACCGTTGTATTTTTTGTGCCTTTGAATATCTTAATTACAAGCCGCAATTTATTAATAAGGACGTCCTAAAAAAGACACTTTCAGAAATGGCCAGATGCCAGGTTAAAAGCGTGATGTTCTCAGGAGAAGGTGAGCCATTTCTACATAAGGATATGCCTGATTTTATAGCGCATGCCAGACGAGTTGGTCTTGACGTGGCTGTTGCCATAAACGGAGTCTTGTTTACGCCTAATATAGCTAGACAATGTTTAGGTTCATTAACTTGGATAAAAGTGAGTATAAATGCTGGAACAAAAAAAACCTATGCTAAAATTCATGGCTGTAGAGAAGAAGATTTCGATAAAGTCATTAGTAACATAAAAGCGGCTGTGAGAATAAAGAAGAAAAATAAATATGCCTGTACCATTGGTGCACAGATAGTCTTACTTCCAGAGAATATCCAAGAAGTTATAAAACTTGCTGACTTACTAAAGAATATCGGTATTGATTATTTAGTGGTAAAGCCTTTTGTAAAACACCTGATGAGTTCGCACAATATTACTAGAGAGTTGACTAAGAAAGAATTGTTGAAACTTGAGAATAAACTTAAAAAATTTGATAGAGGGAATTTTAAGGTTTATTTTAGAGCACATTCTTTTTTTAAAATAAAACAGCCAAGGGCATATAAGAAATGTTTGGGTCTCTCTTTCTTTTTTGAGATAACATCCAATGGCAATATATATACCTGTGGTCCATTTTTAGGCAAAGATAATTTCTGTTATGGCAATATTTATAAAAATTCTTTTGTTGAGATATGGAAAGGTCAAAAAAGAAAGAGAATATTAAATATGGTGGCAACTAAATTGGATGTCCGAAAGTGCATGAAGAACTGTCGTCTCGATGAAATTAATAAATACCTGTGGGAGTTGAAGCATCTGCCCTTGCATGTAAATTTTATTTGAATTTAAAATTAAAATATGAATAAATATAAAGGCGTTCCCCACGCAACATTAAAAGTAATGTTTACAACTCTACTGAAGATACGACGGTTTGAAGAAAAAATTATAGAGCTTTATCCTCAACAACAAATGAAAACGCCGGTTCATCTTTATCTAGGCCAGGAAGCAATAGCGACGGGAGTATGCTTAAATTTAAAAAAAGATGACTATATTTTTTCTAATCACCGTAACCATGGCCATTGTATAGCTAAGGGTATGAGTTCAAAAATAATTATGGCAGAGCTTTATGGTAAAAAAACAGGTTGTTCTAAGGGCAAGGGTGGTTCCATGCATTTGGTGAGTCCCGATATTGGTATCATGGGTACTTCTTCAATAGTAGGAGGCGGAATGCCTTTAGCGGTAGGAGCAGCTTTAGCTTCGAAGATAAAGCGAGATAAGCGAGTAAGTGTAGTTTTTTTTGGAGATGGCGCAGTAGATACAGGGACGTTTCATGAATGTCTTAACTTTGCATCGCTTAAGATATTGCCGGTTGTTTTTATCTGTGAAAATAATTTTTACGCTACTAATTCTCCTCTCTTATCAAGGCAACCCGCAGATAATATCTTCAGACGCTCCGCGTCTTATTTAATTGAAGGTTTACGCGTAGACGGAAATGATATAATTGCAGTTTTTAAATCAGCTAAAGATGCAGTGAAAAAAGCAAGAGATGGTAAGGGGCCAACTTTAATAGAATATAGAACTTACCGTTATAGGCAACATGTGGGCCCATATTGCGATTATGAGATTGGTTGCAGGCCTAAAGAGGAACTTGATAAATGGTTGAAGAAATGTCCGATAGAAAAATTTAAGACCTCACTGGTAAAAAACAATATTATGACTTTAAACGAAATAAATAATATAAAAACAAAGATAGACAATGAAATAGAAGAAGCAGTAATTTTTGCAAAGAATAGTCCATTTCCAGAAGAAAATGAACTTATCGAGGATGTTTATTAGAAATGTCTTGGGAAAAAGTATATACTGAGCGAAGCGAGTTTGAGAAAGCTTGCAGAGAATCGGGTAAGGAATTGAGGGGATTGACTTATCGTGAGGCAATTAGAGAAGCCCTGGTGTTGATTATGGAGAAAGACAAGTCTATATTTATTATAGGAGAGGGCGTTGATGATCCAGCTGGTGTATTTGGTACCACAGTTGGTTTACATAAGATCTTTGGCAAAGAAAGAGTATTTGATACGCCTATCGCAGAAAATACAGTTACTGGTATAGCCGCGGGTGCGGCATTGGTAGGAATGAAACCCGTAGTAATACATATGCGTATGGATTTTTTACTTCTAGCGATGGACCAGATAGTAAATCATATCTCAAAATGGAGTTATATGTTTGGTGGTAAATTAAAAATTCCTTTAGTAATTCGCACCATCATTGGTAGGGGGTGGGGTTCGGCAGCACAGCATTCTCAGAGTTTACAAGGGCTATTTTTACATATCCCTGGTTTAAAGATTGTAATTCCATCGAGTCCCTATGATGTTAAGGGGCTTTTAATAGCGAGTATAGAGGATGAAACACCAATTATATTCATTGAACACCGTTGGCTTTATGAACATATTGGTTATGTTCCCGAAGGCATATATTCAATTCCTCTTGGAAAGGGAGTAATAAAAAAAGAAGGCAAAGATGTAACGGTGATAGGAGTTTCTTATATGGTATTCGAATCGATAAAAGCAGCGGAAATACTACAAAAAGAAGGTATCGATATAGAGATAATTGATGTAAGGACTCTTAAGCCTTTAGATGAACAGATTATTTTTGAATCTGTAAAGAAAACAGGCAGACTTGTTATTGCGGATACAGGATGGCTTACAGGGGGGGTAGCAGCAGAAATTTCTGCCAGGGTAGCCAGCAATGTTTTTAAATATTTAAAGGCGCCAATACTACGCGTCTCTTGTCCTGATTGCCCTACACCTGCTAGTCCGGTTTTGGAGAAAACATTTTATCCTGGAGTAAATGAAATAATTTCTGCAGTAAAGAGTGTTTATGAAAAATGAAGCCAACCATATCCGTAATCATTCCTGCATTAAATGAAGAAAACAATATCACGTCCACTATTGAAAATGTCTTATTAGCAATTGGTGATAAATTTAGTGACTACGAAATTATTGTTTTTAATGATTGCTCAAGTGATAAAACAGGTGATATTATAGAAGAATTAGCTGCCACAAACAAAAAAATCAAAGTTATCAATAATAAAAATACAATGGGATTTGGATATAACTATAGAAAAGGTGTAGAGTTATCCAGCTACGAATATATCAGCATGATCCCCGGAGATAATGAAATCTCTCCTGATTCCATAAAAGACATATATAGCGCAATTGGTAAAGCAGATATAGTTGTTCCCTATACAGTTAACTATTGGATTAGACCATTACTAAGACAGTGGATATCTCGTCTTTTTACAAAAACATTAAACCTTTTGTTTAATTTAAGACTGAATTATTATAATGGACCAGTAATTCATAAAAGAGAGATTATAAAATCTATATGCATAACTACTAATAGCTTCGCTTTTCAAGTAGAGGCTTTAGTCAAATTAATCAAATCTGACCACAGTTTTATCCAAGTGGGGATGTTTCTTAAAGAAAAGAAATATGGTAAATCAAAAGCATTTCGTATAAAAAATATCATTGGTGTATTAAAAACAGTTATTATTTTATTTTTAGATATATATCTATTTAAGAAATTAAAGTAATATGCAACCAATTATTATGCCAGAAGGTTATAATTATGTTGGCGTATTTCTAACTTTTGCCTGCGATTTAAAATGCAGTTATTGCATTAATTATTTTGAGCAGGATGTCATCAAAAGAAAAAATATTTCTGGGAAAGATTGGGTTGAAGGTCTGAATCGGATTATCTCTCGCGATGATTTGCCTGTAACACTTCAAGGAGGTGAACCTAGTTTACATCCGGATTTTCTCTATATTATAAATAACCTGAAACCTGAATTGAATATTGATATTTTGACTAACTTACAGTTTGATATTGATGAATTTATAAAAGAGGTTAATCCAAATAGAATTAAGAGAAATGCGCCTTATGCTTCTATTCGCGTAAGTTATCATCCTGAACAGATGGATTTGGATGAGACAATTAAAAAGACTCTTAAGATGCAAGAGGCAGATTTTAGTATTGGTATTTGGGGATTAATGCACCCTAAATATGAAAATATGATACTTGAAGCACAGAGTAGATGTCAAAAACTAGGTATAGATTTTCGGACAAAGGATTTTCTTGGAGAATACGATGGAAGATTATATGGCACATATAAGTATACAGGTGCCTGTGATAAGAAATTTACGAAGAAGGTGCAATGCAGAACAACTGAACTTCTTATAGATAGCGAAGGTAATATCTTTCAGTGTCACGCCGGTCTTTACACAGAAATAAATCCCATTGGACATATTTTAGACCAACACTTTCAAGTTGAAGATAGATTTAGAGATTGCTCTAACTTTGGTCATTGTAATCCCTGCGATATAAAAGTCAAAACTAATCGATTCCAGCAATATGGACATACGTCAGTGGAGATAAAATCTGCTTATTAATTATAAAAGGTAAAATTAAACCATGAAAACAAAAAAAATGTATATTATTGATAGAAATAAAGTTTTGATAATTATGGCTTTAATAATTTGGTGTTTCTTTTCATTCAGAATGATAACTGCACAGCTAAAAATAGCATTTAAAACATACTTTAAAATTTGCGCTTTAACTTTAGAGCAAAAATATCGGCTTATGGATGGACGTTTTTATGATTTTATGCAATTCTGTAAAGAAAAAAATCCCGAAGGGGATAGTATAATATTTAAATGTGCCCCTATAGATCCCGAATTTCGAACTCAACAGTGGTTCAGTGCAGAGTATTTTCTCGGTAGAAGCCCTTATTATCTTTATCCGCGCAAGATATTTCGCGAAAAAGATGCGACCCCAGAGATAAAGCATCAAATAGTGTACGATATCAATGCTAACACTTTTGGTCTTTATTCTCGATAAATATTGAACTTATGCTTTTCTTGAGATTTATATTCTCTATTTTTAGTATACTAATTACGGGATATATTATATTAAAGTTATTTTTTCATCCTAAAGAAAGATTACCTTTCGGTGAAATTATTATTCTAGCTTTTGGGATAGGTGTAGGTTTCGCTGGCTTAGAAACCCTTTTTTTATCTTTTACTAAATACCCCCTTAATACAGGTTATCTTTTATCATTTCAGTTTATGCTACTTGTTATCGCTATTTTTAAATTTAAAAAAAGTTTTTTTTACTGGAAAAAATCTTATACAGACGAAAAAGTCACTTACTCTCCTTTAACCTTATTTTTTCTTTTAATAATCTTATGGGAGATTATCTATATTTTTCTTGAAGCTTTTAGCCTCCCCTTTACTGCTTGGGATGCGTGGGGTAACTGGGGATTTAAGGCAAAAATAATTTTTTCAGAGAAAACTTTCCCTTTAAAGCTTTGGACTGAATTACCATGGATTAAACATCCTGCCCATTTAGATTATCCCCTGCTCATTCCTTTTACAGAAGCATATATTTATTTTTTTCTAGGACAAGTCCATGATGCATTTGCTAAACTTTTTTGCTCTTTTTATTATTTAGGAATTATTTCACTATTCTACTATCACCTAAAAAAACGTTTCAATATAAATTTTGTATTAGTAAGCTGTTTTTGTTTAGCAACTATACCGAATATACTCATGATGGCTCCAACGGGTTACATGGAGATGGCGCTTATATTTTATATAACAGGGGGTATTTTTTATATATGGAGATATTTAGAAGAAAAAGATATTTCTTTTCTGTCTTTAGGAAGTATATTTATAGGACTAGGCATGTGGACAAAAAACGAAGGGTTTAGCTTATGGCTAACTTTATTCTTGTCTTCTTTGCTTATGTGCCTACTATTTAGATTAAATATAGATAAAAAACGGTTATTAATTTCGGTTTTATTTATTCCGTTATTAATTTTTTCTCCTTGGATTATATTTAAATATATCTTTGGTCTGAAAGCCGAGTTTTTTGCAAGTTCACTACAGAACTTGGTTAAAGATTTACCTATTTTATTAAGAGAACGCATGCCTTTAATTTTTAATATTTTAATAAAAAATTGTTTAGATTTTAAAAAATGGAATATTCTCTGGTTTGGTTTTGTTTTTACATTAATCTGGTTTTTAATTAAACCATATAAAAAGCTATCTATGTTCTTTATTTTTATTATTATATTACAAATAATCTTTGATTTTGTAATATATATCATCTGGCCGGTTAATTTGTTCGAGTTGGAGTTACACATTTTTAATTCAGTAGATAGGCTTCTTGTTGATATTGCGCCGTTAGCTTTATTTTTTATTTGCCAGCAATTAGGAAAAAGGTTTGATAAAAATTATATGAAGGGAAGCAAAATCTAAAAAGATGGCGAATATAGTCTTTTTACAAAGATTATACTGTGAATACGGAGGGCCGACAATAATATCTGCCGTTCTTAAGAATGCAGGACATAAAGTATCTGTCTTTATTGGCGAGAAAAGCACTTTTTTTCTGCACAGAATAAAAAATAAAGATATCGTTGCTTTTTCTGTAATGAGCGGGTTACATAACTGGGCTATTACGATTGCTTCTGAAATAAAGAGAAAAAGAGATGTGCTCACCGTCTTCGGAGGGCCCCATCCTACGTATTTTCCGGAGATAATTAATCATCATGCCGTAGATGTTGTATGTTTAGGAGAAGGCGAGTACCCTATGTTGGATTTAGCAAATGCTTTAGATAGAAATTTAGATATTTCAAAAATACCTAATCTTTGGGTAAAAAAATACGGTACCATTTATAAGAATGAGATAAGGCCGTTAATTGATAATTTAGATACCCTTCCTTTTCCCGATCGCGATCTTTATTATAGTACATATCCATATTTAAAAAATGATCTACTGAAGACCTTTAAGGTAGCCAGGGGTTGTCCCTATAGATGCAGTTTTTGTTTTAATCCAACTCTTCAAGACATGTATAGGGGAAAAGGTAAATATACTCGCTTCAGAAGTCCGCAAAATATTATTAGAGAAATAAATGAGGTAAGGGATAAATACGGTCTAAAAAAAGTACTTTTTTATGACGACGTTTTTATCCTAAATAAAGAATGGCTTAGGGATTTCCTTTGTCTTTATAAAAAAGAAATTTTAATCCCTTTTAGCTGTGATGCTAGAGTAGATACATTGGATGAAGAAATTATTATTATGCTTAAAGAGGCGGGATGTTTTTGCCTCCGTTTTGGTATAGAAAGCGGAAACGAAAAAATAAGAAACGGGATCCTTAAGAAAGAGATCAGCGACGACAATATAATCAACATAGTAAGAGTTTTAAAGAAGCATAAATTAAAATTTTTGACTTATAATATGGTGGGAATTCCAGAAGAAACGTTAGATGATATATACCAGACTATAGATCTTAATGTCAAAATAAGAACAGATTACCCCCGCTGTTCTCTTCTTACTCCTTATCCGGGAACAGAAATTGCTAGATACGCAGCAGAAAAAGGGATGTTAGAGGTAAGTACGGATAAGATATTTGCTTCCTTCCAGCAATATCAATCAATTATAAAAAGCGATCATAAAAATGAAATTATTAATCTGCATCTTTTCTTTCAGACTGCAGTTATTTTTCCTCGGACACGCGGATTGATTAATAAATTGATATTTATACCTACAAACATTCTTTTTAGAATTTGGTGGGCGATAGTTTATTTTTTTATTTATATGAAATCGGAAGGAAGAAGATTTTGGCATACTTTTGTATTTGCCTTAAGAATTTCCAACGCTTTGTTTGAAAAATAAAAATAAAGAGGAGAATAAATATATGGCAAATAAGAAGCTAATCAGTATCGTAATCCCTGCTAGGGATGAAGGGGGATCATTAGGTTTTTTATTGAATGATTTAGCAAACGTAACTAAAGAGATAAAAAACTACGATTTTGAAATTATTGTAGTAAATGATCACTCTGCAGATGCTACTGCTGCAATTGCACAATCTAAGAATGCCACGGTCATAAGCAATCTACGAAAACCAGGGAAAGGATATGCATTGATTTCTGGTTTTGAAATAGCGAAAGGCGATTATATAGTTATGATGGATGCTGATTATTCCCATAGAGCAGAAGATATTTCTGCGTTTATCAAGTCTTTAGAGGATGGCGCAGGTCTTGTTATTGGTTCAAGAATTTACGGTGGTAGCGATGAATTCACAAGACTTAGGACTTTCGGAAATATAATGTTAACTTTGGTCTTTGGTTTTTGCCATAAGATATTTCTCTCGGATGCCTTAAATGGATTTAAAGCTTTTCGAAGCGAAATTTTTAAAGAGTTTAAATATACCTCAAGAGGTTTTGAGATAGAGATCGAATTATTGATAAATACCATAAGGGCAGGAATGAAGATAATAGAAATTCCAAGTCATGAGAGATGTAGAAAATCAGGTATTTTGAAATCAAAGACAATAAAAGATGGGATAAAATTCTTTAATAGAATAATTTTAGAATGGTTACGCGATAACTTATTATTAAGGAAGTAATTATGACAAATTTAAAAAGGCAAGCTCTCGGTATCTAAATTAGGTAATTAACTACTTTTCTTATGATTACAATATTAAAATCCATGTTATCCCATCCGCTTACAAAAGGATTATCTATTGATGACCCCAAAACTACACAACTGCGCAAGAAAATCATCCTTGAGAAGCCATTCCTGAAACGCATTTACGAAGAATGGTATATGTTTATTGCTTCAAGTTTACCTCAGGGAAAAGAACCGATATTAGAATTAGGTTCGGGAGCGGGCTTCCTCAGAGAATTTATCCCCGGTCTTATTGCCTCAGACATATTACAACTTGCTGATGTTGATATTATATTAGACGGATATAGTTTACCTTTTCGAAATTCCGCATTGCGCGGAATAATTATGGTAAATGTATTTCATCATTTATGTCGACCGAAAGTTTTTCTTAAGGAAGCAACTCGCTGTGTGCAACCGGCAGGGGTATTATTAATGATTGAACCGTGGGTAACTCCTTGGTCGCGCTGGGTATATCAAAGATTACACCATGAACCATTTTTACCTCAGGCACAAGACTGGGGATTTGAAAGAGGAGGCCCTCTTTCAGCGGCAAACGGTGCTCTTGCATGGATTGTGTTTGATAGAGACCGCAAACTATTTGAAACAGATTTCTCAGAATGGAAAATCCAGGAAATTAAATTGATTATGCCATTTCGCTATCTTGTATCGGGCGGTGTCTCATTAAAGAATTTAGTGCCTGGATGGAGTTATCCTTTCTGGAAGAATCTTGAAAAAATACTGCAACCCCATATGCATAAATTGGCTATGTTTGCCCAAATCTCCCTTGTTAGGCAGGATTGACCTTTTTATTTTTAAGAGAGGAAGTTTAAAAAACCGAAAAACATCTTGGCGTACATAAAGAGTTTCTGTAACGAGTTTATTTTTTTTAATGTTCGGCAAATATAATCCCATCTAAAATAGAATTCAAAGTATGCTTTTCGATAATATCTATTTAGTACTTTACTTGGAATGGCTGGTAATTCTATAATTGATTTTCCGTAACGACTAAATTTGGTCAAATCACTACAGCTAAGCTTTATAACTCTTCCTTGTTTAGCCAACTCCCAAATCTCTGTTCCAGGAAGCGGGGTAAGCAAAGCAAATTGAGCATAGTCGAGTTTTAATTTTTTTGCAAGCTTTATTGTTTTGTCCAACGTATCTCTAGTCTCATAAGGTAGACCCAGAATAAAATATCCATAGGTTTCCATATTTAAAGTTTGAGCCAATTTAACGGCATTTTCTACTTGTTCTATGGTAATTCCCTTTCGAGTTTTCTCTAAAACAAATTCATCACCAGATTCTATTCCTAAGTGTATGACGTAACAACCAGCCTTTTTCATTATTCTTAGTAATTTTAATGATAAAGTATCAACTCTAGTTGTACAACTCCACCTGATATTAAAACCATTTACAATTAATTGTTCACATAATTTTTCGACACGGTCTTTTTGTATTGTAAAAGTATCATCCCAAAAAGAAAATGTTTTAATATTGTAGTTATCTTTAAACCAGGCAATTTCTTCTAAAATTGACGATACGCTTCTAAATCTACATTTTTTACCAAAGATTACTTTTGAGGCACAAAAAGAGCAAGAAAAAGGGCATCCCCGGCCGGTTATAATTCCGATAGACTTACCCATATAAGGAGTGCCATATCGTTCTATGGGAAGTTGCTCATAAAGGGGAAGTGGCAATGTATCGAGGTTATCGATTAGATCTTGAGGCTGATTTCTTACTATGTCATTGTCTTTTTTATAATAGATACCCTTTATGTCTGTTAGAGATACGCCTTTAGCAATCTGAGACATTGTTATTTCACCCTCACCAATAACTACTATATCAACATTTTTATCTGATAGCATCTCCTCTGGCAGGGCTGAAGCATGAGGTCCGCCAACAACTGTTATGCAATCGGGCCTTATTTTTTTAGTAATTTCGCAAATCTTAAGGCCGCTTGGAGTTTGAGGAGTGGTAATACTGATTCCTAAATAATGTGGAGACTCCTTTTTTATAATTTGTTCGATTTCATTCCAATTACTTACAGAGCAAGTGGTATCGATTATTTTAACATGGTGTCCTTCAGCACGTAGTTTTCCTCCAATACAGGCTAAGCCATAAGGTATAAATCCCCATCTCAATTTCTTAATATTAGCTCCTCCATATAGATTGCTATACGGGGGAGTAATAAGTAAAATTTTACTCATCTTTTTAAAAATATTACCTCTTGAGCCATAAATAATTATATTACAGAAGTATGTTTATTGACAGAAAAAAATTAAGATGTTAAACTTGTAGAGACTGAAATAAGGAATAGGAATGAATAATAATGAATATATCATTATCCGCGGAGCCAAAGAACACAACTTAAAAAATATAAATCTAAAACTACCACGTAATAAACTTATCGTTATAACCGGCCTCTCTGGTTCAGGTAAATCCAGCCTTGCCTTTGATACTATTTACGCCGAAGGGCAGCGCCGCTATGTAGAAAGCCTTTCTGCTTATGCCCGTCAGTTCTTAGAGCAATTGCAGAAGCCAAATGTGGAACATATAGAAGGTTTATCCCCGGCTATTGCTATCGAACAGAGAACAGCCGGCGGGAATCCCCGTTCCACCGTAGCCACTCAGACAGAGATTTACGATTACTTAAGGCTGCTTTTTGCACGCATAGGCAAAGTCCTATGTTATCAATGCGGCCAACCCATCGAAAGACAGAGTTCGCAGGAAATAATAGAAAGAATAATGAAGTTGCCGCAAGGTACGGATATTCAAATATTAGCCCCTTTAGTAAGAGGCAGAAAAGGCGAATATAAAGATATATTTAGCTCAATCCAAAAAGCAGGGTTTGTGCGGGCTCGTGTGGATGGAGAAGTTTACGAATTGCCTGCCAAGATAAAACTTCAGAAATATAAGATTCACAATATAGAAGTGGTTGTAGATAGGCTTAAGATAACCCCCACAGTAAAAAACAGGCTTACGGATTCGGTTGAGACAGCGCTTAAAGTAGGAAAAGGCGTGGTTATCGTTAGTCAGGCAAACAGGCAAATAGATTTAGTTTTTAGCGAACAATACGCCTGTGCAAAATGCGGCACAAGTTATGCTGAAGTGGAACCGCGCATCTTCTCTTTCAATTCTCCTTATGGTGCATGTCCTGAGTGCAACGGTCTGGGTACAAAACTGGAATTTGATCCGGATTTGGTTATTCCGGATAAAAATAAGTCTATAAATACAGGTGCAATCGAACCCTGGAAGAGAGGGGGCAGAGGATATATCATTTATTATCGTTCACTTATTCGGGAACTAGCGGCTCAGATGGGATTTGATTTAGATACGCCATTTAAGAAATTAGACAAAGATGTACAGAAGGCTATCCTTTACGGAGCTGATGAATATATCTGGGGCAAGCGTTTTGAGGGTATTATACCGCACTTAGAAAGATTGTTCCATCAGACAGAAAGCGATTATTTAAAACAAGAGATTTCCCGTTTTATGTCCAGCCTTCCTTGCCCGAAATGTAATGGAGCAAGGCTCAAAAAAGAAAGCTTAGCCGTGACTATTCAAGGTAAAAACATATGGGAAGCAACCCGGATGTCAATAAAAGAGTCTTATAGTTTCTTTGCTAATTTAGAACTAACCGAAAAACATAAAATAATTGCGCACCAGGTATTAAAAGAAATAAGCCAGAGATTAAGATTCTGTATTGATGTGGGGTTAGAATATTTGACCTTGGATAGAAGAAGTTCTACACTTTCCGGAGGCGAGGCGCAAAGGATTCGTTTAGCTACCCAGGTTGGCTCGGGATTGGTAGGAGTATTGTATATATTAGATGAACCCAGCATCGGTTTACATCCGCGGGATAATTTAAAACTTCTCTGTACATTGAAGGCACTAAGGGATTTAGGCAACACTTTGATTGTTGTGGAGCACGATGAGTTTACTATACGCGCTGCTGATTATATTGTAGACTTAGGTCCGGGTGCAGGCAGGCATGGCGGAGAAGTAATTTTTTCTGGCCAAACTAAAGACTTATTAAGTCATCCTACTTCTCTTACCGCAAAATATCTTAAGAAAGAATTAAAAATAGATATCCCCCTAAAAAGAAAATATAGCCACAATAAAAAATTCTTAGAAATAAAAAAAGCCAGAGAGCATAATCTCAAAGACATAGACGTAAAGTTCCCTCTGGGGTTGTTTATATGCGTAACAGGTGTGTCTGGCTCAGGTAAGTCTACCTTAATTGATGAGATACTCTATCGCGCCTTAGCCCAAAAGTTATATAAATCCAAAGAAAAGCCCGGATTGCATAAAGAGATTATTGGCACACAACATATTGATAAGGTTATTGTAGTTGACCAATCTCCTATTGGCCGCACACCGCGTTCAAACCCTGCTACATATACTGGAGTCTATAGCCATATCAGAGATATTTTTAGCAGGCTCCCGCAAGCGCGTATGCGCGGATATAGGCCCGGAAGGTTCTCTTTTAATGTCAAAGGTGGACGTTGCGAAGCCTGCGCCGGAGACGGCATTAAAAAAATTGAGATGCATTTTTTACCTGATGTTTATGTAAAATGCGATGTATGTAAAGGAAGCCGGTTCAATGAAGCAACGTTGGAAATAAAATACAAAGGTAAATCCATAGCCGATGTTTTAGATATGACAGTGGAGGAGGCATTGGATTTGTTTAGCAATATCCCTAAGATAAAGAATATATTGCTTACACTTAATGATGTGGGTTTAGATTATATTCAAGTTGGACAGTCTGCAACTACATTATCCGGCGGCGAGGCCCAGCGCGTTAAACTCTCATCAGAACTCAGTAAGCGCTCAACCGGTAAAACGCTATATATATTAGATGAACCTACTACAGGCCTACATTTTGCCGATGTAGAGAAACTCCTTGGAGTTCTTCAGAAGTTAGTTGATAAAGAAAATACCGTCATCGTAATTGAACATAATTTAGAAGTAGTAAAGTGTGCCGACTATATTATTGACTTGGGACCAGAAGGAGGAGATAGAGGAGGAGAACTGGTGGCATACGGCAGTCCAGAGGAATTAGCTAAAGTGCGCAATTCTTATACAGGGCAATTCTTGAGAAACGTATTGAAGGCTTAATGTTTAAGTGCTATTATTATAGAAACTAATCATGAAAAGGATACGTATATTACACATTCTTATTATACTTACTACTTGTTGCTTACTACTTACTACTTTTGGATTCACTCAAGATTCCAAAGAGGAAGAAGCGCTTTTTATAGCCGAAAAAGCATTTGAGGACGGCTTCTATGATGTTGCGCTGGGTTTATTTGAACGTTTCCTAAAGAACTATCCTGACTCAAAAAAAATAGCCCAGGTAAATCTATTAATCGGGCAAAGCTATTTTCATCAAAATAAATTCCTTGATGCCCTGGCCAAATTTGAGGAACTATTAAATAACCCCGCTGCCAAAGAGATTAACGATGCAGTTTTATACTGGGTTGCCGAAGTGCATTTTAGAGGCAATGATTTCGCAAAGGCTCACCAGTATTATAAAAAAATAATTGATGAGTTTCCCAAATCTTCCTACATTGTAGCCAGTTACTATTCTTTAGGTTGGTGTTTATTCCAGGAGCAGAATTTTATCGATGCTTTAGATTATTTTAAAATCGTAGAAGAAAAATTCCCCAAAGACTCTCTTACCCAGGACTCCCATTTTAAGATAATTGAATGCCTATACAATTTAAAAGACTATAATGGAATAAAGGATAAAATTAAACCTTACTTAAAAATATATGCTGAAGATAAAACAAAACTACCTTATTTGTATTTTTACCTTGCAGAAGCAGATTACTATTTAAATAATTTACAAGAAGCACTCCAGGAATATGCTCAAGTTCTCCTAAATGCACCTGACGATAGAATGCAGGCTTTATCTAAATTAGGTATGAGTTGGAGCTATCTTAAATTAAAGCGATACCAGGAAGCCCAAGATAAATTTTCAGAAATCAGCCCAGCCGTTTTAGAAAAAAGCAGTTACGATGTTTTATTATTGGGTAGAGCGATTTTATACTTTGAGACGAATAGATTTACAGAAGCAAAAAATATATACAATGAATTATTGAATACGACACAGGATCCAGCCGTTTTAATTCAGGCTTATCTGGGTGAAGCAGAGGCACTTTACAATATGGCGCAATACCAAGAAGCAATAAACGTGTATAAAGAGGCGCTAAAAATTTCTTCCGCCTCTGTTACGCAAGAGATTATGGATAAATTACATTACGGCCTAGCCTGGGCTTTTTTAAAAGAGGGGCAGTTCAAAGATGCGATAGATGAATTTCAGAAGATTGCGAAACAGAGCGAAGATAAGACCGTTAAGGTCGCTGCCCTTTGTCAGATAGGAGATGCCTATCAGGACTCCGGAGATTATGATAGAGCAGCCCAGACATATGATGGCATATTAAAAGATTATCCCGATAGTCTATATACCGATTACGTCCAGTATCAATTAGGCCTCATTTTGCTAAAATCCTCTAACTATGACGGTGCGATTATGAGTTTTTTAAGTTTAAAGAAGAATTTTCCTAATTCCAAGTTATTAGACGATGCCTCTTATACCTTAGGTTTAGTATATTTTCAAAAAGAAGATTACAACTCAAGCAAAGAAAATTTTGAGAAGTTTTTGGAGGAATTTAAGGATAGCAATCTAAGGTCTGAGGCTATGTATCTTTTAGGAACTAGCCTGTATAATTTGGGGAAGTTTGAGGAGGCAATAGAAGTATTTAAAAATATCTTAAGGACATACAGTCAGGATACAGAACTTATGCAGAAGGCAGAATACGAAATAGCAGATTGTTACTATCAGTTAGGTAACGAGAAAGAGGCAGTAAACAGATTCAAGATATTACGTTCTAAATATCCGGACTCAAGACTCACCGCTGAGGTTATGTGGTGGTTAGGTGAATATTATTATAGACACAATGAGTTAAATTTGGCGCGGCGCTATTTCTCGTCACTTATTCAAGATTTTCCTAAGAGCGATTTAATTGCTTCCAGTTTTTATGCATTGGGCTCGACTTATGTAGAAGAATCTAGATATGAAGAGGCAATTGATAATTTTAAGAAGGTAATAAAACTGGGCAGGTCAGATCTTGCAGGCCAGGCCACCATTGTTATAGCGGATATATACGCAAGACAAGATAAGTTTGATTTAGCTCTGGTGACTTATAAAGATGTGGTTAAAGAATACCCCAATCTTACTAACTTAATTTACCCCAAGATTGCGGATATCTATTCCAAAACCGGTGATTATGAGCAAGCAATAGATTTTTATCGTAGAAGTCTGGATGTTGTGCCGGTAAGGCAAATGGCAGATATCCAATTTAAATTAGCACAAACTCTCCAAACACAAGGAAAGCTCGCCGAGGCAATTGAAGAGTATTTAAAAGTTACCTATCTTTATACGCAAGACAGCAATTTAGTGGTTAAATCACTTTTAAGAATAGCAGGAATTTATGAAAATAAGGAAAATTTTAAAGAGGCGATTAATATTTATAAAAGAGTCATCTTAACAAACGTCGAAGAAGCTAAGTATGCTAAGGAGCGCATAGACTGGATAAATAAATATGAGAAATAAAAAGGAGGGACCATGGATTTATATAAGATGAGTTTATGGCAAGTATTCTTGTCAGGTGGGCCAGTAATGTGGCCAATACTTTTGTGCTCTGTCTTTGCATTGGCTATAATATTGGAGAAATCCTGGTATTTGAATAAGATAAAGATAGATACCCAGAAGTTCTTGGGTAACATTTTGGATAGGATAAAACGGCATGAGATAAAAGAAGCGCTCCAGACCTGCGATAATACAAAAAGCCCCATAGCCCATATTTTAAAGGCAGGGATCTTAAAATACGACCGCACACGCGACCAAATTAAAGAAGCCATTGAAGACGCCTCTTTATATGAAATACCCAAATTAGAAAAAAATCTATCTATACTAGCTACCATAGCGCATATCTCTCCGCTTTTGGGCCTTTTGGGAACAGTTACAGGAATGGTTAGATGTTTTCAGACTATTCAAGCCAAAGCTACATCTTTTCATCCGGTTTCTCCGGGGGATTTAGCGGGTGGTATCTGGGAGGCATTGCTTACTACGGTTGCAGGTTTAATTGTAGCTATACCTGCATTTGTTGCTTATAATTATCTGGTTAGCCATATAAATAATTTTATCCTAGAGATGGAAAAGGCATCTACAGAGCTGGTTAATTTTCTTACAGAATAGAGGGGTGTTAAATGAGGTTCAAAAGACATATGGAGTTAGAGCATGGCCTCAAGCAGATAGATATCGCACCATTAATAGATATGGTATTTCAACTGCTGATATTCTTTATGCTTACTTCCAGCTTTGTGATGCAGCCGGGTATAAAAGTAAATCTACCCAAGGCAGTAACCAGTGAAATTGTTAAATACGAGAATATAGAAGTAGTTGTATCGGGAGAAAATGTAATTTATTTAAACGGTAAAGTTTTGACTATGCAGGAACTAGATAATTTACTAAAAACAGTAGCAAAAAGGCAGCAGCCAATTTTAATCAAGGCGGACAGGCGCGCATCTTTGGGCAGGGTAGTAGAAATCTGGGATATGTGTCGGGACTTAGGCATACAGCAGATAAATATTGCTACAAGCCAAGAATGACGCATCATACAGTTTTTAAAAAAACATTAGTTATTTCGTTGTTGGGACATATAACTGCATTTGGTATCTTCGGGTTTTCTTTTGGAGACAGATTTCTAAAAGCAAATTATATTCCAGTTTATTTCTGGGGTTCGATATTATCCAATTCTGATTTAAATAGCAAATCAATTAATTCATATTTGTCCACGAGGTATAAAGTTAGTAATATGCCTATCGTATTAACTCATCTTAAAAGCAAACAAGAATGTGGCCTTGCTTGCCCGCAATATGTTAAGCCATTGGTATATTTAGCTGTTAATAGAGAAAAGATAGCTTTTGCCCCTAAAGATAAACTAATATCTTCTGTATCCAAAAGAAAAGAAACAACCATAACCTTGCATCCTTATTTGCCTTTGCATTTTTTACTATATTTTAGAGATAGGCAGAAAGCGCATATCGAAGTCATGTTTAATATAGTATCAAGCGCAAAAGCCAATAATATACTGCTTAAAAGAAAAATATCATCCGGTAATCTGGAGGCGGATCTTTTAAGTATGCGCTATATTGGGCATTATCTTTTTATACAACAGGCAAGACTCGTTCCTAATGTTTGGCAGACAGTAAAGATAGACCTCTCTACTAAAAATGATTAACATAGATTTTTCTTTGGCCATAACTCTGTCTATGCTTCTTTTTGTAAATGTAATACTGGTCGTTTGGTTATTTAGTAAACAGAAAAAAGATAAGGAGTTATCTCTTGATCCTCGTTTTATTTGGTATTGTTTAGTATGCACTTATACTTACGTGGATACTAAAGAAGAGGCAATCTCAGTTTGCCCCCGTTGCGGCAGTTATAACAAAAAGTAGTTGACAGCCATATTATTTGCTTCTAAAATAAAAACTAGGGAGGGATAAAAATGATTACTGAGATAGGAATAGTTGCGGGTGATATATGGCATTTTTTGGACCAGCACGGAGAGGTTAGTCTTTTAGAGTTGGTTAATGGTATTGATAAGCCGCGGGATAATGTTCTGATGAGCCTGGGTTGGCTGGCTCGCGAAGGCCATGTGATTCTCCAGCAGACAGGTGACGATTATAAAGTAAGCCTGAGAAAAAATGATTAATTTTATATATAACAAGTTAAATGGTTTTACTAAAAAGGGAATAGCCTTGTTTATGGTCTTAGGTACGCTTTTAGTGGTGACTACCTTGGCATTTGTTATACTTAATATTATACTGAGCCACCCACGCCTTACTCAGCATCAAGTAGGTCGCATACAGGCTTACTATGCTGCTCAAGCAGGGATGAATTATGCAATTGAAAAATTAAGGCTAGGTGCTGCTAACTGGACATCCACAGGTTGGTTTCAACGTCGCATGTGTTGGACCACCGGAGCCACAACTCCATGTCCTAATGCTAGCGATATTCTTGAGGTAGATTTACCTCGTACTATTGAATATGTTGAGATTACTGTTTGGACTGTCAATTCAGGACTAAACAATACCCGCACAATAACAAGTAAGACAAGTTATACCTATACCGCACCATAATCTCCTTTTTTAAAATCTATTATAATCTAAGTAAATCTATTATAGAATTATATATTTTAATGTAATCTAGGTTTGACCATATTAAGCTAGATTTTTATTTTAAGTAAGTTTAAGTAAGAATATATAAAAAAATACTTGACAAAAGCATAATTTTATGTTTTAATTGACTTCAATTAAGTTTATATTAAAAATAAGGAATTCAGATGCCAAGACTCATGGATATCGAAGAATTAGCGGATTATCTAAGATTAAAAAAGCAGACTATATATAATTGGTTACATCAAGGTAAGTTCACAGGAATAAAGGTAGGAGGGGTCTGGAGATTTGAGCGTAAAGAGATTGATGCGTGGTTAAAGAGCAGAAGACGGCTATCTAAATCAGGAGAAACTCAATGAATAAATTAGGCATATATTTTGGGCCAAAGGTGATTAGCATCGTAGAGACCAGGGGTAGGCAGCCCATAAATAGTATTCAAATTTCAACTTCCACAATTTCGTCCACTAAATTTTTGGAAGAAAAGGTCCCTGAAGAAGCGAAATTAGCGATACTCCTTAAACATGAATTAACAAAGAATAAGATTGAGGTCCAAGAGGCAAATATTGTTCTTTCTGGTAGAGATCTGATTATCCGGACCTTTGATATGCCAATTCTGCCCAAAGAGGAATTAGCAGCTGCAGTAAATTTTGAGGTTAAGAAATATATCCCATTTAAACTTGAAGACTTGATTTCAGATTTTCAGCGTAAGATAGATAAAACTAATCGGAAAAGCTACGTCTTATTTGTAGGGATAAAGAAAGAGGCCTTAGATAAGTACCTTTCAGTTTTAGACCAATTATATTCGAAAACAAACTCCATAGAATACTCAGCTTTTAGTATTTTAAGATTGCTTAAATTAGCTAATGTTAGAGAAAAAGGCATTATAGCTGTTGTTGATATTGATCTTCTAAAGAATGATGAGACCAATTTTGTTGTTCTGGAAGATGGCTTTCCTTTATTTAGCCGTGATATAACCTTAATTAGCGCATCTCAAGAGGAAATCGCTGGTATAGGAGAAGATCAATCTGGGAGGGCTTTGGAGCGATTAAAAAGAGAATTACATATATCTCTGGATTATTACAATCGTAAATTCCCTAATAAAAAAATTAATAAAATGTTCTTTATCATAGATGAGAATTATCAAGCAGATTTAGAAATACTAGTTAAAGAAATAGGTTTAAACATTCAATTTATCGATGTTGATAAGTACATATACAAAACGTTCCCCTTTTCTTTAGCCTATCTTAAAGCTTTTAGTGGTTCTTTATCTGACATTAGCACAGATCTAAAAATAAATCTATTATTGGCAAAAGAAAGAACCATGAAAAAGATAAGTGCAGAGAAACCGGTAGAGCTTTTTCTAATTACAAGCATTAGGTCACACTTTATGCTGGTTGTGGGATGCTTATTGATATTTCTTATGATCTTTCTTTTTGGTTTATATCGGATGTTACCTTTAAAAAAAGAGTTGCAGAGTATAATAGGTTTACGTGCGCCTGTTTCTACAGTGAGTTCAGAAACTAGCTACAAAGAACTAATTAATTCATATTCAGCATATAAAGAAAAAGTAAATACACTAGATAGTCTTATAAAGAAAAAATTATACCTAACTTCACTACTTGATGTTATACCTCGTATTTTGCCAGATGGCATATGGCTGACAAATTTATCCTTTGAAGAAAAAGCAGAAGAAAACAAAACAAAACTTATCTTAGATGGTATGTCATATTTAGGCGATAACAATAAAGAATTAAAGTTAATAAATAGTTTCCTTTCAGATTTAAAAAAAGATCCCCTTTTTGTTAAATATTTTAAAGAGATAATGGTTACTTCAATAGATAATAAGCAAATTGAAAAAGGAACCGCGACTCATTTTGTAGTCTCATGCCAGAATTAAATAGATGAGTAATATGAAATTGACAAGCTTAACTCACTTAAATATTAATAAAAATATTTTCATAAATATTGCAATAATTTTAATAGCTTTACCTATTGCCATTAACATCCATAAGTTTCAGCTCAAGAATATTAAGTTGCTTGAGGAAGAAAAAGGCATTGAAATAAAAAAGAATGAAGTATTAGAAAATATCGGCCAATTAGAAAAAATAATTAGTTCCTACAAAGACTATCTTAACAAAAAAGATATATCTTTAGTTATGAATAATCTTAGTAATACTGCCAAAGGAGCAGGTGTAAACATTATCTCATTTAGACCACATACACCAGAAGATTACCCAATGTATATTAAGTATTCTTTTGATTTAGTGATTGGCGTTGATAGTTATCATGCTTTGGGAAAATTTATCAGTGATTTGGAAAGCAGTCCCGATGTATATTTTGTGGACAAGCTCACCATAAGATCGACACAAAAAGATAGAGAATTAGCTCAAACAGATACCTTGATCATAAATCTAACATTAAGCACCATTTTATTAAGAAGTTAAGAATGAAGAGTTCGAGAATAATAATCTTATTGATAGTGATTTTTATTATTATGGCTAAAGAAATCAAAGCAATGCCAGAATCTATGACCGAAGCTACCTTGAGATCTAATTCTAATATAGAATATAAAGCAGGAAATTTAAGAGATCCTTTTCAGTCCCCCCAAAAGCAAAAGGAGCCAGAGAAACAAATGGCAGAAAGACAAATGCCAGAAAGGCCCTTACCAACTTTGACAATCCAGGGGATAGTTTGGGGAGGTAAATTTCCTCAGGCTATTATAAACAATAAGGTTGTAAAAATAGGGGATACTGTAAATGAAGTGCAGATTGTTGATATAAATAAGTCTGGCGTAACTGTATCTTTTGAAAATCGAGAATATAATTTACCTTCCACAACAGCACTTTTAGAGAACTCGAAAGAGAGGTTAAAAGGAGGAAAAAATGAAGAATAATTTTAAATTTTTTATATTAATTCTATCCTTTTGTTTATTTATGCCACGACTAAATGCTGAACAGGATATGCTTTATCTTGATCCAGAATTAACCATATCTATGGACTTTAAAGACGCAAGCCTAAAAGATATATTAAAGATATTCTCTATTCAGTCAGGCCTAAACTTTATTGCTTCAGAGGCAGTGCAGGATAGGACAATAACCTTATATTTAGATAAGGTTCCTATAAAAGAGACGATGGACAAATTGTTTAAAGCCAATAACTTAACTTATGAATTGGACGAAGAGGCAAACATTTTTGTGGTCAAGGAGTGGGGTAAACCAGAGATAGAAACAATGACTAAAGTCTATTACCTTAAATATCGCAGTGTTCCCAGCGCCAAATTAGAAAAGGAGAAAGATGATTTATTGGGCAAGACTACCGGGTCTTCAACTACCGGGTCTTCAGGTGGAACAGATACAGATATGTTAACATCTATAAAACAAATCTTAAGCAAAGAAGGTAAGATTACCGAAGATAGGCGAACTAATAGCTTAATCATTACTGATGTACCGAGCCGTTTTCCAGAAATTGACCGCCTAATTGCCTATTTGGATATACCACAGCTTCAGGTAATGCTTGAGGTAGAAATATTAGATGTAAGTAAGAATGTAATAGATAAACTGGGGTTTGAGTTTGGTGAAAACCCCTTTACCTTAACTCTACCTGGAGGATTCATGAGAAGAGGGGCAGAATTCTTGATTCGGGGACTTGCCAATGCTGATACCGGAGCAACCGTCACAAAAAATGCAACCGGTGCAGTGACCCTAGGTAGCACTTATGCCAGCCTCTTAGATTATTTAAGGACTAACACAGATACAAAATACTTGGCCAGGCCAAGGCTTTTGACTTTAAATAACGAAACCGCAGAAATAGCTATTACAAAAGATGAGGTAGTAGGGACAGAAACAACGACGACAGTTCCGACTACGGGCGGGAGTACCTCTGCGGTTACCTATATAAGATCAACCGATCTTGCGCTGACTCCTGAAGGAACCGGTATTTTTCTACGTGTAACGCCACAAATAAATCCTGAAACAAACGAGGTCACCATGGTTATAAACCCAAAGTCGAGCATAACCACTGCAAGCACTATTGCTTCTACTCAATCAGACGCCGAAGTAAGAACCACAAAGTCTATAGTCAAGGTTCCTGATGGAGAGACTGTGATTTTAGGCGGATTGATACATAAGGATAAAGTAGTAATATTAAAAAAACTGCCTATATTAGGCGATATTCCTATACTAGGGGCGTTATTTAGACACAAGAGCCAAACAAAGGATCTTGACCGTGAGTTAATCGTTTTTATTACCCCTCACATTATAAAAGATACATATACAAAGCTAGCACCGGCAAAAAAGGCGGCTATTCCTCAAAGAGAACAAGATACTGTTTCAGCGCTTGACCGTAAGCTGACTATAAATACAAGCCTGGATAGCTTTGAGAGAATGACGAAATAATTTAATATTTAATATTAACGGGATTTGTTGTATACTTTATAGTATAGTGAAAAATATAAACAAAATTTAATGGAGCATAAATGTCTGCCAAAGAAAGATACTTAAGATTAGGCGAACTCCTTCTTAAAGAAAATTTTATTAATCAATCACAGTTAGAAAAGGCAATTAGTGTTCAACGACAAGAAGGCGGCCGTCTAGGTGAGATATTGGTCAAATTAGGGATGCTTAAAGAGGACCAGTTGGTGATAGCGCTGGGCAAACAACTGAAGATTCCTTATTATTCTTTGGGTAGCGAGTTAAAACCGGCGCTGGATCAAAGCTTAGATAGTCTCATTCCTAAAGATTTTGCACTTAAGAATACCGTTTTGCCTTTATCGGTCACTTTAAGTTCATTTACAGTAGCAATGTTTGACCCTCTAGATCTTATTCTTATGGATAATTTAAAAAAAATAACCGGGTGCGAGATCAATCCGGTAATTGCCACAAGATCCGACATAAACAAGGCAATTGAAAAATTTTACGGCAAGTCTAAGATGTTTGAAGAGGCGGTAGAGGCATCTTACAGCGCTGCTAGTGATGAGGTCATTTTTATAGGGGAGGAAGATACTGACCAAGAATTAAGTTTAGATAAACTTATTGCCCGGGCTGAAGAGGCGCCCGTGGTAAAACTAGTGGATTTAATTATTCGTCAGGCTATCGATGAACGTGCCTCGGATATTCATATTGAGCCATTTAAAGATAAGATATCTTTAAGATACCGTGTTGATGGTAAGTTATTTGAAATACCGCCGCCTGCCAGACACCTGCATCTGCCCATTATCTCCCGTATAAAGATACTTAGCAAACTAGATATTGCTGAAAAGCGTCTTCCTCAGGATGGGGCATTTTTGGTCAAGTTAGAAGATCGCCCCATAGACATAAGGGTTTCTACCATTCCTACAATTTATGGCGAGAAGGTCGTTTTAAGGATACTTGATAGAGGTGCAGTTGCCTTAGATCTTGGTCAATTGGGTTTTGATTCTAAGCAACTTGAGCAGATACGCCGGGCTGTAAAATTACCTTACGGACTGGTCTTCTTAACTGGGCCAACGGGTAGCGGAAAAACAACCACATTATATGCCATATTAAACGAGATCAAGAGTCCTATAAAAAATATTATTACTATTGAAGATCCAGTTGAATATAAATTAGAAGGTATTAATCAAGTCCAGATAAAGCCAGAGATAGGACTTACTTTTGCTACTGCTTTACGCAGTTTCTTAAGGCAGGACCCTGATATAATGCTAGTAGGTGAGGTCAGAGACTTAGAGACCGCAGAGATTTGTATACGGTCTGCCTTAACAGGTCATATTGTCTTAAGCACTTTACACACCAATGACGCACCTTCAGCCATAAGTCGTCTCGTTGATATAGGACTTGAACCCTATCTCATTACTCCCTCTTTACTCTGCGTGGTTGCCCAGAGACTAGCCAGAAAGCTTTGCCCTGATTGTAAAGAGGCATACGAACCCGCACCTGAACAATTGGGCGGCATAAAACTAAAAACGGATTTAATCTATAGACCCAAAGGATGTGCTAAATGTAGTCAGATTGGTTATCGGGGAAGAACTTGTATTGCTGAGGTTATGACTATAAATGAACAGATACGTGGCCTAATTAGCCAGCAGGTGTCATATCAGAAAATAAGAGAAGTTGCCAGAGCTACTGGCATGCAAACCCTTTATGAATCCAGTATAAAAAAAGTAGAAGACGGTATCACTTCCCTAGAAGAAGCGCTCAGCATAACTTTGGGAGCGGAATAATGTCAAGATTTTTATATGTTGTTCGCGATAGTCTGGGTAAGAAGATAGGTGGTTCCGAAGAAGCCTCCTCATCTGATGAATTGGTTTCCAGGCTTCAGGCAAAAAATTTAGTGGTAATAAATGTAATTCCTGAGTCCACAGAAACAACAGAAACGCTTAGGTTGAGAACTACGGAAAAACAACTTAGGTTTCGGCATTACCGCATAACGGGTAATGATTTAGTGCTATTCTGCCGACAATTAGCCACTCTTTTAGGGGCAGGAGTCACTATTCTAAAGAGCTTAGATATAATCTCCAAACAGATAGCCAGCCGTAAATTTTATAACGTGATAAAAGAATTAGAAAAGAGTATGGAGCAAGGGGCGAGCCTACACGAGGCAATGTCTAAACATACCAAGGTATTTTCGGAATTGTGGGTAAATTTAGCAGAGAGCGGTGAGGCGAGTGGAAATTTAGCCAGTGTTCTAAGCCGCTTAGCCAGCTACTTAGAAAGAGATGCTGCCTTTAGGAGAAAGCTTATCTCAAGCCTAATCTACCCGTTTATACTTATAATTTTCGGTATGGGCGCACTTTTATTTTTGACCATTAGAATTATCCCTAGTTTTGCCGACTTATTTAAAGGATTCAATATTACCCTGCCTCTTTTAACCCGCATACTTGTAGCCGTAAGCAATTTTATTAGAAAGGGTGTTGCGATTATGTTCATTATAATTATTGTAGGTTTTTTTGTATTTAGGAATTATATTAAGACAAAAGGAGGCAGGAAGAGATTCGAGAACTTTCAATTTAAGTTACCTGTATTTGGCGAATTCTTCCGCGCATTAATCGTAGAGAGGTTTTCTTCAGAGATGTCTACCTTAATTGAAAGCGGTGTCCCTCTTCTTTATTCTTTAGAAATAACTGAACACAGCGTAGATAATATGATTATGGCAGATATTGTTCGTCGTATCAAAGAGGATGTGCGCGAAGGAAGGTCCTTCAGTAACACCTTAACGAAGAGCGAGTTTTTTGAGCCGATGGTAGTTCAGATGGTGGCCATCGGAGAGGAAATTGGAGAATTGCCGCAGATGCTTAAGCGCATAAATTCTTTTTATCAAGAATACGTAGAGACCTTTCTGGCGCGCTTTACTTCAATCTTTGAGCCGATTGTACTTGTGTTTATGGGTTTGATTATCGGAACAATGGTAATAGGCATGTTCTTACCCATATTTCAGATTGCCACTATTAGATAAGCTTGTGCCTATGTAAATAAAAAATATTGACAAGTATAGAGAAAATGTGATAAATTAAGACACAACGAAAGGAGGTGGAAAGAAAATTCAAAATCTAAAATTTATATTTTAAGAGAAGGATTTTAAAAGAAGGAGGGAAAGATGAAAAGAGGCTTTACTTTATTGGAGTTAATCGTAGTGATAATCATCATAGGTATCTTAGCTACTTTAGCTATTGGCCAATACGGAAAAATAGTAGAGAGGTCTCGTGGTGCTGAAGCAAGAACACTTCTCGGCAATATTCGTGTAAACGGCGCTCTTTTTTATATGCAAAATGGCAACAATATGAATGGTGTTGCTCCTACGAATCTTAACATTGGTAGTGTGCCTTTATTGCCTGATGCTTGTAGATCTTCCCATTATTTTTATTATAGTTTTACTGTTATAGCAGGAACTCCAAGCCTTGGCCTTGTTACTACTGCCTTCCGTTGCACCGCTGCTGGTAAAACTCCTAATTATATTAGCGGAGATACGCTTATCCTTTCGTCAAATTACAATAATGGCATTGATACTTGGTTAGGAAACAGTTCGTATTGATGTTTGTTAACTGTATAATATGAATAGAGGATTTCTGCTCCCATATACTCTAAACAGGGAACAGGCATAGGGAGCAGGTATTAAGTAAGAAGGAGAAGATGTGTAAGGGCTTTACTTTATTGGAGTTAATCGTAGTGATAATCATCATAGGTATCTTAGCTACTTTAGCTATTGGCCAATACGGAAAAATAGTAGAGAGGTCTCGTGGTGCTGAAGCAAGAACACTTCTCGGCA